>Ga0315280_10000006_pt1 | contig 474409 bp, 533 predicted proteins | sample YL17G06_40_MG_FD_203697 | JGI IMG/M metagenome (GOLD analysis project Ga0315280, IMG submission 203697) | Sediment microbial communities from Yellowstone Lake, YNP, Wyoming, USA - YL17G06_40 | ecosystem: Environmental > Aquatic > Freshwater > Lake > Sediment | place: USA: Wyoming | collected... | reverse complement strand
GAACAATCTCTAATTGGATTTATCCTACAGAGGACGTGAGTCCTCACCACTTATTTTGTTATGAGTCAAGAATCAGTTTATCCACTAGTGAGACACACTAGTGGAATTAAGATTTAAAAAAACAATGAATCTGAAGATATAAATCAATAAAAAAAATTATCAAAATAATTTTTTTGTGCCCTGGGAGGGATTCGAACCCACGACCTTCTCCTTTGCTCTCGACTTAGGACGGTTGCAGTGCGTTTGGCGCATAGCTGCTCTATCCAAGCTGAGCTACCAGGGCAAATTAAACAATATTTAATAAAGAATAAGAAGTTTTTCTATAAGAGCCTATAAAAGAAAAAAATATGGGATAAGAAAATATGAAAGTTCTAGTAACCGGCGGTGTGGGTTTCATAGGTAGCCACCTTGTAGATTCTTTAGTTTCAAAGAGGCATGAAGTTTTTGTGATAGATAAACACATAAATGATTTGAGTTATAAAAATCCGGATGCAAAGTACATAACGGCAGATTTAAGTAACCATGAAATAGCAGCTGATCACATAAAAGACTTCGATGTCATTTTTCATCTTGCAGGCAATTTCAGCGTAGTGAAATCTACAGAAGATCCGCGATTTGATTTTGAAAACAATTTTTTACTAACTTTTAATGTTCTAGATGCTATGCGGAGAAATGATATGAAAAAAATTGTCTTTACCTCCACAGCAGCAGTATACGGAAGACAAAAATTATTTCCTATAAAGGAAGATATTCCTTTTAACGAGATGTTGCCACTAAGCAATTATGCAGCTTCAAAACTTGCTTCTGAAATATACATACATGCCTTTTCAAATCTTTATGGTGTCGAAGGGTTGGTTTTGAGATTATCAAATGTAGTAGGTCCGAGATCAAATCATGGGGTTGTTCCAGATCTTATTAGGAAAATTAAAAGTAATCCTAAAAAAATAGAAGTTTTTGGAAATGGTGAGCAAAGGAAATCTTATATTCATATATTTGACTGCATTAATGGAATTTTAATTGCGAGCGAAAAATTCAAAGGATTTGACATACTCAACATAGGTTATGATGATTGGATTTCCGTTAAAGAAATTGTTGAACTAGTATGCAATGGAATGGATATGAAACCAGAGATTGTTTATACTGGAGGCGAAGGTGGTTGGGCTGGTGATGTTCCTGCATTTATTCTTGATATATCTAAGGTAAAGAGTCTTGGTTGGCAGCCTCGGATGAAAATCAAAGAAGCTATCATGGATACTGTTAAGTGGCATAAAAATTTAGAATCCTAACAAATTTCTAATCTATCTATTTTTTATCAAACTATCCATGTTTGAAAACGTTCCATAAATATATATTTCTACCAAATAAAAACTCCTTATGAATAAAGACATTAAGCCTATAAATTATGAGCTCACTTTTGAGCCAAATCTCAAAACTTTCAAATTTTTGGGAAAAGAAAAGATAAAATTCAAAGTGTTAAAACCAACCAACAAGATTGTTCTCAATGCTGCCGATCTTAAAATTAAGCATTGTCACTTAATCCTTCAAAACAAAAGCATCAAGCCAAAAAAAATTACACTTGATGAGAAAAAAGAAACTGTAACTATGGAATGTTCACATAAAATTGCTGGTGATGCAGAACTCTTTTTAGATTTTGAAGGAATCTTAAACGACAAACTTGCGGGTTTTTACAGAAGCGAGTATGAAGTGAAAGGAAGGAAAAAATATCTGGCAACCACTCAGTTTGAAGCGGCTGATGCTAGGCGAGCGTTCCCATGCTGGGACGAACCTGAACAAAAGGCGACGTTCGATGTGACTATGATTGTTGATAAGAATTTGACTGCAATATCAAACATGCCTGCTATCAAACAAAAAATTGTTAAAGGTAAAAAAATTGTTCAGTTTGCAAGAACGCCAATAATGTCAACATATCTTCTTTATCTAGGAGTCGGAGAGTTCGAGTATATTCAAGACAAATTAGGAAAGATTCTTATCCGAGTTATAACAACTCCGGGAAAGAAAACTCAAGGTAAGCTCGCATTGAATTTTGCAAAACAATTTCTTAATTTCTTTCAGAATTATTTTCGCATTCCCTATCCCTTGCCGAAACTTGACTTGATTGCGCTTCCTGATTTTGCCTCAGGAGCGATGGAGAACTGGGGAGCAATAACATTTAGAGAAGTAGTTCTTCTTTTCGATCCAAAAGTCTCAGCAACCGTCACAAAGCAAAGCATCGCGGAAGTACTTTCTCACGAGCTTGTTCATCAGTGGTTCGGAAATCTTGTAACGATGAAATGGTGGAACGATTTGTGGTTGAATGAAAGTTTCGCAACGTTCATGGCATACAAAGCTGTCAATCATTACTACCCTCAGTGGGATATTTGGAGTCAGTTTCTAAATTCTGAGACTGTTGAGGCGATGGAGCTCGATGCATTAAAATCTTCTCATCCCATTGACGTGAAAGTAAACACGCCAGCAGAGATTCGAGAGATTTTTGATGAGATAAGCTATGAAAAAGGTGGCAGCATTCTGAGAATGCTTGAAAATTATTTAGGAGAAGAAAATTTCCGCAGAGGTTTGACAAAACATTTGTCAGAGCATAAGTATGGAAATGCGACGACTGAAAATCTCTGGATGTCGTTAGCAAAAGTTTCAAAGAAACCTGTAAAGGAGATGATGAACACATGGGTAAAGCAACAAGGTTATCCGATAGTTGAAGCAAATATTGCAGATTTAAAATTAATTCTCTCGCAGAAAAGATTCTTGCTCGAGAATAAGCCAGATAAAACAAAATGGCTCATACCTGTATTAGGAAAAATTGGAGAAGAAAAGATAATTTCAGAACTGATGAAGGAAAAAGCAAAGACAATCAAAACAGGGCAAGGTCTTGAGTGGCTCAAAATCAATTTGAATCAAACTGGATTTTATAGAGTAAAATATACAAAGGAAGTTCTTGAAAAACTAAAATTTGTAGTTTTAAACAAAAAACTCGGAAACTTAGATAGGTTTGGAATACAAAACGATTTGTTCTTCCTCGCCTTGTCAGGAGATGTTTCTGTAAACGATTATCTTAATTTTGTGAAATCATTTTCCAATGAAGACGATTATCTAGTTCTGAAAGATATTTCTGACAATCTTTCTTTTCTTTACTTCATGACATACGGCGAAAAAATTTGGGAGAGAATTAAAGGCTTCAACAAAATATTTTTCAAAAGAATTTTCAACAGACTAGGATGGAAGCCAAGAGAAGGAGAGAAACACACAGATCCTATTTTGAGAAGCTATGCAATCAGCACGTTAGGTCGAATGGATGATGAAAAGATCTTGAAGGCTGCGAATGAAAAATTTTTTGAATTTCTCAAAAATCCAAACTCCCTGCATCCTGACTTAAGAGGAACAGTCTATAGTTTGGTTGCGTGGAAAGGAAATGAAGAAACATATGAACAGCTAATTCAACTTTATAGAAAATCAAAAATCCAGGAGGAAAAAAGAAGATTTCTTGCAGCTTTGGCAAATTTCAAAGAGCAAAAAATTTTAAATCAGACTCTGAAATTTTCATTGTCAAAAGAAGTTCGATCACAAGATTTGTTCATTCCTATCGCAAGAATTTCTGGAAATCCTTACGGCAAAGACATTATCTGGCCTTGGATTAAGAGCAACTGGGAAGAATTGAGAAACAGATACACTGGAGGCAGCGCGCAGCTCTTAACGAGAATTGTTGAGAGTCTTGGCGTTTTGTCTGATATGAAAAAAGGGAAAGAAATTAAAAATTTCTTCAGGAAGAAATCGACGGAAGGAATAGAGATGTCACTTGCACAGACTCTTGAAAGAATTAGAATACATTCTAGATTTTTAGAAAAATTAAGACAGCAGTAGATTCTTATGGGAATTATAAAGACTCAAAAAGAATTAAGATTATTAAAAAAATCAGCAGTAATAAGCAATTCCTGCATCAAGATTATTGAAAAATCTTTGAAAGAAAAAAATATTTCCGAGAGAGAAATTGCAAGAAGAATTAGAAGAAACATTAACAAACAAGGAGCAACTCTTTCATTCCAGACTCTGGTGGCGTCAGGAAAAAGATCTGCGATGGTTCATCCTAAGCCCCATGCAACAAACCAAAAAATTAATGGAATAGGTTACGTTGATTTCGGAGCTAGATACAAGGGATACTTAACTGATGTGACAGTGCCGTTTGTCAAAGGTCCTGTCGGGAAAAAAGAAAAAAGGATAATTGAAATAGGTTTAGTTGCTTACAGACTTGCACTCAAATCGATAAAAATTAATGAACCTTGCTGGAAATTGCATAAAAAAATTGACAGGTTTCTGAAATCAAGAGGTTATAAAATTCCTCACAATCTTGGACACGGAATCGGGAAAGACGTTCATGAAAGGCCTATAATTGGCATGCCTAGGAAAAAATTGAAAGGAAAAAGATTGAGGAGGTGGAGGAGGATACAGAAGATAATTTTTCAACCGAACATGGTTTTTACAATCGAGCCAGGAATTTATATCAAAAACTTTGGTGGATTTAGAATTGAGAATGATGTGCTTCTTACTTCACGTGGATTAAAAATTTTGACTAACTCAAGATTTTTAAAAATCTAATTAATTTATTTTATTACTTTGATATTTGTTATGAGCATAATTCTGAAATTTCAGAAAGAACAGCATAGTCAGCTTGGTTCTAAGTTGAGAGATTTTATCCTTGGCTGGCAAGATGGCCTTGTGAATGTCTTAGGTCTCGTTCTTGGAGTCGCATCGGCAACCACCAGACTGATTCTGATTTCCGGATTAGCAGCAGCATTCGCAGAGGCGATATCAATGTCGGCAGTCGCATACACTTCGACAAAGGCGGAAGTTGATTTTTACAAAAGCGAGTTGGAAAGAGAGAAAAAAGAAGTGAAAGAAGTTCCGGATATGGAAAGAAAAGAAATCAGAGATATTTTTTGGAAAAAAGGTTTTAAAGGAAAGTTGCTGAATGCTGTAGTGAAAAAAATAACCTCGAACAAGAAAGTCTGGATTGATACTATGATGGAGGACGAATTGAAGTTATCGCCAGTTAAAGACAATCCGCGAAGCGCAGCAGTTGTTGTATTGATGGCAGCGTTGATTGCACCGATGATTCCGTTACTACCTTTCTTGTTGCTGCCTGTCGCTACTGCAATTCTTTATGCTGTCGCTCTTTCTGCAATCACACTTTTCATAACTGAAGCAATTGAGGCAAGACTCACGATTGGAGATTGGAAGAAAAGAGGAATTGAAATGATTCTAGTGGGAATTATTGCTGCTGTTCTTGGATATCTGATTGGAAAACTTTTGGGAGCAAGCAACTTGTAGCTCAAGAATTAATTTAAAAGACCTAATTTAAATTAGAACTTTTATTTTCTTTTTTCCTATGATTGCCCTCATAAGTTCTCTGCCGACGTCCGATTCTTTCCCAACTTTTATGCTGCTCTTCTTTCCGACTGTCGCTGAGAAAAGGAATTTGTCTTCGATGTAAAAACTTGCCATCTTTCCTATCAAGCGCCTGTCGAAAGTAAAATCAAGACTATTACCGCTTTCGTTTATTCCGAAACTGATTTCTCTCCCTAACGCTGGAATTTTTGGTTCTACGTCTATGTGTATTCCGAGTCTGTCTTGTATTGCAGAAATCATACTCCCTTCCTTACCAATCAAGCGTGCGATGACATTATTGTCAACTTTCACAACAGCATTGTTGTCATCAACAATCTCCACCTCAGCATTTGGATCGAATTTTCTGATTTCTGCCATGATTTGTTTTTTTGCGAGAGTCTTTAGCGGAGAAGTCTTTTGAGGAACTCCTGAAATTGGAATAACAACATTTTCCTCGCCGAACGAATAGATTTCATACTCAAGCTGACCTGTTTCAAAATCACGAACATCAACAACCGGACGAGCTAAATCTGCCTCTGTCATTCCTGTTGGGACTCTTACTGTCAATGATAGTTCAAAAATCTTTTTCACCTGACCTTCCTTCACGAAAATTATTGTGTCGATTATGTGAGGAACCATTCCAAGCTCGATACGTCCCATGAAACGCTGGACCGCATCGATTGGATTGCTTGCGTGAACAACTCCTATCATTCCAACTCCAGCAAGTCTCATGTCAGCAAATATCTCAAAATCTTTTGTCTTTCTCACTTCATCGTAGACGCTGTAGTCCGGTCTAACAAGCAGCAATATCTCAGCAGTTTTTTCAAAATCTCCTTCCAACGGACCGTATTGTGTGATCTCAGGACCTACTTGCAAATCTCTTGGTGACTCGAATGTCTTGACAATTTTCCCTTGTCTTGAGTAAAATTCAGCTAGCGATGCTGCGAGAGTTGACTTTCCGCTTCCTGGAGGACCTGCAATCAAAATTCCTTCAGATCGATCTCTCAATCTTTGTATCAATTTCTCTGAAAATTTGTAATCTTCTATAGTAAGTTTGACTAACGGCCTCACAATTGTTACTTCTACTCCGCTACTGAATGGTGGGCGAGCAATCGCAATTCTAAACATACCCAACTGTATTACCAATGCACCGCTTCTACTAATCTCGACTGTTCCTTTTTCGCTTATTCTTGTTGTTTCTGCAATTTCTTTTATAATTTCTTCAATCTCATCTCTTGACATTTTTTCGTTTCCGAGTTTTGTCAGCTCGAATTTTCCTGGCAGTCCTTTTTTCGCAAGAGGAGGAACACCTTCTTTCAGATGTAAGCTAAGAGTTGTGTTGTCAAAAAATTTTTCAAATCGAAGACCAGTTGTTTTGATTTCCGGAGCAATATAATCAATCTTCACTCCTTCAGCTTCTCCGACAAGAGCTTGGACATAGTCAGCAGTCATCAAAGTTCCGTTTTCACTTTTCGCAACATCACGAATCAATGCATCAAGTCTTCCGCTCTTCGCAAGCTTTATGTCTTCTATGCTTGGTCTCGCTCCAGTGAATCTAAGCTTGACTCCTTTCTTTTCGGCAATTTTTCGTAAATTCTTCAGCTCTTCGAGACCAACAAAACCTGGTTCTCTTCCTTTTGAAGCTTGAGCTTGAAGTTCGTCAAGAACTGCTGTTGGAATAACAATCTCTGCATCTTTAATTTTTTCTTTTTCAATCAACTTCGATAAAGTTCCGTCGATAATAATACTCGTATCTGGAATAATTCTATTAACCATAGTTATTTCACTTCCTTTTTCAGTTTTTATTTTTTGAAATTTTTTATTAATTTTTTAAATTTCAAATCAATTGAGTTAGAATGGAGCAAACAAACGTCAATCAATTTTACTTTTATTTTTCTTTTTTCTATTTTTTTAATCGAAAGCTATGCTTATAAAGATGTTGTTTTGATGAGCTGTAAAGTAAACGTCTGGAATCTTGAACAAAAAAATTAAGATTTCTTCACAACCAGCTTATTTTCTTTAATTTCAGCCTCTAGCTCTTGCCCTTCTTTCCATTTCAATTCTTCTACAATATTTGGCGGTATAACTAAAACCCACTTAGCATATTCAACATCTCCGACTTTTCTAGAAAGTTGCTTTTGAAGTTTCATAGTCTAAAATAGAATTGACTTATATTTAAACTTTTAGGTACCAACTTTAAAGTGGTTAATTAGGTACCGAAAGATATATAAACAATAGGTACCTAATAATAGTATGAAAGTTGAGATTAAGTGTAAGCATTGTAAAAGTCAAAATTTCAGAAGAGAAGGAACTAGAAAAACAGATAATCGGGGAGAAATTCAAAAGTATTATTGCAAAGATTGTCGAAGATATTTCACTAATGACGATGGTTTTTACAGAATGAGAAATAAGCCAGAGATTATTACAATGTCCATTGATATGTACGTAAGCAATTTATCAAGCAGAAAAATGAGAAATCAATTAAAGAGGCATCTCAATCATAAAGTTAGCCACGTTTCTGTTTTAGATTGGGTCAGAAGATATACATTAAAAGTTCACAAGTTTATAGAGAGACAAGGTTACAATCTCGGTGATAGTTTTTATGCCGATGAAACTATGATTAATAGAGAAGGGAGAGACTCGACAGATTTTGGTGTTGTTTAGATTGGGATACAAGATTAATTACAGGATTTCATTATAGTTTGGCTGCTAATCCGATTGAAGCACAGGAATTTCTGAAAAAAGCGATTGCTAAAGGAAAGCCAAAGTATATTCAAACTGATGCTGGAATGTTTTATCCGAGAGCATTTAGAAAACTCTTTTATTCAAATAAGTTCGGTGGCTTGATGGTAGAGCATAGAATACAAAATTATCAGGAAACAAGAATCCATAATTACAGGATTGAAACTGTCTTTATGAAAATTAAAGACAGAGTACTTGATTTTAGAGGATTGAAAGCTCTTTGGTCTGCACCTATTTTAATGACAGCTATAGTTATTCAGCATAACTTTGTAGAAAACCATTCAACGACTGATGAAGTACCCTCTGAGAGAGCAGGAGTCAATTTAGAACTTGGAGAAAATAGATGGTTGGATTTAATTAAACTAAGCAGTAAACTTTCCTAAAATTACAAGATAACAAAACATTCAATTTCAGAATAACCTTTTTCGATACTTGCCATAATTCTATGATTTCCAGACATAACGTCAAATTTTCCATTGTTGTTTTGTTTAACAACAACAGGTAAGTATTTTATAATCAAATCAAAATGCTTAAGTAAAAAGTTCTTTCTACTTTTTGTCACATTATTATTCTTATTTTCTTCAAGAAATTGAGGAATGCTTTTACCAACACAACTGAAAATTCCATCAAGACCATTATGCCATGACTCAATGATAAGGTCATTCACATTAATTTTCTTTTTGATAAAGTCCCTTTGTTCAAACCGCTCATACCACCTCTTGTTATTTGAATTAATACTAACAACCCTTTTCTTAATCTCTTCAATAGACAATTTCTCAGAACTATCTTTTATTTCTTCTAATCTTTCTTTCAAGAAGTTTTCATTAAATTCATTACTTTTTGTATATTCATGTAACATAGTATCAATATAGAAAATCCTGCATAATCTTTCATTCAAATTGTTTAATATCTCTTTTAATACGTCTAAATCTATTTTGCTCAAAGGTTCTTTATATAATTCATTTACTAGCCAAAGCCCACTTTTCTTTATTTTCTCTTTAGGAGAAAAAAGTCCTAACCAATTTTTAGAAGGTTTGCAATCTTCACATAAAGAAATAGTAGAGATGATTTTTGATTCAATTTTCAGCCTATCTTCTTTTTTAGGAACCTCAAAAACAACAAAACTGAAATTATCTTGCATATATTTGGTAACTTTTTCTTCTATTTCTTTCTGTTTCTTAAAATCAATTTTATCTTGATGGAATTCTTTTGCCTTTTTTGTTGTTAAATCAATTTCCCATTGCTCAAGAAAAGGATCTTTTTCTCTATTGAGTAATGCTCTCCCAATATTTTTTCTAAATATGCTTCTATCCTTGTTTTCATTAATAAAGTGTTGCCATAACCTCGACCTTAATTGATTATTTCCGGTATGTGTTCCTACTCTTACAAGTCTGTCATTTTCATGGGCTTTTTCTCCTCTCTCAAAAAGAACATAAATGCCATTAAGCGGGATCTCATTTTCATTGAATGGAAAATGAAGTCTCTTCATTTTATTAAATAGATTATGAACTGTATTACATTCTTCACTCATTTTATCTCCTCTTTCAAATATTGAAGTTGCCTTCCTATACTCAGACCTTTAAGCGGGATCTTATAATTTTTTATATTGGGAACAAGGTATTTTCTGTAGTTTTCTCCTGCAAGAAAGATAAACTCATCTTTATCTAAATTAGCAACTTTTCTCAAATCTTGCAGAACACTATTAGCCCATTCCTTTTTTTCAGCAGAATGCATCAAATTTAGTGTCTTATCATAAGGTTCTATTTCTTTGTCTAAATCAATTAAGCCATGTTTCGCAGAAAGAATAAATATCTTATCTGGATTGAGAGATTTAGCAAATTCGAGATTCATTTTGAAAAGAGGACTTATATAGATGTCTTTAGCTTTTGCTTTATACGATAGCTTTTTGCTTACGCACGAAATTAATACAATTTTAGCCATATAATATAAACATTTGACCAACCTTATTAAATCTACGGAAAAACTCAATTTTACCTGACGCTAACTTAACAGCTCATGTTTTGAGTCTTCACTAAACAAAAACGACAGAAAAATTTTTTCTTAAATATACATCGCACTATCGAAATTCTTTTTAAGCTGGTCTGCAATCCATTAATCAGGTGGTAAAAATTCCATCTTGTCCAGAGTGCGGTAGCGCACGCGTTATTTGGAGTAAAGACGACGGAATGATGTGCAACAAATGTGGTCTTATAATCGAGGAGCCGACCTACTCTGGCACCAGGTTGCTGGTTTAGTGAAAACAGACAATACAGACAATAAAATCAACAAATTTCAAGACTAAAGTTGCATAAAAAAGATTTTCTTACTCACATTCATCTATGTCATTCTAAAACTTTCATTATCTCATTAAGAGAAACTTCTTTTTCTTTCTTGGCTTTCATATCTCTTAGTTTGAACTTCTTTTTCTTCAGCTCTTTTTTACCAACAATCAACACAAAAGGAATTGCCGATGTATTCGCATATTCAAGCTGCTTGCCCAAACTTCTGCCCATCAAATCCACTTGACAATTAATTCCTTTTTCTCTCAACTCTTTTGCAATCTTTACAGCATTCGACTTAACTTTTTCATCAACTGAGGCGACAAAGATTTTTGTTTTTGTTTTTTCGAGCTTAAACATCTTTTCTTGTTCCATTATTTCAATTATTCTCTCGATTCCAAGACTGATTCCTGTGGCATGCGTTGGCCTTCCTCCAAATGTTTCTATGAGTTTGTCATAGCGCCCTCCACCAGCAACCGATCCGTACTTCTCATAATCTTTCACAACAATTTCAAAAATGGGTCCTGTGTAATAATCAAGACCTCGGGCCAGACTAAAGTCAATTTTCATCATCTTTGCAATTCCATAAATTTTCGCAAACTTCATCATCTCATCAAGCTCATTCAACCCTTCCTTGCCGACGTTGCTATCTTTCAGCAAAATCTTTCCTCCGAAAAAACTCGCCGAAGTCAACTTGAATAAATCTGCAATCTGTTTATCATTCAATCCTGCTTTCTTCAACTCGGCTTTCACAATCTCTTTGCTAAATTTTTTCAGCTTGTCAATTGCCCTAAAAATATCAAGATCCTTGCTCTTGTCAGCACCAACAACTTCAATAAAGCCATCCAATATTTTTCTGCTGTTGACATTTATTGCAAAATTTTTGAAGCCAATCTCGCGCAAGCATTCTACCGCAACTGTTATGCATTCCACATCTGCTTCAATGCTGCTGCTGCCAACGACGTCAGCATCGCACTGCCAAAACTCCCTCTTTCTGCTCGCCGTGACTTCCTCATAACGCCAGGCTGGGGCTATAGCGTAACGTTTGAAAGGCTTTGCGAGCTGCGGGTTGCTAGCGACGACACGTGACATGGGAACTGTCAGATCGAAGCGAAGTCCGAGTCTTCTGCCAGCTTTGTCCTCAAAATCATAAATCTGCCTCTTGACATCCTCTCCGCTCTTCGCCGCAAGAAGCTCGAAATCTTCAAAAGCTGGTGTGTCAAACGGCTCGAATCCAAAACGTTCGAAAACATTTCTGATTTTGTCTATAACAAATTGCCTGCGAATCATTTCTTCAGGAAGGAAATCGCGTGTACCTTTAGGAGTCTGAAACTTCATACTTTTATTTTGTTTTTTGTTTTTTAAATCAGGAGAATTAGCAGTAGACAAATCCTTAGCTGAAGATGAAGTGAACTGATTCACCTATCACATTGTTCGCCTTGGTATTTAGTGCCTTTTAGTCCTTATAAACTTTTATACTGGATGACTGTGTGGATTTTTACCATCCAAATTTTTTCTGCAGCAATCAGGAAGATATTCCTTATCAATGATGTATATCGCTAATGCAGTACTTTCTTCTGCTGCTACAGGTAAAGTTTTATATTCGTTCGTACCCATGCAAGCCCATCACTAGTTTCTTGCCAGAATAAAAATCATTTTCTGCAATTGATTGTATGTTTCAAAAACACAAAGTAGATAAGTATAAAGAAACAATATATTTTTCTGACGTCTTCTCGTGCTTCTGTTCAAAAATTTCGAATCTATTTAACTTTTTACTCTTATAGATTTTTCATGCCTGAAGAAAAATATCTAGAATACTGCAGCAAATGTATCGAATATCCTTTTTCTAGAAATCCATGGTGTGATCTTTGTTATCAAAAGAACGGAGAAAGACCAACAGCTTTTTGGGGATTAACAGACGGAGATGTAAGATTTTTCTATAAATGTGATTGTGGTTATGAAACGCCAAGAGATATAAGTAAATCGCAGGCTTTCAGTGAAACTGTAGTAGAACATTTTATAACTGACCATAAAATGCATGTTTCAGATGCTAAATTAAAGATAGTTGAAGTAATGAAAAAAACTGTCATTTCTAAATATTTGGTTCAAAATCCTCAGCAATAAATTATGCTTAAATATTTGACTTTACAAGAATAATTTCAAACAAAAGTGATAATGGTGAATCGATCGGGAATTACGACCTTAAACTAATTCTACTACTTTTATCTAGTGTCAAGACTAAGGTGATTTTAAGGTGAACTCTATGGCGATGAAGCAAGTCAGAGAGCAGTACAATCCTCAGCAGCTCGAATCGAGAATAAGGCAGTGGTGGCAAAAGGAAAGAGTTCCGCAGAAAATTGTTGCTGTGCAGCCGAAGAAGAAAAAATTCTATCTTCTCGATGGCCCTCCGTATGTAAATCAAGTTGCTCATGTTGGTCACGTCAAGACAACGACTGTGAAAGACATTTGGTCAAAGTTCAAAGCGATGCAAGGATACAACAGCTGGTTCCAGCCTGGTTTCGATACGCATGGTCTTCCAATCGAGACAATGGTTGAGAAAGAGCTTGGCATAATAAGCAAGAAGCAAATTGAAGAGATTGGGGTAGATAAATTCATTGAAGCATGCAAGCAGAAGGCTGAAGGGAATGAACAAGCGTGGTTGGCGCTGTATAGAATGCTCGGTGGATGGAGAGGATATGTTGATCCTTATCTTACTTTCAAAAATTATTACATAGAGTCAGCTTGGTGGACGACAAAGCAGCTTTGGCAGAAGGGAATGCTTGTTCGTGGAGAAAAATCAATTCACTGGTGTCCTCGTTGTGAAACTGCGTTGAGTGGATATGAAGTTACTGATAGCTATGCAGAAGTGAAAGATCCTTCTCTTTACGTGAAGTTTCCTGTTCGTGGAAAGAAGAATGAGTTTCTTGTAATTTGGACAACAACTCCGTGGACTCTTCTGAGCAATGTAGCGATTGCCGTTCATCCAGACGAATATTATTTGAAAGTTAGAATTAAAGGAGAGAATGAAATTTTGATTCTTGCAGAAAAAAGAGCCGATGCTGTCATAAAAGATTTGCTGAAAAAAGATTATGAAGTTATAGAAAAGTTTTTGGGAAAAGAGTTAGAAGGATTGCGTTTCGAACCAGTTTTTGAAATTCCATTGCAGAAAAAATTGAAGGAGCAGGATAATGCACACATCGTCGTTCTGTCGATTCCTGTAATGAAAGGAAAGGCATACAAGCATGAGAAAGGAAAGAAGACGAAAGGAGAGTTTAAAGAGTTCGTTACAATGGAAGAAGGAACAGGACTTGTTCACACAGCGCCTGGACATGGTGCGGAAGATTATGCAGTCGGACTTCATTACAAACTTGCATTAGTTTCTCCGGTTGATGATGAGGGAAGATTCACAGAAGAAACTGGAGAGTTCAAGGGAATGAAAACTAGTGATGCGACGAAAGTTGTTGTTGACAAATTAGAGAAGAAAAACTATTTACTTCATTTTGGCTGGTCTGTGCATACTTATCCTCTCTGCTGGCGTTGTAAGACTCCTTTGATTTTCCGTTTGAGCAAGCAGTGGTTCTTTAGCATCGATCCGATAAAAGAAAAGATGTTGAAAGAGAACAACAAAGTTAGATGGCTTCCTGACTTCGGACGCGAACGTTTCCGCAACTGGCTTGAAAATGCAATAGACTGGAATATTTCTCAGCAAAGATATTGGGGAATTCCTCTCCCAGTCTGGATTTGCGAAAATTGTGGAGCAATGGATGTAATAGGAAGTGTTGAAGAGCTTCGGGAGAAAGCTGCGGCAAAAGTTCCGAAAGACAAAGAGCTTGACTTGCACAAGCATGTTGTCGACAAGATTGAGTTGGAGTGTAAGAATTGCGGGCAAAAAATGAAACGCGTGCCTGATACGATGAATGTTTGGTTTGATTCTGGAATTTCGACATGGGCTTCTCTTGGATATCCATTTCAGAACAAAGAACTCTTCGAGCGGCTGTGGCCTGCTGACTTGATTTGCGAGTCTCAAGACCAGATACGTGGGTGGTTCTACAGTCTGATGTTTTGCGGAGTCGCGACATTTGGTAGCAGTCCATACAAATCAGTCGGCCTGATGGGATGGGTGCTTGACGAGAAAGGAGAGAAGATGAGCAAGTCTTTGGGAAACGTCATTTGGGCGGATGATGGATTGAAAAAACTTGGAGCAGATATTTTGCGAATGTATTACTGTTGGGAGGTTGCTCCTTGGGAAGTTCAGAACTTTAGCTACAAGACTGCAGAAGAAATTCGTCGCTCTATAAACATTTTGTGGAATTCTTATGCATTTTTCACAACATACGCAGACTCAGACTTCTCTCCGCGGCTTGTTGGATTGAAAGCAGAAGATCTATGGCTTCTTTCTCGCGTAAACACGCTGACAGAAGAGGTGACAAAACATCTAGAAGATTTCGAGTTCCATCATGCAGGACGAAAGTTAGTCAGCTTTGTTGTCAACGATTTGAGCAGATTTTACATCAAGCTCATTAGAGACAGAGTTTGGGTGACAGAGAAAGGAGCAGACAAAGACGCAGCTTTATCAACTCTACATTACGCTCTTGTAACAGCTGCAAAACTTCTCGCACCAATAACACCTTTTATTGCAGAAGAAATTTATCAGAATCTTGTTGTTAGTCTCGATAAGAAAGCAGCATCGTCAGTTCATTTTGCTGAATGGCCAAAAGCAAACAAAAGATTTGTTGATGAAGATTTGGAAAAGAAAGTTGAAGTCGCACAAAAAATAATTGATGCAAGTTTAGCAGCAAGGCAGCAAACTCAGCTGAAGCTTAGGTGGCCGATAAAGCAAGTTGTTGTTGTGTCTGAAGACAAAAAAGTCGCAGCTGCTGTGAAAGAGCTAAATGAATTGTTGAAAATGATGTGCAATGCAAAATCTGTTGTTGTCGCAAAAAAACCTGCTGGAGAATTTTCAGAAGTAAAGTTTGATTTCGGAAGCGTATTAGTTGACAAGAAGCTTGACGAGAAACTGATGGAGGAAGCGCTGCTGAGAGAAGTGATAAGAGAAGTTCAATCGATGAGAAAGCAAAACAAATTCAATGTCAATGAAATGATTACGCTAACTTTGAGTTCAGATGAAAAAACGAATTTAATTCTGAAGAAGTTTGAAAAGGAATTGATGAAAGAAGTTGGTGCTGGCAAAATTTTAGTCGGAAAATTGAAAGGAAAATTCACTGGAAAACTTGAGTTTGAAGGAAAAATTATTGAAATTAAATTTGATAAAAGTTGACAAATAAATCTATTACTCGTTTACTTACTATCAGCATGTTGTACGATCATCTTTGTTCCATAATAATTTCCAAGTCTTCTTATTCCTCCGTCAGAAAGATCGGAGAGTCTTATCATGATTGCTTCAAATGATAAAACATCGTCACATGAATATATTTTCCTTTTAATGGCATCGAATATTATTTGATATGTATGTAGACCTGGATTTTTATCTAGATAATTTGTCGCAATATTCTTAATTTTTAGTGTCATGTCGACAGAAAGTATTTTTCCATTTGGGAGTAAGAATCCTGTTATACTTCTTATAGGAGAATGACATAGTGCGCAATGTTCAATATTTGTTTCATATAATTTGTCACAGTTTGAACAATAAAAAATGTGAAGACTGTCCGGTCTCTTCGGTAAGAGTAATTCAGTAACTTTTGCCATGCAGTAAAATTCTAAAGTAAGACATTTATAAATTCCGATTTTTGTATATACATTGGAAAGAATTTTCATAAGAATTTCAAAATTTAAAGCCAATTTACCACCTACAGTGGTATTAAACTGTTATAAGTCATCTTAAAATAGAATAAAAATTAGGTATGAAAGTTGAAGAAATAGTTGAGACGTTGAAGGAATTCGGACTTAACGATTACGAGGCCAGAACATACTCCACTCTAGTTTTCCTAGGACCGTCAAAAGCGGGCGAGATAAGCAGAGAGTCTCGAGTACCTCAATCAAAAATTTATGAAATTCTGGATATTTTGACTGGAATGCAGCTTGTTGAAGTTCTCGAAGGGAGGCCGAAAGAATACAAAGCCGTAGACCCTGATTTAGCTTTGGAGAATCTTGTAAGAAATGAGGAGAAGAAGTTCAAAGTATTGAAGGCAAAAGCTAGAAGCGTCAAAACTGTTCTGAAAAAAGTTAATGGAAACGGAGAGGAGACTATTGAAGGCTTGTGGACAATAAAGGGGAGAAAGTACATCGAATTTTTCGATAAAGTAGCTGACGTAATTGATAGAAGCGAAAGTTATGTTTATGGAATAACTAGGGATTTCTCAAAAACTGCTCGTCTGTCTCAAGCATTGATCGGATGCTTAAAGCGCGGCGTGAAAGTAAAAGTTGTCGCTCTGGAACCAGTTACTCAAGAGAATTATTGGAAAGCTAAATGGTATCAATCTCATGGAATTTTGCTGCGTCTCTTCGAAACAAAAATTCATCCGAGAATTGTGGTAAGTGATGGACGAGAGATAATTATGAGACTAGATCATGACCCCATAAAGAAAGAAAACTTTCTTTTCACAGCCGTTTGGTCTGCTCATTCATCGTTTGTTAAAATTATTGACAGTTATATGAAGGACTTGTGGGAAAAATCAGAGCCGATAGATTTCAGCAAATTCAAAAAAGTCAAAGAAATCAAATCAAATTCTCAGGATTGAAATATTTCTTCAAGAAAATTCCAAATCCTTTATCCTCTTTCACAAGTTCCATCATCCTACTGCTTTCCAGAATAATCTCGAATCCTTTTGCAATCTCATTAGCAATATGATTAGGAATGCCTTTGGCCTTCAAAATTTTCACATCATCCTTCAAGCTGTCTGTCAGTTTTTCTCGAGCAGTCATAAATTTTCTCTGCATCTCAACAACCCAATTATCCCCCTCAACAAAAGGTCCTGCAAGCAAAAGTTTATTGCTCTTGTACTTCTTCAAAAACCTTTCCGAGTCATCAATGTCAAAAACTTTCGGTCCAATTCTCTTCTGCACACTAGGAAGTTTACTCACTTCCATCTCTAACAAAACAACAGCCATATTTTTTTCATCCGTATATTCGTCTCTCCGCAAAACCTTGAATTCGTATTGAGTCTCTTCCAAAATGCTCTGCAAACGCTCTGAAAATCTTCTCAATTGAGGCCATAAAATGTCGGGAACAACTTTCGGTGGATTAAATCGGACGAGAATAAGCTCTGTTCTGCGTTGCATCTGATTCAAAATTAGATCGTTTTCAGTAATCGGAGAATAACTTCTCTGTGAAAACAATTCGTAAGAAGGATTTGCTAAAAATTCCGAAGAAATTTTTTTGAATTTAAAGAAATTTTTGGCAGAAACTGCCGCGCCGACATTTCGTGTTTTGTCTGTAGGATCTATCATAATGAGTGCTTGATCTTTAAACTGCTGTCGCAATTTCTTGTGTTCTTCTTTCTTGTAAAATTTTTCAATATCAATAACCTCTGCCGGCATCATTTTCACAGCATTCTGCAAAACACTAACAAATTTCTTGTATCTAATAATCAGTAACTCGCACAAGTATCCCGAAAACCCCTCAGTCTTTGCATCAGCACCATAAATTCCGTTAGCAGTAAGAAACTGCTTGAGAAGGCGAACTTGGTCGGAGAGTTTCAAAGGCAGATGTTTCTCCAGATATTTGACGTGAAACGGAGTTCGGTCCACAGCTGACTTAAGCTGCTCGGCAGACTTGACGTTGTAACTAGGAACTATGTCAATCTCCACTCCGTAAATTTTCCCAGAAACGTATGGATGTTGCGCATACTCTATTTTCCAGCTTCCTTCCATCTTTTCAAAAATCGCTTTTCCGACTTTGAGTCCAGTTTCCTCAAACTTCTTGCCAGAAAGTTTTGTTGGAAACATTATGAAAAGGTCAAATTCTATCTTTCCGGGCAGCCATGTGTCACGGGTTATGCTTCCGGCAATAAGCGGTTTTGCCTTGTATTTTCTTGCCTCCTTTTTAGCAACAGAAAAAACCTTTTTTGCCACTGAATGAAGAAGCTTCTTTTCTTCAGGTTTAGGACGGATATCCTTTAGTACGCCGTTCAATATCTTTTGATAGTTTTTTACCATCTTTTCCAACACCAACAATATCAATTTAGTGGAGTTTCTATAAAACTTTAGGAATCATTATAAACCTAGAAAGCCTATTTACTATCTAATAGAAGAAAAGTAACTACTTTAAAATAGTAAACTTTATATACTATCACTACCTATTAGTGACATATGACAAACGGACATAGCAATTACCTGAAGTTCGGCCAGAATAAAAGCGCTGCCGGATTGGAATCTGATGACATACTGTTTTTCGAAGAGCAGCTGTTCGACGCAAAACAAGCATTGTTCGCAGCAACTACTGTCCGAGAAATAAAATTCCTTCAAAGCAAAATCGGCTATCTGCAAAAACAGGTGCTTGAGATGCAAAAGAATGATCGGACAAAGTCAAAGAAAGGAAAAGTTCTTGCAAAGAAACCAAAAATCATAAGATTCAGACCAAGAGCGATGTTGTAGGTGAGAAAATGAAGGGCTTGAGACAAAAAATTTTCGAACTTGTTTCATACTCGATTGTTTTGTCAGTATTATTAACAATGGGTTATACCTTGACGATGATTTATTTTTACAATTCAGTCACTGTCCTCGAACCAAACAGATATATTTTGATAAATGAAATTTTGATGATGGTTCTTGGAGTGAGCTTTGTCGTTTACAAAATGAAGGAAATTTTTGTCTAAATTTTTATTTTACGGAAGGATTCTTTTTGGTTATTTCTTCATTACCTTTAAACCATGGTGGACTCATTATCAAAAGTAGCTTCATTTTTCCAGAATATGTATATTCGACGTTCGGTGGAACTTCAATTAGCATTCCTTGTTTTGCATCGTGTTTTTTATCATTGATATCAAAAAAACCTTCACCTTCAATCACATAATAGATGTGAGTACACTTCTTGCTTATGAAATATGTTTCATGTCCTTGAACTACGTCGACGAAATAAACTTCAACATCATGACTTTTTATTGGGAATTTATATCCTAACAATCCTTTTTGAGAAAAACTTGGTTTATTCGGTATTTTGAACCTAAATTCGTTCATAATACAATATTGTGAACAAAATTAATAATTTTTAATAGTTTAAGAATTGTAGCCCCGGGCGGATTCGAACCGCCGTATTCAGCTGACTCCCAAAAGTCCAGAGGCTGACATTCAAGGATTGTTCAATCTTCCTTGGCCACTAGACGACGGGGCTATTGCTAAAACTAACTACTAACAAAACCTATTTAAGTATTCCATGTTAATGTAAATTAAAGATTGTACAAAGATGTGAGAAGAATGAACGGTGAATGCCAAACAGAGACTGAAACTGAACTTAAACTCTAGATTTCTCTTACTTAGCCACATCTCTAAATTACAACTCGGAAAACGAATATCTTCTGCCCAAATAAAATACAATAAGGAGCGTTTAATATGAGAATTTTACAGATGCATGCAGACTGGATAGAATACGAGCCAGTTAGGAAAGAAATTTCTGGAGCTGAGGAAGTAGAAAAGAAGAAGTATCGATTTGAGGAAGTTTTAGTTTTATTTGTCTCAGTTGAAGAAGAAGACAATGAAAAAGTTGCAGATAACGCGATTGATGAAGTCAAAGAATTTTTAGGAAAAGTAAAAGTAAACAAAGTTTTAATTTATCCTTTTGCTCATCTCAGCAGAAGTTTAGCAAAGCCGAATGATGCTCTGAAAGTTATAAAAGAGATGGAAGCGCATGCAAAGAAATTGAAGATAGAAGCTTACCGAGCACCTTTTGGATGGAATAAAGCTCTTGCAATAAAAGTCAAGGCTCATCCTCTTGCAGAACAATCAAAAGTTTTCTCAGCCGATGAAAGGGCAGAAAAGAAGGTTGAGATGAAAGCAGTTAGAGAAATTAAAAATCCAATGTCTTTGATAAAGAGAAGTGATTTTGCTGGTTTGAGCGAGAAAGACCACAGAATAATTGGAGAACAACTTGATTTATTCAGTTTTCAAGAAGTAGCACCAGGAATGGTTTTCTTGCATCCTAAAGGGGTTATTCTCAGAGAAATTTTGGTGGATTTCTGGCGAAAAGAGCATCAGAAAAGAGGTTATCAAGAAATTTCAGCTCCTGTTCTTTTGAACAATGCGTTGTGGCAAGTAAGTGGGCATTGGGATCATTTCAGAGAAAATATGTTCTTCTCGGAAATTGAAGGTCAAGGATTTGCTCTAAAACCTATGAATTGCGCAAATGCAATTCTTGTTTTCAAAAGTAAATCAAGAAGCTATAGAGACCTGCCGTTAAGAATTAATGAATTGGGACTTGTTCATAGAAATGAATTAAGCGGAGTTTTATCAGGGCTTTTCAGACTTCGCGCACTTATTCAGGATGATGCACATATTTTTGTTAATGAAAAAAATATTGAAAAAGAAATTATTTCGATAATTGATATGATAAAATATTTCTACGATATTTTTGGCTTTGAATATTCCCTTGAACTTTCTGGAATGCCTAAAAAGGCGATGGGCGATGAAAAAATTTGGCGAAAAGCAGAAGGCATTTTAGAAAAAGTTTTGAAAGATGCAAAACTAAAATACAAGAGAAATCCTGGTGAAGGGGCATTCTACGGACCTAAGATTGATTTTCATATAAAAGATTCAATAGGAAGGAAGTGGCAGTTAGCTACTGTCCAAGTTGACTTTTTCATGCCAGAAAGATTTGAGGCAAAGTATATCGGAGAAGATGGAAAGGAGCATGTTCCGATAATGATTCATAGAGTGATTTATGGAGCATTAGAACGATTCATGGGAATTCTTGTCGAACATTATCAAGGCAAGTTCCCAGTTTGGCTTTCACCAGCTCAAGTCCGAGTCATGTCAATTTCTGATGATAATGTGAAATACGCAAAGAAAGTACTGCATGCTCTACAAGAAAATGAGATAAGAGCTGAAGGGGATTTTGAATCACACAAAATCGAATATAAAATTAGAAACGCTCAGCTACAGAAAATTCCCTACATGATAATCGTGGGAAAGAAGGAAGAGGAAATTGGAAGCATTGCTGTTCGTGATCGCGAAGGAAAAGTCAAATATAAAGTTAAGATAGAAGATTTAATCAAACAAATAAAAGAGGAAATAAAATTGCATATGTAAAAATTCAGAACAGGATTAAGGACAAAATTTTCACCTTAAGCTTTTCTTGAGGACTGAGTGATGCTAAATATTCTGAATATGCTTTATCTATAGTTTTTTCGTATTCCTCTATCGAACCAACATAGGCAAAAAAGATAAGATCGTTTCCAGTCGCCTTTTCGCTATCCCTAAAGGTTCTCATTGTGCCTCTATATTGCCAAGCCACATCAGAATTCAAATATACATTTCCTTTACGAGCAGCCTTTTCAAGTGCTTGTAATTTTCTTTCGTAATGAGGAAGCCTTCCTAATATTTTTTCTTTTTCTGCCTCCATTTGTTCAGAGGTTAAACATTGTTCTATTATTGACACCGAAATTCACAACCTACTGAATTAGACGCAAGCCTTATATTTAAACCTTTTGATTAATTTCTACACACTAACACTAATTCAGGAAAGATCAGGAAAGAAATTAGCTAACTGGTTTGGAATGGTTCCAAACTACTTTGAACAACGGACTCAGAATATCGCTAGCAGCATGCTCGCTTTTGCTCCACACGGCCATGTCTTGTGTAGAATGAGTTTTTGCATCAGTAAGTGAGAAAATAAACTGTTTGTCATCTACAACGAAGAAACGACCGGCAATTGGAACTTCTTTTTGATCAACATCACGAATTTCTGCAATATCGCCAAGAGCCTTTATAGCCTCTGATGCTTTCTCTGTTCCAGATGTCGCAATTTTTATGTGAACTCCTCTTTCCTTAGCTTTCTTTAAAACATCGAGGTGATTTGTAAATAGCTCGTTTAAACCTTCAGGAGTTGTTGCGATGCTGATGTGTTTGTCTGCGTCACGAAACATCGTGTCGAGCTGCTGGAACACAGAGTATTTCCCTTTGAGAGCGCCTGTCATCTCTTCTGGATTGACAAGCTTTAGTCCGGAGGAAAAAACTTCGTTCAATTCTTTCATAATAGGTGATTTTTTCAAATCTTCTATTCTAGTAATAGTCTCAGTTATCTCTTCTTCCATTTTCTTTCTTGCTCGCTCCAAAGCTTCTTCAGGAGCAATTGCAACATAACGAATTGGCTTAGCAGTTTGAACAACAACAAACCCTTTATCAGCTAGCGACTGCAAAACATCATAAGCACGAGAACGAGGGACGTTAGCTATCTCAGAAAGCTCTCCTGCTGTTGATGTTCCTCTTGCAAGCAGTGCAAGCCAAAGTTTTCTTTCATAAAGATTCAGACCTATACTCTTCAATGCATCCATTACTTTTACTGAGGCTAACATTAATTTCCCTCTGGACTTTTTAGACTCTATGTTCTAACTAAGGAGTAATTTAATATATAAGCTTTTATATCTTGCCAGTGATACAACAAACTCTTAAAAGATTTTTCGAAAGAAAAATTTGATAAAAAAATTTTCTCTTTACGATAAATTAATTGCTTTTTCAGTATTAGAAACTCAAATAGGAATCAAAAAATAAAAAAATTTTAGGAATTTTCATATAATTTTATAAAAAAAATTTTTGATGACATAACTTTAAATAGTACAATATTAATATATATACAATAAATAATAGTGATAGAAATGATCAGTAGTAAAAGATTTACAAAAGAAGAAATAGCGAGTCTCAAGAAACTATTTGAAAAATATAAAGAAGATGAAAAATTCACACTTAATGATATTGCTAAAAAGCTTCAACGAAATTCTACTGGTATTAGTAAAAGGCTTAAAAAAATATTCGGAGAAGAGTACAGTAAGATAGCTAGAAATAAAATAGGGACCTATAAAAGAAAAGTTAGCAATGAAGAAGTTAAAGAACTTTTCCTTCTATATAAACGAGGAAAGTCAGCAGAAGAACTTGCAAAATCAGTTGACTTAAAAGCACCTCCTTTACGTATCCGAATGAAAAAACTGCTAGGTAAGAAATATGAAGTAGTAGCAAAAAGAAAACTAAAAGATAAGAGAAAAATTCAGAAAGTTGAAGACAAAAAAATAAAAGAATTGTTTGAACTTTATAAAACTTCAAAAGTTTCATTAAATAAACTTGCAAAAACTGTTGATATAAATCATGAAACTCTCCGTTATCGTTTTGAAAAGTTATTCAATAAAGAATATAGAAAATTTGGAAGAATCAAGCAATATGGAAGAAAAATAACACATGATATTTATAGAAAAGCATTCGAAGAATATAAATCAACTGATATATCTTTGTTAGAATTAGCCAAAAAATTGGGAATAAGTTTTGAAACGATAAGAGAATTTTTTATCAAAAAATATGGCGAAAAATATAGAGAAATAGCACAACAAAAATACGATGCTAGTGAGGCACGCGAAAAAGGAAAATTAGCAGAATATCTGGCCTTAAGTTATCTCAAATTAATAGGATTAAATCCTATCGATGTAAGAAACAAACACATCTTAAATGGAACTTTAAAAAGACCAGACTTTATTGCTGGTGATATGTTTATCGAAGTCAAAAATAGCTATCTTAGAATGAAATCTTCGGGTAATCGAAAAGGATATGCGGAAATAGTTTCAACTTATCTTGGAAAAAAATTAAAACTTAATAACAAAATATTAACTAAAGGTATGATAATAGCAATATCTGGATTTTCTCCTGATGTTAAAGAACAAGCTAGAAAAGATGGTATAAAACTAGTCGGACTCGAAAATATAAAACAAGTTTTTAAAGAAATACAAGAGAGTGCTTGATTAAAAAATTGGGAGCTTTTAACCAGCTCTTCCTTGTGCCTCAAAAAGCTTTCTTAATCTATCAATGGTATCGGCATCCTCTGGGCTTCGATCCTCACGAAGTCTTAAAAATCTTGGGAAACGCAATGCAAAACCAGATTCATAAGTAGGTGATTTTTGTATCTCTTGATACCCAACTTCTAGTACAATCTTTGGTTTAACTTCTACATCCCTTCCTTTTTCAGAGATAATTAATTTTTTTAGCATTTCAGTCAGAATTTGATATTCTTCCTCGCTTAAACCCGTACTCATCATACCGCATCGTAAGAATTTTCCACTTGAAGTATCTCTAACAGCTAATTCATAACTTGTAAGCCATTTCGCTCTCGCACCTTCTCCCCATGTCGCACCTAAAATGACTAAATCCAAACTCTCCATCACGGGTTTTATCTTAAACCATCCACCTTCTACATGCCTCCCAAAAATATAAGGAGCATCAATAACTTTAAGGAATATTCCTTCTTGTTTTGCCATTAATGCTTCCTTATAGAATTTTTCCAATTCTCTCAAACTATTGCTCACTATTTGTTTTGCTAGTTGAAACTTTTTAGGAATTGGTTTTACAATTTTCTCAAGAATTTTTCTTCTTTCAAGAAAAGTTTTGCTGACTAGAATCTTCCCATCAAGATAAATAACATCAAATAAATCAACCTGAACTGGGATCTCGTTTACCATTTCTTTAATGTCATACTTTCTATGTATCCTCTGACTCAACTTTTGGAATGGAATTGGTAGATTTGTTTTTTTATCAATTCCTAATGCTTCTCCTTCAACTACGCACTCATTTGCTTTTATTGCTTTCAATGCAAACTCAATAATATCAGGAAACTGTTTTGTGACATCTTCCAATCTTCTTGTAAATAACCAAACATTATTTCCTTTTTTATGAATTTGTACTCTCAACCCGTCATACTTGTATTCTGCCGCCATTTTGCCGTGTTTTTCAACAACTTCCCTTATGCTTTCAGCGGCAAATCCTAACATTACTTGAATCGGCTTTCCGATTTGAAATTTAGGCTTTTTCAATCCTTCAATTCCTTTCTCTTTTGCAATCTTCGCTATTTCTCCAAAGTCAGAAACAATGTTCCATGCATAATCTACAGCTCCTTTAATTTCATCTTTCTTCTCTTTGCTCATTCCTTCTTTTAGCAAAAATGCTTTAACAATTGCATCACGAATTATCCCTTCGGCTGCCCCAACACGAAGATTTTCAATAACTGTTCGAACAATATAACGCGCTTCTCTTGGCTGGGCCGAAACAAGAAGTTCTGATATTATTACAAGCTTTTTTTCTTGAGAGCCTGCTCCTGTTTGAAAAGGTAGTTTTTTCAGGCCTTCAAAAATATGCATTACGTTAAGTTTCTTCCTCAATAAGGTTGCTTGTTTTCTTCCCTTTACACATTCCTCAGCAGCAAGTCCTAAATCTCCGGTTTTTTTGAATTTTTGTTCAACTTCCTTAGATGAAAATCCGGAAGCTTTTGCAATTGCTCTAATCATCATTTGATTTGCAACACCAAGCTCATGCTCAGAATAAATTGGAAAAACCCTGCCCATTATCAACAAAACAACTTGTGGAAGTTCGTCGACTGGTGTTTTTTTGAAAAGATCTGCTAGTATTTCTGTTTTTTGAAGTTTTGATGAAACTTTTTCCAATTTTTCATAAGTTTCTGCTAGAACTGAATATTCCATAATTTATCAACTATCTATCAACAACTTCTAACTTCTAAAGAACATTTAAGTAATATAAAATTTATAATTATCGTTACGAATTGAATTGTTTTTCAAATTTTTTGGTGTCGGTGTATTAATGAAACTTGAAACGATAGATAGAAGTTGGACTTACGGTGTTTGTGAGTCTTGCCTGAGAAATGCACATGAAAAACACGAAATGCAGAGAGAGTTTCTTGTCGATACGAAGGATGAAACAAAGAAAGTTGAAGTCTGGGTCTGTCCTGCATGCGGCTCAACGAGAAGACTTTAATCTTTTAAAAATGTAAATTTCTTTAGATTTGTATGAATTTTTTCGAAGCTGTTGTGAACTGGAGACCAACTACGAAATTCGAGAAAAAACATGTCGATGACAAGATAATTGGTGTCATGCTCCATATGGCAGCACATGCTCCTTCCGCTGGAAACATACAAGAATGGGAGTTTGTTGTTGTCCGTGATGAGGAAATTAAGAAAAAGCTGGCAAAAGCTGCACTTGAACAGATGCATATTGAAGAGGCGCCTGTTGTCATTGTCGTGCTAGCTGATTTAGAAAAGATTTCTTTGAAATATGGAAAACGCGGGGAGCTTGTTTACGCTCTGCAAGATACGGCAGCTGCTGTGATGCTTTTGCTTATTGCTGCAGAATCACTTGGTCTTGGAGCAGACTGGGTAAAGTCTTTTGACGAAGATTTAGTTAAAATGGCAATTGAACTACCAGAAAACATGCGACCGATTGCAATTATTCCAGTAGGATATCCTAGAGAGCAAGGAGAAGAAAGAAGATTGTTTGATTTTGAGGCTTTGACATGGGCAGACAGATACAAAAGAAAGTACGATTGGTCTTACAGAGTGCAAGTTGGACCGAAAGAAACTTATAAAGAGTTCAGACCTATCGGAAATGTTATTGAGGATATGCTGAAAAAAAGAAAAAAGGAGAAGACGAAGACAGAAAAAGCGGAGAAAATGAGTTTCACAGATTTCTTAAAGAAAATTTCCAAGTAAAAATTATAAATGTTGACTGAAAAATATATTTTCTAGAATATGTTTACACACAAACAGCTAGATTTTACCGAAGCCGCTGTCGACTAACCTTAAAATATCCACAAAAAGAAAGTTATATTATGAAACTGCTCTTCGCTATGCTGAGTTTTTTTCTTATATTTAGTCTCTTTGCTAAATTAACGCTCGCAACAGGAGAAATAAGTCTTTCTCTTGTTCCGACTGAAGCAATACTTATTAGCGGGGAGGTAAAAGTAGTCACTGCAACTATTACAAATAATCAAAATATTCCTGATACTTTTACAATCTCGATTTTTCCTTCCCTTTGGCTTGGAACAACAACATCTTTTGACAAAGATCGCATAACATTAAACCCGCAATCAAGCGGAGAAATAAAAATTTCTTTCGGCGCGTCAGAATGCGTTGAGGAATTCAGCAATCTTTTCACAGTAAATGTCCAATCTCTTTCAAACAATCAAATAAAGGCAAGTGCGACTGAAAAAATCACAACTGAGAGAAAATTCCAGATTTGCGTTTCGAATGTCAAATTTGATAAAGACTTTGCTCATCCAGGAGAAGCTGTAACTATAACAGTTTCAATTGAAAATCCGGCAGCTTCAAACTCCCTTCCTGTAAAGCTTATAACAAACGTAAGAAGTATTTCCGGGGATATACTGCAAACATTTCAAGATAACATTGAAACTCTTCAAGGAAGGGGCACGGCCGATATATCCCATTCATATACATTCGGGAATTTCACACAACCAGGATTTTACACATTTGAAGTTGAGTTACTAGATAGCTCAAACAAAATAATTAGTCAAAACTCATTTCGTTATAGAGTAGGATCAGTTGAAAAGATTAGCCAAAGTAAAGACATTTCTTATGGCTTGTTGCTGCAAACTGTGACTATCAAAGTTAAGAATGGTGGTAATGAACCAGTTGATAATGTGATAGTAAAAGAGACAGTTCCTTCATTTTTGAAGCTTTTCTTCTTTCCCAAGGACACTCCATTTTCTGAGGCCTCGACAGATGACAAAATCGTTTACAGCTGGCTTATTCCAACAATTCTCCCTGGCGAAGAAAGGACAGTTACTTATCAAATTGCTGTATGGAATGCAGTGTTAGTTATCATAGGAGTCATTTTGCTTGTTCTTATTGTTTTCAGATATGTTTTCACAATAAGAATCGTCAAAAGTTATAAGAAGTTCGCAACTGTTGCTGGAGCAAAGGAAATTCAAATTCAATTGGAAGTTAGAAACAGAACAAGACATATTCATAAAGAAGTTGTTGTAAGAGATGTAGTTCCTGCTACAGCTCATGTTATAGAAAAATTCGACACATTGAGGCCGACATTAAGAAAATTGCCGGGAGGAACAGAACTTCTGTGGAAGTTTGACTCATTAAGACCTGGAGAAGAGCGTGTTATAACATATCGAATAAAACCTGTCATGGAAATAATTGGTGAAATTCTCCTCCCAAAAGCAAGCGTTCGATTTGTCGATCATAGGAAAGAAGTTAGAAGATCTATTTCAAAGAGCATTGAAATAAAAGTTTAATCAAGCAGAGCTAATTCAATGCACACCTCCCGCATTGAACCTAATTTGGCATAAGTTTAAAAACCTCGTTGATTATATTTCTCTAAAAGTTTTAATTTAGTTTAAGCAGAACCCCCTGTAGCTCAATGGCAGAGCAGACGCCTGTAGAAGAGCACGGTATGTTCGTGTTTTTCAGCCAGGACCTGCTCGTATAGGAAGCGTAAGGTTGGGAGTTCAAATCTCCCCGGGGGGACTTTTCTTTCTTCATGATCCATAATCATAAAGCTTAAATAAAGTCTGAGTGATAATAATTACGTTGGCGGTCAAAAAGAGGGGGAGACACCTCTTCCCATTCCGAACAGAGAAGTTAAGCCTCTCATTGTAGTGGTTTGTACTGAGCTAACGCTCGGGAACTCCACCATGCTGCCACATCACTTTTCAATTTATAAAATCGCTTAACTTATGAGATTTATATATCAAAGTCATGTAAGGGAGAATAAAGTTTCTAATAAATTCCCTATTCTTTTTAGAAACACAAAACTCAATTGTACACCATTTCCCTAATATTTTTCTCCCATTCAAATAGGAGACATTAGTTCTAAAAGTACTACTTACTTCACATTTTAAGTTATTTTTTATCTCTTTCCTCAATTCTTTAGGCATTCTCCCAGAAGAAATTCTAACAACACATTGAGGGTATTTCGGTCTCTTTATTCTGACATCTCCATCACCATCAATAACACCTGCCAAATATGCACCAAAAATATTTGGATTAGTAACTACCCATTTTGGCGGTAATGGCGGATCTCCAAATTTTATATCTAAAATTTTGAAAATTTGCAATAACTGCTTCACAGAAATTTTATAGCGATAATAACCACATTTGGTAATTTTTCTAAATTTCTTCAACATCTGCAGGGATTTTCTGCTAACACCTAACCCTATCATAGGCAAATTGCGTGACTCATAGAAAGAACCATCTGTTTGTACGACACCTATCGAATAAGCTAAGTCTGTATTTATTCTTATCATAGCAAGAAATATCTTCTTAATAGTTGATAATAAACCTTTCCAAAGTCAATTTCCAATAAGGAAAACTTATTAATAAATATCAAGAAATATTACCACTTAGGCCCGGATCGTCTAGGCTAGTAAAACTAGGGAAAATGGTCTAGGATGTAGAGCTAAGACAGTAGCACATAACCCTGTCACGGCTAAGATTCAAAAAATCGTCGAGAGACACGGGTTCAAATCCCGTTCCGGGCGCCTTTTTTCCTTCAATTTTGGCAAAAAACGACCAAACAGCTTTGTTTAAATAATCATTCTGATTGCTGACATTTTAAACACCTTCCCTACTTTTTAAACAGAAGGGCTTAATTAAACAAAGCTCGACCAAACATAAAGTTTTTAAATATGAAACTATACTATAGTGATAACGCGCTGGTGTCGGATTGCCGTTTTGATGAGTTTTTCAAATGAATTAATGAAAAGGCGTTTCTATATACCTCGCACGGAAAAGTAAAGAAAAGTGCAAGAAGTGGGGCATGCTAAGGTGAGTTAGTGAAGAAGCTAGAAATTAGTAAGCATGAACTTGTTCCTAAGCACATTCTCTTGAGTGAGGAAGAGAAGGAAGATGTTTTGAAAAAATATGGGATTACGTTGAGACAGTTGCCAAGAATTCTTGAAACAGATCCAGCGATAAAGGAAATGAATGCAAAACCTGGAGACGTTGTAAAAATTATCAGGAAAAGTCCGAATGCCGGCGAGAGCTTGTATTTCCGAGTTGTGATAAAGGGATAGAGGGTTGAGAGTGGAGAGTTGGAGAGTTAGGAAGTTGAAGGGTTGAAAGAATGGAAAATAAAATCAATAATAAAAATTTCATAACATTGCTAGATACTTTTATCAAAGAAAAAGGTTTAGTTCGTTTCCAAATCGATTCTTACAACGATTTTGTGACAAGAAGGATTCCGAAAGTTCTTAGCGAAATTGGTGTCATCAAGCCAGAAGTCCCTGAACTTGGTGAGTTTAAAATCAAACTTGGCGAGTTCAAGATTGGAGAGCCTTCTGTAAAAGAAGCTGATGGTTCTGTTCGAGGAATTCTTCCGACCGAAGCAAGAATCAGAAACCTGACTTATGCTGCTCCGATGTTCATTGAGATGACGCCAGTTCTTAACAACATAGAAAGCGATACGATTGTAGTTAACTTTGGTGATCTTCCTGTCATGACAAAATCAAAAATTTGCCCGCTGTCAACGATGAGCAAGCAAGAATTGATTCAAGCTGGAGAGGATCCTGACGATCCAGGCGGTTATTTTATCATTAACGGGACAGAGAGAATTTTGGTTCTTGTTGAAGAAATTGCGCCTGATAGAGTAATCACGGCAAAAGTAAGCACAGGAAACATAACGGAAGTTGCTAGGATTCATTCGGAAAAAGACGGATACATACAAAGGCATCTTCTCGAAAGAAAGTTAGACGGAATAATCACGATAAGTTTTGCGAATGTTAACAAACTTCCTGTTGCGATTTTAATAAAGGCCCTTGGACTTGAGAACGATCGCGACATTGCAACGGCAATTTCACCGGATCCGGAAGTTCAAGAAGAGTTTTATGTCAATCTTTACGAAAGTGAGTCATCAACAAAGAACGATGCATTGGATGATATTGGAAAACACATAAAGATTCCACAAAAAGAGTATAGGATGGACCGTGCCGTCAAGCTTATCGACAGATATTTGCTGCCTCATCTTGGACAGAATCCAGAAAACAGACTTGAGAAAGCTTTTTTCCTTGCAAAAGCTGTTGGAAAGTTGATTAAGCTTCATTTGAACAAAATTGAGGAGGATGATTTGGATCATTACTCCAACAAAAGGTTGAAATTAAGTGGAGATCTTTTGGAAATATTGTTGAGAAGCATTCTGCTTGGAAAATGGGGGCTCATAACTAGAATAACTTACAATTATCAGAAGCTTACGAAGCGAGGAAGGCTTCCACCTCTTCAAGCAATCGTCGAGTCGAATGTACTGACGAATCAACTCGTCTCAGCCCTTGCGATTGGAAGCTGGGTTGGTGGAAGAACTGGAATTTCACAAAGACTTGAAAGAGGAAGTTACATCAAAACTATCTCGCATATGAGAAACGTTCTCTCGCCGTTGACATCAACTCAAGAGCACTTCGCTGCACGAGAGCTTCATCCTACTCATTGGGGAAAGCTTTGCACGAGTGAGACTCCTGAAGGAGCAACAATCGGACTGAGAAAATATCTTGCAATAATGGCTGAAGTGACAAAAGGAGTTGGGGAAAAAGATTCAAAGACAATTCTTTCATCAATGCAGAAAATGCTTGATGTTCAGCCGATAAAAGGAGTAAGAGGTTAAGAGGTTAAGTTGTTATGGCAGACGTATTTTTAGATGGTCGTTTTATCGGACAGACAAATGATCCGGAGAAATTTGTAAAAGAAATTAGAGATAAGAGAAGGTCAGGACTTATTTCGAATCAGATTAATGTTGCGTGGCATAAACATCTTGATGAAGTGAGAATTCTTTCCGACTCAGGAAGAACAAGGAGACCTTTGATAATTGTTGAAAATGGAAAACAAAAATTAACAAACGAACACATAGAGAAATTGAAGAAAGGAGAGATTGGATGGGACGATCTTCTGAAGACTGGTGTGATAGAATATCTAGACGCGGAAGAAGAAGAAAATTCTTACATCGCTCTTCGAGAATCTGGCTTGACGCCAGAACACACGCATCTTGAATTAGATCCTTCAACAATTCTCGGACTCTCTGCTTCGTTCATTCCTTATCCAGAGTTCAACAGAGGAGACAGAGTAAACTATGGGGCAAAAATGGTTGGCCAGAGCATTGGTCTTTTTTCTACAAACTTTTTGAATCGAGTTGATACTAAGGCAAACAATCTCCTTTATCCTCAACGTCCTCTCGTTCAGACTCATGCACATCAAATAATAAATTACGACAGACACCCGAACGGAATGAACATAGTTATTGCGATTGGTTGTTATGATGGATACAATATCGAAGATGCTGTTGTTATAAATGCAAGCAGCATCCAGCGCGGACTCTTTTGGTCTGCAATGTACCGTTCGTATGAAGCTGAGCAGAAGAGGTATATGGGTGGACAGGAGGATGTTCTAGGAATTCCTGAGCCGGGAGTTAGAGGATATGCTGGTGAGGATGCTTATAAACATCTTCCAGAAGATGGAATTATCAATCCAGAGACACCTGTTGACAGCGATAAAGTTTTGATTGGGCGTGTCTCGCCACTTCGTTTCTTGGGAACAATGGATCAATTCATTACAGGAATAGAAAATATCAGAGAGACTTCTGTCAGACTGAGACATGGAGACTCGGGAGTTGTTGACAGAGTATTTTTGAGTGAGACGATTGATGGAACAAAGCTAGTCAAGGTTCTTATAAGAGATATGAAAATTCCTGAAATTGGAGACAAGCTGGCAAGTAGACACGGACAGAAAGGAGTAATCGGTTTGATTGTTCCTGAAGAAGACATGCCATTCACAGAAGAAGGAATTGTTCCTGATATAATTTTCAATCCACATGGAATCCCGTCAAGAATGACAATTGGACAGCTTCTCGAGATAATTGCAGGAAAAGTTGCTGCTCTTTCAGGAAAAATAATAACATCACCTGCATTCAATCCAGTTCCAGAAGACCAGATAAGAAGCGAGTTGGAAAAATATGGATTCAAAAACGATGGAAAAGAGACGATGTATGACGGAAAGACTGGAAGAAAGTTTGATGCAGAAATTTTCATTGGTAATTGTTTCTATCAGAAACTTGATCATCTCGTCTCAAATAAAATCCATGCAAGATCACGTGGTCCTGTAACTCTTCTGACAAAGCAGCCAACTGAAGGAAGAAGCAAGGAGGGCGGATTACGCCTGGGAGAAATGGAGAAAGATGTTTTGATTTCACATGGGGCTGCCCTTGTTTTGAAAGAGCGTTTCGATTCTGACAAAACAATTGTTCCGATATGCACCGAATGCGGACTTGTTGCAGTTCATGATCGAATAAAAAACAAATATTATTGTCAAGTTGATGGAGATACAAAAATTGTTAATGTTGAAATGAGTTATGCTTTCAAACTTATGCTTGATGAATTAAAGAGCATGATGATTTATCCGAGATTGATTTTGAAAGAAGAGTAAGAGAAAAAAATGTTAGTTGACAAAATTGAATTTGGAATAATTGATCCAGAATTAGTTAAAAGAATGGCTGCTGCAAAGATTACGAAGACCGAGTTGTACGATCAAGAAGGATATCCAATTGAAGGAGGACTGATGGATCCGAGACTTGGAGTAGTTGATCCTGGAGTCAGATGCAGAACCTGTGGAGGTTCAGTAGGAGAAGATCAAGGACATTTCGGCTATCTAGAACTGACGCGCCCAGTCGTTCATGTTCATTATGCAAAGTTCTTGTTCAGTTTGTTGAAAATTTTCTGTAAGAAATGCAGTCGCGTTCTGATTGATCCAAAAGAATTAGAAAAAATAAAAGGAAAGAGACCAAGCTCGAAAGAATTGATAAAACTTGCGAAGAAAAAATGTCCTTACTGCAATACAAACCAGGGCAAGCTGAAATTCATAAAGCCCTACTCATTTGTTGAAGACAGTCAGATTTTGAATCCTGTTATGATAAGAGAAAGATTTGAAAAAATTCCAACGGAAGATCTCGAAGCCATTGGATTGAAGAAAATGCGCCCGGAATGGTTGATTATAACAATTTTGCCAATTCCACCAGTTACAGTTCGTCCTTCCATTACTCTAGAGACTGGAGAAAGATCTGAAGACGATCTTACTCACAAACTTGTTGACATTGTTCGCATTAACGAGAGGCTGAATGAAAACATTGATCTTGGTGCTCCTGACTTTATTATCGAAGATCTTTGGGAGCTTTTGCAGTATCACGTCGGAACTTATTTTGATAACGAGATTTCAGGAGTTCCTCCTGCGCGACATCGAAGCGGTCGTATTCTTAAATCTCTATCGCAGCGACTCAAGACGAAAGAAGGAAGATTCAGAGGAAATCTTGCAGGAAAGCGTGTCAACTTCTCAGCGAGAACTGTTATCAGCCCCGATCCTATGATTAACATAGATGAGGTAGGTGTTCCAGAAATAATTGCAAAAGAATTGACTGTTCCTGTGAGAGTGAATGAAAATAACATTGAATTTATGAAAAAACTTGTTCTCAACGGATCGGAAGTATGGCCTGGGGCAAATTATATGATAAGACCTGATGGAAGAAGAAAGAAAGTTACGATGCAAAATAGAGAAGAGCTTATTAAGGAAATTGGTGTCGGATACATAATCGAACGTCATCTCATCGATGGAGATATAGTTCTTTTCAACAGGCAGCCTTCTCTTCATAGGATGAGCATCATGACTCATCGTGTTCGTGTCATGCCATTCAGAACATTCCGTCTCAATTTGACAGTCACTCCTCCTTATAATGCTGATTTTGATGGAGATGAGATGAATCTGCATGTTCCACAAACAGAGGAAGCTCAAGCTGAAGCTGCGTTACTTATGTCTGTTACAAAACAAATCAGAAGCCCTCGTTTCTCCGGTCCTATAATCGGCGCGATTAGAGATCAGATTTCTGCACTTTACCTACTTACTCGAGGTGAGAAGAAATTTACACGAGAAGAATTCACGCAACTAATTCGAGCCGTTGATCAAGAAGTAGAAATTCCAGATAAGCAAACCATGACAGGAAAAGAAATTTTCAGTATTTTCCTTCCGAAAGATTTAAACATTGAACATAAATCGAAAGCGGGAGATTTGGTTGTTATAAAGAACGGAAAGTTACTTGAAGGGACGATTGACAACGCGGCAATCGGAGCAGGTGAAGGGAAGATTCTGGACAAATTAGAAATAGAATACGGAGCAGAGACTGTAAAGAAGTTTTTGTTCAGCATAACTCGCCTTGCTTTGGAATATTTGATGACTGTTGGTTTTTCAATAAGTGTTTCTGATCAAGACTTACCTCAAAGTGCACGCAACGAAATAAAAGGAATAATTGAAAATGTCAGAAAAGAAGTTGACGATTTGATTAAGCAGTTTGAGAGAGGTGAACTGAAAGTTTTGGTAGGAAGAAGTCCGAAAGAAAGTTTGGAGACCCTTATCAAACGTGCGCTCAACAAAAGTCTAGATGATGTTGAAACTGTTCTCGAGAAACATATTAAGGAAAACTTCACACTTGTAATGGCGAAAAGTGGTGCAAGAGGAAGTCTAGTGAATATGGTTCAGACTGCTGCTGTAATAGGACAAGAAACTATTTTGGGAGAAAGAATGGAGCGCGGATATTACGAACGAACATTTCCACACTTCAAACGAGGAGACATAAGTCTGGAAGCGAAAGGTTTCGTTAGTAGAGGATTCAAAGACGGTCTCACCCCATTCGAATTTTTCTTTGACTCAATCAATTCAAGAGAAAGCCTGATGGACAAGTCGCTTAAGACTCGTCACTCTGGTTACATGGAACGTCGACTCGTCGGCGCGTTGCAAGATTTGAAGGTTGAATATGATGGAACTGTTCGTGACTCAGCTAATCGTATTGTTCAATTTTTGCCTGGAGAGGATGGGCTCGATCCGTCGAAAGTTGAAAGGGAGGGTTTGAATGTCAGAAGAATTGCAGAAAGAATTGAAGCAGATTAATAGAAGTATGAGTAATGGAAGTACTCTTCCACAAAAAATTGAAGAAGAAATTGAGGAGATAGGCAGACAGAAAAAGTTCAACCAGAAACAGAAACAGCGATTCATAGAAGAAGTTCAGAAATTTTATTTGAAAAGCAGATTCCAGCCAGGCGAGACAGTAGGAATTATTGCGGCTCAAAGTATCAGCGAGCCTGCAACTCAGATGACAATGCGTACTTATCACTTCGCTGGTTCGGCAGGAATAAGAGTCACTTACGGGCTTCCAAGACTCATAGAAATTTTCGATGCAAAACGGGAACCGGAAACGCCTGTCATGACAGTTTATCTTAATAAATCTTTCAACAGCAGAGAGACTGCAAGAGTTATGGCAGAGGAGATTGTTGAGAAGAGTATTGAAGATGTTACTCGTCGCGTATCAATCAATCTAAACGAGGGAACGATTGAAATCGAGCCGACGGATTTGAAGAGAGTTGGGACAATTATCAAAGCGATAAAGGATGAGATGAAAGAGCTGAATGTAAAAGATAAAGGAAAGAAGATTTCTGTTTCTCCAAAGTCTGAAATGGAAATAAAAGAGTTGCAGAAAATAAAGGAAAAACTTTTGAAAATTCACGTAAGCGGAATGAGGGGAATCTCCAACGCAGTTGTAAGAAGGGAAGGTGAGGAATGGATTATCAACACAATCGGTTCAAATCTCGAGGAAGTAATGCAGATTAAGGAAGTTAATGAGGAAAGGACTGTAACGAACAATATTCATGAAGTTGCGCAAGTTTTGGGAATCGAAGCGGCGAGAAACATGGTGATTTCAGAAGCCCTCAAGACGCTACAAGAGCAGGGACTTGATGTTAATATAACTCATGTCATGCTCGTCTCAGACGTGATGGCAATGACTGGAGAGATACAGTCGATAGGAAGATATGGAGTTGCAGGCGCGCAAACATCAGTTCTAGCAAGAGCTGCATTCGAGGAAACAATAAAACATCTCGTGAGAGCGTCGATAAGGAATGAAGTAGATAATTTCGAAGGAATCTTCGAGAACGTTATGGTTGGTCAGGTAATTCCAAGCGGAACTGGTATGTTTGATCTAGTTGCTCAGTTCAAGGAAGAGGAAAGCAAACAATAAAAAACAATAAGTAAGGTTCGTTTTCTATATGTTTTTTCGATATGGATTGTTTTTAAACTATCAAACATTATCAAACAGTATCAACCAGTATGATTTAAATTATTATATGAAGAAGGATTAAGTGACATTAAGTGACTTGAGTGGTTTAAATGAAAATCGAAGAAACAATTCAAGACGCATTGAAAAGTCAGAAAGCAATACTTGGATATAGGCAGTCTATAAAATTTATAAAAGCAGACGAGCCTAAACTTATTGTGATTGCAAAAAATATTCCAGAAAGTATGAAAAAGGAAATTGAGCACAATGTGAAAGTTTCTGATGCAAAAATGGAAATATTCAATGGAAGCAGCAGAGATTTAGGAGTTATTTGTGGGAAACCTTATCCAGTTTCAATTGTTGTTATCAAATAGAACAGAAAGAACAAAAAGATGATGAAAGAAAATACAAGAGGAAAAAGAAGGGAAATAATGACACAAAAATTTGACACTGAAACAATAAGACTGATTAATTTATTCGAAAGTGTCACAGGGGCAACTGTAAAGGATTGCGTTGTTAATAGAGACGTTGTTTATTATGTTATTGATGAGGGAAAAGTTGGCATTGCAATAGGAAAGAATGGAGCTAGTGTTCGTCATGCTGAAAAAATGATTGGAAAAACCGTGAAACTTTTTGAATTTTCAAAAGAGCTAACAAAATTCGTTAAGAATCTAGTTCCACAAGCAACTGAAGTAAAAATAAAAAATGAAGAAGATGGAATAATTATTGAAATAAAAGTTGATAAGAAGAACAGAGCGCTCGTAATTGGAAGAGACAGAAAAAATTTAAATCTCTTCAAAGAATTGTTACAGAGAAATTACAATATTATTGATTTGATTGTTAAATGAAACGGAAAAAATGAAAAGGAAAGATGGTGAGATAAAATGCCGGGAGAATTTTCAGGAAGAAAATTGAAGAAGAGCAGAGCGAAGCATAGATGGAAGGATATCCATTACAAGAGAAGAATGCTTGAGCTTTGGAAGAAAGATCCTCTCGAAGGTGCACCTCAAGCAAGAGGTCTTGTCATTGATAAGCGTGCGGTTGAACAGAGAAAGCCAGCTTCAGGTCTTATAAAGGCAGTGCGTGTCCAGCTGATTAAAAACAATATACAAGTGACGGCGCATGTTCCAGGAGAGGGAGCGATTGATCACATAAACGAACATGATGAGGTTCTCATCGAAAGCATCGGAGGGGCGCAAGGTGGACCGAAAGGCAGCATGTGGGGAATCAAGTACCAAGTTACATCTGTGAACGGTGTCGCTCTAAGCGAAATTCTTTCTGGAAAGAAACAGAAACCAACAAGATAGATGATTGTGATTTTTATGAGTGAAATTAAAATTTTTGGAAAATGGAGCGTCGAAGGAATAAAGACAAGTGATGTAGGACTCCAAAGATACATTAACATTGAGCCTGTGATTATTCCAAGAAGTGGCGGGCGACATGCAAAAAAACAATTTCACAAAAGCAAGATGAACATTGTTGAGAGATTGATGAACAAATTGCAAGTTCCCGGACACAGAAGCAAGAAGCATGTCATCACGTCTGGAAGAGCTACTGGAAAAATTCTTATTCATTATAAAATTTTGAAAGCAGTTTTCGAAAGAATTGAGCAGCAAACAAAAAAGAATCCTATAGAAGTTTTGGTGAAAGCAATAGAGAATGCGGCGTTGAGAGAAGAGGTTACACAGTATCAAGTAGGTGGAATAATTGTTCGCCGGGCTGTCATAACGAGTCCGCAAAGAAGAGTTGATATTGCATTGAGAAACGTTGTTCAAGCAGCATACAGAAAATCATTTTCGCACAAAGAAAATATGATTGACACTCTCACGACAGAAATTCTCGGAGCTTATGCAAACGATCCTAACAAGTCAGAAGCAATAAAAGAGAAAGACAGAATTGAGAGGGAAGCAGAAGGTTCTCGATAAACTAAAAATTTCAATTTTCTTAAGCATCAAAATCTAATTTACTTTATAATTAATTGTGGTGTCGGAATTGGTAAAAAAAGGCATGACTGAACGTATTACTGAAACGATGAAGAATCCAACTAAAATTAGAAATATCGCTACTTCTTCTCACGTTCATCATGGAAAGACTACTCTCACAGACAATCTGATGGCAGGAGCTGGAATGATTGCTGAGGAAATGGCTGGAAAAGTCATGTATACATGGTTCGATCCAGAAGAAAGAAAGAGGGAGCTGACGGTCTACGGCGCAAACGTCTCTATGGTTCATGAGTATGAAGGAAAAGATTTCCTGATTAATCTTGTCGACACGCCCGGCCATGTTGATTTCGGAGGTGATGTGACTCGTGCAATGCGTGCTGTCGATGGAACAATTGTTCTTGTCGATCCTGTTGAAGGAATAATGCCTCAAACAGAAACAGTTTTTCGTCAAGCTTTGCGTGAAAGAGTAAAACCAATTCTTTTCATAAACAAATCTGATCGCCTTATTCGAGAATTAAAGATGACTCCTGAACAAATGATAAAACGTTTTGAAGAAGTTGTTCGAGATGTCAACATTCTAATTCAAAAATATGCGGAAGAACAATACAAAACAAAATGGCTTGTAAACGTTAATGAAGGAACAGTAGGAATTGGTTCTGCTTACAGAAGATGGGCAATATCAATTCCTTTCATGAAAAAAACTGGAATCACTTTCAAAGACATAATTGAACTGACAAATGCAGGAAATGAAGACAAGTTAGCAAAGCGAGCTCCCCTTACACATGTAGTCTTAGACATGGTTGTAAAACATCTTCCTTCTCCGATTGAAGCACAAAAATATCGTCTAGAAAAAATTTGGAAGGGAGATATAGAGTCTGAAATAGGAAAAGATATGATGAAGTGCAATAGTAACGGAAAACTAGCAATTATTATTACAAAAATGGTTCCTGATCCACACGTCGGTTTTGTTGCAACAGGAAGATTGTTTTCAGGAAAGATTTTTAAAGGGAAGGATGTTCATCTCATCGGTATGCACAAGAATGAGAAAGTTCAGCAAGTTGCAGTTTACAAAGGAATAAATAGAATTCCGGTTGACGAAGTTGTTGCAGGAAACATTGCAGCCATTGTTGGAATTTCTGATTCTTACAGCGGAGAAACTGTTTGTGATGCTGATTATATCATCCATCCATTTGAAGAAATCAAGCATTTGTTCGAACCAGTTGTAACGAAGTCAATCGAACCAAAGAACGCAATGGATCTTCCGAAAGTTGTTGACGCGTTGAAGAAAATTGGTAGAGAAGATACGACACTGCTAGTGAAAATTAATCAAGAAACTGGTGAATACCTTGTTTCTGGTCTAGGTGAGCTGCATCTTGAAATAAAAGTCGAACACAAGCTGCGAGATATGGGAATAGATGTTGAGATGAGCAAGCCGATTGTTGTTTATCGTGAAACAATTTTCGAGCCTTCGCCAGAAATTGAAGGAAAATCTCCTAACAAACACAACAAGTTCAATTTCGTTATTGAGCCGATTGAAGAGGAAGTTTACAAAGCGATGTTGGAAGGAGATATACCGACAGCTGTCGACATAAAAGGAAAGAGTTTAGATCTTTTCAAGAAGCTTGAGAAGCTTGGAATGGATTACGATGAAGCGAAAACAATCGTCAGCATTTACAATAAAAACATTTTCATGGATCAGACAAAGGGAATTCAGTATCTAAATGAAGTTATTGAGATGGTTAAGGATGCTTTCAAGGAAGTTTGCGAGGACGGACCGCTGGCAAGAGAGCCTTGCACTAGACTCAAGGTAAAACTTGTCGATGCTGAGCTTCATGAGGATCCTGTTCATAGGGGTCCTGGTCAAGTAATGCCTGCAGTCCGTTGGGCAATAAGGCAAGCGATGTTGAAAGCAAACGCAACAATGCTAGAGCCAAAACAAATTATTAGAGTTGATGTTCCGTCTGAATTAATTGGAGAAGTTATTCGAGAAGTTGAAAATCGACGCGGGCAAATTTTGGATATAAGAGAAGAACGAGGAGCATCAATAATTCAAGCAAAACTTCCTGTTTCAGATATGTTCGGCTTTGATGCATCGTTAAAGTCAGCAACAAGTGGTAGAGGTTTCTATAGTCTAATCGAAACAGTTTTCGAAAAACTTCCGCAAGAACTGCGTGACGAAGTTATTCAAGGTATCCGAAAGAGGAAAGGACTTCCAGAAAATATTCCAAAACCAGAAGTCTAGCCGAAAGTATAACATTTATAAACCTTTGGTTACAATTAGATTTAGTTATAAGTTTGGTGTCTGAAAATGCCAGCAAAACCTCACATTAATTTACTGACTGCAGGGCATGTTGACGCAGGAAAATCAACTTTGATAGGCCGACTTCTATATGATACAGGTGCGATTCGAGAAGAGGAAATGAGAAAGCTCAGGGAACTTGCAACTGAGTACAAAAAGGAGACATTTGAGTTCGCATTTGTCATGGACACTGTAAAGGAAGAACGTGAGAGAGGGTTGACAATTGATGTTATGCATCGTCCATTCGAGACAAGAAACTGGTTTTTCACAATTATTGATGCACCTGGACACAGAGACTTCGTTAAAAATATGATTACTGGAGCCAGTCAGGCAGATGCTGCAATTCTTGTCGTTTCTGCAAAACAAGGAGAGGGAGTTCAGGAGCAAACAAAAGAGCATGCGTGGTTACTGAAAGTTCTTGGAGTGCCACAAATTCTTGCCGTTCTTAACAAAATGGACACTGTAAATTACGATGAGAAAAGATACAATGAAGTCAAAGAAGAAGTTGCAAAGCTTTTGAAATCAATAGGTTACAAAGTTGAGGAAATTCCTTTCATTCCTGTTTCAGCTTTTAATGGAGACAATGTTGCAAAGAAGTCTGCCAAGATGCCTTGGTACAAGGGAGGAACTATTGTCGAGACGCTTGACCAATACATAAAAGAACCAGAAAAGCCAACACAAAAACCACTTCGAATACCTGTTCAAGACGTTTACAGCATCACAGGAGTAGGAACAGTTCCAGTCGGAAGAGTTGAGACTGGTATTATGAAGCTTAACGATACTCTAGTTTTCGAACCTGCAGGAGTGAAGGGCGAGGTTAAAGACATAGAAGTTCATCACCAGAAAATTACTGAAGCAAAGCCTGGAGACAATGTCGGATTCAACGTACGCGGCGTAACAAAAGAGCAAATTAAGCGAGGAGACGTTGCCGGTCATCCAAGCAATCCTCCATCAGTCGCAAAGGAATTTACAGCACAAATAATTGTTTTGAATCATCCAACTGTTATGACAAAAGGATATACTCCGGTTTTTCACTGCCACACAGCTTCTGTCGCATGCACAATCAGCGAGATAATTGCCAAAATCGATCCAAGAACAGGTGCAGTAATTCAGGAACATCCAGACTTCATCAAGACTGGTGACGCAGCGAAAATAAAAGTCACTCCAACAAAGCCTTTTGTTATAGAAAAGAACGCAGACTTTCCAGAGCTAGCAAAGTTCGCAATCCGTGACATGGGTCAGACAGTTGCAGCTGGAGTTTGTTTAGAAGTTGTAAAGGCAAAGTAAATTTCTTATTCTAAATTTCCTAAAAATTACTTAGCGTAAGCTTTAAATGCTAATCAAACACAAAAAAGAAGAGTAAGTGGTGAAAATGCAGGTAGCAAGAATCAAACTTTCAGGGAAAGATCCGAAAGATCTAGATGCGATTACTACTGAGATTAAGGATATTGCTAAACGTTTTGGAGTTAGCATGAGAGGACCGATTCCGCTGCCGACCAAGAAGCTTCAGCTGACAGTTTTGAAGACGCCTTGCGGCGACGGAACTGGTCACGGGAACGCGACGTTTGACAAGTGGGAAATGAGAATTCACAAGAGAATGGTTGATGTTCAGGCTGATGACAGAACGCTAAGGCAGATAATGAGAATCAACATTCCTCAAGGCGTTCACATCTCCATTGCACTTAAAGATTAAATTATAGTTTTTCCTTAATGATAATGGCATAAATTTTCTAACCATTTCAATTTTTCTTGAGATAATATCAGGAGATTTTCCTGTCAAAAAGATGGCCCACGAATAATGGGTTTCACCTTTTTCTGTTTTATAAATTCGATTAATACAAGGCATTGAAGTCTTGCAACCAATTTTTTTAAAAAGCTGTTTATAATTCAAAATTAAGTGAGGAGCTTTCTTTTTATCATAATTAGAATGCCTAATGTAAATAACATTCTTACCAATGTACCCTTCATTAATTAGAACTCTTTCTAAAAATCTTGAAATTTTTTCTTCTTGTAAATCTAAGACAAATTTTGGAACTGAAGGATCTAAATATAGCTTATCTCCAAGTTGTAAAGCAAGAAAATGAAGGAATTTTCCTACAGTCACAAAATATCTGACAGAATATGCAGGATTAGGTTTCTCTTTAACCTTATAAATTCTACATCTAACTAGACTTCTTTTAGAAATTTGTCGCAACTTATTTAGTACTAATTTCCCAGATTTTTGGAAGTTTAAATAATTCAACTCATTATTTTCAATGATTAATTCAATATTACAAAAAATCTTATTTACAAATTTTAAATTATTCAAAATTTCAATTGGATTTGAATTTGTATAACCACAACGATACTTTGCATTCAGAAAACCGTCTGTAAGAATATCTGCAATAAAAGAAACTCCTTCATTTGAATTGAATTTAAAAGGTAATTTTGGATTCATAATTCCTTTGTGTTTGCCAAGGAAAAGGATTTTTGTTTTTAGTTTATCTAAAGAGAATTCATTTTCACAATTTTTATCTAAAAAGTTTGATAAACTAATCAAGTCATTAACTTTAATGTTTTTTCTACGACCCTTAGTAGCATGAAATTTTAGAATTTTTCCAACTGAAATGCCAGTTTCTTTAACCAATGTTTTCAAACCGACTAGTTTTAGAGCCAAATCAATCATTTCATGGAGTAGCTCTTCATCTAACTGCACATATTCTCTCGGAAAATTTTCCAAATCTAAAATTCCATTTTTCATGCTCATAATAATTATTGAGAACTGCTAATTCCAATAGTTTTCGGGGGATCATTTCCGGTGCGACTACTAAAGAACCAATTTCACATCATTTTGGACAAAAAGAAGAATTCTTTTACTTTTTCTTTCGAATAAAATCACTTAAATTCCGTTTTATATGATAAATTGTCAAAGCCGTTAAAAATAATTAAAATATAAAGATTTTCTATTGCGCTGAAAGATTAAGATTAACTAAAATTTTTTAGTAATCACATACCCGTCGTGAATTTTTTGCAAACATTTATAAGTTCCATTATGAAGTGAAAAATATATTTTTCACCTCGTGGAAGCATAAATACTTCGAAACAAAAATTCTTCTGTGTCCCAAGCGTCCGAAAATACTTCTAACGCAAAATATATTTTTGTTAGTGGTGGAGTAAGTTCTGGAATTGGTAAAGGAATAACTACTGCTTCTGTTGCAAAAATTATTCAGTCAAAAGGTTACAAAATCGTTCCTGTAAAAATTGATCCTTACTTGAATTTTGATGCAGGAACAATGAGGCCGACCGAACATGGAGAAGTTTGGGTTACGGAAGATGGTGGGGAAATAGATCAGGATTTAGGTCACTATGAAAGATTTCTTGATTTAACAATTTCGAAGAGACACAATATAACTACTGGGCAAGTTTATGGAGCTGTAATTGACAGAGAGAGGAAGGGATATTATCTTGGTCAAACAGTAGAAGCAATTCCTCACATTATAGAAGAAATTTATAACAGATTGAAAGAAATTGCAGAAAAGAATCAGACAGATTTTGTTATTGTAGAAATCGGTGGGACAGTTGGCGAGTATCAAAATGAAATCTATTTCAGAGCAGCTAGAATGATGAAAACACGTGGAGAAAAAGTTTTATTTATTCACACAGTTTATTTGCCTATCTTAAAACATCTAGGGGAAATGAAGACTAAGCCAGCTCAACAATCAGTAGAAATTCTCGGTAAGCTGGGAATACAGCCGGATTTTCTAATGTGCAGGGCCGAAAAGCCAATTGATGATGTACGCAAGAGGAAACTAGAAACATTCTGCTATGTACCAAAAGAAAGAATAATATCAGATCATGATATAGAGCCGATTTACAGACTTCCGCTGCTTCTGGAGGAACAAGGTTTAGGGGATAAAATTCTAAGCACGTTTAACCTCCAACCAAAAAATTCTGATTTAACTGAATGGAAAAATTTCATAAATAAAGTAGAAAATTCGAAAGAAAAAGTAAGAATTGGAATTGTTGGAAAATATTTTGACATCGGTTCTTTTTACTTAACTGATTCTTATGTAACTGTTTTGGAAGCAATAAAGCATGCAGCTTGGAACAATAACAGGCTGCCAGAAATTGTATGGATAGATTCGAAAGAATTTGAAAAAGACAGAAGCAAATTAGCTCAATTAAAAGAGGTAGATGGAATAGTTGTGCCTGGAGGATATGGTGAGAGTGGAGTTGAAGGAAAAATTCTTACAATACAATTTGCAAGAGAAAATAACATTCCATTCCTAGGATTATGTTATGGATTGCAGATGGCAATTATAGAATTTGCCAGAAATGTTTGCAAGCTCGAAGGGGCACATACGACTGAAGTAGACGCTAACACGCCAAATCCTGTCGTTGACCTGCTACCGTGGCAGAAAAAAATTATTGAAGAGTCTAATATGGGTGCAACACAAAGATTAGGCGGGCAGGTAGTCTTGATAAAACCAAACACCCTAGCACATAAATTATATGGAAAAGAAAAAGTTATTGAGCGGTTCAGACATAGGTATGAAATAAATCCAAAATATATATCAATTCTTGAACAAAATGGCTTTGTTTTTTCAGGCGAGTCCGAAAAAGATCAGGGAATAATGCAGATCGGAGAATTGCCAAATCATAAGTTTTTCATAGGAAGTCAATATCACCCAGAATTCACATCACGACCGTTGAGACCGAATCCTATGTTTGACGGATTTATCAAAGCCGCAATAAGCTAACAAAATGCTTAAAGATTAAGCGCACATTCTAATTAATGATTTATTATGAAAAATACAGAAGAACTGTTGCGAAAGTATAAACAAAGAAAGGAAGAAATAAAGAAAAGACTGCAAGAATTTCGAGAAGTTTTCAATCAGGATGACAGAAGGATTTTTGCAGAATTGTCTTTTTGTCTGTGCACTCCACAGAGCAAAGCAACTGCAGCGTGGAATGCGATTTCGGCTCTGAACAACAATGATTTCCTGTTTTCTGGAATGGAGGAACAGATAATTCCTTTTCTGAATACGGTTCGCTTTAACGAAAATAAAGCAAAACACATCGTGTCAGCAAGAAAGATGTTCACAGAAAATGGACAATTAAAAATAAAGCAGAAACTTTCCGAGTTTAGAAAAGACCAAATTGCAATGCGAGAATGGTTAGTTGAGAATGTTATGGGTTTAGGAATGAAGGAAGCATCACATTTCTTGCGAAACATCGGACTTGGAAGCGGGCTTACAATCCTTGACAGACACATATTGAAAAACCTATACGAATATGGAGCGATTGATGAAATTCCAAAAACATTGACAGAGAAAAAATACCTAGAAATTGAACAAAAGATGAAAGATTTTGCAAAAAAGATTGAAATTCCTCTTGATGAGCTTGATCTTCTTCTATGGGCAGAAGAGACAGGATTTATTTTCAAATAGAACCTAACAAATATAAGTGATATCTTGAAGGAAGAGCTTGTTTTGATTGATGCGGATTATGTAATGGAAGGAAACAAAGCAGTGGTAAGATTATTCTGCAAAAATACAAAGGGCGAGACAGTTCTTGTCGAGGATTCAACATTCATACCATATTTCTATGTACTGCCAAAGAGTGGAAAATTTTCAGAGCTAAAGAAAAAAATTGAAAAATTAGATATAAAGAAACTTGAAACTAAAATTTTGAAAGTTGAAGTTGTTGAAAAGAATTGGATGAACAGACAAGAAAAGGTTTTGAAAATTTTCCTTGACAATCCACGACGGATACAAGACGTGAGACATGCTATCAAACATTTCAAAGAATTTGAAGATACTTTCGAATATGACATAACAATCTACAGACGATACATAATCGACAAACAGATTGATCCTTTAGGATGGATTGAGATTTCTGGAGAGGAAGTAAAAGAAAAGACTGACGTACAGGTTGATAGAATAATTGAAGCTGCAAGTGTTAAGGCTATCGATCTAAAAAAAGAAATCAAAATGAAAGTTCTTTCATTCGACACGGAATGGATAGATGAAAAAGGCAAGAGCAAGTTGATAATGATAAGCCTTGCGGACAATGACACCTACAAAAAAGTTTTGACGTCACATGAATGGAGCGGAAAGCCCAGTTATGTCGAGACATTGAAAGACGAAAAGGAAATGATTGAAAGATTAATTGCAATAGTTAGAGAAAAAGATCCTGATTTCCTTGTTGGCTACAATTCTGATGGTTTTGATATGCCAATGCTGAAAGATCGTGCAACTGAATTGAAAGTTTCTTTTAAGTTAGGAAGAGATAACTCGCCAGTTTATGTTGTTCGTCGCGGAAGAATCAGCTCTGCTAAAACAAAAGGGCGTGTTCATATTGATCTTTTTGATTTCATTTCTCACGTTCTAGCTCCGTCATTGAAAAGCGAAGTAATGACTTTGAATGAAGTGGCAGAAGAGCTTCTTGGAGTGGGAAAAAGGAAAATGGAATATAAAGAAATGACAGAAATTTGGAATAAGAAAAAGGATATGGAAAGACTTGCAGAATACAGTATGTGGGATTCAGAACTAACAGTTAAGCTTGCAAATCTAATTTTGCCACAGATCTTTGCATTGGCTAGATTCACAGGTCAGCTACCTTTTGATGTGACAAGATATACGTACTCGCAGCTTGTTGAAGGATTTTTCATGCGCAAGACTTTCATTGATCATGTCATCATTCCTAACAGACCGAAGACAGAAGAGATTGAAGAGAGAAGGATGGAACCTACATACAAAGGAGCGATCGTCATCGAGCCGAAGAAAGGAATTCATTCCGACGTCCTTGTCTTCGATTTTCGCTCGCTTTATCCGACAATAATTGTCACACACAACATCGATCCTTGGACTTTCAATTTCAAAGGATGTAAAAAGAAGTATGAGGTTCCAGAGCACAAAGGAAAATGGTATTTCTGCGCTGATGCAAAGGGTTTCATTCCAAAACATCTTGAAGAAGTCATCAAGCAGCGCCAGCAGATAAAGCAGATGATGAAGCGCGAGAAAAGTCCGGCCGAGCACACGAGGCTGGACAACGAGCAGTTTGCATTGAAGACAATCGCGAACGCAAGCTATGGCTACTTGGGCTATTTTGCATCAAGATGGTTCAAAAAAGAATGCGCATCTGCTGCTGCAAGTTGGGGCAGATATTATATTCAACGAGTTGTAGAAGAGGCAAAGCAACAAGGATTTGAAATAATCTATGGTGATACTGATAGTTTATTCGTAATAATTGATGAGAAAAAAATATCGAAAGACTAATATTAAACAAATAACAAGGTAATTTTCATGAAAACCAAAATTCGTGTTAAAATTGATGAAGATATAGAAAAAGTTATCAGAAATTGTTTAAAGATGTTTAGCAATAAATATGAATTTTGTGAATATTTCGATATTTCTTGGAAAACATATAAAGGGTGGTTTTGGAAAGATTGTAGAACTGTACCATTTGAATTCCTTCAACATACGTGTAAATTAAAAAAAATTAATGTGTGGGATTTTCTTGATGGAAAAGAATTATTGGGTCAAACTGGAGGAAAGGGTGGTAGAAGCAGGATAATCTTTAACAAAAACAATTTTGAGAAAATTTCAAATATAATTGGATGGCTTCTTTCAGATGGATCTATACATAAAAATGGCAGAAAAATTAATTTTTCACAAAAAGAAATCACTGTCCTATTTAAATTACTAAGAGATTTGAATGAGCTGAATTTGTTGCAAAAAATTCCTGATATAAAACCAGATGGTGATGCATTTTATTTCGAAATAAATTCTTCGGTTTTAAGCTTTCTTTTTATAAATCACCTAAATTTGCCAGTTGGAAAAAGATCTAAATTTGGAATCCCGAAAATAATTTGGATGGGAAATGATGAAGATAAATTTTCTTTTCTTACTGGAATTTTTGAGGGCGATGGAACTTTTACTGGTCAAGATAGTAGACCTGTAATTCATTTAGAAATGAATGACATAAGATTTGTAAGTGAAGTTCGACATATGCTTATAAAATTAGGTTTTAATCCAACCAGAATATCTTCACGTAGAAATACATTTTCCTTTAGTTTATCAAGAAGAAAAGAAATTGAAGGATTTATGCAAAAGATTAAAAATTTTACGAAGCATCCTAAAACATCCGAATTTTTAATTAAATATGGTGTAGCTTCATGAATAAAGAAGAAAAAATAAAAATTGGGCAGAAATTTGTAGAAATTGTCAACGACAAGCTTCCTGGCATAATCGAGCTTGAATTCAGAAATCTTTACAAAGGTGGAATTTTTGTTGCTCGTGAGAAAGATAAGGAAGGTGTCGGAGCGAAGAAACGTTATGCATTGGTTGATTATGAAGGAAATCTGGAGATAAGAGGATTTGAAACTGTTCGCCGTGATTGGTGTGAGCTTAGCAAAAGAATTCAGCGAGAAGTACTTGTAACAATTCTTCGCGACAGAAACCCAGCAAAAGCAGTCAAGTTAGTAAGAGACACAATTGAAAAATTAAAAGCAGGAAAAATTGAACTTGATGATCTGGCAATTTTCGAGCAGATTACAAGACCACTGTCAGCTTATCAAGCAATCGGACCGCATGTGAAGGCTGCGATGAAAGCTCTTCAAAGAGGTCATCCCGTCGGTGAAGGAAGCGTGATAGCATTTGTAATTACGAAAGGTAAAGGCAGCATCAGCGATAGAGCTGAGCCTCTTGAAGATATAAAGCAAAACCAATATGACCCAGATTATTATATCAATAACCAAGTCTTACCAGCAGCGATGCGTGTTCTGAAAGCTTTAGGATATGAGGAAAAAGAAATTCTAAGCGGAAAGATTCAAAAAAGATTGGAAGCTTGGATTAAGAAGTGAGAAAATGATAATAGTTCAATTTATTTTTGATTTACCTAAAAATAAAATGCAAGAATTTTTACGATACATACCAACTTTAAAGAAAACTTGGGAATCTTTAGGTTGCAAATCATATACTGCCTATCGAAGCATTGATAAGCAAATTCGTAAAGATCAAATTATTGAAAGAAATAGAATTGTTGAAGAAATAGAATTTAAAAGTCTAGAAGATATTAATAAATTCTTTACTAATGCTAAAGCCAATCCGAAATTTAAAACTATAGCAGATTCTTATGAACGAATATTTCATGCCAGTAATATTCAATCAAAAATTTTAGAAAAAGTAATTGATTAAATTCCTAGCATTTCTCTTGCTTCTTTAGACATTCTTTCTGGCGTCCAAGGAGGATTCCATACGACTTCTATCTGCACTTTTTTCACACCGCTAATTGACATAATTTTTGTTTCAATATCTTTGTTGATATAAGATGATAGAGGACAACCTAAAGCAGTGAGAGTCATTTTTATCAAAACATTGCCGTCCTTTACATCAATTCCATAAATCAAACCCAGATCCACAATATTTACTGGAATCTCAGGATCAAAACAAGTTTTCAATACTTCTTTGATTTTCTCTTCAGTAACTTTTTCTTTTTGAATTTCTTGCTTAGCAGACATTTTTCTCAGTTATTATAACAAATGTTACAAATAAAAACTTATTCTAAATAATATTTCGTTATTTCTTCGGCATCCACAGTGATGCTCCTTCAGTTAAAAGCCTTGCAACTTGTTTCTTCCCTAATGGACTAAGTCGGTATGTGTTATATTTCTTTTCTAAAAAACGATCAGCAGCTAATTTCTTGATATACATCCTTACCATTTTTCTTTGCCTGAGAGAAAATTGCAAAATTATTTGATCTTCATGAATAAACTCGTCTCTGCCTTTGCTCATAACTGCGAATGCGATTAAAATTGTCTTCTCCAATTCTGTAACGACTCTCATAACATCAATTTCTCCTAATCAAAAGATAAGTTTTACAATATCGAAAGGTTTTTAAACTCATCCTCGATATCATAATTAGCATTTAAGCAAAACATCAAGCAAACGGGGATGAGGCAGACGCCAAAAACAATCAACTGGGAAAACATGGACAAGGTATACTGTTGTGTGTGTGAACATCCGGGAGAATTTTTGAATGAAATGTCTGAAGAGTTGGAAATGTCTCATGAAAATATAAATCAAGTTCTGGATGAACTAAAGGAAGCAGGGCTTGTGAAATTCAAATTTGCTCAAATGAGTCCTATTGAGAAGAAAATTTATCCTGTCGAGAAAACCTTTCTAATGAATACAAAGTTGAAGAAAGAATTGAAGAAATTTATGAATAAAGAATAGAATTCTAACCTATATATCGCAAATCTTTATCGTTCTTTTTGTGAATCTCTACATATTTTTCTAACTGTTCTTTTGCAAATTTTTCCATCTTATTCAATCGTTTATTTTTCTTTTTCAACTTGATTTTTCTTGCCATAAAAATTTTCCTTATTCCGTAATATTAAATTAAAATTAAAAGAATAAAACCTTTTAAACTTTTTCTCAAATGCAGAAAAAATTAAAAATCAAATTTAAAAATCTTCAAAAAATAATTTTGGCTTGTTTTTATATTGCCATCTTAGATAAAGTGCAAATAAAACCCCTGCTATCAGGCCAAAAACATGCGCCCCAGAAGCTATGTTTCCTTGTGGAACAAAAACTCCAAAAACCTCTAACGCTCCCCAAAGGAATAAAGCTGCAATCATCGGCATCGGTATTCCATAAACAAACACAACAGCTCGAGGCATGAGTATTGCAAGAGCCCCCATTATACCATAGATAGCTCCTGACGCTCCAATACCAGGTATCAAAGGATTACCTGCAGTTAACATGTAGCCCAAGTTTCCTAGAATGCCACCAAGAAAAAAGATGAAAAGAAAAGTTTGTTTAGTAACTCTTGCTTCAAGATAGCTTCCGAAAATAACAAGGGCAAATGCGTTGAAGAAAAGATGTGTAATGTTTGCATGAAGAAAAATTGCAGTTACGAAAGTCCAAGGTCTTGAAAAGGCGTACGCTGGAACAAAAGCGAAATTATCAAGGTCAATAATATTTTGTAGAACAAAAACTAAGCCTATTGAAATAGTTAAAATCAGAGTTAAATTCGGAAATTGTGGAAATTGATATTTCATACAATTAATTGAAATAATAGATTAATATTTTTGTTTTTCAATTCTTCAAAATTCTTAGAATTTCTTACCGCTTATGAATTTTGAGTAACACTGTCTACAATAGAAATGAGCTTCCTCTTTCTCTCCATGAAATGAATATACTTTGAAAAGTTCTGCACGTTTAGCACCACAATTTTCACATTCCTTCATAAGTCCACGTAATTTTCTTCCGATAGTTCTGAATTTTGGTTTCTTTATCAAAATCCTGAACTTTCTAACTTTTTCTGATTTAGATAAAGCCATAGCATCAACAATTATTATTTGATATTTATATTTCTGACTTTAGCTTAATAATGTTATGGAAGAAGAAATATTGAAAAAATATAAAAAATCTTTTGAAATTTCAAAAGAAGTTTTTATATTTGCCAAAGAATTGGCAAAAGAAAATGCAAAAGTTTTGGATATAGCAGAAAAAATTGAAAGCAAAATAAGAAGTCTTGGAGGGAGTCTTGCATTTCCAGTTAATATTTCGATAAATGATGTTGCAGCCCACTACACTCCAGATATAAATGATGCACTTGTTTTGAAGATTGAAGATCTTGTGAAAATAGATTTTGGTGTTCATGTTGATGGTTACATTTCTGATCAGGCATTTTCTGTTTTTATTGGCAAGAAAACTCATCCTCTTATTGAAGCATCAGAGAAAGCTGTCGCTGAAGCTGTAAAAATGTTGAAACCTGGTGTGAGAGTTTTTGAAATTTCAGATGTTATAGCAAATGTGATTGATGAATTTGATTTCAATCCAATTCAAAATCTCTGTGGGCATGGATTAGATCATTACGTTCAACATGCAAAGCCAACAATTCCAAACGGAAGAAACACTATAAAAGAAAAGATTGAGAGTGGGCAGGCGATTGCAATGGAAGTGTTTACAACTGACGGAAGTGGTTCGGTAAAGGAATCCTCTCCAACTCTAATTTATCGTTATTTGCAAGACAGGCCTGTGAGACTTCCTGAAGCAAGAAAGATTCTTGAACTCGCAAAGAAGAATTTTGAAGGTCTTCCATTTGCGAAAAGATGGTTGGAAAATTTAGTGAGTGGAATGAAATTAGATTTCGCTTTACGACAACTTGTTGATGGCGGGGCGTTAGAAAGTTATCCTGTGCTTAAAGAAGAAGGCAACGGTTTAGTTGCACAACACGAAACTACTGTGATTGTAGAATAAGTTAAGTAAGGCTTAAATAAACAAGCATTTTATTAGTTTAGAAGTGAAATTTGTTTAATTGTTTAAATAATTGGAGGTGTCGGTTAGTGAGTTATAGTCACAAGAATTCAAGAGGAATAACATACTGGCTTCACGGAAGAGAGGGAAAAGGTGGAGCGAAATTGTTCTTCTTCTCTAAAGATCAAAGCGATTCAATAGATCTTCCGGATGGGATGGAAGTTTTTGAAAATCCAAGAACATCTCTTCCAATGGTTAGAAGAAAGAAATGATTTGAGAATATTGAGAATATTTGAAGTTTAAGTATCCTGAAAACAAAAATAATTTCAGAGGTGCTTATCTTTGCCAAAAAAAGAGGAAATGAAAGAAGAGTGGCACAAACATAGAGGAAAGCGTATGCTGCTGCTTGGAGTTCTTTTCATAATAGTAGGTGCATTGCGACTGTATGGAGTCAGTTGGGAATTGGTTCTCATCATAGTCGGTATACTCTTGATATTGAAAGGACTCTGGGTAAAAGGCATGAAAATGTAAATCAAATTCCATATTTGCTTTTGATTCTAGAACGAGCAGAGCTAAATCTAGTCAGTGAACTGGCAAGAAGATAATTACACTTGCTGCATCGTCCGTGAGTTATTTTTAGAACTCTCTTTTTCATCACTTTCCTGCATTTTGGACATTTTACGTTCATCAAGCTCATAAAGGACAATAATTATTTTATTTTTTACAAAGATAAAACATTAATTGATCGAAAGAATTTTTCTCCAATTATTTTTATAATATTGGAAACGTTCTTCAAAAATTTCTTTCGGAGTTAATTCAATTCCTACCTCCTTCATCATCTGTTTTAACTCTTCAACAACTTTTTCTTTTTCATTTTCTTGACACATCTTCTCCAACTCGATGATATAACCATATCCTTCTGTGAAATCAAGCGTCACCATAACGTCATTCCACTCAAAATTTAACCTCTTTCTAAACCATTTCACCTCAACATCATATCCAAGAGCAATTAATGCCGCTTCCATTTTTTCAAAATCATTCCTGTCAAACTTTATTTCAATCTCCTCTCGATAATCGTCATGAATTTTTCCTTTTTTCATCCAAATTTTTGCAAAGAAATTATTTTTTTGAATTCGTAAATCATGCTCACCAGAAAAATAGTAAGTAATTTGATAATCTTCGTTAACAAAGCGTCCGTTTGTTTTGAGAAATTCTTTTAGCTCTTCGTACTGTCGAGGAGAAATGAAACTTCTGACCTCAGCTTCTATGTTGCCGGAAGACATGAAATAAGATAAGACATATAAAAATAAATCAACTAAACTTTTGTATGACAGATTTAGGTAAGAAAGTTAGAGCGAGAATTTTCATAAATGGTGTTGTGCAAGGTGTCGGATTCAGGAATGCTACAAAGACTAGAGCTGATCGTTTTGGAATTAAAGGATTTGTGAAAAATCTTTCTGAAGGAGGAGTGGAGGCTCTTTTCGAAGGAGAGGCAGCAGCGGTTGACAGGATGATAGAGTATTGTAAAATCGGGTCTTTCGGGGCGCAAATTAAAGAAGTAGAAATTAGATGGGAAGAATACAAAAACGAGTTCAAAGATTTCAAAATTCTACATGAAAATGTGTGAGAATGTGTGAGTTCTATTCATTGTGCTACTAAACAAGTAAAAAGAACGAATTTGAGATGTTTTGAAGTTCCAAAATTTCTTTTTTCGTTAAAATAAGGTAAAATAAACCTTTTTGAGCAGTTGCCAGCATTAGTTTTTACCAAAACACTTAAATTGAACAGCGCCGAATATTGAAATAAGATGTGGACACAGCTGGCGCATTTTTGTGAGAAAAGATACAATAAAGAACATTGCAAAGATCGTTCAGTGCCTTAAAAATGCTGAAGAAGGATGGCTTTGGATAAGAGAAATTGCAAGAAGAACTGAATTGCATCATAAAACTGTCTCTAGGCTCATCGACAAGCATCTCGGAATGTTCATAGACAAACAGACTATGGAACCTTTTAACGTGGAAATGATACGGTTGAAGCCAGGAACAGATATCAATGGCATCTATCGCTATCTGACTGTCATGGAAAAGATCGACAATAAGAAATTAAAGTGAATTTTTACAACTTGTCATAAAAATTCGTTTTCTACAGTTTTGGAAAAATGCGCCACATATGCATAGGAGCTTGTTAACTTTATATGTTCTGAAAACTATATAATATACTACTAAGGTGTCGTTATAGGTAAGTTCAGCACATATATGTATCAAGTAAATGTTCCTTGCAGTCACTGCCACGAGTTTGTAAAGGCAGGAGTGCATGAGAAGATAGGGGTTTGCCCTCATTGCAATGCAAAGTGGGTTTAAAACGCTTTTTCTTTAGTGATTAGACCAAAATAACCCTTTTCTACAGCGAAAGATTTTTAGAATTGCTCCTAAATCGATTGAGAATCGCTTTGAAAGCGCTTTGAATCGCTAGAGATATAACTGACCCATCCCTTGTTGTCTTTCTCGAACCGTTTTATTCTTCCAGTTCTCTTTGCAACAATGGAGAGTAGACCCCTGATGGAGGAAACGCTGATATTAAGTCTTTTTGCCAAATCCTCATAGCTTATTTCGTTGATCTCTTGCAGAATAGCCAGAACTTCTCTCATCTTAGCTGTTAGTTCAGTGGAAACAACCATTTTTCTTTCAATTTGATGATTTTCGATATTTTTGACCAAAATTTCGATATTTTCGATTGTTTTACATATATTTTCGATATTATTTTGTGTATTTTTTTGCATATCTACTAGGAGAGTAAGCGTTCCTTGAAATTGTGCAGTTACCCAGTCCTTTGTAGCCATTTGTATCTCTATTCGGTTCAACGAAGAGTCGATATCCCTTAAAGTGCGACCTGTATAGCCAGCGGCGACCCCTAATTCAAGTGAATCTTTTTGCAACTCAATTGCAGCCTGTTCTTGAGGTTCAGAAGGATAACTTTCGATTTGCATCGCTTTAACATCGCTTTGCATCGCTTCGAATCGTTGTGTTGGCTGTTTTTCGCGGCGCAAAAATCGCATTAAAGCATCTTTCAGACCCATCAAAACTCACTATTATTATTTTGTCTTCGTTTAGCTTATACTTTTCGGTTACAGAGCCGTTATCTCTCACTCTTCAATTTTTTCTTAATTTTTCTCTAATTTTTCACTAACTCTCACTTTGCCTTTTTTACTTTCCAATTTTTATTAAAGATCAGCAGTTGCTACTAAAATTCTCACTTTAATATGTTATAAAATATATAATAAAAAGAATATATTATAATCGATATTAGATAGAATATTAAAGAAAATAATATATTTTTTAATCTCTGGTTTCAAAAAATCAATTACTATCTAGTTATTGCACATTCTGATATATAGAACGCAAAACTGAAATTCTTTTTAAAAGCACTTCAAAAAATCTAATTAGCACCGGTATTGTTGGTAGAGGCCCGACGAGACTCCAAGCAAAAATATGCTCTAGACCGCCGGTGCCTCTTTTATTTTCTTATTGTCCTTCCAACAATATAAAAACTATCCTCAAAATGCTCAGTCTATATAGACTTCTGGCGCACTTTCTTCACATTTTCTTTCCTTTCTTTGTTCAACGCTAACGGGCCGTGATATCAGCATCTTTTGCATTCGTAGATCATGCCGGCAGCAAAGCCAACAAACGGGAAAATCGGCCCTCCGCATTTTGGACAAATCTGTTTATATATTTTCTTTTCTTTTTCTTTCACTAAAAGCGCCGTCTCCTAAACCATCTCTAACTCGGTCCTGCAAGTCTCTACAAGCGTCTTTTGCAGCCTGTGGAAGAACAATTCAGGCGTCAATTCATAAGTCGTGATGAAATGTTTTTTTCCTGCCTCGTCGAAAACAACTTTCTTGTGCGATTGGACTAGGTCCCATTTGCGAAGTGCTGCAAGAGGTTTGTAAAAAAGACTCGGATCTTCAATGCGATTGATGCCGATCGCTGCTTCAAGCTCTTTCGCCTCGATCTTTCCTCCGTTTTGCTTTATCGTTTTGATGATTTGTATGGTTCTTAGCTTGAGTTTGCCTGCTTTGGGGTGGTTGCCGTGCAACAAATATGTTATGTTTTTCATAGAATTCACTAAGAGCGCCGTTTCTTAGAACTAATATCGCTTTTCGATTAATTATACTTTATTTTATGAAACCCGATGGTGTGTCTTTTAAAAAGCTTCTGGGTCAAGATCTCCCCCATTCTTTATTCTTGTTTTATTTAATAGAAGTGTGAACAACGGGTTTGGGTAATTTTGAGGTTAGTTTTCCATTAAACACTAGGTACAAATTGGTGTTTTAATTCACTTTCTTCACTAAATTTCGAAGTTAAAAAATACGTATGCCCATGACTTTCTATCACTCCTAAAGTTTGCAAATTAAATGTCCAATTTTTGAGTAAACTTTTAACTCTAGAAGAATTTGGCAACTCTGTTTTTTTAGAAAGTTCTCTTGTTGTTAAGAACTTGTATTTTTGAAGCGTTTCTAAGATTCTAATGGCAGTGAAACTTTAAGAAGAATTTTTTCACCTCATCTCTTCAGCAATCTTCACAAACTCATCATAACACTTATTCTCTTCTTGCTTGCGCTCCCCTTCTCATGTCCCACGCTCTCTTCTTTCTTCTCTTGACCATTCTGTTAATAAATGCAGCACGTTTCGATTCCATAATTTTATTTTGATTCGCTTATTTAAGCGTCATTTGCATGTGGTTATCCTCTCAGAAAACCATAGAATGTTATGGCAGGAAGGCTTTCGGGCTACAATTTCATCGAGCCGACCATTCTGAAGATATTGCAGAATTCCAGAGTTTCACTTTCAACTCTTGCAATAAGTTATCACGTCAACGCAACAATCGGAAGAGCGATCAACCTGAATGTCATCAAGAAGAACCTTATATTCCTCGTTAGTCACAAGAAAATTTCAGAAAAAATGGAATCGAATGGAGTGACCTACTATAAACTACTATAAATTGATATAAACTGATGCGCAAATTTTACTGACTACTTAAAGGGCAGAAGCCAGTTAATATCGTTAGTTATGACAGGGATTCAGGTAAGATGCGCTTATTGCGGCCAGCTCACCAAAATAAACAACTGCGGCTTCTTCCGAGGGATGAACATGCACAACATACCCGGCTGCAACTGCATGCAGGTCGCCACGCGTCTCGAGTTTTCCGAATTTAACAAAAGAAAGTGGTTTGTCTAGGGATTTTTTCTAGGTGAATTGTTATGATTTGCGCGAATTGTCATAGAGCGGTGACTCGGACTTACTATCCTCGTCATCATAAGATATGCTCGTTCAATCCAGACTCGTTCAGCCATTTTCAGGAAAGTTCCTCTGGAAGCCAGAAAACAAAGAAGAAGCAAAGACAGGGCCAGAGCCAGTAATTTGTTTCATTTCTTCATCTTCAGAAGAACGACTGCGAGAAATCCCAGACCCATTCCGATTAATATTCCTGGCGCTGCTTGGTTAAAGTAAATTCCTAGTCCCAGGCCGAGGAACATGAACGCGACGAATGCTGTCCAGATGTAGCTGTCTTTTGTTTTTTCAGATCTAGGCATAATTTCAATCTAGTTTGGCAGCTTATAAATTCCTACAGAAATGAGGTGTATTTATACTCCACTTCACAACAAATTTGCAGTATGCAATAACTTCTACTCCTAGTAAGTCTTTGTATATGTTAAAAACAAAAAAGGGTGAATAGATATGGCATTCAGACAAGGTGGATTCAGTGGACCACGCGAAATGCACAAGGCAACTTGCGCGGATTGCGGCCAGGAAACTGAAGTTCCCTTCAAACCAACTGAAGGAAGACCAGTTTACTGCAGAGACTGTTATCAAAAGCACAAGAAATACTAAATCTTGAGGCAACAGAAAAACTTTGTAAAATTTTTTGATTTTTAATTAATTTTATTCTTTCAACTTCTTTTTCATATCTTCAACAATTTTAATGAACTCGTCGATCTTATCCATTCTCAGCTGAAAACCCTGCTTCGTCGGACCTTTGTATCTCGCCGTGTTCATCCATACTCGGAAATCTATTCTGTCCTCTCCTTTGTAGTTAGTCTTCTTTATGACAAGAACAGCTCCTTCTTTCAGTTTCGATCTCACCGAGTTTGATGTCCCTAATCTTTTCTTTTTCTTCTTCAGTTTCTTTAGCTTCTTCCTCAGAATCTTCTTCCATAATTATTTCTCTTAATCGAACTGCTTTTTCGCGTACTCTTCTTTCAACTTTTGCAAAAGAATTGGATCAAGCTTTTGTTTGGTCTTTTCAGCATGGTTGATAATATAACCGAGCATTTCTCTTGTTGGATTAAAAAACTTCAGCCTCTGCTCAAGATATTTAATCTGTTTTTCAAGCTTCGTGGGCTCTCCGTTTTTATTCTTTTTAATCTTAGAGTTGATTGAATTCAACATTGCAAGTATCTTTTTGACTTCCTCAGGACAATAAGTTTCCATATAATATTTATATTGGTTTTCGGAACGTTTAAACAATTTATCCTTTGGAATTCTTCTTTGATTGAGAGGCATTAAAATGAGCTTTTTAGACTGGTTGTTCGGAAGGAAAAAACCTGAAGAGATGAAGGAAGAAAAAGGAGAGTTAGATTTAGAATCCCCGAAAGCGCTAATAAAAAAGAAAATTGAGGAAGAGAAAATCAGCTTCTTTCCGAGGATTGAGAAATTTTATTCAGAATTAAAACCAAAGAATGAACAATTCGAAGAGTCGCTGGAAAATTTAAGGAAAGCAAATCCTCCTGAAAAGATTGATGAGCAAATTCTTAAAATCGCTATGACAAGCAGGGAAAGTTTCACAGCAAAAATGTCAGCTATCTCAAACGCCATAAAGAGAGATTTTTCTAAAGATATTGAATCGTTTTCTGATTACTATGCGACAGTTGATTCGACTATAAATCAAGCCAATAAGGAAACGGTAAAAGAGTTCATTAGCCTTGACGTCGCTTTTAAAAAAGAGACGCATGATGTCGTCAATAAAATGCGAGAGATAAAAAAACATGTTGAGGATTTTAAAGACGAGTTAGATGAGAAAAAAGAGAAGATTGAATCACTGAAAAAAATTTTGGATGATATAAGATTGCTTGAAGAGAAAATATCGAAAAAATCTACAAATGAAAAAGAGATTGAAAAACTAAAAAATGAATTAGAAAGACGGGAAAAAGATAAAAATGATTTTGAAAAAGAACTGGAAAATCTTGGACAAAGTGATATTTGGAAATCATACATACAATTAACTAAAGACAAAGAAGCCGTCGAGAAAGATATAAGACAAATAATTGAAGAAGTTGTCGATATTTTTACTTCACTTAATAGAGTTCTTAAAAAATTTGTTCAACTTATTGAAAGTGGAGCTATTAATTTTAAAAATAAATATCTTCTTAAATCATACATAGAATCGCCCTTTGATGCATTCATCCAAGACACAAATATGGAAACAATAAATTCAGCATTTACAACAATCGAAGAAATGATAGTCAATAAAAAACTGATTCTAGATGATAAAGGAGAAAGTTTGAAAATAATAAATGAATTAAAATCATCAAAAATTCTTAACAAACTTTCAGAAAAATATTCGAAAGAAAACGAAAAAACGAAAAATCTCAAGGAACAGATTGAGAATCATGAATATCTAAAAAAGAAAAAAGAATTGGAAAATAATATTTCGAATTTATCAAGAAAAATTGATGAAAATAAAAAAGAACTAGAACATCAGGAAAAGTTTAATAAAAATTTTGAAATAGAAATTCAAAATTTAAAAGAAAATTTGAAAAATAAGTTAAAAGAAATTTAATTTCTTTTCTTTAGAGTCTCATTGTAAGCGTCATAAGCAAAGCCAAACAAAAGAAGAAAAGCTGCTATTGCACCAACCTGATCCAATAAACTAATCTGAGTTGGTTGCTCTCCTGATTGAGGAACAATTGAAGGTGCTGTCGAAGTAAAAAATGCTGTTCCGTAAAGCAAGATAAATGAAATCAGAATAATGAAACCGAATTTTTTCCTTTTTCCACCAACGTAAAGATAACCTGCACCTGGCAAAAAGAAATTAAGAGCTCCTGCTATGATTGGATTTTTCATTCTTCTTCTTCCTCTTCTTCATCAGCTTTTTCTGGCTCGTCCTCATGTTCTAATTCTTTTTCAATTTCTTTATATGCCTCTCCTTCTTCCGCTTCTTCTTTTTCTATTCCCAAACCTTCATGAACCTCCTGAGGTTCTTTCAATTCTTCATCTGATTCTACTTCTAACTCTTCTAACTGCTCTTCACGAATTTCTTCTTTAGCTTGTCCTACTATAGCTCGTTCCAATTCTCGCAATTTTTTAAGTTTCTTTTTTTGTCTTGGCATAAAATCATTTAGAAAACATCAGTTAATAAAGTTTAATTCAGCTAGGTTTTTCCTTAATCTTTGTTAGCTTTGATAAAGTATTTTCTATGGAATGAGCAAGATCTTGCCCTTCATTTGTAAGCTTCACAATTTTTATTCTTCCTTTCTTTTCAAATTCAACTAGACCAAATGTCTTGAATTGTTCGAGAAGTTTTACAGTGTGAGAATAAGTGCAGTCAACTTCTTTCGATAAAATGGTCGCATATTTCGGTCCGCTGTTTAAAGAAATGAGCATTTTCACTGGCTTTGGTCTCAAAAATAATCGAGGAACTTGCTTTTCCTTTGCCAAAATACTTCACACTCTATAAATTTATTCCTTTTATACCATATTTATACTTTCAATATAGTTATTCTAATGTATATATTAAAAAACAATGTTAAAATAAGCGTCTTTCTTATCGCTGTTACTCTGGAATGCGCATAGATGAATAGTCTTTTCTCATTTTCGTTATTGAATATACTATCCCAATTATAGAAATCATTACAAGAAATAGTGGCAGTATTACATTGTTAGCAGCTGATGTCGGTTTTGGTAGAGCAACATTTTGCCCAGCAGGAGTAGCAGCTTTCTCAACTACTGCGGCAGTGAAAGTTCCTTGATAATAAAGAGGAATGTAAAACATGCCTAAACCGAATGCCAAAAAACTTAGGGTGAAAACCAAAATAATTTTATAAGGCTGAGGATGAAGTATCTGCTTGCCAGATCTGGACAACTTATAGTAAATCCATTTTCTACCAGGACGTTCGATTCGTTCGATAAGATTTGCAGAGTGGAGAAGTCCAAGATGTTCAGCAACAGTTGTCACGTGTTTGTCCAAATACCTGGATAATTCTGATGCAGTCATCTGTCGATTCTCAAGAGCTTTAAGAATTTGTGTTCTTGTATCAGCAGACACAGCTTTCATTAGATCTTTTGAAACCCTAAACTCCTCTTCCATAATAACAATCATTTAGGCTTAGGTATATAAACTTTAAAAGATTTAGGGTGAAAACCATAAATTAAGTCTCAGACATATTATTACTTTTGCAAAATGAATGGAAAATGAACAGCAATTAATCATATCAAAAACACTGTCCATTTAATGTCGATTTAATATCGATTTAATGTCCATTTAAGATATTTATTACCTTCTTAACAAACAATAGATTATGAAAAACATTCAAAGTGTAATTCTAAAACATGCTTTACTTAATGCAGTAGAGCATGAGGGAAAAGCAAGCACTCAAGCTGTCTTAGGTAAGGTCATTGCAGAAATTCCAGAAACAAAGGATAAAATTTCAGAAATAATAATGGAAATTCAAGCAGCCGTTAAAGAAGTCAATTCAATGAGCATAGAGGAGATAAAAGAAAAAATAAATGAACTTGGAGTAAAAAAGATTGAGAAAAAAATTAAAGAAGAATTTGAACTTCCAGAACTATCAAATGCAAAAATTGGAAAAGTTGTAACAGCATTCCCTCCAGAACCAAGCAAATATCCTCATATTGGACATGCAAAGGCAGCACTCATCAATTATCTTTATGCGAAAAAATACAGAGGAAAGTTTATTTTGAGATTTGAAGACAGCAATCCTGAACTTGCAAAGAAAGAATATTACGGAGAAATTCTTTCTGGTTTGAAATGGATTGGAATAAAATGGAATAAACTTGATTATTTGTCTAATCATATACCGCAATATTACAAAGCTGTCGGAAGTTTGATAAAGAAAAATAAAGCTTATGTTTGCTTGTGCAAGCAAGAAATAATAAAAAAGAAAAGATTAGCTGGAGAAATTTGTGAACATAGAAATCAAAATGTTAAAGAAAATCTAAAACTTTGGAAAAAAATGTTCAAGACATTTAAATCTGGTCAAGCTACAGTTAGAATAAAAATCGATATGCAAGATCCAAACACAACGATGCGAGATCCTTCGATAATAAAAATTTCCGATGCACCTCATCCTAGAACTGGAAAGAAATATAGGCTCTGGCCACTTTATGATTTTGGAACTGCCATGATGGATGTTTGGGAGAAAGTAACTCATAGAGTGAGAACAAAGGAGTTTGAACTAAGAGGGAAATTGCAGGAGTTCATAAGATCATCGTTAGGTTATCCTTCACCGATAATTATTGAGATGGGAAGATTTCAAATAAAAGGTTCGATAACAAAAGGTAGAGAAATCAGAGAAATGATTGCGAAGAAAGAAATTTTGGGATGGGATGATCCAAGACTCACTACATTAATTGCTCTGAAAAGACGTGGATTTGTTCCTGAAGCAATAAAGGATTTCTTGCTTTCGACAGGCTTGACAAAGACTGAATCTGAGCTTGAATGGGAAGCATTGGAAGCGTTCAATAGGAAAAAAATAGATTCAATTGCAAACAGATATTTTGCTGTTCTCAATCCAATCAAAATAAAAATTGAAAATCCACCGAAAGTAAAAGAAGTAAAAATTTTGATGCATCCCAACTTTTCTAGAAGAGGTTATAAAAAACTACCATTGAATTCACAGAAAATTTACGTTGAGAAAGATGATTACAAAAATTACGAAGGCAAAGACGTTGGACTGATAGGATTTTCGACAATTAATCTTCAATCATCCGCAAAATTTGTTTCGAAGAAAGTTCCGTACGATTTGCACAAAATACAATGGGTTTCAGAGCCTAATGTGAAATTCAAAATTGTCATGTCTGATGGGTCAATAAAAACGGAAATTGGAGAAATAAACATGAAGAAGTTGAAAGTTGATGAGCTCATTCAACTTGTTAGAATTGGTTTTTGTCGAGTGGATAAGGTTAATAAAGATATAGTATTATATTATGCTCACAAGTAGTATTGTAATAATTGAGAGGGATGAATGAAAAGGTGAGATGATGCCTAAAGCATATGTCAAATTCAGCACTACGAAAGAATTGAGTGATAAGATTTTGCAGCTGATAGAAGCAGCTAAAAACAATGGAAAGTTGAGAAAAGGGACAAACGAAACTACAAAAGCTGTGGAAAAAAGTCAAGCAAAACTTGTTGTCATGGCAGAGGATGTCGAGCCAGAAGAAATTCTTATGCATTTGCCAGTTCTTTGTGACGAGAAAAAGATTCCATATTGCTATGTCCCAAGCAAACAGGAGCTTGGACGAGCGGCTGGAATTGATGTTCCGTCTGCGGCAATTGGAGTTGTCGAGCCTGGAGATGGCAAAGATCTGATGAAAGAAGTATTGAAGAGGTTGCAAGAAATTAAGAAGTAGTGATTTAAAAATTTAGAAATCATATCAGTGATTCTTATGGCAGAAGGATTTCCAGCAGAAGTTTTGCAGTTACTCGGACGAAGTGGAGTAAGGGGAGTAATGGTTGTCAGGTGCAAAGTACTTGAAGGTCCTGACAGAGGAAAAGTTCTGACAAGAAACGTCCTAGGCCCAGTCCGTGAAGGAGATATCTTGATTTTGAGAGAGACTGAAATGGAGAGCGCGGCTAAAATGGCTGAGCGCTAGATTTCGAGGTGAAAGAAATGAAGTGTTCTTATTGTGGAAAAAACACAGTTGCAGGAACAGGAAAGATGTTTGTTAAGGGTGATGGAACAATTTTTTATTTTGACACAAGCAAGTGCGAAAAAAGTTTCATGATGGGCAGAGAAGCCAAGAAGAGAAAATGGTCTCGAGCCGCCAAAAAGTAAGCAATAGTAAGCAGCGATAACATTCTAATTCTTAGCAAGTTCTATTTTATTTTGCAGATGGGCCGATAGGTCAACGGTAGACTGCTTCCATGGCAAATTTTCCAGAATGGAAGAGGCTCCGGGTTCGAATCCCGGTCGGTCCACAATTTATCTTATTTGTCTTATGAAATCTCTTGCTAATCCAACATTTGCAGCAGAAATTACAGGAACATATTCTTGCTGACCAAATTCTAAATATTTTTTAGTGCCTATATCTTCTTCATCTAGTGTTACCATAACTCCATTCCATTCAGTCACTAAACCATATCCCACCGCAATTTCAAGATTTCTTTTCCTCGTGCATTCAAAAAGTAAATCAGCATTTCCAGTAATGAGAGCTGTATAATGAGCCGCGTCTGAATCCAAATTTCTAAATTGAAAGTTTCTAGGAAGTTTTCTCACATATCCATGTAAAAACTCGTAATGAGCGTATCTTTTGTCAATGTCAATTAAAGCTCGTTGCTTTGAAATTTTCCTTTCCGGCGATCTGAGAGCAAATTTTTCACCAGTTTGCATATCAAAAACATGGACTCCCTTTTTCTTGGAAGCTAAAAATAATTTTCTTGTAGGATGTTCAATAATGGTGCTAACTAGATAATCCCTGTAGAAAGGATCAGAACTCCTATATATTCCAAACATCGTCCCGTATCTTGCAGTAGCGTCGCCATTTACAAATCGAATATAGTTACTTGTCCCATCTAGGCCGTCAAGAACACCTAAGAATTCCTCGCCTAGGTTGATTACACCATGCTCTTCGGAAATTATCTTTATAGGAACTTTGTGGTCTTTCAGAGTTCTAATAACTTCTTCTTCCGCTCTCCAGTCACCTTCTAAACAAATTTCACCAAATTGATTTTTCCTGTACTCTTTTACACCTTCTTTGCCCAATCTTATATGGTCATGAAATACTTTAGTTAAGGCTTCGACTGTAATTTGTTTTAATTTTTGTTGGTCATTCGTCATAGATTCTCAATTTAACAGTTAATAGTTAACTTCTTAAATGTTCAAAAGGATTGAATTAGTCAGGTCATAGAAATGGATGCACTATTGAGAAAATTTGCAGAAAAGTTTGGAAACATAACTTGGATAAACACTTTCACTTCAAAGGGCCCTATTGTAATCATGTGGTCAAATCGCGAAACCCAGCCACCATATGCGGTGTCCCAAGCACCGTAAGAACCGCTGTCTCCGAAAACGCAAATTTTAATTGAACTCATGAAATCAATTCAATTGAAAAGCTTAAAAACTATTTCTACAGATATAATTAGATACTTATTTGACTGATGAATGAAAGGTGAATGAATGGGAACAACTAAGGTAAAGGCTGAAGCAGAAGAAGAGAAGAAAGAATACAAAAAGAAAGTCGAAGAAAAGAAGCCTAAGCCAGCGGAAGCGGCAGCAAAAGAACTGCGCGTGATTGCTAGAGTTGCTGGGACGGATCTTGATGGTGAGAAACCAATCTGGAGAGCAATAATGGGCATAAAAGGAATTAGTTATTCTCTTACGAAAGGAGTTGTTTCTGCTGCAGGTCTTGATTATAATAGAAAACTTGGTTTGCTGAACGAGCAAGAAATTCAGAAACTTGAACAAGTAATAAAGAATCCTGAAAATTTTGGAATTCCTTCTTGGAGTTTGAACAGAAGACGAGATATTGAAAGTGGAAAGGACAAGCATCTGACAGGTTCTGATTTGGACATGCAGAGAAAATTTGATATAAAGCGTTATGTTGATCTTAAGACCTATCGTGGTGTCAGACACATGCTCGGTTTGCCAGTACGCGGTCAGCATACTCGTAGCACGTTTAGAGGTGGGAGAGTTGTCGGTGTTATAAGGAAGTCTGCATTGCCAACAACTGCTGCTGGTCAAGTTGCGGCAACCACTGGCGGTGCAGGTGGAAAAGAGAAAGAGAAATCTGTTGAAAAAGCTGCTGCTCAGGCTGCACCTACTGCGCCTCAACCAGTGAAAAAGGAAGAGAAGAAGGAAGAGAAATGAATGAAGTGATGATATGAAGAGACAGAGAAAAGCATACAAAACACCAACAAAAGGATGGAGCAAGCAGAGAATTGAGAGGGAAAGAGAGATCGTTAAGAGTTATGGGTTGCGAAAGAAGAAAGAAATTTGGAAATTCGAAACACTTTTGAGAAAATTCAGAAGACTGGCTAGACAACTCGCCGCTAAAAAAGATGCAAAACAGGAAAAAATACTTTTGGAGAAAATGATTAAACTTGGGTTGCTGAGTGAAGGGGCGACACTTGATGATGTTTTGGGATTGAATTTAGAAATGTTTTTGGACAGAAGATTGCAGACTGTTATTTTCAAGAAAGGACTTGCAAATTCGGCAAATCAGGCGCGACAATTCATAGTTCACGGTCACGTAAGGATTGGGGAAAGAAAAATAACTTATCCAAGTTACATCGTTCCGAAAGGGGAAGAGACGAAAATAAAAGTTAACATACAACCTGTAGCTAAGAAGGTGTCGTAATGAAAGGACAAAGACTTTTGAATGTGAAGAAACCAGAGACTAGAACAACTGCAATTCAAACAATTCAGCCAGCTCCAGTTCAACAGCAAAGAGAAAGATATCATGAGGAAAGACAGGATAGAGAAGATAGAGGAAGATGGGGAGTTGCTAACATTTTTTCAACGACGAATAATACAATCGTCCACATAACCGACATAACAGGATCTGAAACTTTGGCGAGGTTTTCAAGCGGGATGATGACGGATAAGGGAAGAGAAGGCGGAATGCCTTTCCCAGCAATGCAGGCTGCGAGGAAAGCAGCAGAGGACGCGCTTGCAAAAGGAATTACAGGAGTTCACATAAGAGTCAGGGCAGCGGGAGGACACAAGAGCAAGTTACCAGGAGCAGGAGCGCAGCCAGCAATCCGAGCTTTGGCAAGAGCTGGTCTAAGGATTGGAATGATTGAAGACGTTACTCCGATTCCGCATGACACGACACGCAGGGCTGGTGGAAGAAGAGGAAGAAGAGTTTAAAAGAAATTTAAAAAGCAAAAAACAAATGTGATTGTTATGAAGATAGAAATTTTGGAGCAGAACAAACAAGAAATAAAATTTGCCGTAAAAGGAATCACATATCCTCTTGCGAACGAGTTGAGAAGAATAATGATTTCTGAAGTTCCAACTATGGCAATCGAGTGGGTTGATTTTAAGAAAAATGATTCTGCAATTCCGGACGAACTTCTTGCGAACCGTCTTGGTCAAGTTCCTCTGACGTTCGACAAGAAAGCTTACAACATAAAAGAAACTTGCGACAACTGCAAAGGAAAGGGATGCAGCCGATGCCAAGTCGAGCTTGTTCTGAAGAAGAAAGGACCTGAAGTGGTTTATTCTGGAGATATGAAGAGCAAAGCAAAGGATGTCCAGCCTGTTTTTGACAAGATTCCTCTCGTTGAACTTTTCGAAGGACAAGAGCTTCAGTTCGAAGCGATTGCTCAGCTTGGAATAGGAAGAAATCATGCGAAATGGCAGGCAGCTGTCGTCGGTTACAAATATAGCGGAGATGATTTCATTTTCAACGTCGAGTCAGTTTCTGGCTTGGCTCCTGAAGAGATTGTTACGCAGGCAGCGGAAATTGTTGAAGATAAAGCAAATCAATTCGGAAAGTTATTAGGAAAGCTCGAGTAAGTCGGGCAAATCATTGGATTAATAATTGCTTAATAAATTCTAATTCTAAATTTTTATCAGCGGCCGGGGTCGCCTAGTCTGGCAATGGCGCAGGACTTAAGATCACACGTCTTAAGTATTGATAAAAGATGAAAGAAGAAATCCTGTGGGTTAGTCCCTTCGTGGGTTCAAATCCCACCCCCGGCATTTAAATTTATATTTGAATTTCTTTGAATGTCTTATGAGGATTGAAGAACTCTGGCAACAATATGGTCCAGAACCAATATACATGGGACCAGATTTAGATAACGGTCCGTATTTGCACTGCCCAAGTTGCAGAGATATTGTTGACTACTTACGCGTTATGGATCCAAATGCAAAATGTGAATCTTGCGATTACAAATTCCCATTAACTGGCATTGGAGGAGAGATCTTTTGTGAAAAATTACCGAATGATTTCGTGCCAATGTTAGACAGACCTTTATGGGATCCTTTGGTTCCAGATTTGGGATTTGAAATTTTTCAATTACGACCAATCTTAGACCCCCAGAGAAAATTAAGTGAGTACATGCAACAAACTTTGTTAGATGAATTTGCACAAGCCGAAAATTTACAGAAATTAATTCTCGAATAATCATTCATTAAAATTAATTAAAGTCATAAAACAAAATAAGTTGAGAGAACATGGCGATGGGTGGAATTTGTGAATCTTGCGGAAGATTCTCTCCTGGATTGTTCACGTGTCATGCTTGCGGACGTAAAGTAGGTCCTGAGTGTGTGATGGAGGGAACTCCTTGGTGCAACATTTGCAAAGGACGAAAAACAATTGACAAAGTTCAGGCTCGAAAGTAAGAAAGGAAGGTAAAAATGAAAGAGGGAGATTTTGTTTACATTGATTATGTTGGTAAAGTTAAAGATAGTGGAGAAATTTTTGACATAACAAATGAGCAAGCTGCTAGGAAAGAAGGAGCGTGGAAAGAAGGTTTTAAGTATGGTCCTGTTCCGATTGTTGTTGGCGCTGATTTTGTTTTGCCAGGTCTTAACGATGTGCTGATAGAAATGAATGTAGGAGAGAACAAGAAAGTTGAGATAAAACCTGATCGAGCGTTCGGAGAAAGAAAAGCAGAATATGTGAAGCTGATTCCTGAAGCTCGATTCAAGGAACAAGGTGTTGAAGTTGAAGCTGGACAGTTTGTTACGATAAACCGTTTGCACGGAAGAGTTTTGAGCGTTGATGGTGGAAGAGTTAACGTAGATTTTAATCATCCTCTTGCAGGAAAAACTCTTGTTTACGATTTGACTGTTGTTGGCAAGATTGAAGATACTGCAGAAAAAGTTCAGGGATTGATTTATTATTTTGTTGGAATTGACAAAGAAGGATCGAATGTTGTTATAAAGGAAAGTGAAGCGGAAGTTGAGTTCGAAAGAAAGCAGGACGTACATACTGAAGCTAAGGAAATGATCGCTACTAACGTTCTGAAATATGTAAAAGGTATAAAAAAGGTCAAATTTATCGATATTTTCGAGAAAACTGTAAAAGATAGTGATAAAGAGACGGTTTAAACATTTATTTTTAACATTTGAAATTATATGAAGAGAGTTTCTATCCACTCGAGGTGTTGGAATGGGAATAAGACAAATGGATGAGCGTAGTTATCAGGAAAAATCCAAAGAAGTAGACGAAGAATTAAGACAAATTCTTGAAAGTAGGAAGACGCAAATAAAAGTTATTGGTTGCGGAGGGGCAGGAAACAATACTATAACGAGACTTATGCAGGTTGGAATTGTTGGTGCTGAAACAATTGCTCTGAATACAGATGCTCAAGATTTGTTGTATACAGATGCTGATAAAAAAGTTTTGATAGGAAAAGAACTGACGAGTGGATTAGGAGCAGGGGCTGATCCGAAAGTTGGGATGGAAGCTGCGAAAGAGAGCAAGGATGACATAAAAAAAGCTTTGCAAGGAGCTGACATGGTTTTCATAACTGCAGGACTTGGCGGCGGAACAGGAACAGGAAGCGCGCCTGTTGTTGCTGAAGTTGCGAAAAAGATGGGTGCATTGACACTCGCAATTGTAACTCTTCCTTTCACGATGGAAGGAAAACAGAGAATGATAAATGCTGAAGAAGGATTAGAAAATCTTGAGGGTCTCGTCGACACTCTAATAATTATTCCGAATGACAAGCTTTTGGAAATTGTTCCTGATGTTTCACTTGGAACTGCGTTCAAAGTTGCTGACGAAATTCTTGTAAATGCGGTAAAGGGAATTGCGGAAGTTGTTACAAAGCCTGGTCTAGTCAATCTCGATTTTGCAGATGTTAGAACTATTATGAGTGAAGGGGGAATGGCTTTGATTGGTATGGGTGAGAGCGATACAGAAAATCGAGCAGTTGAAGCTGTTGAAAAGGCATTGAACAACCCTCTCATTACAGTCGATGTAAGTGGAGCAAAAGGAGCATTAGTAAATGTAATCGGTGGTCCGGAAATAACAATCCGAGAGTCGCAGCAGATAGTTGAAGCCGTTTCATCAAAGCTTGCACCAGACGCAAAAATAATCTGGGGTACGCAGATAAACAAAGATCTCGGAGATACGGTTAGAGCATTGTTAATTGTTACTGGTGTTCAGTCTCCACAAATATATGGACGTGGCAAACCGTGGAAGAGCGAAGAAAGAAAAGATATTGAGCAAGTTCTTAACATCGATTTTGTCTGAAGTGGGTAAAGTTGGGTAAAAGTTATAAAGTTTATTAGGCATTAATTTTAGTTGAATTGTATGAGGTTTCAAATTCCAAACGTAAAATTGCTGCTAGAAAATTACTGGCGGGTATTGAGACTAACTAAGAAACCAACTAAAGATGATTACGTATTCACAACAAAGATTTGCGCTGCAGGAATGTTGATAATCGGAGTTATTGGTTTTGTTTTATATGTCATCGCCGTTTTACTAGGTTTGTAAATAATTTTTATAATTTATATGGAAGCCAAATAATACTAAAGAATACTAAAGCAAAATAAAAAACTAAGGAATGAATTTTAATGATTTATACAATAAAGACAGTGGTTGGGAGAGAGAACATCGTTCTTGATTCCATCGCTTCTAAAGTAAAAACTGGACAACTAAACATAACTGCTCTTCTTCATCCTGAAGAGATCAAAGGTTATGTTTTCGTTGAAGGAGATGTGAAAGATGTAGAGAAAGCTCTGCAGATGGTTCCGCACATCAGAGGTTTGATAAAAAAACCAGTCGATCTTGAGCAAATAAGACGATTTTTGCAACCAAAGACTGTGGAGATTGAGCTTGGTATGGGAGATATTGTTGAAGTTATTGGAGGTCCATTCAAGGGAGAGAAGGGAAAAGTCACGCGTTATGATAAGACAAAGCGTGAGGTAACAATAGAGCTGCTTGAAGTAACTGTTCCTATTCCTGTCACAGTAAGCGTAGAGTTTATAAAGATGTTAGAGAAAGCAAATAAGTGAACAAGAAGCGAGCTGATTCAGCATGACAGAACAAGATGTTATTGAAACGTTAGTGGAAGGTGGAAAGGCAACTCCAGGTCCAGCTTTAGCCCCTCGTCTAAGCATGATGAAGGTAAATATTCAGCAAGTTTTCCAAAAAATAAACGAAAAAACGAAAGAATATGGAGGAATGAAAGTTCCTGTAAAAATTATTATTGACAAAAAGACAAAGAAAGTTGAGATAGAAGTTGGAACTCCTCCAGTCGCAAGTCTGATAAAAAAAGAAATTGGAATTGAGCTTGCAAAGATTACTGAAGAAGAGAAGACTGCTGGAAAAACTTCTGCTGGGGATATTAGTTTTGAAAAAATCGTGAAAATTGCAAAGATGGTTCAAGAGAATCTTCTAGCATCTGATTTAAAGGCGGCAGTAAAACAAATCATCGGAACTGCAAACAGCATGCCAATCACAATCGACGGGAAGAAACCGAAAGAAGTTATCAAAGAAATTAACGAGGAAAAATATGATTCTCAAATCCAATGAATACCACCAATGGTAGTTCTAAAATTAAAAATTCGCTCAAAATTTCTTATTAAAAAATGCCTAGTCGTGAAGTTCATCGATTAATCAGCAAAATAATTACTGGATATGATTGCGACAAGACTCATGCGGCGATTGATCTTCCATTCAGATATTTAGGAAGGGAGCACAGGATTCTTTTTCATGATCCTGTTTCGGCAGCTGTAATTGGTTATTTGTGCGATAGAGAACAAGGTGTTGTCTCAGGAATTGCGCACATTGTAACTGACTATATCGTTAGCAAGTTAAGAAAAAGCATTTAAGTTTGAAATCTTCTTTTTATCTTCATGCCATATAAATTAATTGCTCTCGATCAAGGTGGTCTGCTTACAAATACTGGAGAAATTCCAAGTAGAAACGTTTGGAGAGCCTATGGATTAGATCAAAAGATTGCGGAGAAAATTTGGCATCAACATGATGAGGATTACTTTGGCGGAAAGATCAACGAAGGTGTATGGTGGGGTTATTTTGCGGAAAAAGCTCCTAATAGAGTTTTGTTAGCAGATGTGAAAAGGATTTTCAGAGAAAGTTTCGAAGCTTATCCAGCAAATCTGCAATTTGTTGGCGAACTAACAGCTCGCAAGTTGAGAGGAGAGGTGGGGGAATTAGTAACAGCCATCTGGACTAACAATTCTTCTGAATGGTTGGACTTTCAGAAGAAAGAATTTGGAATTCAGAATTATGTTGATATGGTTATTTCATCTCACGAACTTCGCATAACAAAACATCACCTAGCATTTTTCGATGCTGCACTTTTAAGATCCAGCAAGCTTTGGGGATATAATTTCAAGAAGGATGATGTCTGGTTTTATGATGACGACCAGAAATATATCACAAACGCGCAAAAAGCGGGAATTAAGAACGCATTCCATGTCCCGCGATCAGAGTTACTTCCAGATATAGTCAGAAAAACCTTTCCAATTAAGGTTTAAATATATTGTTGTCGTAATTATGAGTTAACTCGCAAGTCACTGCTTCGGCAGGAGAGTGTTAAATTTGGCTAATGAAAAAATTTTGTCTGCTATAAAGCAGTTAAGGGAAAAGAGCAGCAAAAGGAATTTTTCTCAGAGTATTGATTTGATTGTTTCTCTAAGGGAATTCGATCTGAAGAAAGCTGAAAATAAGTTTTCTGAGGAAGTTGTTCTGCCTCATGGAAGAGGAAAGGATGCAAGCGTTGTCGTTTTCTCAGATACGATTAAAGATGCTGGAGAAGCTCAAATTTTCACTGGAGAAGATCTTAACAATCTTGCAAAGAACAAGCGAGCTGCCAAAAAACTTGTCTCATCAACAGATTTCTTCTTGTCAGAATCAAAGCTCATGCCAGTAATTGGTAAAGTTCTTGGTCAGTTCGTCGGACCGAGGGGAAAGTTGCCAAAAATTGTTGCATCTGATGTAAAAAGTGTTGTGAAAAATCTGAGAAAATCTGTTCGTGTGAGAATAAAGGATGCTCCAGTCATTCAGTGTTTGATTGGAAAGGAAAATATGAAAGACGAAGAAATTGCTGAAAATGTTGAAGCTGTTTTGGCATTTTTAGAAAAGAAATTGCCGAAAGGAAAGCACAACATCGGAAAACTGATGCTAAAGACAACGATGGGAGAACCAGTGAAGATAGAATTGCAAGAAGCAAAACAAGCGAAATGAAGCGAAGTGATGATAGAAGTAATGTGATGAAAAATGGTTAATGCAAAAGAGCAAAAAGCAAGAGAAGTAGAAGAAATGAAACAACTTTTTGAGAAATATTCAGTGATTGGAATAATTAATATGTTCAAACTTCCGACAACGCCAATGCAGAAAGTGAAAAAGAAATCAAGTGGTGAAGCTGAAATCAAAATGACTAAGAAAGTAGTTTTGCTCAGAGCTCTGGAAGCAATAAAAGGTAAGAAGAAAAATTTTGAAGAATTTGAAAAGCTTATTCCGCAGCAGCCAGCTATTGTTTTCACAAACATGGACCCATTCAAGTTTTACGCAATGGTTGACAAGCTGAAAATTCCTGCAGCAGCAAAAGAGGGAGATATTGCTCCGAGAGATATTGAAGTTTCAGCAGGTCTGACAAACTTGCTTGCAGGTCCAGCGATTTCTGAGCTGACAAAAGTTGGAATTCCTGCTGGAGTTGAGGAAGGAAAGATTGCTGTGAAGAAGGATGTTGTTGTTGCTAAGAAAGGAACTGTCATAAACAAACCACTTGCAAATGCGTTGAAGAAATTAGGAATCGAGCCGATGTTGATTGGATTAAATATCATTGCTCTTTATCAATCTGGAATGATTTACAAAAAAGAAGTTTTGTCTCTAGTTGGAGAGGCTTACATGAACAAAGTAAGAGAAGCATACACGCAAGCATTAAATCTTTCCGTTTCGATTGAATATCCAACTAAAGCGAATATTAGTTACTTGTTGGCTAAAGCGAAGCTAGCTGCTGATGCTTTGGCAGGAAAAATAAATTTAGCAAAATTGAATTTAGAAAAAGGTCCTGAACAAACTATACAGACTGAAAGTAAGACTGAAAGTAAAGTTGAAAGCGGAGGTATGAGTTAAATGCAAGAAGTGTACGCAGCGTTGATGCTGCATGATGCAAAGAAACCAATAACAGAAGAGAACTTGAAGAAAGTTCTTTCTAGCATTGGTTCGCAAGTTGACGATGCTAAAATTAAGGCTCTTGTCGCAAGCCTTGAAGGAGTAAACATAGATGAAGCAGTTAAGCAGGCTGTTGTAGCAGCTGCTGCTCCTGCTGGTGAAAAGAAGGAAGAGGAGAAAGCTGAGGAAGATGAGTCTAAGAAGGCTGAGGAAGCATCTGCAGGATTGAGCGCATTGTTTGGATAAAACAAAAATAAAATATAAAGAAAGAGGAGAAGTTGTAGGAAGGTTGTAGAAATAATGAAAGAATTTATCGAACTTGCGCAGAAAATAAAGGATGAGAAGTTAAGAAAATTAGTAGTAGATTTTTTAAAAGATCCAAAGCTTTCGCATAAAGATTACAGAAAATATCCAATGGAAAAATTAGAAAACGCAAAAACTTTGTTTGGTGGGGCTGGAGTTACAGCTGAACGCGACATTCTTAATCATTCTATCGCTCTTGCAGATCTTTGTGAAAAAACAGCGGAAATTTTGAAAGAAAAATATGGAATTCCTATAAATGTTGACAATTTGATTGCTGCTGCAATTCTTCATGACATAATGCATTTATACGAATACAAAAGAACAGAAGCAGGAATTGAACATACAGGACTGACTCTTGATCACACAACTCTCGCAGTTGCTGAATTGTATCACCGTGACTTTCCAGAAGAACTTATTCACATAATTGCAGCACATGCTGGAGAGGCAGGACTTACAACTCCAAGGAATTTTGAGGCGTTGATATTTCATCATCTTGACAACATGTTGGCAATGACTGAATTTCATTTGTACGGTGGAAAACCAACGCAACAACTCATGGTTTTAGATGAAGAAACAATAAAGAAAATAATTGGTGAGCAGGCTGAAAGTGAAAAAAGCAAAGGAAGCAAAGGAAAGTCTGAATAAACTTTTTAAAAAGGCAGAAAATTTCCTCAGCAAAGTTAGTAAAAAAGATAGATTATGTATAGTTCATGATTCTGATCCTGATGGTGTTTGCTCGGCTGTTATTACAATAAAAACGCTGAAAAAATTAGGTTTTGAAAAAATAGTTACAAAAACAAGTAGTCCTGACCTGTTAAAAAGAAAAAGCAGCGAGATAAATAAAATTTTGGACAAAAAATTTGAGAATACAATAATCCTGGATTTAGCTCCGCATCTGTATCAAAAAGCTTTTAAAAAAATAAAAAATACTAAAAAATATCTCTTGATTTTTGACCATCATCTCACATCAGAAATAAAGTTGAAAAATGTTGTTTACATAAATCCAAGATTGATTAAAAAAAGACTTTATATGCCAACTAGTTATTTGGTTTTCAAATTTTTTTCACAACTTGCTGATATTCGTGATGCTGAATGGGTTGCAGTAATTGGAACTATTGCTGACTATGGAATAAATGAAGATACGAAGGACATGTTAGGAAAATATTTGAAAAAGAAAAAATATGATGTCAGAAAGGTTTGGAGTACTGACTATGGAAAGGCAGCTATGACTATGAACGCTGCTACTGCGATAATAGGTGCTGAAAAGTCGTTGAAAATTCTTCTGCAATTGAAAAATTTCACACAATTCAAAAAAGTTCGTGAATTCAAAAATTCTGCGGAAAATTTTGAAAAGGAGTTTGAAAAAAAGAAGAAAGAAGTTGGAAAGAAGTTGGAATTTTATCCGGAGTTCGATCTGTCATTTTCGATGATAAAAACAAAATACAAGCACATTGCATCTGCAGTATCTTCCAGAATTAGCAGAGAAAAACCACAAATCACACTTATTCTATTCGAAAAAGTAGGAAAAATTTACAAAATACATGGAAGGTCACAAAGTGGAAAAGTGAACATTGGTCTTCTTTTCACCAAGCTGAACGTCGGAGGGGGACATGTACAGGCTGGTGGCGGATCAATAAAGGAAAAAGAACTGCATAAGTTTAAAGAAAGATTAATGGAAGAAATTAAGACGTATCAGTCGACCAAAAAGGCAAAATAAGCCTCCTTTTTTCGAAAAAAGTCTTCTTTTAACTGCTCATAGAGTCGCACCGGAAATGACCCCCTGAAAGCCGGGTATATTCAAACCGACAATAATTCTTATAGAAAGGTGAGACATATGGAATGCAGAATGTGCAGTTCTCCTCGCGTTATGCGATTTGTAGACGGTTTCGGAGATCACAGACTGTTTTGCAAGACATGTGGTCGAAGTTTTTTGGAGGAAACACTTATTAGCCACCAAGGTCAGAAGAATTTACAGGAATTCAACTCACATAAAGCGTTTGGAATTTCGATGTCCAGGTGAAAAAGATATGAACGAATTAGCATCAGTGCATGCAACGTTGATCAGAGACAGAGACGTCTTAAAATGGCGAGTGAATCTCGTTGGTCGTGACGGAAGAATTTTCGGCTTCATAAAACCAGTTTGATTTTTTTCTTCCTCCACTTTCTTTTTTTAAATGGTTCAATTCACACCTTCCGCATTTTAACCATTAACTCTCCATACCCACCTGCAGTTCAAGCATCTGTAAAATTCTGTAGGAGCTTCATCTCCACCACGCATTTGTCTGATTGTCCATTCAGCTTTATTATGCCCACATTTAGGACATATTACAGTATTTGTTGTTCGAAATTCTGGTTGCTCGTCGTCAATAATTTTTATTTCCTTTTCTGAACTATTCAGATTGTCAACAATCAAAGATTCTTCTTCAAGAATATATTTTCTTTTGCAATTTCTACAAACAGCAAAACCTTGCCCTTTCACAGGAACTACAATCCATCCACAATTATCACAAAATTTCATTAAGTTACATAGACATGCATTACTTATAAACTTTATCGAACTTTATTTCTTCAATCTACACACAAAAAATCCATGATCTTTATCGTATGGGTCTAACTCTACAAAATCAATTATCTCAAACTTCTCTCCAAGTTGCTTTCTAGTTTCTTTGTAAATTTGTTGAGGATTTTTTATCACGTCAATGCTTCTCGACTTCACAGCAATCATTCCGAATCCATTTGGTTTGAGAAAATGGTCGCAATTTCTGATAAACAACGTTACTTCTTCAGGATCTGCAACATCACAATAAACAAGATCAACTTTTTCTAGAATGATATTAGCATATTCTTCCGGTTTTCTTGCGTCTCCAAGAATTGTAATGATATTTCCTCTTTTTTCAGCATGCTTTATCAAATCTCGCAATGTCCGCTCAGCGACATCGACTCCATAAATCATTCCGTCCGGACCGATGATGTCAGAAAAATGAGAAGCTGTCGTTCCGCTTGCAATTCCTAAATAAAGAATTTTCATTCCTTCTTTAACTGGAAACTCTTTTATTCCTTTTTTTATTGCAGCTGCCGGTTTGCTTCGAAAATAATCCCAAATTCTATATTCGACTTTTCCTTCTTTGACAAGCTGCTCGCCGTAAACATGCTCTCCTGGAGTGAGGTTGATTGTAGCAAGCTTTCCGTTTACAAGAAAAATTCCTTCAAAATTTTTATGTGGTTTGACAGACATCAAAATCAATTCTACTTAGAAGATAAGACTTTTTTAATCTTTTCATTCAACTCTTTTTTCATTTTTTCTGAACGATCTTCATGTGAATAAAAGTCTACTTTTGCCGCCAAAGAAAGTTTTGCTGCCAAAATTCTAGCAACTTTTCCCTTCTTTTCTGGAGCAGCGTTTTGAATAAGAGGATGACTGAAAATTATTCCGTACTTCGGTGATTTTCCTTTGCCATGCAAAAATCTGAACAACGCTTTCTCACTTCCTAACAACTGAATTGTTGATGAAGGAGATTTAGCAAGTTTTTCTAATCCACCTGCTTTTGCAATAAGCTTTGCTGCAAGCATAGGTCCTGCTAGTTCTCTTAGGTTTGGAGCAACATTTTTTAGAGTTTTGTCAATATATTTTGCAGTTTTTTCACGTAACGAATAAAGTTGTGTGATTTGTTTAGCCATTTCTTGGATTGTATTGACGTCTTCTTCTTGTAACTCAATTCCCATGCTGTTTTCTTTTAGCTTCTTCAAATCTTCGTACTCAATATTTTTCCTATTGCCGAAATTTTCGATAATTTTTGCAAATGTTTCATGATTTGTTATTATTCTATCCATTTCTGGAAAATGAAGTCCGTACCATTCCCGCAAACGTTCAATAAAAATATTGAGTGATTTGTCCAGTTCATCCGTAGCTCCTATTGCCTGCATTATCAGACTGTCTCGACCTACTGCCTTTCGTATTTTCACTTTCGTAAGCTCGACGTTCAGTTTTGTCAGAAACTGGTTGAACTCGCTTTGATCTTTGACAAATTTGTAATCGACCGCAAGTTTTCGCAAATTATCTTTCACGAACTGCTCAGCTGGATTGCCAGGCTCTGCATGATGAATTTCGGGCTTTCTTACTGCATAAATGAAATCCTTGAAACCTTTCTTCCAAATGTCAGTCGTCAGCTGTTTTTCCTCGTCAATGACCTCAATCTCTGAATGTTTGAACTTCTCGGCTGCCTTTGCTGGATCCTTAGGAAAAGGTCTGAATGAAATGATCTTATTCTTCTCATCAAGGGCGAACGAGCCGATGAAAGTTGTGACGATGTAAGCGCGCATAGTTCAACACATAGTGTTTATTTTAGCTTCGTAAGCTTTATAAAAAATATGGAATTCATTAGCAAGACGATTTTGAAAGAAGTTTTTCTAAGCAAGCCAGAATGGACGCATAAAGGAGAGTACGGGCGTTTGCTAATTATTTCCGGCAGCAGATGGATGACCGGGTCTCCTTCGACAATCGGTCTTGCAGCAATGAGAACTGGAGCAGATATGCTCTTCTTTGTTGGACCTGAAAGAGCTATGAATGTCACAGCAAACAGCTCTTATACTTTTATTACCGAACCGCTAACTGGAAACTTTCTTGGAATGCAACATGTAAAGCAAGTTCTTGATTTTTACGATGTAATGAAGCCGACGGCAGTGGCAATTGGACCTGGTTTATGGAGGAATGATGAAACGAGAAAAGCAGTCGTTGAGATACTTAATCAAATAAACGTTCCAATGGTAATAGATGCAAATGCGATACGCGCATTGAGTCAGGAAAAAGAAGTTTTAGAAAATAAACAAGCAGTTGTCACACCGCATGCAGATGAATTCAGAGAATTAACAGGAGTTCAAGTAAATCCAAATATAACACAAAGGGCAGATGCAGTTAAAAAAGAGGCGCAAAAACTGAGAACTGTAATTCTTTTGAAAGGTCATGTTGACATAATTTCTGACGGAAACAAGATTGCGTTAAACAAAACTGGAAATGCTTACATGACTAAGGGCGGAATGGGAGATTCTCTTACTGGAATCTGCGCTGCGTTGATTGCTAGAAAGATTAACAAAATCGATTTGTTCACAGCTGCTTGTGCTGCTGCCTACATAAACGGAAGAGCTGGAGATATTGCCGCGAGGAAGTTGAAGGAAGGCATTACTACAATTGATTTGATTAATAACATTCCTCTTTCATTACAAGGAAAGTAGTTGGTTTTCATGAGAGTTGGTGAAAAAGTTCTGCTTTTGGATAAAGACTCGAAATACGTAGTTGAAGTTGGAAAAGGAAAGTATCAGACTAAAGAAGGATTAGTTGACCTTTCAAAATTAAAAAGTAAAAAATTTGGACAAGAAATAACAACTCATTTAGGTAAAAAATTATTGATTGCAAACCCGACAATTGTTGATCTTTTGCAAAAAAGTGCGAAACGTCTGCCACAAATAATCATGCCGAAAGATGTTGCATTAATTCTAGCATATACAGGAATTGATTCTGGCAGCATGGTTGTGGATGCTGGAACTGGGTCTGGATTTTTTTCGATGTTTATCACAAACTACATAAAACCTGGACGTGTGGTGACATATGAAATAGATAAAGCCTCAGCTAAAATTTCAAAACAGAATTTCAAGAGAGTTGGTTTAGAAAAATTTATTCGACTGAAACAGAAAGACATACGAAAAGGAATCGATGAAAAGAATGTTGATCTTGTTTTGCTGGATATGAAATATTCTGAAAAAGTTGTAAAACATGCTTACAAATCCCTAAAACCAGGGGGCTGGCTTGTTGTTTATTCTCCGTATATTGAACAAGTAAAGGCTGTAGTTAAAGAAATAGAAAAGAAAGGCTTTTCTGAACTGAAAACTGTTGAGAATATTGTTAGATTTTGGGATGTAAGAGAGCATACTTTGCCGCAGAGAAGCGGGATAATGCATACTGGGTTTTTGACATTTGCTCGAAAAGTTGGGAAGTGAAAAGTTGAAAAAGGAGTTTCAAGCTCCAGAAAGTCCGAGGCAGCCTTCGCCAGCAATAACTCCACACATGATTGAGACTGCATTGCATGCTCTCGAAACGAAGGGGATGATTTACTACTCGGAAGGTGGCGTTTACGTCCCGACAGAAAAAGGATGGAAGCTATTGATGGAAGTTGGAGGTAAAGAAGAAGTTGTTGCAAAAGGTCATCCAGCAATTCAAGCAACTGATGATAATGGATTTATCATAACAAAAGCAGACTCACCCGAAAAATATCCAAAGGCGATTGTTGCAGTAAATGCAAACAAAGCATGCAAGGATTTTGACAAACAATTCAAGAATACGTTGAAATCAGCTAAAAAGATTGAAATAACTATTGAGGCTGGTGGTGTAGAGGAAAAAATAATTGCATTCTGCTCGCCTGCGTTGATGTTAGCAAGTGATAAAGAAATTGCAGTAAGAAAAGACGATAAGATTGATGCTAAAACTGCTGGTATTCTTGCGGACAAATCCGCTTCTGAACTTAGCCAAGATTTAGTAGAAAAGTTGAGAAATCCTGAAACGGAAGTTAAAATAACTTTTGAAATTAAGTAGTTATGTATGGACACCTTGAATAAAAAGATTTCTGAATATTACGACAAGAGTCATCCAATTTATAAATATTTTTGGTATAATGAAGAGAATTTGGCAATGCATTACGGCCTATGGGATTCCAAAACAAGTAATAGATCTGAAGCACTCATCAACACTAATCGCGTAATGGCAAATATTGCAAAAATAAAGGAAAATGAAGTTGTTCTGGATGCTGGCTGTGAAGTCGGTGGAAGTTCTATATGGCTTGCTAAAAATTTGAAGACTAGGAATGTAGGCATTTCAATTAGTAAAATTCATATTCAGACTGCGAAATCTTTCGTATCAAAGTTCGGGCTTGATGACAAAGTTAAGTTTTATCTAATGAATTTCACAAAGACAAGATTTTCTCCAGAAAGTTTTGATGTTGTCTGGGCGACAGAAAGCATGTGCCATGCAAGCAGCAAGTTTGAATTTGTTTCGGAAGCCAATAGAGTATTGAAGAAAGGGGGTAGATTAATTGTCTGCGACGCTTTTCTTACTAAAAACAATTACACAGAAGATGATCGAAGGATGATAGATGAATTTTGCGAGGGATTTGTTGTACCGAACGTTGAAACTAAGAAAAGATTTATTGAATATTTGAGAAAGAAGAAATTTAAAAATATAAAATTTTTTAACATGACTAGAAATGTGCTTCCAAGCGCAAAAATAATACACGACAGATGCAAAATTGCTCTTCCAATTGCAAAGATTTTAGTCGCTCTAGGAATATATCCGAAAGTTATTGAAAAGACGGCTGTAGCCGGTATACGTGCATACGAATTAATTAAGAAGAAAGCAGGAGTATATGGAATATTTTATGCAGAGAAGGGGTTGTCGGCTAATTTGGTTTAGGCCACCACCCTCGGGCGGTGGAAATTCTGGGTTCAAATCCCAGCGACCCCATTTCATTTCTTAATTCATTTCCTAAATTTGCCTATAGAACTCTGCTTTTCTTCTTTGATTTTGTCCGCTTCGCCAAGCTGCTCTTTTATCGTGTTCGCCACTTTAACGCCAACAATTTTTGCTAGCGGTTGAATTGAAACTTTTCTCAGATCGTCAATTTTTTTAAATCCTGCAGCAAACAGTTTCCTCGCTCTTACACGCCCTATCTGTTTTAGCTTCACCAGCGGAATCAGCTCTTCCCTTATTCCGTAGTTCAGCTTTACTCTCAGCTTCCTTATATCCTTCAAAATTTCTTTCTGCCCTAACAGTAAAGCAAGTTCTTGCATAGAATATATCAACCAATCTGCATTTTCCAGTCTCGATCTCAGTTCCCCAGGTGCGACATTGTATTTCTCTAGAATCTGTTCTTCAGTAGATTCGCTAATCCAGCCCTCAAACATCTGAGCAGTTTTCACGCTTTTCGCGAAATCTTCATATTCCAAATCCCAGTCTTCTGGAACATCTTGCAAGAACGAATTCTCTTTTTGAGCAATAAATTCTTCTATATCAACGATCTCCTTCGTTCTAACAGCAAGCAATGGTCGCATTTCAATAGTATTTGAAATTGTCTGGAGGAAACTTATCGATTCAATCTTCCTTTTTTTGGCAAGAGAAAGTGCTTGGATAAACTGATGGGCTGTAAGAGGATCTATGTAAAGTTCTGCAATGCGCCTTCCGATTATTGTAGCAAAAAGTTTTCCTGATTTGTTGACAATGAACTTCCATTCAACCAATTTTTCAAGAATATCAAGAATTTTTTCTTCAACAAAAGAAATGTCGCCATACTGGAAAGCGTAGAATGTTTTAGCAAAAAAATTCAGTAGTGTTTTTTCTGATTTACAAAATTCAGTCGCAATCAACGCAAGAGTGCTCATTCTCAAAACTGGCTCGATTGCTAGTTTCGACCGAATCTCCTCAGTCTCGCCTAGAATGAAATGATTGACTAGATCTTCTGCATCTTCCTCTGACTTTGCAACAAGAATTGATTCTCCAAACTCATCGTACTGAGGCCTACCTGCACGCCCTATGAATTGTTTGTACTCAAGAACAGGAATGTATGTCGAACCGATTCCTTGATAGAAGCGTTTTGCGTCACGAACAACAACTCGAAAAGCAGGAAGATTGACACCAAGAGCCAGAGTAGGAGTCGCAACTATCGTCTTAATTAGTCCGTTCCTGAAATTATCCTCAATAATTCTTTTCTGTTTTCCTAGCAATCCAGCATGATGAAATGCCACTCCATATTTGACATAATCTGAAATTTTTTCGCACTGGCTTGTTGGAATTTCTAAAACATTCAGTATTTCATTTGATATATTTTCAAGCGTAAAGAGTTCGTTTCTAGATAGTTTTGATTTTACAATTTTACAAAGATTTGATGCAAGTTTTTCAGCATTTTTTCGAGTTGAAACGAAAATCAGCAACTGTTTCTTCAAATTCAACGTATTTTCAACAATTGCCGCATCTGTATCCAAATTACTTAGTTCGTACCCATTGTGACTATAAAACTGGATTTTAGAACCGAACGCAACACCTTCGTAAAGCTTGACTGGTCGGAAATCGCTCAAAAGAAGAGCCGCATTAAGCCATTTTGCAAGTTCTGTAGCATTTTTTATTGTTGCAGAGAGAGCGAATATGTGAGCCCGTGGCACGATTTCTCTTAGCATTGTCAGAAGGATTTCAAGCGTCGGACCGCGTGATGCATCGTTAATCAAATGAATCTCATCAACTATAATTAATCCTACCTCGTTTAGCCAGTTTGCGCCGTGTCTGATTAGAGAATCTAATTTCTCAGTAGTGCAAATTATCAGGTCATATCTTTCAAGCCATGGATCAGAAGAATCTAAATCACCAACAGAAATTGCAACTCTATAATTTTTTTCAAAAAGTTTTTTGAAATACTCATATTTTTCATTGGCAAGTGCAACAAGAGGCACGATATAAATTACTTTTTGCTTGGACTGAAAAAGACGTTCGATTGTTGCAAGAGCTGCGATAAAGGTTTTTCCTCCAGCTGTCGGCATCGAGACAACTAGATTTCTTTCTTTGAAAAGATTTTTGCGCATTATTTCTTCTTGAGGTGGATAAAGCTCAAAAATTTTTTCTTGCCTAAACTTTTCTATAAATTCTTCTGAAATTCCATATTGTGCAAGCTCTTCAACTTTCATAAAAATCACAGAAAGTATTGTTATAATTAGTAGATTAAAAATTAAATGATAAATGAATTTATATGAAACCTTTTATTTGTCTTGGAATTGAATCGACTGCACATACATTTGGAATTGGTATCGTAACGTCGGAAGGAAAAATTCTAGCTAATGAAAGAGATACTTATAAACCTCCTTTAGGAAAAGGTATAATTCCTGTTGAAGCTGGTGAACATCATAAAAAGGTTTGCAATGAAGTTTTGAAACAAGCACTTGACAAAGCAAAGATAAAACTAGAAGATGTTGATGTAATAGCCTACTCTGCAGGACCTGGGTTGCCTCCAGCTCTTCTTGCTGGTGTTGATTTTGCTGGAAAATTGGCGAAAAAATTAAAGAAAAAACTTATTCCTGTAAATCATCCTGTTGCTCATCTTGAAATTGGAAAATTGACAACAAAGATAACCGATCCCGTTTATCTTTATTTGTCTGGAGGAAATACGCAGATTATTGCCTTCACAGAAGGAAAATACAGAATTTTCGGTGAGACTGAAGACATTCCTGTTGGAAACTGCATTGATGTTTTTGCTCGTGACATTGGACTGCCGATGCCTGGAGGTCCTGAAATCGAGAAAATCGCGAAGAACGGAAGTTATGTTGAGCTTCCGTATGTGGTAAAAGGAATGGATCTTTCTTTTTCTGGGATATTGACAGAAGCCCGAAAGTTATTCAAACAAGGTACAAAGAAAGAAAATTTGGCTTACAGTATTCAAGAGGTCTGCTTCTCGATGCTGACTGAAGTAACGGAACGAGCACTTGCCCACACAAACAAGAATGAAGTTCTGCTGATTGGTGGAGTTGCAGCGAACAAAAGGTTGCAAGAAATGATTAAGAAAATGTGTGAAGATCGAAAAGCGAAAATGCATGTCGTGCCTGATGAATTTGCTTCAGACAATGGAAGTATGATAGCATGGGCTGGAATTCTTGCTACGAAGTCCAACTACAAGCAAAAAATAGAAGAAAGAATAGATTCTAATTGGAGAATAGACCAAGTTGATGTTACTTGGATTTAGATCAATTCATTCTCGCTAACTATTACAAAATCCCCAACAGACTTTACTGCACTGAATGGGACAAGCAGTCTTCCTTTGTCGTCAGACTTCAAGTTTAGATCAGCTAAATGTTTTGTTGGTTGCTCAACAATGAGATTTAAAAGTTCTCCGCTCTCAGTTATGAAATCAATGTTGCTAACAACTCCGAACTTTCTTCCTGTCTCTTCGCTGATAATTGTCTTTCCGACTATGTCGCCTGCTCTTACTTTGGTTTCTGGCATCTGATCACCTGTCCTTTTTTCTATAAAAAATATGTGAATATAATTATTTTAAGCCATTCTATTTTATAAGTATGCAACTGGAGAGATAAAAATGAGAGCATTTATCGGAATTTTGATTTCTGACGCTGCCAAGAGCGTTGCGATGAAGATGGATGAAGAGCTAAAAAGAATTGGTATTGTTGGAAAGTATGTTGAGAAGGAAAACATGCATGTGAATCTTTCTTTTCTTGACGAAATTACTGAAGAGGTAAGTCAGGAGATTTCTGCAAAGATGGATATGATTGCGAAAGGATGCAAAAAATTCATGGCAAGCGTTTGCTCGCTTAAGGCCATTCCAAACGAGAAGTTCGTGCGAGTGATTGCGTTCGATGTAGAGCAAGAAAAGGAGCTGCTAAACTCGCTCTCAATGAAAATTCAAAAATCAATCGGAGGAGATGTAAAACCTCCTCACGTGACGCTGTGCAGAGTGAAGGGAATAAAAGATAAAAAGAAATTTAGAGAAACTTTAGAGAAGTACAAAACAGTATGCTTTGCAGATTTTGAAGTCAGTTCGATACAATTAATCAAAAGCGAGCTTGGAACGGAAGGTCCCATCTATTCAGTTCTGCATGAAAGTAAATTTTCTTGAGTCTTCTATCACATTACTATTACATTACTTGCATTTCACTTTGTAGAGTTTCTTTCTTCTTCTTTGCGATAAATTCCTTTAGTTCTTTTGGCTTGGGTTCTGCTTTGTATTGTTCAACTGGTGTTTTTTCTCTTAGCGATTTGTAAATTTCTTTTTTAGAAAGCTCTTCGACTTCCTTTCCTTCAGGTGCTTTTGAAATGTAGTCGATCTCTCCAAGCTGCATCATTTCTTTTATTATTAAATCTCCTCCTCGATCTCCATCAACAAACAGAGTTGTAATTTTTTCTTTTGTCAAATTTATTATTTGTTTTGGAATTATTGTTCCACCGATTGCAATTACGTTCCGCACTCCATTCTTTAAAAGATTCAAAACATCTGCTCGTCCTTCCACTATGATTATTTCATCAAAATTCGCAATGTCAGGACCTGCTGAAAGTCCAAGATATTCTTGTACTTGCCCAGTTCGTACTGTTTCACGGATTTTTTCAGTAATGATAGAAGTCGATGGAATTTCCTCTCCAACGAGTTTTTGCAAGATATCTTTTGCTCTGTCGAGCATGTACTCCCTTTTTTCTAGTCGGACATCTTTTATGTTGTTGATTTTGACCGTTGAATTACATGGTCCTATTCTTTCTATTGTTTCGAAAGAAGCTGCAATAAGAGCTGTCTCCGAGCTGTCAAGACTAGATGGAACAAGAATTTTTCCTGAAGTTTTTCCTTCTTCTGATTTTATGTCTACGTCTATTCTTCCTATTCGACCTGTCCTTTGAAGCTCTCGTAGATCTAATTCTTGCCCGAGAAGGCCTTCAGTCTGGCCGAATATTGCCCCTATTACGTCTGGCTTCTCGACTATACCGTCTGCCGTAAACTCTGCTTCGATTAAATATTTTATCGTAGATTGAGCTAGTTTTGCCGTGATAATCATCCTCCATGAAATCGATGAATTTTGTGAAACGAATGAGTTCTTCAATTTTGTGAATTTTGAACAAGGTTTGAATTTTCTTTCTCACGAAAGAATTAATATGAATGTGATGATGTTGAAGGAAGTTTGTTAGTTGTTTGGCATTTTTCTTTCCGTCTTTGTCAAAATCGGTTAATATTATTACTGACTTCGGTTTTTCGGAAAGAATTTCTTCAACAACTTTCTCAGTAGTTTTACCTGAAATGTCAAGTATTTTTGAGAATCCTAGTTTTTTCAATGCTTGCTTATCTTTCTTACCTTCAACAATAATAGGAATATCTCTATTACTGGCAAGAATTTTTTCAATTTCGTTCATTTGGTAAGTAAACATAACACTCTGGATTTATCAAATTTTAAATTATGTGATTTATTACGTCTCTTTCAGTAACAATTCCTTCAAGCTTTTCGTTATCAACAACCAAAATTCCGCTGACGTTATGTATAAGCATCAAGCGGATTGCCTCTGAAACATCTTTGTGTCTTTCAACAGAAAAAACTTTCTTTCTTAATAACGTGTCGAGAGGATGATATAATTCAGCAAGTCTGAAATCAGAATTTCGTAAGTATTTTAGCATATCAGATGCAGTAATAATTCCGACAACCTTTCCATTTTCAACAACTGGAAGCCTTCGATATTTTGTATTTGCTAGGATTTTTATAACATCAAAGATTGAGATATCTGGATTTATGAACAGTGGTTTTCTCGTCATTATTGATGAAACTTGAAAACCAAGATTAGTATGCGCGAAGAATTTTATTATGTCATACTCACTTATCATTCCAACAAGCTTTTTTTTTCTCAAAACTGGCAGTCTTCCTCTTCTGCTTATTTTCATTTTCTGAAGTGCTAGTCCAATTGAATCATCATCATTAACAAAAATTACCTCTCTTGTCATTATAGTTTTAATAGTATCGTAAAAACTTCTGTTCTGAAGAAATGCATTCAGTAGGTCTGGTGTTGTGATAATTCCTAGCAAATGATGATCCTTCGAAAGAATTGGAATGCTCCTATGTCCAGATTGAATAATTTGATAAACAGCATCTTCGATTGTGTTGTTTTCTCTAATGAAAACTGTTCTAGTATTAGCAAAGACTGAAACTTTTTCATATCTATCTATTCCAGATTTTTCTAATGGGATGCTAGCTGAAGTTTCAGTTGCAAGCTCTTGATAAACCATGCTTTCTTCACTCCTCAAGCTCTGTCTTGCAATCCTCACAAAGCCATTGTCCACCTTCAAATTTCAAATCTGCACTGTAATTCCCGCAATTCTCACAAATACCAGAAGTAAATTTTTCTCTTATCTCTGGTTCGCTCAAAGTACTTTTTAATTTAAACTCTAGTATATCAACAAGTTCTGGCGAAACACGCGCAATATCGGTAGACGCCAAGATACCAACAAGCCTTCCTTCATCGACCACTGCCAATCGCTTAATATTACTGCGTTTCATTTTCCGTGCAGCTTCGAGAATTGCTTCATGGGATGAAATTGTGACAAGTGGTTTTGACATTATTTTCGAGACCTTTACGGAAGATGGAATAAGATTTTTTGCAACAACTTTTTTTATCAAATCTGAATCGGTGAGAATCCCAATTGGTTTACTTTTTTTCGTAACAATCAATGCATAACGCCTATTTTGTTTCATTATGCCGCCGGCAATTTTGGCATTTTTATTTTCATCAATTGTAACAACAGGCTTGCTCATTATATCTTTCACGTACACTGGCATAGAATCACTTATAATCCTAATCTTATATGGTGTTTCATAAATTAAATTTCCTTTACCCCACTATTCTAAGGAATTCTTTCAGATTCATTCCGTCGTCTATTTTCACTTTTGATTTCGGATGCAATGCTCTAATTCGAGTATAACCAAAATCAACGATCAAATAGAATGGGAATCCTTCCAAATTTTTTTTTGAATAATCGTAATAATGAAAAGTTTTCTTTTTTGTAGACTTGATTTGAAGCAAGATACATTTTTTGTTTTTTATACAGATGAGATCTGCCTCACCCAAGCTAGCTCCTGCACGCACAACCTTCCAGCCATTTTTTTCCATTTCCATACGTATTTTTCGCTCTATTCTATAGCCTTTTTGCTTGTTTAAGAACAATTCTACAACACCTCAGTGTATTATTTAAAACTTGAATGTAAAAAACATTTAGTGAATTGGTGGTTTCGATGAATATTGTAGTTATTGGAGACTTTCACAACGATATTGAAAACATAATGAATTACGCTGATAAATTATCTGGGTTTAATTTTGATGTAATTGTCTGTCCTGGAGACTTTACTGATGTTGGTTTGCGCGGATTTTCTCAAACAGATATAGCAAAACTCATTATTGCAGAGCTGAAAACTTTCAAGAAACCAATTGTTGCTGTCCCAGGAAACTTTGACAAAGAAGTCATTCCAATTTTAGAACAAGAAAAAATTAGCATTCATGAAAAAGGTAAGATTGTTGATGGAATTGGTTTTTATGGTTTTGGAGGAGCAAGAACTCCTTTCAACACCCCTCTTGAACCAAGCGAAGATGAGATTAGAAATGGCTTGCGAAAGGGGTTTGATGAAGTAAGAAATGCCAAAATTAAAATTCAAGTGACTCATATTCCTCCAGCGAGAACAAAAATGGATTTGATTTACACTGGAGCTCATGTTGGATCAGAAATTGTGAGAAAATTCATTGAAGAAAATAAGCCAAACATTGCTGTAAGCTCGCATATACATGAAGCTCGTGGTGTTGATGAATTAGGAAGCACGAAATTGATTAATGCTGGACGTTTTCCGGAGGGATATTGCGGAATTATTTCAATAAATGGGCAGGAAGTTACAACAAAAGTTGTAAATCTTATTTGAAATTTTTGAAAATTAGTTGAAAACAGAAATAGCCGGGGAGATGGTTTCTAATAATCGTTTGTGTCAGCAGTTACAGATTATCTCTGTGGGTTTAACCATTCTCCCCTTTGGCTTTTACAGCAATGACAGCAAAGTAAGTTGTTCTTCGTTGACTTCAACTCCAGACTGTCGAAGTATGTCAAACTGTATTTTAGCAACTTTGTAGCGCTCATTTTCTTTTGTAAAAGTTGGTTGACTTGGGTTCACACTTTGGTTCACAAATTCACCAAGATATTATAGAGTTGTACTTATTATGAGGGTTACTTACAAATTTTTATACATATAGTTGCGTAGTAGAATTGTGCTAGAAAAACAAACTATCCAGAAAATAAATGATTTTGTATATACAAAGCCGAGAACGGTTGCGGAGATTGCCTCGTTCCTAAAAGTTAACTGGCGAACAGCGAATAGGTATGTTGAGAGATTAGAAAAAGAGGAAGGAGTGTTGTTAATAAGGGTCTTCAGGGGAGGAACGCCTGGTGCGTTGAAGGTTGTTTTCTGGAATAACGCTGAAAAACTTCATGCATCCGAAGTTCAGGAAAGGCTGTATAGACAAATAGAGGTTGGGCGACACAAACATGATTTCAGCCCGTCTGAAATTTTCCAGTTTGTTGATGACAAAAAGAAAAAATTGACCGTTCTTTCAGAAAAAGAATACAGCTCGAATTTGAATTTCAATAATTTTGGAAATCTTCTTCAAGGCGCCGTGAAACAAATTCTCTTCTTTTCTGGCAATCTAACGTTTAGCAGAATGTCGTCTCATGATAAAAACATCAGGAAAATTTTGGAGGAATTAGGAAAGAAAAAAATATTTTCAAAAATCTTGACAAGAGTTGAGGTTGCAGGAATTAAGAACATTCAAGATGTTTTGGCGATAAATAGCCGGATTGGTTTTAACGCAATTGAAATCAGACATTGCTATCAGCCGCTTCGAACGACAATTGTTGATAATAAACTTGCCATATCAAAAGAAGTTCTGGACCCGAAAGACTACGCCGAAGGTGAATTAAAAGAGAGGTTATATTTCATGTACAGCATTTATGATGAACATTGGATAGAGTGGCTGCAGAAAATCTTCTGGGATTTGTTCAGGAAATCAATTGATGCACAGAAAAGGTTGCAGGAATTTAAGAAAATCTGTTAGTTTTTCCTTGATAGCTAGATTTCGAACATATATTTTGTAGAACACAAATCTATTTTTATACCTGTTTAACCAAAGTAATTTTACAAAAATCATTAATGTTCAGTTAATTTCATTAAATTACCCACTTACCCACAGAAAGAACTTCATGATTACATTGGTTTAACTGAGAAAATTGTTAAACATTGTAGATTATGAAAATTCTTTCTAAATAAATTAAGAAAAATACCGATGATGTGAGAATGTTATGAACAGATTGGAGTCATTTATCAATACAGAGACTCAGAAAGATGTAATTTTACAAGAATTAGGTGACCAGTTTAATGATCAAGAATTACTTAATCTGATCGATAGATTAGATTTGATTGACATAATTGCTCTTAAGAAATTCTATGCAACTGGACGACAGTTTCCATTCGACACTCAACCATACTGCTTTCCAATCCTTTTTAAAGAGATGAAGGAAAACAACAACTTGAAGATAGGAACTGAGGCTTTAAGGAAGAGGCTTGATATCTTAGTTGAGACGAAACTTATTGAGAAAGTTCACAACTCAAACCCAACAAATTACTTTCCCATCAACGGAAAAGAAGGTTTTGTCAGGCTGTTAATCACAAAATTCTTCGTTCTTAATGGATTGACTAAATTCCTTTAGATAGAAAATTCTTTATTATGATTTTTCTCAAAGAGGTTTGCATAGACTGTTGTCTAAATTTTCATTTTATCATTTAAAACAAAAATTTAACAAAATTGTTAATTATATTAATTATATTTATGAAGTTTCCAAAATATAATATGAATATTCAAAAAATAATTATAAATTCTTCTAAGCTTTTTCTGATAAATCAAAACCTATCAAACCAACAACAAATACTGTCTAACTCCAATTCTTTATGAATTATCATAAAAACAAAACGTATTATTTATGAACAATCATAAAAACATATATGAAACGAGGACGTCCATCTATTCGAATAATTGTTCAGGAAGCATTATTATCTATTCTAAAGGAATCCCAAGTGCCTATGACGATCTCATTATTGGCAAGACTTGCTTCTCAAAAAACTGGTAGAATGTTAAGCTGGAATACTGTTCAGAAATATTTAACGGAACTTGCTGCTGCAGATAAGATACAAACAATATCTTTACCTCATTCAAAGGAAGAAGGAAAGAAAGGGTTGACTGTTTATATTTTAAAACGATAATATTTCTGTGAACTTTTCTAGGTGGGAGCATGGAGAAAACAGAAATATTAAAGAAATTCCTTGAAAAAGGGTTGCAGTTAGATTACGAATCACTTGATTACTTTTCAAAAAATCAAGAAAAAATTAATCCCTTCTTTCAAAGAATCTTGAATAGCGAAAAACCAGCAACACTATCATTGAACTTTATCTTGTCGTTATTGAAACCATATGATGAAAATGTTGAAATTTTAAAAACATCTCACCTAACAAAAAATACATTAAGTGTTGATGACATAACAAAAATTCTCAATAATCGTTATTCTTTTCTTAAAAAGATTTTGTCTAGTCGTCTCGATCTTATCAACCCAATTTCACTTAATAAAATTACTCCAAAAGTGAAATATTTCTCTGCCATCGTTATGGTGAAAGAAAAAATTAATGAAGAGAACGCTATTATAGTCGAAGACGAGACAGTTGAATCCAAACTTTATATTGATAAGGAAGAAGATTACAAACAAATTCTTCCTGATGATGTAATTGGCGTTGTCTGCGAAGGCGGAGAAAAAATTAAGGTTAAGACAATAATGTGGCCAGATCTTCAAATGAAAAGGACTGTTAGCAAAACAAAAGAAGACATTAATGTCGGACTTGTTTCAAAAGAATTTGATAAAAATTTAGCTGAATCCATTCTCAAACAAAAAAACGTGAAACACCTGCTTTTTATTGGAAGTGATGGGAAAATAACATATTCTAACGATACTCAATTTGAATTTAATTCTCCATCAACAATACGAATTGAGAAAGCCATAGTAATACTTCTTTCTAATAGCGAACTTTTAAAAAAATATTCTGAATTTAATATTGATGAAAACACCTTTCTAATTTCAGTTTTGAAACGAAGGAATTTAGATCCAACTTTCCAACTTAATAAAGGATTCTTTGAGGCAGATCCTTACTTAGTTGATATAGTACCAGATATCTTTGTTGTATCAGGAACTAAAAACAGTTCAAGTAATAACTATAAAGGCACTACAATTATAACTCTTTCTGATTTCGCACAAGATAGAAAATTTTGGATAATCAATTTGAAGACTAGAGAAACTATTAATGCAAGTCTGGATTAAAATATAGGATATGGAAGAAATTTTTCAACTTCTTGACTGCGATTATATCTTGCTGAACAACTTGCCGGTTGTGAGGCTTTTTGGAAAAAACAAAGAAGGGAAAACCGTCTGCGCCTTTTATGAAAAATTTTTACCATATTTCTATGTTCTTCCAAAAAATGAAAAATTTGATGAGATTGTAGATTTGTTGAAGAAAAGTTTTGCAAGCATTCTTTCTAACATAGAAATGGTTAAAAAATTCAAACCAATTGGATATTCTGAAGAGCCAGTTGAGATGCTAAAAATCACTCTGACAGATCCCTCAAGAACACCGGAAGTAAGAGAATTTTTGCGAACAAAGGAAGTTGTTGAAGAAATTTTTGAAGCAGACATTTTGTTCAAATACAGATTCATGGCTGACATGGGAATAAATGGAATGAAGTGGTTGAAAGTAACAGGAAATCCGACAAAGACTAACTCAGTTAAAGTCGGCAAAGCAATTGTTGTGGATAAAATTGAAACAACTGATGATATCGATAATGCAGAGTTTCGATATATGGGAATAGATATTGAGGTTGTGAGTGACGGTGGTCATATTAAGGAAATGAAAGAGCCAATTGGACTCGTCAGTTTGTCATTCTTTCCAGCATACAAGGGAAAGAGCACGATTGTTCTTGTAGCAAAACAAATCAAGAAATTTGATCACGATGTCATGGCGTTTGATGAAGAGAAGGAGATGTTAGCAGAATTGATTGAAATAATAGACAATTACGATCCTGATATTATAGTTGGATATAACGCGAATAATTTCGATTTTCCTTATATCAATGAGAGACTGAAACATTTTAAACTTCCCAGGACAATCGGGCGCGATAATTCAAAATCATTGATGTCTCAGAAAATTGGCGAAAATAAAATGAAAAATTCAGTAATCGGAAGAATCTTTGTTGATCCTTATTGGATGATTAGAGAAATGATCAAAGGAGGAGGTTTGACAAAATATTTTGCTGGATTGAAGCGATTCGGTTTGGGTGATGTCTCGAAATTTTTCTTAGATGAAGACAAGGTAGATGTTGCTCACAGCGAAATATCAAAATTCTGGATTGGTAATGAAGAGCAATTGCGAAAATTAGTTGATTATTCTCGAAAAGATGCTGAGTTAGCGTTGAAATTATTATTGGAAAAAGGATTTCTGAATAAATATATCGGAATTTCACTCGTAAGTGGAGTTTTGCTGCAAGATGCTCTAGATGGAGGAGAAACGACAAGAGTAGAGCTTCTGCTTTTGAAAGAGTTTAACAAAGAGAATTTTGTGTTGTCACTTAAACCATCATCAGAAGATATTAACCGAAGAGAAAAAGAGAGAGAAACATATGGTTTGAAAGGAGCACTTGTATTAGATCCTGTAATCGGATTTCATGACAAATGTGTCGCGTATCTCGACTTTGCATCAATGTATCCATCAATCTTCATTTCTTACAATATTTGTCCAACAACAATCATGACTGAGAAATCTAAAAAAGTTCCAACAATCAAAACACCTGCAGGAGTAGAGTTTGTTGACAAAAAAATTAGACAAGGAATTATTCCAAAGACTGTTTTAACGTTGATAAATGAAAGGGCAAAGGTAAAGAATGAGCTGCCAAAAGAAAAAGACCCAACAAGAAGAAGAGCACTAGACGCGAAACAAGAAGCTTTGAAGAGAATGACTAATTCTTTCTATGGCTACACAGGATTCTTGTTGGCGAAGGTTTACATGTTGAATATTGCTAATGCTGTTACAGGAACTGGAAGATACTACATACAAAAAACGAAAGAAATTGTCGAGAAAGAGACTACATACAAAGTCATCTATGGTGATACCGATTCTTTGATGATCAAACTCAACACAAACAACATTGAGGAAGCTTTCAAGATAGGAGAGCAAGTTTCAGAATTGATTAACATTAAATTGGAAAGACAGCTTAGACTTAAGGTTGAATATATTTTCAAGTCTTTGATAATTCTTGCAAAGAAACGATACACTGGATGGAGTTTCGAACCAATAGAAGGAGGATGGAATGAAGATATTACCATGAAAGGAATCGAGACTGTTAGAAGAGACTGGTGCGATCTTGTTGGAGAGAGCCTGAACAAAATACTGCATATAATTCTTGTTGATCAAAAACCGAAGGAAGCTTTGGATTATATGAAAGAAACGATACAGAAACTGCAAAATAATGAAATTCCAGTTGAAAAACTCGTAATAACAAAAGGAATGTCAAAGAAGATTGAAGATTATAAAGGAACGCAACCTCATGTCGCATTAATTAAGAAAATGAGACGAAGGGATATCGAAAGCGCACCTGGAGTAGGTGACAGAATAGGGTTTGTAATAATTCGTGGCTCGCAACTGATGTCAGAGAGAGCTGAGGATCCAGATTATGTTAAGAGTCATGGGTTGAAGATAGATTCAAAATATTACATTGAGAGCCAGCTCCTCCCGCCGCTAGAAAGAGTTTTTGAAGCGATTGGCATAAAGAGATCAGAATTATTGAACGTTGGAAAGCAGATGCAGCTTGGAGAAATGATAAGGAACGGCTTGATTAAAACTAACGGAAACGGATATCTGAAAACAACCGAGCCATTAAAAGATGCTGAAGGAATTCAATGTAGTAGATGTAGCAGAAATTACCGTCGTCCTCCTCTCCTAGGAAAATGTACTGATTGTAATGGCGAGCTTGTCTTTTACAACAAAGAAAACAAATCGAAAATCATTACATTGTGAAATTTATGGTAGATTTTATTAATCCTGTTGACACTTTTTTCGTAAATTTCTTTTCACAATTTACCACACATTATTCTATCGAACTCTTTGTAGCAATTCTTCTCTACCTTGTTTATTTCTACGTTTTCTACGCTTTTTATTATTTTTTTAGAAATAAAAATCACAAAAGTTTCTTTCATTTGTTCACGACGATTATGATCGGGTTTTTAATAGTTTTTTCTTTAAAATATTATGTCAACCGCCCTCGGCCTTACGAAACTTTTCATCTTCCTAACGTAATTGTTGAAAAAAATGACCCTTCATTTCCATCTGCGCACACCTTTCTAGGATTTTTTATTTACTATTTTATTTCTAAGATTGCAAAACTGAAAAGATTTAAAACTTTTATCCTACTTCATCTTTTAATTTTAATTCCGTTAGGGTCGATGCTGATTGGCGTTCATTATTTTACTGATGTTTTGGCGGGGGCGTTTATTGGTTTTATTTTGCCAAGAATAATATCCGAAGAAGTCATTGTAAAACTTTATTCAAAGACTTTTTTGGGTAGATTTTTCAAATAAAGATTTTACCAATAACCAATCAATAATTACTGCCAAGAATAGAATGACACCAGAAATCCTGTCAAAATATGTGGAGAGAAATATTGCCATTGCTAGTGAAATTATGTAAACCATTATTTTCACTCCAATTAACTTTCTATACTTTGTTCTTATTGCAAATTCTCTGCCAGAGTAGTTCTTTTCTGCTATTATCATGAAGTGCAATGCTGAAAATATGATTGCTAAGGAAAAGCCAAGAACCGAAAAATAACTTAGTACTAGATTAATTCCTGTGAGAGAAAGAGTTCCATAAACTATTCCAACAGTAGTTATTATTTCCATCAAAATGAAGAGGAACGAGTGAAATCCGCCTCTGAGATTCTTGTATCTAGCAACTGGCAGAACAAAAGTGAGCACCAATGAAAATACGATCGAACTACCAAAAATCATTGTTGCCAAATCTCTCTTTGTAGGTTGTACTGTCTGCTGACTGTCAAATGATAAGGGTGGATCTATAACACCACTCTGCAATGCTGCCACAACTCTTAATTCTTCATTTTTAACTTCTTCTTGCAACGGAGAAAACCCAATGATTGATAATGATGAGATTGGTTGTCTTGTGAATTCAAGTGGAATTGTTAGTCTGCTTAGCACCTTTTCATCAAGCAAATAAACAAGGAAACCATCCACAATAATTTTTCCCTGTGATAATGTTGTTGGTGATCTTGCTGTGACTTTCTGGAACTTGTCAGATGCATCCTTAGAAACTTGGACAGCTATTTGAAACATATATTGGCGATTATCTTGGTTGTAAGTAAGCGAAGAGCCTTGTGGTAGTATTTGTTGCACTCCAGAATTGTCAAAAACTACAGCTTCAATTATTGCAGAAGATTCAGTTAAGTTAGTAAGATAAAAATCAACATTTTCTATTTTGAATTTTTCTCCTATTGGAACAGACTGGTTTGTTATGAATATTGTGTTGTTTGAAGTTGTAAAGCTGTAATCGCTTGTCCCTAATGGTATTTTTCCCGTCCCATTCTGAATGTTAATATTTTCATTCAATCTAGCTTCGAAAACTCCCGGATAAAGAATTGAGTTTATGTTAACGCTTGTTGATGCAGAAATTTTTACAAAATCAACATCATAATTAATTGAAACATCTTGAAATCCAAAAATATTTGCTCTTTTTTTTATGATATCTGCAATATTTGATATTTGCATTTGCGAAATTTGTCTTTCAGGTCTGTAATTGTAAAGCACTCCTCCACCAATATCAAGACCAAGTGCAAGACCTCCGATATTTTTCACAGTGGAAACTCCTAAACCAACATCATTATCTGTAACTGCTACACAGTTTGCTGGTTTCGAATCTGCTAAAATCGAGACAAAATCCCCTTTCTTGACTCCATTTAGGGCGTTATTAAAGTCAGAAGCACTTTTTATGTTCTTCCCGTCAACTTGACTTATCCTGCTTCCTATCGAAATTCCAACACAGTTTGCATTATTGACAACAGAACTGACTGTAACTGTAGTAGAAGTAAAAACAATTGGTAAAAATAAGGCAGCAATAGAGGCTAATGAAAGTACAATTAGAATTAACGCTCTGACGTTTTTCAGCAATGTCATTATTCTAACCACTACAAAAAACAATATAAAGTTATCTCTTAATGATATTTCTGTAAGGATTAAAAAAAGGAAGATTGTATGGTTGCTGATGACATAATATTTAGCAAAAACATTATTTCAGATCAAGAGTTGCAGAAACTGATCAATAAACTGATAGAAATTTATTTCAAAAGGCAATATACTAAGTTTGTTCCAGGAGAATCTAAAATTTCATTGCAAGTTCCAACATACGGGCACGAGGAAGTTGCTGAAGTTTTGGATTCGTTGCTGACGACGTTTGTTACTATGGGAAAGAAAGTTCAGACATTTGAAGAAGAGTTTGCACGATATCTTGGTGTAAAGTATGCTGTAATGATGAATTCTGGTTCATCTGCAAACCTCATTGCAATGTCAATTCTTACTAACGATGTACTTCCTAATAGAATATTGCCAGGAGAGGAAGTAATTGTCCCAGCTGCTAATTGGGTAACAACTGTTTATCCGATTGGCGATGTTGGAGCTATCCCAGTTATTGTTGATATTGAGCTGGATACGATGAATATCGATCCAATCAAAATTGAGGAAGCAATAACTGACAAAACAAGAGCAATAATGCCTGTTCACTTGCTAGGAAATCCTGCCAAAATAAAAGAAATAATGGAAATTGCTGAGAAACACAACTTATTTGTTATTGAAGATACATGCGAGTCTCACGGGGCATGGGTTGATGGAAAGAAAGTAGGAACATTTGGTGACATTGGAACTTTCAGCTTCTTCTTCTCCCATCATATTTCAACTATTGAAGGTGGTATGGTAGTAACAAACAACGATGAGTATGCAGAACTTGCCAGATCTATGCGAGTCTTTGGTTGGGCAAAAAGTTTAAAGAAGTATGAGGAGTATGGCCGTCAATATCCGAACATTGATAAGAGATTTCTTTTTGTGAATAAAGGTTTCAACTTCAGACCTACAGAATTGCAAGGGGCAATAGGAATTCATCAGATGAAAAAGTTGGAGAAATTCATTGAAATAAGAAGAGAAAATGCTGCCTATTGGAATAAAAGACTGAAAGAATTTTCCGATTATTTTATTATCCATGAGGAAAGGCCTGGAACTAGGCATGTTTGGTTCGGACAACCTATTACGGTAAAAGCTGGAGCTCCGTTTACAAGAGACGAATTAGCTCAACATCTTGAAGAGCATAAAATAGAGACAAGACCGATAGAAGTTCCAAACATTGCTCAACAACCCTCAATCAAATTCGTTAAACACAGGATAAGCGGAGAGCTAACAAACGCGCAGTACATCATGGATAATTCGTTTTTCTTTGGTAATCATCAAGGAATTGACAAAGAAGAAAGAGAATATGTTGCAGATGTTATTTCAGAATTCATTCAGAAAAAAACAAAAAGTCAAATCGGAAGGAAAATATAGTTCTAAATTTTTTCTACTTTATCTTTACTTTATCTTATCAGAATTTTCTTTGAACCATTGAATTGTTTTATCTAACCCATCTTCAAAAGGAACTGTTGGTTTCCATCCTAAAATCTCTCTTGCTTTTGTATTGTCGCATTGCAAACGCATTGATCCAGTAACTTCTTTATTCAAGAATTTTATTTCAGCACCAAAACTATTTGCAATCTGTCTCGCAATATCTCCAGTCTTAATTTCCCTTCCTGATCCAATGTTTATAGGTCCCCCTATATATTTCGACTCAGCTGCTTTGATGAACGCACTGATCGTATCTGAAACAAATGTGAAATCTCGTGTCGGTTTTTCGCTCCAAAGTTCGATTTGTTTTGTTTTCATTGCTTGGACAATTACTGTTGGAATGAAGTAATATGAGCTCTGACGTGGACCGAAAGCATTGAACAATCTGAAAAACACAACAGGAAGATTATGCTTCTCATGGAAATGCAAGCAAAGATCTTCTCCAATCTTTTTCGTCGCATTATAAATGTTTCCCGAAAATTCTATAGGATGCTTTTCATCTATCGGCAAGTATTGTGGATATCTTCCGTACAAAAGAGCGGACGAAGGAAAAATAAACTTTTCTACATCTTTCTTAACTACAAATCTCATTACGTTGAACGTCCCTTGAACGTTCGTTCTGAAAGCTATGTCAGGATTCTTTTCACACATCGACGGAACAGCGTATGCAGCTAAATGAAAAATGTAATCGACATCATCAGTTATCTTCTCAAAATCCTTTTCGTTTGTTATATCAGTGTCGATGATTTTGATTTTATCTTTTAGATGATCTATATTAGCGCTGCCGAATTGTGAAATTAAATCAACTGCTATAACGTTTGCTCCCAAATTATTGAGGGCTTCTGTTAAATGGCTTCCTAGGAAACCAGCTGCCCCTGTTATTAAGGCATTTTTGTTTTTCCAATCCATTCAATTACCTTAAACAAACCCTATGTTTGAACGTTTAAATATTTTAATTGTTATTGCTAACCATAAAAGTAGAAGCTGAAGTTGGTTATGTCAGAACGAGCATTAGAAAATAAACGAATTTTGATTACTGGAATTGCAGGATTTGGAGGTTCTTGGCTTGCAGAAATACTTCTTGAAAAAGAAAAAGAGACTAAAATTTTCGGGTTGAAGAGAACTACATCGTCAACTCAAAATATCGATCACATTATTGAAAAACTCAAGCTGACTGATGTAGATATAACCGACAGAGATATGCTTTTTGAAGTGATAGAAGAAATTAATCCGCAAATTGTTTTTCATCTTGCTGCTATTTCGTCAAGTGTTAAAGCCAATGAGGATCCAAAAACAACGAAAATAACGAATGTTGATGGAACAAAGAATCTTCTTGATGCTTTAGCAGAAAATGCAACAAACTTGGAGATGTTTCACTTTGCTAGCAGTTCAACTGTTTACAAAAAAACAAAAAAGCTAACTCCAATAAAGGAAACCCATCCTGTTTATCCACATGATTCATACTCAAAATCAAAAATTGATGCAGAAAAAATTTGCAAGGCATATCTGAAGAAGAAAAAGATTCCTATTGTAATAACAAGAGCTTTTAATCAAGGAGGGACAAGATGTAGGGAGGATATTGTTGCAAACAAAATAGCAAAAATTGCTGCTAGTGCTAAAAAGGACGGAAAGAGAGAATTCGTTTTTGGAAATGTTAATGCTGTGAGAGATTTTACAGACGTTCACGACATAGTAACTGGATACTGGCTTGCAGCAAAACAAGGCAAAGTTGGAGAAGTTTACAATCTCTGCAGTGGTAAAGGTATAAAAATAGCTGACATGATTGACATGTCTTTGGATTATGTTGGGTTAAAGGGTAAAGTTAAAATAATTATGGATGATAAACTTTTTAGGAAAGGCGAACAAGATTTTGTTGTTGGAGATTATACAAAAGCACGAAAGGAACTCGGCTGGAAGCCTAAAATACCTTTCGAGCAAACATTAAAAGAGATGATTGACTATTATCTATCTACAGATTTGATAAAAAGTTGATTTCGTAAGATGATTTCAAATGACAATGAAAGGGAAAACTATATTGGTAACTGGAGCAGGAGGATTTACAGGAAGTCATTTATCTAAAGCTTTAGTCAAACAGGGCGCAAATGTTGTTGCATATGTAAAGCGCGGAAGTCCATTTACAAATCTTATTGATATTTCTAACCAAATTAAAATAATAAAAGGAGACATTCAAGATTACACTAACCTTCTCAATGTAATGAAAGAAGTTGATTATGTCTTTCACGTTGCAGCAATCGTTCCGGTTCATGAATCTCGAGAACTTCCTTATTTATCAACTCAAGTCAATACAGTTGGAACGTTCAATGTTGCTTGGGCAGCCTCCCAGTCTGGTGTGAAGAAATTACTTTACACAAGTACATGCTTGCCACCTTCGGAATTAATACAAACGAACCCTACTCTGAAGAAAATAGAAAATATAGAAATTGATGATAAAGTATTTTCCCATGATGGTAAATACCATTTTGTGTTAGATAAAATGAGTAGATATTATGATGGATTGCTATACAAAATTAAACCACAAAATTTTCTCCCATTTACAGTTACTGCTGAGCATCCTATTTTTATAGCTGAACGGAGGAAATGGAAAGGAAAATTCAAAAATAAAGTTGGAAAGATTGTTTGGCAAAAAGCATCCAAGTTAAAGAAGGGCGATTATCTCCTTTATCCAATCCCACGCGAGATTGAATCTAAAGAAAAAATATTTATCGATGGCATGGGAGAAGTAAAATTAACAAATATGTTTTTAACTTTGCTGGGCTATTATGCGGCCGAAGGTTATTCGAACGGAACTAGGATAACATTTAGTTTTCATGAAAAGGAAAAAGAGTATGTAAATGATGTTATAAAAGCTATGCAATTTTGTTTTGGTATTAATAAACACAGGTTAATAAGATCCGGCAAACACGGACTGAAGATTCTTTTTTATTCTAAACCACTTTGTAATTGGTTACTAAATAATTTTGGCGAAAGAGCAATTGAAAAGAAATTACCTTCTTGGATTTTAAATCTCTCTTCTAGAAAACAGAAGTATATCATTCTAGGTATATGGAGGGGTGATGGAACTTTCGCTGGAAAATATATTTATTACACCAGTTCAAGAATTTTAGCAAACCAAATAAAAAATATTTTATTAAGACAAGGTATAATACCTTATTTGTGGGTTAGAAAAAGTCATGGGATGCACAAAGAAAGTTATGTCATAGCTGTAACGGATAAAGAGTCTATTATAAAAATGAATAAAATCTTCAGAATAAAAATACCTTACAAACAAAAATCATTAAAAAGGTCTCATATCTTGAATGGATTTTTATACCTTCCTATTAGAAAAATCGAAATCTTACCATATAGAGGCTTGGTATATAATCTTGAAGTTTCCGATTCAAATTCTTATTGTACAGAAGGAGGAAGTTTACATAATTGTCACATATACGGTAATCAACCAGAGTCAAATTTGCCGATAAACGAAGAGGCTCCACCAAACCCACTCGATATTTATTCTGCAACAAAATATGCAGGTGAGATATTGTTGAGACAGTTTGTTAATATCGACGGAATGGATGTAATAATTACAAGAGCTTTCAACAAGTATGGACCAAACCAGGTGGGAGATTGGCTCTTCCCAAGAACTATTAAAAAAGTTTTGACACAGAGTAAAATAACAGCAGGAAATCCGGATTCTACTCGAGATTACTCTTATATTGAGGACGCTATTCAGGGATACATTCTTGCAATGGAAAAAGGCCGTAATGGCGATATTTTCAATCTTGGTTCTGGCAAGGAAACTTCAGTAAAGAAAATTGTTGAAAAAATAATTCGGGCTTCTGGAAGAAAAGTTTCTGTTGACTGGGAGACATACAGATCAGTTGATATACACAGATCTTTCGGCAATTGTAGCAAAGCGAAGAAAGTTCTAGGATGGGAGCCAAAGATTTCTTTGGACGAAGGAATAAGAAGAACTATTGAATGGTGGAAACAACATCCAGAATTGTTGAAATAATTTAAATCTCTTTTAATCTGTTAAGCAATTAGTGATTATATGAAATTATCTGTAATCATACCTGCTCACAATGAATCACAAAATATTCTTAATGCTTTAGAGAAAATTTCTTCATTTCTAAACAAAAAACGTTACGATTACGAGATTATTGTTTCCGAAGATGGAAGTACTGATAACACTTTTCAACTTTCTAAAGATTATGCTAAACATAACAGAAGAGTAAAGGCTCTTCATTCTAGAAAAAGACTTGGAAAAGGTGGAGGAATTTTGCATGGATTTAAAAAAGCAAGAGGGGACATAATAGCTTTCATTGATGCTGATCTTTCTTCTGGACCAACAGAGCTAGAAAAAGTTGTAAAGGCAGTTGAGCAAGGAAATGACGTTGCTATTGCTTCGAGACATATGAAACAATCGAAAATAATTAGAGACAGACCTTTTTTGAGAAGAATTGCTGCTAAAGGTATGAATTTTCTTGTAAACTCGATGTTTGGTTTCTCGATTTCTGACACACAATGTGGACTCAAAGCATTTAGTCGAAAAGCTTGGGAAAAAATTCTGCCTCAAATGACAAAAAGCGGTTTTGAATTTGATGTTGAATTACTTCTGCGTGCTAAGAATCTTGGGATGAAAATTAAGGAAGTACCGATTGTCTGGACGCATCAGCAAAAAACTTCTAAAATTTCTGGACTTCCATTTGGAGTAACTAAACAAATAGGAACAGGGATTTTCGATTTGTGGCTAAAGAATTATTTCAATCGATTTGATTTGTTTTTCTTTCTATTTCTGGCATTCTTCATTGCTATAGCAATTCCTTTTCTTGGAACTTATATAGATCCAGATGAAGGGACTCATCTTACTATCGCAGCTTTTTATTATAATTTATTTAGAGATTTAATCTCGCATCCAACGATATCGTTTACAAAAATTTACAACTATTCAATTTCCTACTTGGTTCATTATCCGAAACTTTCCTTATATTATCCTCCAGCTTTTCATTCTATTGTTGCAACTTTCAGCTACTTATTTGGTTTGAGTGCATTTACTGGCGCTGCAACTGGTCTTCTTTTTGGGATTTTGACAATACTTGCCGTATATTATTTTGGAAGAAAGTTTCTTGATAAGAAAACAGGAATTGTTGCAGCAATCCTATTTACATTAATTCCACAAGTATTCTACTTGTCAATTAAAGCAATGCTCGATCTAACTTACATATTCTTTTTCTTTCTGTCTCTTGCTTTCTATCTTTTTGCTCTGAAATCTGGAAAAACTCGCCACTTCATTTATGTAGGTATAATCTTGGCAATTGGATTCTTTTTTAAGCAAAATATAATACTTCTTGCTCCTGTAGTTTTAATCTACACATTTTTTATAAGTAAAAAGTCTTTGAAACAAGTTTTGATATCTTTCGTCCTCAGCGCTATTATCGTTGCTCCATATATTTTTGCCGTCTATAAACTTGGATTAGTCTCTATTATGCTCAAATCTTCACTTGGTTTTGGAAGTTCTGCTGTACAAACTCGTCCCCAATTTAACACACTTGCAGGCTGGTTGTTCTATCCAAAACAACTGGGCGAGATTTATTTTTCTTATCCAATTTTTATTGTGGCGTTTGGTACTCTCCTCTACTATGCATGGAAAAAGGAAAAATATTGGAAGCTTTTTTTGATATGGTTCTTTGTATTGTTACTATTTCTTGTTTTCATTCCGAACAAAGAAGGTCGCTACATTCTTCCAGCAGTTCCTGCCTTAGTATTTCCTCTCGCATTCTATATAAGTAAACTTCCGAAAATTTTCTTTGTTCCAACGTTTCTAGTTGTTGTCGCTCTTTTGCTTTACACTTCATACCTAGTCTTATTCCCGTCATTTTATTACAATACAAACTATTCTGAATTAGCGTCTAATGTTTTGCAGAAAAAAGGAAATGTTCTATTAGCTGCGGATTCTAACTCACTTTATGCATCTACATTTATTTTTGAAATGATGCGTCTTGATGCTTCCAAAGAAAACTCTGTATTCAGACCATGCGTCCTTGATGTGAAAGATATAGACAGTCTGTTAAAGGAAAATGGAATTAGATACGCAATCGTTCCAGATAATTCTTTGATTCAAACCAGTAACACAAGCGCAGTTACTAATGACAAATCATTCCAACCAATTAAAGTCATCAAAAGTCAAAACACAACCTTGACTATTTATGAGAATATTAATTATGTTCCTCAAAAAGAAAACTGCAATTATATTTGTGTAACTAATCAATGGATTTGTTCAAACTTTACTAACTCTATAAATGCATTGAGGTGAGGAAATGAAGAGAAAAAAAATGCTTGTTTCAATTGTGCTTGCTACATATAATGAAAGAGAAAATCTTTCTAAATTAGTTCCAATTATAGAAAAAATTTTTAAACAAAATAAAATGAATGGAGAAATTATTGTTGTTGATGATAATTCTCCTGATGGAACGTCAAATTTAACAAGGAAATTAGGCAAAAAATATCACAATGTCAGACTTTTATGGCGACCAAAGAAGATGGGACCTGGTTCTGCCCATGCTGATGGTTACAGGTTTGCAAGAGGAGATATCATAATTGGAATGGACGTCGATTTTTCTCACAACCCCTACGACATTCCGCGTTTTGTGAAAAAAATTAACGAAGGATATGACTTAGTAATTAGCTCACGCTATATCAAAGGCGGAAGGTATGATGTGAAGTCCTTTGAAACATTGAAGAAGCATATGGCTAGCAAGTTTGGAAATATATTGATTTCCTTGTTGTCAGGAGTTAGTATCCATGATTTCACAAGCTCTATGCGTGCCATCAGAAAAGAGGTAGTTAAGAACGTAAAGACAGAGTCTAAAGGAAACTCTTTTTTTATGGAGTTCATTGTAAAAGCGCATAGAAAAGGATATAGAATAACAGAAATTCCAATTGTATTCAAAGATAGAGTTGTTGGAAAGTCAAAACTGAAAGTTGGAAGACAGTCTTTGAATATGCTTAGAGATTTAATAAAATATACAAGGTGACATTTTGACAAAGAGATTTTTTATTTTTTCCGAAAAGCAAACGGAAATTTTAATATTTTTACTTGCATTTCTTATATTTTCAGTTACTATTTCAAACGGACTGAATGTTTTTGATTTCATTAGTTATGCTAATCTTATTCAACAATCTTTTAAAACTGATGATTACTTTCTTCCATTTCAAGCATTCGGCTCTTATGGTGGCGGTCAAGGTGGACTCAGCAGAAACTTTCTCTATATTGTTGTTTCTTCCCCTTTCACATACCTATTTTCGAATCTACTAAATATGAATATAGAATTAACACTGAATATATTTTCAGCAATTGTTACGTCTTTAAGTGCAGTTTTTGTTTATAAAATTTCAAGATTATTTTTTAATAAAAGAAAATCAATGCTTTCAACATTGCTATACCTTTTAATACCTTTCATTTTTTTTAACGGAATAAACGCAACAACATATTCTTTTCAACTTTTCACTTCTTCAGTTTGGATATATTTTCTTCTAAAAGCAATAAAAACAAAAACCGAAAAATTTGGATTGATTTCTTCGCTAGTTTTCGTTGCTAATACGTTAGTTTCTCTCTCTGGAGCTCCATTAATTTTTGCTCAAATATATGGTCTTACTAAAATTAGCAAAAAAATAGACTGGCTTGTTAAAAATTTTGCGATTCTTCTGATAGTTGTTGCTTTAGTTTATTATTTCAGTTTTGTTAATAAGGCATATCCGACGACATTTAATTTATTAAACGTCCTTTTCATTTCTTCTTTGTTTATATGGGAAAGTATCAATGGTTTATCAATTGCATTTTTCATTTTTATTTCCCTCTCTCTGTTTTATCTTGTTGTCAGAATTTTAAAAAGAAAATTCGATTATTTTGATGTAATTTTTGCCCTTTCCTTTATTTCACTCTTATCAAGCCTTATAATCTTTCAATTCATTCCGATAGCTAACTTTACTCCAATATTTGCTTTTCTACCTGTACTTTTTATCAAAACTTTTTACAACAACAAATTCTTTCGTTTCATTATTCTTGTAATTTTGATATTTGAATTCGTGAAGATATCACCTCTTATTTATCAATTTCACACCTATCCACATCCTCACAAAGACTATAGCCTCTGGCTTAATCAAATTGCTCAAGGAAGCGTTGTTCTTGCTGGTCATGAATGTCCTTGGATTCAATACTATACTAATTTAACATTTGTATGCCGTGCCAGAGACCTTCAGCAAATTGATCTCCAGGGTAAGAAAATCATAGTAACTGAAGAATATTTCAAAAACGAGAATCAAATGGAATTCGAATACTTACTCAACTCCTTTAATTTACCATTTGCCAACGCTGTGAAAGAAGAGTTAGGAAAGCCTGACGTCATAGCAAACAGAACTGTTACTAAAATTGCAGATTATCCTTATAATGTGAGAGCAATTGAGGATCCTTATCAGTGGCTATATACAACCTATCCTAAAATTTATCTTTCTGTTTTCATGAATCTTGAGTTTGTTAAACCGAGATATGCTATATATTCTGCTGTCTGACGCTAATTTTCTTTCAAGACTTTTTCATACATTTTTCTATATTTCTCCATCGCAATTTCCTTTCTAAACATTCTTTCTACTCTTGCTAAAGCATTTTTTCTCAAGATGTTATAAAGACTTTTGTCAGTTAGGATTACTTTCAATGCCTTTGCGAGACTATCAACATTACCGATCTTTGCGACAAGTCCACCATTACCAATTGCATCGCGCAATCCTAGATCATCAGAACCCACAACTGGCTTACCGCATGCCATACCCTCGATAAGACTTAGACCAAATGCTCCTTTGTAAAGTGTGGGAACGGATACAATATAACTTTTATGATACCAGTCCAACAGTTCTTTTTCTGAAACAGATCCAACGATTTTAACATATTCGGAAATACCAAGGTTTTTTATTTGTTGTATGACTTCATCTTTTTGATATGGTGGTCCAACAAAGACAATTTCTGCATCAACTAAATTTTTTATTTTCGCAAATGCCTCAAGTAGAAAAAACGCTCCTTTTTGAATGGTTAATCTTCCAACAAAAAGAATTATTTTTCTTCCTTTCAAATTTTGTCTATTTCTATTATTTGGATGAAATTTTCTGTCGACCCAGCCCATTATTGTTCCTGTTTTCATTTTTGGGTAATTTACAAAAAAATTTTTTAGCATATAATTTCGAAGGCTTGAAGTTAGAAAAACCATTTTATCTGCTTTCAAAAGTTTTGGAATGATAATTTTTTTATAAAGAATTCTTTCAACAGGATTTTTTAAATGTTCTTCCAAAGGTTCCTTTTCGAACCAGTTTAATATTACTTTTTTGCCATATTTTTCCTTTATTCTTATTCCTGCAAGCATTGGTGGAAGAGTGTAAAATGAATGAATAATGTTATAATTTATTCCGGACGCAACAAGCTTTTCGAAATTACTAACATAGTCATTCATCCTTTTTCTTCCTGATGCTAGAGTTGACGGAAACTTGAAGACAGTTGATTTCTTTATTTTTATTTTGCTGTGACTTTTACTTGGTGTTAAAACGTCTACAATAATTTGACTTTTTCTCGAGAACCAATCAGCTATTCCCATTACAAATCTTTCAGTTCCACCATAAGCTTCTACTGCAAAATCCGAGAGTATAAGAACTCTTTTTTGATTTTTAGAAACCATAAAATCATATATACTAAATTAAGTTCTTTAAGTATTATGACAAAATCGAGAAGACCTCTTGTTTCTGTCATTGTTCCAACTAGGAATGAAGAGCAGAATATAAAAGATTGTTTGGAAGCCATCCATAGGCAAACTTATAGAAAGAGTGAGACGATTGTTGTTGATGGAGGGTCTAAAGATAACACAGTAAGTATTGCACTGGAAAAAGGAGCTAAGGTAATTTATGAAAGGCCAGCACGAGGTCCTGCTAACGCACGCAATATTGGTGCAAAATCGGCTCATGGAGAAATCATGTTTTTTGTGGATGCTGATGTTATTTTGAAAAAAAACACGATTACAAAGCTCGTAGAATTTATGAACAAAAATAAACTAGATGCAGTGATACCGTTGACATGGATTTATCCTACAAAGGAATTCATGCCTCAGCTTTATTTTGCAGAGCGCTTATCTTCCCGTTTGGATCTTTCCCCAAATTTTTTTAAAAAAGAAATTTTTCTTAAAACAAAGTTTGATCAATCTCTTGGTGTTGGTGAAGATGTTGATATCCGTGAGCGACTCAATCGCGTCGGCGCCAAAATAGGTTTTGCTAAGAATGTGATTGCATATCACAAGGAACCGAATATAAATAAAATTATTTCTGAAGCAAAATGGTGGGGAAGAACATACCCATCTCTTTTAAAGAAAGGATATGTGAAAGTTCTCGCTTCAACAATATGGATTTTTGTTGTCGCATCTATTTTACCATTACTTGTTCTTTCTAAATATTTCGAATTAGCTTCTTCAATCCTCTTTGTAATACTTCTTATATATTTGCCATATTCAATTTATAAAATAGCTAAATCCATAAGAAACGGTGCAAAATCGGAATTTGCTCTGCTATTACCACTTTTCAAAATTTTCAAATATTCTATTTTTTCATTTTACATTTTGCGTGGACTGATTATCAAAGAAAGTTTTAAGGGTAGATAATACTATTATACAATACTTTTCACAAACTTTCTTCAGAATAATGTAAATAAATAAAAAAGTTATCTTTTGGATAGTGATGTCTTCACTCCAATAACCAAAATTTGTGGATAAGCCATCGGCTTAAATCGTGTTCTTGACAGCAGCCAACTTATTGATCTTATTAAAGGACTAAGATGTTGGAAATCGGAATAATATTCTGTTCTTATCACTTTTATTCCAACATCTTCTAAATGATTTTTGATGTGATGCGTTGTGAAGAGGGCATAATGTTTATCCTTTTTTCCGTGCGCTCCAATTCTTTCGTACCCTCCGTAATGAATCTTCCACTTTGATTTAGTATTGTGGAAAAGCCAGAAACCGGCATTATCTGTTCTCAAAACAAGTTTTCCACCAGGTTTCAGAACTCTTGCCATTTCTTTCAAAACGAAGCTGAGGTTTTTAAGATGTTCGAACAGATTTTTGCTGTAAATCTCGTCAAAAGAATTATTTCCAAAAGGCAGCTTTTCTTTTTCAACATTGCATTTTATCACTCCTTTCCTCGACGGATATAGGTCAACAAAATCTGTTCCGTAAGCATCTGTCCCGCAACCAACATTCAAAATGCGTCTTCTCATTTTAATTACCATATTAAACAGCCATATTAAATTATTACAATATCAATCAAGTAATTCTTTGAAACACTTGTAATGTTCTATCAACACTTCCTGACAATAGTGAAGGTTGGTTCCTTGTTACGTTGAACTCTAATTTGTAATTTCCAATGAGTTCGCTCTTGAGCTCATCATCCCATTGTAAAACAATATAGGATGGTTGAACATTTTCAACTAATTGCGTTACATTAGTTCCAAGTAATTTAGCATAGGTTATAGATTGGTATGAAAAAAGTTTTTCCTTCAATATGGGAAAAAAAGTATCGTAAGTAAGAACTGTGCCGCTTGTCTTATCAGATATGGTTTTGGAGAAACTCAAAAAACTAGGGTTTGTGGACATTGGCAAATTTACATACACATTCAATAGTGCAAAGAAAACATTTACTAAAACAGCCACTGTTATTATTTTAATATCCTTTACATAATAACCAATCAACAACGCCATCAAAGGCATAACAAGTATCATTGTGAAAGATATTTTATGTGTCATAAAGAAAAAAGTTATAAGAAAAGTCATTATTGTTAGGATAATCAACATAATTTCTTTATTTATACTGTTCAAACCTTTCATTTTTATATTTTTTAAATCATTCAAACCTTTGTAAAGAGAAAATAAAAACAAAAAAGCAAATCCTGGGGCATAGAAAGTGAAGTCAACATACCTAAGAAATTCAGTTTTCACTATTTCACTAATATTAACACGTTCAGTAGTTCTGTATATGCCAATTGTTTGTAACCAAAAAATCTGTGGTGCAACAAGTATGTAGAAAACGTAAGGGAGAACAATAATCATAGAAATTGCTAATATTTTTACAAGAAGTTTCAATTGTCTTGATATAAGCAAAAAAATTGATATTGCTATTGCGTAGAGCCCTGCTAATTGATATGAGAGAATAGAAAATCCTAATGAAATTCCCGTCAGGAATAAATAAATATTAAATTTCTTTTTTTCTTGACTTTTTTGTAAATGTAATAAAGAAAGTAAGGAAAGAATTGAAATTGTTCCAAAGAAAGTGGCGATTGTGTCTGGTCTTGCCGCAAAAGAGTCAACTAAAAAATTTCTGTTCGTTAAAAGAAGAGCGATGGGAATTATTGCTGAAATTTTTAGGAAGTTTGAAAATTTTTTAACAGCATACACATTCATCAATAAAATTAAAGTCTGTATCGTGATAATTTGCCATAGTCCAAAACCAATTAGAAAATAAAACGGAACTTGAAGAAATGTGTGTAATGGTGGTATCCAGTATGTGAATTTATCCATATTTAGAATACCTTTGGAAGATGGAGATACGAACCCACCCTGCGTAAAAATTGTATACGCGGGCTGCACATAAGCTCCAGTTTCACTAAGAGGACGTGTTGTAAGAAATACACTATAAACATAATATACTGCTACTAAGAAAACGGACAATGCGACAATGAGATAGTTAAATTTTTTTCTCGTTTTTATTTTCTGGGGATTTGACATCTATAATTCTGACTCCGAACTGTATTTTGTTATTATTTGATAAAACTAAGTTATTTTTTTGTATGCCTCCAATGTTTTTTTAGCGACTTTTTCCCAAGTAAAATTCTTTAAAATATGTGTTGCTAGCTTTCTAGTTTTTTTTGAATTTAAAGCCTGCAAAACTTTTTCTTTTATATCTTCGACGTTATCTGAATCAACATACCACGAGTAATTCTTGAAATATTCTTTTGTAGCCCCTTTTTCTGTTATTACAACATTCGCTCCTGTCAAACCCGCTTCTAAAGCACTCAATCCCGGGGTTTCATACCAACTTGGCAAAGCAAATACTTTACACGCCGCATAAGCTGACATTAACAGCGATTCGTTTTTCAATAAACCTAAGAAATGGATGTTTGCGTTTTTGCTTGCCTCTTTTTTGCATAACTTTAAATAACTCACATCGCTAACATCACCAATAAAAACCAGAGGAATGTCTTCATTTTTAAGTGCTCTTATGAGACCAAGTTGATTTTTTCTTGGTCCAAGTTTGCCCACGGAGAGCACAAAATCTTTTAATCCATATCTTCTTTCAAATTCTTTTGATGATGCATTTGCAAATTTCTTATCAACCCCATTTGGAACTACAATGAATTTGCTCCTTTTAGTGCCAAAAATTTCGATTATTATTTCTCTTTCAGCTATACCATTTGGAAGCAAAATATCTGCAAGATCTAAAATTGATTTTGTAGGAGATAATGCAGTTAAATATTTGTCAATGAGTGATTTGGTCAGAATTTTAAATTTTTCCTTTGACTTCAATTGTTTTTCTCTTTTAGCAAATTCATCAAGAGGCCAAAAAATCGTTGATATTGCGACTGGTTTATTTATTGATTTAACGAATTCCAGAAATTTTAGTGTGTCTGAATGAACAGAAAAAATGTGAATCAAATCGTAATCAGATATTTTATCTTTCCATTGGTCGAATAGTTTTACTGACACTCCTAATTTTTCTAAGTATTCTTTCGTTTTTAGCAACTGTACTGTTCCTCCCCCAGTAACCTGAAGTGCAGCTGGGTAAGTAAAGAACAAGACTTTCAAGTCAGTTCACCTTTGACAGAAATTCAAGCAACTCTTGATCATTTATTTTTGGAATCTTAATTATTATCTTCATCCTAACCATATTACCACTATATATTTATCACTTATGCTAACGACTTTTTATAGATTTTATCAATTTTTTAACTTTTTAGTTCATTGAGGATTTGGCTAGCATATTTTTTCAAAGTCAAATTTTTTCTCACGTACAAGAAAGCATTTTCAGAAATTCTCTTTAGAACATTTCTATTTTTTATCAGATGCTCGAGCCACAGTGCTATCTCTTCAGGTCTGTAAGGGTCTATTAGAATTGCGTTTTTCATGTTAGTAAGAACTTCTGCGGCTCCTGTATCTTTCGAGACAATTGCCATGCATTTGCAAGCCATCGCTTCGAATGAAACTAGTCCCCAGGGCTGGTTAACAGCAGGAAAAACAAGAATGTTTCCTTTGTTGTATATTTCAACAACTTTTTCATCACTTACATTTTTTAAATGAGTTATTTTAATGTCATGTTTTTTTATGAATTCTTGAAGCAAATCTTCCTGTGGTCCAGAACCTATAACGTAGACTTCGAAATCATTTTTATCTAACTTCTCTTCTAGAATATCTAATGCTTTTAGGAAATCCTCGATTCTCTTGTGTTTATCCAATCTCGAGACAAAAATTATCTTAATTTTCTTATAGTCTTTGCTGCCTCTTAGCCTATACAAATCGGTATTTACACCAATCCTAATCACTTTAGGATTTAGACCATACAATTTCTTCACTAACATCTGTCTGCCTTTGTCGAGAACAATAATCTTATCGATATGATTTCTAACCATCTTTACTTCAAAATTCTTGTAAAAGAACTTTTTAACAAAATTTCTTATGTATCTGTCAAGAAAATTTTCTGCTTTCCGGGTGAAATATGTCATCGGAGGTTCATTGCAATTCCATATAACTTTCTTTTTTATTCCTTCAGCCATCCAATGCATTGGATATGCATGAATATTTATTCCATCATAATTTTCTAAGAATTTGTTTTTTCCAAGAAAAGTGAATATTTTTATATAGAACCAAACGAAAGGCTGTTTCGTTAGTATTTTTGGAACTTTGATTATTTTTATATTAATCTTGCCTTCTAACAATTTTTTGTAATAATTAGAAATGCCAAATGTGTAAAAATCGATGTCGTTTCCATTTCTTTCTATTTCTAGCATAAGGTTTACTAAATTGTTCTCAGCCCCACCAAATTTTTCTAGATTGTGATACATGAAACAAAGTTTCATTTTAAAACTTTCCCAAAACTTTTTCGTAAACTTTTTCTGTCAATTTTGCGGTTTCTTCCCAATCAAATTTTTTAGCTAAACTAATCGCATTTTTACTTAATCGTTCGTATAATTTTTTGTCTTTGAGAAGATTTATCAGAGCTTCTGCAATTGATTTTGAATCTCTCAAAGGAACGACTATTCCGTTAACACCATTCTTTACAACCCCAATTTCTTCGAGCAATTTGCTAGCTACAACTGGTTTCCCTATTGCATTCGCTTCTATGCATGCAAAAGAATAACCCATTCCATAAAGTGTCGGTTCTACAACAATATCTGCATCCGCGTAAACATTCGGCTTGTATTTTTCTTCAAAATATCCAGTAAATATTATATTGTCTTCTAGATTCATTTCAACTACAAGATTCTTTATTTTCTTTTCATAATTAGCATCTATTGCAGGACCAGCTATAACTAAGACAGCATTAGAAATCTCTTTTTTTACTTCGTTCATTGCTTCGATTAAATATTCCAAACCTTTTTTTGCCGAATACATGCCTACATACAAAATAACTTGTTTGTCTTTAAGTTTCCATTTTTTTCTCATAACCCCTTTCTTGACATTTTCATTGAAAGCATCAGCATCAAACCCATACGGAGTGATGAAAATTTTTGATCTAACTACATCATGGTATTTTACTATATCATTTCTAACCTTCTCACTAGGAACAATTATTGCGTCTGCCATATTGCAAATAATGCCTTGTAAAAATCCTTTCAAACTCTTAGTGAATGGAGAAGTGTTTATCTCTTTTTCAATAACACCTATATCATGTATTGTTATGACAAGAGGTTTTCCACTCACAAACTTTGGCAATATTCCACTCAAACCACTTGGATAGGTAACAGCATGTATTAAATCATAATCAAGAAAAGGCGCCATTTTTAAGGAACTAAAAAAGAAGTTTAGAAACTCAAGAAATTTATTGTTAGTTTTCAATTGTGTTATTTCATGAATAGAATTATCCTTTTTTCTATTCTTATGGTAATATGTAATCAATTGTATTTCATGATTTTTTAAAAGTCTCTTGTAAATTTCCCAGATATAGTTTTCTGTTCCCCCTCGATAAGGAGGGAACCCACGTGTTATGAAAAGAAGCTTTATATTTATCACCTTTGTTGTTAGTTGAATTACCACTTTATATTACTTTCTAAATTATTATTTAACAGATAACTATGAAAAGGTCTTTAAAAATTTGTATTGCTTGCAGTGCAGGAGGACATTTAATGGAGGCAATGGAATTTTTGCCTGCGTTAAGGGGCCATAAAAGATTTTTTGTGACATTTGAAAGAGAGCAGGTTAGGGGAGTGTTAAAAAAAGAAAAGGTTTATTTTGTAATTGATCCGAAAAGAAATCCAAAGAAACTTCTTCAAAATTTTAATCAAGCAATGAAAATTTTGAATAAAGAAGATCCTGACATTGTTTTGTCAACCGGAGCAGCTGCAGCGATTCCTTTATGCGTTGCTGCAAAGATGCTTAGAAAGAAACTGATTTTTGTTGAAACAATTGCTGCTATTAATAGGCCTTCTCTTTCAGGTCGTGTAGTTTATCCGATTGCAGATATCTTCGTTGTTCAATGGAAGAACTTGCTGAAACATTACAAAGGAGCTGTTTATGGAGGACCGCTGATATGATTTTCGTTTCTGTTGGAACTCATAACGAGCAGTTTAATCGTCTTCTTGAAGAGATTGATAGACTTGTTGAAAGAGGAGAGATAAAAGATAAGATTGTTGCACAAACTGGTTATTCAAACTACAAACCGAAAAAATATCATTATTTCAAATTTACTTCATGGCAAAGAATTTTAAATCTAAACAAGATAGCGGATATTGTAGTTACTCATGGAGGTGCTGGTAATTTGATTCTTGCTTCTCATTTCAACAAAACTATTGTAGCAGTTCCAAGAATGAAACGTTTCGGAGAGCATTTGAATGATCATCAGTTGCAGCTTGTGAAAGAATTGGAGAAACAAAGAAGAGTCATATCCGTATATAACATTAATGATTTAAGTTATGCGATAAAAAAAGCTAAAAAACTTAAAGTACGAAAGAAGAATGAGAAAAAGGAAAAGAAAATAATTTCTATAGTCAGAAATTATGTAGAAAAAGTTTCAAAAGAAATATATCAAGAGGTTTAGTCCGTGGGATTAGGAAAAAAGCTCATTTCAAATACTACCTTCCTATTAATTGACTGGTTTTTTGTATCTGCATTTTCATTGTTATTTTGGCTAGTTATTGGAAAATTTTTATCTAAAGAAGATTACGGAATAATAACTACTTCTATAAACACAGCTATTCTTCTTTCTACAGTTAGTCTTTTAGGTTTCGGTACAACACTGACCAAGCTTATTTCTGAATATATTCAAAAAGGAAAGAAAAATCTTTATGTTACATTAATAAAATTTTCCTTTAAAATTTTGATTGTCAGCAATCTATTGATTATAGCAGTTCTTGCACTTTTTTCCAATGACATATCCACATTTTTAAAAATTCCTCAAACTCATGTAATTTTGATAGGAATCGCTACTCTTTTGATGTCATTATCTAACGTTGCAGGGTATATACTGCAAGGCTTTCAAGAAATGAAAGTAATTGCGCTGTCTGATTTATTCGGATATTTCATAAAAGCAAGCGGAACTTTAATTGCTTTGCTTTTTTTCCCGAGTAGTATATTTCCGGTTATAATTTTTGCAATTTCCTACCTCATTTTGTCTCTTCTAAGAATCAAGTTTAGATGGTTTTTGGAAAAAGGAGATGGTCTTGACTATAAAAAAATTATCTCTAACTATGCCATCCCTACATTTATAGGTTCAATAGCATGGATGACTTTCACAAATGCACAATACATAATATTAAATGTCATCCAAAACCCAACAACGACAGGAGTATTCTCAATTGCGGCAATTTTAACGACACTCATAGCAATTATTCCAGTTACATTGAACGGCGCATTGTTCCCAATTCTATCACAACTTTCAGTTAGTTCAACCTTCAAGAGACAACAAAAATTCTTTCTATCGACTGTTTTGCGCTATGCATTGATTCTCGCATTACCATTAACTCTTCTTTTTACATTGTTTCCAACAAAGTTAATTATTCTTTTTTCGAAGCCAGAATTCCTTGATGCCAAATCCTTATTTCCAATATTATCTTTTGCGGCTTTGCTGAATGGAATTGGAATAATCTTCCACTCTAGTCTTTATGCTCTCAGAAAAGTGATGCTTAATACAACACTAATAATTTTTACAGCAATAATCTTTTTTGTGTTAGCAATAATTCTAACAGAAATGTTTTCTGCAATGGGTCTTGCTGTGGCTTACACTACAGCAATGATCTTCCTCTTTTCATCAAGTCTTATTTGTTTAAGAAAAATTGTTCGATTTAGTGTTCCACGTTTTGATATTGCAAAAATTGTCATAGCTACAATTATATCTATTTCTATCTATGCGTTTCTTTTGACTCTTTCTAAAAACAATCTACTCCAAATTATTTTTCTTGGAGTGAGCGCTTGTTTTTATTTAATTTCGCTTTTATTCCTCAAATTTTTCAACAAACTGGATCTTAAAATCTTGGAATTTATTAGCGGTTATGCCCCATCATTTTTAAAGAACTTGCTAGATGTGGTCATAAAAATAATTTCCAAATTTTCTTAAATTTATCAAATCGATTCAACTAATTCAACCCAAAATATAAGTAATAAATACTTTAAACTATTATTCTTACATGGTAATTTTATGGAATGGAAAAACAAAAACGTATTAGTTACGGGTGGGGCATCCTTCATAAGTTCGCATATAGTGGACAAGCTTGTCGAACTTGGTGCCAATGTCAGAGTTGTCGATGATCTAAGCAGCGGAAAAATTGAGAACATCAAAGGGCATATTGACAGCGGAAGAATCGAATTTATTAAGGGAGATCTTCGCGAGGTGGAGGTTGCAAAAAAAACTGTTTCAGGAATGAATGTAATGTTTCATCTGGCTGCTGATCATGGAGGACGTGGATATGTTACTCTTCATCAAGTGGCTTGCTCAACAAACATGATTTTAGATTCAATTGTTTTTAGGGAAGCTAATAACGCAGGAGTAGAAAAAGTCGTTTTTGCATCTTCAGGATGTATTTATCCAAACTTCCTTCAAACCAATCCTAACGAAATACTTTATTTGAAAGAAGAGATGGCAGGACCACCTTATGATTCTGACAACATGTATGGATGGGCTAAGCTCATGGCTGAGAAGACGCTCAGAGCATATTACAAAGAAAGCGGTATGAAATCTGCTTCATGCCGTTATTTTACTGTGTATGGGCCGAGAGGAGTTGAAAATCACGCAGTAATAGCTATGATAGCTCGAGCACTCATTGAACAGAATCCTTTTCAGATTTGGGGGACTGGTGAGCAAGTAAGAAACTGGACTTATGTTGATGATATTGTAAGAGGGTCAATTCTGTCTGCTGAAAAGATTGATGATAGTTCCGCAGTGAATCTAGGAACTATGGAGAGAATAAGAGTAATAGACGCTGCAAGAGAAATACTACGTTACACAAAGAAAGAACATATTACAATTCAAACACAACCAAACATGCCAACAGGTCCATTAAACAGAGTTGCTGATAATTCTTTAGCGAAAAAGATTCTTGGATGGGAGCCGCAAGTTAAGTTTATTGACGGATTACACAAAACTATTGATTGGTATTTTTCAACTAAGAAACCTGAACAAGTAAAAATAATTCTTGAAAGAATGCTGACAGAAAGGTGAGAAATTGAGAGCTTACATAGTTTTAACCACTATCAATGTTCCACATTTACTCAAAGAATATGGAGAAAATCTTGAGAAATTTGGGCACAAGAATGAAGTCGGCTTTATTGTAATTGCTGATTTGAAAACTCCTGCAGAAGCGAAAAGTGTTTGTGATGAATTAAGCGCAAAAGGTTTTGAGGCAATTCACATGGATGTTAATTCTCAAAAAGAATGGCTGAAAAAATTTCCTGAATTAGAAAAACTAATTCCATACAATTCTGACAATCGGCGTAACATAGGATTTTTAGTTGCTCTCGAAAAAGGTGCTGAAATGATTATCAGTATTGATGATGATAATTTTGTTAAACCTGATGAAGACTGGTTTGCTTATCACAATATCGTCGGTAATACTCATGAATTTGAAATGGTTGAATCCTCTGATGGCTGGTTTAATGTTTGCACACTTCTCGAAACAATTCCAAATCGAACAATTTATGCGCGTGGATATCCACATTCGAAAAGATGGAAAAATACTGAAATAAAACGGAGTCGAGTTAGTAAGAAAATTGTAATGAACTTGGGATTATGGAACGAGACACCAGATACCGATGCCGTAACTCAGCTACAAGAACCAGTCAAAGTCATAGGAGATAATTCTAAAAAAATAATTTTAGCTAAAGGAACTAACTCTCCCATCAACACGCAAAACACTGCTGTTCATCGCGACGTTCTGCCAACTTATTATTACATTCTAATGGGATTTGTGATAAATGGAAATAAAATCGATAGATATGGTGATATATGGTCTGGATATTTTGCAAAGAAAGTTATCGATCATATTGGAGATGCTGTTGCTGTTGGCGGACCGATAGTTAATCATATCAGAAATCCACATAACTTCCTTAAAGATCTTCGAGAAGAACTAGCTGGAATGATACTTACAGAATCCTTAATTTCTATTTTAGACACAATTCAACTGACATCAAAAACTTATATTGAATCCTACAGGGAACTTGGAGAAAAACTACAAGAAGTTGTTAAAAATCATAAAGAATTCGACTATGAGACAAAAGAATATTTTTATCATATTGTTAATGGAATGAAAGTTTGGGCAGACGTTTGTGAAAAAATAATCAGGGGTAGTTAGTGTAGTTAGGTGCAAATAGTTCTAATGCAAGCTTTCTTTCATTCATTATTTGTCTGCCTTGTTCGAAATTATGAGCATCTCTTATTATTCTAGCTGATTCTAAGATAGTTTTTTTACCACCGAAACTTTCTACACCACCATAGGCTATAGAACTAGAAAATAGATAAGGTTGACTTCCAATTGTGCTATAAGTATCTAATCGATCAAGTTCTACCGCCATTAAGTGTAATGTAATCAATGAACAATCATTGTGTAAGGCAGTTAGATCTTGATAGGATTTAGTTCCTGATGATACAACACTTACAGCAATTGATTCTTCATTATGTTTTGACATATACCCCAATAGCGTTGATCTAACCCTTCTTACAAGATAACTTTCATCTACACTTATTATGCGAGGTTTTTTATTTTCAAAAATGATTTTTTTCCAATAAAGCAGAAAGTCAATGTTATCTCCAGTTTGTCTACCACCAGTATAAAGAACCATTCGTTTTGGTGATATTCCATAATTCATTAAAAATTCTCTCATTTCCAATGCTTCTGCTCCCAATTCTTCTGATCTTTGACTCGACAATCTACCAAAACCACCAGCAAGCACAATTCTTGCATCTGAATAATGTCTAGCTAATTCGGCCAATTTATTAGCTTTTCCTCTGTCATACCAGTTTCCAGAAACAAAAAGCAGTTCATTTCCTTTTGGCTCAGGAAGTTCATCTTCCACGCTCAGGAACCCCCATATTCTTTGAGCGTGCTCTTCCACAAAGCCGTCGATTTGCTTGCTCCAACTTTCTAGTAAGTCCGCAACAGTTTTGTCTTCCGACATGTTGGAGATATATAGCATTAATTATTTAAACTTGCGCGCAAGATTTTTGAAATATTTGTATAAAACGGCAAATGGTAAAAGAACTAACTGTATTAAGTTGAAACTGATATAAAACAACGATGTTTTGATGGCACCCTTTGGCGTCCATAAATCATAATAGATGTAGTTGAAAGGAGTTGATACAGATTTTTTCAAAATTTTCTTAAAAGTATTTCTTGTGTTATGAATGAACAATCCGTTAATTTTCAAACCACGTTCTTTTTGCTGTTTGAACCACAACGCGTCATTTCCCCAATTTACCTTTTCATTGAACGGTATGAAATCTTTCTTGTATAACGCAATGCATTCATGACATTCACTATAATAAGTTGCAATCTGTCTTGGTTTCACACTCTTGACAACAAAGTCCAGCAGATATGGCGAGTTCCATATAGTGTCAGTTTCTGTGATAACCAATATGTCTCCGGTGGCTTTTCTAACTCCCATGTTGAAACCTTCAGGAATGCTCCCCTCATCTATAGCTATTAATTCAAAATCTTTGAATGTTTGTTTCTTGAGTGCATTTTTGAAAGCAGTCAAGTTTTCACCTTTTCTGCAAGTTGTAATTACGCTAACTTTGACCATCCAATCTACCCATAGCAATTTTTTCAATTCTAAGCTTTTTAAAGATTCAATAAAGATTAAATTATGTTAAGAAAAGGAATTATGGAAAAAGCAAATTGAATTAAAATCATTATTGTCGTTATCTGCCTTTCGTTGAACTTTCCTAGGTTCATAACAACATGCGTTAACGAATAGATTCTTTTTCCATATGGTGGATCTATTTTTCCATCTGGTCTCAGCTTTCCTAACGAAGTTGCACGGAACCTCGACCTAAACTTTATTATTCCTTCAATTATGAATGGAGTCATGACAATTATTCCAACTTTTTCCATGTTCCCACTTATAACTCCAGCTGCAACAATTGCCCCGAGAAGATAAGTTAGGCTGTCACCAGGAAGAATTTTCGCCGGAAACCAATTGAACTTCCAAGCTCCTAACAAAGCAGCAAAGGTTACTAGAAAAATTATTGAAACTGGATTGCCAATTTTCAATGCAAATATTCCAAGTGAGAGAGTGTAAACGATACCCATTCCAATTTCCACTCCGTTAAATCCACCGATCATGTTAACTATATTTGACGAAACAACGACTCCTATAGGAATTATCAACAATGGATAAAGCAAACCGAAGTTGATGCTGCCAAGAAAAGGAACAGTTAATGTTGAAACACCTGCATTTACTGCCATGAGAGGTATTGCTGCTGGTAGCGTTAGCAAAGGTTTAAGCCATTGAGGTAAACCAACTTTAATATTTTTCTCACCGACTTTATCTTCAATAACTTTTCTTCTGCTGATGTTCAGATCATCGAAAATTCCTACGAATGCAACAATCATGACGCTTGTTATAACTGCAAGAAGATTTGTTAGATTTTCAACATTTAAACTTTTAACAACAAAAGTCTCAAGTGCGATGAAAAGAAATAGTCCTGCTAATATACCAACTGTTACAGGAATACCGATGCTTATTGGAATAAGAGGTTTATTCTTTTTATGAAGATCAAGACCAACGAGTTTGATTGCTTTGAAGTATCTGATAAAATATGGAGTCAGCAAATAGGTTGCGATGAAAGCTATGCTCACAGACAGTATGAAAGTTGTGTAAGTCATATCAAACATCCGTCAAATATCGATAATAAACATCAGTAAACTATTTCATAAATAACTTCTCCAAGATCGCATCCAGGAGTGTTTACACAATTTGTGAAGTCCGTTGTGCCATACTTCGGCCCGTTCTCGAAGACAATTTTAAAATCCTTTGGATTTTGATTGAGCATGTCTACAAAGCCTGTCCAGTATCCAGCACTAACCTTTTGAGGGGTTATGCTAGCTTTCTGAATGAAGATATGAGTGAAGCCGTTTGCTTTCAATCTCTCTTTCACAAGCGCTACATTCTGACTCAGCAAGATGTCGGCACCATCAGTAAGATCCCATTGAGCTTGCCGTTCACAGTTATAGATAGTCGGAGCTGTGTTGAATGAGAGGAGCATTGCGTTTTGCGGTAAGTTCTGTCTCACCCATTTGCAAGCGTCAAAGAATGAGGGAATAAATTGTTTGACACTGACCAAAGAATTTATCTTGTCGCGTGCGCTCAAGAACGATATTGATATAACAAAAAAAATTACAAGCCACACCAAATGTTTGTGATACTTTTTCAAAAATTCTCCAATTACATCTGCATAAAGCGCTGCAAACACCGCGACAACTGCACTGGCAGAAACCAAATTTCTTGTCATATCTTCCGTTCTTCCTTTGAAAGATTGATAGAATATGAGAAGGAAAACGAGCAATGACAATAACAGCAATATGTCAGTTTCCTCTCTTCTGTATACTGCTAAAACAATTCCTGCTATCGCAAAAAGCGGGACAAAATATATTGTTCCATATGCGAAGTTGAAGTAGTTCATTATTCCTTGATTCAGAAATTCTATGCTCTGTGGTCCTGGACTGAACAATCCTTCAAACTTGTATTGTGGAGTGTAGTCTGGATAAATGCTGCAATACTTAGTGCTGAAGACATTCGGGAATTGGCATGAAGGAGTTTTGTAGTAGACGAGATTTCTTATGAAATATGGTGAAACAATCAAAGTAAATATGATAATTGCAGGAAACCAGAATCTGATAACTTGAGAAAGATTTCTTTTCTTAAACATACTGTAAAGGAAAACAACGATGAAGAAAGGTAGGACGACGAAACCTGCAGCGTCTGCTAAAATTGACAAACCTCCGAACAATCCAGCCAAGAAAAGGTATTTTCTTCGATTCATCTTAAATGCAAGAACAGTCGCAAAAACAGTAATTGAGATGAAAAATGTAAGAAGTAAGTCTGAATATAGAAGTACTGAGTACGTGATGAATGAAGGAATCGCGACAGTGATTATGCTTGCCATTATGGCTGTATCTTGCGAATAAATTTTGTTAATCATTGCGTAAACTGCAAGACCAGTAAGAAAGCCTATAAACGGAACAAGGAACTTTACTATGACATCATAAAAGCCGAAAAGAAAATAGAAGCTTCCTTGAAATATGTTCCACATTGGAGATCGGAAGAACCCATTTTTGTAAATGTTAGTTCCTACTTGCGGCATATAGACAGGATAATCTAACCTTGTTCCTATCCATTTAGCTATACTAGCGTGGAGACCTTCGTCACCGAACGCAATGGGCGAATTAAAAGTAAGGTTCATCTCAAGAAAAGCTATGAATCCAAGGAAAATTAGTAGAACTACAAGCTTGATTTTCATTATGTCAATTACAATTTCCGTTTCCGTCATTTTCTCAACTTGAATTTGGTTTGTGTTTATATTTATTAGAATTTTTTAAGGATATTAAATAGAATAAAAACGACTGATGCTATCGAAATAATGTAGAAAAGTTGATAATATTGTGGGTTCTCAAATTCTAAGACTATCTTGCATCTTCCTTCAAAATCGCTCATTAATTTTATAAAACCATAATCATCAAACGAAACATCTGTCTTTTTGCCGTTTACTAATGCTTGCCAATTTTGATGATAACTTTCTTTGACAAGAACGGTTCCTTTCTGGCAGTCAGTATCGATTTCTATTTTATCAACCGTTTTATTTACGTCGCTTTGAACATTCATTCCGTTGAATTCAACATATGTTGTCTTCGGATTTAACTGATATGCAACGAACATGCTATCAGAAAAAATCTGTTTAAAAATTGTATCATTGAAATAATTCATCTCTTCGGTGTCATTTCTGTTTACAACAACGTAATTTATATAACCTTCCCTTAGCAGTTTGTAATATTCTTCTTTATCAGTATGTAGAGGATCGCTTACATTCATCAAATAGTTAAACTTCTTTGCAGCAGACTTCCCAACTAGCTGCGACTCATCGTGCCAACCTCGAATATTTTCTTGCCCATTCATTGGCGAAAGAATAACTGAATAAAAATTCTTCATCTGGTTGCTAGATGTGACGTATGCAGATCCAATTGGAAAGAAAATTACTCTACCATCTTTTGGAATGTTGGGATATTCCGGCATATCGAACACCTGCGGTCGAATGAGAAGATAAGAAGCAACAAGAATCAGAATGAACAAACCACTTGCAAAAACTCTCAGATTTTTCTTTAACAGGCTAAGGCCTTCTGCAACAATGAATGCGACTGGAATGGAAAGGAAAATAACAGAACGTTGGTAGCGAACTACAAAGAGCATGATGGCAATGAAAATTGAGAGAATGACGAAATCAAGAGTTGTTTTGTCTATCGTTTTCCATACTTTCCATAGGTCGAATGAAAGCAAAGAAGATGATCTTGGAAAATATTTTGTAATTGCTAAAAGTGAAAAGAGAGCGATTAAAGAAGCAACTATTACTAGTAAATAAGGCTCTATGTAACTTGCATAAAACGGCGATTCCAGAACAGACGTTTTTATTCTATAAATAATATCTCCAACGTAAACCTCCCCTACTGCTCTAAGATACAAACCACTTCTTTCTGTTGATACCGTTTCAAGGAAAAATGGAAGAGACCACCAGGCAGTCAATGCAAGAGTCAGAATTCCAATTGCTAAAAGTTTCTTTATCGTTTCGAAATTTGTTCTGTAAATGAAAGCCCAGGCCGATGAGATTAAAATAAAAAGAAATGTTGTTGTGTGATGAGTGATTAGCGACAAGTTCAACAATACTGCTGCTATGGAAATGTTGTAAAACTTTTTGCTATCAAGGCTTCTTTTCAAAAATTTCCAGTAAAGAAGTGCAATGAAGACGTTTATCAGAGTAGGAAATCTTCCATCTGCTAGAAAATAAGCAAAAATAGGAATGAATGAGAAAGTTATCAAAGCGACAATTTCTTTTTCTCTGGAAAGTTTGAACTCATGAAGGAAAGAGTAGAATGCAAGTGGAATTAAAATAACGAACAAGTTGTTTACAAGCTTGTATGCCAGAAGGGCTCCGATTACTTTTGCAATCAATCCTGTTATTAAAAATGCAAGCGGTGGATAGTATCGCAGAAATGGAAACCCACCATACCAGAAATAATTCCATTTAGTCAGACCGTATGTTGAGACATACCAAGTGTTTGTGAAGAAGTGAGCGACGTCTGTTCCACCTGGAATTGATGTATTGTCCAAAGGAAAGGCAGCAAAAAACTTTATGACAATTATGACAAGCAAAACAGCTAATATAAGTTTATCTACTCTCATATCAACTACTATTAAAATATGAACGTTAAATTTTATGTGTTAACAGAAAACATAAAAAACTTGGAAAAGGAGTAATTGAATGCAGAATCCTGTAAAATTAATTTATAAGAATTTTCACATAATTCTTCTTCTAGGAATAATTGTTCTTGCTATAGGTTTGCGGTTGTCTAGTGCTGACTTCACAAGAATATCTGATTATGATCCTTGGTGGTTTTTCAGACATACTGAGGAAATTCTGAACAACAATCTTGTTCCCCCGAAATGGGATATTTTGAGTTATTATCCACCTGGAAGGCCGGTTGATTATTATGAAGGATGGTCTTGGACGAACGCTGTCGCTTACTTGGCTGCGAAAGTTGTTCTCCCAAACATATCGTTAACAAGATTCACAGGACTTTTCATCACCGTTTTTGCAGGACTTTGTGCAATTCCAGCTTATTTTGTCGGTAAATATGTCACGAACAAGTGGGGAGGACTCGTGACTGCATTGTTCGGAACTGTTACAGTCATAAACATAACACGTTCGCTCGCAGGATACATCGCAGCAGATGCTGCGGACGTTCTTTACACTTTCATTGTCGTAATCGCTATGCTTTATACGATGGATACATGGAAGGATTTCTCTTTCTTGTCCCTCAAAACAAAGAAAGGAATAAAATATTTCCTCACCCTTTTTCTCACAATTTTCGCTTACTGGCTGTTTGCTATGAACTTCAACAACAGTTGGTACATTTACTACATCTTCGTTTTGTTTATTCCATTCTTTATTTTCTTCAAAATTTTGGAATCAGTAATCGCTAGAAAACCGATTCATCTTGGAGCAATTTTAGTGGAAAATAAAGGCCTGATACTTTCAATTATTTTAATCGGAATTATCGGCGAGATTGTCACACTTCTGACAGCAGGATGGCCCTTCAACACAGTCGATCCGATTAGAGGAGTTTTGACAGGATTTAATTTTATTTCAGGACAAGCGCTGTTAGTAAATATTTCTATAGCCGAGTTGCAACCATTAAATTTGGCATGTTTTAATCCAACTTCAAGTTCTTATTCAACACAAGATTGTCTTAATACTAGAACTAGTTTCATCCAAAATATTGGTATTGCTCCACTTATCTTAGGTTTGTTTGGTTTGCCGGCCATCACACTTTATAAACTTTTTACCAAAAAAGAAATTCATGTTGCAGAATATTTCACAATCGTCTGGATGATTCTTGCTTTTTGGTTGATTTCAAGAGGAATAAGACTCGCACTTCTGTTTTCGCTTGCAACTGCAGCCGCGTCTGGATTTGTGGTTGGAAATCTTGTAATGATGATTAAGAATAGAAAAAATGTTTTACTCTTCTCTACAGTCATAGGCCTTCTTTTGTTTGGATTGATTTGGCACATTTCTGATAATATTCAGGCATCAATGCAAGCTGCCCAAGGTTTTGATATAGGACAAAACTGGGTTGATGCGTTGAACTGGATTAAGCAAAATACCAACCCGAAAAGTCTTATCGTAACATGGTGGGATCCTGGCCATATCATAACAGGCTTTGCAGGTCGACCAGTTATGGCCGATGGAGCCCACTGCACCCCCGAGAGCTGCGTTCCTTACAACCACAACATTCGAATTCAGGACATGGGTTTCATTTTTTCAACAAGCAGCGAGGATGATGCACTACAAATATTGAAGAAATATCAAGAACTTTCTCCTCAACAATGTCAGCTAGCTAGAGAGAAATTTGGAGACATGATGCCAAGCGATGCATGCGATAAAGTTCCTGAGATATATCTTATTGCCAGTTCGGATCTCATTGGTAAATATTACTGGTTGAGCTATTTCGGAAGCTGCTTGAACAAATATGGAATACAGACTGGACAGAGCTGTTATTCGATGTTACCTCCAGATTTCAAGAATCTTGTAGATCCTATAGTTGCACAAAACCCACAGAATTATCAATTTGTTCGACTTAGTTTATCGAATTATGGATTAGATCAGCAGGGGGGAATTGGAGCCTATTATTACGGCGGTGGAGCCATAACGATTGCAGTAAGAAACAATACACTGATTCCTGTTCTTAACAACAAATACATCGCAAGAGAGATTATCTTCTTCCAAAACGGTCAGATGTTCACAAATACATTCAACACTTCAGAAACTGTTGATGGAACTGTATGGGTTGATTCAAGCTTTCGGACAGCAATCTTTTTGTCTCCAGCAATCCGAAATTCGATTTTCACAAGGCTTTTCTTCTTTGACGGTCAAGGGCTAAATGACTTCCAACTTGTCTTCAACAATGGTGAAGTTAAAATATTTAAAGTAAAACTCTAATTCTTACGCAGCTATTTACAGGCAATATAGACAAGTAGTGTGGTTAAATGAAGATAATGATTAGTTCAGATCTTGCTCCCCCATACGTAGGTGGTGGAGAGTCATACGTAATTAACGTAGCGTCAAGAATAGTTAAGTCAGGAAATGAAGTTCATTGGTTGACGTCACGAATACCAAATACAAAAAAGGAGGAAGATTACGAAGGAATAAAGATTCACAGGACAAGAATTCTTTTCACGAAACAATACAAATTCCCAGGAAGAATCACTTATGCATTTACATCAATTCCAGCAGCCGTTCGACTTGCGAAAGCTATGGATGTTCTTCAATTCAACACTTTTGTTGCTGGCGTCACAGGTTGGTTAATCGCAAAGCTTTCTCGAAAACCATCCATCCTTTTCTGTCATGAATTCTTTGGCAAAAAATGGAAGTATCTTGGGCAGAATTTCATAGAGCGTAATTTCTATCCTTATGTTGAAAAGTTCATCGTTCATATGCCATATGATGCTTTTGCTTGTCCCTCAGAATACAGCAAGCAAACGCTCATCGAAGCAGGTGCTTCTGAAAAAAAAATTTATGTTGTTCCTCATGGAATTGATTTTACAATTTTTAATCCCGATTCAAAAAGCAAAGGACAAGAACTGAGGAGAAAACATAATCTAGAAAAATACAAATTATTCGGCTTTACTGGAAGACTTAGTTTGAAAAAGGTAGGACACTCTAAAAATCTCTTAGGTCTTCTTGAAGCTGCAAAAATCGTTACAGAAAAAATTCCTGATGCACGTCTTGTCCTTGGAGGAACTGGTTATGAAAATATCTTATCGAAAATTCGTGAACTTGGGATTGAAGATAAAACAATTTATTTAGGTGAACGTCCTCGTGATGAAGTTCCACATTTCTTCAACGTTCTTGATGTTGTTGTTTGTCCTGCATTGGCAGAAGGATTTTGCTTTATGATAGGTGAAGCATTGGCAATAGGACGTCCTTCAGTCGCAACAGCTCTTGGTGCTCATAATGAAAGAATTATACATGAAGAAACAGGGCTTTTAACAAGCGAAGATCCTCAAGAGATTGCTAATGCAATAATAAGAATTTTACAAGATCCATCTATCGGAGAGAAGTTTGGTAGAAAAGCTGCGGAAGAATCGAAAAAACTTTCTTGGGAAAATTCTGTTAAGAAACATCTAGAACTTTATGAAAAAATTATAAAACAAAGAAAAGAAAAATCAAAAGAATAATAACTTAATATAACTTAATAAATGATTAATTGTTTATAGAGTGTGAAATCATGGGTTTGCCGCTGATTCCTTTCGAGCGTATTTTGAAGAAAGCTGGGGCAAAAAGAGTCTCGCATGAAGCTCTTGAAGAATTTTCCAAAGTAATGGAAGATCAACTATACAAAGTAGCGAAGGAAGCAGCAGCACTAGCGAAGCATGCAGGAAGAAAAACAATTATTGAAGACGATATACGATTAGCTAGAAGAAAATTGTAAAAGTTAAAATAATTCTTTTTAGCCGAAGGAAAAATCAAAATAAGCCTGTTTTTGACTCAGAAAGCCGTCTAAAAGCTTCTTTTCATGTCGCACCGGAAATGACCTTCCGGAAAGTCGATTACTTATATTTCATAAATAATTTGGTGAGTGGTTTGCTTGCAAAGCATTGCGGATTGGAAAAATAAAAGTATTTTAGAAAAACTTTATTTAAAAAAAGAAATGAGCCAAAATAAAATAGCAAAGCAACTTAAGTGCTCTACTAGAACTATTCAAACGTGGATGAAGAATTTTAGAATTAAATCTAGAGATAGAGGACTTGCAGTTTCAATAGCATTTGTCAAGCCTAATTTGAAACCAAGTATTTCGTTATCATATGTTTTAGGAGTTTTATTAGGAGATGGTTCTACTTGTATCTACAAAGACAAATACGGAGATAATCATTACAATGTGAGTTTATCAGTGAAAAATATATTTTTTGCTAAAGAATTTAATAAATCACTTAGAAATATTGGATTACATCCGACTATTTGTTTTGATGCTCAAAGAAAATATCGAGTGACTGCTTATAGTAAATTTTTTGTCGATTGGTTTCGAAAAATAGGTTTAAATGATATTGAAAAATTGCTTTCAAGGAAAAGTTATATTCTATTTTTTGTAAAAGGTTTTTACGAATCAGAAGGGAGTTATATCAAAAGTAAAAAATTAGTTTCTATAAGCAATACTAATCATGATTTGTTACTTTTTGTTCAGAAAATTCTTTTAAAAACTAACATTAAATCGAATGTTTATGGTCCTTATAGACGAAAACATAATTTTGATGGCTACAAGTATTTTGCAAATGAATCATATCTTTTAGTTTCTAAACAAAATGAATCTAAAAAATTTATTAAATTAGTAAATCCCATCTTCAAAAATAGCTTTTAATTTACCACCCTTTGTTCATAATCAGCATTTTGACTCTATTCACACCGTCAATCTCTTCAATCACTCTTGCAGTCCCAGTTGGCACAAGTTCTTTCCAGTTCTTGTTTTCAACCATCCTTTTCCTTATTTCTTCAGCAATAATGTTTTTTTCATAAATCGGCAGCGTTTCGATTTTCACCCCAGATTTCTCAAACTCTCTAATTTTTTCTTCATTCCAATCTAAGACACCGATGCGAAAATGAACAGTATCTTTTGGAATGTATTCATACCATTTCTCAGGATTTTCAAGAGGAAACGGGACAATATTGACGCGACGCAAGTCAACACCAACATCAATCAAACTCTCTTTAATCATCCTCATTCTTTCTTCAAATGTGAAAGGATTTTCTTCAGAACTTTTCTTGAGTTGACTTATATCAAAACTCATAATTGTTTCAAAAGTTCTTATTCCGATATAAAGAGTCTCGCATCTCTCTAAACACATAATCACTGCGTTTAGGTGGCCTTTATGAAATGGTTGAAAGCGTCCATAAAAAACTCCATTTTTTGGCATCATTCTCATCATACTTTTATTAATTACTCCTACAGATTAGAAATGTTTGCGAAAAGCTTAACTTTTCCAAGCTATATTAATTAAACGGATTTTTATGGATTCTGAAGAGATTATTGACAATATTATTAAAAAAACAACTTTCAACAGAGATGAAATAAAGCAGAAGATTGAGAGAAAGCAGAAAGAACTTGGAGGTCTTGTTTCAGAAGAAGGCGCTGCTCATCTCGTTGCGAAAGAATATGGACTTGATTTAATTAGCAGTAACATTAAGAGAACTTTGCAGATAAAAAACATTGTAGGCGGGATGAAGAATGTAACTTTTTCTGGAAGAGTTTTCAGAATTAGCAACATTGTAGAGTTTAAGCGTGCTGATGGAAGCAGTGGACGTGTTGTCAACATTTTTTTTGGAGACAGAAGCGGTTTTTGTAAGGTTGCATTTTGGGATGATCAAGTAAGACTTGTTGAGGAGGAGAGTGTGAAGATTGGTGATGCAATACGAATAATTGGCGGGATTGCGAAGGAAAATATCTATGGAGATATTGAAGTTTCGTTAGGAAAGTTTGGGAAGATAGTGGCTGCGGAAGACATTGACTTGCCAAGTTCTGAAGAACTTGCGAAAATAATTGGCGGTTCGGCATATCAGAGGGCTAATATAAAAAACATTCTGCCTGGAAATTTCGAAGTGAAAGCGACTGTTGTCGATGTGCTGAAAGGTAATTTCATTTTTTCTGTTTGCCATGTTTGCGGAAAGAAAGTTGCAATAACGGACGGACAGGCTAAATGTGTTGAGCATGGAGATGTAGACACAAGTAACGCAGTTGTGATAAACGCTATAGTTGATGATGGGACTGGAGATTTGAGAGCGATTTTCTTTAGAGAAAAAGCAGAGAAGTTTGTGGAAATCAAGGCTGAAGAGCTTTCGCAAATGAATTCAGAACAAAGACACGAAATAATCAAGCAGAAAGTTCTAGGAAAGGAGTTGCTACTTGTAGGGAAGGTAAAAAACAACAAAGTATTTAACCGATTAGAGATACTTGTCGATGAAGTTAAAGAAATAAATCCTTTGGAAGAGAGTAAAAGAATAGCAGAAGAGATAGAACTAAAACTTTCTATGTAATTCTGGTGAGAGTATGGCTAATAAAAAAGAACTAACAATCGAGGAAATTCCAGGAGTAGGAGAAAAGACTGCAGAGAAACTTCGGGCTGTCGGATACACAGATTTGATGAGTATTGCAGTTATGCCTGCGAGTGATCTAGCAGCAATCGCGGAAATTGGTGAAGGTCAAGCACAGAAAATTATCTCTCAAGTCAGGCAAATGCTAGACATTGGTTTTGAGACAGCAGATAGAGTTGCAGAAAGAAAGAAGACTGCGGCGAAAATAACGACAGGAAGCAAGAATTTTGATGCAATTCTTGGGGGAGGAGTAGAAACCCAGGCCATAACGGAATCTTATGGAGCTTTCGGTAGCAGTAAATCGCAACTTGCTTTCCAGCTTTCTGTTGATGTTCAACTTCCACCATCTAAGGGCGGATTAGGAAGAAATGTTCTTTTTATTGATACAGAAAACACTTTTTCTCCGACTAGAATAACTAGCATGGCAAAAGCGATCGGTCTCGATCCAGAAAAAGTTTTGAAAAACATTTACGTCGCACGTGCTTACAACAGCGAGCATCAAATTCTTTTGCTAGAAAAAGCTCAAGAAATGCTCGAGGAGAAAAATATCGGTTTGATAGTTATTGACTCACTTACTTCTCACTTCAGAGCCGACTTTGTCGGTCGCGGAGAGTTGGCAGAACGCCAGCAGAAACTGAACAAACACTTGCATAATTTGCAGAGGCTTGCGGATGCTCACAACTTGGCAGTTTACGTGACGAATCAGGTAATGGCTGATCCTTCAGTTCTTTTTGGTGATCCTCTAAGACCAATCGGTGGTCATGTTCTTGCTCATCAATCAACTTACAGAATTTACGTTAGAAGAGGAAGGGAAGGAATGCGTGTTGCAAAAATGGTTGATGCTCCAAATCTCATCGAGGCAGAGGCAGTTTTTAAGATAACTGAAGATGGAATTCGCGATCCTGACTACGAACCAGAGAAAAAGTAAAAATAGAAATATCAAATTCTACAAGATTTTATAATTGAGTTTTATGCAAATTATCAAACAAGGTACTGAATAAAAATTTAAGAATTTAGATTACTCCTTATATAAAATCTAGAAATTACCCCAAAAATGGAAAAATTAATATTTACTTATCATAATATCTTTTAGTGTTACAATGACAGACTATATTGCTTTTACTGTCTATATGATGCTAAGTGGATTATCTATGGCAGGTGTTTATCTCTATCTTAGAGACGGGGATAACGCGGATTATATGATTGAACAAAGACCTGATAGAGAAGCGTTTAGAGAATTTCTTAAAAGAGCTCCTACAAAAGAAAAAATTCATTTCGTTCTACGTGCTACGAACTATGTAAAAAACAAACCAATTTTATAATGCTTTGAAGAAATATATATGGAGTAATATTAATAATTTAAAATTTAATCATATTAAACAAATTTGAATATTTTCTAATCGTTCTGATATCCACATGCAGGTTTTTGGCTAAAATCTTTTTGTCCGAAGTATTTAATATCTTTTTCGTTTCTATAAATTTACTTAATGTCATTTTACTAATCGGTGTCTCTCTAAAAAGTTGTATTGCTTCATTTTTATCAAAACCATATAGGAAACCATATGTTTTCTTCCAATTTATGGAATTTTTATCAAGGTAATTTAGAACTTTTTTATTTTCAGTAATCTTACACCTTAAATCCCAACCACGTTTCTTTGAAGGTTTCGAAAATGTTATTTCTATTCCATCACTTTGCATGATTTCTGCAACACATTCCAGCAGTTTTTTGCTTTTGACATTAAACCTTAAGTTTCCATCTAAGTCCACACACCCATCGAAAGTCAGAACACCCAAAGCAAAATTCCTTTTAAATTCACAAGAGGATTTTTTAATAATATCTGGTATCGAAACAGTAGACGTTTTATTTCCTACTTTGAAGTCAAAGAATTTTTGTAAATATCTAAGGACAACTTTGCTATTAACTATAAATAAAAAAGAATTATCGTAAAGTGATTTCTTAATTTCTATTGTTAAACCAAATGTAGATTTAACCCATTCTCTTAGTGATAATAATGAAAAGACATTACCATCAGTCACAGCCCATCTATACATGTTGCTAGTCTTTCCACTTTTTGCCATTGCTAATGTTCCATCAGCAGCATGAGCTCCAGCTATCTTTGCTAATTCACTAGTTAGATTATGAATGGCTTTCACTGGTTTTGATTTAGGAGCACCTGTTATAAGAAATTCAGTTATTTCTATAATTTTCCATTTTTCAATTTCATATCTTCCTGAAGGCAAAAAATCAATTAATGAGTTCAAAATTGGTATAGGGACGCAACTTCTAGTATGATACCATTTATTATTCCTAACTTTTCTAAGGTAGCCGTAAACAGTATAATGACTTAATTTAATCTTTTGCTATAATTTCAGAAAGTTTTTGTAAAGAAAAATTCGTATTTGTAATTTCATTCAAAATTTTTTGTACTTCTTCAATTAAAGTGTCTCCGCTAAGTCTAATCCATCCTTTTGAACTTTTGTCATATTTCGGATCATGTAGATTAAACAAGTCAAACATTTTTGTCATATTTATTTAGGAAGCTTAGACTATCCGACTTTCGAGGGGTCATTTCCACTGTGGCTATCGAAAAAGCTATTTAAGAACCTTTTAAACAAAAAAGAGAATTATTTTGACTTTTCTTTCGGACGATATGATTTATTTTTACGTTTTGATGTTCATTCAAAATAGTATGGAAGTTATTTTTCGTGGTGCTGAAAGTATACTTTACATAAACAGCTTTGAAGACCAAAAGGTTTTGGTAAAGGAAAGGATCAAGAAGAACTACCGAATCGTTCAGATTGACGAGCAGATAAGACGAAGCAGGACGAAGAAGGAAGTCAAGCTGCTGACAGATGCGAGAAAGATCGGCATCCTCACTCCGACTATTCTTCATGTCGACTATCCGAAAAGCAAGATTTACATGGAGTTCATCGATGGAGTTGTCGTGAAGGATTTTTTCAATTCTGCTGACTCGAGCGAAATGGAAATCAAAAAAGTCTGCGAGAAAATCGGGGCAGCGATTGGCAAGCTGCATTCGATAAACCTGATTCACGGGGACCTGACAACGAGCAACATGATTTTGCATGACAATAATCTTTATTTCATCGACTTCGGGCTTGGTCAGCATTCGAAGAGAATTGAGGATATGGGAGTTGATCTTAATCTGCTTTATGAAGCCCTTTCGTCAACTCACTTCAAAATTTTAAATCTTTGTTGGGAAACCATTATTAAGGCTTACAGAAAAGAATTTAAGAATGCAGATACTGTTATTGAGAAGGTGAAAGAAATTGAAGCTCGGGCTAGGTATGCTAAAAGGAAAGGACAAGTTTGAGACTTTCGAGAAGTGGAGCATAGCGATTATTCTTCTCGGAGCACTGGCTTTGGCTGCTGGCATTGGTTTGTCAAGCGTTCAAACAACAGGATTTCCTGTCATAATGGCAATGCTTGGAAGCTTAGTTATTTTCATCGGAACAATAATTTTGATTATTGGTTGGCTGTGGGCTGATTTGGCTGGAGCAGAATAGGTGTGACGGATGGCAAGAGTTTATTCTGGAAAAAAAGGGAAGCACGGTTCGAAAAAGCCGCCTGTCAAAATTTCCCCTAAATGGGTGAAGATGAAGAAGAGTGAGGTTGAGGAGCTGATTCTCAAGCTTGCTAAAGAGAGATACACTTCCGCAGTCATAGGGACGGTATTGAGAGATCAGTATGGAATTCCAGATGTGAAAGTTTTGATTGGAAAAACTGTTTCGCAAGTTATGAGAGAAAATAATCTTTATCCAAGCATGCCAGAAGACATGTTGAGTCTGCTGAAAAAAGCGGTTCTACTTCATTCGCATATGGAAAAACATAAGCAAGACTACCACTCAAAGAAAGGATTGCAAAATCTTGAGTCTAAGATAAGAAGACTCGGAAAATATTACTCACGGGAAGGAATGCTGCCGAAGGCTTGGAAGTATTCTCCAGAAGAAGCCAAACTTTTGGTACAGAAAGGCTAAATCTCTTTTCAGTCTTTTACTAATAGAGAGTTATGTTTTTAGAACAACTTCAAAGAACAGCAAAGGTTTTCAAAGCTGTTGTCAAACAAAAAAAAGTGAAACTTTTCTCTCATTACGATGCAGATGGACTCTGTTCAGCAGCAATAACGATCAAGATGTTGGTTAGAGAAGGAATCAACTTTGAAATGAAAATTGTTAAGCAGCTTACTGCAGATGTGATTGAGAAAATCGAGGCAAACGAAAGTGATGTCTTGCTCTTTACGGATGTTGGAAGTGGACAGCTAGAAAAATTACAAAAATTTTTTGACAAAACTCAAGTTTTTGTTTTAGATCATCACGAGCCTCAGAAAATTTCTCACATAAATCTCTTTCATATGAATCCACTTGTTTTTGCTGAGGAAGGAATAAGCAGCTCGATGATTTGTTATCTTTTTGCTAAGTCAGTGAATTTAGCAAACGCGGATTTTGTGGATTTAGCAGTTGTTGGTGCAGTTGGCGACGAACAGGATGAGAAATGGGAGTTCAAAGGATTCGCGCGAAAAATTATCGGGGAAGGAGAAACAATTGGAAAAATTTCTGTGACTAAAGGAATGCGTTTGTATGGAAGAAACACACGACCGTTGCATAAAGCTCTTGCAAACAGTTTCGATCCTTTTATTCCTGGAATAAGCGGAGATGAATCAGCCACAGTTCAGTTTCTCTCTGAGATTGGAATTAATGCAAAGCATGATAGTGAATGGAAAAAATTGAAAGATTTGACATTGGAAGAGCAGCAAAAACTTGCATCTGCAATAATTATTGAAAGAATGAAACTAAGTGACGTAACTGCAGAGGATATCTTTGGCGATAACTACACGTTGCTTGGCAAACCTGAAGAACTTGAAGACGCGCGTGAGTTTGCGACGATGCTGAATGCATGCGGGCGGCTTGGACGATATGATATTGCGCTGAGATTATGTTTGAACGATAGGAGTGCATTGATGCTTGCTGGTGAAGTTATTGAAAATTACAGAAAAATTTTGAGCGAAAGTCTTGAAATTTTCAGAACGAACCCACAGATTGTACAGAGGACAAATTTTGCAAATTACTTACTTTTCGAAAATAAAATTCCAGATACAATTGTTGGAACGATAACTTCGATTGTTTTGAACTCGAACATGATAGATGCTGGAAAGCCTGTCTTCGGATTAGTTGACACTGAAAACAATATAGTGAAAATTTCTGCTCGTGTGAGTAAGGAAATAAAGAATATAAACCTTAGAGACATTGTTGTTTTAGCTGCTAAGTCTGCTGGCGGAGAAGGTGGAGGACACAAAATGGCGGCTGGCGGCTTGATTCCAAAAGGAAGAGAAAAAGAATTTATTCAAGCTGCTGATAAAGTTATAGAAGAACAATTGAAATAAGAAATGAAATAAGAATTGAAATAAGTTAAATAAACGAATTATAAACGAATTAAAATGGTGTCGGTGAAACAATGGCTGCAATGAAGAAACCAAAGGCCAAAACGAAAGAGTGGTATTCAATAATAGCTCCAAGACTCTTCGGTGAGGTAGAGATTGGGAAGACGATGTCAAGTAATCCTGACAGCCTTGTTGGAAGAAGAATTAAAATCAGCCTTGCTGAGTTAACGAACAATTATAACAAATTTTATATCAAATTCATTTTCAAAATCAAAAAATTAGAAGGAACGAAGGCTTATGCTGAGTTTGACGGATCAGAAGTTTTGCAGGACTACATCTCAAGAATGATTTTGCGACGCGTGAGAAGAGTTGATACTGTCCAAGATTTGCAGACGAAAGATGGTTACAAAATAAGAGTAAAAGGACTTGCGATAATTTCAAGACGAATAAAGAGCAGCATCATGGGTCGCATTAGAAATCAGATAAGAGAAATGATGAAGGAAGAGGTTGAGAAGTCTAGCTTTGAAGATTTTGTTGACAAAATTATTAGTGATGAATTAAAAGGAAAAATTTTGAGAACTGCACGTCAAACTTATCCTGTAAGAAATTTTGAGATAAGAAAGACAGAACTCCTTTAAAGAACCCTTTGAAGAACGTAAGGGCCAAGAATGTTAACAAGAATTATTGCGAAAGTTATTATCGACACTGCGTTAATTAAATTCGGCATGTTCTTTCTGAAAATAACTTTGAAAATTTCTTCATAAACAAGTCCACCATCGAGAGGCTTTATTGGCAAAAGATTCACGAGGCCAATTCCAATGTTAAGGAATGCTACCCATACTAGAAGCTGATATATCCAATCTATTGCACCAGAGAGTTGACCAAATGAAGGTGAAACTGCAAAGTAAGTTCTTGGATTTGCAATTCCTACAAAACTTTTTGTCGGATCTTCAGGGCTTGCAGCAGTCTTCAAATTATAATCACCCCGCACAGTCTTCACATCAATTATCTGTCCAATAGGAATTTTTGAAATAACTGCCCGAAAATCTTCTGTTGTTGATATCTTATTTTCATTTATAGAGGTGATAACACCTTTCAGATCAACAGCTGCTGCAGGAGAGTTTTCAATAACTTTCTCGTAATCTACCCCGCTAGCGACAAACAAATAGTTGAACATTGCTGCTGAAAGGCTTGTAGCCAAAAAGAAAATCAAAATGTTTGCAAAACTTCCAGCAGCATAAATTTTCAACTTTGTCAAACTGCTGCTTTTCTTCAACTGTCTCTCATCTGGCTCGACAAATGCTCCTGGAAGAACGAGAAGGGAAAGAAAACCGAACGACTTGATTTTTATATTCTCTGCCCTCGAAACGAAAGCGTGAGAAAGCTCGTGCGACAAAAGAACAACTAGCACACCGATTATCCAATACCAGAACGGAATGCACAAAGCATAATGACAAACTGTTGCTGATGGAACTGCTGGAATTATTGGTTGGAGTCCGGGTCTCGCTTGACTTGGGTTTGTTATTATATTATAACTGGACTGAATAATAAAATAAAAAGAAATTAATGATGCGATTATTCCTGTAACAATTGCTGCATAGCCGAAGAAACTGAAAAACCTTTTATGACTGTCACCAACTTCGTAAATCCACTGCTTTCCACTCTGCATTCTCCTTATGATGACTCCATATTTGAACTCTATGTTTTTTCTATCTCGTATAACTAAAAGTGCAAGAATAATGAGGAATGCTATCGTAGATAAACTCTCAAAGTCTGTAGGTATAAAACTTGTCATAATTAATTCCCTATTAATTCTCCATTAATTCCTCTCAGATAATATTTTGGTAAATTGTATGAAAATACTTAAAAAGTAAGACATTATAACTTTTTAACTGTTTGCATATTAATGATTAAGCTTTTTGACAAATTTTTAAAATCAATAAATCAATAAATCAATTCATTCATTGAAAAGTGGTTACTACTTTCAAAATATATTTTGCAAAAGAGAAATCATCTTTAAATACATTATCCAATTTTATTTTTAGCCTTCTCACTTTCACAAGATTTTGGGAAGAATTAAGGAAAGGGTCTCTTATTCGTTTGGAGAGTCAGTTTCAATGCCAGAGAACACCAGTGTCAGATTTACAGCGGTTATGCTGGAAAACGGAAGTTTATCTAATTTCTTAGCTATTTTATTAACTAATTCTACTTCAAGTGGTTGTTCAAGAGGTTGTTAAAATGGATGGAATTGATCTTAGTCAACGTTTGGAATTTTTGGGCAAGCAAGGTCTCCACATTCCTAGAATCTTCATCAAACCAGGAGAAGATCCTTTTCAGAGCGTTGAATGGGAAACCCGTTCATCAATTATCAAGAATCCAGACGGAAGTGTTGTTTTCGAGATGCATAACGTCGAAGTTCCAAAATCATGGTCGCAAGTTGCCACTGACGTTATTGTTCAGAAATATTTCCGCAAGAAAGGAGTTCCGCAATATGACAAGAATGGAAATCAAATATTCGATGAATTCGGCAAGCCAGTTCTCGGCTCGGAAGTCTCTCTCCGCCAGGTTGTAAAGAGAATGGCCGGTTGCTGGAGACATTGGGGAGAGAAGTTTGGTTATTTTGCATCGTCGGAGGACGCGCAGGCCTTCGAGGATGAAATGTTATTCATGCTTATTCACCAGATGGGATCTCCAAACTCGCCCCAATGGTTCAACACTGGTTTGCATTGGGCTTACGGTATTACTGGACCTCCGCAAGGACACTGGTATGTTGATCCTCTCACCAAAGAACTTGTGAAATCTCAGGATGAGTATTCCCATCCGCAATGTCATGCTTGCTTCATTCAATCGATAAAGGATGATTTGGTCAACGAAGGAGGAATCTTGGACCTTGCAGTCAAGGAGGCAAGAATTTTCAAGCTTGGAAGCGGAACAGGAACTAACTTTTCTCAACTGAGGGCAAAGGGTGAGCCACTTTCCGGGGGAGGAGTCTCTTCAGGTCTTATGTCATTCTTGAAAATTTTCGACGCTGTCGCAGGTTCAATAAAATCTGGCGGAACGACAAGACGCGCTGCGAAGATGGTTATTTTGAATGTGGATCATCCTGAGATTGAAGATTTTATTAGCTGGAAGGCAAATGAGGAAAAGAAAGTTGCGGCTATGGTTCTTGCTGGTTATTCTCTTGATTTCGAAGGCGAAGCATATCAAACAGTTTCTGGACAGAATTCAAACAACTCAGTGAGAGTTACTGATGAATTTATGGAAGCTGTACTGAAAGATAAAGATTGGAATTTGACATGGAGAACGAATGGAAAAGTTGTAAAGACTGTGAAAGCAAGAGATCTTTGGGATCAGATAGCTAAAGCAGCTTGGGCATGCGCAGATCCGGGTCTTCAGTTCGATACAACTTGCAACGATTGGAACACATGTCCAGCAACAGATAGAATTAATGCAACTAATCCATGCAGCGAGTTCAACTTTTTAGACAACACAGCATGCAATCTCGCTTCATTGAATTTGATAAAGTTCTTTGATGTCGAGACTGCAACATTTGATGTCGAATCGTTCAAACATGCTGTCAGACTTTGGGCAATTGTTTTGGAAATTTCTGTTCTGATGGCTCAGCTTCCAAGCAAAGAAATTGCAAAGAGAACTTATGAAACTAGGAGCCTGGGATTGGGTTACACAAATCTGGGAGCTCTTTTGATGGTTTCAGGAATTCCATATGATTCTGATGAAGCAAGATCAATTTCTGCTGTTATTACCGCAATAATGACCGGAGAAGCATACGCTACATCTGCTGAGATGGCAAGCTTCCTCGGATCGTTTCAAGAATTTGAGAAAAACAGAGAAAATATGTTGCGTGTGATAAGAAATCATCGCCGTGCAGTGTATAATGCAAAGCAAGAAGAATATGAAAACATTTCGACTGTGCCAGTTGGAATTGATCACAAGATTTGTCCTTCATATTTGCTACAAACGGCGATTGAGAGCTGGGATCGTGCTTTGCATTTAGGGGAGAAATATGGATACAGAAATGCGCAGACAACATCAATTGCTCCTACTGGAACAATCAGCCTGCAAATGGATTGTGACACAACAGGAATCGAGCCGGATTTTGCTGTTGTCAAATTCAAGAAACTCGTTGGTGGAGGATATTTCAAACTCATAAATCAATCCGTCGCCCCTGCGTTGAAGAGGCTTGGTTACACTCAGCAAGAAACCAGCGACATAATTCAATATGCAACTGGGAAAAACACATTAAAAGGAGCTCCTTACATAAACGACTTCTCGCTTAAGGCAAAAGGATTCACTGATGAAGATATTGCGAAAGCAGAAAAACTTTTACCAAATCTTTTTGATCTCACACAAATTTTCACTGTTTTCAACTTAGGGAAAGATGCAGCTGAAAGAGTTGGTTTCACTCCAGAGCAATATAACAAACTTAACTTTAATTTGCTGAAAGAACTTGGATTTTCTGATGCAGAGATTGAAGCTGCGAGCGATTATGTATGTGGAACGGCAACTCTTGAAAGCGCCCCTCATTTGAAAGAAGAGCATTATCCAATTTTTGATTGCGCTGTTAAATGCGGAAAGAAAGGAAAGCGTTTCATTGATTTCATTGCTCATGTTAAGATGATGGCAGTTGCTCAACCATTCCTCGCCGGCTCAATAAGCAAAACAATCAACATGCCTTACGAAGCGACTGTTGATGATATAAAACAAGTTTATCTAGAAAGCTGGAAGCTGGGATTGAAAACTATTGCGTTGTACAGAGATGGAAGCAAACTTTCACAACCATTGTCTGCTCTCGTAGAAAAAGAAAAGACGAAGAAAGAAGAAGCCATTGCTAAGCCAATGAGGAAAAGATTGCCAGTCGAGCGCCGCGCACTCACTCACAAGTTCAGAGTTGGGAATCAAGAAGGATACATAACAGTCGGACTTTACGAAGACGGAAGTCCTGGAGAAATTTTCATCAGCATGGCGAAAGAAGGAAGCACACTGTCTGGATTGATGGATGCGTTTGCATTGTCAATTTCAATGTCTCTTCAGTATGGAGTTCCGCTGAAAGTTCTTGTCAACAAATTCATACATTACCGTTTCGAGCCTTCAGGTTGGACAGACAATCCGCAGATTCAAGTAGCAAAATCGATTGTTGATTATGTGTTCCGATGGCTTGCTTTGAAGTTCTTGCCTGAGGAAGATTTAGAAAATATTGGAATTAATATGATGAACAAATTGAACGGAAACGGAAATGGTGAATCTTTTGTTCCAAAACCTCCAAAAGAGCCAGTTGACATAAAACCAATTACAGAGTTCACAAGAGAAGATGCTAACCAAAATATTCTTGGTGACGTTCAGCTAGAAAATCACACCGATGCGACGACATGCGGTTTCTGCGGATCTCTGATGGTAAGAAGCGGTTCTTGCTACTTGTGCTTGAACTGCGGAGCAACGAGTGGCTGTTCCTAAAACTTCAAAGCAAATCTTATCATAGAATAAATTCCTTTCAGCAAAACAATCCATCCTATTGTAGTGTAGAATCCAAAGAAAAGACCGAATGACATGAGGCCGAAAACTATTCCTACTATGACGTCAACAAATCCCATCCAATCGAAGAAGTAGCACATTGAGAAACTAGAAAGCAGCGAGAACAACCCTTTAATCAAAAAGATGAAGGCAAAATAGTTGGCGAAAACTGGGGCGCTGAGTAAAAGAAAACCTCCAGCTACAACATCGATAATACTCAATATTAAGACTAATACCATAATTTAATGCAAAATTATTAAGGATATAAAGGCGAGATTGAAATACTTCTAACCTACTTTAGAATCTGAACCCGCTTCCCTCTTCTTGTGAATCCCTTTTTGTAGACGCGTTTATCTTTTTTCTGTTTGTGCCTCGCCTCTCCATAATCGTAGTAATTTTCCATAAAATCATCACTTCTTTATTTTCTTTATTCTATGACCTTTTCCAATATCTTCAATTAGATATCCAGCCTGCTTTATCCTTTCCCGCAGTTCATCAGATGCCTTGAAATCGCCATGTTTTCTGACTTCATCCCTCTTCTTCACCAATTCTTCTACCTCTTCAGGTAATTTTTCCTCTTCTGACTCGGAAAATATTCTAAAAATTTCATCAAATTTCTTCATAAGTTTATAGGCTTTTTTTCCACCGCCCACTTGATTGACATGATGCACAAAATCGAAAATTACTGCAAGAGCTCGTGGTGTGTCAAAGTCATCATTCATTGCAGCGAGGAATTTCTTCTTGGTTTCTTCTATAAGATTTTTCCTAAATTTGTCCTTCCCATTTTTTACATTTCTCATGAATTCATTCAATCTTTCCAGACTTTTTCTTGCTGATTCCAGATTTTGTTTTGAGTAATCTATCGGACTTCGATAATGAGTTGAAATATACCAAAATCTCAGTTCCTGAGGTGTCCAATCTCTGAGTGCATTTTGTATCGTCACAAAATTCCTGAGAGATTTCGCCATCTTTTGACCATTAACAGTCAAAAAGCCTGTATGCAGCCAGTATTTCACGAATGGTTTCTTGTCATAGGCAGCTTCCATCTGCGCAATTTCTGCTTCATGGTGCGGAAATATCAAATCTCTTGCCCCGCCATGAATGTCATATTGCGGACCGAAATGACTTTCAGTAATAGCTGTATCTTCAATGTGCCAGCCAGGTCTGCCTGAAAATCCGAACGGCGAAATCCATTTCGGCTCATCTGGTTTCGATTTTTTCCAAAGAGCAAAATCTCCCTTATTTTTCTTCTTCACACCTTCGTCAATTCTTGATACGGCATCTTCTGCCTCTAACGTAGTTCTTCCTGAAAGCTTGCCATATTCCTTGAATTTTGACAAATCAAAATAAATTCCGTCATCAGTTTCATACGCGAATCCTCTTTCCAATAAAATCTTCACCTGCTTCAATATCGCAGCAACGAAATCTGTCGCTCGAGCATATTTTGTAACGCTAGTCACATACAAGGCTTTCATGTCCTTGTAATACTCTTTCTCCATTTTCTCAGCTAGATCTTTCGGAGTAACGTCCAGCTCTTTTGCTCTCTGAATTATTTTATCGTCCAAATCCGTGATATTTTGAAGATAGAAAACATCAAAGCCAAGATATCTGAGGTACCTGACTACCACATCAAACTGGACATATGTTTTTGCATGCCCGATATGGGAATAATCATAAACTGTTGGTCCACAAACGAACATCTTGATTTTCTTTTTCTTCATTGGTTTGAAGGTTTCTTTCTTTTTCATCAACGTGTTGAAAACTTTGAGTGTCATAATCATTATTTCTTTTTGTTAAGTTAGAAGCTTGGGGTGGGATTTGAACCCACACAAATCCGCTGTCAACTAGCATCTGCAGGCGGACGCGTTAACCGGATTCCGCAACCCAAGCAACTTTACTAATTATTTATTATAAATTTATTCTATTTTGATTTGAATACACCGTTGCTAAAGTACTTTGCCCCACCATCTGGGAATACTGTAACTATTACATTCCCTCTTCCTAATTCTCTTGCCTTTTCAAGCGCTATGCTCATTGCTGCCCCAGAACTTATACCTACGAGCAAACCTTCCTTCTTTGCAAGAATGTTCGCCATTTCTTTCGATTTCTCTAATCCGATATTAATTTTTTCATCTACGGAACTTTCCTTAAATATTGACGGTGGAAACCGTTCTTTCATATTTCTCAGCCCTTGTATGCTTTCTCCAAGATTTGGCTCAACTGCAACTATTTTTATGCTTGGATTGTATTCTCGCAATCTTCTTCCAACTCCCATTATTGTTCCTCCAGTTCCAATTCCTGCCACAAACATATCAATCTTTCCACCCATCTGCTCTAAAATCTCTCTTCCAGTCGTTTCATAGTGTATATTGGGGTTAGTTGGGTTGTTGAATTGATCCGGTAAGAAATATAATTCTGGATTTTCTTTGGCCATTTCATATCCTACTTTAATCGCTCCAGCAGTTCCTTTCGGTTCCTCCTTTCCATTCGTAAGAATAAATTCTGCTCCAAATGCAGCTATCCAATGTCTTCTCTCCTCGCTAACAGTATCTGGCATTACAAATATTGTTCTATAGCTTTTGATGGATGCTATAAGAGCTAGGCCGATTCCAGTATTTCCTGAAGTCGGCTCAAGGATTATTTTATCTTTTGTTAAGACTCCTCGTCTTTCCGCATCTTCTATCATTGCAAGCGCAATTCTATCTTTTACAGATCCGCCGATGTTATACCCTTCAAGTTTAGCAAAAATCGTTGCATCATTCGAACCAGTAAGATTCCTTATTCTGACAATCGGAGTATTTCCAATTAATTCAAGAGGATTTTGAGCAAGTTGAGAAAATTGTTGGCGTGCTTTAAGACTAGAAGAAATAATTTTCTTTAGTTTACTCGATGCAAAGGCGTTCACTTGCTTGCATTCTTCACACCTGTTACTCTTTTTCTTGCACATTCATCTATAAAAGCCTTTCGATACTTGCAACATTCTTTTTACTATTGGCGAATAAAGTAATGTGATTTGTGTAGTAACTTATGTATCATTTCTTAACAGGAATTACCGAAAATAAGATTTATTGAATTTCCTCAATTTCCTTTTTGCAGAAGTTATGTGCTCTTTTGTTTTCTGAATTTTTAAGACGAAATTATCAGCAAGATTTTCTTCCTCGTTGCTGTCGTAATCGAACCTCGCAATTAGAGAGAGAGGCGAGAACGTGTTGAGGATTTGATTCGAGAATTTGATTATTGAGGATTTTTGCTTGATGTGAGCAAGTTCGTGCAAGATTACTGCTTCAATCTCCTTTTTATTGAGCAAATCAAGCAGACCTACTGAAAGAAAAATTGCTGACTTGAAACTTCTAAACGAGAAAGCAACTGGTTCTGCTTTGTTAACAGCAAATATTTTTGGAGCCGAAATTTTAAGCACTCTAGAATATTTTCTAACTAAACGAAATAAACTGCCATTTTTTATTTCATGTTTCTGATTTGTGAAAACAAATATTGATGGAATTAAGGCAAATCCCACAATTGTGCTTATTACCACTGTCATCGGAATGGTGTAGGAGATGAGGTGATAGATATTTGTGTAGCAACTAATGCACGCAATACCACACACAGTGCTTGTCGTCAGCAAAACGAACGGGAAAAAAAGAGTTATTAGATGGGCATATATGAATGAAACTTTAAATTTCGTTGACAGTTTAAATTTGTTCATTATCGCGAACGTTATGAATGCGGCTGAGAATGACAAGACAGTTAATGTTATCTTCGTTTGATCTATTGGTACTCCTATGAAGCAGCCTAATGCCATTTCATTTCACCTTCTTCCTCACAAATCTCTCGTTAAAGTAATTGATAGCTACATCTCCAAAATTCTCAATCAGCTTATTCACCGTCTCATTGATTACAGAATTTTCAAAATCGGCTCTCGTTATTTTTGACAAATAGATATAATGATATCCACCTCGTCCAACTTGTATACTTCGAGTAACGAATTTCTTTTTGTAAAGCCTATCCAGAATGACTGCGACGCTTGTCAAGGCCACTTTTCTTCTGTTTTTCAGTCTGTTATAAACATCTCGCACCCGCGCCTTCTTCTCGGTCCATAAGATTTTGAGAATTTCAGCTTCCAAAGGACTTAACATGCATTCCAAACCCTTTCTCTTAAGCCTTATTCTGGATATGACTACCATGCTATCTCATTTTTAATTGAATCAAAATAGATAAATAGTTTTACAACTTCTGTAAATCTTTCAATTTTTTTGGAAAAGAACTGGAAAACGTTATTTAATAGTAAAAATTTACCTAAAAATGCGAAAACGTAAGCATTTTAAAGAGTATACGATGAAAAGTTTAAATAGGTTCAGAATCAAAATAAAAAGTAAAGTATTACAGAAATTGTAAAGCAAAAAAGGTTTTGACATGCCCACAAAAAATGTTGAACGCAATAGCAGCAAATCAAAGTGGCTGAAGAGGCTTTTCATTTATGGAATTTTTGTGTTTGTAGGCTATCAGATATTTGTTTTGATTTTTAGAGCAGGAGCTTTGTCCATTGCCGGTTTTAATGCTAAAGGTTTTCCATTTTTCAATCAACTAGGCGAATTTAGCATTCATTCAGGAGTCAATGGAGTGAGCGGTGGAGTTGGAAAAGTCAGCGGCCTCCCGTTGACAACGGATGGCTACAACAAGCTGCTCGAATATGACCAGACAATTCAACTGACCTCAGATCAAAAGCAGCAATATGCGGGGTTTGATGCGTTCATTCCTTGTTGCGGATTCAAACTAACGACTATGGATGAAAATCAGGATTGCAGATGCGGGCATCACATTGCTATCGCCGGATTGATTAAGTATGGACTAACGCATGGTGCATCGCGGGCGGATATACAGGCCGAGATAAACGCATGGAAGCCCATTTTTTATCCAATCTGCAACCAGCAGCCAGCATTGTGTGATTTACAATGAAAATAACAATCGAAGCAAAATTTTTAGACGGTCTAGATTTAGTATTGAGTCAGAAATTTTATCTAGCGTTAGCTATTGCCTTAGTTGGCTTGATTGGATTTTTCTACGCGGTTTCATCCAATCTCATTTACTTGCAGCCGATTTTCTTCATCAACACTTACAACCTATTCAATGAGGGATTTGCAAACATGGTGACAGGAGTTTTGTTTTTGGTAACAGCTCCAATTCTTGCTGGCTTGACGCTAACAGTCTTAGTTTACAAGATTAACCAACTCAGAAACCTGAGAGCCAGTTACAGAGAGGCAGGAATTGGCGGTCTGGGAATGTTTGCCGGAATTTTCACTTCAACATGCCCTGAATGCGTCCCCCTGTTCCTTTATTGTGCAGGAGTATCTTACAGCCTCTTTGCGGCTGTGGTAGCTCCTTACTTAATCTGGATAAGGTTTCTGGCAATAACAATCCTTAGTATATCATTTTACTATGCTTCAAGAGAAGTGACTAATCTTTGCGGCATAAAGTCAAAGAAGAGAGGGGGTGAATGAGTGCGAATAGAGATTAACATGACAACATTGCTAATAATAGCAATTCTTGCACTAGTAGCAGTGCAGACACTTCAACTATTAAGCCTATCATCAGTAGTTTCATCGCTGCAAGTTGGTGGAGGAGCAGTAGCTCCTGCAACATCACAAGCAGCTAAAAGTGCTGCTAGTACTGGAGTAGGTGCTTGCTAAATTTTTTATTAATACTCTCAAAGCAAGTAATTTGCCATAGAAATTATGAAAGCGCTCATTCGCTAGAAGGATCGATGATTCTGTGAAAAGTAGAAGTGTCAGAAGAAAAGTCAATGTAGGAAGAGAAAAGACTAGTTTGTTTACAAAAGTAATTCTATTTTTCCTTTTTGGAATTTTACTCATCGAAATTTTTGTTACATGGAACATGATTTCGACTATAAAAGAAAAAGTTCGCCCTGCAAATCTAGACTTAGTAAGCATCTCCGACAGCAGTTGCATCGAATGTACGACCGTTAGATCTTTATCTTCCCTGATTGAAAACAATAACAACACAAAAATAAAATCAATGCGTACTCTTGATTTCTCATCTCAAGAAGCAAAGAGTTTAATTCAACAATATGGAATACAAAAAATTCCGGCAGTTATTGTGACAGGAGAATTCAAAAAAGAGAACATAGTTTTTCTGTGGGGACAACTGAAGGGAAGAATGCTTGACACCGCAGTTGTCATAGAAGCAAATCCGCCTTATGTTAATGCAAGTAATGAAAACAAAGAAGGTCTTGCCACACTGCTTACCATAGTTGATTCTTCTTGTAAAGATTGCGTTACAATGGATACTTTTGTGAGTTCTCTAAAACAAGCTGGTGTGAAATTCGTTAGAGAGAAGACTTTAGAATACAATACTACGGAAGCTCAAGCATGGATTTCTTCTCAAAACATACAGAGAATCCCAGCCATTGTTCTTTCAAAAGATGTGGAAGCTTACGATACAGTGAAACAATTTTTGATTCAGACAAATGCAACTCAGAGGCAAGGATTCTATGCATATGACGCAACAACTCCACCTTACATAAATCTCAGCACCGGAAAGATAGTAGGCTTAGTTTCAGTTATCTACATTACCGACAGTTCTTGCTCAACATGTTATGATGTTAACACCCACAAAACAATTCTTCCGAGATTTGGATTGAAAGTTGTCAACGAATCAACTTACGATATCAATAATACAATAGGAACTCAGCTACTTGCTCAATACAACATAACAAAAGTTCCTACGATTCTTGTTTCTCCAGATGCAGGTTACTATCTTGCTTTCGAGCAAGTGTGGCCGACAGCCGGAACAGTTGCATCAGACGGATGGTTTGTCTTCAGAGGCACAGAACAAATGGGTGTCTACAAAGATCTTTCAAGCGGAAAAGTCGTAACACCTCAACAATAACAATAGAAAAGTGTCTCTATGGCAAGAAACAAAAATTGGCAGAAAAAGGAACAGAAAAGCAAAAGTCGAATTAAATATTTGGTAATTATTGTTCTTCTTATTTTGATTGCAGGCGGAATCTATTATTTTGTTTCTAATTCTCAGCAAGGAATTATTGGCAACAAAAGAATTTTAGACGAAATAAGCAGGCTTTTGACTATTTCAGGACAGAGACAGCTAACTCCTTATGATTTTTACAATTTGGAGAAAATGGTAGCAGGAGATTCAATTGCAGAAGATTATGTTGCTGATGGAAAACAATTCGCACAGTATGGAGTCACGGCTCATATTGGACATTCTCTAGGAGGCCTTTATACCTATCTACAGACAGGAAAGGACCAAGTCTGCATACCGCATGAAGTGGAACATCTTGGTACTTTTGTCCAAGTAAATGATTTTTCACGAACGCAAGAAATACTGAAAAGATATAACGAGTCTTTCAATGATTGGTATCAAAATTCATTTGAACAGAAGAAAAAATTTCCCGTTCTATACGAGAATTTGGACAAACTAGTTCTTGTTTTGAACAGGACAGTTGAGAATTATCGTGCAGGAAACTATCAGGCGGTTTTGGATGATCTACTTTTCATAACGCAAAATGATTACCTCGGCTGCAATATCCCGACATCGTCATAATTAATTAAAAATAAAAGCTTAATTTACAAAAAAAGAAGAAGATAAAAAATATGAAAAAGCAAAATCTTGTTATTAGTGCTGTGATAATACTTGTAATTCTAGGAATTTTAATATACTTCATGCCTTCTTTCTTGCCAAAAAAATCTCAACCTCCCCCTTTTCATGAACATGCGAATTTTGCTCTCTTTCTTGAAGGAGTACAATATAACTTCAATCAATCTAAGTACATGACAAATGAGAGTAACGAAATCGGAAAGAGACAATTCGTTCATTTGCATGATATGAATGGTGGCGTTATTCACTTGCATGCATCTAACATAACACTTGGGATGTTTTTCGACAGCATAGGTGTGAAGTTTAATTCAACTTGCTTTGTTCTCGATGATGGAACTTCTTATTGCAATTCAGGAGACAATACTTTGAAAATGTTCGTGAACGGCGTTCAATCTTACGAATATGACAATCTGCAACTTCATGATCTTGACAAAGTATTGATTAGCTATGGTAATGATTCTTCACAGAATATACAGAATCAAATTAGTTCGATTCCTTCTGACGCTTGCATTTATTCGGAGAAATGTCCAGCACCTCCAGGATTTTTCAATAACGAAAGTGTTTCATGCGTAGGAGGCCAGGCGACAGTCTGTTCAGCAAAATAGAAATTTGAGGAGTAATAAGGAGTAATAGGTTATGGCTGAGGAAAAATTCAAATGTAATGATTGCGGAAAAGAATTTTCTAACAAAAACAGCATGCTGCAACACAAGAGAGATGCTCATGACGCTGTTATACAGCAGCAATCGAAGAAAACTTTCAATACAAGAAAAATTTTGCCTTATCTAGTCATTGTGCTAGTCATAACTGGGATAGGGGGTATTGCCTATTGGTTAGTAACGTATAATCAGAATAGTGTTGGCTCAATTAATTCATTTGACTTTTCGTTTGTTCCCTACGAGGGCAACGCATCAGCAAAAATTAACATAATAGAATTTGGTGATTATCAATGCCCAGTTTGTCGTGCGTTCTTTTCCCAAACCGAACCACAGGTTTTGCAAAACTATGTTGATAACAGAAAAGCTAAGTTTTATTTCATGGACTTTGCTTTCCTTGGTCCTGATTCAATAACTCTGGCAGAAGGGGCTTGGTGCGCAAACGACCAAAACTTGTACTATGCCTATCACGACTATATTTACTCCAATCAAGGAATTGAAAACACTGGATGGGCATCGCCAGGCAAAGTAAAAACCTTCGCAGCAAACATTCAAGGTATTGACGTTCAAAAATTCAGCGCATGCCTAGACAACCAAACATATCAGTCAAGAGTTCAGCAATTGTATCAAGTAGCAACAAGCAGTAGCGTTACTGGCACTCCCACATTTTTCATTGGAAACTCCAATATCGGTTACACATCGGTTGTTGGTAATCAACCATTTGCCACGTTCAAGCAGACTATAGATTCTCAATTGGCGAAAGTTTCGTAATAGGAGGATTGAGGATGAAAGAAAATAATTTGAATGAAAAAGTTTGGCAATTGATGAAAAAAATTCCTCGTGGTAGAGTTACGACTTACGGAATGATCGGTAGAAAACTTAGAACAAAAGCATATCGAGCAGTCGGTCAGGCATGCAAGAAAAATCCTTACGCTCCTCATGTTCCATGCCATCGCATTGTCGAGTCGAACGGAAAAGTCGGAAATTATTCTGGCAGAGGTGGAGTTGCAAGAAAGATTGAACTTCTGAAGAAAGAAGGAATTAAAGTAAAAGATAAAAGAGTTGAGAATTTTGAAAAAGTTTTATACAAATTCTAAAGTATTGTGCGGGAGGTGGGATTTGAACCCACGAAGGGACTAACCCACGAGGCATTTCACTATTTTAGACCTGAACCTCGCTCAATTGACCAGGCTATGAGACCCCCGCTATTCCAGTTCTTTTTCATTTGATGATTATTTATTAACCATATATTCGATGCATTAGCACTAACTTCTCTCCAATTACGGATCATTTTAACTTTTCGAGTTTTTTTAAGTTTTTGAAGATGGTAATGTGTTGTCCTTATACTCCTATTTATGGATTTCGATATTTGATTGATGGTTCTGGGTTTTTTTCTTAATAATTTTAAAATTAAGTCTTGTACTTCTTCCGACCCATAATAAACTTCAAGTCTAGAATATGATTTTAATAGTTTTTCTAGACTTTCTATTTTCCTTTTAATTGAAAAATTAATCTTTTTTGAAAAGATTTCCAAACTCTTTCTATTAGAAATTGTTATTGAGTGCATATTTCTTATTTTTTGCTCATTGCTTTGAGTTATACTACTTTGTATTTCAATTTTAAATAGCAAATTTTGTATTTCTTCTAAACCACCAGTATTAAAATTTTGCGCTCCAATAAATCTTGTTCGCTTATTTTTACTTAGAGTAACATAGCCATCTGAATCAAAAAAGCCTTTCAAAAATGAACAAATTATTTTTTCATTGTTACAATGTTTAATATCTTCTGGAACTTTCCAATTATAAGTTCCGAACATTCCTTTATTTATCAGAAATTCGACAGCCTTCTTAGAGCCTAGTCTTACAACATAATAATGTGATTTTCCAACAATTCTATTTCCCCATTTAGTAACGTGATCGAAATTAACATCTCTTTCATTTCTGGTTGGCTCTATACCACTCCATCTTTTAAGTTCATGTTCAAATTTATTCGCAAAATCTTTGTCAGTTACATTTAGAACAATTCTGTTAGTTCTATCGTTTCTCTCTATCGAACCATCACCTACCAAAACTCCATAAATATATGCTAAACTACTCGATAGTTTCTTTGATGTTTCCTTAATAGGTTTCTCTCTAGATTTTGCATAAACAAATCTCGGCTTCCTCTTAGTATGTGTCCAGTGCCAAATCGTAGCAGAAGAAATCTGCAAGCTATTTGAAATTTTTCTAAGTGAAAAGCCTTTCTTGTTAAGATTCAGTGCCGTATTATAGTCTTCTATTGTATATTTCCTATATTCCTGTCCCCGCATATATTAATAATTAACTATCTATGATAAATAAATATCCATAACGCATTTCCATGCTCTGGGACTATATTGAAGAACCCGTTTTTTATTTAATGCTTTAATATTTTTTCCTAATTGTTCAATTCTTCTTTTTATTAATTCTTCTGTTTCTGAGAATACATTTGGTTCCTTACCAATGAAATAGAAGTGAATAACACCATCCTTATTTAAATATAGTATAGCTAATTCAAGAAAATTATATGCTTCTAAAGGTAATGGCATTAAAATTCTATCAAAATGCATATCGAGTTTAGGTAAAATAACTTTTACGTCACCATTTATTGGAACAATCTTATGTGACAGTCTATTTATTCGCACATTTTCCAAAGCATATTTATGAGCTTCTAAATTAATTTCAATTGCAATAATTCTTCCAACATCTGGCTGTTCGCTCGCAATAGCAATAGGGAAAGATGATATTCCACTGAACATTACAAGAACATTCTCCCCCCATTTAGCCTCTTTTGCAACTCTTTGCCGTTCCGTTCCTTCTCTCGGAGAAAAGTAGACTTTCTGCGGATCCAATTTCAGCCAATATCCATGCTCTTTGTGCAAAACTTCCGTTTCAGAACTTCCGGCTATCACTTCATATTCGCGCGTGCGGAATTCTCCCTTTCTTGCCGAACTTTTTTCCAACACAGACTTGACATTCTTGTTCATCTTCATTATCGTTTCAGCAATTATCGTTTTTCTGTCTTTGATTTCATTAGGGATCTCAACGAGTGCAATTATTTTTCCATTGCTTCCTATCAACTCGAACGAGTTCGGCACGTATTGCATTTCTTCAGCCCGCAAAACTTTTCCTAGAAGAGCTTTCAAATTATTTTTCATTATCAATCCCACAATTCTGCGTTTACTTTTCTTTCACCTGCACAATAATAACAGTTTTATCATCATTGTAAACAGTCGGGCGTTCAACGGCTTTTTTCAAAATTGATGAAACAATGTTGTGAGGAATCTTCTGCTTCTTAATAATTTCAAAAATCTCGTCCTTATTCATCACATCCGTAACACCGTCAGTGGCAATTACGATGTATGATCCAATTTCAAGTTTCTCCTCGCTGTAATGAACAAAAATAGTTTCTTGGCCAATTGCCTGACTCAGAGAGGCAGTTCCAAAAATTCTATCACTCCCAGTCAAACGAAAAATCTTTTCACCATTACTCATGTAAACTGGTGAGTCTCCAATGTTTGCAACCTTCAGCAAACCATCGTCAATATGAACAGCAGTAAAAGTCGTGTAACCAACAAATTTTTTCCCTTTATCTTTCAATATATGCTCGTTGATTTTCTGGAAACAATCGCGCAAATCGCCTCTGAAAATTTTTTGCAGATATTTGCAAGACTTAACAGCAGCTTCTTTTCCTCCATGCGGGTAAGTAACTCCATCTGCAACTGCAAAAAGATTTTTTCTTTTATCTATGAGTAACGCATCCTCGTTCTCTTGATGATCTTCACCCTTCACACTCCTGCCAAAGACTGACAATCTCATCATTAAAACCTCATAAATATCTTAGTTCTATAATTGAATTATGCTTTCGTTAATTGGGCTTGGGTTGAATGATGAAAAGGATTTGACACTAAAAGGATTAGAAGTTGTAAAAAAATCAGAAAAAGTTTACGCCGAGCTTTATACTGGATTCTGGCATGGAAATTTGAAGAAGCTAGAAAAAATAGTTGGTAAAAAAATTACAATTTTAAAGAGAAAAGATTTGGAAGATGAGTCAGAAAAAATACTGAAAGAAGCGAAACAAAAAGATGTTGCAATTTTTGTTCAAGGAGATCCTCTCGTTGCAACAACTCACAATGCTCTTCTACTCGATGCGAAAAAAATGAAAATTCAAATTCAAATTGTGCATAACGCATCAATAGTTTCTGCCATTGCTGAAATTGGGTTGCATGTTTATAAATTCGGCCCGACAGTTACGATTCCTTTTCCAGAAAAAACAAAAGGCAAACTGCCGGAATCGGTTTATGAAATCATAAAAATCAACAAGGCAAGAGGATTGCACACACTTTGCCTACTTGATATTGATCCTGAAAACAAACGGTTTATGCTACCACAAGAAGCATGCAAAATTTTGTTAGAAATTGAAAAGAAAAGAAACGATAATGTATTTACTGAGGATGCAGAAGTTATTGCTGTTGGAAAATTAGGGAGTGATAAACCTTTAGTTGAATATAAAAAAGTTAAAGACATGTTGAATTCTTACTTCAGAACGTATCCTACTGTTATGGTAATTCCAGGAAAATTACACTTTACAGAAAAAGAATTTTTAGAAAAATTTATTTACCGGCAAGACCTCTTTTCTTAGCTTCCTCTATTAATTCTTCATTTGATAAGCCTGATCCTTTCGGCTCTCTAGTTAACCACCAAATAACTAGCAATGTCAGAAAAATTATGACTAAGATAACTATATCTTGATCTGAAAGACCTAATCCAAAACCTCCACCTGGAAGAGAAATTCCCGGAAAAAGCGACAAACCACCTGCTGACAAATATGCACCTAATGCAAGCAATGCTGCTATTGGAAGGAGATACTTAAAATTAAAACCTTTCTCGAAACTTTTTCCTGAAAGTGGAAGTAAAATGAAGAAAATCATACCTAATGCAAGTAAGCTGACTAGGATCAGAGATACGTCAGTGAAGAAGGATGAAAGAAATTGAGCAATTGTTATTCCGACAGGAGTAAAACCGATTACGTAAAGAGAAGCAACAAGAGCAATTATAAGATTAATATTTCTAGATTTTTCTCCGAATATTTTTACCTTTTCTAGAATTCCATAAAAAATAGCAAATGTCAAAACGAAAGGAAGATAGAATTCGAAAAATCCGATGTTACGAGCTATGGACAGAAGATCAGCGAAAGATACCAATTACTTACCTCCTCCTCCAACTACGGCCGAGCCACCGACTATGAAGAGAATTGTTATTATCATAATTGCTGCAAATATTATCAATGACATAGTTTCTGGATCTATGGCTGCCTGCCCACTTATGCCTCCTGGAATGAAAAAATTTACCATACCGCTCGAGAGGAAAATCCCGAGTCCTATGACAAGGCCTGCCACTAAAGCTACTCCCAAATACTTGTTTCCAAGTTTTTCAGTTAATGTCTTAGACATGTCAGGAGGAGCGAACAGGCCGACAACGATGAGACTAACCATTATCACAAGTGTTGCGCTCAAGCCTTGAACAAAAAAGGTTGCTAATTTTGCTCCAAAGTCAGCGATGCCAAGAATTATCGGGGCAGACCAAACCATCATGGAAGCCACAATTGCGATGATCGCATTGACGGCAACATTTTTCTCCGGCTCGCCGAAAATCTGCGACTTGCGCAGCGCACCATAGAAAACTGCTGAAGTGAGTATGAAAGGAAGGAAAAACTGGTAGAAGCCTAACTGATTAAGTCTTAGTATTACAGTTTCGAATGGACTTGCCATATTTTTCCTCTTTTCCCTCAACTGTTCTTATCACACTCTTCCAAGCGAAGATGCAACAAGTAAAACTACGATAAATAATATTAATCCTGCTCCAATTATTAAGACATCAGCAGGAGGCGAACCAGGGCCACCTATTCCTACTTTAGGGCTTGTGAAAGCAGCGAGCAATGTCGTGACAAGTCCAGAAGTAACAAATATTCCAATCGCAAGTCCAATCATAACCATCAAAGTACTTCTTCTAGTGAATGTTTCTCCCAGCATTTTTGGCATATCCGGATAGAAGAAGCTAGCTGCAATAAAACCAACTATAAGGAAGATTATTATTACCATTGATTGAGTGAAGAAGATTGAGAGAGGGTTGACGAGAGAAACGCCAGTTACGAATGGAAAGATGAATATGAAAAAGGCAATGATAAAGGCAATAACACCGTTGATAATTTCCGAATCTCCAAAAATCTTCGCCTTCCTAAGTACAGCGTAAATTATTGCAGCAAAAAGGAACAGCAGCATTGCGTTAAGAATTCCCATTCCCAAAAGCTTGCTGACAATAGGCTGGAAAATATCCTGAGCAAGGACAGATGCTGGAATAAGCGCGAAGGCAATCAGCGAAGAAATGAACGCTAAATTAATTTTTCTCATTTGAATCTTCTATTTATTAATTTGGCTTATTAAAAATTTAAGGTTGTTTGATTTTGACTATTGAATCAATATCCTCGAATGGCTTTGAGTTGTGCTTCTAACACTTGTTTTTTTTGCAGAAGTTTTCCTATTTCAGATTCATAATGAGCTTTCTCTTGTCCGGTAGAACGATTTATTTTATCAGTGAGCTTTTCAATTTGTTTGTTGATATTTTTCAACTCATTTTCATATCCTATATTTTCTTTGTAAATACTCCTACCTCTTGAGAATGCCCAAGAAATTGTTCCAAAAACAAAGATTAGAATAAATAAACCAGCTGCCAAGAAAGTTCCTGATGCAAAAATAAACTGTCCAATGAAAAGATAAGCATCAGTGAAAAAAAGTCCTGTTGCTAGGACGAAAGCAATTATTGTGTTTATTTTGCTGCTAAAAAGTCTCATTGCAGTTAGCAATCCCCAGAAAATTGTGAAAGCAATTACGAATGGAAGAACAACTGTGTAAAGAATTTGACTTGGATCCATTGCAAGTAAATTTGGTAACGTAAGTGGCATTATGTCGCCATCCTTATTGCACGCAATCTTTGTTCTATTGCTAATTCAGCTTTGGTTATTTTATCCAATTCCGTTTGAAGTGCAGTTCTACTATTAGCGTTATTCTCAGTTGCTAGTTGATTCATTATTTGTACTCTTCTTTGCTCATATGCTCTAAGCTGTCCTCGTAAATCACTTGCACTTTTAGCATATGCTCTTGCTACATCAACCTCTCCCCACATTCTCCAGCTGGTTGCAATTCCCCACAGAACTATACCTAACATAAAGACAACAAAAAATGCGATTGCAGCAAATGCGGCTCCAAACGCGTAAAGATTGACAACAATAAATGTCAAAACTCCGGATGGAAGAAGAAGCATTACCATTGCGAATGCAAGAACTATATTTACTTTGTTTGGTGCGTATCTAAAAATTCTCAATTCCCTTAAAAGACCGTAAATGACAGTAAAAACCGCTATGAACGGGAGTATAACATACCAAATAACCTGAGGGACGTGTAGCCATTCAGGAGGGAGACCTGGAAAAAGAAACTGTGCAAGAGCGTCTACATTAAAAAAACTACCCAAATAGTTCTGCAAATTAATTGGTAGCTGTGCAAATGCTGGAGAAGCCATAAAAAATGAAGAAAGAACAATAAGGAGGGCAATTCCCCACAATTTCAATTGCATAATAATTAATTTTTCTTTGGAAGAGTTAAATGTTTGGAAAATGGTGGAGAGTTTTATTACTTTTTACGAAAGTCTTAAATACTTTACCAATGAGTAGTAAATGGTATGTTTAATAGAACAATCGCTCAAAGACTCCACTTTACGATGCAGACGTACTTAGAAGAACGGTCGATAGAGCCGAGTGGGGAAGACTGTCTGAACTCAATCGCGAGTTCGTAAAGTATTTTTGGAGTTTTAATTTAACATTGATTTTGCCCCATTTTATGAATAGATTAGAAAGGTCTAAAACCTAAAATAACGAAATTTTGTGAAAATTCATCAAATATTATATGAAAACAAGCTATAATCCAGAGCTTATGCTACATGAAAATTTTAAATTAAAGTTTGTTGCAAGATAAACTCTCATTATGTGAACAGAATAACTTGATCTAAAACATCTTTTAAAAAAGACCTAAATCTTATGGAGGTCTTTATCTTTAGAAAACCATGAATGACAACACTAATGATGTGCTCCGCTATAATCCAAAGATTATATAGACAACAAGCAAACAAGAAATAATAATACTTTATAAAATGTCTATTTGATGTAGTTTTTGCTAAAATGCTTTTAATCATCTCGAAAGCATTCTCTATATTCCCCCTACTATGATAAACCTCATCTAAACGTGCAGATAGCATTGCAACTTCATTTTGATTATCGGGATTAATTTTTATATTTGTCATATAAGCAAGATTTTTATTTTCTTTCTTGTCACAGATGGTGATAATATTTGTTTTAGCATCGTCTATCGCAACGCTGGGCATAGAGCGGGGTGCTGATAAACTCTTGATATAACGAACTTCATCATTATTTTTTGCAATCAGACTATATTTTACGTGTAATTTTTCAAAAATATTAATGTATTCTGAATTAGAAAAAAACCTGTCCGCGACTACAAAATCTATCTTTACCTTACTTTTTGCAAACTCTATTATTTTCTCTACTATGGTGTGCTGTGTTGCAGTATCATAGCAAGGAAGACCCATCAATATGTATTTATAACCCCTATGCACTATGCTCACTACCATGATTTTAACGCAACGAAAAGGTTTTTCGTCCCCTTTTTATAATAGGTTATCCAGACATTGTTGTCTTTGCCACGATAAGGAATAGTAGTTTGATCTATGGCTATCGTTAGCCCTTTACGAGAATTTAAAAGATTCTTTTTCCTCGCAAGTTTTAAAATTTCATCTAAATCCTTTTCATAATTTTTCTGCAACAGCTCTATTTCTCCATCGTATTTCTTTATCCGATTGAGAAATGTCTGACCTTGTGGCGATTTTCGTTGAATCCTATATTTCACTAATTCTTTCTTGAAGTCTTCTGCGCCGCCATTAGCGAACTTGCTTTCTAACGACATCTGCATCATTATGCCGAAAAGGTCTTTTGCGCCATAGACCATATTTTTACCAGTTTTAGGAAATTTGAAGTTAGGAAGGATAATTTTTTTAGCCAATTCTGCCACCTTCTTTCGGACAGCTTCCATTCTATATTGCTTCTTATCCTTGTCAATTGGTATGGAAGTTGGTTTTGGAATTTTTACTATCTGATCATCAAAATAAATTCCAAAATTATTTTTATACTTAGAAATAGATTTTATCAACGCCTCCAGAATTTCTTTTGTCCTCGGACTAATGGCATGCATCTTATAGTAAGAGATAGTTCTCTGGTTTGGTATTATTACGTTGTTGTTAATGTCTTTATCGAACTTGAGTCTCACGCATCGCTCTCGATTACTTTCTAAATATCTTATGAGCTTTGTGTCAAACTTTAAGTCTAAGATTTTCTGCAACAAAATAGCGTTGAAGAGAGCTATGTTAGAAAATTTAGGCCTTTGCTTCTCTATTTTATAACCTGCCCAATATCCAATTTCTCAAGGAAATCGACTGGATTTATGCTGCTTTGACCTTCGAAGTGCTTAAAAGTATTGCCAACATGATTTTCCAGCTTCCTGATGTAAGATTTCGATAGCTCCATAATTGTCACAAATTCTCCTTGCACCCGCAGCGCTGCAGGGCATGGCCTACCTTAGAAAAAGACGCTATTATCCTACGACCAGGATGCCTTCTGGTCGAGTTCGATGCAAATTTAAGTTTAATTAACATGACTATTTCATGTATACCGGACACGGATAGGTGTGAGCTAACGAATTTGCCAAATTTGAGGTGTTTTAACTATGGGAATATCGGAGTCGGAAATGCGGGCAGCTGCTACGAGACGTTGGGTAAAACAAAGAGGAACAAGAAAGCTATCTGGATTGCCGAACGACCGCAAAATAGTCAATCTCTTAAGAAATGAACAGCCGTTATCATTTACACAAATAGGTAAAAAGTTAGATTTGGTTGATCAAACACTCAATGATAACTTGAAAAAGCTCAAGGAGTGGGGAGAAATAAAACAACTGGATGATGGTAGGTATTGTTTAATAGATTATATGCCCGAAGAGGGAAAAAATAAGAAAAACTATTGAAATTTTTAGGAAAGAACAATTCAGAAACCCGACTTTAGAGGAAATATCTTATGAAACAGCGGCATCAAAAGCAAAAGTGAATAAAATATTGGAAAAAATTGCTAAAAGTGTCCAATGGCACCCTCCCTCAAAAGATATAATAAAAAAATCAGAAAGGAAGCTAATTAAAGTTTTGGAAATAGCTGCTTGGGTAAAGCTGAATTTTAAGAATTGCCCAATCGTAAAAAAGAACATAGAAGAAGACATTGAATCAGCAGAATATTATTTAGATAATCTTAGCAAATTCATACCAGATATTCATTTTAATTACGGAGATCCCTTTTCTTTTGAAATTAAACTTGGTGAAAAAATAACAAAAGATGCTATATTTGAAAAATTTAAAAACCATTTAGAAAAAGAAGGGGCTCTACATTTTCTTCCCAACATATCTTATAGCATAATATTTAATGAAAAATGTAAAGAACTTTTTCGCCAATTAAATTTTGATGAAATAAATAGAAACCGATGTTTAGTTGAGGCAAATGAATTTTTTGAATCAAAAGAGCAGATGGAAAAGTTTTTAAAGTCTCATTAGGTACAACTTTTATTAGCGCGCTTTTCTAATAGAAATCGATAATTTAATGGGTGTTATAGTTGGTTAACAAAATTATCGGTAAGTTCGAGGATAAGGAAGCGAAAATAGGATTATTAATGTATTTTATTCCTTCTTCACAAAACACAGAAGATATAAAAACAGAAATGTTTTTTAATAAAATGCTTTGGAAATATTTTATGGAAGGCAAAATAGCGTTAGGATATGATCCAAAACTAAAATGCATTGTGACCATTCCAGAAGTGGCAGAAATAATGAGAAAGGATGGTATTGTAGAATAAAATTATTTAAACCTTGTTAAATGTCACTTCGATTTCATTAACAAATAATAAAGACTTTCCATTCTTCCCTTGACCTTTGCTATTTCCCAGATTTCAGACTTCTCAAAATCTTCAAAAAGTTTCTGCTCTTCAAAGCTTTTCCATAATTCCATCGTATCTTTTATGTTTTCCCTCACTGCCATAATTACTGCGGGAGGCATGTTGTTTGTCAATACAACATTGTCTGCCAAGTCCTTCAATTTTTCATTCACTTCCCAGATAAACTGCATATTTTTCTTACTCATTCTTTAGCCTCGCTCGCCTTCTTGAAATAAATCGTTATCCTCTGCGGCCTGACAACGAACTTGTATTTGTATTCCGCCCTTATCTCAAGATGCGCGTGCAGCATGTCACTTAGTCTCAGGCTTACCCATGCCCTCTTTGCCTGCCAAGTCAGTTTTCTCCAAATTTTCATTCAAACACCCTCTCTTCCAACTTACACAACAGGTCGTGGGAAATTCAAGATTCGAGAAATTGCGGAAAATGAGACAGAATATATCATTTTTGATCCTCATTTTGCAATAGAAATGTGGGCAAATGATATACCTATAGTATGGTCTGTATCAAAGGTTCCGACAGGACCAATGGCACTTCCTTACACCGCAAAAGCTTCTGAACACCTAATGACTCCTCTACAACAACCCCCAATCAGCTATGTGCCATATTCAGTGAGACAAACGAGGCGTCAATCTAGAAGAACCCGAACTCAAAGATCAACTCATCAAAGGCACTGAATAAACAATCAATTGAGAATTATTTTTAATCTAGTCTTCAAGCAAAGCTTTTTTTCTTCCTACTGTCTGAATTTCTTGCTGCTTGAGTTTGTCTAATTTTCCTTGGAGATTTCCTGACAGTCTCCCTCCACCTTCTGCCTTTCTCATTTCCAATTCATTTATTTGAGCTCTTATAGTTGAAAGATTCTGCTCAACACCCTTCAACAACTCTGCTCTTGTTTTGGCCATTTCAATCTCACCTTTCGTGCCGTAACCGAAGAAAAGGAATTTACCAGCAGCCCAGAAAAATACTCCAACAAAGAAAACTATTCCGAAAGCCCATGCCGCAAGTGTTGCATCAATTGAATATAACCATAGAACTGAGGTTATTAGAGCACCGCTTGGCAGTGTCATTCCAGCCATAGCTATTGACAAGACAATTCTAACATTTTGACTTCTAAAAATTCTTAAATCATACATTATTCCATAGACTACTGCAACAATTGCAATAAAAGGAAGAATTATGTAATAAATTATATTTGGAAAAGCTATCCATTCCGGAGGCCATTTATTATTTCCAACAATGAAATCTACCCAAGGTTTTAGATCTGCTCCTCCAGTTCCGATAGGAAATTGAGCATAGACTACTGGAAGAGAAAATGCCAAAGCGAAAAATGCAATTAGCAGCAGAGGAAAAATCTTAAAACTCATATAATCCCCATTATCTAAATCTATGTTTCTTTTTCAAGTTTATATTTTTAAAGCCCGAAGGCTGAAAGATAGGCTATAAAGTAAGAAATTAGAACAAAGTATGCTATGAAAATCAGAACAATCATCACAATCTTCAACCAAATTCTTGTATCAGTAAATAGAACAAACAATGCGAGGATGTTGAAACTTATGAGTAGTGCTTTGTTTATCAAAGCATTCGGATCAAGAGTGAAGCCAATTTGTGACACAATGAATCCTATAATCAAAAAGGCAATTATTCTGCTCGGCCAATCTTTCAATTTGAAAATCAATACACCTGCAAGTCCAAGTATGAATCCAATATAGCCAAGTTTGCCAAGAAGAACAAGAAATCCTGCCATCGCTACACCAATCAGGTATCTTGCTGTCGAGGAACCTTTAAAAATTCCAATCTTTTCCAATAAGAGGCCGATTGCATAAGCCAAGAAAATAAACGGTAAAACGAAATTCAAAATGAAATCGAACAGGGTCAATGTTCCCAGTGTGGGAATTGGAATCGGAGTATCTAAAAAGGGGTAAGCCATGTAATCAATAAAATAGTTTGTTTTTTAAAGAAAAATAGAAATATAGAAATTAGAAATGCTGACTTAGGCTTCTCTCTTCAATCTCTCTACGAGGTCGCTGAGAGCTCGTACTGACTCAATCATCGGTGGAAGAGTGTCTTTGAAAGCCTTTTCTAGAGCAGACATGCGATTGTCAACATCTTCGAGAACATCCTTCCATGCATCCATTTTGTTGAGAATTTGCTGCTGTTCGTTTGTTCGAGTCTGAGTTAGAGATGTGATTTGGTCATATGCAGCAACCATTCTTTTCTCAAGCTCTTGATAACGTATTGTGAATTCCTTTACTTTTTCGTCGATGTCGCTCATTCTTTCCTTTACAAGATATTCAATATATTCTTCGCTTCCATATGATTGCTGCTGCTGCGGTTGTTGAGAGAATTGCTGTTGTAATTGCGGCTGCATCCATTCTTGACCTGCCTGCTGTGAATAGTTCTGAGGAAGAGAAGTTTCAGGCATTTGAGGAATTGCTGCTATTGTTGGTTGGAAAGATTCGAGTTGAGGAAGAGTTGCAGGAGTTGCTTCGGCTTTTGGAGGCATGATACCGCTCACACCCATCTTCAATGCTTCAGTTAGAGCTTTGTCAATCTCATCTGGAGCAAATCCTTCCTTTCTCAGTGCATCAATCATATCAGGCTCACCAAAGCCGCGAGATGCCATGTCACGAACTCTATCAACAGGAACAAGTCCTTTTCCAGAAATATTTATTTTCTCAGGTTCCTTCTTTTTGAAAAACAGCATTGTACCACTATTAATTATTTGAATTTTCGGCTTTTAATAATATCTTAACTCTCATTTCCCTCGTCACGTTCATACGACGTTCATACGACGTGCTTCTTCATTTTCTCGTCAAGTATTCTGTCCAACTCGTCTTTCGTTATAAACTTTGATTTTATCGGATTCATTATGTCGATATACATCTCGAGCTGCTTCACTTCGGCTTTTCCAGCAGCTTTTGCCAAATCCTTGTTGATTCTCATCAACTCATTTTCAATTGCAGTCAGTCTCTCTGCAATTCCAGTAATTTTTGCAATCATTCTTTCCATACTAACTCGAATGTCATCCATTTGTGATATTGCTGTGTTTTCCAGAGACTGCAATTGCTGATCTATTCTATCTATCCTCTGTTCAATCATCTTCATTCTTCTGCTCGATTCGTTCAGTCTCCTTATTGTCTCAGATGTTATTCCAGCAAAATCTTCTTGCGGTTGCTTTTCGAACGGGTTTGCCATAGGTACTAATAAAGAATTTGTTTCCTAAGAATAAATTTAAAATAGATGTTTTCTCTTAGGAGAGGCTGATGAGAGGTTTTGTAGAATGGTAGTGGATGTAGAATGGTAGTGGATTACGACGTTGTGGAGAATACTGTAAGGATTAATGCGATGAACTGGGTTATTGAGCCTAGTGTGGAAGACTCAGAAGCTACGATGGCAATTGTCATCGACGTTCTTCTGCAGGTGAAAAATGCTGAGAGAGTTATTCTTGCAGAGACTCGAGAGTATGAGTATGATTACGATCAAGTGAAAATGCTTGCCGAGATTGGAACGACGCAACAAAAATTGCTAAATGAAACAAAAATTTTATCTCTCGAAAAACTGGGACCTCAAGAAGCTGAAAATCTAAAGCCGAAGAGAATGGCCGATTTGCAATTCTTGCTGCTGGAAGTTTTAAGAAAAGACCCGATTGGAGCGTACGACAGACTCAAAAGAATGATTGCACACGAGACAATTGCAGCAGAAAAATCTCCTCCAACTCTGAAAAGAATTCACACTCAATACATTCAGAATGCATTGTATCCTTTCACGAAAGCTCTTGAAGAAACAATTCTTATCCAGCGAGTCAAACCTTTCCTTGATCAGTACAAACCTGGAGACAGAAGACTTTACAGAGAATTGTTCCATCCTCTCATAAAGCCGAACTTCATGCTGACTCGTTACATGATTTCTCCTCCGAAGGAAGGTCAGCGTATAGAGAAGTATGAACTTTCAGGAGGAATAACAGTTGAAATTTTCAAAGTTCCTGGAAAAGTTAGGAATGTTTATCAAATCACTCCCCCTGAGTTTCGCTTGAATGAAGACAAGTATACGATTCTCGACAACGCGCGCAGATATTTATCGGAGCACAAGCCAACAGAAACAGAATTCACAGAACCAGACAAAGCTCGCGAACTTTTTTTCAACATAGGTAGAGATCTCGTAAAAGAATTGGGAAAAAGCATGGGTGTTGAACTGAGCCCGCAAGAAATTGAAGAACTTGCAACAATTTTATCTCGCTATACAGCAGGATTTGGAGTTTTAGAAATTCTTCTGGCGGACGAAAAAATACAGGACATTTACGTCAACTCACCGGTTGGAACAAGCCCGATTTACATTTTGCATGCTGATTTCGAAGAATGCGAAACAAATCTTATTCCGACAAGAGATGATGCAGAATCATGGGCGACTCGTTTTCGTCTCTACTCAGGACGTCCTCTTGATGAAGCAAATCCAGTTCTCGACACAGAGCTGGCCGTACCAGGAGGAAGAGCAAGAGTAGCTGCAATCACGCGCACTCTTTCACCAGAAGGTCTCGGCTACTCTTTCCGAAGACACAGAGACAAGCCTTGGACTTTGCCACTTTTCATTAATGCAAGTTTCATCGATTCGCTTTATGCTGGAGTGATGAGCTTCATAATCGACGGTGGTCGCTCGATTTTAGTTGCAGGAGGAAGAAGCAGTGGAAAGACTTCCCTTCTTGGTGCGATGATGATTGAACTGATGAAAAAATTCAGAATTATTACAGTTGAAGATACACTTGAACTTCCAATTCTTGCATTGCGTCAGCTTGGTTTCAATGTTGAGAGAATGAAGTCACGTTCTGTCATAACTAGAGTGGAAGCGGAACTTCCTGCTGATGAAGCATTGCGAACGGCATTGCGTCTTGGAGATTCAGTTCTGATAGTTGGTGAGGTTAGAAGTGTTGAGGCAAAAGCTTTGTATGAAGCAATGCGCATCGGTGCTCTAGCAAATGTTGTTGCTGGAACAATTCACGGTGAGTCTGCATACGGAGTTTTTGATAGGGTTGTCAATGATTTAGGAGTTCCTATCACAAGCTTCAAAGCTACTGATATAATTACAATCGCTGGAATTCTTCGTTCTCCTGATGGAATTCATCGATACAGACGAGCTCTGGATCTTACTGAAGTGAGAAAGCACTGGAAGACAGATCCTATAGAAGAAGGGGGGTTTGTGACTCTGATGGAATATTCTGCTCGTGAGGATAGACTCAAGCCAACTGACACTTTAGTTGACGGAGAGAGTGTTGTGCTGAATGAAATTGCAAAGAAAGTTAGAGAATGGCATGGACATTGGGATGCTGTTTGGGACAACATTTTGCTAAGAGCGAAAATAAAACAAACTCTTGTTGATTACGCATTACGATATCAGAGGTTGGACGCTCTAGAGGCAGATACTGTCATCGATAGTAATGAAATTTTTCATCTTGTATCAGATCAAGTTAGGCAGGAAGTTGGCGGTCTGGATTCGAAAATGATTTTTGATAAATGGCTGGAATGGTTCAAGTCAAGATTGAAAGAAAAGCTTGAGACGAAGCATGCAATGGAAAGAATCGTATAATGCTGATTTTTAGAGGAGAAAACTAAAATTAATTAGTGATTAAGGGATGGAACCAAGGCTTTCGAAGGAATACGAAGAATTCCTTGAAGAATTCAGATTAAGGAAAATGACTTTCTACGAGACAATGTGCGCTTCTTTCGAATCATTAATTCCTTTCAATCCTCCGAACGCTGAGAAGGTTCAGGAAGCGATTGATTTTGCCCACATGAATTTAAAGCCAAGAGGACCGTTTGCGTTGTCAATATTTTTCTTGATTCTTTTTCCTGCCTTTTTTCTTAGTCTAGGTTACTTGCTGAATATTTTGAATCTAGCTTATGTTGTCTTGATAGGAGTTTTCGCTGTTACAATTTTCTGGTATCTCTACTCTCTTCCTCTCACAATGGCAACGTCATTCAGAATTAAAGCGAGCAGCGAAATGGTTCTTGCAATTGTTTACATGAGTATTGCGATGAAAGTCATTCCAAACATTGAATATGCAATAAAATTTGCTGCAACTAATTTGAAAGGACCGCTTGCTAGAGACTTGAAAAAAATCGTATGGGATGTTTATACTGGAAAACAAGTTTCGATGCTCGACGCCCTAGACCCGTTTATGGAAAAATGGAAGAGAGAGAATGAGGAATTCACAAAGGCTATTTTCTTGATCAAATCTTCCTTCTTCGAGTCGACAGAAAAGAGGAACAAAGTTTTGAGTGAGGCTGTCAACGTTGTTCTGAACGGAACTAAGGACCGCATGAAACACTATGCTCAAGATTTGAAGGCTCCGCTAACAGTTTTGAATGCTTTGGGAATTTTGCTTCCGATTATTGGACTTGTTTTCTTTCCGATTATGAGCATCTTCCTTCCGACGTTAATCCAGCCAGTCTTTCTCGTAATCGGTTACAACATCATGCTTCCGATAGTCATTTACTGGTTGATGAAAACTTATTTGGAAAGGCGACCTGCAACATTCCACCAACCTGACATTTTTCGTCATCCCTTGTTTGCAAAGAAAAAGATGTTCAATTTGTTCAACCCTCTGATCATAATTTCTATTGTTTTGCCAATAGGGATTATTGCTTTCAGCTTGTGGCAGATTTCAATGATTAAAGAATTAATTAATTTTCCACTATTAGGATATTCGCTTGCCATCACGTGGGCAGTATCTGGTGGAATTATTATCTACACAATTTTTTCCAGCAAAAATAAACTAAAAATCAGGGAAGATGTGGTTCAGATAGAGTCTGAATTGGGAGAAGTTCTATTCCAACTTGGAAACCAAATTACGAGAGGCATGCCTATTGAGAACGCACTGAAAGAGACGCTGCCGAGAATAAGAGAAATGAAAATTTCAAAAATGATTGAAAAAATTATGTACAACATGGAAACTTTCGGAATGACTTTCTCTTCGGCAGTCTTCGATAAGAATGCAGGAGCGATTAACTACTATCCTTCGAATCTTATTGAGGCGGTTATGAAAGCCGTGACCGAGATTTCCAAGGGAGGAATGTTGGTTTTGTCAGATGCGATGCTGTCGATAGCGACTTACCTGAAGAACATGCACGATGTGGAAGAGGATTTGAAAGACCTGCTTGAGGATGTTGCGTCAAACATGAACATGCAGGCGCTGATTTTGGCCCCGCTGTCTGCCGGGATTGTAGTTTCCATGACTTCACTTGTCATTAGGCTTGTCCAAATTTTGGGAAAAGCAGTCGAGAAAATTCAGTCCCAACTAGCGAGCTCAGGACCTTTGGGAAGCATTGGAAACGGTTTCTTAGGATCGTTCCTCCAAGTCAAGAACCTGATACCTATCCAGAACTTCCAGCTCATTGTCGGATTTTACATGATAGAAGTCGTGTCAATGATTTCAATATTCATGACCATAATTAGTTATGGGGATGATCGCTTAATGCGCAACTACAATCTGGGAAAACTCCTGCTCTACAGCACTTTGATATATTCAGGAATTCTGCTTATGATTTACTTTGCTTTTAGCACATTGCTTCCAATTGAAACACTTGCAAAAGGATTGTAAGGTGAAGAAATGAATCGAGTTTCGAAAAAGAAAGGAATAAGCACAATGCTTGCAGTGTTGCTTTTCATAGCTCTTGCTTTTATCATTATTTTGTTTGTTTATTACGGATATGACTTGATTAAAGGGCTTTTTGAAAAAGGATTCAGGGGTGGAATTTAATGAACAAAAGAAAAAGTAAAGGAATAGTTTCATCAAATATTACAAATTTTGTGTTTTTAATTATTGCAATTGTGGTTTTGGTTGCAGTTCTTGTATTTTTGTTTCCAGGGGCCTCTTCGGGAGTCAAAAGCATTAGTCTTGCAATCAAGAAGCCATTTTGTTGCGATTTGTTAGGTTGCAAACCAGCAACTCAGGGTGGAGGTTCATCAGTATCAAATCCATCTGGTGCAATTGGCTGTACTGCATTTTGTTATGGAGTGTGTGGATGAATGAAAGGGTATATTACATTAAGCTTAGGAAGAATTATTGAAATGGTTCTTGTGATTGTTGTCATAGCCCTTATCCTGTTTGTAACAGCTCCACAAGTTTCTGGTTGGATTAATCAATATATTTTTAATCCTCTAACAGGTAAAGGAGTTCCTTTAGGGACGCCTGAAGCAGTGACTCTCGAAGCTGCGATTAAATGTTCTTACTTGAGATGCTTTGACGGTTGCGGTAAAGGCAGCGTGCAAAGTATTGACATAGGGACGAAGAATTGCGATGCAGATTTCTGCGTTCCTTACAAGGATGCAAACGGAAAAGTCTGCGGTGATAATTCGAAATCTCATCCAGTCGTCGTGACTCTTCTGCAAAGTCAGGCATTGGATAAAAGCAAAATAAAGAAAGGAGGTCTAGGCGACTGCATTACAACTGCAGATAGCTGTGATGCGTGGAAAATAAATGGCTGGGTTACTGTGGAAAAAGGCGCGACAACTGAGAAACAGTGGGAAGAACAGAATTGCAGGAAGATTTTCGGAGTTGGTATTTCAGGATATAGTAAAATTTTGATTAAACAAAACAAGTATAATGTCTGGACGACTAGTGACTATGGAACTGCTGTATGTATTGCAAAATAAAATTCAGGATTTAAGATTTAGGGATTTAGGGTAAGTTTATTTATATAGCAAAATTCAAATTTAAAATTGAGGTTAATTGATGAGAAGCAACAAGATGAAAGGTGCCTTGCCAGTTCCTTACATAGTTGCCATTATCATTGCAATCCTCGTCATAGCTGTTTTAGTCTACTGGTTTTTTGTATTGAGCAATGAAGGGACAACGACTTCTTCTGAAACGATTTGCCGTGGAAAAGAGATTGCCTATTGCACTCAATGGTCAGCAACGGGATACAATCCAGACAGCCAGCCAGGAAAGAAGGATTTCAGCCTATGGGCTTCAGACTGCGTCAGCTATTCCTGGGCGAAGAGTGTTAATCCGACAGCATGCAGACAAGTGTTAAATCAACAAACTGCTACAGTTCAGTAAACTTCAATTTAATTGAAACCTAAATGTAGTTATGATGAACAGTAAAAAAGGTATTGCTGCTCACGTCCTGACGATAATAGTCATAATTGCACTTTTTGGTTTTTTCATCCTCTTAATCGTTTTCACTTGGATAGATACTTCGAACCAGCAAGCGAGTCAGGCACTCTGCTCAGCAAAGATTCTGAGTTACTGCGCGGACTGGTTCAAAAATGGCTTCAAAGACATACCTTGGAGCTGGAGTCAGAAAGGGCCTCAAGGATGCGAGAAGTTCAACATAAACCAGCCTGTTAATCCTGACGATTGCAAAAATTTACTTGGAACGAAATGAAAGCTTTACTTTGAGCGAAATGAAATTAGTATTATTATGAGTTTCAAGAAAAATTCTAAATTTTTTAGGAATTTTGGAAAAGCGAAAGGCGTGGAAAGCGTTACAACTGTTATGGGTGCCATTTTCATTGCTGCAATTGTTGTTTTCTTCTTTTACTACATTTTCCCCCTATTCTTCGGAGATTTGTTTAAGTCAATTGCACTCTCATCAGGCGAAATAGTTGCCCGCGATATAGCAGGATTCATTTCGGTTAGTGGCGTTGCTCCAAACGAAATCAAAATTGAGTACTCACCTTCATCATCAGTCCAGTACAATGTCAGTGTGAATCAACGAGTTGTCGAAGTGAATGTTGCAAATGAAAGGGCTAATATAAAAGAGGTCGCTTCTGCTAAGACGGCAGTTGATAATTTGAATGCTAACATCATTCTTGCAAACATTTTTGATATATCAAAAAACATGAAAGCGGTCATTGACCAGAACGGAAACAAAAATTTTGTTCCTATTTATTCGATAATTGGAAAGTCGAGCGCAACTGTCTCTTGTGCGAGTCTGGGTGGTACTTGCAGAACGACTTGCTTTGCTAACGAGAGAGATGCAGGAACGAATGATTGCCCTCAATATGGAGCCGCAGGCGGAAGAACCTGTTGCACAAAGTGACAAAGTGGTGTGAATTGAAATGAAAATTAATCAAAAAGGAATCTCGCAAGTTTTTGTCATGGCCCTTTTCGCTATGGTTGGACTGGCAATCAGTATAGTAATTTTCTTCTATTTCTTCGGTCACTTATTCATAATAATTCCTATATTGAAGGAAAACGAAGTCGAGAGGCATTCCATAATTTTGGCAAATCTTTTTTTGAGTTCTGACAAACTTACTTACTCAGATAATTTCCGCTCATATCGTGCAGTATTTGACAAAGATAAACTTGATAATGAATTAATTGACGAGAAAACAGCATTATCATTTTTCAACATTGCTCAAAAAAGCACATTGTTGGATGAGATAAGCTATCCAAACTCCATTGTCGTTGCAACAATTGCTGACACAGAAAATAATAACAAATGGTATATATTCAGCAAAGGGAAAAGCCAGTGGGCAGGAACAGCCGCTCAGTCATATTTTGAATGCATGATTTCTCATATAAGAATTGATCCGGCTTCAATCTTCAGGGCAATCAGACACGGAATACCGAATCCAATTGATGCTTTTTGGAAAGATTATGATATGGAAGCTTGTCAGCAAGTTTTCAATTCAAAACAAGGCGTGGTTGCTTTCAAAACATTTCCTGTATCAATTCGTTATTCTGACAATGACATTCACTTAGGAATTCTGAGCTTGAGTCTGGCGGAGGCATAAAAAATGAAAGGACAGCTTGAGTGGGCAGTTGTTGGAATAATTCTGGCTGTGGCATCTTTCATAATAATAATTATCCCATTCATTTTCACCAGAATTCATTTCGTCGAGACAATTGATGCTGAAGTCGTTCAAAATAATGCGCAACTCGAGTTGCTTGCCCTTCTCTCTTCGACGAATCAAGGCAAGCCTATCTATCAAATAATGGTCGAGCATCTTGTATACAAGCAATATCCTGACATTGAGCAAATAGTCACTCCTGGATTAGAAAAATTTTCACAATGTTATAATTTGCAACTTGGGAATGAAGTGCTTGCAAAATCAAAAGATTGCGACCCTCATAAGTTTACGGCTGTTGCAAAGATAGTTTTGCCTTACCAGCCCGGAAAGAAAGTTGCATTTTTAAATCTCACTATCGACTGAAGTGATTAAATTATGAAAAATGAAAACAGCTTGAAGAAAAAAGGAATTGCAACTATCATAGTGATTGCTTTTCTTGTCATGGCTGTCATTGTAGTTACAGAAGGTGTGATTCTTGCCAATTATCTGGTCAGATCAGAAAATATCGTCCGTGCGATAAGAGAGGAAGAAATAATAAAAGCGATCAATACAGTCGAATTTGCTAAGAGAGGGATTTCTCAAGCTGTTCTCTACTCATTTAACCAGGCTGCGTATGACATTGGCAGCAGAGGTGGATATTTCAACATTCCTTCAGGCATTTCTCTGAACTGTGTTCCTTACTGGAAAATATTTTCTGCTAGCAATATTCCAAGCGATTTCGAATCAGAGCTTAAGCAAAATGTTCTGAAAATTTTGAATTCTTATGGAGATTCCCTTGACATAGATGTTCCGAAATATGAGGATGTTCAGTTTGACAAGGATAATAATTTGATGAATTTGACATCTTCGGGGAAGCTTGCCTATGACGGCGATTACTACAAAATCAGCGACTCCGCAAATTTTGTCCAGGACGTTGACATGAAAGTTTTCAAAATGTTTGATGTTGCTAAGGAAGTTGAGGAAGAATTGAACTCAGGAATTTCCGATAAACAATATTATTCAGATGCCCTTAATACCATTTTATCCATAGAGAGTTCTGTTGGGAAGAAGTATTCTGCTGATGGAATAGAAATATTCATTCAGCCTAGCGACAATCTTGGCGATTCAGAAAATCATTTTGCAATAAGAATTTTAGTTGCAATCAAAGACACCTCACACAAGCAGCTAGTTTACGATTATTCCGGAAAGAGTTTGCAGATGAATAATCTCCAATTCAGATATTACATGCTTGTTGGCAACTCTCAAATCACTCCAGAAACAAATTCCTGTTCAGAGATAAATTACAAGTAATCAATTGAAAGTCAAATCAATTTTCATCAAACTGCTCTGACTGGCAGTGATGTGGGAGTTATGTCGCGATAGTAGTATTCGAACGTTGCAGTAAATACTATTCCTCTGAATTCAGGCACCGGACCGCTGGATTTATATATCGGCAAATCGCAGATAAACTGAACACTCTCACCTTTCTGAAATTCAAGATTCTGAAATTCTTGAGTTGTTCCTTCAGAAAAAGTCCCCTTGAAATCGTGAACTGTGCAGCTTGCAAGTCCAAGATCCGCAAAAGTTCCGATTCTTTTTATCAGCATGCTTTTTGCATCTATATTTCCCTGTCCATTGTTAATGATATCTACAAACATCTTTACATGATCTAATTTTCCTCCTGTAGCGAGAGAAATAAAATAAGGAGGAGCAAAATGCACAACCACGTCAACAGGTCCTGGATCCGATTGAGGTTTGTATTTTGAAAAGTCAATTCCTGCCGCGTTAGTTTCTGAACTTGATTCGAAAATTTCCCCTTTGCCAAAGCCTGTGTATGGATACACGGTGTAGATTGTAATGTCTGTGAAACTCGGAGCATAGAAAGATATTGATTCCTGGCTTTCCAGAGACACGACCTGCGTTCCGCCTGGCAGAATGTCACACGGATCATTCTTGGTGCAGCTGCTCGGCGTGAAGCGTATTAACTTGTCTTGGAGCTGACCACCGCTTTTGATTTGGCCAGTCATTTTTCCTTCCACATAAACTCCTGTCAAATAATTCTTAGTGTCAAGATTTTTTACTGTGAAAGGAAGAGTGTAAGTTTCGTCCGGAAAAATCGTCGGCACGGTTCCAGTTAAACCACCGAGTTGCTCTTGAGCCAGAGTAGAAATTCCAATTTTATCGTATGTGGGAACTGCTTGCTTCATGTTCATGCATCTATCAGCGGTCCTTTGATCTACTTGATTGATAATGGTAAGGGGAATCCATCCACTGCAAAGTTGTTGATCAAATACTCCTGTTGAAAGAACATTTACATAACCAATATATATGAAACCAAAAATTACTGCAAATATGAAATAGGATACCCCTATACCGTAAAAGAATCTTGGAAGGAAAGATAAATCAACTCCTCCCCTTTTAACAGAAATGACCAGATACACTACAAAAATTCCTCCTATGAAGTAACCTGGGAGAAAAGTTACTATCCAATCTAGCAAAGATGGATCTGTAATATATTTGCCAAGGACATCTTTAAGAAAGAACTGAATTATGTTTCCTAATGGAGTGGCCCAGTAAATATAACTGAAAATGCTAACGCCAATTATGAACATGAGTAGTGAAGCAACTGCGCCGTGTGATTTGCTAGATTCATTTTTGTCTTGTGGTGGTGGAGACGGTGCAGGTTGTGGTTTTTTATCCTTGTCTTCTATTACTACAAGTTTCTCCAAATCCTTTGTTTCAGATCCCTTTCTTTTTCGAAATTCCCTTAATCTCTTAATGAATTCTTCAACCCTGTCTTCAAGAGCCATTAGTCATCTATTATTTAATTAGCAAAGAAAGTAAAAATATAAGCTCGCTAAATGTTTTTATTGTTTAAAACAGTAATTTAATTTGAAGTATATGCTTCCTAACAAGAGAACTCTTATATTATTATTAGTAGTCTTCATGACATTTGTTTTAGTTTCAAGTTATGTAAAAGCTGCTCCTGTTGATGATTTGATTAATTGGTTAAGAACTTTATTTCAGTCTCAAAATGTTATTACTGGAGGAATTGCTCCGTTTGGTGGAAGCGGTTATTGTGATACATTGGGTTCACCTCCTTCTGGATGGACTTTTACATGCACGCAAAATGGGCAGCCTGGTGGCTGTTTTACTTGTAAAAATTCAAGTGGAAACAGTCAAGGAACTAGATGCTGTTCTACAGCAAATAATGAAATTTGTAACGGGCCAACAACTGGTCAATGGCCATGCTCACAATCATCAGGATCAAGCGGATATACGTATTCAGTTTCTGCTAGTGGCCTATACGGCGCGTGGACAAACTTGTATGTTGATGGACAAGATTCAAGCCATTATGTCGGATGTCTGTCGAGTGATAATACAAATGGATGTGCACCAACTAATCAGCTACCATTTAGCGGAACATTCACTGGCAACCACTCGATCTATGTCCAATCTAGTGTGGTCAAAGGCAGTAGTACGTGTAATATCATAGGAAATAATGGATTGTATATTACTGGTCCTGGTAGTCATATATTTTATTACACTTGTGGAGGAACAGGCGCAACTGCTGGAAGAATTGATTCAATCACAGTTTATCAATTAGACAAAAATTGCAATGCTATTTCTGGAAAATCATGGGTAGTTTGGTCTAATGGTAACCCAACAGGTCAAGTTCCAACAATTCCGACATGGAGCAGCGGAACCGATTGTAGTAATGGAAACATGAGAATTGATATGAGATTTACAAATACGGGCAGTTCAAGCGGATGGTTTAGTTTTGACACGCAAACTGTCGCGGCTGGTGGACAAAGAATTTCAACAAACCAAATATCTGTTGGCGCAAATCAGCAAGGGGTTCTTCCACACTGGATTCGTATGTGGGCTCAGGACATTACTGAAAGAAACTGGCTGATGGTTACTTCGTCTCAGGGAGGAGCTGCTTCTCAAACTGATGGCCCAATTGATTTTCAAGTCAAAAATGGCGGAACGACTACAAGCAATAATGTCAGACTAGACAAAATTACCGTTAGTTGGCTTGACGCTAGTTGCGTGCCCATACAAGTTTGGGACGTTTATGCAAATGGCGCGGCAACAGGTCAAGTTCCAACAATACCTACATGGACCAGTACAAACAACTGTGCGCAGGGAAATATGAGAATTAATTATGATTTTACAAATATTGGAAGTTCTGGATTATATCTAAGTGTTCAGACACAAACGCATGGTCAACAAACAGGTCTGGATGGAGGAATAATTGAAACGCCGCAACAGTTGATAAATCCAAATACACAAGCCCATCAGGCACACTGGATAAGAATGTGGTCCGAAAACATTCTGGAAAGAAATACTGTTTTGGTAGCAACAACATCTGGTGGATCAAAATCGAACGGACCAAGTTTTGATTTTAGTGTTAACAATGGAATTCCGGCCGGAGAACCGTGCAGTCAAGATGGAGTATGCTGGCCGGACACGACCTGTGCTGATTTTGCAAATGTTCACGGATTCTGCGTAAGTAAGTCTTACTATGACCAACATCAAAATTGGTTCCAGCAATTAAGCCAAACTTATTATTGTGGCGCTAACTTCTGTCTTGTTGCGAATGTCGATAACGATGGATGCTGGAATACGCGAGGATTCTGTTATACATTTAATTCTCAATCTCCAACTGGATGTGTAGGTCCAACTAGCGCGCAAATCACTCAAGAGTGTCAGAACAGAGGAGGAAATCTTTGTTCATCAACAGTTGGATCAAACGCGGCAATAATTGATCCCACAACAGCTTACCATAATTTTGCAGTATGTCAAAATACAGCAGGCACTTCTTCTTCCTCGTCTTCTTCATCTTCTTCAACTTCGACCACTGTCACAACCACAACAACTGCATCTCAATCCACGACGACAAACACAATGACAACAACGACCACTCCGACCGCGCCGTTGCCGCTTCCAATCAATTGCAACACGTGCCTTGTTAATTCTCAATGTGAATGTACTGTCGCTCAAAGTGATTGCACGAATGGTGTTATGTCTGTCACAAATAAAAATAATAACCCTCTTCCTGCCCCCAATGCAACAGTAGTGGGGCAACCAATGGATCTTGTTTACTATCCGAAGCAAACTGGAAGTGTTAATGTGACAGCTTTATGTTTCGATCCGTTTCCAAAGTCAAGAGGCAATTCAACTGAAGTTCCTGTTCTGAATCCGTTCATAGTTTGTCCTTCTCAAGGTCTTGTAAACGTTCCGCTCAGTTGTCAAGTAAATAACTGCAATTCTGGATACGTTCAAGCTGTCCAGAACAATGCACTTCTTGGAAGTTCATCTTTCACATCGACTTCATTTACCTTAACATTCACTGCACAGACTGTTGGAAGCGTAAGCGTCTCAGCATCCTGCAACTCACCACCAATACCATTGACTACGGTATCCATTCCGATTTTGTCAGGACTTGGAACGACTACAACGACTGCTGCCATCGGCACGTTCACAGGAACGAACTTCCAGTGTATAAAACTTGACGGAAGTTGGCAATGCAGTTTCGCTTATAACAACAAAGCGGGTCAAGATATTATTGTTCAATTTAGTTTCGCAAACTCAGGAGTTGTAGCTCAACCACCGAACACTCCAACTTATACAATCGCAGGACAGGGATCTAGTATTGCAAAAGTCACGTTCGATTGCAATCTAAATGATCCAGGAACTTATGTCGTAAGTTGGAAAGCTTATAGAGACGAAACGAGAAGAAATCCAATTGCATGGGCTGCGCCGTCAAGTAGCCTACCTCAAGTAGATTGTTAGAATTAAAATGATGATGAAAATGAAAATAAATAATAAATTCGAAAACAAAATAAAAATTTTCACAATTTTATTTCTAATATCAACAGTCTTGATTCTCTCAACTGTTTCGATAACATCCGCTGCTATATCTTGTCTCGACTGTCAGGTTGGTAATTGTAATTGCATTGTCGGAATATGCTCTAGTGGAATATTTTCTGTGTACAATAACAGCGCATGTTCTGGCAATCCCATTTTCGAATATACATTCTCAGCACGAAATGTTCCTTGGGCTCCTGACACTTCTGCTACATACTGGGTTCAGGCTTACTGCGACGATGGAGTGACACTAGAACGTTGTGTATCTCAAACAGTGGCTTCCTTGCAGCAAACAACCACAACAACAAAAGAGCAATCCACTACCACAACAACAGAAGTCGGTGGAGGCGGAGGTGGAAGCACGTTATGGTTGATTGTGGCGATAATAATTGTTGTCGGAATAATTGGGTTCCTCATCTACAGACTCTTCTTCTCGAAGAAAGGGAAAAAGACAGGAAACTACGAAGAACTTTACAGGAAATGGGGAGCAAGGACTCGCTGAATTTTGTTAAATAACAAACCTTTTAACTTGTAGCATTAATAATAGAATAGAAATTTTAATAAATTCAGTCGTGCAAAAAACATTGAGAAACTACAATCTAAAGAAGTCCAGAGGTATTGAAAATGACATTTGAACAGGCAAATCTGGCTTATCTATTGGGAGCACTTTATGGGGATGGATCTTTTTCTAATGAAAGAATTTTTTTTGGCGTAACAGACAGAGATTTCGTGGAGGCTGTCGCAAATACTGTAAAGAAATTATTTGGAATAGAACTGACAATTCGAACCAGAAAACTGTCTCTTAAGAACCCAAAATGGAAAGATTATTTTCATTTTAGCTCTCGAAAAATATACTCTTACTTAGAGAAGTACAATCCAAAAATAAACAATGAATTACCAAGATTCATAAAAAAAGGAAACTTGCGAGTAAAAAGTGCTTTTCTAAAAGGATTTTTCGATGCGGAAGGAAATGTTGACATTAGAAGTGTCAAAAGGAAGGATGGAAGAACTGATGTAATAAGACATGTTAAAGGATTTTCTAACAATACAAAAATGCTTAATGAGATTAAGCAAATTTTATCTACATTTGACATAAAATCAAAAATTTTCAGAGGTAAGAAGAACAATTATTATATCTGTATCTGGAACTACAGAAGCCTAAAAATCTTTAATGAAAATATAGGATTTGTCATTAAAAGAAAGCAATTATCTCTTGAAAAAGCTTTGAATAGTTACAAAGAAATTCAAACTCGATGGAATTTCGAAACCTATAAAAAAGTAATGAATCTAGGAAAAACTAAAGGAATTGGAGCGAAGAAAATAAAACAAGAATTATCAAGAAATGGTTTTAATATACCTCAACCTACAATAGAAGCTTGGATTTACGGTAAATCAAAAATAACATAAACAAACAAAAAATGGAGGTGTAAGTAATGACACAAAAAAAATCTGAAAACTCCGTGGATAGTAATATCATATTCGTGGGGCATAATCATTAGAAATAATGGTGCTCACCCAGCATGGCATACGTCCTGGCCGTTCTTACGCAGTTCAACGACGGAAAAAAAGAAGTCCACATAAAAGCTAGAGGAAAAGCGATCAGCAGAGCAGTTGATGTTGCAGAGATTGTCAGAAGAAGATTCATCAACGACATGCAGATAAAGAGCATAGACATAAACACAGAAGAAAGGGAATTGGAAGACAAATCGAAGATAAACGTGTCAACAATATCCATAGTGTTGTCAAAGTAATAGACAAAAATAATAGACAAAAAAGCGAAAAACAAAAGTAAAAAACATAATCAAATAAAAATAATTCAAAATCAAAATCAAAACAAAAATAAAGACAAGAAATTATCTTTCGAGAATGAAAGTCTTTTTGTGAACTGGAATTTCTTTTATGCGATGTATTAGCATTTCCATTCTTTCTCCAACTCCAACGATTGGAGTCTCTTCCATTAATTGTCTCGCGTTTTCAAGTTTCGGATGTTTTTCAGAATAGATAGTAAATAATCTTTCGTCTTTTGCTACATGATCTCCAAGTTTCTTATAAAGCAAAACTCCTGCTCCTTTGTCTTTTGGGGATCCAGCTGCTCTTGCCACTTCAACTAGCGCGGAATTGTCAATCCAAAGTACAACTCCTGATTTTTCAGAGTGAAAATCGATTCCATATTGTCCTATCTCTATGTCTTCAGGCTTTATTTCAGCATTTCCATGCTGCAGACCTATTATTTCCCGGAGTTTCTCTTCCGCCTTTCCAGATTTTATTATGTCTCTAGCCAGTTGATCACCGTTCTTTTTGCCAGTCATCTCGAACAGAATTCCGGCGATGTGAATTGTTTTGTCTATCAAATCTGGAACATTCTTCTTTCTCATCAAAACTTCTAACGCCTCGCGAGCTTCAAGAGAAGGACCGATTGCATATCCAACAGGCTGTTCACCGAAAGTAACAGCGCATTGGACAGTCATTCCTAGTTTCTTGCCAATTGAGATGAAATCTTTCGCTAGTAAGTTTGCATCTCCAATAGTTTTTATTTTTGTTCCTCTTCCTGTTGGTATATCTATCACAACAAAATTTGCTCCTACTGCCTTCTTCTTGCTCATTATCGACGGAAGAAGCATCGGATCGATTGAAAGCGGAAATTCGACTTGAATGAAAATGTCATCTGCAGGCGCCATTTTCAATGCTCCGCCCCACACAAAACAGCCATTTGATTTTTCCACAACATTTTTCATCTCAGAAATATTCAGTTCTACATTCATCAACACTTCAGCCCTATCAGCAGAACCAGCAGCAGAAGTAATTGCTCGAGAAGAAGTTTTCGGAATTGTCAAACCAGCAGCAGCGACAATTGGAACGACAAGAAGAGTTGTTTTGTCTCCAGGAACTCCACCAACGCTGTGTTTATCCACAATAACTTTTTTGTTTAGCAGAAGTTTGTCTCCAGTCTCAACCATCGCCATCGCAAGATTTGCTGCTTCATCAAGATCTAGGCCGTATTGGTTTAAAGCAGTAACAAATGCAGCAATCTCTATTTCGCTCAAATTGCCTTTTACAACATCATGAATTATTTCTTTTATCTCGTCATAGACAAGTCTTCTTCCTTTTAGTCTGTTGATGATGTACTGAAGAGACTGAGGGAATTTTGCTACTTCCACATTCACTTCAACATCTTGCCTCAGCTTTAGTGCGTTCTTTACTTCTTCTGATATTCCAATGTTTCCATGTCCTACTACTCTTGTTGTTGTATTTACTATCGCGGTAATTTCATTTCCTCTATACTGAACCTTCACTCTACTCAAACTTCTTGCTCCAAGATCACTAGCATCATCATGATGCAAAATTACTATAGACTTTCCTCCTGCTTCCAGTCCGATTACCTTAGCTCTTAATTTCATTCAGATGTGCAACTCCTTTGCTGACATACGCAAGCAGCTGTTGGTTTATGTGAAACGAATTGAGGGCATAAAACATTTTTTGGGCATCCTGCAACAAATGTCTTTCCGTTCACACACTCCCATTTTGCTCCTGCATTCTCACTACAGCAATTCGTTATCTCCCACATGCAATCAGAATTATCATTGCATTTTGTTTCTATTATTCTCTGCGGAATTATTTCTGTTGTAGTTGTTTGAGTCGATAGTCTGTTGCCTTGATCAAAAATTACATAAATTGGAACTGAAGAGAATTGCAAGTAGAAATAAGCATTTACTGCAACTATCAAGAGAATTAAAAATGCAGTAATTATATAAAAATTTTTCTTATTCACAAAATCACACTAAAATAAATATTGGATTGTCGCTTAAATTGGCGTTGCGGTTCCCCATTTCTTAAGAGCAAGCGCTAATTCTTTATGATTTTTTGCATAATCATAAATCGGAATTCTTTTCATGCCTGCTTCAATAGCCTGCATTGCTGCGATTGCTCCTTGTCTTGTTCCATTTGGGTGTCCGTGAATTCCTCCACTGACTAGTATCGCAAAGTCTGTTCCTAATATTTTCATTACCTTTGGAATTATTCCTGGATGTATACCTCCTGATGAAACTGGCATCATCGGTTTTATTTGATACCAATTCTGTTCTAAAAATTCATTTCTCTTTTTTACGTGATGCGCGCGTATCATATTTGCGATTCTGCTTACTTCAACTTTTGTTCCAACTAACTTTCCAACTGCCGTTCCCACGTGAATAGTATCTGTTCCAATCATTCGCATAATTTTTCCAAGGAAATACATTGTTATTCCGTGATTAGGAATTCTGTCAAATGCAGCATGCATTGCACGATGAGCGTGAATTGCTAAATCGTAATCAGCACAAACTTCTCTCATTGTCTGGACAGCTGCAATTCCTGATGTAACAACGTCAATCATTGCAAACTCCCATCCATAATCACGTAGCAATTTTGCCCGTTTCATCATCTCTCTCGTTTCGCCTGTTATGTTAAGGAAAGCTGACTTTCTTTCTTCAGTTAATTTCTCCGCCTTTTCTCTTGCTTTTGCCATCATCTTCACCCTATCGGCAAACTTGTTGAAAGAAGTTGACGTTAAATTCTCATCATCTTTAACAATATCAAATCCTCCCATCCAAGTCTCAAAACCAATTCGAGTGTGTTCAGCTGCGCTGTAACCTATTTTAGGTTTAGGTACAGCTCCAGTTATTGGTCTTTTTTTCACTTTTAAAATTTTTCTTATCCCTTCAATTCCATGACTTGGTCCCTTAAAATGTTTTAAATATTCTTTTGGGAGAGAAACATCCATTAGTCTTAATCTATTTAGAGCTTTCATTCCAAAAATATTTCCAGCGATCCCGCTCAAAAGTTGGGGTGTATTTCCTGGTTCCCAAAGCTCGATTGGATAAGCAACCTTCACAAAATTACCTTTTACTTCAAAAACTATTGCCATAATTTTTCTAACACGAGGAGGAAGTTTGTAGAGAGTTGTCCAAGTTCCTGCAGAAGATTCACTTGCAACTCTTCCAGCAGCCTCTTTCATCGAAATTCCTTTTGCAGGTTCAACTCTGAACGAGCAAACTAAATCAGTCTTAGAAGGTCTGTAGTTCAAATCAACAAATTCAAGATACCAATCGAAGCTCATGAAAAAATATTATACTTTGGCAACCTTTAAAGTTACAGAACCCGAATTTTATTTTAAAGGTATTTTAATGGGAATTAAAGAAAGTATTGTAAAACTTTTTGGTCAGCAAGAACAGGTTAATGTTCAGGAAGTTGAACAGCAGGCAAGAGACTTTATTTCCAAAGAGTATCAGACATTTCTTCAGGAAGGATATCTAGAAGAGGAAAAAGGGTTTTTGCAATGGTATAGAAAAACTGCATTGTTTGCTCAAAAAACTTTGAAACTCAAAGCACCTCCTTCAATGGCTAGCAGCATCAACCAGCAGCTGATGGTAACGGATCTTGATATAAATGCAGATCAAGTTCTCTCTCTGACAGTTTTATCTCTAATCGTTGGGCTTGCGGTCACTGTTCCTTTTCTTCTTATCAAAGACACATCAGTGATATTTCTCCCATTTCTTCCGATAGCATTCGCATATTTTCTTTTCACATATCCAGCATACCTAGCAGCCATAACAAAAATCAAAGCAAGCGATGAAACAGTGAAAGTTATTCTCTATATGATAATTTATTTGCGACTTAATCCGCAGGTTGAAGGGGCAATACGATTTGCAGCCGCTCACAGTCGAGGACCGATAGGAAGAGATTTGAAAAAAATAATTTGGGATTTGCAGATCAGACGCTATGTGACAGTCAATCAGGCAATAAGCTCGAAGATAACGAAATGGCTCTTGTGGGACAAAGAATTTGTTGAATCGATGAACTTAATCCAAGCTCTCTCGCTTGAGACTTCAGAAACGGCTCGTGAAAGAACTCTTGACAAAACTCTGACTTACATACTCGATTCTACTTATGAAAAGATGAAGGAATACTCGCGCAACTTGCGAACACCGATAATGCTCATCCATACAATGGGAATAACTTTTCCGATAATGGGACTCGTAATGTTCCCGATGATTTCAATATTTTTGCACAAAGATGTTAACCCATACTATTTGATTGTTGGATATATCGGAATCCTTCCGCTCTTCAACTACTTTTATCTGAGAAGAACGATTTCGAAAAGGCCGGGGGCATTTGCTTATCCAGACATCTCTCATCATCCAGACTTACCACCGGAAGGAAAGTTTGCCATGATGATTGGCGGCAAGAAATATTTTATTTCAGTTCTTCCAGTCGCTCTTATTGTCGGTTTTTTTGTTATGATTCCAGGAATTGCATATTTCATCAGTTTCGCCAATCAGTATTTTGCTATAGCAGGCACTCCGGATTTTTTAGATCAGTGGAAAACAATTCTTAAGAATCAATATGATCATGCCCTAGACTTTTCTATTTATAGCCTGAGCGTCGTATGGGGGATCAGCGTTGGTCTTATCATTTACTTTTACGGAACAAGCTTTCAGCGAGTGAAAATAAGAGACGATATAAAAGCGATTGAGGATGAATTTCAAATCGGATTGTTCCGGCTTGGAGATGTTTTGCAGTCTGGAATACCTGTCGAAACTGCTCTTGAAGAAACTCTTGAAAAATATAGACAATACAAGCTCGAATCCTCTCCGATGTATCCTTTCTTCCAGACAATTTTAAAGAACATCAAGGAAATGGGAATGACTCTTAAGAGGGCGGTGTTTGATAAAAACTATGGAGTGATGATCCGCTATCCTTCTATGCTAATTTACGATATAATGCAAGTTCTCGTCTCAGCATCAGAAAAATCTTCTGTGATTTTATCAACTGCTGCGAGAACAATATCATCCTTCCTTTTGAAGACGAAAAATGTCGAGAATCTACTGAAGGAGATGCTGGACGAAGTGGCAGCTGCCATCTCACTTCAATCAAACTTCATCGCTCCTTTCATTGCAGGAATTGTTGCAGCAATGGCAACTTTCATCATTCAGCTTCTGCAGAGAATCGCTGAATTTCTTGCCAGCATAGAATCTGTTTTCAATCTTCAGGGAAGTTTTGTACAAGGCGGGACTCTGAAGTTTGGAGAGCTTTTGGGGATGATAAAAATCGAAGAAGTAATTCCTGCAACAATTTTCCAGCTCGTCGTTGGCATTTACATGATAGAAACGGTTGTAGTTCTTGCTTATTTCTTGAATGGAATTAAAAACGGATTTGACAAGACGACTAGAAATCTCTACATCGGGAAATCTCTGATGATCGGTCTCGTATTTTATTCAATTGTGTTGATTGTTGGCCTTTTCATTTCTGGATTGTTATTCCCCACTTTAGGTAGCCCAGGTGAGATTGGTGGAATTTTTGGTGCACAGTAGACAAAAAATCAACAACCAAAAAAGAAATCGAATGAAAGGCATAGACCTACCTCTAAATCTGATAGGTTACATGATTATCGGAATCATCGGAATAATGGTTCTCCTTTTGTTTTTGCAAGGGCCTCTTCAATCTCTTCTTAAAAACACTTTTTGCTATTTCTATCAAAATGTTTTGAAGCAGACTTCAGGATTTTGCAGTAAACCGATAGATCAGACTAATTTCGTTGATGTAAGTGCAGACACGCCAGAGGAGCTTGCCAGAAACATTGCGGCATACGCAATCACATGCTGGAGCAAGCGCAGTCCCGAAATAACAAAAGATATTGTTTGTTATAATCTGTTCTTAAAGCAGAATCCTGGAAAGGTTTCTGAATTGTTTATGACGCAAATTATGGAAAGGGAAGGAGGCTGCCAAACAATATCAAATTCAATTGTTGTAGACGCGAATGGAAATTCGATACCATATCCAGGAAATTGTGGAAATGAGGATGACATTGTATGGGATGTAAGTGGCAACGTAATCGATCAGCAGAGTTTGGTAATAATAAAATATGATTTATCCTTAGGGAAAATTGTCATAAAAGCTTAGAAAGCTTAGGTTAAGCTTAGGCGCAACTGCTGGGAGTTTCTCCGCTATTCACAATTGAAACTCTGCAATCCGTTTTTTGTATATTAAGCTGGTAGTCAATACTCTGAAATCCTCCAAGTATTTTGTTCACAAGAGTTGTGAGAGTATTTTTCACACCGATATCACTAAGCTCAACATCACATCTAACATTTTGGCAAAGAAATTCAGTCGTAGCATTCATACACAAAATTTTTCCATAACTCCTACCATTTATGAAGCTTTGAATCTTGCTTTCATTTGTTGCATAAACTCTTGATACAATGTCAGGAAAAGTGAAAGTCTTTGTAGTTTTTGCAATACCGAATGTTCCGCAGAAACTATTTACATCATAAACAAGTTCATCAAAAGTCATCTTCGCGATTTGAACTTCCTTCGCATTTGTTGTATATACTAACAACTGGATAAAAACTGTGAAAAGAATTATTCCCACTATTATTCCAGCAATAACCCATATCCAGACAGAAATTCCTTTGGTATTTCCTTTCATATTTTCACACAATTTTTGAGACCTTTCATAATTTATTATACTAAATCTAAAATTAAACTATGGCTTTTCGCTTCGGCGGCATTGGAAGAAAAGGGCAAGGAATGGCCTTAGAGACAGTATTTAAAATTTTGATTCTTCTTGTCACGGTAGCAGTCATTATCGGTCTTATATTTAACTTTTCGGATCAGATAAAAAATCAGATAACAGGTTTCATAAATCAGCTTCTTGGTAAGAATCAAGGTATCCCACAATTTCCTAGGACTGTTGAAAAACAATCATTCACTTCAGGTGAGATTGCGTCGTACATCGAGACCTGCTATACAGCTATGACTTCACTTCCAGAAACCGAGCAAAAAGATATCTCCTGCTTCATTCTTGTCGGAACTAGTTTTCAGTCGCAAGGAATCCTCGACAGAGTCTCACCTACGATAAAAGACCATGTCACAATAACATCGAATTTCAATCGAGGTGTCGTTATTATCGATTTTGTTGATTTGGGGAACAAAATAACCGTTAGATAATAACGTTCGATAAGTTAGGTTGGTTAGAAAGTGACCATGAAAGGAATTGCCTTCAATCTTGTAGCAGAGGTTTTGATAGCGTTGGTCGCCGCTTTCGTTATTCTTTTGATTTACCAATCCTTTCTCCCAGGCTTCAGCGGTTCAGCACTCTGCAAGATCTATCAAGTCATTCTAACTCTTCCTCTTCCATCTTCTCTTAAGCCATCCATCAAAGAATGCTCCCTGCAGCCTCAGACAGATAGAATAACAATTTCAGATACAGACGTCGGAAAGATTACTGATGCTCTGACAAGCAATATCATCGATTGCTGGAAGCTCAAGGCAGATACAGGCAAGTCTGGAATAACTTTCATTTGTTACGAAATTTTTCTAAAAAGAGTTGATGGAACGATAAGAGAGGTGGACGTCACGAGCAATCTGAAAGCAAAAGGATACTGCGATATTTTGCCGAATAACTTCCTTGATCAAGAGAGACAGGATTTTGATTGCGGGAATCTAAATGATATTCATTGGCAGATAGGGACGATAAATGGCACCGATGTCACAGTTATTGTAAAGTACAGTGGGTTGTATAGTCAACACTGGATTGAAGTGATTTAATGCAGTTCGACTTTATAGCAATAATTTTACTGACAATAATTGTAATCGCTGTAGGAATTGCAATTGTCAGTTACATTGGTCTTACGTTTAAAGCTACAATTCCCTCGCAAGTGAGAGGAGTCTATGAAAAATTTGTTTCAGTTCTTCTTCAAAAATCTCCTTACAATGTCTGCGAATCTTATAACAACGAAAAACTTTCCATCCAAGACTTCCAAGTTCTGCTTCAAGCAGCATACAGTGGTCAATGCGGAGCTTCTCATACAAGAGTCATTATGAGTTTTTCTGCTTCGAAGGATGATTTAGCTAAAATTGCCTTAAGGTCTGGAATTGCAGAAAACGGAGCGCTGATATTTTACAATCTTTCTCTTGATCAACCGCTCGGAGTCGGGGCGATACTTGTCAAAGGAAACGCAGGTTATTATCCTCTTAAATTTGAGGACACAATCGAAGTTTGGTCTGCTGGAAGTCCAGTTCCAGATCTTTTTATAAAAGAAATTCAGAAAGGTTGCGATCCTTACGATAATGTTTGCGATGCCAGCTGCATCTATAAGAAGATTTGTGATCCGGTTTGCGATGACGGACAGAAGCATAATATTCCTTGCAATCTCGCTTGTATTGACATTAATGGAGACGGAATAATTGACCAAACAGACGCTCATGCTAGAATTGCTGCTGGAAAATGTAATCCAGATTGCTATTCAAACACAACGAATCCCTATAAAGCTTACGATCCAGGATGCGTTTGGAAATTCAAAAATCAGAACGACAATATTTGCGATCCCAATTCGAATGGAGTTAGCGACGGCATATGCGATCCTGATTGTGTGAAAAGCAAGAATATTTGCGACCCTGACTGCAACGGAACAGCGTATGCAGGCAATCCCTACGGTCTTTACGATAGCAAGTGCTTTGTATGCGACGGGACTTGCAACGGATGGTGTTCGCCTGCATGCAATAAAAACGCTTTACTTAGTGAGGTTGGTTACGATCCTGATTGCCAGAGACAAAAAGATTCCACATTTTTCTGCAGCGGAGATGGAATTTGCGATGCTGACAGGGGAGAAAATTGTGCCAACTCAGTTGATTGTCCTGGCGGCGGGATAACTTGCAATGATTACAATCCTTCAAACGCTTGCTGTCCATCTGCAAAAGATTCAGACTTCGCAGGTTGCAGTCCGACTAACAATCTGAAGGAAGGAAGCAAATGCACATGTGGAACTCAATGTTCGTCTGGTTTGACTTGCGACACAACTAATCATTGCTGCCCTGAAGGAAAGACTTGGAACGGAACTGCTTGCGTCTTTCAATATACCTTCACATTTCTTTTCATTCAGCTAAACGGACAAATGTCAAACTTCAAACAAAAGGCAGAAAATGGAAAAGATTTATGGGTTCAATTGACACCCCTTAAACAATGTCCTGAAAAAATAAGAGCGATAGCAGTAGATGACAAAGTTTGTCCAGGCATACCAAGTCAACAACCTCTCTGCGACTGTTTTGCATATGGTACTAATTGTCAGGCAGCAGATCAAGTATTTACCCAAACTTTGCAGATGATAGAAAATTGTGCTAAGCAATGGGGATATGATGGCAAATATACGAGAGTTGAAGGAGTCTTGCCTGGAAATTGGGTATGTAGCCTTGGAAATGGAGGGATATTGGGTTATACTAAACTATATGACTCACGATTAGTTAGTGCAGAATCAACTATCGATAGTACAAGCAGCCATGAGATGGGTCACACTTACGGTCTATGTGATGAACCTTATGGTATTGAAAGAAGCTCTTCCTGCTCGAGCGGTTGGAAGGCTCAAGGAGAGGATTATTGTTGCCCAAATGCTCCAGACGGGTCTTGCATCATGTGTTCATTCTCAAATCCTCAGACAGGTTGCAATGCAGGAAGCAGTTTTGCTCAGGATGATTATTCACACTTAGTGAAGGAATTAATACAGAAAAATAAATATTGTGGTTGATGAAAATGACAAAATTCATGATATTTACATTAATGATATTTCTTTTGACAATTACGAATGTTTATGCACAGGCAAATGTTCTTCAAACTGTTTATCAAATAAGAGCAATTATTTCGCGTGATGACAGTACTCAACTTAATGAAATAACTGCATTCAACAGCACTTTGAGTGCATTTCCAACTTCAGATACAGGATATTCTATAAAAGTAGTTTCGAATGATGGAAGAAACTTATTTGATGAATTTCTTGGTGTGTCTTTTACAGTATCTCTGGACCCAGTAGGTGTCATTCATCTAAATCAAACAACTATAACGACTAAAGTTCCATATCATTCTAATGCAAAATCAATTGGAATTTATCATTCAGACAAGAAAATTCTTGATATAGATTTGAGCAAAGATTTTTGCAACAACAACTCCATCTGCGACTTAGGGGAGAATATCTACAACTGCCCGAAGGATTGCATGCCTGCTGGAACGCAAAGTGAAATTCCTTGGTTTTATATTGGCATTGCAGGAATAGCTGCAATCGTTCTAGTCATTTATTTAATTCGTAAAAATTACACAATACAAGTATGAACTATACACCAAAGAAAGGAATACTAGAATCTATTCCTGAATTTTTTCAAGTTGTAGTTGCTCTTGCAATTGCAATAATTCTCATTGCCGTTACTTTTCGTTTTTTTGCTTTGCAGACGCAAGGAAATAAGATTGAAATCACAGGAAATGTTGATCAAGTTTCTTCACGTCTTGTAAATTATATAACAGATTGTTGGAAAAATCATCGCCAAGGATTAGATTCTCAGTCAGCCATATGCAACATAATAAAAATCAATACGGACAAGCTCATAACTGAAAAAAATGTTACGAAATTTCTAGACTGCGAGACAATTCCGAACAGCGAGTGCATGCCGGATGATTGCTCTAAATGCGTTTCTTCTCGATATCCTGCTGATAGACAGAACTCGCTGATCTGGAACTTCGACAACAGCACGTCTTATATGGAAATCTCGTATGCGGGAGCTGAACGAGCGATAGAAATTTCAAACACCTTCCAACCACAGTGATAAAATGCCAAAAATCAAAATGAAAGGAGTTTCAGCTTGGATTTTCATTATAATCAGCGTTATTCTTGGACTGATTACGATATCTGTCGGTGCAATTTTTATTTTAAGATCAGCAGATGTCACTGAGAAGCAAATTGTTCTTCAGCAGTTTTCAAATCTAGGAGTAGAGATAAGTAGAATATGTTTGAAAGGAGGAGTTAGTCAAGTGACGTATATGCCGATATCTCTTCCAGAAAGCACAAGAGCTATATATGTTGCAAATGCTAGTGATGAGTCTTCACCTGACAAAGTTTCTGAATACATAACAAATGGAAGGAGCGGAACAGGAACTTATCTTTGCCTTCAATTTTTTGATGAAAACATTCCTCGCTGCAACTTAGTTTCATGCGATATGATTTTTACATACGTAGGAACTCCGTCTCTTAAATCCACTCTTCAAACTATTCTTGCAAGACTTTCCGGCAACTCTCCGACAAATAAATTCTATTTGAAAATCAACAAGACTGACTACAACCTTGTTCAAACAAGTGCAATTCCATTGATTGGAGAAAATCTACCTCCGATAATAACAACCACAACACTAGTTACAACATCAATAACTACAAAAACAACAATTACCACAACAACAGCAGGAACATTTCCTCCTTCAGGAGTTTGATTTTGTCAAAAACCTTCAACCTCTTTTTTAATTCAACCGCATCATTTATACTCTACCCAGAGGAATTATTTTTAAGGTGTTCTTGTTTTGAAAGAAAGGGAAACTGCAAATAAAAAAAGAAACGTCAGGAAAGGTCAAATAGTATTATCAGAGACTTTACTTGCTGCAACTGAAGTAATAATTTCCTTCATCCTGATAGTTCTTGTTATTCAACTTGTCTTTCAGCAGCAATCGTCTATAACTATCGAGGTTGCTTACGATTCTGTTGCAAGAGATGTTTCTACTTCAATAGATAGAGCATCAGCTGCTGCCGGTTCGATGATAATCGAGCAACCTCTTCCGAAAGGATTGAAAATGAATATGACAATTGATTACAAGACTGTCATAGTCAGTTTCGGTAGTTTGACTGTGAGAAAGTCTTTTGTCGGCCTTACTTACACCAATGCTGTGACTTTCACAAATCCTTCCAAACTTTGCATTGTTAAGACTGGCAATGACAAAAGAGTAAATGTCATCGCGGGAGATTGCACATGCAATCCTAAGAGCGACAACTGCAATCCAGTCTGCGCAGCTCAAGGAATCTGTCAGAGTGCATGCGTTACCAATGTTGCAGATAATGTATGCAATCTAGCTTGCCTACAGAAGGATATAGCCCAAGGAATTTGCGACCCTGACTGCAATCGAAACGTCAGCAGTGGCGTTGCTTACAATCCATACTGCATCAATCCAAACAACAATCCTGACGGAGTCTGCAATCCAGATTCGAACAACATAAAGAAAGGAATCTGCGATAAGGATTGCTATTATACTTATTCGAACGGAACGACTGGAGTCTGTGACCCAGACTGTCCGCCAAGCGATCAGATTTTTGTTGGATTGGACGGAGTCAAATACAAAACGTCAGATGGTTACTGCTATACGGGATGTGCGAATTCTACTGCAACGACATCTCAAAAAATAACTCTTGTAAAGGACGGTGTTTGCGACTTGGATTGCAATGCGACGAAAAACATTTGCGATCCAGATTGTCCAAATTCTGAAGCATGCCAGAACAAATGCATGAAAGAAGGAGAGAAAGCAGCTCAATATCCTTGTTGCGAAGGATTGATTGCATGTCCTGGTGACAATGTTTGTAGAAAAGCTAATAATCCAATGTCATGTTGCGGAAATGGAATTTGCGAAGGAAGACCCGGCACGCAAAACGGCTGGCCATCTGGAAATAAAACAAGATGGGAAACTCCTTACACTTGTCCTCAAGATTGTCAAGGAAATGCACAAAGGCCTCAATGCGGTGCGTTTGGTTCATTTGTAAGTTCTGTTTGCTATCGTGACATTTTCAATCAAGACGAGACAAGAATCGGCGACAAACCATCATGGACAGGAAACGCAATAGCAATTTGTAATTCCGAAGCAACGAAGTTTTTGGATAGAAGGAATTGGGACATTAATGAAGTTTTCAAGACTGTTGCTTCATTCCCACCAGAAGGTTATGCCTATGATGCAAGCAGATATGTGAATGCGTGTGACAGAATTCAAAACGCAGTTCAAACAATTTCTTCAAATGAAAATTATTCTAGCAGCGCGAACATATGCTGCAGTTTGGATGGAACTGGATGCCCGTTTCCAGACGCGCCCTACCTAGGTCAGAAATGTGCGGGTGTTGGATATTGCGCTGACCACGCGGCGGCGATGCTTTCCATTTTGAGAACTTTGGGAATTCCTGATAATGATGTGTTCATGACATTTGACATACAAGGAGCAAACTGCGGAAGACATGCGTGGGCTGTTATGAGATGCGACCCATTGCTAAGGAATAATCCAAAACTCTGGCCATCAATCTGTGATTCAAATGTTGGGCAGTGGATTTCTGTCGATGCAACCAGACACTTTGTCGCTCCATTGAGCCAGACACCCTGTGTTTCTCTAGGAATGTTTTGGAATGACAAAGGAATTTATCCGCTTACTTATGGAGCTCTACCAGACGGACCAAACGGGGAGAAGAGAGGTTATGTTTTCCCTACAGATGCAGTTTGCAACAATTACAACGAACCTACGCCTCAGCAATGTAGAGATCAGTTCGGAGTTGAGCACCATTACAATGATCTTTGCAGTCCATTCAAGGTAACTTGTGTTGTTCCTGGGGGTTCTGCAATTTAAAAATAATTAGGAATGAAAAAAATGAAAAGATTAAAAGGACAGTTGTCGTATATTATCAAACCGCTTTCATTAGTCATGACAATTGTTTTGCTTCTTCTTTTATATAACTCAATTTCTTCTTTCGGAACAAGAGAAACTGCTGTCCAGAAAGGATTGGATCTTACTTCTGACGCAACGAGCACTCTTCTTGTTTTAGCAAATTCTGAAGATTGTTTAGCTTATCATTCTCCTCTGACGCAAGGAGTTTACGCCAACATTGTTGATTTGAATAAGTTGAATGATTTTGTTGGCAAGTATTCTGCCACTGAGCCAGAATGCGCTAGAAGCTTTGATTTCGGTTGGCGAATCACAATAACGGAGTTCAAGAGAACGGAGGGAAATGTCACGGAAGGAAACAAATGGAGTTTCGGTGCAAGTAATTTTTCCAGAGATAATGCATTTCATCAAGATTTACTCTTCTCTATTCCTATGGCAGTTAGATATTCAGACAAACTTACGAGACCTGCTACAATGCAAATTCACATAGTTGATGGGGAATTGGAAAAAATTGCTGGAATATTAGATTGGAGCTGTGTGCTTTTCAAGAATAATCGCATTACAAAATTCTCTATACAAATTAAAACAAGTTATCCCCTTTCTTATAATTCTCAGATGAATGAATTATGTTCTATGAGCAAGGAAAAAAGCTGCAGACAGATGTGGTGTCCGATGAATTTCGCAGAAATAAAATCTGCGGGTGACTACATACTGAAAATTAGTTATACTGATGGGGTGATGGTGGTCAAGTCATGATGAAAGTTAAAAAGAAAAAAGGCCAGATTTTCGAAACATTATCATTCCTCATTTTGTCAATCGCAATTATCGGAGTTATAATTGTCCTCAGAGTTTTTCTCACAGGATCGGCAGGGTCAACGTTTGGGACAATTGTTGAGAGGCATGTAGATGAGGGATTCAGAGCTGGAGCAACTTCAGTTCTCTATTCAACGAACGAAAGAACAAGCAAGACTATGCTGGAGCTAATAGGAATTTCCGCTTACATCGGTAACACAACAATCAATTTCGGACCAACCGTCGGTAGTGTTAATATCATTGATGATTTGACGTGGAGATTTGATGCTCTTTATGGAAAAAATCATTGGCATGTTCATGTTGATTATCCTGACATCAATCCTGACATTCAAATTGTAATGGTTCTTGACACATCAGCTTCAATGTGTTATTCAATTCCTGTTGTTTCTCAGAAATTACCGCAGCTTATAGATCAAATCGGGCAGAGTAACAAAAAGGTTACAATAACAATCTACATGCTCCCAGGATCTGTGACATGTTGCAACGGTTTCAAACTAGATTGCAGCTCTTTTCCTGAAAAATCTTACTTCCATTGCAGAGGAATTGAAAACATTCAAGATAAGTGTGCGACAAAACTTCCTGTAGGATCAAGCATTCAGACAGATGAGGATTATGGAGATGGATTGGCTTGTGCAATTGAAGCAGGTCCTGCTGAAGGATGGAAAAAAGCTTCGATAAAATTGGCGATTGGATCTTCTGATGAGTTGTCTTTGGGAAGCGAATGCGGTGGACAAAATGTTTGCTGTCCTTCGTTATCTTCATATCCGCCAGCGATACAAAGTGGAAACAACGCTATTCATACATCGATAAAGAATCAGATTCCACTTTACTTGATTCAGGATATTGATTTTGTTGATGCAGCAAGAAAGCAGTGTGGTTCTATTTGCTTTTATGATGATACAGGACAGCCTTACGATGCTCCTTTGGACCAACCTCAGTGTGCATGCACGGATGTTGTGACTCAATTTCAGAAGAATCTTGCAAATTCCACTGGCGGTCAGTTCTATACTTTGAACTCTATCTCAGGCCAGGACATCGTTGATAAAATTCAAGAAATAATAAACAATCAAAAACAGGAGAGGACGAAGGTACTGGATGTTGGAGCGCCAATCCCCGCAGGTATAGACACTCGTGTCGCAAATATTCCAGTTCCAATTTCCCTTGCTGGAACCTACACAACAGCTAGAATTACAGAATGGTCTTGATGCTTACTGATGTTGTCTTGATGTATCCGTCTTTTTAAATAACTAAAAGCTTATGTTACCTCAAATTCATAAACTTTTTATATGAAAATTAATAGGTCAAATAAGAAGAAAGGAGTGGCCTATTCTACTATCGTAATTCTAGCTCTCATAGGCATACTCCTTGTCTCATTATGGTCTTACAGTCAGCTTGCTACAGGAAGCATATTCGGCGGCAGCATAACTCAGAGAACACCGCAGGATGTTGCCGTTTCAAATCTTGAACTCGCTAAACAATTCCTCACTCAAAATCTCAAGTTTTCTTCAGAGACATCTTCTCTAGACATAGCTGCAAATGGGGGAACACAATTCGGATCAACTTATTGGTATTGTGATAGTGAGCCAACTCCACCAGAAGTTAATGAAGTTAATTTTGCATTGAGCAATGAAACTCTTAATTTTATGAACGCATACGTTCAGACCATTCCTAACAGCAATCTTGCAAAGAGCGGAATACAAGTCTCCAAGTACAACTGTGCAGGTGTTTATGACAAGGGACAAGCAACTTGCATGCAGCAAGACTCAACTCAATGTGAAAGTTTTCAGACTACAGGGACGCAAGGCGGCACGATTCAAATTACAAAACCTGCTCAAGTTCAATATACAGGCGACATAGCTGCTGATGTTTCTCCAGACAGATTTTATTGGATGTATTACAAGCTTTATGATGACACTAAGAACAGCGGACTTTTGCGAGCAATTGCTTCTGGATTGAGAGATACTTGTCCAACTAGAACTACAGGCGCTCAACCTTCTCAGGCGCGTCTTCAGTTCGCTCTCCAAAAAGCTTGCGATCATTATGAAAGCCTACTTGCAGAGCCAGATGGAACAAGATATGTAAAGTGCAACATAGAAGTTTTGTGTGCTGATACTGCCACTCCAGTTGCATGCATGAATACTCCATGCAAGCGTTCTGCATTCAATCAGCAATTATGCTGGAACACTGCTTCACAATCTCCATTAGTTTCAAACATCGGAAACAGTGTGAGAAACTTCGTCAGTGGATTAGGAGGAACGGCAGCAGAAGCTCAAGGCGGAGCATTTGCAGGAATCAGAATAAAAGTCACTTTGACCGACAACAAGTTTAACATTCCTTCCACAGAAGGTATTCAACCTCTTGTTTGGAACATATGGGCGCAAACTCAAATCGCAAATCAAGAATGCAGGCCAATCGACTCCAATACAAGCATCGGTAGCTGAGAATTAATTTGTTAAAAATATATGAATAAAATAATTATGAGGAAAACTATGTCAGAAAAAATTTCAGGAAAAACAAAAGGTCAAATGAGTCTTGAGATGGTTATAGGGTTACTCATTCTTCTTGTCGTGGCGGCAGTTGTCATAAAGATATTCTTGGGAAGCGTTGGAAACATCGGGACTATTGATGATTTGAAAAAAGCCAATGAGTACAAAGATTTCCAAAATCAATGCGAATCTTTGTGCGAGCAATTCAAAGCAACAAATAGCCGAGCAGCCGCAGCTAAATATTGCTCTTATAAGTTCCAAGGTTCGACGAGTTTGAAACAAAATCTTCTTAACAAACCAGTCGAATCGGATACTAAACCAGGAATATTTGTTTGTCCCAACGCAATTTACTGCTTCCATGCAAAGGAATGTGACACAGATAGTGGGCCAATTGACTGGGGAGATTGCAAGAGTATTCTTTGTCAAACTTACTACGATTCCTTAGGCGACTATGGCAAAGCGAGCCTCAAATTGCAAGAATTAATTCCGAATGCAGGAAGCTGCACGATTCCCGTGAGCCAGACGAGTTACAATTGGTTCAATCAGTTCGGCTTCGCATTTCCTGCTTGCGGAGGAGTTATAGCTGGGACAACTACAACAACTACAACTGGCATATCATCAGTTCCATCAGTATCATGCATTGTTGCAAGTTCATCAAGCATTACTTGCACTTGGTCTTGTCCCAATGCAATCTCTCAATCCAACACAGGCGTTTTGGCAGTTGACAAGATCAATCAGGCAGTCACTCTCACAACTCAGACAGGAAGTTTCACATTTACAGGTCTGAACCCTGGAACCAAATACAACATCGGTCTTGTTTGCGATCCTCAGACAGGAAAGCTTGTCGGCTCGTATTCAATAACAATATAAAACAGTTAATGCGAGAAAAACACATTGAAATACTAAGAGAAAGATATAAAATAATAAGCTTGAAAGTCAAATTAATAATTAGTCGATATGAACATATCCATAAAGTTTACAACTTCTAACAACAATTCGCGTAGAAAGGGTGCCAGCAAAATTTCTTTCCTCGCATTTGTGATAATTTTTTCTCTCGCTATTTTTACAACTGCAACTCTTGCTTTGACTGTTAATGACATCGCGAACTATCTTCAAAGCATTTTCCAATTTTCTTCAAATACAACTGCATCGACAGGATCGATACTGAATGATTTTTACAATTCAATTGCTTCAATGGCTTACGGTATAAGCAAGGACATAGGTTACGGAGGCGGTACAACTTGGCAACCTCCTCCACCAGCTCCAGTTACTCTACCTCCAGGACCAATCCTACCACCAGGAGAACCAGTCACTTGTCAGCAAGGAAACCAATGTGGTACATTTCCAAACTGCTATCCTTGTCCCCCAGCCTGCACACCAAATTGCGCAGGCAGAGTATGTGGTCTAGATCCGATTTGTGGAACAAGTTGTGGTAATTGCTATGGCGGCTGGACATGTAATAATGGTCAGTGTTCGCCCCCATCTCAACAATGTAGTTCAGCTAAAGGAGCATGCAGATATCAACGAAATTGTTATTTTGGTGAGACTCAATCTACTTTAGGTTGTCCACTTGGTGCGATATGTTGCATGCCTGGTTCCGCGTGCACAAACGAATGCACTCAAGGTGCACAAGAATGTACTTCCAGTATTGGTTATAGAATTTGTCGTCAAGGAACTGATGGTTGCTATCACTGGATATCTGCAAGTTGTCCAAGCAGCCAAACATGTTCAAATGGGCAATGTTCTCAAGGAACTGTCTCCCAATGCACTTCAGGTGGTGGATATTGTAGAGATTCGTCAGGCGTGACTTTCCCGAATGGTTGCTTTGGGTCTGATACATTAATCCAATACACATGCACATCAAATGACGCTAAAGGGCAATGTGTGTCAAACTCAGTGTCTTGCGCTAGTCAATGCCAAGGAGGAGGAATATGCTCCAATGGGGCTTGCTCATGCAACACAGCCGCATGTACTCCTTCAAATGCAAACGTAAATTGCGCTAGTTACAATTCTGCCGATAGATGCATGGTAGGTGCTTGCGTTAATTCTGCATGCAAGGCAGTGCCTAATCCAGGACAATCATGTAATGGAGGTAAAGGAACTTGCGATAATACAGGAACTTGCGTTGCCACAACTATTGTTTGTCCTTACCAATGTATCCCTCATGCTATTGATTGTTCAGGATCTGTGGTAAGCGGATATACTTGTACAAGCGGAGTTTGCTGTCGGACAACAACGGCAAATTGCCCAAATGGATATGTTAATGATGCTACTTGTGGCGGTAACTGCAATCAAGCTACTCAAGATTGCAAATTAACTGATACTACTAACAATTGTTATCAATGCGTTGCTAAAACAAAAATTAAACTTACATGCTATCAAGAGTGTTTATCAGAAATTATACCAATAGGAATTCAATATCTAGGGAGTTGCGGCCAACCATCTAATCTTATGGAAAGTAAAGCTTCAAATCAAGATGTTTCTGATTGTCCTGATGATTGTTATTGCTTTTTACCTTTCGTTTTTTCAATTACTACACCGCAAGTCGGACAATCATTTACGACTACAATACAAGCTCTTGCCAGTAGTACATTGTCGATATTTATTGGAGATCCAGTTCCGAATGGGATACGTGTAGATGATGGCAAAGAAATAACGTTCACACCTGTGAAAAGCGGAACTATAGTAATTGACTCATTCTTGTTCGGAGATAACTTTCCAAATCATTTCCAACTTGTGATTGACAAGATTACTGTCTCCTAAGAAATAGAGAAATTAATCAAAAAGCCATCTATATGCATTTTTGACTTCTTGTACAAAGACCTGTGGGGCAAGAACACCTAGTTCTGATATTATTGCAGTTATTTTATTTGGATCAACTTTTTCAAAAACATAATTACTTATTTTTACTCCTTTTGGCGGTCTTTCCCAAATTTCGTTTGCTGCCCTTTTCTCAATTTTTTCTTCAAATCCAAAAACTGTCAGAGGGTCGAATTTCCATGAATGTGTACAAACAAATAGCGGAATCTGATAGTGGTTTGCTACGTCTGCCATCAATTCACTTCCAATTTTGTTTATAATCTTTGCATCTGATAAAACGCCATCCGCTCCAATCATCATGACATCAGCTTTTTTCATTGCCAGTCTTGCGGCTGAATCCACAAAAAGTGTGACAGGAATTTTCGCCGAAGCAAGCTGCTTGGCAGTAAGGCGACCCTGATAAAAAGGGCGAGTTTCGGTCACATGAACAGCAAAAATCTTTCCATCTTTTTTCGCATGAATCAAGATGTCGTTAACGGTTGAAGAATGACAATGAGTGAAAACAATTCCTTTGTCGGGAACTTTTTCGGCGCCCATTTTCGCAATTTTTTTCATGTCATCTTCAAGTTTCTCAAGAAGTGTTTCTGCATGATTCATTTTTTCTAAATATCTTAACGCATTTCTTAACATCGGCTCGGTAGGACGAGCAGCAGAGAGCTTTTTCGCCGCCACTTGTTTCTCTTTGGCTTTTTGCCATGCCTTTATAGCCGCGATTGCGATGTGGTAAGCTCCCTGAACTTTTATCGATTTTATGTCGCGAACTGTTTTTTCTACTACATCCATAAATTCAAATTCGGTTGTGTGCAATTAAATATGCACTTGAAAAGTATTTATATTTATCTCACTATATATATCACTATGTATGAAAAGGAAATATTAGAATATATGAAAAGATTAAAGCAACCTATTATGATTGACGAGATAGCAGAGAAATTGGGAGTAAGCTGGCAAACTGCTAAGACTGCTCTTCTTGAGCTTGCTGCATCAGGGAAAATTAAAGCAAAAAAACATAAAGGTAGTTGGGTGTTTTGGTATGAGTTATAAAGTAGAATTAAGCCCTAAAGTAAAGGAGACGTTAAGTTTAGCAAAAATCAAGTATGACAAAATCAGATGGATGCCGATTGAGAAAGTAAAAAAAGCCTGTGAAATAAACCTGAAAGATTCTTTCAAACCAATTTATGTTCAATATTTGTGGTATTGTCTTGATGAAACTAAAATAAAAAGAAAACTCAAAGGTGGAAGAATTGTTAAACCAAAAGTTATTTTCAATTCTGTTTATCTTGAACCAAAAAACAAATTTATTAAATTACTTAAAAAAGCTATGTCAAAACTTCTTAATTCTAAAAGACAAAATTTTGCGAAATTAGTCGATAGAAGTCCACAAACTTTGGATACTTGGAAATCTGGAAGAGGTAAAATACCATTAACTGCGATTTTGAAAGCATGTCAATTAATGAATTTAGATATTTGGGAAGTTATTAATAAAGAAAAAATTTTTGCATCAGGAAAAGATAAAACTAATTATATAATATTTAAGAATAGTCAAAACATTGGTGAAATTTTAGTCTGGATAAAAGCAGAAGGATATTTGCATATATCTAGTACTGAAATTAATTTAGTTCAGAATAGAAAAGGAATTAATTCATTAAAATATATTGTGGATAAAATTGAAAAGTCATTTAATATACCAAAATCTAAAATACATGTTAATCCAAGATCTGATAAACCAAATGCAATTGATGTAACAATTTCTTCAGCACCTCTACGTCAAATACTAGTTTTGAAATATAACATTCCTTTAGGATTCAAAAGTTACGAAATAGATTATAAAAAAGAAATTGAACAAGCTAAAAGTAAAGAGGAAAAACTTCAATTATTAGCAAAAATTTTCGAATCTGAAGGAAGTTTTGGTTTTAGAAGACCAACAAATCAACCTGATTTTCATATAGTTTCAGCTAGTTCTATTGCAGTCAAAAATGTTGCAAATTTACTTGGAGATTTAAATTTTACTCCATACGGACCAACGCCACATCATTCTGCATTTAAAACTGGCATAACAAACATAGAAGATTCAGTTAAATTTTGTTATGATATTTTACCATATTTTAAACACACTGAAAAAATTCAGTATATTTTGTTTGGAAATAATCGTAGTACAAATGGATTTAATTCAGAAGAATACCTTCAAAGATTAAAAAAGAAGAAGAAAATCCCAAGATATTGGTTACTTATTTCTTGGATTCATGGTAATATTTCGCGTCAGACTCTAGAAAGAAGTCGAGGCTTATCATTTAAACATATAGAGGAGGTGTTAAATGGAACAAAAGCAGTTTGAAAAATTACGAAAGAATATTGTAATAAGTTTAGAGCGGCTTGGCTATCTTCCAGACCCAAAAGCAAAACGAGCGATGTTGAAAGTAAAGAGAGAGTTGTTCGTTCCTGAGGAATATCGCAGTCAAGCTTACATTGATATGCCTTTACCAATTCCTGGTGGAGGAACAATCAGCGCACCTCATAATTGCTTTAAACAATAGAGGAAATGCATGCTATTTCATTGTCAGCTCTGAAGTTTAAACGTGGAGAAAAATTTTTAGAAGTTGGAGCAGGTTCTGGTATTGTGCTTGCTTATGCGAAGGAGATTGTCGGAGAAAAAGGTAAAGTTTTCGGAATAGAGTTTGTCAAAGAGACGTATGAATTTGCGAAGGAGAATTTGAAGAAAGCCGGATATGAGAAAAAGGTGAAGATGATTCATGGAGATGGGTCGCAAGGATTGCCCGAAGAAGCCCCATTCGACAAAGTTCTGATTTCTGCCGCAAGCCCTGATGTTCCAGAGCCAATAAAAAGGCAGGTGAAAGTTGGAGGAGTTGTTGTTGCTGTTATTGGACCACCACAAGGAGATCAGGACTTGATTTATTTTGAGAAAAAGAAGGATGGAAGTTGGATCAAGAAGAATTTAGGGGCAGTTATTTTCGTTCCCTTGGTCGGCAAATTTGGCTGGAAGGAATTTTAAAAAAAATAAAGTGGGGTCACGGGGATTTGAACCCCGACCAACAGGTTTCTTCATCTTGGAATCTGTGCTCCAATTGTCAAACTGGAGCCTGCTTTTAGTTAAACAAGTCCTAGCCAGGTTAGACGATGACCCCCAAATCTACTAATTAATCAATTTATCCTTTAAAATCTTTGTTGTTGCAAATGTTATAATAAAAGAACCCATAACGACGAGAATATCCCATATAAAGGAATTATAGATAATAATACGGAAATATAAATCAGATATTTTCTTTTTTCTCGGAATTTATCAAAAAAGAATAAAATTCCGAATATTATCATAATGCTAGAAAAAATTTTTATTATAGCTACTGTTGAAAATCCATAATTTAATATCAGATTACGCATGAAAGCATTTTTTTCATAATTAGGGCCATGAGTTGATATTCCCAAATTTGTGAACATAATATCGATAAGTTCCAAAATTAGAAACAGAATTAAAATGTAATGTATTTTTTTCATATAAATCCCAATGATTTAAAAAACCATGTTGATATTTGATTTACTATAGATACGTCAATTCCTTTAATAATAGCAAAATCATACAAAACCACTCCTAATGCAAAAATAAATATTAAAGTTACATAAATTCTCGAAATTTTTTCAGTAAGTTCATTTCCTAATTTATTTTTCCATTTCTTAAAAAGAAATAAAACCAATCCATTAAGGAAAATGACTATAATTTTGAAAATCAGGAAAAATAATTCCGGATAATTAAAATTCTTGTAAATAGAAACTACTACGGGATTAAACTCTTGTTGATATTTGGAGATGTTGTATATTGTCAAAAAATAGTCAATGATAACAAGGATAATGAATACGATAAAAACTTGCAGGATTAATTTGCTGCTAAAAGAGTTAAAAGAACTGTAAAGACCATTAGTGTTGTTATCCCTATGATAATAGCGGATGTTTGCATGTTTTTCATGTAATCTTTTGGCATAATTATATTTTGTTGATTTTGACATATAAAGCCATTTGTTTGACCTAACTTAATACGTTTCGAAGTTGCTGAAAACAGGCAGGAAAGCTTTTTTGGAACTATGTCTCATAATGAAAATATGGTTTTTTCTATCAAATAGAAAGGCATAAAAACTTTTATGTAGCTAGTATAAATGATTCTTATGCAAATTGAAGGAAAAGGCTCACTCAATGGTTTAATTGTACCGAACCATATAGGTTTCCTTCTTGATGGAAATCGACGCTGGGCAGAGAAACATAAAATACCAAGATGGATGGGCCATCTGAAAGGAGGATTGCCTAAGGCGCAGGATGTTTTAGATTGGTGTCTTGAGCTTGGTGTGCCTCAAGTGTCTATGTGGGTTTTATCAACTGAAAATTTGGACAGACCAAAGAAAGAAGTTGAAAGTATTTTGGAAGCAGTTTACAAAGGATTGGAAATAATAGAGAAAAAGCAATCTCTGCTTGACAAATATGAAGTCCATGTGAAGTTTGTAGGTGATTTGAGTAAGTTGCCTCCTAAAATGAGAAAAATAATGGGAAAGATAATGGAAAAGACTGCAAAATACCAAAAGAAAATTTTAAATGTCATGATCGCGTATGGTTCTCATTTTGAATTGGCAGAAACTTTCAAGAAAATCGCTGAAAAAGTCTTGAAGACAGGAATGATAACTATAACGCCAAAAGATATTGAGCAAAATCTACTTGTTCCGACTCCTGTCGATCTTGTTATCAGAACAGGTGGAATGAATCGCATGTCTGGTTTCATGATGTGGCAGGCCGCGTATGCAGAATGGATAACTTTAGACACACTTTGGCCAGATTTTACAAAAAAAGAATTAATTTGGTGTATTAAAGAATTTAATCGTCGACAACGAAATTTTGGAAAGTAGAAACTTGAAATATTAATACTGCTTCCGAAGATATATTCTGTATGAAAAAATGGAAACAAAAAGAAATAAATTTTCTTAAAAATAATTACTCTCGTTTAGGTCCTAAGCGTGTTAGTAGAATTTTGGGAAAAAGTTATTATAGCGTGCGGCGAAAAGCAAGAGACCTTAAATTAAATTTTTCAAAAAAATACAGTTGGAAGGAAGAGATTAATTTTTTAATTAAAAGAAAAAATTCTATTGTTGATTATACGAAAATAATTTCTACTTATTCCGAAAATCTACAAGAATCTGCTTGGAACTATATCATGGCAAAGCAATTAAGAAATAAAAAGAAAACCCTAAGAGAAATTTCTCAAATCCTTAGAGTCCCATATCAAACTATTAAAAATTGGGCCTCAAAAACAACTCCAATACCTATAAAAATAATTATTAAACTGACCAAACTAAGACTACTGCCTTTGATTCCAGAGAATACAATAAAATTTGAAATGCTCTTGAAAATTTTTTCTTCTATTTTCGGCGACGGAAGTTTGAATAAAAATTTAAATTCAGTAGTTATTGCAGGAGATTATAAAAATTTGCAAAAATTTAAGCAACAAATCAACATGTCATTTTCAGGACTTAAAATCAAACTCGATAAAAAAAATACGAAAGGAAGATTTGATAATAGGGTCATAGAAGGTATATCTGGATATCTTTCAATTTACGATTCTAGTTTGTCTCGTTTATTATTTGCCGCTGGGTCACCAAAGGGTGACAAAGTTATTCAAAAAATAAATTTTCCTAGTTGGATTTTTAGCCTAAAAAGAGAACTTAAGGCGATATTTATTGGAACCCTCTGGTCTCAAGATGGAACAAAACCACTTTGGTCTAAAAGAGGATTTCATCTTTCATTTCAACTGAGCAAGTCTTTAAGGCTGAAAAAAGAACATACAAGATTCATGAATTCTATTAGAAAAATAATAAATGAATTTGGTATAAACACCGGAGAAGTCAAGTGGAAAAATCGTCCATATATAAGAAACAAAGATTCTGAAAAGATTGATAAAGCCTATTTTTATATATCATCTTCCGCTGGTAACTACATACATTTTTCTAAATTTATTCCAAACTATTCTGAGGACAGAAAAGAAATTATAACACAAACTCTTCGAAAAACCGCTGCAACTATTGAAAGAAATAAAGCACAGTTAGAAAGATTCGAAAAGTTTAAAAAGATGAAAAAAGAAGGCAAATCAATAAATGAGGCTTCCAAACTTTTAGGAGTTCCCTATTCGATCGTTAAAACATGGTTTAGAGGTAAACATAGGCCGATTGATATTTCCAGGAGATAACAAATATGCAGTATGATGTCATCATCATTGGTTCCGGACCTTCTGGTTGCAGAACCGCGCAGATTGTTGCAACTTCTGGGCGTAAAGTTCTTGTCATCGAGGAGCATTCCGAAGCCGGCGTTCCGACACAGTGCACCGGGTTTGTGAGTGAGAAGATTGGAAAAATTCCTGATGAAATAATTGTAAATAAAATCAATATTGCAAAATTTTGTTCTGATAGAAGCAATTTTGAGATAAAAATGAAAGAGCCAATGAAATTGATGGATCGTCTTGCTTTTGACAAATTCATTTATCATGAGGCTATTGATGCTGGAGCTGAATTTAAATTCAATACACGTTTTCTTGGTTATGAAAAAATTCCTGAAGGTTTGAAAGTAAAGACATCTAAAGGAGATTTTGAAACAAAGATACTCGTTGGTGCAGACGGACCGAATTCAAGCGTTGCAAAAGCTGCAAATCTGAAACTACCGGACAACATTTTGTTTCTTGTTCAGGTTCGAGCAAAACACCATTATAATCCGTTAGCTGCTGAGCTTTGGTTTGGAAGTGATGTTGCTCCGGGAAATTTTGCATGGATTGTTCCTGAGAATGAAAGTATTGCAAGAGTTGGGTTAATGACAAAAGTACATCCAAGAACATTCTTTGAAAATTTTTTTGAGAAAAGGATTGGCTACTCGCTTAACGAGACAAATGGAAAAATAACTGACAGACTTGGGGATACTATTCGTTATGGTTTGATTAAAAAATCTGTTGCTGATAACATTCTTCTTGTTGGAGATGCAGCTTCTCAAGTCAAGCCATTCAGTGCTGGCGGTCTCGTTTACGGGCAGATTGGTGCTCGTCATGCTGGAGCTGCTATTCTGAAAGCTTTGACTGAAAATAATTTCTCTGAGAAATTTTTGATAGAAAATTACGACAAGAAATGGAAAGCAGAACTCGGGAAAGGAATTAAAAAAGGATTGATGTTCAAGAAAATTTTCGAAAAAATCCAAGACAAGCCGTTCCTTTTCAGTTTAATCAAACGTACTGCTATTGCAAAGTTTGCTGCTTTCTTTGACGCTGACTTCATTGGAAAAGATTGAGTGAAGCAAGCTTTGCAACTTTCAGCGATAATAACGCACACTTGAGACGAACAGGAGTAATTTCAATTCCTAAAATTTTCAAAACATCTTTCTTGTCTAATTTTTTTAATTCTGATAAACTTTTTCCTTTAAGAAAGTCTGCAAGCAAATCAGCTGAAGCTTGAGAGATACTGCAACCTTCTCCAGTAAACTTCACATCTACAATTTTGTTTCCGTTAATTTTTAGCTGCATTTTTATTCTATCCCCACAAAGCTCGTTCGCATCTTCACTTTCTGCTGTGAAATCTTCAAGTTTGCCAAAATTCCTCGGATTTTTATATCTTTCAATTATCTGTTCAGTATAGAGCATTTGCAGTTCATTTTTATCCAACCTTGAACACCTTCCTAACTTTTTGCAGACCGTTGACTAAAGCATCAATTTCATCTTCAGTGTTGTAAATATAGAAGCTCGCACGAGCGACATTACTAACTCCGAGTCTTTTCAGCAACGGCTCTGCGCACATTCTTCCGGATCGAACAGCAATTCCTTCACTGTTCAAAATTTCAGCAACATCGTGCGAATGGATTTTTTCAAAAACAAAAGAAATTACCCCACCATGAACTTCGACGTCCTTCGGTCCGAAAATTTTCAACCCCTTAATCTTTTCCAATTGTTCTAAAGCATACTTCGTCAACTGCATTTCATGTTTTCTAACATTCTTCATTCCTATTTTATTTAGGTAATCAATGGCTGCAGAGAGTCCGATTGCTGATGCGACATCAGGCGTTCCTGCCTCCCATTTTAGCGGTGGACCACTCCACTTTGCATCTTGCATCGAGACTTCTTTGTTCATCTCCCCTCCGTACATAAACGGTTCCATCATCTCCTGAACTTCCTTTTTGATGTACAAACATCCAATTCCCATCGGTCCAAGCATTTTATGTCCGCTGCAAGCAAGAAAGTCGCAGTCAATTTTTTGAACGTCAACAGGCATATGAGGAACTGATTGAGCTGCATCAATAAGAAACAGCGAATCATTGTCATGGGAAATTTTCGCTATCTCTTCCACATCATTTATCGTTCCTAAAACATTCGATTGATGCGCTACAGTAATCAATCCAGTTTTTTCATTAACTAACTTTTCATAATCACTCATCTTCAGCGTTCCATTATCGTTTATATCTACAAAATCCAGTTTTCCATTCGCAATCTTTCTCCAGAACTGCCAAGGAATTATGTTGCTGTGATGCTCCATTATTGAAGTAATAATCTCTTTCCCCTTTAGCTTGTATGCCGCGTACGATTGCATGACCAGGTTTATTGCTTCAGTTGTATTGCGAACAAAAATTATTTCTTCAGGATATTTTGCATTTATGAATTTTGCAATTTTCTCTCTCGCTGTCTCGTGCATATCTGTTGCTTCAACTGATAAATCGTAAAGCGCTCTCTGAACGTTTGAATTGAAATTTTTGTAGAATTCTTCTAATGCCTTTATGACTTGCACAGGTTTCTGACTTGTTGCAGTCGAGTCCAAATAAATTAATTTCTTTCCATGTATTCTTCTTTTCAATATCGGAAAATCTTTTCTCAAACTTTCAAAATTCATGCTGACAACCTCTCATCAATCACATTTTCAAATCTCTTCTTCATCTCATCATTGAAAATTTTTTGCAAAACTGGTTCGAAAAATCCTTTTACGATTAATCTCTGCGCCTCTTTTTCATCAAGACCTCTTGATGTCAAATAAAAAAGTTGATCTTTATCAAGTTGCCCGACAGTTGCTCCGTGCGTCGCTCTAACATCGTTCGCCTCTATCTGTAGACTGGGAATTGAGTTTGCCATGGCTTTCTCACTAAGAATAAGAGTGTGATCTGCAAGATATGAGTCTGTTTTCTGAGCAGATTTTTCGATTCGAATCAGCCCTCTATAGACGGACGACGCAGTATTTTTCATAACACCTTTAGCCAAGATATTGTTTGTCGTATGCGGTGCGATGTGGTGGGCGGTCGTCGAGACGTCAATATGTTGCCCACTGTTTCCAAAGAAAACTCCAATATTTTCAGCCTGTGCTCCTTCCCCGTCAAAGCTCGTGTCAATCATCCACCTGCTGAACATCCCCCCAAAGCAACCGAAGTTCCAGTTGCAAACTGCATAACGTTGCAATGAAGCTTTTTTGTAAGACAGGTGAAAAACATCCCGAGGAAGATTCTGAAGTGAGAAAAAGTTTATTGAAGAATTTTCTGCGGCGAAAATCTCTGTTGCGTCCACAAAAAAGCCGCTGGCTGAAGAATAATTTTCAAAATAATTTAATTTGGCTCCCTCCTCGAGAATGATTATGTTGTGAACTGATGAATTATTTGCTGAAACGTTTGCTGACAGTCTGGCAGAGGAATTCTTTGGCAGGATCAAAAACAAACCGTCAGAAAGATTGGCATAATGCGCTGCAACAAATTTGTCTTTTTTCAATGGAATTATCTTCCCTAAATATTTCACAACTTGCTGAGGAATTTGTTGAATGGCTTCTTTCAAAGTTATTGCGATGATATCGGTTGAATCCGTTTCTAGTTTGAAATCCACCGACGATTGTCCATCGAGTCGAATTTCTTGAAGCTGTTTCAAAAATTTGAAATTTATGTATCGCCACTCTTCATCCTTCACAGTTGGAAACTGTATGCTATCGAAATCTTGTATTGCATTTTTTCTAAATTCTTCTAACAGTCCAGAGGACACAGCCAGATTCATCACCAAAATTATTAGCTGTTAGCCAACAGAACCTTCCATCTCTAACTCGATAAGTCGATTCATTTCAACCGCATAATCGATAGGAAGATGTTTTGTGAACTCTTCAATGAAACCGCGAACTATCATTGCCATCGCCTCATTTTCCTTCAGGCCCCTGCTCATCAAGTAGAACAGCTGCTCCTCGCTTATCTTGCCGACAGTCGCCTCGTGCTGAATGGTCACATCCTTCTCATTAATTTCCATGTAAGGAATCGTGTCGCTTGCCGACTCTTCATCAAGGATCAACGCGTCGCAATTATGAGTTATCGCATTTGAGACTATATAGCTATGATCTGAAGTTTCCAAATTATAAACTTCACCTTTGTAATTTATTTTTTCAATTTTTCTAATTGGTACAAACATAAAGCTTTCATTAAATTTCGCATGAATCTTATGACTTTGATTGCATCTAATGTCAAATTTGTCATGTATGTTTACTTTTCTGCCTTGGATAATCGCAGACCTGCTAGCTTTAGTTATCCTGAAAAATTGATCCAATCGTGCGCCAAAAAGTTGCAATTGTAAAGCCAACAATTTTGAGGTTGTAACTATATGGATAATATTTTTTTTGCCCAAACAATTCGATGATATACAACCATCTCCACTGATAAAACCATCCAAAAATGATTTTACTATTTTTTCATTTTTATGTAATAGTATAAATTCTGGTATTTGTTTATTTTGGGCATACTTCCCACACCATTTTTCAAAAGCTCTAGACAGCGGAGCATTAGACAGTGCGATTTCAATGCAGTTTTCATCTTTTCTTTTATAAATAGTTGGATGGCGGCACAATTTTTTACTTATTTCCAATATTTTATTTTTTAATTCATGTTCTTTGCTGTTTAAAGCAAACTTTATATGTCCTTGGGATGAATAACCCTCGGCAACATACAGACCAAGTAGCCATGCAGTATTTTCGTTAAGGGGAAATGTAGTAGATAAATTCTTCCCAATAAAGTTCCTCAACAACTTTCTATTAATAAATGGGATTAAATCTAATTCTGATATATCTAAATCACCCTTTATTTTGGGCACAACAAGATAATTACCATTGACATTCGATTTTTTATCTTTCAACAAGCAAGCATCTTTCCAAAATGGCTGAGTCAAATTTATTCTTGCAGTATGAGTATGTTTGCCGTTTTTAAAAATACATGGATAAGTCATTTTTGAGACGGCTGTTAATACTGGATGTTCAGGTGTTATTTCAATCGGCAACATTCCAACAGCCTTTATCTTTACCATTTCACCTTCGAAATTATTAACAATTTTTTGAATAACAGTGTTTAAATGATTTAATCCTATCGCATGATCTCCCATGCTGTAGTCAGTGATAGCTTTGTTATCACCTAAAATAAACGTATCAGGTTTTACACATCTCACATTTGACTTCACGCCTGTCGCACCTGGCCTGACTTTGACAAGACCGCGATAAGTCGTGCGCCCGCCGTCTTTGCTGATTGACTTTGATGTTATGATTGACTTTGTGTTTGGAGCAAGATGAACAACCTTCGCTCCAGAATCGATATGCTGACCTCTGCTTGCGAATGCAACCGACAAAATTTCCCCTTTCGCTCCCTCGCCGAGCATGAAAACGCTCGGATATTTCATAGTTACCTTGCTTCCGATGTTGCAATCGATCCAAAAAACTGTCGCATTTTCGTGGGCATACGCCCGCTTAGTGACAAGATTGTAAACATCGCTTGACCAGTTCTGAATAGTCGTGTACTGAACCCGAGAGCCAGGCATCGCAATGATTTCCACGACCGCTGCGTGAAGAGAATCTGTTGAATAAACAGGTGCAGTGCAACTTTCCAAATAATGAACTGAAGAATTTTTCTCGGCAATGATCAGCGTGCGTTCGAACTGTCCCATACGGGCTGCATTGATGCGGAAGTAAGCTTGCAAAGGAAGATCGATATGAACTCCTTCAGGTACAAAAAGAAACGAACCCCCACTCCAAACAGCTGAATTGAGAGCTGCGAACTTATTGTCTGTGAAAGGAACGACAGTGCCGAAGAACTTTTTCACAATGTCTTCATGCTCACGTAGGCCAGAGTCCATGTCAGCAAAAATGACTCCCTGCTTCACAAGCTTGTCCTGAATGCTATGATATACGCTCTCGCTTTCATACATTGCTCCTGATCCTGCCAAGAATTTTTTCTCTGCTTCAGGAATTCCTAAACGGTCAAAAGTTTTTCTAATTGTCTCAGGAACATCTTCCCAATTTGTCGCTTTCTTTTCAGTCGGTTTGATGTAATAAGTGAAATCGTCGAAATTAATTTTCGAAAGATCAGCTCCCCACATCGGCATGGGACGAGATTTGAAATGTTCGAACGCTTTGAGACGGAATTCAGTCATCCACTTCGGCTCATTTTTTATTTTCGAAATCTGTTCAACAATCTCCTCATTCAAACCTTTTGGAGTTTTGAAGACGTATTGCTCAGGATCTTTGAATCCATATTTGCTGTAATCTTTTTCTAAATTTAGTTTTGTTTTGCTTCTAACTTTTTCTTTACTGCCCATTCATCTCACCATATCCACTAACTTCAACTTCATCAGCAAGAGCAGCATCTCCAGTTTTCACAATTTTTCCGTCAACCAGAACATGAACATAATGTGGCTTGATGTGCTGCAAGATTCTGTTGTAATGAGTAATCAAAAGAATTCCTGTTTGTTGTTCTTCAAAAATTTTTTTCATACCATTTGCAATTATTTTGAGCGAGTCTATGTCGGCCCCGGAATCAGCCTCATCTACAATCGCTATCTGCGGTTGCAAAACTACCATCTGCAAAATTTCTGCCTTCTTTTTTTCTCCTCCAGAAAATCCATCATTCAAATACCTTTTAGCAAACGAGTCATCCATCTGCAGCATTCTCATCTTCTGGCTAAGTAACTTTGAAAATTCTAGAATATTTACGAATTCTTCTTTTTTTGTCTTATGTCCGCTATTGAACTTGAGAGATGTATAAGCTGTTCGCAAGAAATTGAAGACGCTCACACCTGGAACTGCGAAAGGATATTGGAATGCAAGGAACATACCCAGTCTCGCTCGTTCGTGCGGCTTTAGCTTCGTAATGTTTTTTCCATCAAACAAAATCTCTCCGCTTTCAATCTTGTAGTTTGGGTGACCCATCAACGTCATTGCAAGAGAAGACTTCCCGCTTCCGTTCGGACCCATCAATGCGTGAATCTCTCCTTTGTTTATCTTCAGATTGATTCCTTTCAGAATCTCTTTTCCCTCAACTCTGACATGAAGGTTTTTTATTTCAAGCATCAAGAAAATTCCACCAATTAATATAACAGCGTTATAATTTATATAGTTTCAAAAACAATTATATGGAAAGATTCTTATGAAAAAATTCGAACTTCCTCCTCTGTCTTATTCATACGACGCGTTACAGCCCCATATCTCGAAAGAGATAATGACTCTGCATCACGACAAACACCATCTCGCCTATGTGAACGGCACGAACGCAGCGCTGGAGAAACTTGAGAAGTCCAGAAAAGAGGAGGCAGAGATCGATCTCAAAGCAACGTTACGCGACTTGAGCTTCAACCTTAACGGTCACATACTCCACTCAATTTTCTGGCCGAACATGGCACCAAGCGAAAAAGGCGGAGGAACTCCAGGAGGAAAAATTTCTGATCAGATTAACAAAGATTTTGGAAATTTTGAAGCTCTAAAGAAGGAATTCGGGACTGCTGCGAAAACTGTTGAAGGATCAGGATGGGCAGTTCTAACATGGGAACCTCATAGTGAACAATTATTTATCATGCAAGTGGAAAAACACAATCTTGCCCATATTTCAAATGCAAAAATCTTGCTAGTTTTAGATGTTTGGGAACATGCTTATTATCTTGATTACAAAAACGATAGAGGAAAATATGTTGACACTTGGTGGAACGTTGTAAATTGGGATGATGTTGAGAAAAGATTTGGTGAATTGATTTAGACTTTTACAAAAACATCCTTTCCTTCAATCTTCACTTCGAAAGAGTCCTGGCCCGAACCCCAAGGAGTCTCCTTGAATCCATTGCCTGTTCGTACGTCATACTTCGCTCCATGACATGGACAGGTGATTGTAAAGCCTTCCAGTCACATTCATCTAGGCCGCACTCTTCATGCGAGCAAATATTCTCGATTGCATAAATCTTTCCATCGACATTTGTCAACATTATCTCGACTCCTTTCGCTTCTACCTTCACTTTCTTACCTTTAGGGACCTTGTCAACTGTCGTGACTTTTATGAATTCTGCCATGAAGCTCACTTTCTAACTTGTTAATGTGTTTTGCCAAATTAAAATCCCTTTCTGTCAATCCGCCTTCGTCATGAGTCGTCAGATTCAGCTTCACAGTATCGTACTTTATCAAAATATCAGGATGATGGTTGTAATGCTCGGCTAGGGCAGCCATTCTTGTCACGAACAGAATCGATTCAATGAAATTTTCCAACTTAAAAATTTTCCATATTTCTTTTCCTTTCAATTTCCATCCTTCAAGTCTTTTCAACTCTTTTTTAATTTGTTCCTTAGAATATCTCATCATTATCAAGTGTTTTCAGAAAATAAAAAACTTAGCCCCTGATTTTGGTCGATGGCCATATAAAAAAGACATTATCCATTTATTGTTTATAGCAAGCGGCGTAAAATTGAATGAAAATAAAATTTGGCTCCTGATGTCTGCAATTTCTTTCATTCTACTGCTCGCCCTGTGGATTTATGTGTCTTATTTTCTGCCTGTTAAGGAAGAGTTTTTCGGAGACAAATGGGTTTCCGAAGAGATAGCTCTCTTTAAGATGCCGTTGCCTTGGGAAATAAAAACAATACAAATGACGCCCGTGACAATCGGAATCATTTTTGGAATTCTTTCGCTCGCTTTTTTAATGGAGTCGCTCAAACCAAAATTATTGGGATTGCCAGAATTCCCAAAGAAGATCCTATTCATCATCGTCATTTTACTCGCTAGCCTGAGTTTTTACGAAATGGCTTGGAGTTTTTCCGTTTTGGCTGGAAACTTGGCGAGCCTATCTGTAGTTCAAAAAGTCCCGGACGCGCTTATCAACAAAACGCATTCGGAGAAACTGAACCTAGTGTTTTACAGCAAGTTGACATTCGGCGCTTTCATCGCAAGCTCTTATGCTGCATACTCATTGAGTAAAACGGACAAAAAATTTTAGCTGCGTTACAAAATGAATTTGATTAGAAAATTTAGAAAAGAGAGCCGCAGGCGAGAGTTGAACTCGCGACCTTCCGCTTACATTCCGCTTGAATTTCTTCAAAAGGCGGGTGCTCTACCAACTGAGCTACTGCGGCGTTCTTAATGACAACTTATTATCAAATCTTATATAATAAAAAGGTTTTTGATTGGTATAGTTGACTTTTGGATAATTTGGATTCATATTAATTTTCTTTAATTGAAGGCAAATATTCGAAAGAAATATTCTACTTTTTTGTTTAAGTTGTATTCGATTGTAGGAAATATGCCCATCGGTATCCACTAAGCCAGCAAGGAAATGTATTAATAAAATTTTATTATTCAAGAAATATGATGGAATTATTGGACCTTTTTTCTTACCTATTTCATGTCCAAGTAAAACAAAGAACCAGAAAATAGTTGCATTTTGTAAGGTGAGATAATAAGTATGTACTTTTCTTTTATCTTTCTCAATGTAACCGTTTATGTTGAAATTATCTTCAAAGATTTTGTTTAAAGTATTGAGATAATTTTTCGAGTCAGAAGTAATTTTTATTTTATAATGAAATCCTCCTTTCTTTCTTCTAATCTTTAAAATTGTACCGTCACCGACAATTACACCACTTAGATAAGCTAGGTCTTTGTTTAATTTTGGAATTTTTACAGTAGATTTTTTGGTAACTATAAAATCATTTTTTATTTTATGCCAAATATTCCGGCTTGCAAGAGTTTTAGATATTTTGTTAATCATGAAATCACATCAATTAATCCTTAAATCTACTTTATAAGTTTTGCCTTTTATTCTATTGAGGTTAAGTGATTATTATGCCTGAGAGAAAAGGAAAATTCTGTCCGAGGTGTGGCAAGCAGACGGAGAAATTTTACAACAACTTATGCAAAAACTGCTTTTTGGAAACGACTAGCTTGATTGACAAACTTCCGAGCAGACTTGTCTTGAGAAGCTGCAAAAATTGTGGAAGGATTTATGTCAATGATGATTTTGCTATGACGATTGAAGGAGCACTTGACATTTTGCTCAGAGAGCTGCTTGAAAGAAAGGACATGCAGCTTCTGCATTCAGCTACTTATCGAATTGAAGGAAGAAAAGTTCACATGACAATTGTTTTGCGTGTGGAAGATTTAGAGAAGATTGAGAAGAAAGATGCCGAATTAGTGATAAAAGAAATTTTTTGCGACAAATGCAGCATGGAAAAGTCAGGTTACTTTCAATCCATTTTGCAGATAAGAGTACCTAAAGAACTTATCGGAGTATTTTTCGACGAAGTGCAGCAGCAGATTGATTTGCTGAGTCATTACGACAATTTGGCGTTCATTTCAAAAATCGAGAAACAAAAAGAAGGGCTGGATTTGTATGTTGGAAGCAAGAAAGTTGCCATGCAAATTGCTAAAAACTTGAAAGATAAATTTAAAGCAGAAATAAAAATAACAAGGAAACAAGCTGGTTTGAAGCAAGGGCAAAAGGTTTATAGAGATACAATTTTAGTTAGATTAGGAGGAAAAAGGAAGGAAGGTTAACAAATGAAGAAGAAATATGAGATGAGTCAGGAAGAGATTGAGGTTTCTCGCATCAGAATTCCTCGTCAGGGAGAAGTTCTTGGAATTGTTGAGATGATTCTTGGCGGAGACAAACTGAAGACAAAATGTGATGATGGTAACGAAAGAGTTGTGAGAATTCCAGGGAGATTGCGAAAGAGAGTTTGGGTAAGGACTGGAGATTTGATTCTTGTCGAGCCATGGAAAGTTCAAAGTAACGAACGTGGAGATGTTATCTTTCGCTATACAGCTACTCAGGCAAACTGGTTGAAGAGAAAAGGTTTCGTCAAGTCAATTGATTTCTAAGGATTTCTAAAATAAAAAACAAATTAATTTATAGATATATCACGGCAATTATTGATGGGTTTTATTGATGGGTTTTTGTTATGATAGATTTCGTAAGAATTCCTGAAGAGAGAATAAAAATTCTGAAAGTGGATACTCGCCAGCAGAAGAAAATCGAGGAGTTGTGTGAGTGTAGGCTTGGTTTGCATCAGGAGGAGCAGGAGGTGGAAATTGAGTGCGAGGATGGATTGAGGATGATGAAGGTGAAAGATGTTGTGAGAGCTTTTGGTAGAGGATTCACTGCTGACGAAGCGTTGTATCTGCTTGACGATGATTATTATTTGGAAATAATTGACATAACGCAATATGTTGGAAAAGACAAGGATAGGTTGAAGACGATGAGAGGACGACTCATAGGCTCGGAAGGCAAGACAAGGAAAACGATAGAAAAAGATACTAACTGCAAAACAGCAATTTATGGAAAGACAATTAGTATTATAGGAAAGTGGGACGACGTGAAGGCTGCAAGAACAGTTGTTGAGAGGCTTTTGTCAGGAAGCAAGCATTCGACTGTTTATCGCATGCTGGAAGAGAGAAAGAAAGTCAAGGGATGAAAAATGAAATAATGGCCAAGTTAGCCAAGTTAGATAAGCTTAAATCTTTTGCTATTGTATGTTAATTTGATAAAAATGACCGCGCAATCACAATCGCAAATAAGTCAGATTAAGTTGAGTGAACCAACTGAAAATCAATGGAGTCGACCAGTTGAATATACTTTTGGTGGTTTGTGGTTTAAAAGCCAGATTGCTTTGACTGACTTAAGAGACACAAGCGATAATAGAATCAACCCATCCAGTTATGGAGACATTACTCGAACTGATGTTTTATGTTTGGTTCAAGAAGCCGATTTCAGCTTAGCTCCACATCCATTGTATGTTGAAATATCAGAAGGGAGAAAGAGTAAAACCAAAGAAGCTTTTGAATCTCTCAAGGGAAATTATTACTTGACAGGAAGTGGCGAAGAATATTTCGGCAGTAAAGCAGTTTTGGGAATGGATCCAATTGTTGTTGATAGAGAAAAAGGTTTAGTCCGATATAGATATGCTGTGCATGTAGAAAGAATGAATTCTGATGGCAATTTGCAGGAATTTTTACATTCGCCTTCATCATGGTTCAGCAAACAAGCAGATAGAAAACTCAATCATCCGATTTATCTCTATGAAAGTAATGAAGATGGATTAAAATATGTTGATGCCGGCTTCAGGTCTGACGGCGACGTCGACGTGGGCGCGTACAGGCATCCGTTGAACAGGAAATTATTATCAAACCTGAACTTCAACAGGGATGCCCAATAACCCAGGCATGCAGGACCTTTATGATAACTTATAACAACATATTTGAAAAATTATGTTCTTTAGAAAATCTTCAACTTGCATTCAAGAAGGCAAGAAAAGGTAAAAGCAAGAAACAATATGTCATAGATTTCGAGAAAAACATTGAACAAGAATTATCAAAATTAAAATCAGAGTTAGAATCACAAACCTACAAGCCAAAGCCGCTAAAAACTTTCATAATAAGAGATCCGAAGACAGGAAAAATAAGCGCATCTGATTTCAGAGATAGAGTAGTTCATCACGCTTTATGCAACATAATCGAACCAATACTCGACAAAACTTTTATTCATGATACTTATGCAAACAGAAAAAATAAAGGAACGCATGCTGCTTTGAAAAGATTTGATGAATTCAAAAGAAAGGTTACAAGAAACGGAACGCTTGTGAAAAATGCAAAAGACAATAACATGGTTATCGGTTATGCATTGAAAGTTGATATAAAACATTATTTTGAAACAGTTGATCATGAAATTTTGATAAGAATAATTCAATGCAAAATAAAGGACGAAAAAATTATTTGGCTCATAGGAAAAATTTTGGAAAATCACAATTCAAAAATTTCTGGCAAAAGAATGCCAATTGGAAATTTGACAAGTCAATTTTTTGCAAATGTTTACTTGAGTAAGTTGGATTACTTTATCAAGCATAATCTTAAAGCGAAATTCTATATTCGATATGTCGATGATTTTGTCATACTGCATAACTCAAAGGAGAAATTGCTTTTGTGGAGGTGGCTAATTAATAATTTTCTTAAGTCGATTAACTTGGAAATACATGCCGAAAAATCTAAAATAATTCCACTCAACAAAGGAATAAGCTTGCTTGGCTACAGAGTATTTTACCATCACAAATTATTGAGGAAAAGCAACATAAGAAACATTATGAACAAAATAAACAGTTTCTATACATTGACTGCAGAGAGAGAGTGTGTAATAACGAATTCGTTAGGGAAAAAATAATAAAAACGTTTGAAGGGTGGAATGGCTATATGATTCATGCCAACACTTATAAACTCAGAAAGAAAATTAAGAAAGAACTTAATAAAATTGTAAATTCAAATCATAATTAACGCTTATCAAAAAAACGAACAAAGATATAATTGAAACAGCTGGATGAGGAACAATATTCTTGACTATAGAAATCTTTAAACTAGACAAATGTCTATTTTATATTATGGGGCGAAGAAAAGGGCCAGATGAGAAGAAAATTCAAAGAATAAGAGAAGTTTTACAGAAAAATACACAAGGACTATGGGTTCGTGAAATTGCAAGAAAAACAGGCTTAGATAAATCCACAATATCAATATACATTTCCAGATACATGAAAGAAGAAGTTGAAGATATGTTGCCTAGTAATGTGAGAAATTTAATAAGGCTTGTGAAAGTAAGAAGAAGGTGAAAGGCATGTCTCAAAGTAATAAAAAGATTGAAGATCTATTTGACTTTGACCGAGATTATTTAATTTTGGATAGAATAGACTTTACTCCTAAACATTATATTACTGCTAATAATTTGATAAGAGAAAGAAGGCTTGGTGTATTAACTTTAGATACTCTTCCAAATATTTTTAGTTCGTTAATAAAAGCTAATGATTTTACTAAAAAAGTTCCACTTCATAATATGCCATACGCTACTGGAAGTAGGTTAGAAAAAATTCTGCATAAAATGCTCAAAGATTTACCAGAATTAACAGAAAATAAACATATTTTTTTGAGGCGCTATTTCAAGAAATACATGAAGCAAAATTTAGTAAAGCAATGGAAGTATTATAAAAAATGGTTTGAAAAAAAGAGATTTCCGCTACCGTTTTTGCGAGTGATTGCTTTTCTATATTCAAAAAAGAAAAAAATAGATGAGGAACAGGTTTTGGTAAAAGTCATAAAAAATATAGATAAAATAGTAAATGCAAAAGGTGAAGGCGCTTTATATGTTCCAAAAAATCTAGGCTACATTCTCAATGAACGAAAAGCTTATTTTGTTGGTGCTAGTTTTGGTGACGGATGTTTACTGCAAGATGAAAATCAATGGACCATGACAGATGGTCATCAAAACATCAAAGTACTTCCATACTCTTATACTTTTTTAAAAAACATAAAAATGTTACTTAAGAAAGAATTTGGAGTCATAGGAGTTATAAGAAAAGGGCTAGGCCGAAAATATGTTCTTATAATAAATAACAAATTTTTTTGTAGGTTATTAAACTTCTTTTATGGTATTCCGTTTGGCGAAAAAAAGAATCTTGAACAGCCATTAATCTTTAATTTATCTAAAAATATAAACAAGCTTGAAAAAAAATTCTTTGCAGGTCTAATAGATACTGATGGAAGTATTTTCGAGAATTCTGCCAATATACGAATAGAGCTAAGTCATTCTAATAAACTTATAGATCAACTAAATCAATTTTTGACATCAAAAAATATTCTTAGTACAACATCGGTTAACTTGCCAAGTAAAAGTTTATTTGTGCCGACGAAATCATTTAAAAAATTTCTTAAATTAATTAATTTGGAACATCCATACAAGAAATTATTGGCATATAACAATTTGAAGAAAGGTTCTACCGAAAGATTTTTGATAAAAATTAAAAAGAAACCATTCTACAAATTCTTATTAAAGAATTCTAATAGACTTAGAATTTATGGAGCTGGAGAAATTATAAAAAATCTAAGAGAAAAAACCAAAGTAACAAGCGTTGAACTTTCAAATATTTTAAATGTATCCAGAGGAACTATAAAATCTTGGGAAGAAAATGCTAATTCAATTGGAATAAAAACTCTATTTGACATTGCGGAATTATCTGATTTCAATATACTAAAAATCATAAACTTCCTTCAAAGAAGGAAAATCTTATGGAGTTACGGTAGAACTAAAGTAAAGCTCCCGTGTAGTTTGAACAAAGTAAAAGGTCTCGCACAATTTATTCGCCCAGGTCACAGCTATGTGTATATTATCAATCGTGGTAATGAAGATAGAGAAGAAGTTATAAATGAATTACAAAACTTATTTGGTATTATGCCAGCTTATGAAATATCAAAAAATGTATATAGATTTAATTCAGAAATTTTGAGAGACTATTTTAATTTCTTTTTTAGATATGAAAAAGCGTGGTGAGGTGATAAAAATTGGTTGAACAAAAAATAATTACTGCAGAAGATATGGCAAAGACAATGCGAGAAGTTAGTGTTGCTGAATTCTTCGAAATCTTGTAGCAAACAAGACGAAATAAAAATCGGCACTTGCTTGGATATGAAAACACGACGAAGGCTCTCATCACGATTGTAAAAGAGCTTGTTGACAACTCTCTTGATGCTTGTGACGAGGCAGGTATACTGCCAGAAATAAAAGTTCAGATAAAGGAAGTTGGACCAGATCGTTTCCGAATAAGCAATGAAGATAATGGACCAGGAGTTGTTGCGGAAAAAGTTCCTCTCGCTTTTGGCTCATTGCTATATGGTTCAAAATTTCATCGACTTCGTCAATCTCGCGGAGTCCAAGGCATTGGAGTGTCTGGCGCGATACTCTACTCGCAGCTCACAACTGGTAAGCATGCAAAAATTTCTTCATCTAGCGGAAAAGCAATTCATGAGTTTGAGCTTGGCATCGATGTTGCAAAGAATCAACCTCATGTTTTTTCAAGCAAGGAGCAGAAAAATCCTGATAAATGGCATGGCATCAGAATAGAGATGGAAGCGGAAGGTCGTTATATTGAAGGCAAGCAGTCAGTCGCTGAATATTTGAAGCAAACGGCAATTGCCAATCCTCACGCAAAGATTTCTTACGACGGACCGAATGGAAAGGTTGTTTTCGATAGAGTGTTGAAGGAAGTTCCCAAGCAGCCGAAGGAAATCAAGCCGCATCCGTATGGAATTGAAGTCGGCATTCTGCGGAGAATGGCAGCGAACACCAAGGCGAGAAACATCGTCGGCTTCTTGACGTCAGAATTTTCTCGAGTCGGAAAAGGATCGGCAGAGCAAATTTGCAAACTGGCCAAGATAGAGTTCAGCAGAAAACCGCTGAGCCTGACCCCTGATGAGTCAGAGCGACTTCACAAGGCGATGCAAATGGTGAAACTAATCGCGCCACCGACAGATGTGTTGAGTCCGATGGGGGAGCACGTCATAACGGAAGGTTTGAAGAAGGAATTGAAGGCAGAATTTTTTGTTGCAATAAGCCGCTCACCGACAGTTTATCGCGGCTATCCTTTCCAAGTTGAGTGCGTAGTTGGCGATACAGAAGTTATACTTGAAAATGGACAAAAAGTCCTAATAAAAGATTTTGTGGAAAAAAACATGATTGATAAAAAAGTTTTTTGTATGGATAGCAAGTTAAAAATAAAACCGATGCAAGTCCGTGCAGTTCAAAAAATTTCAATAAAACACGATTTATATAGATTAAAAACTCGTACAGGGAGAGAAATAATAATAACTCACAATAATGAAATTCCAATCATAAAAAATGGAAAAATTAATTGGATTTCTGTTAACGAAGCCAAGGCTGGCGATTTCATTGCAACTCCAAGACAGATAACCGTCGAAGGAAAAATACCTAAATTACTTGACCTACTTGATGAAAAAAAAGTTAAAATTTATGATTTTGATATCATAAAGAAAATTACTGATAAATTACAAGCTCAATTTGGTTATTTAAAAAATGCGGCCGATAAATTAGGGATCAAATATGAAAGATTAAGATCTTTTAGGAAAAATAAATCTACTGGAAGGCCGACATTATTTGAATTAAAGAAAATGTGCCAATTAGCAGAAATTTCTTTTGATTCGCTAAAGATTGAAAAAATTTCCATAGTTGACAACAAATTTCCAAATCCAATTCCAATAAAAATACCGGAATTCATCACCGAAGATTTAATGTATGTTCTCGGTCTAATCCAGTCTGATGGTTATTTTGGCAAAAGAGATTGGCAAATAAGTTTTGTCAACATAGAAAAGGAGCTTTTGAATACTTTTAGAAAAAAAATCTATGAAATTTTTGATATCCCCTGTAAAAAAGGTAAAAATAGTTATTATGTAAATAACAAGACAGCTTTTATAATACTTAAGAAAATTGTGGAAAAACTGACAATACTTAATGATAAACTAATTACAGCTTGGTTAAAGGGAACTAGTGATGGTGATGGATGGGTAGCAATAAGAAAGAATGGTAGATTACACAGTATAGGTATTTCTACTGCCAAAAAGGAAGAATCAAAACTGGTTCAATATTTCTTATTAAGGCTCGGTATACTTTCAAATATTACAAAACAAAAATCTGGCGGTATTGGTTACATAAAGGACAGAAAAATAATTACAAAGAAAAAAAAACATTATGTGACTATAAGTGATTTTGAAAATATTAGAAGATTTGCAAGTTTAATATCTTTCAGGCAGAAAGAACGAAGATCAAAATTGAATTTTGTAATCTCAAAAGAAATAGAAGAAATAAGTTCCAGAGATATTGTACCTATTGGTAGTTTTCTTAGAGAATTTAGAAGCGATATCGGATTAAAACAATATGAATTTCATATTTCTGATCAATCTATAAGACGCATAGAAAAAGGCAGACAAAATATAACAAGGAAAAATCTGCAGAAAATCTCCAATAAAGTAAATGGTTCTGCATATTCAGAAGAAATTTCCAACTTAGCATTTTCGGATATACTTTTTGATAAAATCGTTGAGACTAAAAAAATTAATAGAAAGCAAAAATATGTTTATGATTTGACAACGGAGGCTGGAAATTTCGTCGCGGATAATATTATCATACACAATTGTGGTCTTGCTTATGGCGGAGAACTGGTTGCTCAAGAAACAGCTCAGTTGTTCAGATTTGCAAATAAAGTTCCTCTTCTTTATCACCAAAGCGATTGTGCTACTGCTTCAGCAGTAACCGAAGTCAACTGGCGAGCTTACGGATTATCACAAGCAGGCGGAGGACTTCCTCAAGGTCCTCTTGCAATTCTGATTCATTTCGCATCAGTCTGGGTTCCGTTCACTTCAGAAGGAAAGCAAGCGATTGCTGAATATCCTGAGATTGTCAAAGAGATCAAGCTCGCGCTGCAGGATGCTGGGAGAAAACTCGCCCATTTCGTAAATCAGAGGAAACGTGCGCAGGCCCGGGAGATGCGAAGGCAAATTTTCGATAGATATGTCCCAGTAGTGGCAGAGTCACTCTCAAAATTAACTGGAAAAGATACAAAAACTATTGTAAAGAAATTCGAAGATATTATTAAGAAAAAAGCTGAACTGCTAGCTGGAACTGAAGATGAAGCTGAGAATGAAGCTGAAAAGGCCGAAGAAGGAGAAAAAGAAGAAATAATTGGCGAACATAAAGTTGTTGTAAAAGAAAATAAAGAAAAAGAATAAAAACAAGATGAGAAAAAAGAGTGAAGAAGAATGAAAGAAGAAGAGAAAAAACTAGAGAAAATGGGAGAGAAAGTTTTGAAGGATGTTGAGAAAGGAGAGAATCCGAACATTGACATTCCGCTGAGAACTCTTTCGAACGTGAAGTATGATGAAAAAACTGGAATGCTAACGATCGGAGACAAGTCAGCAAAAAGATTTTTCTTCAACGTCGCCCATGCGAAAAAATTCACGCAGACAATGATGGTTGCTGCATTTTGCAAGGAATTGTTGGATGAAGGAATTCACACATCTCTAAGAGATGCTTTTTATGCATTGAAGAGAACATTTCCGAATTCTAATGAAAATACTTTTGATGAGCAAAGTGAAAGCGACCCGATAATTGTTGATTTGGAAGTTGCACTTGATATTTTACGTGAACAGTTTCATCTCAATGCCGATACAAGAGGTCGAGCTGTAGGAAATGTTATTATCAAAGACAGAGGAGATTTAGTCAACTGGGCAAAATTAGGAAGTGGTGGCTATTCAATTCCAAGCAATGTAGAGGAAATAGAATTTAAGAAAGTTGATGCAGACTTTATTCTTGTAATAGAAAAAAATGCTGCATTCGAATCTCTGCATGAATTGAAGTTTTGGCAGAAGCACAACTGTGTTCTCTTGACTTCGCAAGGGCAGGCTGCAAGAGGAGTAAGAAGACTCATACAAAGATTATCCACTGAATTCAAACTGCCAGTTTATGTTTTTGTAGATGCGGACAGTTTTGGTTGGTTCATTTATTCAGTGATTAAGAGAGGATCTATTTCATTATCTCATGTTTCAGATAGATTAGGAACACCTAAAGCAAAATTAATCGGACTGACAATTAGCGATATAGATAAATATGGATTGAAAAATTTCACAATAAAAGCTGAAGACGTAGACATAAAGCGAGCTCAAGAACTGCTGCAGTATGAGTGGTTCAAAAATCCCGAGTGGCAAAAAGAAATCAAACTAATGATACAAAGAAGAATCAAGGCAGAACTAGAAGCTCTGTCAGGCCGCGGATTAAAATTCATGAGCGAAGTTTATCTACCAGAAAAAATACGTAATAAAGAATTTCTGGATTAAATTCTTACATGATTTTTTTCTGACAAAACAAATTTGATGAAATGGTTGTCAACCGGCAATTTAGTTTGAGTTCCAATTCTCATGAAGTTAGAATTTTTCAAGATGTCCTGCCATGTGAATGGGGAATAGTTTAGCAATGAAGTGATTTGTTCTACTTTAAGCAAATGAATTCCTTTAATAGTTTTTGAGATATTTCCTTGCCAAGAGTCAACGATTTCTGCAATTTTCCATTGTTGCATATGCAGAGAAGAGAAGAAATGATTTCTGAATCTGGGTTTCAATTCCAAATAAACAGTCATGTCTCTTACTGCTTTCAAAAATTTATTTTTCTTCCTTTCGCATCTGTCGAATAGTCTGATTTTCCAAAGGATAAGATAGTTATACCAATTTGCTACTTGAACATAACATTTGTGCCAATATTCTTTATAGTCGATATTTCTCAAACCTTCCATTTTTAGACATTCGATGAGAAAATCTCTAAGCCAACGTTCGTTCAAAGGATTATAACTAAAAGTAACAGTAACAACATAATTTCTAAAAACATCTTTAGTAACTCCGATTCCACCATCCGCAGCAAAATGTCCACGCAAAAAAGCTCTTCTCAAAAGTTCGTTTTCTTTAACAACAGGCAAACATATTTCAATTACTCTGTCAAAGATTTTTCTCAAGATAGTTCCTCCGATTTGCATATGAAGAACATCTTTTCTATGTCTTTTTGAATAAGTTGTGTGAAGTTTTGCAGTAGGTACATCAAGCAAATTTGCCCATTTATATTTGAGATGACTTTCATATTGATCTCTATAAACAACTTCCAAATAAAAGTAATCTAGCTTAACAAGAAGTCGCTTTCTGAAGAAATCAAAGATAAATTTTCCTACATCTTCATCCATCGTCGCAATAGCGGTATGTGTCAAATCATTTTTTGTAGTTTTTCCATCTCCAAGATACATGCCGACTGCTTCTGCAAATTCTTCATCGAATTTAACGATCCTTTGAAAAACAAATGGATTAGGACCTCTACCCTTTGCAGGATACCAAACTTTGATTCTATCCTCTGATAAATGCTCAATTACCAATTTTTTGTCTTTGAAAACTTCTTTTGCAATTTCTTCCAAGTTCAGTTTCATTTCTATCACACATAATATGTAAAGTATATGCCATACGCTTTTCGGAGAGTCATTTCCGGTGCGACTGCTAAATCAGCAAAATAAGTCAGATTTACCTCTCAAAAGATAAAATAGCTCTTTTCTTTCGACTGAAAAGGAAAAATAGAAACGTTCAAATAAATATGCTTCTTTTTCTAATTGTGATATTATGAGTAAATACATTGCACTGATTCCAGCCTATAACGAAGAAAAAAACATACTCAAAGTAATTTTTGAGATGAACAAGTATTCTCACATAAAAACAATTGTAGTTGATGACGGTTCTACTGACAAGACTGCTGAAATCGCTCGGTCGCTTAAAGTCAAAGTATTGCAACACAGGAAAAACAGAGGAAAAGGAGAAGCGCTTAACACAGGATTTAGGCACATTTTGCAGAATCAGCGAGGAGCAAAGTATGTTGCCATAATCGATGCTGATTTGCAGTACATGCCTTCTGAAGCAATGAAAGCGCTGAAACCGATTGAAGATGGTGAAGCTGATTTTGTGATGGGTTATCGTGATTTTGGCAAGATGCCTTTTCGCCACGTCCTCGGAAACTTTGTTTGGAAAAATATTTTCAATCTTCTTTTTGGAACTGACTTCAAAGATACGAACTGTGGATGCATGGCAATGACGACTGATGCTTTAAGAAAAATAGGAAAAGTTCAAGGTGGATATATAATCGAAAATTCAATGCTTGCTCAAGCGGTAAGAAAAAAGTTGAGAGTGAAACAGGTTCCTGTTAAAGTCACTTACAGGCAACTCAGCAAGGTTCCTCGTGGCATCCGTGTCGTTTTAGGCGTGATGATTTTCATATTGACAGAAGGATTTAAATATAGATTAGGAATTAAATAAATCGCACCGGAAATGACCCCTCGAAAAGAGGATGTATTTCTTTAATCAATGATTCTAATGAGGTTAAGATAAAAAATGGGAATATTATTCACTAAAAATACGGCGTTCAATCTTTACTATTCGCAATATCATGCAAATATTGTAATAAATTCTCATAAAGATTGGTTTCCGATATATAGTTCTCCTCGTCTTGCAGGTATTATTGCTGATTTAATTTGTGATGGACACATACAAGGTCCAAAATTATGGAGATTTGATTATACTTCTAAAAATAAGAAAGAACTGAAAAGATTTGAAAAGCAAATTTTTGCATTATTCAAAATAAGAGGCAAAATACGACCTAATCATGGAAATATTTTTGGTAAAACATTCAACCTTGGAATAAACAACAAACTACTAAGCAGAATATTAAATTATCTTGGAGCTCCCTACGGGCCAAAAGTGAAAACCGAATTTTTAATTCCAGAATGGGTTTTAAATGACAAAGAATGTTTCAGAACATTTACGAAAAGGGTTTTTACCTGTGAAGGAACAGTGGATATCAGTCCAAAAAATTCATTTGTTAGCTTAGAAATGTGGAAGTCCATTGAGCTGATAGAAAACGGAGAGGAATTCCTTAATCAAATAAAAACTAAATTAAAATCTTATTTCGGAATTGAATGCACAAATATTTTTCTAGGAAGCAATTATAACAAAAGAAAAGATGGAACTGTTACAAAGGGTCTAAGATTACGTATTAAAAGATTAGATTCGCTTATAAAGTTCAGTAAGGAAATAGGATTTGATAACTCTTTAAAGCAGAAGAAATTGGATAAAATAATAAAGATTAGATTGGGACAGTCCGGAATGGGACAGTAATAACCTAAAAATTACTGGATGCTCAATCCGGGAGAGCGAGCGCCTGAAGAGCGCTATGTTGGGAGTTCAAAAGAGAATAGGGAAAAACTCTGAAATTCTCCCCTGTCCCACACTTTTATTCAATTAAACCGGAATAACTAATTAGTGAGTTGAGAAAGATGGAAGAAAAAGTTTGGGAAGGAGAACTTTTGGAAAATCGTGTCATACTTTGGAATAGCGAGGCTGTTAGCATTTACGACGAGTCTGGTTACGGAAAGCCGCTGCCTGAGGAAAATCCGAATAGAATTGAGCTTGAGTTGATTGAAGCGGCGTATCTTGTCGAGAAAGGAAAGTTGAAAGTTTTCACAAAGGAAGAAGGAAAAAAGAAAAAGAAAAATGTCGAGCTGAAGGAATTGATGGAGATAGGAACGAGGCAGGTAAATGAATTTCATCCTCAGTTTATTGTTTATCGCGATTTGAGAGAGCGCGGATATTTAGTTAAGTCAGGATTCAAATTCGGCACTCATTTTCGCCTTTACGAAAGAGGCGTGAAACTGAAGAGAGGGCCAAAGGAAGCTAGCGAGCATACAAAAGCAGTTGTTCACGCTGTTCCTGAAGAAGCAGCTTTTTCTCTACCTGAAATGTCCCGTGCAGTTCGCCTTGCCCACAACATTCGTGCAATTTTTTGGTGGGCTGTTGTTGATAAGGAAGGATCAGTAACTTATTACGAAATTAAGAGGCTGACTCCCTAGTCAGTGGTTTCTGTGGGACGAATAAAAACTTCTTTTATAAAAAATCTTGCACGCGATTTATTTGAGAGAGAGCCAGAAAAATTTTCATCAAACTTTGAAAAAAATAAAAGAATTGTCGATGAGCTAGTTGAGATAAAGTCGAAAAGGCTCAGAAACATAGTAGCTGGCTATATAACTTCACTAAAAGAAAAAGGATAATTCTTTAAAAGAGTAATAATTGTTTAGGTGTATTTATTGCCTAGATTGAAAGGTCAGGGAGCTAGGGTAGATGAGTTTGCTTTCGTCCTTCTGGCAGGAATTATATTGATTCTGGTTTTGGCAATTGCATGGGGAAGTCTTCAATCCAATCCTGTTGGCGTTTCTCCTACTAGCAAAATATTGACGATTGCGATAGGAGACTCGAAAACTTTTACATTAGATTTGAACGGAACGACAATCAACACATCTCTAGAGACAAAAGGAGCGATTGCAAATTGGATTAGCTTTGACAAGAATAATTTTGACATTCAGGGAAGCACAGAGGTCGAGGTTACAGTTGCTGTTCCACTAACAACTCAACAAGGAATTTATACTGGAACTATCAACGTTGTCTCTGGTCCGAACGTTCAGAAAGTTCAGTTGATAGTAAACGTTTCTACTCAGACAATTTCAAACATAGTGAGAAGTATAAGACTTGGAGATTTTTCAGTAAGCTATCTTGTTGGCTCTCAGACTATTAATGAAAGGAATAATTTTGAAATTTCTAAAGGATATTTCTCCGAATATCCAGGCACGCTCGTAGCGACCATGACGCAAGACACGTTCGCCATAACAACTGGAGGAGAAATTGTGATTGATATTGAAGATACGAACGGAGTTGGCAATTTTATTGTAGATCTGAATGGTCAAGAGATTTACAATCAGCACACTTCGCCAAGCGAAATAACAATTACCTTAGATAAGTCGCAGATTTTGAAATCAAACAATGTCGTTCTTCATGCCGGACTTCCTGGATTCAGATTCTGGATGAGCACGGTTTACAAAATAAAATCTGTCTCACTTAATGTGGATGTTCAGGGCGTTGTTCGAAAGGATGTTAATTTCCAGCTGACGCAAGACGAGGTAAACAATTTTAATTTCGGCAAAATATCTTTCAACATAAAAAGATACAACCCTTCTGCTTTCAATCCCCTGACAGTAAAAATAAATGATGCAATAATTTTCGATGACAGACCTACATTATTCACTAACAGCAAGACATTCGGACTTGAAGTGCCGCTCAAAGTTGGGACGAACACGATTTCATTCTACGTTGAGCAGGAAGCATTCTATGAATTGAACAATGTTGTTTTGACTTTCGTTAGAGCTGCTTAGACTATAGACTAGATAGGCTCAAACTCCTGCAATCAAACGCAAAAAGTCACGGACAGATGTTGCTCCGCCCAATATTCCTATTACAAGTTTGAGATAATTGTTGAACTCTTTATCATCAGAATATTTGTCTATGAGAATCAACGCGACGATTACTGCTATTGCTTTGATGGGAATGAAAGTCCAAGGTCCTAAAAGTCCGATGAAAATATTCGGCACGACATGCTGTTCTGAATACCCAAAAAAATATAGTGCGACAAAAGTGTTCGTGGCGTCGAACATCTGAATTAATGTAACAACTTTATTAGCTTTGCTCCATTTGATAAAATAAAGAATAATCGGCCAAGGAATAAAAAATGCAAGGACATAAAGAATTGCATTAGGATTTCCGATTCTCAGAAGACTTAGAGGAAACAGCACCAGAATGACTCCAACAGAAGTCATGATTTTGTAATATGGAATTTTGAACTTTTTTTCGAGATATATTGAGATGAGAAGAACTGTAAAAGTGACTGCAAATATTACAAAATAAATCAGCGGAGTTATCAAAAGAAAAGTATTTGTTATTCCACTGTCCACCATCAGTCTCGATGAGCTTCCAAGCAAAACATACGGCGCAACGGAGATTGCAAGTCTCTTATCAATTTTCACTTTAAGTTTTCTTAGAACTTTGTAAATTATGTAAGCTGCAATTACGAGAATAACTGCATAAACAGTAGTGTTGATGGGATTGTAACCTTGGTTTAAAACTATAGGATTGACGAAATATGTTTGAAAAAATTCATCCAAAGACAAAGGCATAAAAGAAATAATAGCTTGCTAGCTTAAATTTATCTTATGAACGAAGTACAGGCTTTGTTTCTAATTGGAATAATTGTTTTTCTTTCTGGTTGCATAAATCTTTCAACCAGCCCGTCGTTCTACAAGAACGATGTCATAACTGTTGAGAATTACGTGCTGACAGACGCTGAACCAATTCCAGGAAGTACGACAACGATAAAATTCAATATCATGAATAATGGAGACAGGCCAGTTCCAAAGGCTTTTGTGAATTTCTTTGATACGAAAAATCTCGCTACAAATGTTGATTGCAAAAGTGGAATTAGACTTAGCGATTCTTCTTGCGAATACGACAACATTCCTAGCCTTGATGATAGATCTTTTGCAATAACTTTCAAAATGCCAACGAAAGAGGATGTAAAAGGGCCTATAACCCTGACATTCAATTATGAAATTGATTATAATTACCAAGGATCGAGAAGAATAATCCTTCCGATAATCGATGACACGAAGATAAAAGAGCCAATAACAAAATTTCAGACAGGGCAACCCTCAATCGGGCCAGTGACGGCAGATTTCGATCCTCCAGTTGGAAGAACGACCAAACAGAACAATCAAGTTGTTAAGGAATATTGGGGAGTTAAAGGATACTCTTTTGAGATAAGCGTCAAGTTTAGTGAAGTGGCTTCAAATGTTGTTGGCAATGTAAAACCAGTAAACCTGACAGCCGGAAGAGTTAATCTACGGCTCAGCGGAATGGTCGTTGATCCTGAAAGAAGATGTGATTTCAGCGGAACAAGCGGAACAATTTATTCAGCGATTGACGTAACTATTCCGGGCAGTCCTAACAATCTTGTATGTAACTTCCGAGCGTTAGATTTCACAGGACGGGAAAAAACTGTTGCAATAGATGCGAATTTTGCCTATACAATCCAAATTTTAAGATCAGAGACAATTACGATAGTTCCACAGAAATTAGCTCAGACAAACTTACCGCAAGTAACCGGACAGCAAGGAACTGGGTCACAAGGAAATCCACCACAAGGAAACGCACCACCACAGGGAATATAAGAAATCAAAAAGAATTAAAAATAGTTAGGAAGAGAAAGAACAGTTAAATTAATTATAAGCTCGAAAAGCTAAAATTATAGTAAGGATTGTTTGCATGTTGAAAATGAAAAGGAAGGATTTGAAGAAAATTGCTGTTTTGTTTCCGATAGTCCTCCTTGCAGGCTGCATTCAATTCGGCGGAACTAGTGGAACTGGACCAGGACTTACAATAGTGAGCTTCACTCCTTCTGATACGACAGTTGAACCGGGAACTCCTGTTGATTTGACTCTCGTTGTTCAAAATAGTGGAGGAGATGTTGCTAGGAACATACATGTTACTCTGGGAGGGTTGACTGATGATTGGCAGATTGTTGAGGGGAGAGACAGAACCATATCTGATATTGCTCATACAGATCCTGCGAGAGGAATAAACACGCCTATGCAAGACCAAGTTGATTGGACCCTTGTAGGTCCAGCATTGGCAACTCAACTTAGCTATCAAGTAAGCGCTCAAGTTAGTTATGGCTATTCGACAACTCTCGACACGCTGATAAGGGCAACTTCTTTTGATTATTATAGATTGAACAAACCTAAGACAGGAGTAATCGGACCTTCAACCACATCAAACGGCCCGATTTCAATTACAGTAACTGCTCCTAACTCTGTTTTTGCAGGTTCAACAGTTCCTGTTTATATTCAGTTCCACAATACTGCTTCAGGAAGAGTTACAGGTCCTGCAATCGACACATTGAGCGTTTCTGTTTCTGGTCAGGGTGTGACCTGCCAGAATGGAAATGTTAGACTGATTCAAGGAAAGGATGGATTCCTCAGATGCGATGCTTCAACTTCTGGAGTAACAACCTCTAAAGATTTCCGTGTAACTGTTTCTGTCGGGTACACTTACTCTCTTTCGACTGTTACGACTATAACTGTCTTGCCCAAAGCAGGTTAGGTTGAAAGTTAGGTTGAAAATTTTAATTAATCTTATAGAAAGAGAAAGTGAATGTGATTTATATAAGATTAATATAAAAACGAATACAAAAAGATGTGTTTGAAGATGGATAGTGAAATGAATAGTGAAAAATTTAATGATTTAATAACAGATAAAGGAAAATACGGATTTGTTGAAAGTAGCGCAGGTATAGAAAAGTATAAAATTCTTTTTAGTTTTGTATCAAAAAATAAACTAAAAATAAAGAGAATAGCGAGTATGGGTGGAGGCTATTTCGACTACAAAATATTATCATTTTTATTTCCGAAAAGCTACATACTTACAATAAATAAAAACAAAGCAGATATGAAAGGTTGTCCAAATCAAAAAATTTCAGATATAGAAAATGATGAAATTGAAATAAAAAATAAGTTTGATTTAATTTTTTGTGCTGACACTATTGAACATTTAATCAATCCAGATAACTTTCTAAAAAATGTTAATAACATTTCAAATAAAGGTAGTGTTTTTATTTTAACCACTCCAAATTTAGCAAGTTGGATGAATAGATTGTTTTTATTATTTGGTTATTCTCCTTCAAATTATGACGTTTCATATCAATATAAATTGGGTAATCCTTTCGCTTCGCAATCATCCGCAGGGCAAAAAACAGTATTTACACCCAGGTCATTAAGCGAATTACTACAAAAACATGGCTTCAAAGTCATATTTCGTAAAGGATATGGATATACTGAAAAAGTGAAGAAAATGAGAATAATTAGATTACTATTAAATAAAATTTTGCCAGATAGTATGAAAGAAGGTATTTTTATTGCATCGAGAAAGATGAAATAATCGAGTGGGTCCGCAGAGAATTGAACTCTGTTCTCCACCGTTCTCAAAAATTTGTGAGGGTGGCGTCCTTTACCGATTGACTAACCGGTAGACTACGGACCCTTGTTCATGTCGAAATCTGTCAAGCTACTTTGAATTTTCATTCCAGATATTTTATCCTTTAAATTTTCTATGTTATTGAAAATAGGCTTTCCATAAACTCCATCATATCCAGCAATAAACTTCACTTTCCCTTCTCTTAATTTCAAAATAGAATCTACAATTTTTTCATGCGTGACTTTAATCATTTCTTCTCTAGGAACATTCAACAAAACATTGAACTCATTTCCAAATCTGTTTATCAATTTGTTTTGCTCTTCCAAAACTTTTTGCGAGTAAAGTTTTTCAACGCCGAGAGTGAAAGAAATAATTTCATAAAGCGGAATGAGATCTTTGAAAGGAATTGCGTCTTTAGGAACAAAACCTTCTGGCCTGTCTGCAAGCTGTTCCACACGATTGAGCACACCAACAGTCAGTTTTCTCTTGCATCTTGGACAAATTCCATTCAGTCTTTTCGTCTGTTCAGGAGAGCAACTGAAGCCGCACACACGGTGTCCGTCGAAATGATACTTCCCGTAGTTCGGATCTGTCTCCACCGTGAATAAAAATCTGTTTTTGTCCTTGTTTTTTATTGCATCTGTAATATTTTTGTATGTAATTTCATCTTGCTCGAAATTAAAAGCATTTGCTTCTCGTCCAAGACGCCATGGATTTGGTGAATGTGCATCTGAGGAAGAAAGAAGAGTAAATTTATCTAATGAACTAAGTCGCCAATTCATGGCAGGGTCCGATGACATCCCAGTTTCCAAGGCAAAAATATTTTTTATTTGATCTTGATAGCACTCCTCTAATGAATTAAATCCTGTTTTGCTACCCATTGCACCAAAAAAAGGGGTCCAATTATGGGATGAATAAATAAGAATTTCATTACTAATCTCTATTAAATTTTCAACAATTTCCGCAGCCGATACATTTAATGTGGGTCGACCGTCAGATTTTAAATTACCATATTTAGAAATTTTTTCATTTATTTGTTCTACAACTTCAAAGCTAGGTGCGTGAATCATATGGTGAATTTTTCTAAATTTGCCTTGATATTCAAAAACAGTGTTAACTTCATTTGTTAGGATAAAATTAACACCATTAAATTGATATATCCCTGTTTCATTTATTTCTTTTAACTTTTCTTTTAAATTATTAAACCAAATAGGATGGCTAAAATCTCCAGTTCCCATTAAGTCTAAACCTTTGACTTTGGCACCTTGACTGATTCCTTCTAATGTCATATTTTTACTAGTTGCTCGACTTAAATAACTATGAACTTGAAAATCTGCTATTATTTTCATTTACTCACCTTATATTTTGCGAAAGAATGGATATTTCCTGATTTATACGACTTAACCTTTTTAATTAATCCTTGTTTAAAAAATTTTCTTGTTACATTTCTTGAATGTCCCAAACTTCTATTAATATCGCTTGATAAATCTTTTGATGTGAAATAACCCTTTTCAACTTCTATTTTTTTCATCGATTTGGTGATAATTTCTTTAAATTTCTTTTTTGGATATTGGATTTGTTTTTTACTATCTATCAAAATTTTCAATCTTTGTAATTTTTCTTTATGTCTTAGGCTAAAATTTCTGTATATTTCTTCTAATTGTTTGAAGGAATGTATTTCAATTTTCCACATTTTTCTATTCGGTCCTTTCAAAGAGGTATATTCCTTTTCTTTGTAAATAGAACTTTCAATACCAACAGATTTCAATAACTCTTTAATATCCAAAACTAAGTTTGGTTTATTTTTATTTTCTGTAGCCATATGAATTGCTATATGTCTAGAAGGGAAACTGATAATTCCTTCATCGTCAATTATTTGGGATAAAAATTCGATTCTTTTTCTTTTACTTAAATTAAAAATATAACACGGAATGCGGGTGTTATTTTCAATTTTACTTCCACCTTTCAGACCTATTTTTACAACAATCTTCCCGTATCTGCTCGGCAATTCAACGAGTTTTAATTTTGGATTATTACTTTTTTCCCGAATGTGATAGATGACATTATTACCGAATATAGTTTTTACATCTTTTATGAATCCATTGATTAAATCAGGGTTTGAATTTGCATAAAAAATTCTAAGCCGTTTATCTAAGCAACCATCTCCTAAAAGTGCTGCGATAAATCTAACACCATTTTTTGTATTAAAATTAATTTTCTTCATTTCTTTAACCTCAAAAATCTTATTAAATTACTCTTAACTTTGACAACATCTTCAACATCTTTTGAAAGATATTTTTTAATGTAATAGTGGACAGTGGATTTGCTAATTTTAGTTTGGCGTGCTATTTCTCTAATCCATAATCCATCTGGATTATTTTTTAAAACTCTTTTTATTAAAGTGAGTTTATTTTTATCCGGGCCTACTTTTGGCATAATTTTTATTGGACATGTGTCCTATATAAAGATTTACAACTTTCGCAAGTGGTAGATTTTTAATATAACCTTTACTTAAAGCAAGAACGTCATCACTGCCACTCCGAGAAGGAAAGCCCAAAACCACCACTTCCAATGCAGGACCTTGCCTCCGTCAAGCGGATTTATTGGAAGGAGGTTGAAAGTTGCAAGCAGGCTGTTTATGTTGGCAACAAACCCGATTCCTAATATGCCGAAAACAAATGCGAAAAAGATATTAACAATTGGTCCGACTGATGCAACAATACCCATTTCATTAGCAGTAAGATGCTTTTCTCTATATCCCCAGCGACCATAACGGTAAGGATAAATCACGACAGCTCCTGGAGCTAGAAAGCGGAGCGGAAGAAACATTGTAATGAAGCCGATGAGAAGACCTTCGGGCCAGAGTTTGAAGAAAGCGAGTGCATTGAACTTTATTGCAGCAAATTTGTGGGCGAGTTCATGCAGAAGAAAACCTACAACAACTGCAACTAAAACCAGCAGGATGTTGCTGAAATCAGGGTAAGCAAAAATTACTGTAAGAGATATGGTTGCAATCAGAATGTCTCTTATCTCAACCTTGGAAAAAACTTGATCAATTCTCATTCTATCAACATTCTATCAATAATTACAATTGGAGAATTAAGCTAATAAAATTCTAATTTATTCATTCCGATTTATTCTAATTTGTTATTCTTAATCTACTCATTCCACTTCTCATTTCATTACTCATTCCACTACGCATTCCATTCAACGAACTTCATCTTCGTAAGATCATCAAGGATTTCTACAACAACTGGACGAACATCTTCATGGTTGTGTCCTATTCGTGCTGCGAGAGCAACAACAATTTGATCGACAGTTCTATTGCCATCGCACATTTGTAAAATTCCATAAGCAACCTTGTCCATCTTCCACATGTTGCTTCCGTCAAAAGTAGCGTAGAGTGTGCCTAGATGATCAATTACCTTCAGGTTCTTTGCCTTGCATGGTTTTTTGACTTCTAATCCTTCTAACATTTCTTGCTTTAGACTCCAGGCTCAGACACACCGACAAGTCAAAAGCTATTTGATACTACATACTTTAAGGATAAAAACGTTCTGTTTGTTCAAGAAAATGTTCAAGAAAATTACTAGGTAAGAAGAATAAAAAAGAAATGAAAAAATTTTACACCAAAAAAATCTCATATGCAATGAATATTACTGCAATTAGTGCTAGTATCCATGCGATGAATTCAAATGCGAGCTCGAGCCAAACAATCGATCCAAGCCATGCAGTTGCTACTGGGGAGGCAAATGTTGCTGCAAAGAGGAAAAATACGGCAGACAGTCCTAGAAAACTAAATCCTCTCTCTGCTTTATGCCTCCATTTTGCATACTCGGCAAGCGCAATTGCTAGAAGGAACCCAATACCTAAGCTCAGTGTTACAGGTTCGAATATTGCCATCTGTATCTACCTAATCCCAATTGATGTTTGACAGAAGATAAAGATATCGAGCTTTCAAGAAATTTTTAGAAATTTTGAGAAAATAATAAATCAATAATAAAAAAGATTGGTGGGTAAAATTTTGAAATTTTTTAAGATGTGAAAATTTATTCGTCAAAACCTAATTCCTCTTCGTCCTCTCCCCACCCTTCTTCTTCCCCTTCTTCAGTTTCATCTTCCTCATCCCCCCATTGAGAGGAAATCACTTGAATTGATTGGACAAACATTTGATATTCACCTATGTCTATGTAAAGCATTATCCAAGTATATAAACATTATTTGTAAGAATAGATTACTATTTAGTAATAAATTTTTTTCCTAAAAATTATTTTTCATTTTTTATTTTCCAGAAAATTTTTTGTAATTCCATAACGCCGAAAATGCTCGGACAGCTCTTTCTGGCGTTGGAAAAACTGGAATGCCTTTATTTTCCAAACTTTTCGCAACTCTTTCAGTGAAGTCACTTCCAACAGCGCAGGCAAGAATTGATTTTCCAAATTTTTTCATTTCTTCAATTACTTCAGAGATTTTTGTGTCGAGAGTCGGAACTTGCATCAACGAAATGACAACTGCTCCATCATATTCGTTGCTGCCAAGAGTTTCTTCTAGCGCGTTCCTATATCTTTCTGCATCAGCATCTCCAGTCAAATCGATTGGATTGTGAAGAATGACGTGAGAAGGCATTTTTGTTTTAAGTTTTTTCTTTAATTTTTCAGTTGGCTCGAGCAGCTGAATGCTCTGTCGCTCAGCTTCATCTGTTGCAAGAACTCCGAATCCTCCCCCATCTGTAATAATTATCAAGCGATTGTTTTTTGGAAGAGGTTGCATGCTCAATGCTTTGGAAAAATCAAAGAGTTCTTCCCATGTAGCTGCTTCTATCACTCCTGTTTGTCTAAACGCAGCAGAATAAATTCTTGCACTTCCGGCCAAACTTCCTGTGTGACTTGTCACTGCCTTTGTTCCTTTTTCTGTCTTTCCTGCTTTCAAAACAACAACGGGCTTTTTTCGTGTTGTATTTTTCAACGTTGTCAAGAATTTCTTTCCATCAGCTTTCATTCCCTCTAAATACATTGCAATTACTCGCGTGTCTTTATCATCAGCTAAAAACTCAAGAAAATCTGTCTCGTTCAAATCAACAGCATTTCCATATGAAACGAATTTGCTTATGCCAATCCCTTCTTTCGCCAGCCAATCCAGCACAGTCGAGCCTACAGCTCCTGATTGAGAAATGAACGCTATGTTTCCTTCTTTCGGTCTCCTCAATCTTTCCCTGCTCAAAAACATCGTATCGACCTTTGTCTTAGGAACAAAAACTCCAATGCAGTTAGAAGTTATTATATGATTCAAAACTAAGTTGTGCGTATCTTCAACTTCAAAATCATATGTTGGTAATAGCTTCCTCATTCTCATAATTTTTTTTACTTTCCTGAAGTAAACTGCACCTTTTGTTTTTTTGAATGATCTCTGCCCACTATCTAAAATTCCTTTCATTCTAACATTTTTTTCCTCACTCAAAAAACTAAATCCTAGATTATTAAGATCCATTATAAATTGAAGAGAATCTGATCTTATCTCATAAAGTTTTTTTATAGTTTTTACTTTTTTCCCTTTTATCTGCATTCGATCTCGTGTACTTTCTTTCAAATAAACTGGTCCTATTCCTAGAATATTAAATAAATATTGCAATTGATTTGCCAATTTTTCAGAAATTGTATAGTAATAAAAATTCTTACCAGAAATGCCTCCATCACCCGAAATCAATCCAGATAAAAATGCGATTTGAAGTTCTTTTGAAAGATTGAAAACAAAATCTGGTATTTTTTTATGAAATGCACTATCACCAATTTTTATTATATTCTTAAATAAAATCTTGCCGATATTTCCACCAAATTTTATTTCTTTAGATTTTGAATTCTTTTTCCTATTTTTACTATAGGATGAAATAAATGCTAATTTCGCACAAATCCTCAATTTTTCCTCCATACTCTTATCTTTAATATACCCTATGGAAAGTTGATTTGGTTTATAACTCCCATCAGCAATGTAGGTTCCCAACAACATCAAAAATTCCTTTGTTAAGGTCATTTTTATAGGAATTTTCACTCTATGTCTTTTAGACCAAATCAAATAACTTTTACTAAGATCGCTACTTGCAAAATCAAAAGAATCGATATCAAAAATTTTGCTGTTGTATGATATTTTGATTTTGTTTTTTAAATTTTTAGGCAATTCCAAAATTTCCTTTGAAAAATTGATCTCTGAGATAGAATTAGAACCAGAAATTTTAAAGGAACATGGTATCAAATCGCCAACATCTAAATCTTTTGCTGAAACTTTGAGTATTTTATCATTTTGTTTAACAAGAAAAGGATGATCTTCGGTACAAAAAATTCTTTTACCACCCTCTATTTTAACTTTGATAATTCTCTGTGCCTTTCTTTTAAAAACATTAACTACATTTTTAAAGCTTATTTTATTATTATCCCATGATAAAACCTGAATTTTATCAAACGGTTTGACAACCGATAAAGATAATTTGCGTGTGTCACCAAAATCTGTTACATAATTCTTATATTTTTTAAATAAATTTTCAACAATTTCTCCAATTTCTTTAAATTCAATAAGACTGGGGTTTCCTTTTCTCACAAGAATAAAAGTCTTTCCTATAACGCAATTTGGTCCAACAACTCTTGTTTTTCCTTTCGCGCCATCGACAGTTTTTTTCAATCTCTGCTCTAAAACAATTCCACTTCCACCAATTTCAGAAAATCCCCCAGAAATAACAATGACGCTTGGAATTTTTTTCTCAATGCATTCCTTGACAACTTTAGCGACAGCAAGAGCAGGGACAATAACAATTGCAAGATCAACTTTCTCTGGAATTTTCTTCACGCTTGAATAAACTTCTTTTCCTAGAATCGGGGTCGTGTCTGGATTGACGGGAAAAACATAACCGCTAAAATTTTCTCTCACAAAATTTTCCAAGATAATGTATCCTAGCTTCTCTGGAGTGTGGCTTGCGCCTATCACAGCGACGGAAATTGGTTCAAAAAAATTCTCAAGATTTTTCTTACTCATTCAATCACACCTTCATACCGGTCACGTCATACCGGTTATAATTAAGATATTGCACGGCAGAATAATTATTATGCATAAGGCTTTCAAACTTGCCAAACGCGTCAATGTGGTAGGTCCAACAAAAATTGAGCAAAGCTTGAAAATTCTTGAGACAAGAAAAGACATAATCTCGCTTGGAGCAGGCGAGCCAGACTTTCCAACACCACCAAACGTTATTAAGGCGGCAGAAAAATTTTTGGAGGAAGGTTACACACACTATTCAGATTTACAGGGACGACACGAACTCAGAGAGGCGTTGGCAAAAAAATTGAAGAAAGAAAATAAAATTGATGCTAGTCCTGAAGAAATAATTGTTTGCTGCGGATCGAAGGAAGCGATTCTGCTTTCAGCTCTTGTCACGCTTGATGCTGGAGACGAAGCAATCGTTCCAGATCCTGGCTATCTTGCTTTCCGTCCGATTGTTGAGACTATTGACGGAAAAGCTGTGTCTCTACATCTGCATGAGAAAGATAATTTTGAAGTTCATCCAGAAAATTTGGAGAAGCTGATTAACAAAAAGACAAGACTTCTAATCTTAAACACACCGTCAAACCCAACAGGTACAATTCTAAGCAGAAAAACTCTTGAAGAGATTGCAGATGTTGTTGTTGAGAAAAATATCATTGCTCTGGTTGATGAGGCGTATGAAAAATTGATTTACGGAAAGGCGAAGCACGTGAGTCTTGCAAGTCTTAACGGAATGTTCGACCACGTCATCACGACCCAGACATTCTCAAAGAGCTATGCGATGTGCGGTTTCAGAGTTGGATATGCGGCTGCAAATGAAAAAATCATCAAAGAGATGAAAGAATTCAAACTCACGACGACTCTCGCATCTCCAACTTTCGCTCAGCTTGCCGCAATCGAAGCTTTACACAACTCAAAGAAATATGTTGACAAGATGAGAAAAGAATATGACAGAAGAAGACGCTACATTGTCAAACGCATCAACCAAATTCCGAAAATTTCTCTCAACAAAATTCCAGAAGGAGCATTCTATATTTTTCCAAATATATCAGAAACACGAATGAAGTCAGAAAAGTTTGCAGACTTTCTTATAAATAAGGCAAAAGTTGTTGTCATTGCAGGAACCGAGTTTGGAAGATATGGAGAAGGATTTGTAAGGATGAGTTACGCGACTGCGTACGAAAAAATTGAGGAAGCAATGGACAGGATAGAGGCGGCTGTCAGAAAGATTTAAAGAGATGTAGAAAGCTTTAAATTTACATTTCGAGCTAATTCTTAATGCAGAAGGCTTGGCAGGGTGGTTCGGCGTCACCTGTAACTCGAAACCGTCGTTATGCGGGTGCTATAGTCAAAAGGCGATGTAAAAGTTGTAAATTGGTCCACACTTCCAACTGAGAAGCTTCGCCTTACAGGGTTAAATACATACCAAAAACAGACAGGTCCGGAAGGAAGCATCTGTAAGGTAGGTATTTTGATGCTTGCAAGTAACGGAGTGGAGAAGGAAGTCTGGGTTAACTAATTTACGATTTTGCATCCACTTGCGGCGTGCCTTCTGCACAATTTTATTTCTACTTTTATTTCTACTGTGAAATTTCTATTGTGAATAAAAGATTTTTGTTCTAGATTTTCTTTTCATAAAGAAGAAAAATTACTATCGAAACATTACAAAATAAGAAAAGATATAAATAATACTTTGATCGAATATTTAGAGTAAGATAGGAAGATGGTTTGTATGAAAGGAGAGCGAAGTAAAGCATTGACATCTCTTGAAACAGGAATCATTGTCGGAATAATTTTAGGATCTTTAGCTACTTTCATAATTCTCGATTATTCGCAAAAAAATATCAATCTTTACACAGGATTTCCGTCTATTTTATCGTCTTCTTCAACTACCTCAATTACTCAACCTCCTTCTGGAACTGCCACTGGAACTACCAGAGAGGCAATTTTTGGGAAAGAAGTTAGTCTTATTCTTCCTGCCGTGGACGATAATGGAAAGGGAGTCACGACGCGTTTGACTGTACAAGCAAAGCCAGGAGCAGGAAAAGTTTTAATCGATGTTAATAATCTTTTCTTTTTCGTTGATACACAGAACTCAATAAAAACTGCTCGCGAAGTTGCGCAAAATATTACAGGAATTGATTTCTCAAAAGTAGATTTGATATATAGCATCGATGCCAACGTCTCAGCAGTGGAAGGTCCTTCCGCTGGTGCTGCGCTTGCGATTGCATCGATAGCTGCGGTTGAGAACAAATCTGTCAACTCAAGTGTCGTAATCACGGGAACAATTGAGCCAGATGGAACGATCGGACCTATAGGGGCAGTTTTGGAAAAAGCACAAGCTGCAAAATCTGTGGGAGCCACTCTGTTTCTTGTTCCACAAGGTCAAGGAACTTCCTCAACTTACAAACCAATTCAACAGTGCGAAACTATAGGGTCGTTGATTTACTGTACGACTGAGTATAGAGGAACGAAGACCGACATAAGCTCGAGCGTAGGGATAACTGTCAAAGAAGTTTCTACTGTGAATGATGCTCTGAAATATTTTCTGATTTAAAATTTTTCCTGAAATCTCTTTGAAATCTCTTAAAATCTCTTGAAATCTCCCAATTTGTTCATACATTTAAATTATAATAACTAAATTTGTTTTAGGTGTGTGGAGATCAATCTCTGGACTGTTCTTAAATTTGCAAAATATTTGATAATTCCAATTTTATTTTTCTTTTACCTCAGCTATGTCGACGTCATTATAACATCAGCACCTGCCATTCTATCTGAACAGGGACAAGGTGGAGGAGATGGAGGCGTAGCGTATGCACCTCCTGCAGTTAAAGTGGATCTTTCATTCGAACCACAAGAAATAAGTGTGAGGTTGAATCCAGGAGAAAAGAATGTAATACCAATAAAAATAACTAACAATGGAGATAGTGATGTTAGCATTAACATTGTGCCTTCATCCGAAATTTCCAATATTGTGAGTGTTGACCAAACTTCCCTTATAATAAAATCAAAATCGCAAGAAATAATTAATGTAAAAATAGAAGTTCCAGCTTCGAAAGGTGCTGACGTAATTGTTGGAAATCTAGACATCAATGCACCAAATGTCAAGTACAGAATTAAGACAGCTGTAGTAATTCTCTCTCAGGCTAAGTATTTGTTAGATGTGAAAGTCACTGTTCCAGATCAATATAAGAAAGTTATTGTTAGAAATCAAGTTCTAGGAAGTATTACAATTTATAATCTTGGTCAGGAAGGAAGGGTTGATGTTAATCTGACTTATGGAGTAAGAAATTCAACTTTAATAAAAAGATTCGTTGAAGCACTGGCAATCGGAACTCAAACTTCAATTTTAAGAGATGTCACCGTTCCACGAGAATTTTCTCCAGGAACTTATCAATTTTTCGCCATTGTATATTATGCGACTGCATCTGCCGAATCTGATGATACATTTGAAGTAATACCAACTCCACAAGTCGAAATTATTTCACTACAGCTCATCGCAACAACTGCAGTCATAACAATATTTCCCGGCATTTTTTTTGTAATACTGCCCGCATACAGAAAGAAGAAGAGAGACCAGGGCAAGATTTATGGCAGCATGATCATCATAAGGAGAAGTATTTTTGGAGAAGGAAGCAGAGCATTGCCTGCTGGAAAAATTTCAGAGAAAGTAAGAAGGATAGGTATAAGTAGAGTGGAAAGTGCTTGGCAGGGCGAAGCATACTATCGCAGAAAAATTTTGGACAAAATAAGAAGGAGTGTGTTGAAAGATTAATTATCGATTAATCACAGATTATAATTAAGCAGAATAATTAATCAGAAAATAAATTATTATGCAAAGTTAAGGCAAAGAATAAAAGCAAAAAAACAAGAGCAAAGAAAAGAGGCTGTTAAATTTGGGAAAAATTATAGGAGTTTTTTCGGGAAAAGGGGGGTTGGAAAGACAACTCTTGTCGCTAACCTCGCTGCCTCTCTGACAAAAACTTTCAATAGACGAGTGGTTGTTGTTGACGGAAACGTTAATACTTCCCACCTAGGTCTGCATTACGGCGTTTATGAAGATCCTAGCGTGACGCTACGTGAAGTTATTGAAAGAAAGGCTTCTGCCTTGCAGGCAATTTATGTTTCACAATCTGGTGTGAGAATTCTGCCATCTCCATTGAGCGGGGACGGGGTTGACTTAAAAGGATTGGATAATGTAATTCGGCAACTGGAAAAAGATTATGATATTATAATCCTTGATGTTGCTCCTGGACTTGGAAGAGAAGTTTTAAACGCTCTTGGTAGTGTTGATGAAGCGATTGTGGTTGCTACTCCTGACATTCCTTCCGTGACTGATGCGCTGAAGACTATAAATTTCATTAAAAAAGTTGATGATGATATTGATATTCTTGGAGTTATCGTCAATAGAACAAGAGGAGAAAAATATGAGCTGAGCGCAAAGGAAATAGAATCTGCATGCAACATTGATGTCATTACCAATCTTCCTGAGGATAAGAAAGTTCCTGAATCGATAGCTAGAGGCGAGCCTGCTGTCATTCTTTATCCAAACTCTTCAATCAGCGTATCAATGAACAAGCTCGCAGCTGCACTTATTGGGCAAGAATATGAACCATCTGGATTTTATTATGTACTAATGAAATCTCTCGGACTTATTAAAGAAAGTTTTATAAAAATACCTACAAGAAGAGAGAGCAGAGAAAGAAGGGAAAGTCAGAGAAAGGAAAAGAAAATTATAAAGAGAGTTGAAGAAGAGGAAGAAGAAAATGAAGAAGCAGAAAATGCTGAAGCAGAAGACGTTGAGAAAATAAGTGAAGAGATAAAAGAGTCGATTAAGGCAGACATAAAGAAGAGGCTGGCTATGAAGATAAAGGAAAAGTTAAGGGAAAGAGGAGCCGAATAATAATTATGGCAGTTAGACAGTCTGAAAAGGAAGAAGAAGTTCTTGATGAAATTGCAGATAGAATTGCTGATATGATTGTCAATTCAAAGAAATTTGCTGGTATTTCTGGTATAGTTGAAAAGGAGAAAGAATCTGCAGATGTAGGTTCGGACAAATATCTTGATAACATTATCGAACTTAAGCATAGGATTTCTGTTCTAGAAAGCAAAACAGATAGGAAGATTCAGGATTTCGAAATTATTATCAATGATTTGGAGAGACAGCTGGATGAGAAGTATAATTCAGTGAGTAAGGAGAATGAAGGAGAATACTTCAGGATTATCGATCAGCTGGCAAAACTACGTGCTGCGGTTATAAGACTGAGTAATGAAATAAAGGAAATAAAAGTGCAAATGGCGTTGAAAAAATTCTAAACATAATTTTAAATTTAATTTACAGTTTAAATTAATGGTAATGCAGAAACAATTCTAATATTATGAATGTTATGAATGTTATGAATGCTTCAAATGGTCAGGCTGCTTTGGAATATCTTATGATAGCGTCAATTGCAATTGCTGTTACTCTTCCTGTTTTCTACTATTCTTTCTTTTACTCTTCGAGCTCGATAACATACTCCCAAGCGCAGGATTCTGTGAACGCAATAGCGAAAGGGGCCGACTATGTTTATTCTCTGGGAGTAGGAAGCAAAACGAGAATTTTGGTTACCATTCCAACCAACGTGATAAACTATTCAATCGTTTATAACTCAATCACTTACAACATACGTTCTTCCTCAGGATCAGTTTCAACTGTAACAGCATTTACAAAAGCGAATTTAACTGGTTTTCTACCAATCAATTCTGGCAATTATTACATCGCACTCAACATGACAGAACAAGGTGTTGTGGTATCGATTTCCTGAATTTAAAAAATTTAAAAAAATCTAAAGGACAAGTGGGAGCAGAAACTTTGTTTATTGTAGGAATTTTATTCATAATTCTAACATCGAGCATTGTAATTTACCTTAACAGATCGATAAGTATCGCCAATACGGAAATTTTTCTTTCCGCAAAAAAGATTTGCAACGAAATGGCAACTTCAATTAATCAAGCAGCTTCAAGCAATTTTGGCTACCGAACAACAATGAATATAACAGACAAATTACTTGGAAAGAATTATACGATAACTGTCGATGCAAACAATCGGGAGATTTTGTTTAATTGGACTTCTTCATCTTTTATCTGCCCAATCAGTTATCAAAATGTCACAAACGGCACAAGCTCCTCATTCAAGATAAAGTCTGGAAAAATTTACATTCAAAATAACAATGGAGTTGTTGTAATTGGAAATCTTTAAAAATAAAATCAAGTTTAACACGTTTAAAAAGTTTAACAAATTTAATAAGTTTAATAAATTAACAGGGCAGATAACTTCAACAGAATTTCTCATAGTTTCATCAGTGCTGATAATTCTTTTTATCTTTGCAGCAAATTTCTGGAATATCGTTGCAATAAGATTCAGCAACAAAAGCTTGAGAAGCAGCTTAGAACTCACAGCTCTTGACATTTCAGATTTTCTTATCAAAAATCCAGGCATGCCTACCTCTTGGGAAAGTAATACAACGATAATATATTCTCTTGGTCTTGCTTCATCACCAAATACTCTTACTCAAAGCAAAGTGTCAGCTTTTACAACCCTCAACTACAATTCTTCAAAAAAGATTCTAGGGATACCGAACTACGAGTACAAATTCAGAATAAGAATGCTTAACGGAATTGTCTTGCTACAATCAGGTCTCGATCCTACGGCTACAGCTGAAGTTGTTTCCGTGACTAGATTTGTTTTGCTTAACAGCAGCATAACCAAAATGGAGTTCGCTATATGGAGATGAATATGGAGATGACAATTTGAGAAACGATAATTTGAGAAAGGAAAAAGGATTTTTCTTTGCACTTGATTCGTTAATTGCAATTGTAATTGCTTTCATTTTAATTTCAGGCGTAGTGATTTTTATTAACAGGGCTGAGGAGGATAAATTTCCTGATTTGTATTTGGAAAAACTTTCTAATGATATCTTATTTACTTTGAACAAAAACAATACGCTTCAGACTTTAGATAAGACAAAAATACAGAATGTTCTCTCTGGAATACTCCCAAAAAATTTAGGAGCAAAATTAAACATCACAACTTTTTCATGCGTCGATAATTCTTGTTCAAGTTTCAAGTATAATAGCAACATAACAGTGACAGTTCCTGTGAATACAGTTGAAAATAATGGCGTCATTGCAAGAACAGGTTTTGTAACTTTCAAAGGTGGCAGAATAGATCTTTATGCGATTGCTGTTCTGAGGATTTGGTTGATATGAATAACGAAGAAAACAACAATGAAAACAACGAAGAAATCAACAAGGGAATCAACAAGGGAATTGTATCTTCGTTAATAATTTTGGTTAGCTTTCTTTCCATCTTGGCTTTGGCTATAATTTTTTCGAACAGGAGCAGCGAAACTTCTGATTTAGTGAGCAAGAGTTTCATCTTCGATAGAGTCTTTTACAAGTTTTCTGCGATCGAAAACACGCTGTTGCAAATTCTGAATGGAGGCATAGCAAACAGTTTTGGAGGTATAAACATCACTATTGAGACTGACGGATTTAACAAAGTAACTTTTGATGAGGTTCTACCTCGTGACACATCAGATTTTAATACACAAGCCACATATTTCCAAAATTTTGCTCAGACAAAGATGAACGAGACGAATATGTTCATTGATTTGAATCTTGTTGATATTATCTGCGGGAGCATAACAATTCAACCTTATGGAATAAATTATACCCACTACCCAAATAACTGCATTAACGCTCCTGCTCAGACAGAAGTTATCATCGATCCAGGTCCAAGCTGGGGTAATATTACTGGTTATGAACTTACTTTCATGCCTAACGGAAATATTTCTACTGCAACAATCTCTGGATGGAATGGTCCAGGATGTGGAAAAGGAAGTTTGGAGTTGAATGAAACTGTCATTGGTCTCGATACAAGTATTGGTACAAATGTCAATTTTGCAGATTATGCAAAAATGTGCAGATATAATGTCGATAATATAGCATGTCCAGGCGGTTTAGGTTATATTCATGTTATTCAAAACCAAAACTCAAGGGATGCTGATAAAGCAGTCTTGGATATTCAAGTACAACCAAATTGCAACATCACTACAAGAATTGCAATTAACCTAACCAAAACTACAAGCATGCCTGAAGTTACTTTTCCGAATAACCAAACAATAAAGATAAAAGAAACCTTATATGAAATAGAGAAAAACAGCTCTATTACAATTTCGTAAAAATTTCATAAATCTTCAGAGGCGAAAAAATGACAAGTATATTAGAAATATTAAGGAGATTCTTTTTTGGAACTTCGAGAAAAGAGAAATTAAAGACAATAAGAAGTCAGATAAAGTCTAAAAAACCAAGAAAGCGACCAAAATTAAAAAGAATAAGAAAGAAAGCGAAGAAACTGGTGAAAATCAAAGTAAGAAGAATTTCCAGGAGAATTGGAAAGAAGAAAACATCAAGAATACAAAAAAGAAAGTCAATTATTAAAATTACTCAATCATTCAAAAGCAGACCAAAACTTCAGCAACAATCCCAACCGCAACTTAAACCTCAACCTCAAGCAGTAGTAAAACCTTCTCCTAAAGTTTCTCTTCCATCTATTTCGTTTTTAAGCCCCTCAAAACCGCGTGTTGACATCTCTAAGATTACGAAGCCTGTCATTGCAAAGCCAGCAAAAATCCCTCCTGTGCACAAACTTCCGAGAGAAATATCACATGAAGTAATTGTTTCTGACATGATGGTGAAAAATGTTTTCAAAGTAAAGTCAGATGACACGCTAAGCTATGTTGTCAGACTTTTTGCTGAGAAAGGAATAAGCGGAGCTCCGGTTATGCATGACGATACGTTTGTAGGCAATATCAGCGAGACTGACATACTGAAAGTTATTGGAGTAAAGGATTTGTTGAGCATTGGCAGTCTCGGGCTGAAGAGGCTTGGCGAAATAAAGGTTGATCAGGTAATGAATAAAAATCCTGTGACTATCAGCCAATATGCTAGACTTTCTGATGCAGTAGATTTAATGAACAAACACGATGTGACGAGGCTGCCAGTTCTTGACGAGCGCCGTAACGTCGTTGGAATTCTCACTCGATCAGATATCATTCGCGGAATTTCAAAAGAAATTTTGTTCAGACTTTTGGAAAGGAAACCTGAGGAGATCGAAAAGTTGAGAGGACGCATCGAGACTGACATTGATGAAATTTTGAGAATCGTAGAACGAAGAGGATTGATTGGAATTGACGAGATACAGAAGAAGCTGAACATACCTCAGGATAAGATAGAGGAATGGGGAAAGGTTTTGGAGAAGCACGAGCTCGTAGAACTTTTCTATCCTCCAATCGGAAAGCCTGAGTTGAGAAAGAAGACTGAAGTTGTTGCGGAGCGTGAAGCATGAGGGGAAAGGAAAAAGAATCTGCAAAAATAAGGAAAGAAGAAAAGAAATTGATGGAAAAATATTTTGTAGAATCTTTCAAAGTAAAGGCGGAAGTTGAGATTGAAAAATCTCCGGATGAATTCGTTCCGATTTATGTTCTGAAAGTTCCTGACATTGAACCCGGAACGCTGGCATTGATGGATCAGATACGAGAAAAAATCCTTAGCGAAATATCGATAAAGACTTCCGAGCTGCTTAATCCACGTGCGTTGGAAGAGTTGAAGGATAAATTTTTTGAGAGAGCGTTCGACTTATTGAGAAGAGAACTTCCGGACAGCAGCGAGGATATTTTAGAATTTCTTGCAGGTTCGCTTGTTCACGACATGCTAGGCCTTGGTAAAATAGAACTTCTTATCAATGATGGAGATCTGGAAGATATTGTCATTAACAATGCAGAAGAACCAGCTTGGGTTTTTCACAAGAAATACGGATGGCTTAAGACAAACGTTTTCGTTCCGCAAGAAATCCAAATTCAAAACTATGCGTCAATCATCGGAAGACGAGTAGGAAGACAGATTACAACTCTTGCACCGCTCATGGACGCGCATCTCACGACAGGTGACAGAGTAAACGCAACACTTTTTCCGCTGAGCACAAAGGGAAACACAATCAGCATAAGAAAATTCAGAAGAAAACCTTGGGTTATCACAGATTTACTTGAATCACGAACTTTGACAACAGATGTTGCTGCTCTTCTCTGGTCAGCAGTCCAGTACGAAATGAACACAATCGTTTCGGGTGGGACAGCAACTGGAAAGACGACTTTTCTCAACGTCCTCACTCCTTTCATTCCTCCGAACCAAAGAATCATCAGCATCGAAGACACTCGAGAGATTCAGCTTCCGCGTTTCTTGCACTGGGTTCCACTGACGACACGCGAGGCGAATCCAGAAGGAAAGGGAGAAGTCTCCATGCTCGATCTTCTTGTCAACAGCTTGCGTATGAGACCTGACAGGATAATTGTTGGTGAGATACGAAGAGGAGAACAAGCAGAAGTTCTCTTCGAAGCAATGCACACAGGCCACAGCGTTTACGCAACTCTGCATGCGGATACTGCCGAACAGACGTACAGACGACTCGTCAATCCACCAATCAATGTTCCGATTGCTTTACTTGAAGCGCTGCATATGAATGTTGTGATGTTTCGAGATAGAAGAAGAGGAATTCGCAGACTGTTTCAGATCGCCGAAGTTGTCCCTATTCCAGATATCGAGCGAGAAAGAGCAACTATAAATGTTTTGTACAAATGGCATCCTGTTCAAGACAAATTAATAAAACTTCATGACAGCAAAAGAATTTTAGACGAGCTTAAGCTACATACTGGAATGACAGACAGGGAGTTCAGAAAGGATTTGAACGAGAAAGAAAAAGTGCTGAAGTGGATGGTGAAGCAGAACATAAGAACTGTTGATGGAGTAGGAAAAGTTATCTTTGAATATTATTTCGATCCAAAACACGTTTTAGATGTCGTGAGGAAAAACATGAAGCCAACAGTTTTGGTTCCGCCAGAATTATTGAAAGATTAGGAAGTGCAAGATTAAGAAATGTAAGATTAAGAAGTGCAATATTAGGAAGTGCAATAATGGCGCTAGTAAGAAACATACCATTTTTACCATTCTCAATTCATCGAGCTGTAAGAATATCAAGAAAACTCGGATTGATAGGAGCTGGAAGCAGAATATCGAAAATGTTTCCACGTCTTTCTCTTTATCTTTTGCAGACGGAAATAAATTTTGAGGAAAGAGAATACACGGCAATAGCTTTCCTAGCAGCAGTCATTTGGTTTCTGATTCCAGCTTCATTCTTCACAGTTATATTCTTTTTGGTTTCTTTGCCATCAAATTTTTTTATTATATCTCTTCTATCTTCATTGGGAATCTCATTCCTTTCTTTCTTCTACGTAATCGTCTATCCGCGTCTTGTCATATCAAGAAGAACAAGAGATTTGGAGAAAAATCTTCTTTTTGCCCTGCGACATCTGCTCATCCAAGTCAAATCAGGAATTCCCCTATTCGATGCAATGGTGTCAGTTTCAAGAGCAGGCTACGGATTGATTTCAGAAGAATTCAATAATGTAACAAAGCAAATCAGCACAGGGGTTAGAGACATTGATGCTCTGGAAGAAATCGCTCTACGAAACCCGTCTTTATACTTTAGGCGTTCTATGTGGCAAATAACAAATGCTATACGTTCTGGAGCGGACATTGCAGGAACTCTCGACACAATAATTTCGAATCTTGCGAACGAACAAAGAATTCTTGTCAGACGTTATGGTTCTCAACTCAACCCTCTAGCCTTCATGTATATGATGATTGGAATAATCATGCCAAGTCTTGGAATTTCTCTGATGATTAGTCTTTCCGCTTTCTCTGGATTGAAGATTCAACAAATATTTTTCTGGGCAATTCTTATTTTGCTTATAGTTTTCAAGTTCAACTTTATGGGAATTGTGAAGAGCAGAAGACCTAGCGTGGAGGTTTATGACTGATGTACAGATTCATTTACGCGATAAGTCCGAAAGGGTACAAAAAATGGATTGAGAAATATCTACAGTATGATGATTTCAAAATTTCACCAATTCGTTTGATAGGATTTTTGTTCTTGTTTGGACTCGGATTAAGCTTCACAATAAGTTTCATGCTTTTCTTGCTCGTTCATGTCAGCGTTCTCCTGTTTTTTATTGCTTGGATAGGAATTTTCGCAACATTTGAAATTGCAGCTCATGGAATTCTCGTTTTGATTTCAGATAACCGAGCGAATTTTGTTGAGGAAATTCTTCCTGACGTCCTGCAAATTATTTCGGCAAATCTACGATCTGGATTAACTCCAGACAAGGCAATTCTAACTTCAGCTCGCCCGGAATTCGGTCCACTTGAGAAAGAATTGAAGATAGTTGCGAAGGAAACGCTTTCAGGGAGACCTCTCGAAGATTCGCTTCTAGTGATGACAAAAAAAATAAATTCAAAGATTTTGGAAAAAACGATAAAGCTTTTGATTGAAGGAATGGCAAAAGGAGGAAGCTTGGCAGCTCTTCTCGACAGCACTTCGGAAGACATAAGACAGATAAGGATTCTGCAAAGAGAGATCAAGTCTTATGTAATGATGTACGGGATTTTCATATTTTTCGCAATCGTAGTTGGTGCTCCTCTGCTTTATTCTGTCTCAACATTTCTTGTTGAAACAATGAGCAGATTCGGAGGAAGTGTAGAACTTCAGCAGCTTTTCCAAACACAGACAAGTTTCTCAGTTTTCAAATTCACGGGAACAGACGTAACGCCTGACTTTTTAATACTTTATTCAGTCCTTTCAATTTCTGTCACAGCGATTTTTGGAAGTTTGCTTATAGGACTGATTCAAGAAGGATCTGAAAAAGCTGGCTTGAAATTCATTCCTTTGATATTGCCTATTTCATTAGCAGTCTTCTTCATAGCCAGATATTTGCTTCAAAGCTCTTTTGGAAATATAATCCTGTAATAATTTGTAATAATTTGACGAAAAATAATCGATAAATAATCGATAATTTTATTTATATGCCACCAAAACCAAATTCTGAATAAGGAGGATAAATAAATGAGACTATCTAGGTTAAAAGGTCAAACAGCCCTTGAGTACTTGATGACGTACGGATGGGCTATCCTGATAGTAATCATAGTCGTAGGAGCGCTATTCGCACTAGGACTTACAAAACCATGCCGATGGGTCGGAACTCAAGTTAGGGAGTTTGCAGACTTCAGAGTAGAAAATCCAAAAGGAACAGCAGGAGCAACAGGTAGCTTGGCTTTCGATCTGTCAAGCTTGAAACCGCAGACAGTTAATCTTACTTCAATAGCAGTTTCTGGTGATTTAACAGGAACACTCAGTTCACCTTCACCAACAAGTCTAGGGACTGCAGCAGTCAGATACACAGTAACAACAAATTCTGGAACATTTGTAGCAAACGATTGCTACAATGCTGACGTGACAATAACATACAATCTTCCAACAGCAGCTGGATTAGTATCATACACATCGACAGGAAAGATATCAGGAATACTTTCATAAACAATTAGTAAACAAAAATAAATTTTGAGAATTTTTTACTTTCATTAACTTTACTTTTTCTATTGTTATTAGTAAATTTTGCAGAGTGATTTCTAAAAATAATGAAAGCAAAAAAAGTGCAAGTGGTGAGAAACGCTATAAAAAGCGGTGCAGGAAACCAGATTCGCTTTTCGTAGCGAATCGGACTTTGTGTTTACAAATATAAATAATACAGGAAGATGCGATTCAACTGAAGAAGTTGTTACATATATTTCATAAATTCTTCTCGGGTAATTTTTAAATCCTTTTTTATAATTTTGTTTAGCAACCCTCTATCAATTTCTTCTGTTGGATGAACAGGAACAACGGTTGTTCTGCCGTCATTATGTCGCAAGAATACATGACTTCCTTTCTGCCTTATTATATGAAAATTCATTTTGTTTAAAATCTTAAGCAACTCGTTGGCTGTAAGAACGGGTAATTTACTCATCTAACCTTCACTTTTTGCACGCCTAAGAATTTTTCTTCGATTTGCTGACCAGCTTCCAAGCAGAGTGAAATTGCTTCCTTAGTTCTATCAATAAGTTTATCCAAAGTCTTGGCCTGAGTATGGCATCCTGGCAGTTCCACTACTTCAGAAATAAGATAGCCATCTTCCCCTTCTTCAATGACAACGGTAAATTCTTTTTCCATGATTAAGACTCTGCCGTCTGTTTATTTAAATCTATGCTGGGAGTGTGCTTGATTATTAAGGGTTGTTTATCAGGTGTGTTTACAGCTGTAAATAAATGCAGGGGGTGCGATTCGAACGCACGAACGGACTAACCGACAGCGTTTCTTATCTTTTGATTTGATTTTTTCATTCTTTCGTCAATGCTCAATGATTTCCAAAATCTTGAGCGCTGCCCCTTTGACCAGACTTGGGTACCCCTGCTTTATACATCAAAACTACACATCAAGCTATTCTATTCCTGCTCTATAGTATTTAAATTTTTTAGTACTTTTAAGAAAAAGACTTATTCATTAAACTTCATTAAACTCGTCAGTTGTTTCCTCTTGCTCAGAACCAATTTGATTCAGCTCTTCCTTCAATTTGTCAATCTGCCCGCGCAAATCCTCTATCATTCCATGCAATCCATTGTCTTCTTGTTGCTGTTCATATTGTAAATTTTCTTGCTGTTGAGTCTGGGAAAGTCCAGCTGGTCTCAAAAATTCTGAATCAAGGTCAACAATTCTTGCCTCAACTTTTTGAATTGCGGCTTCTAGAACACGCAGATTCTCAGCTTTGACACGTTCCATCTCGCTGAACATCTCAAACGCATTCTTAACTTTTGTCACAATATTTCTCAAATCAGAAATCGTATGCAAAATATTTTTATAACGATCAAGCTTTATGAAAAGAGGAGCTGATTCCGGAATTTCTAGCTGTTTTTGCGGGGCTGCTGTTGCTGTCCATGTTGTTTTAGGAACGTTTGGCGTTTGCAACGCTCCTACTTTGGGAACATTTCCTATCAATAACTGTTGTGTTGCCCAGTCTTGCGGCGAACTTTCTGTAACAGGAGGAACTTCTATTGGATTGATCATTTCTTTTATCTGTTGAATGTCTTCCAATTCTTTCTTTGTTTCTTCTTTTTTCTTTCCAAACAACGCCATGATCTCAATTTATTATTTTCTTTTTAAGCAAATAAAAGTGTGTTTGGTTGCTTGGTTGCTTTGATTGCTTTGGTTGCTTGGTCTCTTGGTTGCTTTAGTCACGATTACGGCAGCATGAACATTTGTTTTGATAAAGACAACCTACGGTTTTCTTGAAACTTTCCCTTCGCATCAGAGGTAGGCTTGCGAGCAGCGCAAGCAGATTATAAACAGCCAATTTTAATTTTGTGCTTGCCAGAAAGCGAATTATACACATTATTAACTTGAAAATATATTTTTAAAACTATATTTTCTAACAAACAATTAAAATCATTAAAACAATTAACAATCATTATCAAAAACCGTCGTTGCTGTAGTCGTTCATCTCTTTTTTTCAGAAATTAAAAAATGTGCGCCAGCCGGGATTTGAATTCCCGAGCGCGAGTAATTAGCTCAACGCTACCCGGGTCTCGGCCGTGGCAGGGATCTACTACCTTTTTTGGCATCCGTATCTTAGACCACTCCAGACTTTCGTTGGCTGGACTACTGGCGCTTTATCTCTTCTTAGTTCTTTTCAAAACATTGCTTTGCAAAATTGCCACAAATGCCACAAAATTCGTTTTGCCACTTTATCCGAATATCTCGCCGAATCCTTTTAATGCTCTATCCTGTTCTTCCTTTATCTTACTTATTACTGCTTCTCTTTCCTTATCCTTTACTTCCTTCGCTATTTCTTTCGACATCTCTATTGCTTTTTTAATCTGCTCTTCAGTCCCGCTGATGTAACAATAATATCCTTCACTGAAGCCGAACGACTTAGCCTCCTTCCACATTATGCTTGCCCGAGAAACGACGTCGTCCTTCAGCAAAATGTCTTTCGCTTTCTGCAAGTTCTTGCTTTCTATCAGCAACAATATTTCCATTTGTTTCACTTTTTTACTTCATTTTATTCTTTATTTTATCTTTTTAAGTGTGAGCCTCGGAAGGGATTCGAACCCTTGATAAGCCCCAGACGAGATTTGAACTCGTGACCTTCTACTTTCTCGACTTTACGAGGTAGTTGCTCTACCGGACTGAGCTACTGGGGCATTAGCTCTCATTTGCTTGATTGGATGCAAAAACCCAATTGTGTTATTGAACTTTTCAATTTCAACATGTTTAAAACTTCGCAGTTCAAATCCTTTTCTATTCCCAGATTGATACAAAGGTAAGTGAATATCAAATTTTTTCAGTAAGGTACTAATTTCATTCAGAAACATATTGTTCGAAGAACTTAGTAAAATACTTTTCTTGCCATTTTTTGATATAGTTACGCCCCCGTCAGAATCGAATAATCCGCGTAAAAAGTTAATAGAAAATTCAGGATTAATGAACACAAATTCTGGTATTTTCTCTTTGAATTTTTTCTTACCTTCTGGCAATTGTATAATTTTACTGAAAAATGCATGAATTGGTGCCGAGCTTATAAAAATAATATTATAATTTTTTTCTTTGATTACAGTTGGCTGATAGTCAAAAAGTTTTTCTATTAAATTAGTGAGATATTTTGTATGCTGATTTGTTTCTTCCCAAATAACTATTTCTAATCTTTTTGAAACATGGCCATCACCAAGTATAAATCCTGTTAAATATGCAAGTTCAGATGTATAATTTTTAGGCAAAATAACAGGAAGATTTGCTCTAGAACTTATCCCATTAAATAGAAAAAAAGCTTTATCAAGCATTTCAAAAGTTTTTTTGTCTGTTATTATTTCATATTGTTGTAAGAGTTCAAGAAACAGACTAATAGAAATGGCTTTCTTACCATTTTTATAATAGTAAAACATCCTATTTGACACTCTAAATTTTTTCAGGAATAATAAAAAATTTCCTTTTGTTTTAGATTTTATTTCTTCCAAAATTTCTTTAATCAAACTTTCTAAGCCATGAATAAACAAAGGTCTTTTGTATGTAATTAATTTTCCAAGGTAATTATTCATTTGAACTTGCATACTATGTATTATTTCTCTCTTCTTAAAAGTCTAATATCAAAAAGTACTACAGAAGACTTCAAACAGACTATATTAGTTAGCAAGGACAATATATTATAAATAATGATTTTCTAGTAGTGAAAGATCAAAAGAAAAGTGGGGAAAAGTCGGATGCAAGAGGCAGTTCTTTGGCATAAGGAACGAAATGGTGTTCGTTGCGAGCTTTGCGCGCGAAGATGCTTCATTTCTAAGGACAAATACGGTTACTGCCTTGTCAGAAAAAATATTGACAATAAACTTTACAGTTTGAATTATGGAAAAGTTCAAGACATTACTTTCGACAACGTTGAGAAGAGACCTCTGTTTCACTTTTATCCGGGAAGCAGCAACATGAGCATTACCATTCCAGGTGACAACTATCCTACCGCAGACCCATCGAAACTTTTCAAGGATAAAAAACAAGAAGAAGTTGTTGGCAAAGACTACACACCAGAACAGATTGTCAAAATTGCAGAGGACAAGGGAGTTGCAGCGATTAATTTTTCAGCGATTGAACCGTTCATTCATTTCGAATTTGCTTACAAAGTTGCAAAACTTTCTCATCGAAGCAGCATAAAGAACATTTTTGTGACGAATGGTTTCACAACAGAGGAAGCAGTGAAAAAAATTGCAAAGTTTCTTGATGCAGTTGTTGTTAATCTCAAAGCTTCCTTGGACAAAGAATTTTATGCAAAGTTTCTTGATGTTCAAGACACTCGACCTGTATTCGCAGCGGTCAAGCAGTTCAAAAAGCAGCGCGTGCACATTGAAATAACAAACACAATCATTCCCCAAGTTGGCGATAACGTAGATCAATGCAAGAAAGTTGCTGAATGGATAAATGCTGAAATAGGTTCAGAAGTTCCTGTACACATCATGCAGTTCCAATACGATCCCAAACTAGCAGAAGTTCCTCCGACTCCAGTCTCGACGCTCGAGAGATGCATAGAAGTTTCGAATCGAGCAGGAATACGTTACGTCTACATTGGCGGGCTGCCAACGCACGAGCTGGAAAATACCATTTGCTACAATTGCAGAGAGCCTCTTGTAATTCGCGAGGGCGGAAAGGTGAAGAAAGTTCATTTGCTGAAGGACAGATGTCCGAATTGCGGATTGCGAATTAACATGATTATTGAGTAAATAACATGGTTGTTGAGTAAAACCAAAATGAAACAAAGACTTAAATCTATCAAACTCACAATCTTTTTTGTGAAACAATTCCTGCTTGAAATGAAACAATCAAGTTATGTTGAAACAGTTACTGAAACAGTTGCTGAAACAATTAATCCTCACGTGAAACTGTTTCACTCATTCATTTTTTCGGTCTTTGCGATTTTTTTCACTGCTTTTTTTGTTTCCGCAACATTCGCTCAAGTTCAGTTCTATGGAGTTGACGTTCAGATAGATGACAAACAGAAATCTTCAGTTCAATTGACTATCACTTTTAGTCAACCAGAGAAGGATTTTAACTTCACTGTTGTTGGAAGCATACAGAAGTTTTCTGTAAACAGCACAGCAGGCCCTCAGAATTGCATCCTGCAAGTTTCAGTGCTAACTGTCATAAATTGCAAGCTTAATCTTACTCAAGATCAAAGAACTATTATTTTAAACTTCGATACTTTTGACTTTATCAAAGATTTGAATGGAAGGTTTTTATTCAATTCAGACTTTTCTCTGAATAGGGAAATAGAACAGATGACTGTTTCAATTCGCCTACCTGAAGGAAAGGCTTTGGTCGGTGAGACTGTTCCGAACAGAATTTCTTTTCCGGACAAGGCAAACATATTGAGCGATGGAAGACATATCATAGTCGAATGGAGGTTATCGCGCGTTCAGGTAGACGATCCACTGAAGTTCCAAGTGCTTTATGAAAATATTATCCTTCAACCTCTTTTTGATTTCAGGATAAGATACTTGCTCATTGCAGGTGCGGTAATCGGCGTTGCTTCTGCGTTCATATATCTGCGTTACTTTAGGAAGCCTGAAAAAGTCATTTTGTCAGTTCTTGACGAATATGAGAGAAAGATTTTTGATATTATTGTTGCTGCTGGAGGAACTATTAACCAAAGGAAGGTTGTGCAGGAGACGAATCTCTCTAAAGCAAAAGTCAGCCGTGTAGTGAAAAGTCTTGTTAACAGAGGGGTGATTGAAGTAGAGCGCCTAGGAAGGACGAACAAGCTGAAGATATTGAAGAAAAAGTTTATGATGTGAATTGTAAATAATAAATGATTTTTTGAAAACATAAATTAGAAAAAATATTATTTAAAATATATTTTTTAGTAATTATTTAGAACAAAATCAGCAAATCCGACTGCATGCCTTTAGCTTCTCGTAATCAGGAAGACTCCACCGAGAATAAGTATTATTCCAAGCCAGCGGACGAGAGTAATATTTTCACCAAAGAAGAATATTGCCAGGAAGGCTGTTAAGACATAAGCTAGGGAGATGAGGGGATAAGCAAAGCTGAGCTCTGCTTTGGAAAGAACAGCAAACCACAGCAAGACAGCCAGCATGTACAGAACAATACCCAGGAAGACATATTTTTGGAACAAAGTCTCAAACAGCTTCATTGATGCGAGCTGCGTAAAATCAATGGGTTTTTCCTTCAAGCCCATTTTCATGAAAATCTGACCAAAAGATCCAAGGACAACAGATATCAAAACAAGAATTAAGGTATCAATTGCCATTATTTTTTTCACCTTTGACCCTGACTTTTTCATTAATCTTATTTAATTTTCTAAAGAGATAAGCTTTTTTCCCATCCTCCATCCTTTTTGCTGTTGAAAGGTTTGTTTCGTTTGTTTCCGAAATTTGCCTCTCAAAACCTCATTTTTGATTGTTTCTTGATTGTTTCAAAGTCATTTTGATAGTTTTTGATGATTCTTAAAATATAAGCTGATTTAAGTCTTATTTTTAAAAAAGACGAATTAAAATTGCGTTAGAAACAATTAGAAGTTTTATTTAATCTATTAGCAACTTTTAGAAGCGTTCTTTTCTGGTGAATTTTATATCTGACAATTGTTTCAAGAAGTTTTTATATCCTATAAAATAGAAGTAATTAATACAATAACCCCGAGTATCCATATTCTGCGGGCTATATAATTCCACTCGGGTTTACATGTCTGCGGAGTATGGAGAAAAGCAAAAAAGAGGGTTTAAATAATGAAAACAAACTATGAAAAAACAATCGCAGGTATAATGGCTGCGTTGTTAACCGTATCGCCAGTAGCTTTCGCGGCAGTAACTGTAGGCAATGTATTCAACATGTTAGGAACCTCAACAGGTTCTTTGAATGCTGTAGTCGTTGTCGGTTCAGGGGCTGCTGCTTCAGATGTTGCTGGTGCTGCGGACATAGCAGTAAGATTGGCACAGCTATCATATACGCCAGTATCAGTAACTGGTGGAGCTGCGGCTAATATCAATGGTCTTGAGAAGAACAATCTAGACATCAACTATGGTAACCTAACAGATCAGTTTCCAAACCCAATAAGAACCTTCCATTACAGCGGTTTGCTGACTGGAAGCATTTCCTACAAAGGAAATACGTACAACTACCATGAAAACATAAATCTCAACCCTGGAACACAGGGACCGTATTTCAGCCACGACACTGGAACAGCTGGAATTAACGGAACAGAGACAATGGTAGTTCAATCGGGTTCGTTAGCATATGAATATGTGTTTGACACTGCCTTGAACTGTACAGCTCTGGCAACATCAGCACAGAACACATGTAACAGCCCAACGTCAAGTTTCGAATACACAAATCCAGTCAAGATAACAATGGCAGGTAAGCCATTCGTAATAGTCGGGATTGGCTCTAACCAAATAACAATGTTGTCTGGTTCCGTCGGAACAGCAACAGCCACTGCAGGTGTGGTCTTCGGATCATACACAATCTATTCAGACTTAGGTAACAGTGGAAACTGGGCTAGAATAATCGTGAAAGATGCGAATGGAAATACTGTAGAGACAAAGACAATGAATCAGGGTGACTCCTTCGACTTCACAACCGAGGGTCTAACCGTAAAAGTCACCAATGTCAAAGCTTTGCAAGATGGTACAGTAGTCGGAACTGACATGGTTGTTGGTACAATTGGATCAACTCAAATAACCTACACAACAAGCTGCAGTATAGGTGGAACTGGGTCGGCTAACGTCAACTTCCCAGGTGAGACAAACTGGTGTATCCAGGTCGGAGCTAATAAGAACTCCGGAACATCATTTACTAACGCCGGAGCTATAGCCTCTGGAGACACTATACAAGTCCTCTACAAGCCAACATCCACACAGTACTTCAAGTACGCAGGTTCAGTAATCAAAATACCAATGCCAAACGACTATGGAGAAATAGGCTTCGAGGGATGGAATTACAACACCTTCGGATCCTTGAAGATGTACCCAATAACAGGTCAATCAGCCTACTGTTCTATAGGTGGAGGTGCAACAAACAGTACCGTTTGCGCTTCGAACTTGAATGGTATTGAGGTTGATGCCGATACGGCAGGAACACTGGTAGATCCAAACACCAATACAGGATATCTGAAGGAATTCTTCCTGTTCAACTACTCATTCGGTGGAACAACTAATTTGATCTACCCAGTGATGGTTGGTTTCTGGGACAGCGTCAATAACAGAATAGGAGTCAACTTGACAACCTCCTCAACAACAACGTTGAACGGAACTTACTACAAAGTTCTGAACGGAACAACGCCAAGTGCGGGACTAGGTGGCCAACTGATAAATCTCTACTACTTCACCTTCAACACAACAGTAAGCTTTGCAGGTGGAGCGGCCACTAAAGATCAGTACACTTTATTTGCCAACATTTCCAGTCCACAAGCGGGCGGAAATCAGGCAAATGGTGGTTCTGGCTCGAGCAGTCTAATTGCAGGCTTCGCGTTAGTACCATCAGTAACAGGCTTTGGATTCAGTGGGTCATCAACACTGTCTCCATACGTGAGTTCAGTGTGTGCTGCAGGTACTAGTACGATGTTGACAACTCAGTGTGGTATTCTGTTAAACTGGGTCAACACGACAACAACATGGTCTACATCCACAGCGCCTCAGTTCAGACTATACACGTCTGATTCTGCGGATTCAAAGGATGTAGAAGTAGTCCAGACTCCAGCAGGTGGAGGAGTGGCAGTCTATCAAGACATTGGTACGACAACACAAGATGTCGTATCTAATACTGGATTGATAGTTTCAGCGCCAAGCTCAGCAGGAACAAACACTGCGATAATAAAAGTACCAGCACAGGCTCTACAGGTCAAAGTATATGTCGGTAAAGCAGGTGCTGTTGCAGGTGGAGCGGCCGGAACAGTTAATCAACTTGTTCCAGTCACATCGCCAGTAGCCGTGTTAGATACTGAAGTAACTGCTGCGCAGAAAGCCAAGGACATGGTTCTCGTCGGAGGACCGTGCGTGAACTCAGTGGTTGCCGACTTGGCATCCTCTGGTAAGTTCAAGTACAGCTGTTCTGGCTGGCCTGGCAGGAACTTTGGTTACATAGCTGCTCTAGATGGTCCATACGTATCTGGTAATCAGGTCGTAGTCGTTGCAGGAACAAGAGCTGCCGATACAAGATTAGCAGCTAATGTATTCCAGCAATGGGACACTCTGCTATCTGGTAACAACAATACAGCCGTTGAGGTAACTGGAACTACTACTTCACCAAGTATAGTCGCCGGTTAAACTCGACTTAAGGAAAAAAACCTGAAAATCTTTTGTGGCTTTATGCCACACCCTTCTTCCTTCTTAATTTTGAGCAAGGAATCTACATTCATCGTTGCGCTTATCTGCGTTTATCGAAAATCTGAAATCAAAAAGATTAAAGTGCTTTCAGGATAAAATGAATAAAGCTGAAAATCAAACTGAAAATAAAACTGAATAAAGTTGAATAAAGAATTAACATAAACATAACTCTGTTGAAGTAGTGAAGAAAATGCCAAAAGAGGAAAAAGTAAAAGTAAAATTGACTAGAAACAAAATAATTGTACTTTCAATTTTAATTCTCGCGCTAATCGTATGGTATATTTACAACAATTACGTTCCAAAGCCAATTTATTCAATTGATTATCAAGGCGTTACTCTAAATTTCAGGGTAGATTTGCGTGAGGCAATGAAAATCCCAGTCGATCCTGGTTCTAATCAAGTAGCCGCAACGATTGGCAACATATGGGTAAAGAATGTTACGATAGTTTACAAGCCAACAGGTGATCCTGACAAGGACAAATATTATTCTCTTGAGGCTTTTGAGATTGCAAACAAGCTGAAGCTCGGAATGCTTGCGAATGGCATTAACGATGTGGGAATTGATGCAAAGCCTCTTTCCGATTTCAACAGAACAGACTATGTTTTGCTTCCTGGCCTAATCCAACATCCTCTAATTGCTATCATACCTCCTTTTTATGCCAACCAGACGCGTGTTTATGTTGCTACTGAGCATGTTGTCTACATAGAGGCAGCATTCGCAGAGAATCCTTATCCTTGGCCTTTGTCTGCAATAATTCGAATAGATCCTTACAAGAATCTCGATCTGGCAGTTGCGCAATTTTTAATATCTGCTTTAAAGATAAACTTCTAATTAGGAATAGTAACAAATTAGGAATAGTAACAAAGTAAGAATAGTAGCAAAGGTTGCTGAAATGTTAATCGAAACGGTTTTTGATTTAGAAATATATAGATTCACTCTTTGGATTGCCCTTGTTGTTCTTGGAATAATTTCTTTCTGGAATCTGATTTATCTCAAAGGAAGGAAGAAAGTTCTGAACGAAAAGTATTCTTCTTACGAACCGACAGTCTCAGTGATAATTCCTGCATTCAACGAGCAGAAGAATATTGCAAAAACGCTTAATCACATCGTCAGAGCGGATTATCCGAAAGGCAAGATGGAAGTAATTGTGGTGAACGACGGTTCGACAGACAATACCGAAAAAATCGTGAAGAAAATTGCAAATGAAAATAATTTTGACTTCGTTCGAATTATCAATATAAAGAAGAATGTTGGAAAGTGCGAAGCTCTGAATCTTGGAGTGGAAAATGCAAAAGGAGAAGTTGTCATTACTACCGATGCTGATACTGAGTTCAAGCAAGATTCTGTTCGCAAACTTGTTGCTGGATTTTCCGAATCGAATGTAGGAGCAGTGGCAGGATATTACAAGGCTAAACAATCTCTAATTATATCAGATGCTTTGAGATTTCTTTCTAAAGGTGATTTCAAAAAATTTAGTTATTACTTTTTGGAAAAATTCCAGAATTTTGAATACATTATGTTTCTTTTCACAAGAAAAAGACAAGAGATACTCGACGCGATAATGGTTGCGCCAGGTTCAATCAGTGCATTCAGAAAAGATGTTCTGCAAAAAATTGGTGGTTTTGATCGAAAGATTTTGATTGAGGACTACGATATAACTCTTAGAATTCACAAAGCTGGATACAAAGTGAAATGTTTGAAAGAAGCGGAGGCAAGCACCACCCCACCTCAGACATGGAAGCAGCTTGTCAGTCAGAGAATACGTTGGTACAGAGGAGGATTTCAGGTAATGTACAAGCACTTAGACTTAATTCATTCTCGTTATGGATTTGTTTCTTTTGTCTTCGGCTTCGAATATCTCAACATCATCTTACAGTTTTTAATATGGTCTCTGCTTTTTTCTGGAATTTTCTACAAAGTTATCATTCTTCATCAAAACATCTTACTGCTTATTATTCAATGGATAAATCGTCTGCTTGCTTTTCATTTCAATTTCCTCGACTCAATACTTTTCGTTGCTGTAACTCTCCTCTTCATTGGTCTTTTCGAGGCAATACAATCAATAAAAATCTCAGGAGTCAATAGGCGAACAATTTTATTCTTTCCACTTTTAGGAATCTACGCAATGTTTCTTGGATATGTCTGGCTCTACTCTTTCTTTGCTCACATTACTCGTAGAAAAATTTCTTTTGCTGGACGCGAATGGAAAGGACGTTAAAATATTTTTTAAAATTTTTACAACAGCTTCACATCAGCTTAAGTTTTCCAGTAATCTTGTCAATCTTCTTCGCATCAACAGGTCCAATTCCGAGAGAAGTAATCGTTCCTTTCTTCAGCTGCGTTTTGCCAGCATCTCTCACTAAAAAGTGCGGAAACTTTGCAGCTTTCACTTTTTTATAAACAGCATCAAATTCTTTCAAATCATTCACCCTCAAAACTACTTTCATCCCTCCTTCCTTGCTCCATTTCGTGACAACTTCTTGATCAGCAAGCAACGTCGCTCCGACAGCCGCGTGAGCTGCCATTGCAGCAAGTTTACCTTTACCCATATCTAAGTCTTTTCTTATCACTATGACTTGTTTTACGTTCATCGTTATCCCTTAATTTAATATGATTTAGGTATCTTTGATATTTACGTCCCAAAAATAATCCTTGACTATTTTTATAAATCCAAGAGCAGAATGCTCGTGCATCATTACCATAATATTCAAAGACAAATATGTTATGATGTTTCTTTATATCATGTTTTTTTAAATTGAGTCTATCATGCAACTTATTTTGTAATGTTTCAAGAAATTGTTTCGTTCCAACCAATTTGATTTTTATAGTATTGGGCTTATTGAAATGTATGCTTCCGTCGCCGTCAAAATAGCCTCGAACAAAATGATTCAAATATTTGTCTGAAATATTTGGAAATTCTAGAGTTAAAGATTTTCGCGGCATGCATCCAAGCTCAGCAAGTCGTGTCGAAATTTTTCTATTATAGATTCTCAAGTATGCATATTTTCCTCTTATTTCTATACGATGATTACTAATCATAACTTTTTTGATTATCTCTAAAATTTCCTTATCTTTTTTATGAATATGAAATCCACAGTGAGTCAAATCTCTTGAAACATTTCCATCGCTACAAAACCATCCGAAAACATAGGCATTTTTTGGATTCCATTTATCGAAGAAACTATTATCAAGTTTGTATTTACCGTTTCTTTGAAGTCGTTTTAGTTTCAACTTATGTGCTTTATGATTAATTGAGGATATCGTCCTGCCAGTTAATAATCTGTAAACATCTGGATTTATAGAATAATTCTGATGTAGAAGATTTAGTTCTCTCTTCGACCAAAATTTTCTAGGATTAGTTAGATCATATTTCCACTTAAGATTATGAATTGTTTTCGTGCTCACATTATTTTCTTCCGCAATTAGTTTCACAGTTTTTACTTTCAACTGATTCGTCAAATATTCTCTTGTGCGATAAAGTTTCATAATTTATTTTCTTCTTACTATATTTAAATTTTCCTGTTTTCTTTCCATTCCCCCTTTTGTATATAAAAATATTTTTGAGAAGGTATTTCTATAAGCTTTAAATTCTTCATAAATTATTTTATCACAGTTCGAGACACAGCCCCGTCGTCTAGTGGCCAAGGAGTTCCAAAAGAACTTGGAGATGTGAGGCTTTGGACTTTTAGCCACAAAGCTCTGACGCAATTGCGGGATGAAGAAAAAAGAAAACAAAAAATGCAGACGAGAGGAAGATCCCTCAAGACCGCGGTTCGAATCCGCGCGGGGCTACTTTATTTTTTTCTTTATTTTCTTTATTTCTTTTTATCTTTTTATTTAGTCAACAACAACCAAATTAAACATTGAAAACATGACGCTAATTACAGATTTCATAAACTTCGTTTTGCATCTCGACCAAAGTCTCAGCTCGATAATTCAGCAGTTCGGACTGTGGACTTATGTCATTCTCTTCATTGTCATATTCAGCGAGACTGGGCTTGTTGCCGCGCCGTTTTTTCCTGGAGATTCTCTAATTTTTGTTTCTGGCACTCTTGCTGCAAGCGGTTTGCTGCGGATCGAATGGCTTTTTGTTCTTCTCAGTCTGGCTGCTATCATCGGAGACACGGTGAATTATTGGATAGGACATTTTGTCGGCCCTAAAGTATTTCGTCAAAAGAACGCGCTATTCTTCAAAAAAGAATATTTGAAGAGGGCACACGATTTCTACGAAAAGCATGGTGGAAAGGCCATCATCATCGCGAGATTTGTTCCAATCATCCGTACGTTCGCTCCGTTTGTTGCTGGCATCGGGGAGATGAGTTATAGACGATTCATTACTTACAACGTTGTTGGAGGTGTCGGTTGGGTTGCAATATTTCTCACAGGCGGTTACTATTTCGGCAATATTCCAATTGTGAGGGAAAACTTGTCTCTGACTGCAATTACGATTATCATTATTTCTCTAATTCCTGCTTTATTTGAATTTTTATCTCACAGAAAGAAAAAATAATTAGAGTTATATGAAATGCAGCCAGATAATTCTCAACGTGCAGAGGCAGCATCGCAAACTTCTAACTCTTGCAGAATCTCAAACAATTTTGCAACGACATAAAATTCCTTTTGTGAAAAATATTTTTGTAAAATATTCTGAAGAGGCAGCTGCAGTTGCAAAGAAGATTGGCTTTCCTGTAGCTTTGAAAGTTGTTTCTCCTGAAATTTCCCACAAGACAGAGCTCGGCGCAGTCCAGCTCAACTTACGAGATGAGGCAGAAGTCTCACATGCGTTTAAAAAAATTCTTGCGAACATAAAACAGAAGCAGCCAAGCGCAAGCATCTCAGGATTTCTTGTGCAGAAGATGGCAGACGGAGTGGAAGTTCTCGTCGGAGGAAAGAATGATTTGCAGTTCGGCCAGACGATTGCGTTCGGGGCAGGAGGAGTTTTTGTCGAGGTTTATGACGATGTTGCCTTTCGAGTTGTGCCGATTTCGAAGAAAGATGCAGAGGAAATGATTCGCGAAATCAAGGCTTACAAGATTTTGCAAGGTTATCGAGGAAAGCATTACGATGTAGCAGCTCTCCAGAAAATTTTGCTGAACACGTCCAAACTTTTGGAAAAGCATCATGACATTGTCGAGCTTGATATCAATCCGATTTTTGTCCAGACGAAAGGAGCAGTTGCTGTTGATGCAAGAATCGCAATTAGTTGATTGAATAATGCAAGATTGGAAATCCCATCTTATCTTTGGTTTGCTGCTGGTAATCGCCTGGCTCAGCGCAATTTATTTTTTCAACATTTTCTCGTTGACATCAGAATCAATTATTTTGTTCGTTGCTGTTACGATGTTTTCTTCTTTATTCCCTGATATAGATTTACAAAAATCAAAAATTCGTGACTGGGTTTCTTTGGCAATTGCTGCGATGATTTCCGCTCTCTACATTTTCCTTTTTTCGCAGACTTGGCTTTACGGTCTTGCCTACTTCATCGTGCTTTATTTTCTCTTGAGGCATATCCCTTCAAAGCACCGCGGATTCGTACACTCAATTAAGTTTGCTTTAATTTTTTCTCTATTAATCGTTCTTTTAGTCAATTTCATACTTTCGTTGAGCATCAGCGATTTTATTTTCTGGTTTGTAGTCGTTTTTTCTGCATACTCTCTGCATCTTCTGCTTGACAAACTTTAGGAAATTTTTGAAATTTTTTTAGAAAATTTTGAGAAAGAAATTTAGAAAACGAAAATTAGGTGGTCTCTAGCTACCTCCATCTACATTTTTTCATTTAGTCTGGAGCGATGCGATCATCCCACCATTTTAAGTGTTGTGGTTTGATATTTAAGCCTTTGTTTATTTCTCCAGCTTCTGTTTATTTTATCCGAAGTCCAAAATATTTTCATGAAAATCAAGCTTTCTGCTGTGTTCGAAGGTCGCTGCGACATATGTGGCAAAGTAAAAAAATCTGTTTTTTCTGCTGGTGATGAGGATACGGGAAGAGTGGTGACGATTTGCAGACAATGCGCTGACGAAAATCCTGGAATGATGACTTCTGATGCGATTGAGAAGTTCGGGCATGAGGAGAAGACTGCTTTTGAGGGTGGATTGAGGGTGGAAAAAAAGGCAGATGCGAGCTAGCTAATTGCTTGAAAGTATTTAAGTCTCATTTTCGATATTGAATTTTAAGAATGTGAAGATTAAGAGTGTGAAGAGAATGAAAACTGTTGATGCAAAAATCTCGTTTCTTCCCAGAGCTAGAAGGACTGAGCTTCTTGTAAGGATTGTCTGGGGAATTGTCGCAGGAATTGTTTTGTTTATTTTCAGTTTCGTAGCAGGAATACTCTGGATAATCCAGATTCTACACATCCTGATTTACGCCAGAAGGCACAAAGGCATGCAATCTTTCATCAAGACTGTCCTCGTGCAGAGATTCAGGCTTTCTGCTTACATTTTATTGCTGACAGACGAAAGGCCGCCGATAATTCCTGAGAGCGTACCAGCTTAAAGAATTTTTTTGTTTTTATATTTTGCAAACAATTATTTTATTGACTTTCTATGAGATTCAGAGATTTGCCTCCAAGCATAAGAAGCAAGCTGCAGTTTTGGCAGAAGACGATAGAAGCGACGAAGGATTTCTCGGGCAGCACTCCGCCGTCGATCTTCGTCGGCGATTTCGGCTATCCGAAAGTCAACATGGGAATTCTCGCACCTCCGCAGAAGCAGGAAGACTTGCAGGCAGCCGTCCTTGACTCTCCTGAGAACTGGTACGCGAGCAAAGCAACGCTCGAGCAGATTTTTGCTCTTCGCAGTCAGCTAATATACAGCAGGTTTCAGTCGAGCGTGCATGCAGACGCAGGACGCTTCGTCGATGTAACGAAAGAAATTGCCGCTGCGAAGAAGCCGACTCTTGTTGATATAGTGCTTAAGAAGCAGCCTCGTTTCGTTTTTGCGACAGACGTCCGAAGCACTCCGATCGGAAACCCAGCCCCTCTCGTTTCAGCAGCACTCGCTGAAAATCCGAAAGTTGAAAAGAAAGTTGACTACCTCATTTCGGATGTGGATGTGAAAGCAAACACAGCAGTCCTCGAGCTCTACAAACACAAGTTGCCGACGACGAGAATACAGAAAGTTTTTTCTGCTGGTTTGTTAGGAATGCAGATTGAGCGAAAGTTCGTGCCGACGAGGTGGAGCATCACAGCAGTTGACGACATGCTGAGCAAAAGCCTGAGAGAGAAAATAAAAGATTATCAAGAATTGAGCGAGATAAAACTTTTCTTCAACGAATACATTGGCAATCGTTACTACGTTTTGCTGCTGCCAGGCGCGTATCAGTTCGAGCTGATCGAATTTTGGCAAGGGAAGTGGGGAATGCCCGCAGTGAGCAGCGACTACGAAAACTTTTGGGGAAGAAAAGATTACGCTGACCGCACGCACGGGGCGTTTTACTCAGGACGTCTTGCAGTTTGCGAATATCTTGATAAAATAAAACGACAAGCAGCAGTTTTGATTGTGAGAGAGATTACGAGCGAGTACAGTTTGCCAGTTGGAATTTGGCAGCTTCGAGAGTCTGTCCGAGACGCGTTCAACCAGAAAGAAGAAAAGTTTGCGACGCTGAATGAAGCGTTAAAAAGAATTGAGAGCAGGATGAAGTTGAAGAGCGGATGGCAGGAAAAAAGCCAGCTGCTGAAGAATTTCAAACATCAGAAGAAGCTGAGTTCGTTCGGAAGAAAAATATAAGAAAAGCAAATCAAAAGCAAATTTAGGAAAAACAAATTGAAAATGAATATAATTAAAAATAAAAAATTCTAAAATTTACTTATTCTATTTTGGCAGCTTCATTTTTTATTAGTACAAACCGAGTCCGCCAGGTAGTCCTATTGATTTACCGAACACGAAGACTAGTACTACGATGATGATTAGGACTATGACTAGCCACATTGTTTTGCTTAAACCCTTCATTTTTTAATTCACCTAATGAGTTATTCGTTTTTGGTTGGCTTAAAAATGTTTACCTACTTCATTTAGTCTTCATTTAGACTTCATTTGGTCTTCTTCTTCGAAGTTTTTCCAATGTTTTCAGAAGCAGGAGTTCCATTTACATCGAATCTCGGACGCACGACTCCGAACACGAGCTCGCTTGAGCATTTGCTGCAAATCGGCACACCGTTTTTTATAGAAATCTGATCAATCTCAAGTCTTCCGTGATTAGGACAAACAGTTTTCGCTTGCATCCACCGACACCAAATTTATTTTTTCAATTTTTTCAAAAAATATTTCAACATCAACCTATATAACTGTGCTCTCTCTCCTCTTCAACTTTCTTAATTTTTCTCGATCTCTCCACGAATTTCTCGTAATGAATCTGGAGTTCTTTTGACAAACTTGGAGTGACTTTCTTCAACGCATCATCAAAATTTTTCTTCGTCACTTCTTTCGCCTTGCTGTTGTCCCTCAGTGCATCCATTGCCGCCTCTCTCACAATCGCCTCGAGGTCTGCCCCGCTATAACCTTCCGTCTTCTTTGCAATTTCTTTGATGTCAACTCCCTTCAACGGCGTGTTCTTCGTATGAACTTTCAAAATTTCAAATCTCGCCTTCTCTTCAGGGGCAGGAACGAGAATTGTTCTGTCTAGTCGTCCTGGTCTCAGCAGCGCAGCATCAACAATGTCCGGACGATTAGTCGCACCAATGACGACAACTCCCTTCAACTCCTCCAATCCGCTCATCTCTGACAGCAGCTGGCTGATGATGCTCTCAGTCGCATGCTCTCCATACAATCCCCCTCGTTTCGGCGCAAGAGCGTCAATCTCGTCGAAAAATATCACGCAAGGCGCAACCTGCTTTGCCCGTCTGAACAAATCACGAATCATTTTTTCCGACTCGCCTACCCATTTTGAACGTAACTCCGGACCTTTGATAGAAATGAAGTTCGCTCCGCTTTCGTTCGCCACAGCCTTCGCCAGCAGCGTCTTTCCTGTTCCTGGCGGCCCGTAGAGTAGAATTCCTCGAGGAGGTTCGATTCCCAGTCGCGAGAAGCCCTCAGGATTTGTCAGCGGCCACTCGACCATTTCCTTCAGCGATTGCTTTACCTCTTCCAATCCTCCTATGTCTGTCCACTTCACTTTCGGAATTTCAACAAGCACTTCACGCATCGCACTCGGCTCTACGATACGCAATGCATCCTCAAAATCTTCCTTCGTTACAACAAGCTTTTCAATAATTTCTTTCGGCAATTCTTCCTGCTCTTTCCATTTTATCTCCGGCAGTACTCGTCTCAAGGCGGACATCGCTGCTTCCTTGCACAGCGCCCACAGATCAGCTCCTACGTATCCATACGTTATGTCTGCCAGCCAGTTCAGATCAACATCTTTCTGAAGAGGCATGCTTCTTGTGTGGATATTCAAAATTTCCAAACGCCCGTTTCTGTCAGGAACAGGCAGCTCGATTTCACGGTCGAATCTTCCTGCTCGTCTCAACGCTGGGTCGAGCGCATTCGGCCTGTTCGTTGCAGCAATGACAATGACTTTGCCGCGTTTCTTCAATCCATCCATCAGCGTCAGCAGTTGCGAGACGGTTCTTCGTTCAACTTCCCCTGTCACTTCCTCTCTCTTCGGAGCAACAGCATCAATCTCGTCAATGAAAATTATCGACGGCGAGTTCTTCTCTGCCTCTTCGAAAATTTTTCTAAGGTTGTTTTCCGTCTCTCCGTACCATTTCGAGAAGAATTCCGGTCCTGAAATCGAAATAAAGTTTGCTCCTGATTCATTAGCAACTGCTTTCGCCAGCAAAGTCTTTCCTGTTCCCGGAGGTCCGTAAAGCAAAACACCTTTCGGCGCTTCAACTCCAAGTCGCTCAAACAATTCTGGATGACGCAACGGCAGCTCGATCATTTCTCTAACTTTCTGCACAACCGGTCTCATTCCACCAATGTCTTCGTACGTTACTGCTGGGACACCGCGCTCTTCGAGCTTCATCGACTCTGGAAGCTCTGGCAAAATTTCCAACTCTGTCACGTCACCGATTCTCACGATAGCGCCTGGCTCTGTGTTCGTCACGACGAAACGCGTCTCTCCTGGGAATGGAGTGAAAAAGAATTCATCAAAATCAAAACCAAAGAAATCTTCGAACAAGCTTCCGCCGCGTGCTCGTCTTCTGACGACTGGACTTGGAACAATTATGTCCCCCTTGACGACAGGACGCATGAAAATGTTTTGTTTGACTAAATTTGGCGAAATATGTATAATCATTCCTTTCTCAGCAGGAGCAATCGAAACTTTCTTCGCTTCTTTCACTTCAGCCTTCCTAACTTTTATATATTCTCCTACTCCGCTTCCGCAGTTTCGTCTCGTAATTCCATCCATTCGTACGATGTTAAGACCGACGTCCGCTGGATACGCACGCACGGCAATGGCAGCAGTCTTCCTTTCTCCTTCAACTTCTACGACATCTCCTTCTTTTATCCCGAGCTTGTTCATCGTGTTGCTATCAAGACGTACGATTCCTCTACCAGCCTCTTCTCTAGCCGTAAGCTCCCCGACTTTCAACCTTACTTCTTCTTTTGTTTCTGCCATGCTCCAAACCTCTTTCTTATCGCCTTCTCTTCCTCACTCATTACATTTTCCTCTATGTCTTCCTCTTCTTCCTCTTCGCTTTCTTCATCCTCACTTTCTCCCTCTTCATCCTCTGCCATATCCTCTGCCATCATTTCTCTCCTAAACCTCTCAAACTCGTCAAAAATAGACTCATCTTCTATTAAAACTTTGAAAGTATTCCATATAACCTTTTTCTGCCACTGCTCAAAAAACTCTGTAATTTTTTCTAAGTCCTCTTCAGGAACTATGAACGCCGATTGATCAATTCTCTTGTGCGGAACTTCATCAAGCATTCCTTCTCTATGGTATTCGTACTCCTTTTTCTTGCCAGGAATGGTCTGCTTCCAGCCGTAAAGCTGCTTGTAAAACTTGACCCTGTCAGAATTCTTGCTCTTGTTGCAATTGACGCTGAAAGTTATTATTACTCCCTTGTGAGACATCTTTTCCTTCTTCATAGCAATCTTTCTCTCTTCATAGCAATCCTTGTCGAATCTTTTCCAACTTTTTTCATTCCTTTTTAGTATTCATTATACACTAAAAGTATTTAAACTTTTGCGACTAATTAAATTGAAAGATTTCTATGCCAAAAACTTCCAGGACATCGAAAAAAAGCATCGAGTACTTCCGCAGCCGTTACGAGGAGTCGGAGGACTTTCAGGAAATTTTTGCCCTCATAAAAGAAGGAGTTGAAAAAACTACTGGAAGAAGCAGAGCAGGACTCATGCTCGGGCTTGCTGATTTAGGAGTTCGTCACAACGGCTTTATCGGAGCTTTTTACCCAGTCGGAAGCAACGTCATAGTTCTGAACAAGACTCCTCTGAAGATGATTGAAGCTACGAAGCCTGATATGCTGAAGCCGTACGTCTTTCACGTGCTGATGCATGAATACCTGCACACGTTAGGAGTCCTTAACGAGCGGCATGCTGAATTATTCACTTATAAAATAAATGAGGTTCTGTTTGGAGAAAACCACGAAGCAACGAGGATGAGCTTCGACTTCGACCGTTTGTTCCCACAAATCATCATGCCTGCGATGGGTTGGCAGCCTCAGCAGCAGATGCAGATAGAAATTATTGATGATTTCGAGAGGACGAATTATATTGGATGAATTGTTTCATTTTTTTGCTGTTATCGTTATAGGCTTCTTGCTTCTAGCTATTTCTGAAAAACTCATGATTGTCAAGCCCACAACCTTCTTAGTTTTCTGATCAAAGTGAATAGCAAAATTTCGATACTCTTCAGTTATAGATTTCTTCGGCTTTCCGATTGAGATGTACAGTACATCTGCCTCATCATCGTAATCGTACGAAATTTTTTGTTTCATTTATTCACCCTTTCATAATTTATCTTCTTGGTCACAAATGCTGTCAAAACAAATCCTCCGCCGTTCAATATCTTTATTGCAACCATGATATAACAATCAATATCCTTGTAGTATTTAATTCTCTGTTACGACAACCAGCTCCTCTTCTCTTCGTGATGATGATAAAGACAACCTACGGTTTTCTTGAAACTTTCCCTTTATCTGCTAATGAATTTCTTTAAGCCACCTTAATTCACTACAAATGATGTGCTAAATTTTTATAAACATATCTTTAATCAATACAAAATAATTAAATAAGGATAATATGAGCCTTGACAGGTTTAGAAAGGTTTACTCACTTTTACCAGACAGAGAAAAAAATTTAATCGTAATTGTTATAGATAACAGAAAATATGCTTGGGAAGAAGCTTACAGTGAAATTGTGAAGAATACCGATATTGGAAAATCTATACAAAAAAAGCTTGAAAAGTTAAATATTATTTAAAGATAAGTGTTTAACGGTGTAAAAAATAATTAGTGATAAGATGTTTGGATTATCAACAGAATTTAGTGAGGATGAATGGAAGATTGTTCGAGCTAGAATTGAGGCAATGCCGAATAATATGAAATTATCAATAGGCGGTTTCAGGTCTTTAGATAAAAATGAACTTTTACAACATATAGATGACAAAGATGAAGTAGGAAAGCTTTTAGTAAAAGTACATTTCAATTATTTGAGATCTTTCAAAGAAGAAGCAAAAACGTTACCCTTATGAAAGAAATTTTAATAACGCTCCCAGAATATGATGATACTACATTCTATTGTAGCAGATTTTCAGAAGATATTGTAAAATTTGCGCGGAATAGCGGATTTAACGTATTCGATATAAGAAAGGAAAGAGTAAACAGAAAGATAATTGTTGCAATGTTAAGAGAAAAGAATCCTAGGTTAGTTTTATTTAATGGACATGGAAGTGACGAGACAGTAACTGGACATAATGACGAAATACTTATAAAAACACCAGAAGATATTGGCTTATTAACTTCAAGAATTGTACATTCATTATCATGCAGTTCGGCAAAAAAACTTGGCAAAGATGCTGTTGAAAAAGGAACTACAAGTTATATTGGCTATGAAAATGATTTCATATTCTTTTTTGATAAAAATAAAACAACACAACCTTTGGAAGATAAAATTGCATCCCCAATTTTTGAGGCTGCAACTCAAATTCCACTTGCATTAATAAAAGGAAATAATGTTAGTGAAGCATTTGTAAGATCTCAGAAGACTTATGAGAAATGGATTAATCATTACCGATTGCACGGAGAACTACTAGAAGCACCACAGAACCTAATAGCATTAATGTGGGATAAAGAAAGTCAAATAGTCCATGGAGACAAAATGGCTGTTTTGTAACAATAAGTATTTTTTATCTAAAATTAGCAATCTTTAGAATTTTGAATTTCAATTGCTCATTATGAGAGGTCAATATGAAGAATTAAGTTGTCCTTTTTGTGATAAAAGTTTTTTAAATTGATATCCATAGGTTAATTATGCAGATTGATGTTGGTTTGCCTAAAACTAGAGTTGAGTATGGTGTTGGCTTGCCTAGCTTTAGACGACAAAAGAAAAGGAGACCATTCTCAATAAGAACTAAGAAAATTGAATGGATGAGAGCATCAAACAGAGATCCATTTGGAAAATTTATAAGAACATCGAGGTGCAGAAACTGTAAAAGACCTTTGACATGGAAAGATGGCAGTTACGATTTTGACCATAAAGATAATAATCCTGCTAATAACAATCAAAGGAATTGTTGGCTTGTCTGCAAATCTTGTCATGGTAAATATACAAAAATAGGAATAAGAAAAGTAAGAGATGAACTTGGTTTTGTTAGATACAAAACTATCAAGAAAAAAATTGGTTATAAGAAATCAAGGAAAAAACATAAGCCAAGAAGACGAAGCAAAAAACAAAAAAATGTTTTTGAACAATACGAAGAAAATTTGAAAAGAACTCAAGAAGCATTTCGAATTTAGTGATAAAATATGGTAAAGTTTCTAGCGAGAAGAAAGAAAACAAAAACAAAAAGACCTGTAAGTTTCATGACATCTTCTGGACCAGTTAGTTTTCAAGCTAGAAGAAAACCGAAGAGAAGACATAGAGTTGAATTTTAAATTTAAGGAATCCCAATCTCTTTTTTCAGTTTAAAGTCTTCAATTTGAACTTCATGTAATCTTAGAATTTTTTCAATTGGTACAAGTTTTAATTTATCTTTAATTTCATGAAAAGCTCCACTCATTAATTGACTTGCTTTTTGTACATCATCTTCTTTGGCGATAAGAAAAAGTTTTGGAAATCCCCATAAATCAAAAGCATGTTTTAAATTAGTTAAAGCATGTTTTATATCTCCACCAACTTGCACCTCAAAAACATATTTTGGAACGCCACCAACTACATTTGCAGATCTCCAAACAACGTCAAATTGATAACTAGGTATTGAATATTCTTTTTCACTTAGAAAACCTTCAATTTCTCCTATTTCCTTTAACTTTTGTTTTATTTCTTCATGTAAATTTGCTGGTTTTGGTTTTTCTATAATTTTTTCTCCAACTGCTTCAATTATCACCGAAAAGTCAGTATTCCAATTTTCATCTAATCTTATTAGTAAAGATTTTACAGCATCCTTTTTTGTTATAGAATTCAAACCAGAACGAAAACCAATATTAAGATCTTGAATTTTTATTTTATTTTCTTTCCATTGTGGTTGTGGAATGATATAATTTATTTTAAATTCAAATCTGTAGGGGTAAATTACTTTGTTTTCTTTTACTTCATCTGCCCAAAAAGGAATTTGCTGTTCGAATTTACTTTCAACTTTACCAATTCCAATTACACCACTTACAGGTGCAACAACATAGAAGAACAAAATATCTCCAACATCGAGTTTATCCCAAAAAGTTTTTAGACCACTTCTTACACCCCATAAACTACCAGATATGGCACGCTCCCAATTTTCCATCGTTCCAGATAAAATCCAAAATCTCATCAATTAAACTAGACTTATCAAGATCTTAAGTTTTTCTTTCTTCCATCATTTTTCTAATTTTGAGTAATTCTTGGTGAATTAATGTACTTATTTTCAGTAACTCTTTAATCTCTTCTTCCATGATTTGCTACTAATCGTTCTTTACTTATCATTATTTAGAACTAACTACAGTGGTGAATTTTTATTCACAAAAATAACAATGATTATTATGGAAAACAAACTAAAAATCTCTGTTACCGGTCTTTCGCTCTTCAATGAATGCAAGCTATGCTTCTGGCTAAGGCATAAGAAAGGACTGAAAAGGCCTGGAGTTCCAGTTGCCACGATAGCGAACGGACTTGACAGAGTGATAAAGGAATACATGAACAGATACAGACCTCAATTGCCTCCTTTCCTAAAAGGGAAAATTCCAGGAAAACTTATAGACGAACTGCCAAAAAGCTTGACTTTCGAGCACAACGGAATGATATTGAAAGGGAAGCTGGATGAATGCATTATTTTGGAAAACGGACATCATGCTGCGCTGGATCACAAGACAAAAGGATTTGGTGTTAAAGAAGTCCATAGCTCCTACCAGTTGCAGATGGATGGCTACACCTACTTGCTACAGCAGAACGGACATAAGACAGGAAATGTCGCTTTTCTTGCCTACTACATACCAGACTTCGGAGAGCTGCATCAAGGCATACCTTTCAAACTTGATGTGCGCAAATTGACTGTGAATCCTGACAGAATTCCAAAACTGCTTGATGAAATTAAAGAACTGCTTGATGGGGAAATGCCGAAAGCGAGCAAAGACTGCAACTTCTGCAAGTTTGTCGACAGAAGAAATTTAAAAATCTAAATATGAGTGTTTTATGAGTGGTCATTGCGTGGGCAAAAAATCCACGCATAAAACACGCGTAACTAGTTTCATCAGAATGTTCATTAAAGAATGTTCATTAAAATATCAATTAAACAATATGGTAAGGGAAAGTTTCAAGAAAACCGTAGGTTGTCTTTATCAAACCTACGAGAAGAGACGCTGGTAGTCGTTCTGTAGTAAAAAAATTCACATCGCCTAAATTCACATCGACTTCGCCAAATCTTCCAATCAGTTTTTTAAATAAGAATTTGAAATAAATAAGACTTAAATAAAACTTAAATAAGACTTAAATAAGAATTTGAGAGTCCAATTTATTTTATGATTGTCACAATTACATCCCTTCTCACCTATCTCTCAGTCGCTGTCACAACAATCGTTGTTAATGTCGTCCCTGCTCTTGCTCCTCCTACTTGGCTCGTTCTTGCTCTTTACAAAATTAACCATCCTTATCTCGACATTCTCGGCCTGGCAATTTTCGGAGTCATCGGCTCTGTCGTCGGTCGCTATCTTATGTACAAATATTCTCAATTCTTCGGCAAGTATGTTCCAAAGAAAGAGGTTGACAACCTTCGTTACTTCAGGAAGTTCGTCGGTGAGACTGATCCTCGCGTTTTCATCGAAACTTTTCTTTTTTCACTGAGCCCTCTTCCTTCCAACTTCCTCTTCATCTCCTTCGGTCTTTCTAGCATTAACATAACCCCGGTTCTCTTTGGCTTTGCTCTCGGCCGCCTGCTGTCATACACTTTCCTCATCGACGCATCGTTCCGCTCGTTCGCTTATTTGTCTGCTTCTTTTGGAGGAACAGAAGTAAGGATTGCTGCTGACGTTCTCGGCCTGTTGTTTGCTATTGCTATTATTTTCATTCGATGGAAGAAAGTTTACATCAGCGCTCATGGGTGGAAGTTGAGGCTAAAGAAATTGTTTGCCTGAAAGAAATTGTTTATTTGGAATAAAACCTTACTTAAAAGTTTTTATCCTTTCTGGCATCAAAGAAAGAATATTGTTGAGGATTTAAGATTTCTTCACTCTTTCAAAAGATACAGCAGGAAGAGGATTTGTCAATGTTTTCGCTTTCTCAATTGCTCTAACTTTTGCTGCAATCTCTTTGCTCGGCTTTCCCCAGTCTTTCTTCGTCTCGCACTTCGGATCGAGACACATACGAAATGGGCGCTTTCCTTTTCTCTGGACTTGAATCATCGGAGTCCCGCATTTCTCGCATGTCTTTCCAAGAGGAGTGATGTAAGCTCCTTGCGGAAGAGGATAAAGATTGTGACACTTCGGATAGCTGCTGCATCCAACGAAAAATTTCATCGTCTTTCTCGAGCGGATGATTCTTAACTCACCGACTTTGCACATCGGACACGTTCCGAGCCTTCGTTCATCCTTTCTCGCCTCTACCAACGCTTCGAGAAGTTTCTTTCCAATATTTTTTTCTTTCTGCTTGAAGTCTGCCAAAATATCGATAAGGGTTTCTTTTGCTTCTTCAACAACCTCCTCTCTCTTTTTCTTTCCGTTCAGCACTTCATCCATTTCTGCTTCAAACTTCTTAGTCAGCTCTTCGCTCAAAATTCTCGGAGCGTATTCCTTCAGAGCTTTCGTAACCGCCTCTCCCAGCTTTGTGACTTGGATTGATTTTCCGATGATGTACTTTCTCGTGTAAAGAGTCTGCAAAATTTCTGCTCTCGTCGCCCTCGTTCCGAGATTGCGCTCTTCCATTTCTTTCAGTATGCTTCCCTGCGAGAAACGTCCTGGAGGCTGCGTTTCTTTTGCTAGCTGCTCGATCTTTGCAACTTTTATTTTTTGTCCAACTTCAAGTGGCGGAAGAGTCTGCTCTTCAAATGCAAGATAAGGCTTCAAGATTTCTGTCCATCCTTCTTCAATCGTTCGCTTGCCGACTGCTTTGAAAATATTTTCCGATATTTCAAGACTTGCTGTCAGACTTTCTCGTGTCGCGTCGTCTCCAAAAACTGCCAAAAATCTGCGAACGATGAGGTCGTAAAGTTTTTTCTGCTGGGCTGTTAACTTGCTGAGGTCTGCTGTCTCGAATGTTGGATAGACGGCGGGATGTGCTGGATCTTCTCTCTTTCCTTCCTTCGGCTTCAACTCTTTCGACTCTTTCTGCAAAAGTTTGTCTGCGAACTTTGAGTATGGCTTGAGCTTTTCCAACGCAGTGATGATTTTCTTGTAGTTGATGCTTGGAGGAAGTTTCTGAGAAGAGGAACGAGGATAAGAAATTATTCCTGATTGATACAGCGACTCGGCGATTGACATCGTCTGCGTGGGAGAATACTTGAATTGGGAGTATGATTCTGCCTGCAGATCAGTCGTGTTGAATGGGACTGGCGGAGACTGCTTGTACTCGCGTTTCTTCAGTTCTTTGACGACTGCATCCTTTCCTTTGCACGCCGCCAGAATCTTGTCCGCTTCCTCTTTCTTCCAGAACTTTCCTTCTTCATGAGCAACGACAATTTCTGTTCCATCAACCTTCGCATGCAACTCCAGTTCCCAGAATGGAGTCGGCTTAAATTTTCTTATTTCAAGCTCACGGTCGAGCAAGATGCTGAGAGTCGGTCCCTGCACGCGTCCTGTCGATAAAATTGCAAATCCTTTCTGCGCTGCGTTCTTCATCGCAAGAGTGAGAGCTCGTGTCAAATTAATTCCCCAGAAAAAGTCTAGATAGTGTCGTGTGAGTCCTGCTTCAACATTTCCAATATCAACATGAGGCATCGCGTTCGCAAAACTTTCTATCAGCTCGTCTTTCGTCAGCGTGCTGAACTTCATTCGTTTCGCGTCTTTCTTCTTTGCAAGCATCGTCAAGATGTTGTAACCGATTACGCTTCCCTCGGTGTCGAAATCTGTTGCGACGATGAAGTTGTTTCCCCGTTGGACTTGCTCTGCGACATTCTCATAATATTTTTTCGAGAACTCGCTGCCTTTCTTAGTGAAAGTGGGAACCCACTGCACGTCAAAGATTGGATAAGTCCATCCGCCGCGGTTTTTTATTGTGTCAAGGACGAACAAGTGGCCGACTGCTGGAACGATGATGATATGCTTTCCACTGCGGTCGATCTCGTACCAGAAAGCTTCATTCTTTTCCATTCTTTCAGGCTTTCCTTCAGCAAGAGCTTCCGCTATGCGTTTCGATGCATCAGGTTTCTCAGAAATTATTACTGTGACGTCTTTGCTCGAGTTAGAAGCTGAAGCCGACGCCTTAGTTTTTCTAGTCATTCAAATCAAGTTGTTTGTTAATACTTATAAAACTTTTGTCATATCTTCAGAAAAATGCTTTACTCCAAAATTATCGGTCTGCTTCCAGTATCTTTTTCACGCATCGCGTGGAAACTTTCCTGTCTCTGCTCAACCTTTTCCAACATCTGCTCCATCGCTGCAAGCCTGCTCTCCAAAACTAGAACTTTGTCAAGAAGTTCGTTTATCTGCTCGTCGTACAAACCTCTGCTCACTGGCTGGATTCTCGCCGCCTCGCTAAGAGATTGAATACTTTCTTCCAGATCTGAAATTCTCTTTTTCAATTCCTCGATTTGTTCTGAAGCTTTCGAGACTCCTTGGCTCTGCATTCTAGATATGGCATGTTCCATTTCCGCCCTCATTTGTTTTATTTCGTTTTGCCAAGTGCTTACTGATTCTGCAAGATGTCTGACTCCTTCCTTCAAACTCTCAACATCTTCACTCTCTTCACTCGTTCCTTGACGAGCGGAACTACGAATCTTCTGCTCTAGCTGTCCGTACATGCTCTGCATCCTGTTGTACAATCCTTCCATCTCTCCGATTTTTCTTATTTTTTCGTTGAACCTCTCGTCTGCTCCCTCTCCTCCATGCAGCACCTCGATCTTCGCTGTCATCTCGTTCATCATCTTCTCTATCGATCCTAGTTTCCTGTTCTGAGCCATCAGATCTTTTCTTGTCTGGTCAACTTCTTTTATGAGCGAAGAAGAGGAAGATTTTTCGTCACGCTCTGCCAGCTCACGTTCGATATTCAAAATTTTTGAATCAATTTCAACTTTCATATTCAGAAGGTTGTCCATATTCATCTTCTGATCTTTCACACGATTCGATAAAAATTGTATATCCGCATATAGAGGCGCTCCTCCAATCTTCTCTTTTATCTCACGAATTTCTTTACCCATTTCTATTCGTAAGTCTGAAACTTCATCCATAATCGATTTTATCGTTCCTGGAGTCATCGGGTCTACTTTGTTCCTCAAAATTTCTATCTCTGCTTTCATGTTTTCCAAAACACCAATCTTGCTCTGCAACGAATTGATTCTCGACTTCAGTTCGTTAAATTCTTCTGGAGGCGCTGCTGCTGGAGCTGTCGTCTCAATTCTTTTCTCAAGAGAAGAAATTCTCTGCTGCAACCTCGACTCCATTCTCGATTCTATTCTCGACTCGATTGGCTGCATCCATTTCTGAACCTGCTCTGGCGAAACTGCTTGAGCTGCTGGTGTTGATGCTGCTTGCTGTTTTTCAAAATATGCCTGCTGTTCTTCAAGCATCATCTTCAGCTCCATTACCCCAGCCTGCTCGACCATTATCAAGTCTTCCAAGTCTTCCACTCGCTGACTCAAGTCTGAAACTCCTGACAAATCAACTCCAGAAATTTTTTGGTTGAGCTCGTTGACCGTTGTTTCCAAATCGATGAAACGCTTCTCTATCTGTAACAGACTCAGCTTGAACTTGTTTTCCATAGAACTTCCAAAACTAGACCTAGTGCTAGAACTTCTTGAACTGCTAGAACTTCTAGAACTTGCCGTGTTTGAACTCGTAGTTTTTTCTGGAACTTTTTCTTCCTGCTCTTCTTTCTCTGGCAGTTCCTCACCGAAAGTTATGTCTTTATCTTTGTTCTCGTCTTCAGCCAACAAAACGACCTCTGCAAATACTTTTAATACTTTTCAAAACCCTATAAAATGAATTTATTTTCTGCCTATATTATACTTTTCCTCTTGAGCTCTTGAGCCTTACTGCATCTCTGAGCCAGAAGAACCAAAAAAGAAGAACTACAGCTATCAACCCCTCGCGCCATAGCAACGTGTGGACGACGTCAAAATTCTGCCAGCCAAAGACAAAAGAATACCAGATAGTTGACCAGATCCTCAAAAAATTCAATACAAAAATTCCAGGTAGAGCGAAAAGCAGAAACCTCAGCTTGCGTCGGATGTTCGGAAGCGGCGTCGCGATGACGAGAGCGGCGAGAGCGTAGACAGTCTTCCATCCAGTTGAGTCGAAAGAAATTTGGACGTTGTGCACAACATCATTCGCATCGATAATCGTCAGGAAAGAGCCGGATGCAATTGCGGAAATTCCCTGATGCTGCAGCGAGATTGCAGTGATGCTTGCCAGAAAATCTTGCAGAGGAGGAAACGTCGCGTCTGTCAAGAGTATGACGTACATCGGAATTGCGAGAATGTTGAAGACAACCAAAAACTGGGCGACACTTAGCAGTCTTCTTTGAGGAGGTGAAAATTTTTTCATTGTTTCACTTTTTCTTTAAAATATTTCTTATTGATTCTGCGATATTTTTTCCTCGTCTTATCAAAAGAGTTGTTATCAAATCATCAAGCTTCTCTTTCTCTCCTTCTCTTTCAAGCGTTTCTCCAAGTCGAACAAACAAACCATGATAGACTCGAAATGCTTTCATCGCTGCTGCAATCGAATCTTTCTGATGGATGTCTTTGAGAATTCCTGGAAATTCTTTCTCAAAATCTTCTAAAAATCTTTTCTTTTCCTTTATGGTCAGGGATTTCGGAGGATAGTACGTTCTGCTGCCTAGAGCAGATGCAATCTTCACAATGTTTCGAGGAAGCGGATGAACATCTGATGAAATGATTACAGGTCTTCCGAATTTCAAAATATGTTTGATTATGTCTCCACGGCGAGGCTGACGAATTGTCTCGACAGAAATCAACTTCCCTTCCGTATCAAGAATAGCAACACCGAAGTTTGCTCCTGCATCAAGTCCTACAATCAGATTCCTTGCCAACCAAACGCCTCTCTTATTTTGTTCACTTATTTTTGCTAATTTATTTTCCTCTCTTATTTTGCTCACTTATATTTTGCAATGAAAAGTTTTTTAATCTTTGTCGCAAGTTTCTTCCCAATTCCTTTCACTTCCCGCAACTCTTTTTCATCTGCAGCAAAAATATTTTCAATCGAACCGAAATGATCAAGCAAACGCTTTGCGAGAATAGTCGAAACTCCTGGAATCGATGCGACGACAAATTCTTGCAACTGCTGCTGTGTCTTCGGCTTCTTTCCAACTTTTATTCCGATTCCATTTCCAGCTTCATGCTGCTCTTTATTTGCAATCCAGTAAATCAGTTTCGCGCTGTCATACTCGTTCCTACTTGTAAGAATTGAAACTCCATAATCCAGAATCAATGTGGCAACTGCTGCTTTCAAAGCATTGTCATTTATCTCTCGATCAGAATAGCCTTCAATCAACAAAAGCGGACGTTCGAAATTTTCTTTCATGTTTCTTGCTTGATCGAAAATCCTTCCATCAATTATGCTGCCGACGAAATCGTCAAAACTCTTTCGTTCGATTGCGACTTTCTCGCTTGCCAAAAAATCTCCGACCTCAAGCGGCTGCGTGTTCACGACCGCCCCGAGTCTTTTCAGATGGCCCGCAACTTCTTTCTCTCGATAATCTGCAACAATGACAACCTTTCCTGCTGGCTTGAAAATTTTTTGCGTTTCCAATTATCTCACCAAGTGATGATCTTTCTTATTCCATGGAGGATAGCTTATTACTAAAACTTTTAGATTTTGTCTGCCAACTCTTTTCACATAATGTCTTGTATTAGGCCGAATCATTAAAAAATTATTCTTTCTTAATATGCGCATCCTCCCGTTCAGGTAAATTTTTCCACGGCCTCGTATGACATAATACCACTCAGTCATATTTTTGTGAAAATGCTCTTTTGAGAATTTGATTTCAGCTAAAGCGACACCAATTGGGGATTTTTTCAGATTCATTTCATATATTATTTCTCCATTTAATTTCTTTTTATTTGTTTTCATTTCCTCACTTCAATGCTCCAAAAACATTTTCACTGGAATGTTATGCTCCTTGCTTAATCTATTAACTTCTTTATTCAAATTTTCTAAATATTCTTTTTTCTTTTCTGTAAAAAATATTTCCTCATATTTCGGAACTAAATCTGGATAATGTTGCTGCAAAACAACTTTCAAACTTGCCCAATAAGGTTCTCTTGTGTTAAGACTCTCAACCATTACATGATCTACAATTCCTTCCAAATCTGCAAATGTTTTTGGCAAACCTGAGAGAAATGGCAGGACAGGACCAATGAAGGCGTAAGTTTTTATTCCATTTTCACGCAGCGTTCTGAGCGTCTGGATTCTTTCTTTGTGCGAACTTGCTCCAGGCTCGATCCAAAGCCTTGCCTTGTCATCAAGAATTGTAATACTCATTCCGACATCGCATTCCTTGAACTTCTTGAAAAGATCCACATCACGCAAAACGAGAGAAGACTTTGTGAGTATCCATACTGGGAACTGGTGCTCGAGCAGAACTTCCAAAATTCCTCTCGTTAGTTTATACTTTCTTTCGACTCCAAGATAAGGGTCTGTGACAGAACTCATTCCGACGGTGTCTTTTTTTGCATGCCTGATTTCCTTCTTCAAAACTTCTACCGCGTTTATCTTCACATCAACAAACGTTCCCCATTTCTCTTCGTGTCCAGACATCCTTTTCATGAACATCGCATAGCAATAAGCGCATCCCACCGAACAGCCGAGGTAAGGATTGATTATGTAGCCGCCAGATGGGAGCTTTGTTTTTGTCAGAATCGACTTAACTTGTATTTCTTTAATTGGCATAAATGAACTGTAAGGATGCAGATATAAATAAATTCATCCATCAAAAGCTCTGTTTTTGCTTTTTGGTCGAGAAAATCATCCTAATTTGTCTTTTTAGACAAAAATACAGTTTATTTTAATTCCTTCGATGATCGCACCGGAAATGACCCCTCAAAAAGCATGTATCATATCTAAACTATATTTATTCGATTAAAATGAAGGAAGAAGATTTGTCTAATCTTATTTATGGGTTTTTGTTCAAACACAAGTATCGGAATGAAAATTTGGGAAAAATGATGGGAGTACAAGCACATACCATTTCAAGGTGGAAACATAAAAGAAGATATCCTACTGCTGAGCGAAAGGAAAAAATGCTTTCATCAATCAAGTCAAAGGGTGATAGCTTAGAACAGCTTATTGAACTTGGTATGAAAGTGAAAAATTCCTTATTTTTTAAAGGTGAATTTCTAGACAAGAATAAAGCAGTTTCAAGATCAGAAATGAAAGGAAAACTAATCTTACGTAAGTCAGGCGAAGCATTTCTAAATACATTTATGTTATTTCCGAATTCTTACGAGGGAAAGGAAATCAAATTCTTTTTATCCAATTCTAAAGAATTTATAGTGTTCTATGAAAACCAAAATATGGAAAACCCATTTCCGCTTAAGTTGCCAAATCTTATCAAAATCGATGATAATTTTTTGGTAGGCTTAGGAATTTGGATTGCCGAAGGCACAAAAACTAATAGGAAACCAAAAGTCACTAATAGTGAACCAAAGATAGTCAAAAAGTCAATAGAATTTTTTGAACATATCGGCATCACTCAAGATAAATTGAATGGATGGATTCAAGTTCATCCTCGATCGGAATTTTCCAAAAATAATAAGATACTGAAATCGTTCTGGCTAAATATAACTGGCTTCAAAAACAGTCAAATTGCTAATGTGGTTGTTAAAAAGGATACAAGTAAAATCAAGAGAAACAAAGTTAAGCAAATGGGGACTTTTCAAATGGAGTGCAATTTGGTTCTTGCAAAACTACTGATTAAAGGATTGGTACAAAATACAGAAAAAATCTTATGCGAAGTTAATGGCAAGGAACTTTCATTTTTACAAGGTCTTGTTGCAGGAGAGGGATGGTGCGGTAAAAGCAAATGGGGTTCCGTTAATGAAATCACAATTACTCTTAAAGATAGACGATGGAGAAAACTTGTACTGCACCTTTTGGGAAAATTTGATTTGAGAGTCAAAGAAAATGAAATCGATAATGATATTACAATTACAGGATTTGATAATTTCGAGAAAATACATAGATTAAATCTGTTCGAATATTTACCGCCTATGAAAGAGAGATTCGAATCTGGTTTTAGAAATCTCCAAGAAAATCTCATTAAGTGAAATCTCTCAAATTTCTTTTCTTGTCCAGTTTCGTCTTCATTCTACCTAAAATTCCTCTCATTCTCCTTTCCTTATTAATTGCAGAATAAAAGTATGCTTCATCTCTTGTGTCTTTAGTTATCAAATATATTACTCTTCCCATTGTTTGTCTTCCTACACGACCTCTTCTCTGAATTGCTCTGATTTCACTTGGTACAGGTTCGTAAAATATAGCATAATCTGTTGCCACTATATCGATACCCTCCTCGCCAATTGAAGTTGAAACCAACACATTAAACTCGCCGCTGCGGAAGCGAGCGAGCATCATGACCTGCTGGTCCTGCGACATTCCTTTTCCGCTCTTCTTTGTTTGTCCGATGAACTCCTGGGCGGAAATTTTCTCCGCGTCCAAAACTTTCTTGATTTTCTCGACAGTAGATCGGTAGTTCGCGAAAACAATTATTTTTATTCCAGACTTTTCTTTTTCTTTCAGAAGGTCTCTGACAAGCTCCTTCAGCTTCTCCGCCTTCGGATGGTCGATTCCTGCAAGATCCATCTCCTGCACGCGCCTGTAGACGTCAAGCATCCGCGGATCTTTCATGATTTTTCTGTCGGTATTTTTTTTGCTGCTGCCGAGCTTGCGCAGGTATTGGTGCAGAGAGTTGATGCCCTGCGTCTCGAGAAGTTCGATCGCGTGCTCCAACTTGATGGCTTCCGCCAGCTTCAGCATCGCCACCAGAGTCCCGTAGTTGTTCCTGTTGTGCGAGTAGCTCGTGCTCATGCGTATCTGCATGGCAAGCAGCTGCCTCTTGCTCGGCCTGTACGTCTGGATGATATTGTGCTCCTTCAGCCAGTAGATGCTGTCCTTCAGAATGTCCTGTAGCATGCCGCGAAGCATCTTGAACTCTTCCGGAAAATCGACATAGACGAAATCTCTCTGAATCTCCTTCACGTACTGGTGGACGTCCTCGTCCTGTTCGCTTCGGATCTCGACTGCCTGGATGAACAGAGTGTCTTTTATCTCGGAAATTTTTTCCTCTGTCGCTCCCGGCGACGCGGTGAGGCCAAGGATGAGTGGATGCTCCGCCTGCTCACGATATTTCTTCGCCACGAGAGTGTATGCGTAATCCTTCACGCTCCTGTGGGCCTCGTCGAAAACTGCGAAAGAGAAATTCTTCAGATGCAGCCTTCCCTCTACCACGTCGTTCTTTATCGTCTGCGGTGTCGCGACCACGACAGTTGCCTGTTCGTAAAGCTTTGTTCGTTCGCCCGGCAGGATTTTCCCTGTCAATAAAATAATTTTTTCCGCGTTGATGTTTGTGTGCTGCTCGAAACTCTTCTTGTGCTGCGCGTTCAGCGGCCGCGTCGGCGCCATTATCAGGATTTTGCTTTCGGGAAATTTTTTCAGGCGCTCTATTGCCACCAGAACAGCGACCAGCGTCTTGCCCATTCCTGTCGGAAGAACGACCAGAGTGTTTTTTCGCGTGGCTGTTTCCGCAATTGATTTTTGATAGTCACGCGGCTCGATGTTTTTAAGTTCGACAGACATAGACACAACCCAATACGACTCAATAATAATTATCTTTCGAGTTAAAAAGTTAAGTTTAAGAATTCACAAAATAAACTTGAGAGAGTTAGTTAGAGAGATTGGTGAAAGAAATGAGAGTAGCAATGCTACCAATTTGCGTAATAATTCTTACTTCTGTCACCACAAAGAATTTATAGTAGCAAATATATAAAACAGTAATGGAAATATCTTGGTCTTCTAGGAAAACATCTGTTTGGAATTATAAAGGAAAATTACGAGGTGAAAATATTTTACCTAATGGATATTTCGATTTCTCAAAGATTCAGGAACTTCGTGCATACAATGGCAAGTTATTAAGAAAGTATAGAAAGCTTATTGATAAAACGCAGAAAAAGTTGGGTAACATATTCAACATAAATCGTATTGATATTGATAATTGGGAAAGAAATAATTGCGGGACACCTGTTTCCATTTTATTTGAGACAGCAAAAATGGCGAATATTTCAAAAGAACAGGTTATAAAAGATTTAGAAAAAACAAAAACCATGTTTTCAATGGAAACAAAACCTTTCAATTTACCTTTTAAATTAAATGACTTAAATTACTATCCTTTCAAATTAATGCATCCTATAAAGAATAATAGCGTATATTTCTATGGGCATAAAGAATTAGAGGAAGGAACAAATAAAGTTTTGAATTCATTTTTATCAACTTTTTTCGAATATGAAAAAGAAGCTCTTATTAAAACTCCCTTAACAGCCTTAGTATCTCAATGGAACAGAATTGGTATTGATTTGTTAGTTCCCATTTCAGTTCTTTTTGTTACCGAAGGATCTTTCAATCATAAAAAGACAGGTTTGGTTTTTATAAATAATTCAAAAATGTTACATGATATTTTGGTTGATTGTATATATTTTAAATTCAAGCAATTTCCGACTTCCTATTTCAGAGAGAGAAAAAGAAAACCAAAAAATTCGACTTTTATAACAAGTTATACGAATGATGCTCATTATGAAATCACTGATAAAATAGTGAATTTTGTAAGAAACATAAAAACAGCACCTCACGAAGATCAGTCTATTAAACAATATCTAATGGAACCACAGCCAAATCTTGATTTTATTCTAAATAAAAACAATGGGGAACAACTTACTGCGTTCAGACTATTTATGGTAACTGAAGGATCAATTTATATTACAACACACTTTGGATATGTTTATCCAGTATTTGAGATTGCATCTGCTCATCCGGACATTGTAAAATTCTTAGAAAAACTTTCTGATAGATTCAATTTTAATTTTAAAGAAAATAAATCAAAAAGGACATGGTCAGGATTGAAGGGTGTTCGTGCCCGCGGAATTGCAATCTCACTAAAAATTTTAAAAAATGATTTGATACTTGATAATATACAATTGACTTCAAAAAGTAAATATTTTGAAGGATTTAATAAAAAAGATTTGCTTCTAGCAATTTTAGAACTTCGGAGAAGGCAAGATGCAAACAAAAAACTGTTGAACAATAAATCCAGTATTTTGAATAAAGAAATTCAAAAAATTTTAAAGACTAAAGCATATAAAGATGCAAACTTTTATATAGAATACTTCAGTAAAAAAGGAAAGGTGAGGAAGTGGTTATAAAATGAAAGTTGCTGTTCTGTTCAGCGGGGGCAAAATTATAAAGCTAAAAACTTTATGATGCCCAAAGACTCCGTTGAAGCAGTTCATTACGCAATGCAGCAGGGATGGAACGTCGAAGCGCTTGTAGCCATAAAGCCGAGAAGCACGGAAGCGTATTTGTGGCATTATCCGACAGTCGAATGGACGCTACTGCAGGCTGAGGCGATGGGCATACCAATCATTCTTGCGAAGACTGACGAGATCGGCTCAACGAAGGAAGCCGGCGTGCTGCAGAAAATTTTCAAGAACCTGAAGGCGGAGTCAATTTTGCTGGGAGGAGTGGGACTGCAAGCGACGCAGATAAAGGAAGTGAAGAAGATGGCTGAGAAGTTCGGAAAGAACGTTATTGTTCCTTTTGCAGGAATGACGAGCGAGGAATTGCTCCAACACGAGATTGAAAGCGGTTTTGACATTCGCATCACTGAAGTCGCGGCGGACGGACTGACGCAGGACTGGATTGGAAAGAAACTCGATTTCGAGACGATGATCGACTTGAAGCACTTGAGCGGAAAGTTTGGCTTTGACGTGGATTTTGAAGGTGGATCTGCAAATACCTTTGTTTTAGATGCACCTTTCTTTAAAAAAAGAATTCAACTTCTAGATACAGAAAATATTTGGGACGATCTAACTAGTAGCGGATATCTTAATGTAAAAGATGCTGCTTTGATTGATAAGGATTAGTTATTTTATACTTTCCTCTTTCCACTCGTTTAATCAGGCCAATTCTCTCATAATTTTCTATAAAAGATTGTGGATTTTTATAGAGCTTCTTCATCTTTTCTACAAACTTCTTCCTCGTAAATATATTATCTTTCGAGATTTTTTTCATAACTTCTAGTGAAAACAATTTTGGATTTCGTGTTGGTAAATCGAGAACTTTCAATGCCTTACTCTTTTTAATTTTAGTTATAAATCCAATTTCTCTGATGAATTTATTTTTATTAACAGAAGTAATACGCAATTTCCATTTTATAGAATACTTGCCTCTTCTTATGTTAGTTTTATTGATTCTAACGCTTTCTGGGATAAGTTTACTTTCTATGTCAAAATTGTGTTTTAGCATCAAATATTCTCCTAATAAAGTCACTGGAAAATATTTTATTAATTTAAAATAAAGTTTAGGATATTCTTTCTTTAATCTTCCAATGAAAAATTTTTTACCAACACCTCCTTTCATTTCTAACCTTTGTGGTAATTTTATACTTCTTGAAAGTTGTATGGCACCATCTGGTAATACGCTTCCTTCTGATTCAAAAGCTATTCGCAAATAAATCTTTGAAAAATTCTTATTGAGTAAGATAAATTTAGGTATTATTTCAGGAATTGGTATGAAATAACGAAAAATTGAAGAAGCAGTGCTTCTTGGAATGCTCGTATTATTCAATGAATATAGTTCGGAAAAATTATTTCTAGGAAATAGATTTTTGAGAGAGTTTACAAATATTTGGTGAAGTTCTTTCTCAGGTACTTGTAATCGGAATTCATTTTTGTAATCACCTTCTGATAACATCAGTGAATAAAGAGAAACATAATGTCTGTTTTTTAGTTTCAATGGCAGTTTAATATGTATTTCAAATCTTTTTAGTGTCCAATTAACTACCTTTTGTATTTTCTTTTCTAATTTTGAATTATTTCCAATGATTCTTTTGATTGTTTTTATAGTCGGTTTATGGACGCTTAAAGATGGTGTGCGAAGTTTAAAATTTGAAATGTCGACCGTCAAATGATCTGGTAAATTCCAATAATGTATTTCTCGTATATCTGGCGAAATCTTTACATAATTGCCATAGCTGGGTAAATTTTTCTTTACATCTTCCCAAACTGTGTTGGATTTCATATTAGTATATATGTGCGAACTAATATTTAAAGATTCGCTTATATATACGAACTTATAAAAAGAAAATTATGATAAAGAGTACTCATGAAGATATTGTGAAAAAAGTTTATCAAACAATGTTAAAATTGAAAGAAGGTTCGATAAACGCAATTGCTAATGAATCAGCATTAAGTTGGCATGCTACTAATCGAGCATTGAGGATAATGGAGATTCTTAACATAGTTAAAGAGGATAAAGAAAAATCTCATAAACAACAAAGATTTTATAAACTAATAAAAAAGTAGCTTATGTACAAAGCTCGGGTCGCCTAGTCTGGTAGGGCACCAGAAATCATGAGAGTTGGTGAATCTCGAAAACTGGCGAGCGTAAGCTCATATGGGTTCAAATCCCATCCCGAGCGCTTTTTTATTTACTTCAAATTCCCATTTACTATTATGGTTTCGAACGAATTTTTCAAGCCTACATGGGGAAAGTTGATAATCCTTTTCGTCTTGTTCCCGCTGCTGTTCTTTATTCAGACTTTATTTGCCACTCAAGGAATTGCGTTTGCATCCCTAGTTTTTGCGGTGATTTCGCAGCCATTTGTCTTCGCTGAGAATTTCTTACAAATATCAGGTGGTCTTCTAAGATCTGTTATTAATCTTATTTTCGGCATTCTTGATTTCATTTATTGGTATTTTCTCTCTTGCATTTTAGTTGGAATTTCCTCTTTGGGAAAAAGAAAACCTAATATTAATCAGAATATTGAAGCGATGAAAACCTGACAAAATACTTATTCAGAAAGTGAGCCCGACTGCTGGAATTAGCAGCAAAGCGACGCCGATTCTCGCTATTCGCGGCACGTCCTCCATGAAGCTCTTCGTGACTTTCAGCTGCCTGTATCTTGCGATGCTGTAGACTCCGTCAGCAGCCAGAATGATTCCTGCCGTCATCGGGTTGATGAGGCCGACGAACCAGCTTATGCCGACACCCAGACGAAGGAAACGAAGAAGCTGGTCTGGGAACGCTTCTTGATGCTTGTAAAGCTTGTGCGAAAGTATGGCGTCCCAAAAAATCCATGTGAACGAAAGAGAACGGCTCAAAATGGCGAAAACAGAAATAGCGAAAGCATTTGGCGCGGTGAACAAATTATTAATTCTTTCTTTCAAGTGAGGTATTCTCAAATTCACTTTTGACACTTTCGAAACTTTTGAAACTTCATCTGACACTTTAACTTATTACCCCTTTGATACTTCACGCTCATTCGTTAACAAGAAGTTAGAAACAAGGGGTTATAAAGCTTGCCCCTTTCAGCCTTTTCAGCGTTATACGCATCGAAGAGTTTAAATACTTGTCCGGGTTATATTCTTAAAGAATTTAGGAGGTCTGAAATTAACTAAAGGAAGGAACTGGTTGTGTCGCCTGAAGACAACTGAAGGCAGAAAACTCGGTTTCTTTGTTTTGAATTAATCAAGACTGAGTGCGATTTGATTGAAACTTGCTCGGGATTGCTTGACTAAACGGATGAAAACTAATTCTGAAGCTTGCAAAATCAAAAATTCGCCAAAAATTCGATAAAAATAATAAAAAATTAAAAAAGGAAAAAAATGGAGGTAAATTTGAATGCCAAGATTTGAAAGAAGAGGCGGAGGTTTCCGTGGTGGAGGCCGAGGCGGAGGCTCTTGGGGCCGTGGCGGGGACAGAGGCGGTTATGACTTGCCGAAACCTGTCAAAGTAGGCGAAGAGTACGACGTCGAAATCTCAGAGGTTGGCTCTAAGGGAGACGGAATTGCCAGAGTGAAGAACTTTGTGGTTTTCGTCACCGGAGTCAAGCAAGGAGAGAAGGCTCACATAAAGATTAAGGAAGTAAGGAACAGATTCGCTATCGGTGAGAAGACTGGTGCGGCTGGATCTGCTGAAGCTGCCAAGGCTGAAGGGGCTGAGGAAGAGGCAGAGGCTGAAACAGAAGAAGCTACCGAAGAAGCGACTGAAGCTGAAGAAACTGAAGAAGCCTAATGAATTAATTTAAAAAATTAAAAGAAGGAAAATTACTTTGAAAAATTTTTTGTTTGAATCTTCTTCTTTTTTATTTTTCTAACTGAATTTTTTTGCAAGAATTTTTAATTTTCTAAAATCTTTTTCTGTTTGCTTCATAATTTTTTGAAAGCGCATCGCGGCAGCTGGATGGAATGTTGGAAAATAAATTTTATTTTCTCTTTTGAAAATTTTTCCATGAACTTTTGACATTTGAAGTTTTTTATCAATCAACGCATTCAATGCAACATTTCCAAGAAGAACAATCAACTTCGGTTTGATAATTTCGATTTGCCTTAGAGTGAAAGGCAAGCAAAGAGCAATCTCTTTTTTATTCGGCGCGCGAGTGCCTGGATAAAATTTCACGGTTCCGGTTATGAAAACTTTTTCTCGAATTATGCCAGCGATTTTCAGCAACTCGTTCAGCTTCCTTCCTGCACGACCAACAAATGGTTTTCCTATTTTGTCCTCCATCTGGCCTGGAGCTTCACCCAGCAACATTATTTTTGCGTTCGGATTTCCCTCTCCAGCAACAGTCTTGCTTGCTAATTTGAATTTTCCCTTTATTTTTTTCAGATTTCTTTCGACTTTTTTCAACTCAGCAGCTTTATCTCCTTTAGTCATATAGAAATAATTTAAAGTCCAAATGTTTAATAGAGGGTTGACAATATGGCGTTTAGAAGAAAGAAAATTCCTGAGCACGGTCTCATCTTCAAGACGTCGAGAATTTCTTACGTAGCAAACTATTTTCTTGTCGTTCTTGCTTTTATTCTACTTGCACTTGTCTGGCCTTATCTCAGCTTGAAAATCTTCTTCACTTCTTATGGAGACTTGCTGCCTTTTGCAATCTTTTCTCTCTTCATCGTTATGATTACTTTCCTCATCGAGGAGCCGAGCATAGAGCAGATTATGCGAAAATACATCGTGACAAACAATGAAGTTATAAAAGTGGAAGGACTGATAAGGAAGAAAAGGATTTCGATTCCTCATGGTAACGTCTCAGACATAAAAGTGAGGAAGGGAGTTTGGGGAAGAATTCTGAATTTCGGTGATATCGAAGTGACAGGCTTTCGAGAAAATATTGTTATGAAGGGGATAAGGGGTCCTGACGAAGTTTATAAAATAATTGAGAACAAGATAAGTCTGATGAGGCAAAGTTTCATTGGAAAGGGAAGAGGCACAGGACGTCTAGAAGGATCTCAAATAGAGAGTTCGCAGGACTTAAACAAATAGAGCAAACGAGAGACCATAGAATAGATATAAATGAACACTTCTAAGAAGAAAGTATGCCTGTAAATGCTGGACCTAAGTATTTTGCTGCTGAGAAAAAATATCTTGCTGCGAGAACGAAAGAAGAAAAAATTGCTGCATTGCAAGAAATGATAAGAGCTCTACCTAAACATAAAGGATCAGAACATCTTCTTTCTGAATTGAAGAGACGTCTTGCAAAACTGAAGAAAGAAGCAGAAGCATCAAAAAAATCTGGAAAGGGAAAACCGAAATTCTCAATAAGAAAGGAAGGAGCTGCAACTATTTGCCTTATTGGTGTGACAAATTCTGGAAAAAGCTCCCTGTTGAACGCGCTGACGAATGCGCATGCGGAAGTTGCTGACTATCCTTACACGACAAAGCTTCCGGAAGTCGGGATGATGCAGTACAAAGATGTGCAGTTGCAGCTAATAGAAGTTCCGTCAAGTTTTGATAAAGAAATGCTTTCTTTGCTTGAAATGGCGGACGAATGCGTTGCGTTGATTGATGCGACGCAAGATATCGACGAGCAAAGAATAGAGACGCTGAAAGTTTTGAACGACAGTTTTGACATAACAGAAAAACCTTATTTTTTCATCGCAACAAAAGCAGATTCAAAAGACGCAAAATTAATGAAAATCAGAGGAAATTATGGATATTTAGAAGTTTCTGCTCAGTTTGGGCAAAATTTAGAAAAATTGAAAGAATTGATGTGGAAAAATCTTGGATTGATTCGAGTCTATACGAAAGAACCAGGCAAAGCTAAAGTCGTTCCAGCAATTGCTTTGAAAAAAGGAGCTACTGTAAAAGATGTTGCAAAGCAGATTCACAAAGATTTCTTGAAAAATTTCAAATTTGCTCGCATTTTCAATTTTACTAAGTTCAGCGGCAAGACAGTCGGGCTTGATTATCGAGTTGAAGATGAAGATGTGATTGAAATACGTACGAAATGAAAGGAAGTTTAAGAGAGATTTTATGCTAATTTATTTAATAACCCATCCCGCTACGAAAGTGGAAAAAACAAATCCAAATAAATGGAAAATCTCGAGAGAAGGATGGAAGCAAGTTAAAAATCTCGCGAAGAAAAGATTCTGGAATGATGTTGAGTTCATATTTGCAAGCACAGAGAGAAAGGCGAATAATGCTGCTGAATATTGGTCAAAGAAATATAAAATTCCGATGAAAATTGTCAAAGGAATTGAAGAAGTAAATAATAGAAAATATCTTCCAGAAAAAGAATTATGGAAAAATATCGATCTATTTTTTGCAGAGCCATCAAGAAACGCGCGGGGCTGGGAGACTGCGAATCATTGTAAGGAGAGGATGATCAACACAATGAATAAAATAATCAAGAAAGCTAGAAAAAAACACTGCAAAGCAATTGCAATTGTTTCTCACGGAGTGGTTGCTAATCTTTATATTTGTAATTTTAAAAAAATTAGGGCAAATTTTAGCACAGGACAGAAAAAAATTGGTTCATGGATAATTATTGATGCAGAAAAGAAAAAAGTTCTCTCTTCTTGGCAAACATATTAAAAATTTAAAAAAATCTAAAAAAATTTATTTTTTTTTGAAAAAATTCTGAGTGATAAAGAACAATAATTTTTAAATACTTATATTGTGCATTAATTTATTACATTCAAAAGAATTTCAACTAAGGAGTCGCACGATTACAAAAATGTTAGGACCTCATTTAACACTTGATTTATATCATTGTAACAAACAAAAAATCGGCAACGTCGAATTTATTCGCCAACTTTTGATGGAAATGCCGGAATTTATCGGAATGCATAGAATTTCTGAGCCTCAGGTAACAGAATATGATGGACGAGAAGGCTCGTTTGATCGGGGAGGAATCTCCGCATTCGTTCTTCTTGCAGAGTCTCATATCAGCGTTCACACTTGGCCTTTCGACGAATTCGCTTCTGTCGACATTTTCTCATGCAAGGACTTTGATTTGAAGAAGGCGCAGTTCTTCTTGATGGAAAAGCTTGAGGCGAAAAAAGCAGAGAAGAATTTCATCATTCGCGGCAAGCAGTTTGTCAAACATTATCCTCACAGCGTCGAAAAGGCAAAGCAGATTGTTGCAAAAGAGAGAAAGAAAGTTCGTTAAAAATTTATTCAACGTCGCATTCTTCTCAGATATTCAACAAGTGGCATGAAGAAGAAAGGATAGAAATCTAAGATATATGAAGCGAAGGGGAATCTCGGATAAAAGATTTTTATCACAGTATCGATGAAAACGTTCGGCATGAAAGGCGCAAAAATTAATATTGAAACTAACGCAGAAGAAAAAATGAAGAAAGTTTTATTTTTTAATTTCAAGAGGAAAAAAGGAAGCGCTATAAGAGGCAACTGTTTCGCCATTAGTGCAAATCCATAGAAAATTCCAGTGAACTTCTCTCGATACTTCATGAAATATAATGCAAATGCTAAGAACATTGCAGGTAAGATATCTATGCCAGCAGGAATATAGTTTGCATAAAAATTGATCCCATTCACTAGAAATAATAAAGCAAATTTTTGATTTTCAGGCTGTTTTTTGAAATAAAATATTATTATGAAAAATATAACAATATCCGCAACAAGATTACCGTATCTTATATCTCCTAATAGATGAAAAGGCAAGTAATAAAACAAAGTTAATGGTGGATATTCAAAAAAATATCTTGTCACGATTTTTACTTCTGTACTTTGAAAAGGAGGGAGCTTCCAAAAAGGCAGATAGATGTTAACATGATACGGCTGGCCATACGGATTCACACCTTTTATCAAATAGTCTATCCCTTGATTTACCATAAAGGGAACATCAGAACGAGAAATGGCTAGAGGAAAAAAATGTATTGCAAGAATTGCTGCAAATGCGTATAGGAAAACAGCTGCTATATATATCTTGCCGATCTTAATCATTAAATAAATTATGAATTGCTTTTTATATTTTTCTTGTTATAAATGCAGCTCATTTGAAAAATTTCTTTACGGCTTTCATTACTTCCTGTGCGTCTATTCGCCCGCGGACTTTGCTCATTATTATTCCGACTGCCTTTTCGTACTGCATTTCTGGGGTCTGTTCTGCCAGTTCTTTTATCATCTTGTTCAACTCAGAGGCTGAAATAGGAGCAAGATTTAGCTCTGTGATGGCGTTTGTGATTGTGTCGCCTGGCTTTTCTGCAAAATACTTGAAAAGTTCTGGCAATGCTTCCTTCAAAATTCTTTTCTTAGCAAGCGCTTCGAAAATGTCGAAGTAATGTTTCTCGGAAATTCGATGCAGCTCCACTTTCTCTCGTCTCTCCAAGTCCTTGAGTGTGCTGATAAAAGTGTTCGCGACGATTGTTGGTTCTGCTTTCGTCTCGCTTACAATTCTCTCAAAAAGATTCAGCTTATCTGATTCCATCATCTGTCTTGCGAGATCTTCTGACAATTTGTATTTTGATTTGAACTTCTCGAATTTCCTGAACCAAGGCTCTGGCAAAGTTTTCTTTATTTTTTCCAAAAATTCTTTTGATAGTGACATCGGAATGATGTCTGTCTCTGGATAGAGGCGGGCTGAACCTGGAAGCGGACGAATGAAACGAGTTGTGCCGTCTTCGTTCGCTGTGCGCGTTTCCTTCTCAACTCCAGAAACAATCTCATTAATTCTTCTCACCAAATTTTCTGAAACAGTTCCTTTATTATTGTTTTCTCCGACGAGAATGATTGCGTCGTCGCTGTGAGCAGAGAAATGCTGCCGCAGCTTCTCGAAATCAGCAACTGCGTTGTATTTTGACAAATCTTCATCCGAATGAATAATTCCTCTTAGTCCAAAAATTCCAACGTATTCAGCAAGCTCTTTGCCAAAAGTTTTTCCAGGAGAAACTTCTCTCTTCAACATTCCTCCGAAGCCGCTGAGTTTGAAAGCAAAAATTGTTAATCCTCCGTCTATCATTCCTCGGAAAACTTTAGATTTTGTATCTCTCAGAATTAGGGTAACATCTTCAGGATGCGCGCCAACTTTCTTCACGCCTCTCCTCTTCAAACTGTTCCTCAAATCTATCAACGACATCTGCCTGTAAACTTCATTCTCAACAATCTTAGCAAGCAGATTCAGCTCTTGCACACCTTTTATTTCGCTTCTCATCCCACCGCGAATTGAGACATTGACATCCTGCCTAATTGTTCCGATTCCTCTCTTGACAGAAGTCGAGCGGCAAACCATTCCAATCTGAAAAGCAATATCTTCAATCTCTTCCGGCGTGTAGCCTTCCAGGAGCCCAGTTCCAATCTCAACAAGCGGCACTCCTAGGCGGTTCAAACGATAGACAGCGCTTCCACCTTCCTCTCCAACAATTGCAGCTGCATCCTCTTCTAGATTGATGTAAGTTATCGGAATTTTCTTTCCTTTGTATTTCAGAAATCCGTTAAGCCCGATGAGAATTGTTCGCTGAAATCCAGATGTGTTGCTTCCGTCTGTTACAGTCTTTCTCATGACATGAAGCTCGTTTGGAATTTCGCAGTTGAGAAGCATCGCTATTTGCATTGCTATGTTAAGAGCTTCGAGGTTAAGCTCGTGTGGCGGCTCTTCATCTGTTTCTACGAGGCAATTTTCTCGTGAAAAGACTTGATACGTAAACGTTCTTCCGCGCATCGTTTCGAACTGCGTTGCGACGTCGAATTTTCCTAGCTCTCCTGCCACTGCATGCTGCTTTCTTTTCACGAATTCAACTGGCTCTTTTTCTATCATTTGCGTTGCTGATTTGCAGAAAAGTTTGTACTTAGTATCGAGCTGTTGATGAATTTCCAATCCTGCTTTCAACCCCAACTTTTTGAAGTTTAATTTTTCTTTCTCTTTTCCTTTCACTTTCATAATTTACACCAATTTTTACACCAATTTACACCAAAAACGAACGAGGATCTGTCTCAAGAGAAATTTCTCCGGCGAGATTTGTCAGCATCATCTGCCTCACTTTTTCGAAATCTTTCTCGTGAGCAAGCAGCCAACCGAGCTTTATGTAAGCAGTCTCTGGAAGCATGTCCTCGCCGAACACCGCACCGGTATGATAAAGCAGCCGCAAGTTGCGATAAACGAAAGGATGGACACGGCCGTAGAGAGTTTGCGACGTGATTACGACTACGACGCCACGCTCGATTGCCTGGCGAATGTAAGGAATCCAGGATGGGTTTGTTTGAAATTGGCCTATGTCGATTGCCCTCTCACTTGTCGGCACGTGGCCGAGTCCGCTGCCTTCGATGACAATTCCTCTGCATCCTTTGTCTGCATACCACTCAAGGATTTCCGGATCGCTTCCAGGATAAGCTTTCACGAGCGCAACTTTCGGTTCGAAAGCCGTGTCTGCAACAACTTTTTTCTCATCGTCAAAAATTCTGTGGTTGTTGTTCATCACTTCAATTTTTCCATTCGGCCAGATTTTCGCAAGAGGCATGTCGTTAATCGAACGGAATGCGTCTCGCCTGCTTGTGTGCATCTTCCTTACTTTCGTCCCGCGATGAGCATAACAAAAATCATCATTGGTAGTCGCATGCATGACAATTGCAACCTCTCCAATCTTCGAATGGCCTGTGAAGTATCCGCTGCAAATAAGATTCATTCGTCCGTCAAAGCTTCCTCTGTCAGGAGAACGCTGAGCTCCGACAACTGCAACCGGCTTGCTAAGATTTTTCAGCATGAAGCTGAGAGCTGCGGAAGTGAAGTGAAGAGTGTCAGTTCCATGCGTCACGATTGCCCCACGGCGTCCTTTGTTCAGCTCCTTTGCAATAATTTCCGCGAGCTGAGCCCAATGAGTGTGGTTCATGTCCTCACTGGCCAGAGTGAAAGGCGAATGAACGACCTTTATGTTGACGATGTTTTCAAGCTCAGGAGTAGTGGCGATGATCTCCTCCGGCTTCCTGATCATGTAAACCCCGCCAGTTCGGTAGTCAACGTGCGTTCCGATTGTTCCGCCTGTTGCGATAAATGAAACGTCAGGAAGGCCTGCTTTTGTTCGTACGGGAACTGCCGGAATGACTCCAAGCTTGGCCCCTCCTTCCAGCCTCTTCAGCTGCATGCCTTTCTCGAAATGGATGCCAATATTATAGCCGTTGTCCAGCTTCAGAACTACCGAAGAAGTGTCACCCATCTCTATTCTCGGCAGTAGGATTCCTTCGTAGCTGGCAGCCTTCGCGATGACGCGGACGCGGTCGCCGACCTTAATCTTTTTACTTTTAAGTAGTGACTCAATTTCTTGGGAGTACAAAGATCTTCACACTCGCATATTATTTTTAGCATAACCAGTATTAATTGCTACTCTTTTTTGGCAAACAAGAAGAATTTTTCAAGGAAATATGGATTTCAAAGAAAGATATTAGATTTTAGATTCTTATTCTCAATCTCAAGCTTAAATCTTTTTTATTCTTATTCTTAGATATGAATGAAATAAAGACACGAACTTTTATAAGATTCTCAGGAAGACAAAATCTTGAGTTAGAAACTGCAGATTATAGATTGTTTGTTGAACCATACGGACCGCATCACCCTAAAGCTGTAGGAAGAGTTTATCAAGTAGGATCTGGAACCATTGAGTGGGGAGCAGAAACAACTTTAGCCTATGTAAAAAAAATATTACCGAATCTTCCTCAGGAATCAAGGTTTCCAATAGTTGTTGATTCAGAAAAAATAAATGAAGACGAGGGAATTGTAACACTTTCAGCAACTATAGAATATAACAGAACAAGTAGTCGCGCATTGCCCTTTAAACCTGAATTTGACGGTAACAAAATAACAATAGAACTTTATGTTGAAGATGTTATCTCTGAAAGCATTGATAAACTTAGAGCAGCCACTCAACATTTGAGATAACAAAATTATTTACAGCTGTAAAATAGGAATACAAAAAATGAACAAGTTGTCTTGATATTGATATTCTTCAAGGAAATATATATTAGGAAACATATATTAGGAAACATTAAAATACTAATCAAGTATCACTTGTGAATAATACTAAGTAATTACATCGGTAATTTCAGGATGATTTTCCAAATATTCTCCACAAATAATTCTGACACTTACAGCAGGGATAATTCCTCTTTTATCATCTCTTTTGATTATACCACAGTCTTCCAGACGCATGACAGCTCTTATTACCTCGTCTCTTGGATATTGTTTGAGTGCTGTTACGAATTCTTCAGGTCTGACAGGTGTGCTCCAAATATCTTTGTTTTGAATGCTTTTTGTTGCCAAATAAACTATAATACCTTTTTCAAGATCGCGCCCGGGAAGAAGCCTGCTATACATTCTATCTACAATTGAACGCATTTCACTTTCCATATAGAGAAATTAATATGCCAAAAGATTTAACCTTGTGAACTGTAGTCCAAGCAGAGTACATGAAGTGTAAATTGAAGTAAAAAATTTAGTATTTCAATTTTTCTAGATGTAACTTCTTCAAGGAAATTTATATTAGCAAGAGAAATGAAAATATGAATAGTTAAAGTGTTATTATCAGAAATAATAAACCTTTTCCTCTAAAACATTCTTTCAACAGTAAACACGATAGAAGCATAACCTTCATTACCAGCTTTATCAGTAGCTTTAATAACTAACACATGCGTCCCATAGCTAAAAGTACGTGATCTGTCATAAGAATTACAGTTTCTGCATAGACTTGTGAACCTTCCGCCATTGTCTGACATTTTCAGTTCAATATTTTCACTAACGCTTACATTCAATCTTACACTGCGTGAATAGTACGTAGCATTTACTGGTGAATTTATAGTTATGGCAGGAATTTGATAGGAATGACATCTGCCACATTATGTAAATTTTTAAAAACATTTTACGAATATAAAAATGAAAGTAAATTGACATTCCCTTTAACAGACATAGTACCAGATTTGATAAAAAAAGGTGTCGATGTTAAAAAATCCATTATTATTCCTTTATTATTGCAAGAAGGTTGTGAAAAACCTAAAAATAGATTATGTTGTTTTGGTCAAAGCGAAACAATACATAAAATATGGGCAGATGCATGGTATTTTTCCTATAAATTATTACCCTCCATTTTTATGGGAAAATTTAGAATGATTTACGAAACCGTGCACATATCTAACGATCATATTATTTCGGAACTAAAAACTGTATGTCCAAATTTTAAAAAATCACCTTATAAAGAAAGTAAAAATAGTTATTTTAAAAACCCACAACCTACAATCTCATATATATTAAATATGAAAAGAGATGAGTTGAGTATAGCATTAAGACTTTGGACATCTACAGAAGGTAGTATTATGATATTCAAAGATCCTAGAGTTGGTTTAGTTTATCCGAAATTAAAAATTGGTTGTACACATCCTACATTAGTAAGGGAATTACAAGAACTGGGACACAAGTTAAATATCCATTTTACAATCATTAAAAACAAAAAAACATGGAGCGGTTATGATGGTCTGTATTCAAATTCATTGAAAGCGACAAAAGAATTTTTGAAAATAGGCGGTTTTTTGAATATCAAAATATCGCATAAAAGCAAATATTTTCTCAATCTGTATAAACAAGACGTATTCCTGTCTATTTTAGAATTTATAGTGCGACAAAGAGGTCACACTGAAAAAAGAAATTTAAAAATACCAGAAATTGCTAACGAAATTCGTCAAATAGTAGAAAAAAGAGAATTTAAAAGTCCACAGTTTTATATAAATTTCTTGGGGTCATTAATATGATTGAAATTGGAATTACAGGCAGGCCAAGTTCTGGAAAATCGTCCTTCTTTAAAGCTTCTACGTTGGTTGATGTTAAAATATCACCTATTCCATTTACAACTTTGAAACCGAACACTGCTATAGGTTATGTAACATCTCAATGTGTAGAACACGAATTTGATGTTAAATGTAATCCAAAACATGGAAGTTGCACGAATGGAACAAGATTCATTCCAATAAAACTATGGGATTTACCTGGAATTGTTAAAGATGCGCATTTAGGAAGAGGACTTGGATTAGAATTTTTAAATGACGTAAGACAAGCTTCTGTTCTGATACATATAATCGACGCGAGCGGTTTGACGGATGAAGAAGGAAAGCCAACTGTTGGGCATGATCCAGCTACCGATGTTGAGTTTCTTGAGAAAGAAATAGATTTGTGGTTTGTTTCTGTGATAAAAAAAGCGATGCAAAAAATTGGCAAGTCAGCACAAGCAGAGATGATACAAATTCTAGCTGAGCAGCTTAGCGGATTAGAAATTAGCAAGCATCATATCGACGAGGCGCTGCGAGTATCGAGTCTGGCAGATGTTGAAAAATTTGCAACAATTCTAAGAAAAATTTCAAAACCAATTATCATTGCAGCAAACAAAATCGACTTGCTTGAAGCGCAAAGAAATCTTGATAATCTAAAACAGAAATTTTCTGACGCAATCATCGTGCCGACATCAGCCGAATCTGAAATCGCATTAAAGAAAGCGGCTGAGAAAAATCTGGTCGAATATCTTCCCGGAGACAATTTCACAATTCTCGATCCTTACAAGCTCAGCAACGCGCAGCTCGCAATTCTCGATAAAATCCAGCAGCAGGTCATCAGCAAATACGGCTCTACAGGTGTGCAGACTTGCCTGAACAAGGCAGTCTTCGAGCTTCTGAACTACATCACGGTCTATCCTGTAGCCGATCAAAACAAACTTACTGATAAGGATGGAAATGTTTTGCCGGATGTTTATCTTGTCCCGAATGGAACGACTGTCAAGGAGCTTGCCTTCAAAATTCACACATCAATTGGAGAAAAGTTCATTGCTGGAATCGATGCAAGAACGAAAAGGCGACTGGCAGCTGATTACGTGCTGAAGAATAATGACGTTGTTGAAATTGCTCATGCTAAATGATTGTTCTTGTTAATACAAATTTCCTTGAAAAATTTAATATATCAAAATAAAATCATAAATTTAGATAATTTTTACTAATAATACTAATTCCATATTTTTAATAAGTTTAACTAAAGAATACAATTATTCATTATGAGAAAAGGTCTCGCGTTCTTGCCACTGGTAATTCTTTTATCTTCAGCTTTTGTAATTTCAGTCATAACATACTTTTTCATACAGCCAAAAATAACTATTCCTTATACTTCAGCCACAACGACCACGACGACTACCTCGATGCAAATATGCCATTCAGGTTATTTTAGCAGCTACAGGTGTTCTGGAAACTTTCAGCAGCAATTATTTCAACAAACTGATTGTAGTAGTGTTTGGATTAATCAACAATATTGTTCAAATGGATGCTCAAATGGATTTTGCTTAGAAGGAACTCAAACACCTCTTTCAACTTCTACAACCACCATATCTACAGCCACGACAACTACGACTTTATCAATTCCTGCTTGCTTGCATGTCATCGTGACTTCCAATACAAACAATCCTTTCAGTTATGGGGACTACCATGTTTCTGTTACCGAAGCTATTGCGAATAGCTGGATAAGAGTAGTAATTAAGGATAACAATAATTCTGTGGTCGATGCATTTGTTATCTCTCAAGGTTCTTCAAAAGATTCCGTTGGAACTGGTATGACAATCAGATTAAATGCAGCGAATATTTTGGCAGACGGAACAATAGTCGGAATTGATTTAACTGTCAGTAAAATTGGGATTTATTGCCAAGGAACTTCGACAACAACTTCGTTTCCTACTACGACACTAACTACAACAACTACACCTACAATTCCGCTACCCGTTCCTATAAAATCAAACTATTTAGTCGGGGCATATTGGTGGCCGAACTGGGACCCGACTACTCCTACAAGTAACTGGTTTGATTGGAGAGACAGTGTTTATCATCCAATTCTTGGACAATATGATGGAAGAAACATCACTGTGATTGATTATCAAATCAAATGGGCTGTCGAGAATGGCGTTTCGTTCTTTGCAGTCAGCTTTTGGGAAGACAGATTACAGCAAGGATTCTTCAAAGCAGATTTTCTTCCTTATATCAAATTCGCATTCAATGCACCTCACGAACTTTCCACTCCCCTATGCACATATTCCTGCGTCCCAGATAACACTGACCCGAATATTTTTGCCACGCAAGCTGTGTACATGGCAAAATACTACAACTATTCAAATTATTTGAAAATCAACGGCAGGCCTATCATATTCATATATATTCAACCAAACTGGAGGGCATTTACTCCTTCGGAAGAATCGGACCTGTTGTCAAGGATAAGAAGTTTGAAAGCTTATGACCAACAGAATGGCATAAACCCTTATCTTATCGGGTCATGGGGAATTCCTGACGGAAATTTTGCGTTAACAAGTTCGAGCCTGAACAGAGAGTTTGATGCAATTGCTATTTATTCTGCGACGGCAGCAGGCGGAATCAATGGAACATTCGACGAATATGTTTCAGCTTTAATATCGTTATCAAAAGAGTGGCATGATAGCGCTCCCTCATCCGGAACTACTTTTATTCCTGATGTCATGGTCGGTGTTGACGATAGCTTATCTTACCTTCACGGAACAAGAAATTATTGGGCTGTGAGACCCGGAGGCACTCCAGAAAAGGCTAGTCAATTATTAGCAGGAATAAAACCATATGTCAACAATGATAACAAGATTTTTATGATAAGCGACTGGAATGATTGGACAGAAGGTTCAGCATTAGAACCAACTCAAGAATGGGGTTTCGGTTATCTACAGGCCGTGAAACAGAACTTTGCTCAATGATTCTAAATTCACGATTTTATTTTGTTAATGTAAGTCTCCTTGAAGAATATCTACGAGCAGGAGGATTTCTTAGGTTGTGCTAACAAGAATGTAGTGGCATAGGCTAATGCATGAATTTATCCTAAAGGCTAATTTTGATTCGGTGCAGGAGCGAGAATATTAAAATAAGTATTAAAAATTAAATTTCAAATCCAGCCAGAAACAAAAAGAAACAAAATTACTAATGAGACAATAATCAGAACGATGGCAACGCTTTTGTTGGAAAGAAAAGTGATATTTGATCCCCATTTATTGAGTATGAAAAAAATAGCAACAAAAGTTATCAAAGACCCAACTGCAGAGAATAAGAGATTATTCATTTCCTGGCTAGATGTTTGTTCAGTTGCAGACATGCTCAAGAATACAAAACGAAAAACAATAATCGCCAATAGCAGAGAAATAGAGACAATTCCGAACATCCTCTTATTCATAAATGAATCTTAATAGTTGAAGTTAATAAGTATCAAATTCTGAATGGTTCTAAGAAATCCTCTTGCTGATGTAGATTTCCTTGAATTTATTTACACTCGTAAACAAAAAGAATACGAATATAAAATCTAAGAAAGTCTTCTTGAAATCCATATTTCCTTGAATAATTTGCTTATCAGGATAACTTATTCAGTTTTTGTATTCTTATTTTACAGCTGTAAAAACTTTGTTTACGACTGTAAATGAAACAGCAAATGTCGGAGCAGTCACAATTTGATACCAATCCCGTTGGGAGCAAGAACTTCTTTATTTTTGAAATTTTTTAGAAAAAGAAGAAAGGAAAGGAAAAGATCTAAATTTTTACCACAGCTTTAGAATTTGTTGTAGCTTGATCTGGAACTTTAACAGTCTGTGTGTGATGTGCTAAGCCGTTAGCAGCATTAGAATTTGCCGGTGGAGTTACTGTTGCCGAATTTCTTGTAACAGATGCGGCAAGAACAGGAATTATTGTTGCTGTTAAAGTCAGAAGAGCCATTGTTAATCCTATTAATGATTTATTCATTTTTTCACCTTGCCACGAATTGATATTAAGGACTATAAAAAGACTGCTTGAATTTTTTTTCTTTGAAATTGAATTTTCTCTCATTCTGTAGGAAATTTCACAGTTCCCTGTATAAAGTCTGCATGAACAAGAAGATGATTCGAATTATATGTTTATTGACAAGCTGTAATACCCAATCTTCCGCTCTTTGACTCACAAAACTGGCCGTTGTTCGAAGGATTAAATCCAGGAGGGCAGTTGCATGTTGCTGTAGAAGTTCCAGTCGCTGCTGGTGGAATCTTAGTTGCATTGGTCGCTGTCTCTGTTCCACCTTCAGTTCTATTTTGCTTTGTCTCATTTATCATTTCGTTTTCAATTTTCTTTCCTCCGATTCCAGAAGTCACATTGAATGACTGTGTGAATGTTTGGTTTCCGATGGTAAATGTTAAGTTGACGAGTCCTGTAACATTCCTGCTTTCCAGTATACTTTGCACAGCCTCATCATGCCCTTTCTCAGACGTGTTGATGGCATTCTCTATGTGCACTTTTGCTTGTGCTGGGACTTTATTCAAAAGATCTTCAAGAACTAATGTATGCTTGAATGTCTCTTCTGCGACATGCTCAGCCAGCGCTGTCGCATTTCTTCCTAAAGCTTGTGTGTTGTTCGTCTCTCGCGACGCACCTTGTAATTCATTTTCATAATTCTTTTCCAACGATTGAACATTTTGCAATTTGTTTTCAGCAATCGACTGATTCAGCTCGGCCAATCTCTGCTCTGCAAACTGAAGATGAAGATTAGCCTTTCCCTCAGGATTAAACGTAAGGAACAATTGCAAACCTTCGAAAAATCCTTTAAAACCATAGAAGGGATTGTCAGGAAGAATTCCTGCAGGCGGCAAATTATCATTCGTTTGCGCTACTACAAAACCTGATAAGCCAAAAGTAACTGTAGCTATCAAAACAATTGCAAGCATTTCTTTTTTCATAAAATCCTTACTTAGTCTTTTATAACTTTAGGGTATATACTTTTATGACTTTTGAGAAAGTAATTTTAATTTAATTGCTTCTGTACCAGGTTACTGGAAACGTGCCAGGATTTGTCAGAGTTCCGGGAGCCGCCATGATTTTGAATGAGTTATCAAGCATTGTTATTGGAGTCTTTGTAGAAATTAAATCAAAATAATTAGTAGCAGTTTGTGCAGCTGCATTTGAAAATGAAATTGTTCCAAAGTTAGCTAAATTAGTCAACTTGCATGATACGAAACAAAGTGCAGGTCTTTCAATTATTGCTTCTGCAGTTGTCTGATCAGGCGTAAAGGAAACAGTAGTTACAAAATTCTGATCCTTGGTTACATCAGTTATGCTTATTGTCCAAGTTCCGTCTGAATTCTTTTGAACATAAGCTGACATTGTGTCGCCAGGGGAAACACTAATTGTGCTTATTGGCTGTTCTGCGTTTGTTGGATAAGTTTCCCACCAAACATAATAAATAGGAGTGCAAGGAGTACTTGGCTTGTTGCTGCCACCACTTCTGCTTCCAGAATTTGCATCAGACACATCAGATAAATCAAAAGCATGATATCTTTTCTCTTCTCCTGTAGAACTTCCCCTCGTGCTTGCTAAACAATCATGCTCTGTTCCTGTCTGAATTAATCCATTACCATTTACTCCACCGATTCCCACCCAAGCTGAAGAATAACCAGAAGTGCTTGTGGAAACAGTAGGAACTATCCAAGTCGCGCTTGCGTAAGTATAGCCAGAGCCTTTAACATAATAGCCGACCCAATTCAGAGAATAGTCGTCAAACAGTTTTTGAATAGGCTTATTGGAAACGGTGAAATTCGTGGACATAACTAAAGAAGAAACTACTAGAAGTGAAATTGTCAATAAGGCCAAATTAACTGTTTTCATTGTTTATTGTAAGTACCGCAAAAGACTTAAATCTTACATTTTTTGAAAAACAAGGGAAAAAATGAAAGCGTATGCCTCGAATGGCTTAGCGAGACACTTTCTATTTACAGCTGTAAATAAAATCCCCTAAAAGTTGAATACTGAGTCTCTGCTCGGTGGGAACACTTAATCCTTTTTTCAAATCACGTATGTAATCCTGGAGAATGTCCTCCCCCACCACAACCATCGGACAAATTCCACACTTCTGCAACTTGCGAAGCAGTAAATTTATAATTGACTATCAAATATTTCGCAAGTCCTGAATAAACATACCATCTCCAGCAGTGACAGCAACAAGGGCCGCCCTCTGCTGACATTTTCATTGCGTCGTTGTAAGTCTGTTGTTGATTCGAATTCAATGCAATCGAATTATCATAACCAATCAATTCTTTTGCAAGACTCACCGTGATATTGTAAGGATCGGAAGGAATTTGACTTATGTTGGAATATTTCTTCAATCCCTCTACTTGCTCCTGATATCTGTGAAGATTCATCGGACTACAGCAAGAGCCTTGCAAGTTTTTTGAATCTTCAAAACTCAATACAGCATTCGTACCGAAGCAAAATGATGTCTGATGTGAGCTAAGAAATGAAAATCTTTCGACTAAACTTGAATCAGTATTTGTATTGAGATTGGATTGGGTAGCATTGTGTGGAACTGCCGAATAAAATAAGAGTGCCAGAATGCCAACAATTACTATTAAACTGATAAATATTGTTTTCTTCATATAACCCTTACAAGGTATGTAAGACTTTAAGTATTTAAATAAAGTGGCAATTATTCAGTACAATTAATTAGTTAGTTAAAAACTTTATTTACACCCGTAAACAAAAAGAATACGAATACAAAACCTAAGAATGTCTTCTTGAAATCCATATTTCCTTGAAGAAGTTATATCCTGAAGGAATTAAAATATAGAAATTTTCTGTTTAGCAGAAAGGCTTAAATCTTTGATACTCTTTAACAACTAATATGAAATATGACAATTTCGGTTCATTTGGAGCATATCTTCCAAATAAAGAAAGAGAAGGAAAAATTGGCGCAGTGCTTGCGGTAACTACACCCTTGACATCTCTGGCTTCAGCTCTGCTGACCTTTAGAGAATCTTATCTTCTTGTCGGAGCAGTACAACTCGGAACAGCAGCCTTGTTAATTTATCATTCTTCAAAAAAGTAATAATCAAATATTTATCTGGACATTCTTTACTTGAATGAGTATTTATAAAAAACTATTTAACTAGTTAAAGAGTTTTCATTCATTTCTTGTCTTCGGGGAAATACCTCCTGGTTGTGTAGATTTCCTTGAATAAGTTACAAGGAACAAGATGCACTGATAAGTGATACCAACAGCTTAAAATATAAATTTTAACTTCTTGGAAATATAGATTTCCTTGAACGAGATGTAAAAACAAGAGGAATTTCCAAAAAAAATGTATAATCAAAAAAATTTTACAGAAAAATTTATATTTTTTAAAGACTTATAAAAATTAATTAAAAAACTCTAAAATATAGTTTGGTGTCTGTAATGTTCGGCAAAAAGAAATGCCCGAATTGCGGCGAGGAAATAAAAAGAGATTGGGAATTCTGCCCCCATTGTGGAGAGAAAATTGAATTAGAAAAACCGAAAAGAAGAGAAGTGACAACTCCTTTTGAAGGTATTTTTGGTGGCATTGATAAGGAATTTGAGAGGATAGACAAAATGTTTGGATTTGATTCTTTCAAGTTTCCTAGCATCAAGACGAAACCTAGTATGAAGGGTGGTGGCGTAAGCATAACTGTGCAGAGTGGTACAGGAATGGAACCAAAGGTTGAAGTAAAAACTTCTGGTGAATACAAGAAGCTCGAACCTGAAATAAAAAGAAAATTTGGTGTCAGACCTGTAATAGAAGAAATTGAAGAAGAAAAGATGAAAAAGAAAAAGATAGTGAGAAAAGTGCCAAAAGTTACTGAAGAACCAGAGACAGAGGTTCAAACTGTTGGGAACAAACAAATAATTTCTATAAGGTTGCCAGATGTTAAGAGTGAAGATGACATAGAAATCAAAAAATTAGAGCAAAGCATAGAAGTGAAAGCATTCACTGGTGATAAAGCATATTTTAAGCTTATTCCGATACCAAAAGGTGCTTCTGTCAGTAAAAAATTTAAGGATTATGTTCTAAAAATAGAAATTGAAAAGTGATTTTATGCCAGAGGTAAGGGAGGTTTCTGAATCTCTGCGTGAATGGGAGCGTGTAGCTGCTCATTCTCATATTTCTGGTTTGGGACTTGATGGTTTGAAGGCTAAGCCATCGGCAGCTGGTATGGTTGGTCAAATCGAGGCTAGGGAAGCAGCTGGTTTAGTGGTTAGGCTTATAAAAGAAGGTAAGTTTGCAGGAAGAGCTATTCTGCTAGCAGGTCCTCCAGGAACTGGTAAAACAGCCATAGCAACAGCAATAGCAAGAGAGTTAGGGAGAGATGTTCCATTTGTCCCTTTAGCAGCAAGTGAAATATTTTCTACTGACATAAGGAAAACAGAATTTCTGACTCAAACTTTAAGAAAAGCTATAGGAGCAAGAATACATGAGATGAGAAAAATTTATGAGGGTGAAATGAAAGAAATTTCTATTGAAAAAGCACAACATCCTTATAACCCTTACCAACAAGTGCCTGTTGGAGCAACAATAAAGATTGCAACTAAGGACGAATCAAAGAAGTTGACTATGGACCAAAGTTTTGCTATGCAGCTATTACAACAAGGTATAGAAACTGGAGACATCGTGCAAATAGATGTGGATGGTGGGAGGGTCGTTAAGCTCGGAAAAAGCAAGGAAAGTGTGGAAGAGAAAAAGGTTGACTTATCAACAGCCCAGTTATTGGATGTACCTAAGGGAAAAGTGTTCAAAGAAAAAGAGTTTGTTTATCCAGTTACTTTGAATGCATTGGATATAGCAAGTGCTAGACAAGGTGGAGATATTTTCAGTATGTTTTTTGGTGGTAGAGAATCAAAAGAAATTGAGCCTGAGGTAAGAAAAGATGTGGATGAATATATAAAGGCATTAGTTCAAGAGGGTAGATGTGAATTGCTTCCTGGAGTAGTATTTATCGATGAATGTAGTATGCTTGACATAGAAACTTTTGCTTTTCTCAATAGGGCATTAGAGCAAGAATTGGCACCGATAATAATTTTTGCAACCAACAGAGGTTTTGTAACGATTAGAGGAACAGACGTCAAAGCAGCGCATGGAATGCCTCTTGATTTGATTGACAGACTACTGATAATTGATACAAAATCATATGGTAAAGAAGAGATTAGAAAAATTGTTGAAATAAGAGCAAAATCAGAGAAGATAAAATTAAGCGAAGAGGCTTTAGAATATTTGACAGAAGTAGGCACTAAAACCAGTTTAAGATATGCAATTCAACTGCTTGCCCCAGCCTTCGAAGTTGCAAAAGAAAGGAAATCAGGAAAAATAGAGAAGGAACATATCGTCTATGTGGAGAAACTGTTTGTTGATGTTAAGAAGTCCGTCGAATACTTGAAAGAATTTGAGAAACAATTTCTGGCTTAATCAAACTGTAGAATTCATATTTTTAATTTCTTTTGAAAATATATATTTCCTTGAAGAAACTACACTAGCAGGAAAGAAATGAGAAATCTAAATGTGATTAAGTATCACTTGAAGATAATACTACTCAAGAGACTTTATCAAGAATAGGTTATTTTTGTAGAAAATAAGCTTGATGTCAAATATAGGTTGCTAATGGTTGTTTGTGATTACAAAATTAAAATCTTTGGAGATTCACCATTCTCTGGTAATTCTACAATAGTGGCATTAGAAAAATTTCCTTCTCCGATAGGCATTTTGTCAACTATGCGTTGAGTTCCTAGTGGAAAAAGTCTAGCTGAACTTTCAATCTCACCTTCATGGTTCAACTTATTTATATCGTAAACAGTCCGACCAGCTTCCTGGTAAGTTGAAACGACTCCAACGATACCAACAGCTTCATGAGAATATTTACATTGCAAACAATATCTATGTAAAACAGCAATCACTCTTTTTCCAGTTAATGCTTTAACATCATCTTCTCTTACCATTTTATCACTAGAAACTTAGTAGATAGATAAAGATTTAAGCTTTTTTCCTATCAAAGTAATAAAAAATATTCAAATCTCACATTTTTCTCCTGATAATCCACAGTTCCTTGAAGAAATCTTCTTGCTCAACGCTGCTTAGCAATCGTCCAGATTTCCTGAATCATCCTTTCCAGACGTTCGAGACGTTGGCCGAGTGTCTCCATTCGTATGTTCATACTTTCCATTTGCGTGAGGACGAGATCCATTTTCGCCCTGACATTCTCGCTGCCAGTTGTTTCTGCTGTCATTGACAGCGGCTTCAAATCTGAAGGAAGAGGCGGAAGTTCTGTGCCCAATTTCGCTTCTTTCGGTTTTTTCTTGAACCTGTCCCAAAAAGCCATAATAATTATCTCGTTTCTTTTTTATTTAACCGGATGCTCCATTATCTCTTCAAATCCAGGTGCTTTCATTAATTCCCTGAATGCCGCCATGAGACGCTGTGTGTATTCTCTACAAAGTTTCAGATAATTACGTCGAACACTATTGTAAAAGAGAAAGTTGTAGAGACGGAGGAAGCCTTGATAGATTGGAAGTTGGCGGAAGAATGTGTCGAGAGGAAATTCAGTTTGCAGCCTTCCGTAAAATCCGAGTGTAATCTGTCCTTCCTTTGTTGGATCACTTGGCTGTCTGCCTTGAAAAACTATTTCGACTCTCAATTTGCTAGGGAGATCCAGGCCTTTGTTTGCAATAATTCGAACGAAGAAGGTCCGAGGATCGGTTGTCGTGTCCCATCTGAAATCCCTCTCCCAAACATCCTTTTCCTCAAGCTCGAAAATTTTCATAATCATTCCAGTCGCTTTCTGGTAAAGACCAAAAGGATTCGGACCTCTAAATTTCAGTTCCATCTTCCCGTAAGGAGCGAAGCAGTCATCTTGCATTATCCATTTTGGCATATATTATCTTACTTAATTTTTGGTAAAGTATTAAGAAAAGATTTTATCTCCTCTAAAAAACGGAAGGAAGTTTCCCTGCATTCAGTTAAATACCTCTTCCTCTTGTCCTCGTAAATCACTTTGTGCCAAAGAACTCGAAACATCTCGTAAAACAAACTTCTCTGAAACAGCGTGTCTTGAGGGTATTCTGTTCGCAATATTGGCTCTATCTCGATTTTCGCAGTACCCTCTTTACCAAACTGCCTGCTGTGCTTTGCCTCGCCGCTGAGGTTGACACGAATAATGAAGAAAGAAAAAATGTCCATATCTTTTGTAACTTCAAATCTCACTAGAAACTTTTCATTGCCAGCCGTCCTATCCCAAGTGAACTCACGTTCCTGAACTTCACTTGGATGAATCTGCCAGATTGAGAAGAAAAGCTCCTTGCATTTTTTGTAGAGCTCTTGAGGATTCGGACCGCTGTAGTTCAGCTGTAAAATAGGATGTCCAGGGCGAATGCAGTCTTCTGAAATAAGAATCTTTGTTCTTGCAAACTGTGGCATTGAACTACCTCTTGAACTATCCCTTAAACTATCTCTTGCCTTATCTCTTGAACCTCTAAATAAAGTATTAGTAAATTAAGTTATAAAAGATTATTAAAAATCAGATTATTAAAAATCGAGACGTGTAAGATGGTAATGAAAGAATTAGGGGCAGTGCTTATTTTTCTAGGAATGATGTTTCTCTTCACCGCATGGGGCTCAAAGAATTTGACTTTCATGCTGGGGCAGTTAATTCTCGCACCAATATTTATCAGCTTAGGCTGGCAATTATTACAATAGAGAGTCTATGTCTCTGGCGACAATAATTGGTGGAGCTATAACTTTTATCTTCGGATTATTGATGGTCATACTTTTTCCAAGTGGTCGTTACTATCAGCCAGATAGAATGGCTCTCGGAGGAATTCTTCTTGGACTTCTACTGATGGCAATAGGAATTTATTTGATAAGACTTTAGAAATTTAGTTTAGAAATTTAGAAAAGATTGTGGAACTTGGAACTTGGAACTTGAAAATTGAAACTTGAAAATTGAAACTTGAGAAAGTTTAAGCTGAATCGCAGCAAATTTTATATGTAGACACATATGCCAACTCTCAAGGAAGAAGATTATCCAGAAGGACCACCTGAATACGGAGAGACGCCTTCCGAGAAGCAGATCCCTCCTGGGCAAGGAATGAACGTAGGAGCTCCTGTCGCTAAGACTTATCTTGATTTTACAGTTCCGATAGGAAAGGCGAGCGGAATTTTCTTCGGACTGATGTTCCAGTTTCCGAAGTGGGGAATGGACAGATGGAAGATTGATGAATGGGTTGAAGTCTCTCCAGTTTTTCAACAGTACTATCAGTTAACGATTGCTCAGAAGCAGCAGATGGAGTCCCAGATCAAGCAGGGACTTGCCAGCGTTGCGAGCGCTTTTTCTGATTTCGAGCTAGTTGCTCATGACTTCAGAAAATACAAGGAGTTCATGGATTACTTCTTATGGATTGAGAGAGGGGACGAATTAATCAAGGAGGGAAAGAGGCAGGAAGGAGAAACTTACAAGAAGAGAGGAGAGCAGACTCTGCGAGCGATTTTCATAGACCAGGTTGATGTTCACACTGGAGAGGGGATCGCGCTGAAGCTGATTGCACCGAGATGGCCGACAATTATTGCAGACTTCATGAAACTTGATGACAAAGATGTTGATATTCAGAAAATTGCGAAGAAGCTTGAGATTTCAGAAGCAGAAGGAGTTGTGTTAAGAACGAAAAATGAATTGTACTTGGAATGGCGCGACCAGTTGTTCAAGAAAACTGTGAAGGAAAGATTTGACAGATTGTCGCAACTCTATAATTCGAGAATGAAATCGATAAAGGAATATCAGAACATGGTGAAGCCGCTGCTTGCAAGATACAGGATGATAACAGAAGGTTTGCAGCAAGAAGAGACTAGAAAATTTTTGAGGCGATTTAGCATTTGGCGACCGGACGCTCAAGCAATTTCCACTGAGTTTGTTAGGATATGGGCGTGGAAGCCTTTCGCTTTTTCAGACAAATACAAAATTTCTCGACAGTCATCCGACGAGATAAGTGCAGAGGAAGCAGGATTTACAAAAGAAGAAGTGAAATTGTTGAAGAGCAAATCGAAAGATCAGGGAGGAATGGGAGAAGATTGGAACGGAAAAGTTAAAGGATTGCCGATTGAGCCTTCAATAGATATGATCGTGAGAAGAATTGCCGAGAAAGTTGAAAAGCAATATAAAATACAACTAACGCCGAAAGATTTTATTGATGCAAGACAAATTCTGCTAGATAGATTCAAAACTTCGGAAATGGGAGGGAGCAGCTATGAAACGTGGCCATGGAGTCCTTACTACATTTTTGCTAATGTTCCTATCACCCGCCCTGTTATAAGACTTCCGAATGGAGAAGAGATGGAGAACTTTTTCATTGATGATTTAGAAGTAAAAGTAAACACGCAAAACATAATAATCGGTCGCTGCTTGGAGCTTGTTGCGAGAGAGAGAGAGATGGAGAATTATATAAGCCAGCTGCTTGGAGAGATGGGGGTTAGCGGAGAGACGCTTGATGAGTTCAAGAAGGCTCATGAATGGAAGACAGAGGAAGAAAAGAAGGAAAAGGAGGAAGAGAAAGAGGCAGCTGAGGAGAGGAAGAAAAGATTGCAGAAAATACTGACTGGAAAGGCAGGAATTTATGAAGCTAAACAAGCATTAAGCAAAGCAGGATTAGATATTGGATTTGTTCGCGCAGTCGGGCCTTATGAGTTCGCCTATCGTGACATTTTTACAAAAATTCCGATAAGAGATGCTGGGGTAATTTATCGAGCAATAGTTTATTATCTGAAATCTGCGTTCGGAGTTCCAGGAATTCCAAGTTTCATTTAATTTTGAATTGCAAATTAGAAAATTGTGAATTTAAAAGTAAGAATTGAAAGCAAGAAGTGAAAAAATGCCTTACATTTTAGGAATATCGAGCGGAATTTTCGGAGCTGCACCTCAGGAAGAAAAACCGCAGTATGCTGGACTTCCTAAGAAAGCTCAGTATGCAATTACGAAAGGAGTGCAGTTCGTTCAGCTTGATCTCGAGTCGATTTCAGAGTTCGAGGAAAATGAGATTGTTGAAAAGATGGCGCAGGTCGAGAGGCTGGGAATTCATTTTGGATTGCACAGCGAGACTCCTGCATTCGGCTCCCGTGAGTTTCCTCACCTCGATTCAGCAATTAGTCAGGATTACCGACGCGGTCACGAGAGGCTAATTCACATTTTGAAAAATTCTGCAAAAATAAAATGTCAATATGTTTTAGTTCATTCTTCGGAATCAGTTGCGTTTATCTTTCTGGGACGCGAGCTTCAACCTTCAGATCTTGTCGACCCGTGGGGAAATCCGCTGAGTTTTTTTGTAACAAAATATGAAAAAATTTTCCTGCAAGAATTTGATTTGGAGAAAGGTTGGGTTTGGAAACAAAAAGATCTCTGGCTGGATATTTTGCATGACGAACCTAGAGGATATTTAGAGAGACTGAAAGCGGACAGAATCTTGGGATTGAAGGAGAGGGCAAGGCAGGATTTGACAGAAAAGAAAATACGTCAGCTCAAATTTGATAAGTACATAGCGGCAAATCCAAATGTAAAGGCTGGAGAAGTTTCCGAGGTAGACATAGAGAAAATAATAATTACTCCACAAGAAATTCCACAACTCACTCCACAGGAACAGACAGAAATCGAGCAAAAGGCTCTAGCAATTTTTGAACAAGAGAAGACAGACTTTGATCAAACCCAGCTAAAGCAATTGTGGTATCTTTACAAAAGATTGATGCAGTCGAGAAACTTGTCTTACGGACCAGAAAGAATCGCGTATTTCTTCGTTGGAAAGTGGATGCAAGATATCAACGATCCTCTTTGGAAACCGATAATCAACGTGACGATTGAGTATTATGCTAAAAAAGAAAACAAGACTGTAGAGCTGTGGCTGAGGGACAAAGGGATAAAGGAAACTTCGCTTGAGGACGAGGCGTTCAAAAAAGATTACAGGTTATGGGTTCCTGCTGTGTCCGCAAAATATGTGCAAGGACATTTCAGACCAGAAGACAACCCTCTCAAAAGCAGCCCTCCTAAAGATTATGTTTACGAGAGAGAAAACACAATAGCTGCAGTCGAGGACAAGGATCCAAAGTCAATTCTGGCAAAATATAGAATTTATTTTGTATTTGAGACTCCGATGGCTAGTTCTGGAATGGAAGACTTGCTGAGATTCCCACAGCCTGCCCAGATGTACTACCTTGTGAAGAGCGTCGGCTCGAAATGGCTTGGTATCGCGCTTGACATTGAGCACATGCTGATGGATGGATTGAATGTCGAGAAGGCGATTGAAGTTCTTCCTCCTGAAGCAGGAAAATGGATTCGAGTCGTTCACACTGGGTGGCCAGCTCCTCTCGGACCAGCTCACATTCCAATTCCACTCGGCAGCGAGCAACAGCAGTATTTGTACAAGACATATTGGAACTTAAGACAGAAAGGAATGGGAAAAGATCCGAATGAGAATGTTTACATAATTTTCGAGAGAGGCGGAGGAGGAGATCCGATACAACAATCAGTTTTATCGTTAAGACTTATCAGAGAATTTCTTGAAAAGGACACTCCTCCCGACAAACTGCCGCTTGAGTTCTGGGGTCTTAGCACAGGTCAATGGGCTTCCGCCGATCGCCAGCTCGCTACAATAAAAGAGCATGCATGGGACCCACTGAAAGGACTGCTGCAAGTTCCAGAGGAAGAGCATGGCGTCTACGGACGAGCGGCAATTGAGAAAGGCAAAGGGGAAGAATGGAAGAAGGAGAAATTCAGGTAAGTTTAAGTAGGTAGAGTTAGTTTTGAGGAAAAATTTGTTAAGTTACTACTCAGTAGTAAATTATATATACCAAGAAATTCTCTAAATTAAGAGAGATGAAAGCATATGGCAGTTAAAAAGGAAAATACAAAAGATACTAAAAAGAAAAATTTTGCAGAAGAACTTGAAAGCGAGTTGGAGGAAGTTCAATTGGCAAAAAAGGGCGAAAAGAAATTAAACATTGAAGTCCAGGCAAGCAGACCACAGCAGAGTTCTCAACACGCTTCTCAACTTCCAAATGAAATTTATGAAAAAATAATCGCTTTCACGAATGAAGCAAGAAAACAATATGGAAACATTATAAAATCTGTTTTAATTTTCGGTTCAGCTACGAGAGGAACGATGGTTAAAGGATCAGACGCAGACTTATGGGTGATTCTTGACGATACGGCGACAAAGTCAAGCGAGGATTTGGAGAAAGTCAACGTCCAGTTATATCTGATTGCTCACGAGCTGAAAGATCTGCACATACAAACTGCAACTCTGACGGAATTCTGGCAGTGGATAAAGATGGGAAGCCCAGAGCTAGCTAATTATCTGCGTTATGGTCTCGTCGTGTACGACATAGGATTCATAAAACCAGTTCAGCGCATGCTTCAGATGGGACTGATTCCGCCGAGTGACGAGACGATAAGCCTGAAATCTCGTACAGCCATTGCACGCTACCAGAAAATAAAGTTAGACATAAAATCAATGATATTCGAACTGAGATATACGGCGATGGACATGATTCAGGCAGTAATAATGTACTATTATAAAGCAACACCGGACTATAAAGCAGCTCCGGAATTTTTGGAAAAACTTGTGAAAGATAAGAAGCTCGAGAAGACTTACGTCGAGAAGTTCAAAGAGTTAGACCAGCTGTGGAAAGATATCGATCACAAAGTTCTGAAAGAAGTGACGACAGATCATTTGAATAAAGCAATGCATCTGTCTAAAGAATTGATTGACCGTTTGAAGAACTTGCTTCCAGAAGATTTGCGCGGAGAGGAAATTCCTGAGATTGAATAGTGAGGTCAAGTAATGAATGTAATGAGATTGAGTAATGAGATTGAGTGAGGCTGGACAAATGGCAAAACAAAAAAAGAAAAAAAAAGTCAGCAAAGAGAAAAAAGAGATGAAAGAAAGCAAAAAAGAAGAAGAAATGCCGAAACTTCCTGCGTCAAAACAAAAAATTTTGAAAGAAGTAAAGAAATTTACGAAAGAAATTTTAACCAAACATGGAAAGTACATAAAAGCAGTTGTAATGATGGGTTCTGTCGCTCGCGAGGAATTCAAACCGACAAGCGATATAGACGTTTTTGTCATTGTTGATGACACGACGAGCAAGCTGGCGGCCGAGGACCTGGATAAGATGGATGCTGACATAGAAAAGACTGCGCAGAAAATTTCCAAGAGCATCTCAGTCCAGCCGCTCTACACTCTGACTGAGTTTTGGGACTACGCTCGAGTCGCGCATCCAATAATTTACAACTTCATCAAAGAAGGAACACCTCTTTACGATACTGGTTTCTTCATGCCGATTAAGCGACTGCTTGACATGGGCAAAATACCAGCGACTCGTGAGGCAATCGAGAACTATATGGAAGGAGCTCCGAAGAAACTCATGAGAGCGAAGACCGTCAAGCTGCTGATGCTGGCCGAAGACTGTTATTACGCGATGCTGCAAACTGCGCAAGCTGTTTTGATGTTTATGGGAATTGCTCCTCCTGTCCCGGGAAAGGCGTACGACGAAGTCAAGACGCATCTCGTTGACACTGAAATTCTCGAGCAGGAGTATGCAGACTGGCTGAGGGAAATAATTGAGATTCGCAAAAAAATTGAGCACAAGGAAATAATGGATGTCGAAGGTTCGTTCGTCGACGGATGGATCGCGAAGAGCGAGAAGTTTGTTGACAAAATGTTTTCAATCCTCAACGCTCTGGAAATAAGGAAGAAGGAAAAAATTTTGGAACGCACGCATGAGGTGCTGAACAAGGCTGCTGTCACGGCGCTGAAGAGCTTAAAGAAGCTGCCTCCGAAAAATGAGGACATTCCGCAGGCTTTCAAGAGGGAGCTGATTGACAAGAAGCTAGTGGAAGGATACTACTGGGACATATGGAAACGAATTGACGAGATGAAGAAGAAGGCTGACGAAAAAAAGATTCAGGAAATTCCGGACAAAGACATTTACGAGATGAGGGAGTTCGTACGAAAGCTGATTCATGATTTGGCGAAAGTTTTGAAGGATGCTGAGATTCGTGAGGAGAAATAAAAAAATAAAATTGGTTATTTTTGATTCAGGAAATATTATTCTTAATTTCGAGCCTAATGCAATTGACAAGTTTATTGAAAAATTCTATTCAAAATATGATGTAGATATGAAATTTCAGAATAAGCTTTGGAAAAAATATGAGCATAAAGTCATGACTGGCAAAATATCTCATCTTAAGGCGAATCAATTAGTTGTGAAGCAGCTTGGTCTTCCACTTTCTGTTGCAAAAAAATTCAAGAAAGAGGACGAAAAATTCTGGATTAATGCTACTTCGCTTTTTAAAGGAGAAAAAGAGACTTTGAGAAGATTAAAGAAAGATGGATATAAGTTGGCTATTCTTTCTGATGCTGTGTATACTGCCAGAGATAAAAGAAAAATATATAAAAATCTTGGAATAAACGATTTCTTCGACAGATATTTCACTTCAAAGGACATAGGCTATGCAAAACCTCATCCGAAAGCATATAGAAGGGTTTTGAAATCATTCAAAGTTAAACCAACAAACGCTGTTTTTGTTTGTCATAGCTTGGATGAAATTCAGGGAGGAAAAAGAGCAGGAATGAAAGTTATTTGCTTTGGAGATGAACATGCAAAGAAAGCTCATTACCACGCGAAAAAGTTTTCAGATATTTATCAAATAATTCAAGAAATTGATTCATCGAATTCATAAATTAAATCAAATCATCTAATTTTGCGATTGCCAATTCTGTCATCATTTCATCTTTTGACAAGCCGCCATGATGCCCTCTAAGTTTGAATTTTTCATCCTTTGAATGTTTGTACCATATCACATGATTCTTGTAAGGCAAAACAAGCAAATCTCCAACGCGGTCTTTCAACTGCTTTGTTGGTTCGCCAATTCCGAACAAATTCATCTTAAAAGCTTCTTTTATTGCAATTACTTTCGCAATTTTTCTTAACTTGTTTTGCAAAAATTTTTTCGTTTCATCAATCTTTCCATTTTTTACATGAATGAAAATGTCTCTTGCGCTACCTGTTGGCAAAATTGTTTTCCCATTTTTACTTTTTGCAAAATTTTTTCTTAAAGCATTGAATTTGTTCAAATAATATGTCTTTTCAGGAGAGACATTTATCTCTCCATGGTCAGCTGTTATCATTACAGTTGTTTTGCTTGCGACTTTCTTATTTATTTGATTGACGAAAGCATTTTGCAATAAATAATTCAGAATTTCAAGTTCAGTTCTGTATTCTTCTGTATGAGGTCCAAATTCATGCGCAACCCCATCGATATTTCCAATATAGACATAGAAATATGCTTTACCTTTTGTTCTTTCAACAATTTTCACAAGTTTGGAAAACAAATCAGCTAAATCATCAAATGGAATTCTTCTGGAACCACGATATATAAGGTTTGAATATTCGCTAAATGCGTAAGCAGAACTAAGAAAAGTGAAAGATTTGATTCTATTTTCTTTTAAAGTTTGATAAATTGTTTTGCCTTTGAATAATATTCCTGGATTTGCTTTTCTTGCAAAAGATTTCCTATCAGTTTTTAAAATTGGCATAAATGGAAGCGTATTAATAATCATATCTATTTCTTTGAAATAAACAGTCCATTCAGGAAGGCCGTGCCTGTTAGGAGTCAAACCAGAATTGATTGTCGTTACAGTAGCAGCTGTTGTTGATGGAAAGATTGTTGTTAATGGAATTATTTTTCCATTTGCAGTAAAATTTTTAAAGAAATTTAATTTTTCATAATATTTTGTCCATTGGTAATATCCAAACCCATCAATAAAAAACATTATAATTTTGTCTGAATTTTGTACTTCTTTTTTCCACAAATGTTTAGGAATGATTGCAGACGATGAATTGTCTCGGATCTTAAAAAATTCCTTTATCACATTTGTTATGTTCGAGAAACAGTACTTCTCATAGAAAGGCAACAAAAATTCTCCCCACTTCTTTTCTTTTAATATTTCTTTTTCGACTTTTTTCATCAACGGCATGGAAATAAATTTGTAAATGATAAATAAAAAGTATGAAAGTTTTCACAATCGGTCACAGCACTAGAAGTTTTGACGAGTTTGTTGACACGTTGAAGCAGTACGGAGTTGACATGGTTGTTGACATCCGCAAGCTTCCTGGGAGCAACAAGTTTCCTCACTTCAATCGAGAGAATCTGGAGAAAGAATTGCCGAAGAATGGAATAGAATACGTTCATTTTGCAGATTTAGGGGGATTTCGTAAAGAAGGGTATGCTGCCTACACTCAAACTCCTAAATTCAAAGAAGCGGTTACAAAATTTTTGAAAATAGTTAAAGGAAAGCATGCTGCTATGATGTGTGCTGAGATTTTGTGGTTTAGATGTCATCGAAGATATGTTGCTGAAGAGTTAGTAAAGCGAGCTTTTCCAGTAATTCACATATATAACAAAGAAAAATCACAAGAGCACAAATTGAAAGAGTCTGAAATTGAAGAAAAGATGCAGTTGAAAATTTTTTGCGATGACAAGTCAATGGAAGAAAGTAAAGAAATAGGAGAATTTTTGCCAATTTCTGGTTAAGGACAACAAAATTAATTAAGGGAAAGTTTCAAGAAAACCGCAGCGAAGCGTAGGTTGTCTTTATCTTTATCAAGAGTCGCTGCCGCGTTGTCGTCAAAAAAATTCAATCGTTTGCATTCCATTCTTTTTCTGAAATATTTTTACGCTTGTTAGCAAGCCTTGCAAGCTCGAACAACAAAGAAGAAAGACGATTCAGATATTTTATTATTTCAGGATTGACTTTTTCTTTTTTCGAATAGCTCACAACAATTCTTTCTGCACGACGAATGACTGAATGCGCGACATGAAGTGCTGATGCTGTCCTGCTTCCTCCAGGCAAAATAAATTTATTCACTTTAGAAAGTTCGTTTTCAATCTCATCAATAATTTTTTCCAGATTGCCGATATGAGAAGAAGTAATTTCAGGAATTGAATAGCTGATTCGAGTTCGGTCTTCTTCCGGAACTGATAGATTGGAACCGATCGCAAAAAGATCCCTCTGAATTTTTTCAATTATCTCGTTGATCTGCTTGTCCTCTGAAAAACTCGCAGCAAGTCCGAGAAAGCTGTTCGCCTCGTCGATTGTTCCGATGGCTTCAATCCTCATGTCGTCCTTGCTGACCCTTCTTCCGCCAATAAGCCCTGTCTCTCCAAAATCTCCGGCCCGAGTGTAAATCGGCATGAAATATTTTTTGGACGAGAAAGAATAAATTGTCAAAAAATTTAGTGGCAAAATAAGCTTCTTCGTTCGAAAAAATCGCCAAAATAAATCTCTTTTTCGCGAAAAAAGGCGCGAAATAACTTTTTTGGCAATCGCACCGGAAATGAACCCCCATAAGTATTTAAATAGTACTGAAGATAGTATAATGTATAGATACTAAAGGATAGTATGCAAAGGATAGGAGGTGAAAGGTATGAACGGATATGCAAACAAGAGCAGCGCGAACGGGCTATTCAGCAAGAATGGGAACGGTCTTGCCGCAGCGAAGCATGAGAAGCCTTTGGCGAATGCTTACGTCGGTTTGGGTGAGGGAAAGGGAGTCAAGGTTGCGGTTTGGCCGAGGAGCGTGACACTGCAGAGGACTGAGAAGAAAGACGGACAATGGCAGACGACAGAAGAATTCCATCTAGCGTACAACGTCGTGAAGGAAATTTCTTGGCGCGCGACACATTGGCTGCAGAAAATGGACGAAGCAAGAGAAAGCGAGAGAAAGAAAGAGTAAAAAGAAAAAGGGTTGGCAGAAAAGGCCAAAACCCAAGGCTCTTCCAAGAGCTGAAAATAAGATGACTGGCTGATTATTTAAGGCTTTTGGATTTTTTCATACCGGCTTGGCAGAAAAGGATAATGCAACCGCGAGTTAAGTCCGGTGGTTCTTCCAAGAGAACACGTGGGTTCGAGTCCCACAGCCGGCGCAAAAAAAGAGGTGAAGCAAAAAATGAAAATTGACTTGAATGAATATTTGCCGAAAGAATTGGATAGAGGCAGAACCATTGTAATCAATGAAGTAGAAAACAATAAAATTGAAGCTTATGTTAAGAAAAGACCAGGAAAAGCTGGACATGATTCAAAGAAAGTTACGATCAAGAGATTTGTTGAACTGGATGAACTATTCTTTGAAGGCCTTGGACTTTGGCAAGGTGAGGGTGGAAAGGATAAGGGAATTTATTTCGGAAATACTTGTGTTGAACTTCTTTTGCATTTTCTGAGATTTATTGAAGAAAAATTGGGAATCTCAAGAAAGAAGTTCAAGGTGACACTAAATGTTCCTGTTTTGAATAGACATCAAGATGAAATCAAAAAAGAATGGTCTAAAAGACTTGGGATTGCTTTCGAAAATTTTACAAATGTTTGTATTGATCCAAGAATCAATGAAGAATATGCGCAAATGTATTTCAATAGCATTGTTTTGTCTGAACTAATGAATAATCTACATATAAAACTACAAAATCTCATACTAAATCAAAAAGAATTTGCAATTGCATACATGAAAGGTATCATCGCGGCTGAAGCTCAAGTCGCATTGAAGAAATGGGGAACGATTGCATATGTTGCAGTTTCAACTATTGATGAAAAAATGATCGATTTTTATAAGAAATGTCTAGAATTTCTTGACATTAGTTCTGGTACATATCAACCAAAAGGTCGAAAATTTCCGATTTATGGTAAGAAAAATCTAGAAAAGTTGCGAACACTTGGGTTGTTGGATCTGCACCCTAAACAAAAATTGAAATTCGAAAATGGATTCAAAAATTATCAAAGAGAAATAATGAAAGGTGAAGAAATGGAAAAACTAATCCTTCAACAACTTAAATTAGGACCAAAAACTTATGATGATCTTAAATCAGTTCTAAATAAAGGAAGAAGTACTATTCAATCGCATTATATTCCACTTTTGGAAAGAAAAGGATTTGTAAAAAGGGGACTTTGTGTATAAAGTGACTCGTGTGTATAAAGTCCGAAGAAAATCTAAGTGTTTGGATGTTTTTCCCCATCTCTCCCAATTTTTTATCAGCATATTCACAAAAAAGTCTAATAGGCTCTGTGATAGCGTCAAACATGATTAAAAAAGGAGTGCCAATAATTGCCATTGCATATCCATCAAAGTAGCCAAGCACTTTCGTAATCCCACTTTCATTTTTGTATTGATTTAACCATTCCTTACAAGTTTGAAGATGGCCTCGTGTGAGTGCAAATGGATGCTCCATATACCCATACTCTTCAATGATAGTTCTCATACCTTTTCACTTCTCTTTAGTCTTTAAGTCCTTTTCCTTTCTCTGTTTTTGTGTAAAAAGTCAACCATTTTTATCACTATTTACACAAAGCTTAAAAAGGGTAGGAAAAAGAAGGCAAGCTTGGCTGTTTGCATTGACGTATGAAGGAAAGAGATTTCTAGAAAATTAATTTTATTCCTCTTTAACCTTTTTCTCAATTTCTTCCTCAATGCCAAGTTTCTCTATGAGTTCTTTGTACCTATTACGAATCGTGACTTCAGTGACTCCGACGATATCAGCAACTTCTCTCTGCGTGCGTTTCTCTCCGATGAGAACTGTTGCAATGTATATCGCGGCTGCGGCAACTCCTGTCGGTCCTTTACCGCTCGTGATCTCGTATTTCTTTGCTTTCTTCAAAATCTCAAGGCTCTTTGCTTGGACTTTGTCGCTGAGACCGAGCATGCTGCAAAAACGAGGAACAAATGTCATGGGATCTGCTGGAAGAATTCTTATTTGAAGCTCACGAGCTATGTAACGATAAGTGCGACCGATCTCTCTCTTCTCAACTCCGCTCGCTTCACTAATTTCGTCAAGAGTTCTCGGACTTCCGAACTCACGGCTGACTGCGTACGTAAGAGCAGCAATAACCGACTCTATGCTTCTTCCACGCACAAGACCTTTGTTAACAGCATCTTCGTAATATCTAGCAATCCTCTCGTGGATTGGTCTTGGAAGATTCAAAAATGAAACTATTCTCTGAAGCTCGCTTAAAGCGAATGAGAGGTTTCTGTCCTTGCTTTTGATAAGACGCTTGTGCCACTTTGTAAGTCTGTAATACTGAGCTCGTTTCTTCGCCGGAACTTTGTAAAGCTCGCCGAGACCTTTTCCAATCTCTGTCGTGAGTCCTTTGTCGTGCTTTGTGAACGTCAGCGGCGCTCCACCTCTCGCTCTCTTGCTCATCTGCTCTGTGTCGAAAGCACGCCATTCTTGTCCAGTATCGATTATTTCCTCTTTCAGCACAAGACCGCAGTTCGCGCAAATCAGCTCACCGCGTGATGGATCCTCATGAAAAGAAGTACTACCGCAATCAGGACATCTCTGCATTTTTTGAGTTGGCTTTGCGGCTTTTTTTGCTGGCATATCTTTTTTCACTCTCACAAAGGCTGATTTTCCATAAGGCTTAAAAAGTTCTATCGCGTTAAACATTTAAAGCTATCGTTTTTTGATTTTCCTATATACTTGAAAATATACTTTACACTCTTCATTTACAATACTTCCAACAAGCACAAGCGTTCGCGTAATCGTTTCTCGCAGTGAAAAAAATTATGCAGCTTTTTTAAGAGAAAAAAAGAAAGTAAAGATATGGTTAAAGAATTTCCTCTCTCTCCGATTGAAAAAATATTGAGAGATGCTGGAAAGGAAGCTGGAGCTGATAGAGTGGCGACTTCTGCCGTAAAAGAGCTGAGAGCAGTGATGCTTGAGATGGCTGACAGAATTGCAATTGAAGCTGTAGCTGCGTCGCACCATGCAAAGAGAGTAACTGTAAAAGGCGAAGACATCAAGATGGCAGTTCGCTAAAAAAAGAAAAGAGAAAGAAAAGAGATGAGAAAAATGGCAACGACGAAAGCATCGATAAAGGATCTGAAGTCAAACAGTTTTGTGATTATCGAAGACGTACCTTGCAGAGTAGACAAAGTCCAAATTAGCAGCAGCGGAAAGCATGGACACTCCAAAGTAAGACTGGATGCGAAAGGATTGCTTGACGGAAGAACGAGAAGCATTATCATGCCGGCCGACGAAGAAGTAGAGATCCCAATTGTTGAAAAGAAACAAGGCCAGGTTCTGTCGATAACTGGAAACACAGCTCAAGTGATGGATATGACTGACTTTCAAGTTTTCGATATGGAAATCCCTGAAGAGAGAAAAGAGGAAGTGAAGCAGGGAGAAGAAATTGATTATTACGAAGTTAGCGATGTGAAGACGCTGAAGAAGTTGAAGTAAGTGAAATAAGTGAAATGAAAATGCCGACAAAAGAAGAGAAAAAATTATTAAAGCAAATTGAAAAAGAATATATAAAGAGAGGAAGAACAAAAGAAGACGCGCAAAAAATTGCAAGAGCGGTTGTCTTTTATAGATTAAGAAAAAAATTTAAGGAGATGAAGGAATAAGGAGATGAAGGAAAAATGAAAATGAAAAAGATAATTTTATTTATTACAATTTTATTTTTGTTTAGTCAGTTTCTTATGAATTTTTCTTTTGCGCAAACAACTACAACAACGACAACCACTACAACATCAGCATTACCTCCAGGTTTTGGATCATTGAAAGATATTTACAATTTTTTTGCTAGCATAAATCCATTCTTGCTTCTTATTCTTGGAATAGTTATTCTTGTTGTTGCAAAACTTTCGAAATATATAGCAATCGTTCTCATAATTTTTGCTTTGATACAAATAATTCTACTTCTACTTCGCTAAATTTTCTGTTTAAGAAAAAATTTTTACAAAAAAGTTTTATGCACTACCAAATTTTTTCGATCAGACTGTTTATCAAAGTCTAGCATCTCAGGCTTTTGGAAAGAGCAGGCTAAACTGCTCGCACGAATGCTTGCAGCGTACACCTCTCTCCCATTAAACTCTTAGTGTAAGAGGGCCTTCGTCGCGCTGCCGACCCTTGCGAGTCAACAGGGCGAATGGATGTCTATTTTTCCGGGTGGTTTCGTCCTTAGATGCCTTCAGGACTTATCCACGTATAGCTTAGCTGCCCGGCTATGCTTTGAACAACCGGTATACCAGAGGCTACGGACGGATGTTCCTTTCGTACTTATCCTTCCTTCCGGTCAGACAACCAGCACCTTCTGTAGATAGTGACCGAACTGTCTCACGACGTTCTGAACCCAGCTAGCGTCCCCCTTTAACCAGTGGGCACCTGTACCCTTGGCTGCTACTGCACAGCCAGGAGGGGGGGAGCCGACAGCGACGCACCAACGCGCCGGGTCAATATACCCGTGTTCAGCATTGTTAGCATTGAAGCTAGCAAACACTGTCGTGTTATTTGTCAACTATCGATTGATATGTGAGAGATGAAAAACCACAGTGGGCTTTCACCGGCCACGGGCCCATTTTGAGGGACTAGCTCGGCATTAACAAACGAACCAATTTTAAATTTTTATCAGGATGCGAAAATCCAACTTCCTTTTTGAAAATCTTCAGTTTTTCTTTTCCAAGTATAGGAAGGACTTTCACGCCCCATTTGTATTTCCATAATTTTCCTGTTTCAATTCCGAAATTAATCAGTAATTTTTTAGAGATTTTTAGAAGTTTTTCGTTTTTATTCGACAAAGTTATTCTATATTTATTTTTGTCAACGCTTCCTTCAGCATCAAAGATTCCACGCAGGTAATATTTCTGAATTTCTTTCTTTTCTTTTGTAATTTTCCTAACTTCCTTTCTTAATTTCTGCAATTTCTGAAAGATTTCTTTTGAATGAATTCTCAATCTGAAAACATTTTTCTTTTTTCTTTCTGTAATTTTTGTTTTTGCTTTGAAAGTCGATTCAAAATATTTTGCTAATTCAATTATCCATTCTTTGTTCTTCTGTTCTATTTCTATTGTGAAATCTCCGATCTTAGGTCTGCTTGAAAGACTTCCATCTTCCATCGCGCCTAAGATGAACGCAACTTCTTTTTTCATGGAAATTTATTGGTTCTGTGAGCATTTATACCTAGCTAATCTATCCCCGAGGTAGCTTTTCTGATACCACCGAGCCCCATTAAGGAGCTACGATGTATCGCTAACCCACGCTTTCGCGGCTGAATCTCTTGCTTTTCGAGATTCAGTCAGACCAGCTTTTGCGTTTACACTCTACTCCCGATTTCTGACCGGGATGAGCTGATCTTTGGGCGGCCTTGATATCTTGTCAAGGTCGTACCGCCCCAGCCGAACTGCCCATCTGATGCTGTCCCCTTTCGAGTTAGCAGAACAATTTTTCAAAGGTAGTGTTACACTTTCCCCTCTTCCTCGCCCGAAAGCTCGGAATGGTGACGGGTGCTACCTACACTATGTAAGAAAAACCGGGCCGCAACATCAGACTGCAGTAAAGCTAACCGCTGCATAGAGCTTTCGCTCAAATGCATCTACGGGGTCTTCATTTCCCACAGAAGGTCTCTGGCCTATTCACCAGAACAGCATTTTCACTGGGTACCAGCCTAGGACAGCAGGGAAGTCGTTAAGCCATTCAGACGGGCCGTCATTTAAACGGCAAGGGATTACGCTACTTTACGACGGTCAGAGTTACCGCCGCCGTTTACCGGGGCTTCTACCTGTTGAACCAGATTTTCACACACCGGTACTGGGCAGGCATCACAGACTGTACACAAGCTTTCGCTTTAGCAGTTTGCATCGTTTTTGTTAAACAGTCGCTTCCCTCTGGTCACTGCGACCTACTTTCCCCTTTCCCACTTGCGTGAGAAAATAAGAAAACAGGCATTGCTTCTAGCGAACGTACGCAACCAATTTGCCGATTTCCCTAGACAGGCTTCTCCCAACACACCTTCGCATTCTCTGCGAGTCTACCTGTGACGGTTCTCGGTACGAACATGAAGGATCCTTACAATCTTCCTTTTCACGGGCTCCAGGAATCAGTTGAACTCAGCATACACCAAGCTATTCCTGCGTTCACCAACTCCTCCTCGTTACGAGACTCCATTGGCTTCAACAGTTAACTTACGTCAACTTATCCCGAAGCGTCGGAAGGTTGTCTTGCGTTGCCGCACGTACCTCCATGGTATCGGAATATTAACCGATTTCCCATTGAGCGTCCCGGTTAAGGTCGCCCTTAGGATCGACTGACTGCCAGATGACGAGCATTGCTGGCAAACCCTTAGACTTTAGGTGGCTGGAATTCTCGTCCAGCTACGCTGCTACTCACGGCAGGATCTTCTATGCTGCACGGTCCACAACTGCTTGCGCAGATGCTTCGACCCATACAGCAGGCCTCTCTACCCCCTCTGACTTTTGCCAGAGGTCCAAGGTTTCGGAAGCTAGCTTAGTCTCTTCCATTTTCAGGGCCTAAACCCTCGGCGGGTAAGCTGTTTTGCGGCCAGACACCTGATAAAATAAATTGTAGTTTTCTTTTTTTCTCTGGATGATTGATTGGTATTTCTTCGAAGAATTTTCTTGTTGATTCAGTCGAGATTCTCAATACAAATCTTGGAAATTTGCCATTTGAATTTTTATATTTGCAAACTTTCCCTGTTCTTATTTCAAATTTGTTGAGAATCTGCTTTACATCTTCTAAAGGTGGACATTGATTACCTTTCCACGAAAGATAAAATTTAGTTTGCTTATTTTGTAAATCAACTCCACCTTCAGCATCCCACAAACCTGCAATGAAATGTTTTTGAATTTCAGCGTTACTTTGTTTAATGATATCAGGAGTCCTCCATTCTATTTGAACTCCCAATGGATGTTTAAATTCTTTTGAAAGAATTTCTGCAATTCCTTTAGAGTAGATTCGTATGTAAGGTGTCTTTCCAGAATATTTTTGTATTTCTGGAAGTTTATTGAAGATTTTTTGAATTTTCTGTTGCAAGATTTTTAACCAATCTATTGATTTACTATAGAAAGTTATTGAGTGATGTAACTTACCAGTTTTATCTTTGAATTTGCTTACTGAACCATCCCTCAACGAACCTATCAAATATGCAAGTTCAATGGTGAGCTGCATAATACTTTTTGATTTTCTTACTATTTAAATTTTTCAAGTGTCTAGCTTACGCACTTTTTGACTGTTGGCTGCTTCTGAGCCTACAGCCCCGCTGTCTGAGGGGTTAAACTCCCTTCTACTTTTAGCTAGCATTTAGAGCCCTTAACCTTGGGCAGGATTCTTGTCCTTGCGGAAGCCGAACTTAATCCAACTCCCTCACTCCGACCATCTGCGGCGGCAATAGATTCTGAGTTTGACAGAGTGGCTGAACCTTTCGGTCCTTGACCATTCAATCAGTATCTTTATCCTATTGCCAACCTCCGGTCAGGCTGTACTTAGATACATTTGGAGAGGAACCAGCTACCACGCGTCTCGTTAGGCTTTTCACCACTAACCCCCAATCACGCGAGGGATTGGGTCTCACCATCGCTAGCGGGCCTCCATCCCTCTTTCGAAGGACTTCACCCTATCGAGGGTTAGATCGACGCGCATCGGGTCTTGTCCGAGTAATTTCTCGCCCTTTCAGACGACGCCCCTTCCTGCAATCAAATGCAGTGCGGGCTTGTTGCTTTCGCTATGGCTTCCTGGCTAATGCCAGTTAGCCTCACTACTCGGGCAAACTCCCTGCCCCGTTTTTCGAAACGGATATTACGACCCTGTAATCTGCCTCTCTTACACGCACCTCACGATGCTTTCATTCGAGACAGAATCTTTCGAGCCGTAACTGACTATCACCAACTTGGCTTCAGGTTCTTTTCACCTCGCTTTCGCGATACTTTTCAGCTTTCTCTCACGATACTAGTGAGCTATCGGTCTCCAGACGTATTTAGAGTTACCGGTTAATGTCCGGCAGATTCCGGCTTCAAATTTAAGAAGTCGTACTCAGGATACTCTCCATTTCCCTTTCCACATTCCTCTAGGGGGCTATCACCCTCTAAGGCACTGCTTTCCAGCAGATTTCGAGTGTGCGGACGAGGGAAGACAAGAGTCCTACAACCCCACATCCTACTTTTCTTGTCGAAAAGAAGTTAGGTTTGCTCTGTGTCGCTTTTACTCGCCGTTACTTACGACATCGCAATTGTTTTCTCTTCCTCTGCCTACTAAGATGCTTCACTTCGGCAGGTTCCTCTCCCCGTTTTACCGGGAATAGCCCGAAGGCTAAGAATCTCATTAGGAAATTCTGGGGTCTAAGCCTGCTTGCGGCTAACCCAGACTTTTCGCAGCTTGCCACGCCCATGACGGAAGAAGTAGTTACTCTCTTACTTTTTTACGTAAAAATTTTATTATATCATTTTTATTTTTGAAATTTTTCATCCAAAAGCCACCTTGGAATCTTTTAGCACCCAAGGATTGATGTATTTCAAAGAGAAACAAAAATATTTTCAACATTTCATTCTTTTCCAATCCTTTCCAAACAGAACCGCCTTTACCACTTATTCTAACTCCGTCAACAAAACCAACTTTCTGTATGAATTTCAGCAAATTTTTTGTTGAATCTATTATTATTCTATTTTCCTTGTCTTCTTTTCTTGCTTCTATTCCTATTTTTAGCAAGAGTTCGTGAAATTGTTTTCGCAATACAGGATGTGTGCATTTGAGTTGTATTCTTTTTTGAAAAAACCAGCGATTCTTTTGCCACAATATTGACAGATGTGCACTTCCATCACAAGAAAATGCAAATTTCAGAAATTCTTTTATTGTTTTTTCATCTGCTTCCATTATTCCTTTTGGTATTGATACAGAAGGAAACGTTCCATTTTTAAAAGTTTTTTTTCTGAAAGTAGTTGAGAAATTTTTTGTCAATTTGTGAGCAAGTTTATCAGAAAATATTCGGCATTCTATACCGTCATCATGCGGAGTAACTCGAAAAACTTCCTCACACGCTTCCGAGAATAATTCTCTCATCGCAGGAGATTTATTAACGAAGAATACAACTCCTTGCGTGTTATTTCTTCTAGATCTAAATGTTACTCCGCCGTCTGTCAATAGACACGCCAATACTCTTGCCACGCTCTTTTTTATCATGTTATTTATTTGTCACGCCCTAATATTGAAAGCTTTCGCTACTTCTTCTTTCGTCAGCGTCTAGAACCAAGCCATCCACCAAGTGGATATTATTGCTAGACCTTATTGACCATTCTGATCTTATGGTAGTGTCATTTTATAGTTTCGTATAGACAGTTCGCTCTTCATCCGCGTTCGTCACGCTCAGCTAAACAGTCTAGTCATTAACCTACACTCTTCAACCCATACACAGTAGGGTATGGATTTGCACGTTTTGTTTTTGTTCGATGTCACATAGGAATTGAGTTCAGAATGCTCGCAAGGTGTCCACGTCTTCATCTTTTTTCAGCAATAGACACGCTCATCGCAAGAAACTCAACGAACTTAAAGAATTTTCAAAGAAATATTAGTAAAAAGAAATCCAGTGCAGACTTTTAGTCCTGCATACCGACACCGAACGAAAATAACTTAGTGAGTTATTATATTTAAGGATTGTGTTTTCGTGATGGTACAACATATATTTTATAAAATATATTTCACAAACATAATAAAAACAATCAGAAAAAATCAGCAAATAATACAAAAATGAGTAAAGGAATTACTAGTCATCAATTAAATCAAAGAAACGTTACAATCTCATCTTTCTTCTGAAGTAAGGATGATCTGTCTCGTAATGGCGCTCTAATTCTTCCCTGCTCTCAAACTCTTGGTTGCAAGTCACGCACGTCTCAGGCATGATCTTCACCTAATTTTTAATATAGCTACAAGATAAAAAGGTTTTCGATACTATGTTATAGAACAATTATAGAACAAATTTTCAAAAATTTTCAAAAAAAATTGGAGAAAAAATGTGGACCGGTACCGCTTTGAACCTTTATATGTTTATTTTTATAATAGGGAGTTAGTGATTGTATGCCAAAATATAAATGTACTAAATGTGGTAAAGTGATAACAGCTTCGTCTGCAAGTAAAGCAAGCGCAACACCAGGATGCTGTGGTGGGCCAATGAAGTTAATCGGCTGACCTTTCCTTATTTTTTCTTTTTTTAATAATGATGCGTAATGTTTCTGAAAAAAGCGAAAGCTATTTAAAGATTTAATACATGGACCGGCGGGGATTTGAACCCCGAGCCTCTTCCTTACTTGTTCGCAATGCAAGGGAAGCGATCTATCACGCGAACGTACCGTTGATCTACCGGCCCGTCTACATCTTATAGATTAGATAACAATAATTTGGCATTTAAACTTTTCAAATTAAAAAATCAAAAGAAATTAGCTCATCTCTCTTTGAATAACAGCAAGATCTTCCTGATATAATTCTCCAGTTCTTTGCATTATGACTTTTTTAAAATCATCATATCGTCTTGAACATCCAGAAAAATTGTATGAAGGATCTATGAGAACTTCTCCATCTTCCTCTGCATCAACTTTTAACCAAGCATGCCCAACGCTACCTAAATTTCCCTTAACATAACGTGAATGAATTCCATACATGTTCAATAACATATGAAGAGCTGCTGCAAATTCCTTGCATACACCCATTCTGTTTTCAATTGCATAATCAAGTGACATTTCTTTTGGGAATTTTCTTTCATCATGATTTGTAAAATGCAGGTAGACTAAACAAGTTAGAACCTCCAATTTTCCTCTTATTGTTGAATCAGGATTGAGAATACTGTCAGCTTTTTTCTTCAATTGCAAAATTGTCGGATTATTATAACCAGGAATAATTAAGGTATGCCCGTTCGTACTTCTTGAAACGAGTCTATCTCCTTTGTGCAATTTTCCATCTGTTTGATTAAGATCAAGGTACATATTCACTACTTTCTAGTGATATTATATAAAGATTTCTATATTCTACAGTATACAATTCAAAAAAATTTAGAAAAAAAATTTACAGTTGATTTTTGATGCTTGAGGTAGGACACGCACTTGCACACTAAGATCACACTCACTCGATTTCTCGAATGAGTAAAAGTAAGGAGGTGATCCAGCCGCACGTTCCCGTACGGCTACCTTGTGGCGACTTAGCCCCTCTTGCAAAACTCAAACTTGAATCTGCCATGAAGACAAAGTCTCGATTGAGCTTCACTCGATTGGCTTGACGGGCGGTGTGTGCAAGGAGCAGGGACGTATTCGGCGAACGATTTCACACTAAAGAGCCCATAATTTTATATTTTGCAAACTCTTTAGTTTGGTGACGTTCGCCTACTAGGGATTCCGGCTTCATGTGGGTGAGTTACAACCCACAATCTGAACTGAGCTTGCTTTTAGGGGATTTGCTTCTCCTTTCGGAGTTGCATCCCATTGTGGCAAGCATTGTGCGTCGCGTGTAGCCCAAGAGATTCGGGGCATACGGACCTACCGTCGCCCACGCCTTCCTCTAGCTTATCGCTAGCGGTCTTTCATGAGTGCACCCCGTATTGCTACGAGATTTGCAACATGAAATGTGGGTCTCGCTCGTTAACCGACTTAACGGCACGCCTCACGGTACGAGCTGGCGATGGCCATGCACCACCTCTCAGCTTGTCAGGTAAGCCCTTCAGACTGACCTTCAACCTGCTGTCGCTCCTGGTAAGTTTCGGGGAAAGAATGCCCATTAATAAAAATTTCAGGATTTTTCGAAGCTATTTTTGTCAATCTGAAAGAATTTTTTCTCTCTGGGTGAATCAAAATCTGTCCAATCATGTATGTTGTAGATTTTGATAATTTGTTCAATTGTTAAACGTTCTTGATAGTTTTGAATATTTTTAATTCTATCAAGGCAACAGCATTTTTGCGGCTTCGTTTTATTTTGATTTATTTTTTAAATAAATTTTCGGACATTTCTTTCTTGCCCGGCGTTTAATCCAATTGAACCGCAACGCCCACCCCTTGTGTGCTCCCCCGCCAAATCGGGGAGAAGGAAACCCGTTTTAAAATTCTTAGTTTTTCCTTTTTATCAGGATGCAAACTTCCGATAGTTTCAATAAATTTTACGATGCTTTTTCTTTTCGTAATTCTAAACTCCCAAACACCACCGCAAATTGTCAAATTCGTGGGTTTAATATCCAATTCGTTGAGAGTTTTTCGAATGAATTCTAAAGATTCTTTATTTTTCTGACTGAATATAATGTATTTTTGAGATTTTTTGGTTATTTTTTTAGGAAGTCCACCTTCTGCATCAAAGAATCCTTTTATGTAGCTGACTTTTATTTCTGAACCACTCTTAAATATTCTTGATGGAGTATTCCAATTTTCTTGTGGAATTTTCATCTCTGAAATTTCCTTAATTTTATTCACGATTTCCTTTCCGTTTATACGCAGAATCCAATAGCCTTTCATATGTCTCGTTATTGAACCTTCTTTTTTGAACTCATTCTTCAGTAACTTTTGAATCAACTGTAGCCATTTTTTATTTTTCTGCGCGATTTTAATTTCATAGTTCTTGCCTTTCCTCTCATCTATAGTGGCATCTCTGAATGCCCCTAATAGATATGCTAGCTCTTTGTCCATGTTATTGATTTTATTCCTCAAGAAATTAAACTTAAGTGTAGTTCCGGGCTCTCTTCTCTTTCCCTTAAGTTTGCTGTATAGGGAAAGCACTTAAGCCAATTTTGGTCTCACCTTGATCTCACCCTATAATTCAGCCTTGCGGCCGTACTCCCCAGGTGGCCCACTTAACACCTACGCTCCGGCACAGCAAACCCCCGAGAGGTCTGCTACACCAAGTGGGCATCGTTTACAGCTAGGACTATCCCGCATGAGGAGACAGCTTCATAAGAGGATAAAGTTCGAATAATTTTGTGACATTCTTAGAACCAGTAATATCGATTCTAAAACCACCATCTTTGCATTTACTTACTGAAGCAGTAATTTCATCATTTTGAAGTTGATTTTTTATGAACAGAGCTGCGTTTTCATTAAATATTTCTAGAGCAACTCTTGGGATTTTTTGTTTCCAGAAATAAAAATATCCTTCAGCATCAATCAATCCTGCAACGAAACTTCTCTTTTCTTCTTTTGTGTTGAATGCAGGGACTTGAAATGTTTTTGATTTCTTTTTGGTTGTTTTTAAAGCCTCTTGATATTTTCTGTGAATTTCTTTTGAATGAAGGCTTACTATGAACATCTCGTGCCCATCTGAATACTTTCGTTTTTTCAGGATTACTTTTTTCTGGAAATTCTCTGACATCATTTGCCAGATTCGAACAGCGAAAGTTTCATTGTTAGTTCCAATACTAATTCCTCTACTTTCAAACCATCCGTCTCCTGCAAACAATCCCATAATGTAAGCTTCTGAACTCATAGTCTAATTTATAGACATTAGAGTATTTATATTTTTCTCTAGTTATCGAAGCTGCTCACTCATGTACCGGGGTATCTAATCCCGATCGCTCCCCTAGCTTTCGTCCCTCACCGTCAGACCCGTTCCAGGTAGACGCCTTCGCCACAGGTCGTCCTCATGGGATTATAGGATTGTGACCAATAGGATTTCACCCCTACCCCATGAGTACCTCTACCCTCTCCCGGTCTCGAGCCTAGCAGTATCCCCAGCACGCCTGACAGTTTGCTGCCAGATTTCACCAAGGACTTACTAAGCCGGCTACGGACGCTTTAGACCCAATAACAGTGGCCATCACTCGGGCTCCGGGTATTACCGCGGTGGCTGGCACCCGTGTTACCCAGCCCTTATTCGCCTTCCCGTTTTCAGAAGGCAAAAGCACTTGCAAAAGCAAGTGCACTCCAGGTTCCCTTGTCCGGCGGTTACCGATTGCAAAGTTTTCTCGCCTGCTGCGTACCGTAGTACCTGGATTCATGTCTCAGAATCCATCTCTGAGCTTCTACTTCCATAGCTCATAGCTGTTATCGGTTTGTGGAGCCGTTACCCCCACAACAGCCTGATAGCTCACAGTCCCATCCTCAAGCGCCGTGGCTTTTGTCCAAGAAGCATTCCAGCAATCTAGAACTATAGGATATTAGCCTCACTTTCGCAAGATTATCCCCATCAGGGCAATGGAGCAGATTAGAAAAGCTTAGTTATTGAGGAAAAATCGTTTATAAGAACTACATCATAAGCCTCTTCTAAAAGTTTTGATTGGGAAGGTGTTAGATATTCTATGGAAACAAAAACAATGGATTTTAAATTCGGGAAATATTTTTTTAATCTGAACCCTCTTAAGGCAATTCTCTCAATTAAAAGATTTTTTGTCGAATATCTTTTTGTTTTTATTTCTGTTGCCATCAGAAATCCCTTCGGTATATTTTCATTGAAAAAAACAAAATCAACGTTGATGTTCTTTAAATAGTAATTTTGTTTGAATACTATTTTATTGGCATTGAGTATAGTAGCTATTTTTTTTTCTTGATCTGTTAAAAAAAATTTTTCACTTTTCCCGTCTTTTTCTTCGGTAAACCTTTTGTTAATATTGTTTATTACGCCTTCTCTGATTTTTTGAATAACTTCTGTTTTCTTTTCTGGTGATAGAGCATTCAATCCTTTTTTTAACATCTCTTCCCTAAAACCATTTAAATTCTTATAATTTTTTTCTAACAATTCTTCATTCAATTCAATTTTATCAATTTCTCGTTTGATTTTTTCGACGATCTCAATGGCTTTTTTTCTCTGAATCTTTGTGTATCTTCCCGTTTCGTAATCACAGATACTTGGGGTTAGTTTTCTTTTAGCTTCTATTTGTTTCATGTTTAAGAGTATTCTGAAGACTGTTAACCTTCTAGGATCTTTTTGTAAGATTTCGGGACTCAGTTTTGTAAATGACCCTGTTTCTGATTTTAAATCTTTATACATTTTTTTAAGAGTTTGAAGATTCACGATATCTACCTAGTTAAAATAGGTAGATATCGTATTTAAGCTTTTCTAACCAACTCCGATTGCTTTCCTGAGGGCAGGTTGACTGCGTATTACAGAGCAGTGCGCCGAGGTCTTACACCTCGCGGCTCGCATGGCTTAGTAGAACCCGAATAGCAATAGCCTCTGGCAGGATCAACCAGAATTGGCGGTCCTACCTCTAGGTTTCATCAATCAACTGTTTCATTTTTTTGTTTCGATTTACTTTTTAACAGTTTCACCGAAACCTACCTGGATCGTAAATCCAGATTTGTTACTTGTTTACACTGTAACGTGAACAGGAATAGATCTCTTCATTGCGTACCGATTAAGTTATCGTGCCGATAAACCTAACCTTCGTGCCTTAGTTTGGCTCACGCGTCAAAGTCTTAACGCCGGTTCACGTGAGTAAGATATCTTATGTCCTGGCGAGTATTTAAAGATTTTTTCTGATGAGAAGAAAAGCGGGCCTGACCGGGGATTTGAACCCCGACATAGAACTACCTGCGCAGAACTCCACAGGCTCTTGCGCTAACCAGGTTACGCTAGTCAGGCCATGAACTAATGCATACAATAGAATTGATTAGATAAAAAGAATTATGTTTGCTTTTTTATTCTGCGTTTTGACGATTACGCGAGCGCTGACGTTTGTTTTAATAAAGACAACCTGCGGTTTTCTTGAAACTTTCCCTTGAAGTAAAAAGAATTCAAAAAATAATTCAAACAAGCATTTGCTCAATGACGAAATATCCGGCAGCCTTTTCTCGAGCAATCCTCTTCACGACTTTTTTGTTGACCAAATTCTGCACGACGCCCGCAGCCTTTCCCTTCGGCATCATCGCAGTCTTAGCAATCTGATCAACATCCTTCTTTCCTTCTTCACTCACCGCCCGCAGACTCTTCATGGCTTCAATAACTTTCTTCTCGTCATCTGTTAATTCGATCATTCCGACACCTGATTTATTCTTTGTTACTAATGTTTAAAAGTTTAAAGACGTTTGACGTTTAAAGACGTTTGAAAAAGTTTGAAGGAAATGTAAAAAAGTGCCAGGAATGGGATTTCAACCCATGACCTCCAGATTATGAGTCTGGCGTTCTAAGCACTAAACTACCCTGGCGTTAAGACATTTAATTGCTACGTTGCTACATTTAATTTGAAATGAAATCAAATTAATTTAAAGATGTTTATGAAGCTTCTTGTCGCTGCCGTTCCAGGCGCTGGAAAAACAACTGTTCTGGAGTATGTAAAGAAAAAATTTTCGAAAGCAAAAATTGTCAGCACAGGAAATTTGGTTTTTGATTACGCAAAAAAGCATTACGGTTTAAAAAACAGGGACGAAACGAGAAAAATGACAATGAAGCAGCAGAGGACTGCCCAAGATAACGCTGCGAAAAAAATCGGAAGAATGAGGGACAAAGTAGTTCTTGTTGACACGCATCTTTCAATCAAGACCCCTTCTGGCTACCTTCCTGGCGGAGGGACGCATATGTTGAGGCACATCAAACCAGATGGAATCATTTTGCTCGAATTTCGTCCTGAAGATGTTTTGGCAAGAAGAAGGAAGGACAAGTCGCGATATCGCGATAAAGAGACGGAAGAAGAAATCGAAACTCAACAGCATGTGAACGAGGAGCTTGCATTTTCAATTTCAAACGAATTTGATATTCCTGTAGATATTGTCAATCTTCGTTACAAGCAGAAGAAGGAGTTTGAACACGCAAAAAAGGCAGCGAATGAGGTAGTGAAAATTATTAAAAGGTTGCAGAAGTAATAAATGAGAAAGAAAAAATGAAAGAAAGGTGTCGGTGAAAATAAAATGAATCTTGTGATATTTGGGCCTCAGGGATCTGGAAAGGGGACTTATGCTTCTAGAATCAGCCCTGTTTACAAAATTCCTCATATTTCAACTGGAGATATTTTTAGAGAAAATATTAAAAATCAGACTGAACTGGGAAAGAAAGTTGAAAAGTTTGTAAATAGTGGAATTTATGTTCCTGACGAAATTACAATTAAAATTTTGAAAGAACGAATTAGCAGGAATGATGCTAAGAATGGATTCATACTCGACGGCTATCCAAGGACGAAAGATCAAGCAATCGCTTTGGACAAACTAACAAAAATTGATGCTGTGATTAATTTGAATGTTCCTGAATGGATTTTGTTGGAAAGAATGGCATATAGAGTGACTTGTGAAAACTGCCATACAATCTATAACACGAAAACATTGAAGTCAAAGAAAGAAGGATTTTGTGACAAGTGCGGTGGAAAATTAATCCAGAGGGCAGACGAGACGCCTGAAGCCATAAAGAAAAGATTGCAACAGTATAGGGAAATGTCTGAACCGCTTACTGATTATTACAAGAAGAAAGGAATTGTAATTAACATAAAAATCGACAAGGCTGATGTTCCTCCGGAAAATATTGTCGCAGTAATTTTGAAAAAATTGGAGAAAATAAAATCTTAATTCCTTAAAGGTTCTTTTTGAAAAGGAAAGAAAAATCAGGCACAGGTCTCTTTATCTTGATTTTTTCTGCAAGAGCTTGAGTCACGAACGGAAGGGCAATCGTCGCGTCGCAGTAAACTTGCACGTGACGCCCTTTCGGATCTTCCTTACCCCAGCTCATCGCTTCTTCGAAAGTGCAGCCGCTGAGGCCGCCCCACTGAGGTGAATCTGTCGTGATTTGTATTGCATATTTGTGAGGATAGTACGATTCGTTAAGCCTTTTCACACCTTCTCCTCGAGTCGGAAGTTTTCTTTCTTTGAACTGAAGATCTGCTGTGACAGAAAGAAGTTGGATAAAATCTTTTGGAACTCCTCCACCGATATAAACGACACCAGTCTCTTTCATTTTGTCTCCAAGCGACATGAACTCACGATAATCTTCCATCGCATCAATAACAAAATGAAAACCATGAGACTTTGCAATCAATGCCGCATCCCCATAAGGAGAATCAGCAATTGCTGGACAATAAATCGGAACTCCATGCTTAGCAGCAGTCGCAACAATGCTATTGATTCCCTTCTCGCCAAGCCATTTTCCAAACAAATACAAAAATTCTCGCGATGTATATGGATGATTTTCTTTTAATGTCATGATGAATTCTGCAATCATCTCCGTCATTTTCATGTAATCTTCTTCTTTTCCGAAAACATTGTAGTAACGATTCATATTTTGCTTGAAAACTTTCATATCGTCAACACGATGATCTCCTTGCCAGTATCCAAGTCCCATCGCATCGACAATATCTTCAGAAATATTCGCTCCAGTCGAAACTAAAATATCGATAAATCTATTTTTAATCAACCAATTCACAATTTTCCATTGCCCAGTCGTGCTGAGAGAGCCTGCGTATCCCATCAAAATTGTCACGTTAGGATTTCTAATCATTTCTTCCCAGACATCAACAACTCTTCCCAAATTTTTTCCCTGAAATCCAGTATTACTCATCTCAACAAGCAGCTCAGAAACTTTTTTTGGATTGTGCACTCTAATTGGTTCTACTTTTTTTGTTATAAAATTGTTTAAAGAACTAGAATTTTTTGATGATTTATCTTTTTTTTGATTCATTTTTTCTCTTTTTTCTCCACACTAAACAAAAAATTTCTTTTTATATTTTTGTTTTTCTTACTTAAATCATTTTGTATTTTTTAAAAAATATTTTTCAGAAACTTTTTCCGAATTTTTTTTAGAAATTTTTTCAAGAAAATTAAAAAATATTTTCAAAATTTTCAAAATTTATTTCAATGCAGAAAAAATTATTGGCAGTATAATTGTTGCATCGCCTTCGATCGTTACATGTTTTGCTTTTTCTTTTATTTTTCCCCAAGAAATAGCTTCTCTAGTTCGAGCACCGGAGAGACTACCATCATATTCAACAGCTGTGGTAATGTAGACTGCATAAGCTAATCCACCTCGAAATTGGCTATGCCATATCACATGATGTTTGCTTATTCCACCACCAACAATCAGCGCCCCAGTTCTTTTTGCATTCCAAACCAAATCGCTAAGAAGAGTCTCATCCCTCATAATGTCGACACGAAAATCATGATCCTGACCGAATTGCCAGATTTGATAACCAACAGCACCATCAGTAATACCAGGAACAACAATCGGAATTTTATTTTTCCAGCTCCAGTAAAGAATCGAATTCTTGTTTTTTATCCTCTTTCCCAATTCCCAGCAAAGTTCGAACGTTGCCAGATCATTTTTCTCTTTATGTATGTCATACAAAAATTTTCTCATCTTGTCTTCGATAATTATTCCATAAGATTCATTCGGCACAAGAACATTTCCAAGGCGATTCATTCCTTTCTTATGCAGCTGAGCATCGTCCATATCAAAGCTTCCATGAAAATATTTTTTGTAGCTGCGAGCCAAGTCATGATCGAGAGTGCCACTTGCTGTCACAACAACGTCAAACATTTTTTCCTTAATCATGTCTCTCAAAATTCCTCTCGTTCCAGTCGCTACGATGTCTGCTGGAAAAGAAAGAAAGTTTAGGCATTCCTTGTCAGAAAGCATTCTTTTAACAATGTCAATTCCTGTCGCAAGTTTCTTTGAGGTGAATCCTCCACTTTGCATCATTTGTCTGTGCAGATCAGAGACCTTTGTTCCTTTCTGTATGTTGTAATCTTTCACTTCTTGCATTGCTTTCACTTTCATTTTTTACTTCTTACAAAAACTCTGTTAATGTTTCTTTGTTAATGTTTTATAGTATAAATTATTAGTAGATTAATTAGTTGATTATATGCTTGAAAAAGAAGTTTTAAAGCTGCTAGCTTTTGCTGGAGTCAAGACTGATGAGAGCAAACTGGAAAGACCGACACAGAAAGAATTTGGAGATATAGCTTTTCCTTGCTTCGAGCTTGCAAAAATCGAAAGAAGGAATCCTGTTGAAATTGCAAGAAATCTTCAGAGCAAAATAAAAATTCCTGCGGATTCGGTGGTTGAGAGAATTGAGGCGAATGGAGGCTATGTTAATTTCTTCTACAATTATTCTAAGTTTTCTGAGAAAGTTCTACTTTCTCTTGAAAAAAGGCCAAAGAATGAATTAAAGGAAAAAATTCTTGTTGAATTTTCACATCCAAACCCTGTCCATGCAATGCACATTGGACATGCTAGAGGAACATTTCTTGGTGATTCTCTCTGCAGTATTTTTGATTATCTAGGATACAAAGTCGTGCGAGCGAATTTGATGAACGATGTCGGCTTGCAGGTGGCGAAGTTGGTTGTCGCTTACGAGATGTGGGCAAAGAACAAGAAGATCAAGGGCAAGCCTGACTTTTGGCTTTGGCAATATTATGTCAAGTTTCACGAAGAAGCAAAGATCAAGCCAGAATTAGAAGAAAAGGCGCATGAAATGTTGAGAAAGTTTGAGATTATTCACGACAAAAAAGTTTCTGCTGTTTGGAACAAAGTCGTAAGGCTTGTGATGAAAGGATTTGAAGAGACTTACAAAAAACTCGGACTTAAGTTTGACGTTTATTTTTTCGAGAGCGATTATAGAAAATCAGGCAAGAAATTGGTTGAAAGAGCATTGAAGAAAAAGTTAGCTTTCAAATCCTCAGAAGGGGCAATTGTAACGAATTTAGAGAAATACGGGATTCCTAATACAGTTCTTCTGAGATCGGATGGAACTGGCTTGTATATCACAAGCGACCTCGGAATGACTGTTTATAGATTCGAGAAATATAATTTGGACAAGAGTGTTTGGGTAGTTTCCTCGCAACAAAATCTTTATTTCAAACAACTTTTCAAACTTCTTGAATTACTTGGATTTAACTGGGCTAAGAATTGCTATCATTTTTCATTCGAGCACATAAACTTGCCAGAAGGAAAGATGTCTTCGCGCGAAGGACGTGCATTGATGCTTGATGAAGTAATTGCAAAAATTGTTGAAATGGCGAAGGAAGAGGTTGCGAAAAGAAACAAAAGTATTTCCGAGAAAGAAAAGCAGAAGCTAGCTGAGCAGATCGGGATTGGTGCGCTGAAATATACAATCGTTAGAATTGAGCCGGAGAATTTGATTACGTTCGATTGGAAGCAGATGCTCAGTTTCGATGGAAATACTGGACCGTACATTCAGTATGCACACACTCGCTGCAACAGTATTCTGAAGAAAGCAAAAAAATGGAAGAAAGTTTACGCCGCGATTGAACTGAAACACGAAGAGAAAAATTTGATTAGTACTTTAGCAAGATTTAATGACATTGTTGCCGAATCAGCAGCCATGATGAAGCCTCATTTGATTTGCAATTATCTTTACGATTTGACGACTGCACTGAACAATTTTTATGAGAAATGTCCTGTCCTGAAAGCAGAGAGCTCGCAGCAGAAAAACTTTCGTCTGACTTTAGTTGATGCAACGAAGGAAGTTTTGAAACAAGGAATGCAGCTTGTCGGAATGGAAGCGCCAGAAAGAATGTAATTAATTTCTTAATTCTCTAAATTTTTTGACAAGAAATTCGGCCAACTCTTCTCCACCCAAACCATCTCCGCCACTGCATTTATATTTTCCTGATACCCTATCTGGTCGCATTGTAACACCTATTCCAAATTCCAACATTTCCTTATCATTTAGAGCATTTCCAGTAGTTATGATTTGGTTTGGTGTTATGTTCATTTTTTTTGCTATTTCTGCTACTCCCCACCCTTTAGTTATTCCCTTAAGTCCAATATCATAAGCCTCGCCCGTCCATATGCAATATAGCATCCCATCGTTATCCACACTTTTAACAAGTTCGTAAATCAAATCAACTTCTTCTTCAGTGTGCACAGCAAAGTTGAAAATTTTTGGTTCAAAGCCTTCTAATTTTAGTGCTTTTTTGTTTTTCAAAATCAAGTTTTTAAGTTTAAACATTGTTTCAAAATACCCTTTTGGATATACTGGGTGGCTCATTTTACTGTCAATAAACGTTATTGCGGCGTTTTCACTTTGCACGATTATACTCTCGTCAAAAAAGTCTTTTACAAGGCTTCTCAAGTAAAGAAAATTTCTTCCGGATGAGAACGCAACTCTAACATATTTTTTTAGTTCAATTATATTTTTGATGAAATTGTCCGAGAGTTTGTGGGTTTTCATCCAGAATTCAGTACCATCATCATTTTCCTTCAAATCTGTTCCAGTTGGAATTATAACACCATCAACATCAAACACTATTAGTTTCACATTTTTTATTTCTTCATCGCTCATTTCTGTCAACAGAGGAATATCTTCACTGACCATTTTTTCATATTCTCCCTTTCATTCTGCAATACTTAACTTAGAATTAAAAACATTTAAAATATTTATCTTCCTTCTATTGGAACGTATTGCTTATCCATTTCACCGGTGTATATAGCTATAGGTCTTATAATTCTGTTGTCTGCCAGCTGCTCGAGTACATGAGCCGACCATCCCACGACACGACTAAGCACGAAAATTGGGGTAAAGAAATCTGTGGGAAAGCCAAGAGAGTGGTAGACGGATGCAGAATAGAAATCGACGTTGGGATGAAGATTTTTCGATTCTTTCATCAATTGCTCGATTTTCACAGACATCTCGAACAAATTGCTATTGCCGGTTTTCTCGCACAGTTCTTTTGCTATTCCTTTCAGTATCGCCGCGCGAGGATCCATTGTTTTGTAAATTCGGTGGCCAAAGCCCATAATTTTTTCTTTTCTTGCCAATGCGTCACGGATGTAGCCATCAACAGCATGAACACTTCCAATTTTTTGCAATAGACGAAGAACTTGCTCATTTGCTCCTCCATGCAACGGACCTTTCAACGTGCCAATTGCTGTTACGATTGCCGAGTGCAAGTCGGAAAGAGTGGAAGCAGTTTCTCTTGCTGAAAATGTCGATGCATTTAATTCGTGTTCTGCATGCAGAATCAAACAAATGTCAAAAATTCTTTCCTCTTCCTTTGTAGGGATTTTCCCGAACATCATGTAGAGAAAGTTTGCTGCATGGCTCAAGTCTGTTTTCGGCTCGACAAATTCTCTGCCTTCTTTTATACGATGAAAGTATGCAAGTATCATTGGAATCTGAGCAGTGAGTCGTATGCCTTTACGAATTGTTGCCTCAATTGAAATGTTAGCAGTTTCTTTATCATTTAGTGCAAGCATTGATACAGCAGTTCTAAGCACATCCATCGGATGCGAATTTTTCGGAGCTTGCTTTAAAAATTCGACAACATCTTGAGAAACTTTTCTTTCAGCCTTTAATTGGACAGAAAATTCTTCAAGTTCGTTTTTTGTTGGTAGTTTGCTATAAATTAAAAGATATGCAACTTCTTCAAATGTTGAATATTTTGCTAGGTCGTTTATATCATATCCACGATAAAGTAGCTTGCCACGAATGCCGTCAAGAAAACAAATTTTCGTCTCTCCAGCAACGACTCCTTCTAATCCTTTCTTTATCCCACTCATGTCTTCTGCCATTCTAGCAACTCATTTTAGTTTTCTTATTTTAAATCTTTTCTCATTTCAATTTCATGAGGATAAAAATCGAGCTTAACATACCACGGTACATTAGAAAGTGAACAATCAAGAATTACCTTATAGCAACCTCGCCTTCTCGCTTCTTCAACAGCTGTACTAATAAGAGCCGTTGCTATACCCTTTCCTTCATAACCTTTTCTTGTTGCAACATCCTCGATGTGTCCCACACGACCTCCTTCATGAATGAACTTTGGTTCCGTTAAAAGAGTAGTTACCCCCACTACTTGCCCATCCAGTTCAGCAATGTAAACTGTATGGTTTGGATTGCTCTTAATTTCACCGTAAATTTCTCGAGCTCTTTCTACGCTCAAATTACCAACAGAACGAAGATTCTCAAGAGTCTCGAAAAAACCACGTTCAAAATCTTCCTTTTCAAGCAGTCGAATTCTGTAAGATTGGTTTGACATATATTAACCTCCATTTAGACACATATTTATCCTTTTATAATTTCTACGCCTTTATCCACAAATTCAAAGTCCAAAACTTTGCCTCCGGCAGAATTTATTGACATGATTACGTTTTCTCGTGTAGTTTTTTGGGCAAAAATTATAACACAGCCACCACCGCCTGCTCCGCATACCTTACCTCCTAATGCGCCTGCCGCCATTGCGCCATTCAGAACTTCACGCACTTCCTGACTTTCAACTTCTTCAGCCAAATTTCTTCTGTTTTTCATCTCTTCGTTTAAGAGTTTTGGGATTTCTTCGATCGTCTCGTTTGAAAGCGCTTCCCTCATTTTCAGTGCAACATTCTTTATGTTTGTCATGGCTTGCACAGTTACAGGGTTTTTTTCTATGAAATTTTTGAACATCTTCCAATTTGTTTCCGCGGAGAAGTGCGACTTTCCTACATAAGCCAAAATCATATTACTCTTCAACTCTGTCAGAAAATTGTTACTTAGCTTCAATCTTTCAACTTCAATTCTGTCATGCTTGTACCAAATTGCATTGAAACCGCCTTCAATAGAAGAAAAATAATCCTGAGAAGGTTTACCACCAGGATAGCGAAGCATTTGAAGTTCTGAATGCAAACCTAAATCAAGCATTTGATATTTATTCAAATTCCTTTTACACAATTCATTCAATGCGCCAACAAGGGCGATCACCATAGCAGAAGATGCCGCAAGTCCAGACCCTTCAGGAGCATCAGAATTAGTTTCAATGTTCAAGCCGCTTTCGATACCAAAATTTCTAACCACATTTTTTATTAAATCAAGATTTCCGTTCAATTCAATTTTCTTAAAATCCTCAATAAGCTCTTTTTTATTCAAATCTTTCGAAAATATTTCTATTTTTTTGTCATTTCTAGGCTCAATTCTAACTCTTGTTCTTAAGCTGATAGCAGAATTTACCGTGACTGCACCGTCAAGTATGACATATATGGGAAATATATCGAGAGTACCTCCGGCAAAATCAATTCTCGTTGGTGCCGTTGCTTCGACAAACATCAAATCACTCCCAGTAATTCTGATATGTCACTTATTCTGGCATCACATTCTATGCTTATATTTTTTTCAATGCCGTAGGAAGCGTGAATTGTTTTAATTTTTCTCCCAAAATTTTTTGCCATCAGTAGACCATCTTCTCGATCGTCAACATAAATTATTTTTTCCATTTCTTCAGGAGTAATATGAATTTTATTAAAAAGTTCCTCTAAGAGTTTTGGATTTGGCTTTCTGAATTCTGTGTCAGATGATGTCATTATAAAATCAAAAAAATTTTCTATTCCAAAAATTTTGACTAAAGGAATTTGCGTTTGCTTATTACCGGAAGTCAGACCAACTATTGAAAATTCAATATGTTTTAATTTTTTTAGCACATCGTGAACATTTTGAAAGATGGAAGCTTCTTTTGGAAGAAGTTCTAAGAATTTAGGCTTAATATATTTTTCATAAATTTCATTTTTCAATTCTTTTGGTACTCCTAATAATTCTAGCATTTCGTTCGGTTCTTTACCTAAAAGACTTTTTATTTGTTTGCTTTCTGGTATTTTCAATCCCATCTGCATGAAGCCATATTGATAAGCCTCGATATTCGGTTTTTTTGAATCAACTAAAGTTCCATCGAGATCAAATATTATTAACTTTCTTATTTTTATCATTATTCGATTCCCCGTAAAATTCTTTTACTACTTCCAAATCTTCTTCATTTTTTGGATCCAGCCAAAATCTTTCTGTTGTCACATAGCCAAATCTTAAACCTTCCTCAGCTAAAAGTTCAATGCTTGTAGTAAGTTCTCTCTCACCCCTGGGCGAAATGGGAGTTCTTCTGATTGCAGAAAAAATTTTAGAGGGTAAAATCATTAAACCTGTAAAAGCGAGATTTGATGGTGGCTGCGGAGATTTTTCTGCTATTCCCTTTATTAAATCATGTTCAATCTTTAGCGCTCCATATTGGCTCATGTCTTGCATTTGTTTGCCACATAAAACACCATCGTAATTATCAGCCTTACTAAGAATTTCATCTAAAATTAATGGATCGAAGGCATTGTCACCGTATATTACAAAAAATTTTCGGTCAGGGATTTCCCCAGCGGCATAACTCACCGCATTAGCAGTACCTCCTTTTGGATTTTCCTGAACCACGTATTCAATATTTACTCCAAACTTCGAGCCATCGCCAAAATGCTGCTGAATCATTTCTCTCTTAAAGTTCACAACAATAAGATATTCTTTGACGTCTCGTTCCTTCAATGCATTCAAGCTATATTCCAGTAACGGCCGCCCATTAAATTCTAGCATCGATTTTGGTATTTCTCCAATTATAGGTTGCAACCGCGTACCCAATCCACCTGCAAGAACGACCGCTTTCATTGTTATCGCCAATCACTGCATTGTAATAAAAAGTAATATCTATTTAACTGTGACGCTTTTAATAATATCCTCCAAAGCATCTTTAATTTTTAAGCCTTTTGATGTAAGCTGATATTTCTCATTTAGAATTCTTTCTTTTTTTAACCAAGCCTTTACCCAAGGGGAGCAATGATTTTGTTGTCTTAGGATAAACTTGACTGCACCTAAAGTGCAGAATCTTTCAATGAATTTTTTCCTTCGTTTAGGATAATATTTGAAAATTCTACTTGATAAAAATTCAATTTGACTTAGTAAACCCAATGCATTTACCCTTATACTAATCTTTTCCGATTTTTCAATCTTATAATCAAGTGAACTTATTTTCAATATCTTGTCTAAAGTTTGAGAATCTTTTTTATTCGAAGATATAATAATATATCCACGCTTAGTTGCACTGGGAGAACCATCTCCTTCAAAAACTCCACAGATAAAATACATTGCCATTTTTCTATCTTTTTTATCTACTATATTTTTTATTAAAAGATCCAAAAGTCTTTGATAATAAATCAAAGTTATTTTTCTATTGTCTCTGATTACAAAAGAGCCAAATTCGTTTATATTTTCTGCATCGCTTCGGGTTATTCTTTGTCTTACTCTATTTATCTCCAATCCTGTAAATTTTTTCCATAGATTCTTAATCTTATTTTCTTCTACTTTTTTCTTTGATGTTATAGAAATATAAGAAGAACGGTATTCTGCATTGAATATTAAATTCTCATGCATTTTCTTGTAAAATTCTACTTGTTCAAATGTCGATGCAGTTATTGCCCAAGTATTCTTTTTTGTTCCATCTGCAAAATAACAACCTAGATAAAAAGCTAAATTTTCATCAATTTTAATATTTGGATTTATATCCAATCGGCTTTTATGATAAATTATACTTATTCTATTTTTGTTCAAAAATCCAAAATTAAGATCATTTAAAAGATATACTAGGAGTTCCTTTTTTTGTTCTTTCATTAATTTTCTTTTTATATTAAATATGCCACTTTTATTCTTGAGTTCTGGAGAGAAAAAGCAAAAATATTCCTTTCTACCATCTGTCCTTTGTCGAAATCTTAATTTACATAAATTCTCTTTATTCGAATTTTTAAAATTCCCATCAACAAGAATTAGGTCACCTTCTTTAAGTTCTAATTCTTCAGCAATATTACTTGGTATGTATAATCTACCATCATTACCTAAATTTGAATAGAAACCTTCAATTTTTTCAACATTAAATCTTAGCGTTCTTCCAAGAATGCTGTGGTATAAACATACTTTTTGTGGTATATAAAATCCTAAATTTCCCTTGTAAGAACTTATTGAACCATAAAAAGTATCTAATATGATATCATCTTCTTTTATAATTTCTACTTTAACACTGTCTTTTTGAGAAAAATTGTTTCTAATATTTGGTATTTTAACAAAACCAGCACCTCTACTATTTCCTCTCCATACTTTATTTTCAATTATCATAAGAATTTTATAGTTATACAAATATTTATATTTATGGGTTTGTCTACTTAACCACAACACTCTTTGCAAGGTTGCGAGGATGATCTGGATCGTTGCCACGAAGAAGTGCAAGCTGGTAAGCAAGAATCTGGATAGGTATGATTTGAACTATGGGAGTTTCGAAGTTAGCCTCGTGGGCTCGGATATAAAAGTCGAACACTTCGTTGTTTTTTGGTCCTACTCCGATGACAAACGCGCCTCGAGCTCTTGCCTCAGTTGCATTTGAAATCGTCTCTTTCTCATTTTCCTCCGTGAAGAAAACTATGCAAGGAGTCCCTTCCTCAATCAACGCAATTGATCCGTGCTTCATCTCGCCGGCTGGAAAAGCTTCCGCATGAATATAAGAAACTTCTTTTATTTTCAACGCAGCCTCAAGAGCCGTCGGATATTGCAGTCCGCGTCCCATCGTGAGAATGTGATGATTGTGTTTTATTTTTTCCGCAAGCTCTTTTATTTTATTTCTAGACGATTCTGCTGTTAAATGAAAGATAACGTTCCATAAATATTGCAGTTTCTTCTGTCCTTCCTCATATTTTCCTGCCATTGCATATGCAATTAAAGTTAGTAAAGCAACTTGCGATGTGAAAGTTTTCGTTGATACAACAGCAATTTCCGGTCCTGCATTCATCAACAGGAACTTATCCGAGAGGCGTGTAAGAGATGAACCCATGACGTTAACAATGGAAATTACTTTGCTTCCTCTTTCTCTTGCAAGCCTCACTGCATTAAGGACGTCAGCAGTCTCACCACTTTGAGAAACAGCGACAACCAGACTTTTGTCATTCAAAAATTTTTCAATATTTGCAAGTTCTGAAGCAATGACGACATCAACATGCTTCTCAGCAATTTGTGAGAAAATGTAGCTAGCGCACATGCAAGCATATCTGCTGCTGCCGGCAGCTATGAAGAAAACTTCCTTCGAATCCTTTATGTCGTTTGCAAAATCTTCAATGGTCATTCTGTCCTGACGAATTGCTTTTTGCACTGTCTCAACTTGCTCTGCAATTTCTTTCAGCATGTAATGTTCGAACTCTCCTTTTTTCGCCTGCTCTGCATCCCACTCAATCGTCTTCAGCGCGCGGTTGACAAACCTCTCGTCCCGCATGTTGAAAATTTTCAGCACATCAGAAAGAATTACGACATCGAAATCATAAAGGTAAATTACTTTTTTTGTGTAAGGCAGAAATGCTGGAATGTCGCTCGCAACATAAAATTCATTTTGTCCAACACCAATGACAAGAGGAGACTCTTTTCTCGCTGCGACAATTTTGTCCTCAGTTTCGCACAAACCAACAACAGCATAGCTTCCTTCAATTCTCCTCATTGCAGCGATGAATGCTTTTTCAAAATCATTCCCATTTCCCATTTCATACTCAATTAAATTCGGAATTACTTCAGTGTCAGTCTGAGTGTAGAAAACAAAACCATTATCTTTCAGAAAATTCCGCAATTCCTGATAATTCTCGACAATTCCATTATGAGCAACTGCAATCTTTCCATTGTTAGACAAATGAGGATGAGCATTAATCTTCGTTACAGCGCCATGTGTAGCCCATCTTGTATGAGCAATTCCAATTTTTCCAGGAAGATCAAGAAAATTTACTTGCGAATGAATTTTGTCAATTTTTCCCACATCTTTCTTCACATGCAAACCATTCCACTTCGTCGCCATTCCAGCTGAGTCATATCCACGATACTCAAGTCGTTTAATTCCGTCAAGAAGTATTGGGGCTGAAGGCGACTGTCCAAAAAATCCAAAAATACCGCACATTATTAATTCATCCCTTAATTCATCCCTTCAATCGTTTTTTTGCTGTAAGTTGTTTGCTGAATTGTTTACGAGTCATCTGTGAGAGATTGTGGACTTGTAGTAAAAATGTTACCGCACGCGTTGCATTCGTATGCCTTCGGGTAAGAAGAAGAAATTCTGTAAATATCATCAGATTTGCATCTCGGGCAAGGCATTTTGGATACCTCTCAAATTTTTGTCAATTTTTTATTAAAACTCCGTCAGGTTTCAAACAAAAAAGAAAAGAAGGCGGCCAAAAAAGAGGGTTTTTGTTTTTCTCATCGGAACTCCGCCATTTTTCTTTCAAAATTAAACATTGGGAAGGAAGCTTTTTTCAACTAAGGTGTCGGTGTCAGATTACCTCTGTGGGGTTCGCCTCCTTCCCTTGCATATTTTTATGTCTTAATCTGAATAAAAAGCAAACCTAAAAATATTTTTTGATATAACGCTGTTATAGCTCGAAAAGAAGGCTTAAAACAGCCTAACCACTACAATTAAATTTATAAGCTTATAATATACGTTATAAATATGCCATTTTACATAGAGGAAGAAGCCGACGAACAAAAGATTTACGAATCCTTACTAGCCAAAGACCCGAAAATCTTCACAATACTCAGCACAGAGCTTGCTCAAAAGATTTTGGAAATATTGTCAAAACAGCCAAGCTCGGCGATGGACGTTGCTAGAAAACTCAAACAGCACGAACAGAAAATCTATTATCATTTCAGAAATCTAGAGAAGGCAGGCCTGATAAAACTCGTAAAGACAGAAAAGAGAGTCGGAGCATTGACAAAAATTTACGCTGCCCAATATCCAATCGTCTCGTTCAAACTTTTTGACAAAAATATTGTCACTGGAATGAAAACGAAACCTAATCATGTGAAATTTTTTGAACCTTTCCTCAAGGATGGACAGCTTAACGCGATAATTGTTGTAGGTTCCCCAGATCCACATGGAAAATACGGCGCGACAGCTTCAGACGGACTTGCTGCAATCGATCTTGCTTTATTTCTCGGGCATTTGACAAAAGGTTCGCCTCTTCCAAACTACAAGCTCGACACGGAAATGAAAGAGTCTGACTACAAAAACAATAACCTCATTCTTGTCGGAGGGCCAAAGGCAAACATTGCAGTGGACAGAATGAACAAGAACATGCCTCTTTATTTCGATTTTCATAGGGAGTGGAACATCGTCTCGCCATTTTCCAAGCAAGTGTATGTTGAAGATGACATCGGCATTCTCGCCAAGCAAAAAAATCCTTTCAATGAAGAGAAACACGTTTTGGTTGTCGCAGGAAAAAGATTCAAGGGCACTCGAGCATGCATTCTTGCTCTGTTGAAGAACCTTTCCGAAGTAGAAAAGGGAAACAAGTTCGATTCTTCTATTATTGCAAAAGTTGTTCAAGGAATTGATTGGGACGCTGATGGAAAGATTGACGATGTCAGGTTTTTGGAATAGATTATTTGATTAATTTTGGAATGAATGATGATTAAAGGATATAACTTTCAAGCTCTTCTTTTAATTGATGAATATGAACCTCAGGGTGAGCGTGACTGACGTCGTGAATTATGCTTTGGCTGAAGATGGCCAGAGGAGTTTTATTAATCTCTATGAAAAAATTGTTGAAGGCAAGAAGCCCAAGCGGACAGCTCCTTTTCTCTGGGGGAGGATTGAGCATGAGACAAGTGCGAATTTGTGGATGCAAGAACTGAGCGTTGTCAGTTCAATGTATGCAAGAAATAGGTGGTCTCATGAAGAATTTGTGCGAAGATACAAGAAGCATATTAGCCATTTGATTGACGGAAGTGCGAGTTTACCTGAGCTAAATGAAGCACGAAACCAACTGGGAACTTTGATTACTGATGATCGAATTGCTTGGCATATGGAAACATATGCACGTCAATTTGTCGAGCTGCGATTTAGAAACTTGAAGAGCATGCTCAGGCATAGAACCCTCCCCCATCCTATTTATCCAAATAAGCAAGTAAGAAGCAATTGCTTCGGCCCGTTATTGGTAGGACTGATTGACATTTCTGAATATGAGCATGGAGTTTCTGTAAATTTGAGAGAGTTGAAGAGAGTGGAAAGCGGATATTCGGATTATTTGCAGGTTTCACTCTACGGTATAATGGAATCTCAAATTCCTCTCACGCGTCGTCAGCCAACTGTTAAAACTTTTCTCGATTATGTTCCATATGGCCCAATGGGCGTGGAGGTAGATTATGAAAAAGCAAGGGAAGAAGGGCAAAGGCTTGTCAATGAATTGGTTAAGATGCTTGAAAAGCCCAAGGACGAAGTGAAAAAAATGGATAAAAAGAAAAAGGAAGCAAGGAAAACGGATGTAAGTGAAATGGAAGTGCGAAGATGACCACGGATCGTGAAACTCTCAAAAACATTTTGATTCAAGAATTGGAAAAGAAGCCAAGAACTTTCAGCGAGTTGATGGAATATTTCGAGCCAGAAAGAGTTTCTACACATTATTTAGGCGAAGCACTTCAAGAACTGACGACTGATGGAAAAACAATAAGGCAAATAGAAGGACAGAGACTGTTGTATTATCTGCCGACTTCTCTCGAGGAAAGGATAACAGCGAGAGCAACTGTGGCACTCAGAAACTTTCACGATGCTTTAAAGGGAGAAAGATGGGCCGAAGTTTCTGTCACTGAACCTGCATACGCGGAAACCGGGCCATATACAATGTCAGTATTCCTTGTGAAGAAAAGTTTTGACAGAAAGAAATCGTGGCAAGAGGAAAGGTACGATGATTGGAAACTGCTTAAAGGGCATTGGGCAAGGAAAGATGAAGAGGTAGTTCTTCATTTATTCTTGACAAACGGGGACGTCGATCGCTTCGAATTGTCAGGCGAATTTAGGAGGCCTTCCGGACAGGCGATTGCGGTTCCAGAGCCATATCAAGTTTCTTACGTAGACAACGTTTTTTACAATCTGCGGTCATTATCAAAAAGAACGCAGAGACTGACTTCGTTCAGCACCACGCTCGCAACGCTGGGCAGAGGTAGGGCAAAAGTCACAGAAGATTTGGTCGGATATGTGGCCAGCCTGGATATCAAGGACGTTCCACCAGCATATCGCGCCGCAATTTCACCAATGATCAGGCATTTCGAGACCGAAAGGCAGTGGAAGAAAATAGGAGTTGAAAGGTATATGGCAAGGCATCTGGCTGAACACATTCCTTATATGAAGCATGTAATCCAGGATTTGTCAAAAGGTACTTTGCAAAATCAAATCTCTCCAGCATGATTTGTAATCCAGTTTTCAATAGCTTTCTTCACCGCTACAATTTTTTGCTCTCCTGAAGGAAAAGTTCTTTTTATTGTTATTGGAATTATTCCATTTTTGAATTCAATTTTTGCAAAATCAATCGGACTTATTACCTTATTTTCAGAAGAAACAAGAACAGGCGCACCTAATGCAATCTGAAGAGCTCTTGCACCAACGAGTCTTGCTACCTCAAATCTAGTCAAACGATCGTCTGGCCATGGTATTGTCGACATAATTTTTCTTTTCTCTTTGCATCTTTATTCGCAATTTCTTTCATACTGATAATTTATGGTTTGAACTGGCTGACTTCCTTCAAAAGGTCAACATGCCCTAAGAAAAATTGTCTGCAGCAGTATCTTTTCACACCGAGAGAAGTCATAACCTTCCCTGGATCTTCTCCAGCTTCCGTCCGTTTCTTAAAATCTTCGTAAAGATGTCCAAGGACCTTTCCGCATGTAAAACACCTGATGGGTACAATCATTAAATTCCCTCGAAGTAATCTGAATAATCTACAGTAACCGACACCTATTTAATTTATTTGTTATGCTTTTAAATCTTTATCTTTTTGGTTGGTTCAATGCGGGAGGTGCGAGTCAGAATTCAGATACAACTCCCACTTTGGCTGACAGTTGATGTTAATGTAGTTAATTGTTGCGAAAAAATTTATAGATATTTTTTACAGCTGTAAAAATAGAGATGAAATTACCAATTTTTGATTTTTAAATATTTTTTCTTTTGCAAACCCATTATATGATTATCTTTAGCTAAAAGAAAATCGCAATTGGTAATAGCATGGGTTGCCGCAATGATCGAATCTATAGAAGGAATCGAATAACTAACTGAAATCTTTGCAGCCTCCATTGCTATCTGCTCATCTAATACTGCTACCTGAACTTTTTGTGTTGCTTTTAGTTCTTTAATTAAAGATTCTATTTTATCTAATTTTTCGCCTCTTGTTATAGCTATTCTTAACAGTTCCATGATAGAAATAGTCGGAATGATAATTTTACTTTTAGCTTCTATAACTTCTTCAAATATTTTCATTGCTTCATCTGATTTATTATAAAGCTCCAGAAGAAACCAAGTGTCAGAACAATACTTCATCTTTCCTTATGCCTCTCTCCTTGAATAATTTGCCAGGCATTCTTAGGTATTTTTAGACTTTGAAGCGCTTCAAGAAATTTTTCTTCTGGACTTTTTGTCTCGTAAATTTTAGAAATAATTATATTTCCAGTTCCATAATTTATTATTTTGACAATACTTTTTGGCTTTATTCCTTCTCTCTTTCTCATAGCTTTAGGAATAACAATTTGACCTCTCTCACCAACTTTCACTATTTTACTCACGAACTTTTCCTCTTTCATAATAAAAGTATGAATTCATACTTTATAAACTTATCTATTAGCATGTGCGGGAGGTGGGATTTGAACCAAAGAAAGTCTTTATTTCTAATTCAGTTTATCTAGCAGAAACTCAGGTTCCAAATCAAGAGAATTTAGTATTTTTCTGAAGTTTTCAACCCTGAAATATCTTTTGCTCAGTTCTACATCTCTGATATTTTCCCTTCTCATTCCAACTTTTCTTCCGAATTGATTTTGAGACAAATTTAATTGCAGTCTTTTTTCTCTTAAAATGGGTCCAATCTCATTAACATTTGATAAAATTTTTATCCAGTCTTCTTCATTCGGCCATTTGTCTTTGAAAAATTTTTCTTCGTGGTAAATACCTTTTCTTCCTGTACTACAATTAGCGATTTCTTTTGGGCATTTTAAACCAATTAATTTGAAAAATCTAAAAGGCATTCCATCTTCCACTTTGGAGTATAAGCAATAACCACATTTTTTACCTGTGAAACCACTTTTATATGCAACAGGATAGAAATTAAGGTTCAGGTTTCTTAATTTTTCAATCAAAAACTCAATGTATCGTTTTGAAAAACAATTCGTTGCTAAAACTATTGTGGGAAGTCTATTCTGATCATTTTTTCTTCTAATAAGACTGCCACCACCTAAATACCAATGAAGCAAAACTATTGGAGAAATTCTCAAGCTCTTCGGAATTATTTTTGTAGTTCTCCCATTTATTTGCTTGTACCATTTATTTCTAAATTGAAGTAGTTCGGGATAAGGGCAAGAATTTATATAAAAATATAGTGCGAATGTATTCGAAATTTTATTTTCTATAGAAATCCAACATTTAATGTCATATTGCTGAAATATCACTTTGAGCCATTCCAAAAAATTTTTATCTATTGCAGTTATTTTGTAAGAAAAATATTTTCTATATTTATAATTATCGAATTGTATGCACGCATCTCCTAATAAATTTCCGTTTATTATGTCGAACAAATTCATTGACGTAAAATATTCAATTCAAACTTAATATAATTTTCTTACCACTATAAGTTGTAAGAAACTAACGCTTTGATCTTTGTTTATGCCTACGACTTCCACGTTTGCTCGCACCGCCAGCATGATGAGGCTCGTTGCGTCGAGGATCGAACACAAGCATGTTCCTGTCGTATTGAATAAACTTTTCGGCAAGTTTTCTGTCTTTCGTAAAATTAACCAACGCTCGAGCAATTGCCATTCTAGCCGCATCTGTCTGCCCCATCGCTCCACCACTTCGCACATTCACATCAATATTAACTCTGCTTGCAACATCTGCAGCCAGCATCAGCGGTTCCATCACTCTCATCCTTAAAAATTCATTTCCCCAAATTTCTATCGGCTTTCCATTTATCCTTACACTTCCTCTTCCTTCTTCAATAATAGCTCTAGCAATGGCATTCTTTCTTTTGCCAGTCGTCACAACTACTTTCGGCTTCTTCTCTTCCTTCTCTTCTTTTTTCTTTGTTTTTTTCTCAGCCATTTTCTCTCACCTGTCCTTTCACCATCTCTTTTTTGCCCCCAAATGAAAGGCAATCTCCCCTAATGTAATGAATTTTATATTCAATTTTTCTGCCTCAGCATTAGCAACTCTCTCAAAATTTTTTCCCTTGAACTCTTCAGGAATTCCCACAAAAACTTTCAATCGCTTGTACGCTTCTCTTCCCTTCGTTCTGTCCCAAGGAAGCATGCCTCTCACTGTCCTTTGTAAAATTCTCTCTGGCTGCTTCGGAAAGAAAGGTCCATGAATAGGATCCCCTCTCTCATACCTGTGTTTGTAAAATGCAATCTTCGACTTCCGATTTCCAGCAAGCACAGCCTTTTCTGCATTAACAACCACAATTCTCTCTCCTTTCAGCAATTCTTTCGCAATTACTGAAGACAATCTTCCGAGAATTTGGTTTTCCGCATCATAAACTTTCATAACAACCACTCACACAACTCGAATAACTCAATCAAATAACTCAAGCAATAATTTTTACTCCCTCTCCTTTCGGCTTCTCTTTCATTAATTCATCAATCGTCATGATTTTTCCTTTTGCTCTTTTTATTTTCTCGCTCGCACTTCCCGAAAATCTCCACGCCGCGACTGTGACAGGCTTGCTTAATTCACCGCTCGCCAACACGACACCAGGAACAACAACTACATCATCTTTCTCCGCATGCCTCTCTATGTCGCTGAGGTTTACTTCAATCTTTTTTCTCGTCGGTTTGTTCAGTTTCTCGCCAATCACTTTCCAAAAATTAGACTCAGATTTATTTAGCTCCCTGACTAAACTTTGCAAGTAAGGGTTTGTTGGCCCTGTTCTCTTAACCATTTTTATCTACCGGCACCTTTTCAACTAACTTTCAACTAACTTTCAATTAACATTCAGCTAACACTCAACTAACACAACTATTACATAATCTTAATATTTAAATGCTTTAAATTTTTTTGGCAACTACAACGCGGCAGCAGTTACTCTTTGTTCTGATAAAGACAACCTGCGGTTTTCTTGAAACTTTCCCTTTGCTAGGAAATAACTTGGCTTGCGAGCAGCGCACGCAGGTTACAAACAGCAAAAAAATTTTGGCTTTGCCAGGAAAGCGAATCATACACATTGTTGACTTAAAAATATATTTTTTAAACTATATATCAAACTCAACATTCACAATAAGAACAACAAACATCCACGTCCGTCCAATCGTAAAATTACTCCAACTTCACACTAATTTCAAGCGCATCTCCGCCAACTTGAATATTTTCACTTTCATACTTTCCAGAATTTCTCACGTAGTCGAGATAGTCTTCCATCGCTTCAGCAAAAACTCCTGCATTGTCCGCAACAACAACCGTTCCTTTTCCTATCATCGGCTCCGCAAGCTTCAGATAGTCAAGATATTCGTCCTTCACCGCGTCTAGAAAAATCATATCAAATTTTTCCTTTTCATTTTTCAGCCTTGGAATAATTTCCTTCGCATCTCCAACTCTTACTTCAATCACATCCTCAAATCCAGCCTCCTCAATATTTTCCCTTGCAATATCTGCTGCATTCTCTCGAAACTCAATAGAAATTATTTTGCTCGACTTAGATAGATTCGATGCCATCAGAATTGAAGAGTAACCGACAAGTGTCCCTACTTCCAGAATTCTTTTCGGTTTGTATTTTTTCACAACATCTACGAGAACCTTTCCTTTCTCCCATCCAATAATCGGAAGAAAATGTCTCTCAGTAATTTTTTCTATCTGCCTCAAAACTTTTTCTGCATTTTTGTTAGAAATCATGCAAAAACAATTATTTTCTCAAAATAAAACAATTTGCACTAGGCGAATTAAAGCGTGATTTGAATCTTGATAGGAATAGATGGCTTAGTTTGATAAGAAAAAGTTCGGAAAAATAAAATTTATTAAATCATTCAGCGGCAACAAATTTCCAAGCCCCACCAATTATCGTAATTAAGAGTCCAACCCAAAATAAAATCGTTCCTACTTGCCCACCTCCAGATGTAGCAACTGTTCCTTGCAAACCTATAGGTAATGAGGAAAACATAATGACAATACCTATAAAAAGCACGATAATTCCTATAACAATCATTAAACGACTTTTTCTCATAATTTAAGATTATAATTAAAGGTAATAAATATCACTTTTATCCATAAAACTTGACAAAAACATTAAATTTGTTCAAATCCATAAGATATTTGACAAAACCGGATTTGGCAATATTTAAATACTTCAAGTGCCTTATGACACAACGAGAGTAGTAATCGCGTGCTTTGAAATTTGAGATGAATGCACCAGGCGGGATTTGAACCCGCGCGCCGAGCTGATTCCTTTTTTACGAAAATTGGGAAGCTCGTATCCTTTCCTGCCCTTGTACCAGGCTAGATGACTGGTGCTTTGCAAACGTTACAATGCTAATCAATTAATCAGAATTAGAGAAGAAAAGTTTTTACTTTACTTACTTTACTTATCATTTACTTGTTATGCTCTTCTAAATATTCCAATGTAGCGAGAGCAGCTTTCGCACCTTCTCCAGTCGCGACAATGACTTGTTTCTCCATTATGTCAGTACAATCTCCAGCAGCAAAAATGCCTGGGATATTAGTCCTGTTTTCCTTGTCGATTACTATTTCTCCTCGATTGTTAAGGCGAATTCCTAGATTTTTCAAGAAATCGATATTCGAATCATATCCAATCTCAACGAAAACTGCGTCTACAGAAATAACTTTCTGCTTTCCGTCTTTCTCAACTTTTATACCATTCACGCTTTGATCACCTAAAATTTCCAACGTTTTCGTATTTGTCATTGTTGTCACATTTCTTGCTTTTTTCACCACATCTATCCATAATGGAAATCCTCTCAACCCACTTTGCACCTCTATCAAATAGATTTTTTTCATCATTTTCATCAAGTAAAGAGCTGAGAGAAGACCGCTTTTTCCTCCGCCAATGATGGCAACTGTTTTTCCTTTGAAAAGAGGACCGTCACAAGCAGCACAATGTGAAACTCCTTTATTAATAAACTCTTTTTCTCCCGGAACATTCAGGTGCTTGAAGCTCCTTCCGGCAGCAAGGAGGATAGCTTTTGTTTCATATTTACCTTTATTTGTGACAACAACAAATCCGTCTTTCATCTTCATGTCTTTCATCTTCTTGATATCTCGAACTTCTTCATCGATTTTTGTCTTGACTTTCAAATTCTTCAGATGTTCCTTGAACTTATTTACAAGGTCAAACCCGCTGAGATAATGGTATCCAAGATAAGTCTCAATGTCAGGAATGAAATTTGTCATGCCACCAATATCTTTTGAAATGGCAATGAAGTTGAGGTTCTGCCTAGCAGCGTAAAGGCAGGCAGCAATCCCAGCAGGCCCAAGGCCTATGACAACCAAATCAAACATCATCAATCAATTAATTATTTGAATTTTTCGAAGAAAATGCTTTAAGTTACGATAGAAGTTGTCGATAGAAGTTGTCTGAGATAGAAGTTGTCTGAAATTGGTGTATGCGGAATGTTGTATGCAGAATAGTCTAACGAAAATTCTAAGAGAAGAAAGATAGAAAAAGTGAAACGAAAAAATCCTAAAAACTTACTTTTTCATTCCTGCGCCGAGCCATGCTACTATGAAAGCAACCACGCCGGCTATAACCCAGTTCCAACCGCCATAGTTGGCATATTCTGTTAACAGTCCGACGACTATGAAGGCTACGACGATAGCCCATGTAGCTGAATCTTTCATCATGTGCTTGTTTCACCTACATTAAATTCGTTTTCAGGGGATTAAAAAGATAACTTTTCAGCGTTATTGCTATCGTCCAGTGAAGAAAAAAATATTTAAATAATGGAAAAATGCGCCCGGGATGGGATTTTCCGGATTTTTGACTTGAGTCTGAATCCTTTTGAACCCATATGAGCTTTCGCTCGCCAGCTTACTATCTTCATCAACTCACCTCCGACTCATCACGAATCAGAGTCAAGCCATGTTATCATTGAAGACTCAAGGTTCACCTAGGCCGCTGTTAAGCTTTTTTCAGCCTATCTGGTGCCCCACCATGTTAGGCGACCCGGGCATTGGTGGGTTGTCTTCATCTTTTATCAGACCTTGATGTCTTCTTAACATTATTTTGGTGAATCGAATCCTTTTCTTAGTGTGATTACTGCCAATTAATCTAATAAATCTTGCGATTGATCTGCTTTCTAGTAGCAATTCATAAATGAACTTTTTGTCTTGTCTCTTATAAGGTCCATTAATTTTTGATTTTATATCCATATTGTCTAATAATTTTTTTAATTGCTTTAGTCCTTTTGAATTTGTTGAATTAATTCTTACTCTGGGCAATTTTTGATTCATAAAATCAATACAACCATCTCCATCAAAGAATCCTCGAGCAAAAGCAGCTTGGGCGTTCTCTGTCCCATTTAAGATCGTACTAGGTACATTCCAAGTAGATGTACCGAACTTTCCAATTCTCAACAGATCATCAATGACTGAATTCTTTGTAATACAGACTCTGAAGACATTTTTATTGCTTCTGATAATTTGGTCGATAATAATATTCTATTTCAAGTAGATTCACAAAATGCTTCAAAAGATGTACGTCGGTATTCGCAAATTCAATTATGCGTTTTACTTGTTTTCGAGGATAAATAAGATTCTTTCATCAAATTCCAGATAATTGGTAGTATATTTTCTGTAGTTTCCATCTGAGCAAATTAATCCAAGAATTTCAGCTTTTGATGAACCAATCATAAAGAATTCTTGTCATTTTCAATATAAAAAATGCGACCCTGCTAAACTACTTACTTTTAATCTTCTAGAGCTAGAATTTTCAGGCCTTGACTATTTCCAATTTGCCCATCCGAGGAATGTTGAGCTGCAGCTTGTCCCTGAATTCCGTCGTGTAAGCTCCGGAAATGTTCACCATGTCACCGACTCGAACGCTGGTTATGTTGGCTTCCCACAAACTCAGAGTCATCTGCCCTGTTTCATCCTCAATTGTTGCGTCGGCTACTGAGCGAACGCCGAACTTTGTCTGGACCTGTCGAGGCTCTGAAATGTCGACAATCTTCGCTTGCAGAGTTATGTTGCTCATTCCCCTCTTTATCTCGTTTATTTTCACTTTTAATCCACCTTTCTTACATCCTGTCTATCTTTCTCTCACTTAATTTTTATTCTTTTTAAGCTTTTTCTTCGTTTGAAGTACGTTTCTATAGACTTTCTTGTGAACGATGCTAAATCCATTCTTAACGCTTCTTTCGGATCACCCAGACAAATTCAGTTATTTCAATGTTATCTATCTTCACCTTGTCGTTCTTGCATCTTGCGATAAAATCATGAAAAATAAAGTGTTTTCTCTTAGCATATTGAGAATCGTAAATCGCATCTTGAACCTCAATCATTTCATCCACTTCAATGTCCAAGCCGACTTCTTCTTTGATTTCTCTTTTCAACGCCTCCACCATTGTCTCTCCGAGTCCACGCGTCCTCCGAGAATTACGTACTTGTCAAACCATTTCGGTGATTTCACAAGCAGAAGTTTTCCTTCTTTGTTGAATATCAACGCTCCGACTGTTGGCTCAGGATATTTTTGTTCTGACATATTATTTTACTTTCCAACTTCTAGGATAAATTCCTTTTTGCATTATGACTCTGTCTGTTCGAACGGCAACTCCTCTCTTTGCTTTCACCATCTTCTCGGCATCCATCTTCGCAATTCCTATCGCAACTAACTCTCCTTTCAACGAAAAGATGCCGACATTTTCTCCAGCAATCAAATCTTCTTGCACTCTCGTTAATCCAACCGGGTAAACAGGTGAGCCATTACATATCGCGTCGACAGCCGAGTCTTTCACAAAAACTTTTTTTGCGTGGTCAATCGCATGCTCGACTGGAATTAAAATTTTTCTCAGAGGTTTTTCATCTCCTTCTTTCCAGAATTCATATGCATCCTTCACATCAACAAGAGGAAAACTTTTGTTCTCATCAAAGCTTCCAACCTTCGTCCTTCTCAACTCGCTCATGTGAGCTCCCGTCCCGAGGCTCTGGCCCAAGTCATGAACAAGCTTTCGGATGTAAGTCCCTGCTTCGACTCCTGCCTTGAAAAGCACATCTCTTCCTTCTATCTCGATAATGTCAAAATAAAAAATTTCTCTCTCGCGAACACGACGAGCAACGGCTGCCCTCTTCGGCACAAGCTGCTTGATCTTTCCTATGAACTTCAACGAAGTCTCTCTCAGAAAATTCTCATCGATATCTTTGTGGACATGCATTACGCCGACGTATTCCTTTTCCAGACCTACGAGAAGAGGCATTGCCTTGACTGAATGACCGAGAGCGACAGGAAGAACTCCTGTAACTGCTGGATCTAGCGTTCCGCTATGTCCTGCTTTGTTCAATCCAAAAATTTCTTTTGTCCATTGTGTGACTTGATGAGAAGTTGGTCCGCTGTGCTTGTCGACAATAACGACAGAAAGAGGAACCAATTCTTCGATAGTTCTTTCTTCCGGTCGCTTTCCGAATTTTTCATCAGTTTCTTCTTCGTTTTTAATTAACCACAAATTTAATTCACCGTTTTAATTCACAGTCATTTCACAATCATTTCTCTCAATTATTTGTCTCAATTATTTTTTCACATCGCTTGTTTTAATAAATTCTGCTTAATCAAAGAAACAAAACTGCCTTCAATAAAGCCACTAAAGAGGATTAAAATTGCAAGAAAAAAGATTATCAAAAAAGTGGTATGCGAAAGCAAAAGGTTCTTGCCTATCTTTTTGCTTGTCTCCCATTCACCGCGGATGATGGACGGCCTAAGAATTTTAAGATAAACTAGAGCGAGAGATGTTGATAGTATCAATGCAGTTAATTCAGTAATTCCATGAGGAAGAACAAGAAGTAAATTTAAAAGAAAAACACTGAAACCATTGTTTAATAGAAGGAAAGTTAGCAACAGTGAGAGCAAAAAGCCGTTGATTAATAATGCACCGATAGGAATAATGTACAAACTGTAAAGCCCGACTTTTGTGTGATGCCTCTCAAAACCTTCGAATTTTCTCGAGAAATAAAATTTTCTCCTTCTGAAAATCAGAGTCATCATCAGCATTATTGACGCTATTATCATCAGCACTGCGATAAAATTATTTAGTATGAACCATATTCCATAATTTTCACCAAAATAACCCAAGCCAAATGTTATTCTTTTTAGCCAAATCTGAATTAAATACTCCAAAAAATTTTTGTTCAAATAAAAAAGTATCACTGACGAGACGTATCCGAGAGCACAGCCTAGAACAAAATATAAAAATGAGAGAGGAATCTGCTTGATTACTTCAGCGAGGAGCAACTTTTTCATAGATATTATTTCTTCTTAGCCTTTTTCTCTTTTGTTTCTTTCTCTTCTTTCTTTTTCTCTGCAGCTTTTTCCTCAACCTTCTTTTCAACCGTCTTTTCAACTTTAGTTTCCACTTTTGCTTTCTCCGCTTTCATCTCAGCCGCAGAAGGCTTCTTCAATCCAAGTTTCGCCAGCAGCATGGCCTTTTGAAAACCATCCATTACAGCTTCGTCACTCGCATTTTCAGGAATAGGAATTATGTATTGGGTAGGTTCGAGATGAGCAATGTTTGCCTTCCTTCGTTTCACTCCTGTCAAAAGTTTCGGCCCGGTAACAAGAACGAATGTATTCCCTTCCTTCTTTACAACAACGCAATACTTTCCAGCCTCTCTTCCGGAAACTTTCATGCAAACCCTTCCGATTTCAAGCGACACCATTTTTTATCATCTCTCAATTTATTTCTTCTATTTCTAAACCCTTCTTGCAAAATCTCTGAACAATTCTCTTGTGCAGGCAGCGCAGTAGTAGCCTCCGAATTTTCTGTTAGGTCTTTTCTTTGTCTTGCTCAATTTTGCTAGCATTGATTTAGTTACTTTTGGAATTCCATGCAGCTCTCTTCCGCAATTGTTGCACACGGCTCCAGAGACTCTCTCTTTACTATAAACAAAAACATTTCTACCAGTGACAGTTTTCTTCCTAACTCTCTTCATCGCTTTTTTTAACTTTGTATATCTTTCCGCCATTTTTCTTCAACTCAAACTACATGTAATCTATTGCCAGCAACTTCTTTATTACCCATCCTATCATCAGCGAGACAATGATATACCACCACAGCCAGTCAAGCGATGTTCCTAAAAAGGGAACTGCGAAGGGAAGATTTGCTACAGGAATTCCTTCATATCTATGTCTTATCCATGGAAGGAAGAGACTGATTATTATTATTGAAATTATTAACGCTTTGAATGAATGTTTCATATATTCTGAATTTGTCTTCATCATTTCATCCAAAAATCTTTTTATATCATCAGCGTTTCCTGACTTCTGAGCCGCAGTGAGCTGCTCTCTGATTTCTTCCATCTTATCTTTTATTTCTTTCATCACTTTTGTATTGAGGAAAATTCTGTTAATTATCAAAATGATAACAGTGAGAAATGTTGATATTGCAAGTAAAGAAACGATTGGACTAAATATGAGAAGAGGAGCAAAAACTGTATCAAATGCTGCGTTAATCACTGCAAATATTTGTTCAAACACCATTTCATTCACCATTTTTCACTTTCTTCCTTTTCACTTTTTCTTCACTTTCTCCCTTTCATTTCTTCTTTTTCATTCTTTTTTACTCATCCTTACTCACCCAAAAACTTTTTCACAAATGGATGAGTTCCTTCTAGATCCTGATTACTCAATTCTTCGTAATAATTATATATAATCATAACTGTCAAAAGGATTCCTGTTCCTGTTCCTATTGCTCCTGTGAAGTCTGCAAGAGCTGCTATTAAGCCAATGATGAAACCACCTAGGACTGCGAGATTTGGAATATATTTGTCCAGAACCTGCTTGATGCTGTGAACATCGCTTCTGTATCCTGGTATATGCATGCCGATGTTGCTTATCTGGCCTGCGACAGATTCAGAATCCATACCAGAAGTGCTGACCCAAAATATTGAGAAGATTGTAGCAAGCACGCTCAAAAAGATTAGATAAGTGAACGCATGAACGACTTGCGCTGGAACGACCTGGCCTGTAATGATGTTGCTGAGCAAGTTAGTTGGAGAGCTGAGATAAAATACAATTCCGCTGACTGCATTGTTGTTAGCGTCAAAGCATCCGAGCAAGCCGCATCTTATACCATTGGCCTGCGCAGGAGCTATACCGATCTGCCCAAACAGCTGCAAGTTCGCGATTAGAGCGGCAGTGAGGATTACGGGAATGTTGCTTGTGTAAAGCAGCTTGAGAGACCACGTACGTCCGAAACCGCGCATTGCTGAGAAAGCGAGAGGAATGTCTATTGCAATGCCTTGAATGAATACGACGATTGCAAAAACGATTATTGTTGATATGATCGGGAGAATGTTGATGATTGCACTGTAGAAATTCCCTGTCAACGCGCTGCCAAAAACATTCCATATGAGTCCGGTCGGTGGACTTCCTGCTCCCGGAATGCATGAAGAAATTGTCCCTGGAATGCACGAAGCAGCTAGAGGTGATAAAACTCTGATGAGAATCTGGTTTCCAACTCCTGCAGCGATGAATAGTGAAATTCCGCTTCCGAATCCCCATTTGCTAACAAGATCGTCAAGCAAAATCACGATTATTCCTCCCGCCGCAAGCTGCAAAATCACAAGAATTGTTACTGGCGATCCTCCTGTGACAGGAATCGCTCCAGCTAGTATGTATGCTGCTGCCTCTACAAATGATAGAATTATTGCAAGAACTTTGTCCCATGTTTGGAACTTGCTTCTCACTTCTGGTTTGTTCATATCCCAGTTGATTATCTTGCTTCCGACAAGCAGTTGGAGGAGAATTCCTGCTGTAACGATTGGACCGATACCGAGTGTCATCAGACTTCCAAAACGACTTCCCAAAACGATTTCAAAAAATCTGAAACGTTCATAATTTACACGTGCAACTCCGAAAACTGTTATGTATGACATGATGAGATAAAGAAGCAGTGCAATTCCAGTCCACATCAGTCTCGTATTGAAGCTTGCTTTGTATGTCGGTTTTTCAACTGCAGGAATGAACTTCGCAATCTTGTTCAACCATTTGTTTTCTTCTTTTTCTTTTTCTTCTTCACTCTCATTCATCGCTTGATTTTCATCTGCCATTTTACTCACTCTTTTTCTTCTTCACAACTTTTTTAGCTTTCTTTACCTCAACTTTTTCTTTTTCCCTTCTTCAGGTTTTTCTACTTTTCTTTTTTCAACTACAATCGCTTGTCCACCTGCTTCCTCAATCTTTCTTTTCGCATCCTCTGAAAATGATTTTGCTTCGACAATTAATCTCTTTGTCAACTTTCCGCTTCCCAGCACTTTGTCAAATCCAATTTTTGCAACATCAATTTTTATCGCATCTCCTTCTTTCGCTGCAAGCCTCTCCCTCAACAATCTCTCTGCCTGCTCGTCAAGCTGCCATATGTTAACTGCTGCTACTTCTTCAACTGTCTCAACTGGTCGTTTGAATCCAAACTTTCCAAAAGTTTCAGGAGCATACTTCACTGTGTAACTCCACTTGTGCTTGTGCATGCCGGCTTTTCCTCTTCCTCCTTGCGATCCTCCACCTCGATGCTTCTTGTGGCTGCCATACCCCTGCGCGCGGTGGCCTCTGAACTTCAAGTGTTTTCTTCTTCTATGCACAACCATCTAAATCATCCTCTCAATCAATTCATTAATTTCTTTTCCCCTGTAGCCTAAGTCTCCTCTCGGGTAATGCAACTTAATAGATTTGAATCCTTTCGACGGTGGCGTGAGACGGAAAAATGGTTTGAGCCTTCTGAAGTTCTTCAGCATTATTTTTCCTGACGCAAGATCATCAGCAAATTTTTCAAAACTATCATATCCAGTAATTTCTTTCAGCATTTTTTCATCAACTTTTTTATCTCCAGACTTCAATCTCTTTTGCAAAAGCACTATCAAAATTTTCTTATCAACCTCTCCATATGTTACCCAATCTTTCGCTTTCTGCAGCATTCCTTTCCACTCTCTATTTTCCGGACAAACAATTGCATTGTTTGGATTCTTTAGTCTCAACATCTCAAGAGTTTCTCTTGCATCTCTTCTCACTTCAACATTTCCTCTTATTCTCACAACAACATACATAACAATCACTCTTCCTCTGCTTACTTTTCTTCTGCTTTCTCCTCACTCTTCTCATCAACACCTTCATTTCCTTCATTTATTTCTTCATCTTTCACACTTTCCTCCTCATCGTTTTCTTCTTCCTCTTCACTTTCCACTTCTTCCTCAACTTCTTCAACAATTTTCTTTCTTCCAGTTCCTCCAGCCTGTCTCTCATAAACGTAAAGCTTCTTCAATGCATCGTAAATTGCTGAAATGAGATTAATACGAGCGGAAGTATTTCCAAAAGTTCTCACCCAGACATCTTTTATTCCTGCAAGTCTCAGAATTTTCTTTGACTCGTCATCAGCAACGAGTCCAATTCCTTTAGGCGCCGGTAGAAGTTCAACACGAACGGATCCTGACTTTCCTGTTGTCTTGAAAGCGACTGAGTGATCTGTTTCACAACGACACTCCCAACTTCCACATCCGCGTTTCACTCGAACTAGATTCAACTTAGCTCTTTGAATTGCTTTTGCTATTGCATCACGAGCCTCAATCGCATGTCCTTTTCCAATTCCAACCAAACCATCTTCATTCCCAACAACAACAAATGCAGAGGTTGAAAGTCTGCGTCCGCTTCTATGCATCTTCGCAGTGATTTTCACTGGAATTCTCTGAACTCCTCCTCCTTTTCCACTTCTTCCTCCGATAAGAACAACTTCATTCTTCAACTCAGGAACAAGTTTATCAATAATTTCTGGCTCGCGAATCGGCATTCCTAAATTCAAAACTGTATCTATATCGTTGATTTCTCCTGAGAAAACTTTCTTTCCTATTGACGTCGCCGGAATCCATTTCTCGAGAGAAGAGGGAGGTTTAACTGCAACAACTTCTTCAGGAACAACTTCGGGGACAGGAACTTTCTCAATCTCTTTAACTTCTTCAACTACAATTGGCTCTGCCTCTTTCGCTTCCTCCTTAACTTCTTCCTGCACTTTCGCTTCTTGTTTCGTTTGCTCTTTCTGCTCTTTTTTCTCTTTCTGCTCTTCTTTCTCTTTCTGCTCTTCTTTCTCTTCTGCCATTTTCTCTCACGCTCACAACTTATTTTTTATTTTTTCAAACTCGCTCGCAACATTTTTTCCTTGGATGTGTGTTCCTTTTATTCTCTCCTCGCTCGGCAAAATTTCCTCACTTACATTAACTTTCAATCCTCCATCAATCGCCCCTTTTGCAGCAGCAAAAATTTTATTTCCTTTCGTTGTTCTATAAAGGCCAGCGTCAAGAATCGCTTCCTTCACTCCAGCCTTAGTAGCTTTCTTCGCAACAATCATTCCAGTCAAGTAAGCTGCAGGAAGATTGTCTGTCGCGGAAGTCCAACCATGCTTCTTCAACTCAGTCGAGCTTACGGCAGCAATAGTCTTGTCCCCCTTCTCATCGAACTCAACAACTGAAACGTAAATGTACTTCAAACTTTTTCTTACGACGAGACGCGGCTTTCTTGATTCAAGCAACTTCAATCTTTTATCGTAGTCTGTCTTTCCTTCTTGCCTTCTTCTGAAGAGCATTCTGTATGTCGGCTTTATTTTACTTTTCATATGTACGCACCTGCTAGAATGTAAACAATAAAAACCGTTATTGGCACGACAAAAATCAAAATTAGAAATAATCTCCAGAACCAGAGATAATTTTTGTTGAAAATAGGTTGAGTTACAATTCTTCCATCTATCTTTCCTTCTCTCTTAAGTCTAGCAAAATTCTTTTTTATTTTTTTAATATCTTCTTTTGAAAAAATGTTCAGGGAAATCGGTCCGACATAGCCGCAGTTCGAACAAACATATCGCTGCGCAGTATTAACGTCAGGAACAGGAAGAAAAAGTTTGTTTAGACTTGACACTCCTGTATATTCCAAAGATTCCCCACATACTGGACAAACTTTAATTTGTCTTTTAATCTTTGTTATTTTTTCATTTTTCATTTATATTCACTTTTCTTCTTTCTTCTTGACGAGACCATGCTGCTCCAAATAAATTCTCAAGTGCGATCTGCTTCTGAAAGTTCCACCTTTCACAAGTTTGTACAAATGTTTGAACGTCGGATTGTCTATCTGTTTGCTTTCTTTCAATTCCTTCAACATTCTTCTCAACGGTCTCACTGCGGAAATCCATTTTCTTTTTGACGGAACGATTGAATATTTCGCGCCTCTTTTGCTACCTCTCCCTCTCTTTCCTCTCTCTTCTCTTTCAATTCCTCTTGGCATTCTCAACTGTGCAGGCAGCCTCTTAATGTAACCTTTCTGTATCATCTTTCTCACATCAGCCGCAGTAATCGCTGCTTCTATATCTTTCTTCTGCTTTGGATCCAGCCACGCTCGCGATTCCCCGACTTTCAAGATTCTTGCTGCCAATCTTTTTTGTAAACTCGACATCTATTTTCCTCACTTCGCCTCTTTCTTTTCCTTGCTTTTTTCAATCTTCTTCGGAATTTTTGTCACAATTCTCGCCGGATTCAAAATTTTTATCTTCATTTCTTCAGCCCTTTTCATAATTTCAGACTTTTTTCTTGTTCCGACGCTCGCTGCAATCCTTGCCGCGTGTGTTTTCGGATCAACTTTCTGCAACTCTGATAAATTGTGAACCAAAACTTCATACAAACCAGATGGATGCTTGTATCGTAACGCTCTCGGAGCGCCGTATCCAGGTTGAGGGATGAAACCTTTCCCTCTTTCTTTTATTCGCAATTTACTGTGAGTTCCCCTTGGCCTTCTCCACTTCTCACCTAGTCGAACGTAAGCTGTTCCGCTTTGCCTAATAAATTTAGGTTTTTTTCTTGGATTCATTTTAACCCTCCCGACTAACTAAATAAATTCCATCTTGAAAAACTTTGCGATCGTAACCAACAATTCTCGCTGCCAGCTCGATGTTTCCAGCAGTTTGGCTCACCTCGTCGACATCAATCCCAGTCAGGACAATGTCGCTCCCTTCTACTTTGACTTCAGTCTTGCCGACAATTTTTGCAATCCTCGCCGTGCGCTCGCCAAGAAAATTCTGAATCAGCACTTTGTCCTTATCAACCTTCACAGTAACAGGAAAATGGGAATAAATCACGCGAAGACGGTAAGTGAATCCTTTTGTCACGCCATCAACCATGTTTCTTATGTGTGCTGCAATAGTTCCGACAAGAGCTTTTGAAGTTCTTTTTTCTCCTTCCGAAGAAACTCTGACTTTGTTTTCAACTTTCTCTATTTTCATATCCTTGTCGATGATGAAAGTTTTTTCGATCGTTCCTCTCGGACCGCTGACTTTCACACGATTGCCAGAAATCTCAACATCCACTCCACCAGCAATATTTGTTTCCTTGAAAAACATAACCATCAATCCACCATCAACTCGCATCATAAGAATCAGTATACAAATGCGACAAGCTTTCCTCCGACTTTCATTTCCCTCGCTTTTTTGTGATCCATAACTCCTTTCGGCGTGCTCAAAATTAAAAGTCCAAACTCTCTTGCAGGCAGAAACCTCTTCTCATACTTCTCAAACTCTTCAAACTTAGCAGAAAATCTCGGCTTGATGACGTTCGCATCGATAACTCGACCTTTCAGCTCTATCTTAAACTTTCCAGACTTCCCATCATCAACAAACTCAAAATCGCCGATATAGCCATGCTGATTCATAACAGTAAGTACTGCTCGAATTTCCTTACTCGCACGAGTGACTACTTCTCTCTTCCCAATCTTTTCCGCATTTTTTATTGCAGACAGCACGTCTGCCAAAGCGTCTTGCAACATATTAACCGACACCCTCTCTCTCAAATCGAAACCAGTCGAAACTAATATATACAGTTAGGATAGTTTTGATTTAAAAAGCTTAAAAATATTTGCGAGACTGACTTTCAGACTTACTTTTGACTCTGAAAATGTTTCTAGAATAAGCCTGCTCTGCAGGTAAAGCGTGCTTTTTGGCTATTTTTATTAAGAGAGGTAATGATTTAAAGGTTTGTAAAAATTGTGCGGCCGCCGGGATTTTCAGGGCGAACCTTTTGAACCCGGGTCATGAGCTTGGAAGGCATGCACCTTTTTCAAGTTCGCGTCCTACCAGACTAGACTACAGCCGCTTTTCCATTCAGTATGTCTTTAAATGATTTTGCTTATTTAAATTTAATATTACCTTATATAGTGGGTTGAAAATCGGTGTCAGAATTACCTGCAAAAATAGCAGAAGCATCACCTGAAATTACTCCTCTTGAAGTATTTATGAAAGATTACAGAGAGATAGCGCCTAAAGAATGCAAATATAGAGGTTTAATTGAAAGTTCCAATTTAAATCCAAATACAGACTTACTTGATCTGCCAATTCATTTTCAAGAAAATTTTGAAAGATATATGAAAGACAGGAGAGATGGCCAGCATTTCAAAATTCAAACTCCCTGCTATAATTGTGACATGCAAGATTGTTCTCACAAAGTCGAAAAAGGAGATTTTAAACACAGATATGTTCGGTTTAATCCAGAATTGAGAAAATGGGAATTCTATGTTGATTATCATTATAAGCAACATATTGAAAAATCAAAAAATAAAAATAGCAAATCAAAATAATTTTTATAATATCTAACGTTAAAAAATTCAATGTTATGCAAGCTCAACTTCTCTTCTTATCAAGAACTCGTCTTCCTTCTTCAGCCTTCTGCTTCTCGGCTTCTTTTCTTTCTTCTCATCCTTTTCAGCATGTTCACTCTGTTCACTCCTTTCTCTACTTTCTCTGCTTTCCTTTTCCTTATCCTTAACAGGCTTTACCAGCTCTCTGATTTTTGCTGCAACATCTTTCATCTCTTTCTCATCTTTGTAATTTCCCTGCCGTATGTTTCCAAGCTGCAATCCGTCATTTTTAAAACGCGGAACGACGTGAAAATGTGAGTGAGGAATCAATTGATAGCCAGCTTCTTTGTTGTTCTGTAAAAGATTGAATCCATCTGCATTCATTGCCGTGACAATTCCTTCTGCAACATGCTTTACTGCTTTCATCAAATGAACAGCTTCTTCTTCAGGCATGTCGAGAAGTGTTTCGTAATGTTTTTTCGGGACGACGAGAGAGTGACCTGGATTGGAAGGACGTATGTCTAGAAAAGCGATAACATGATCATCTTCGTAAATTGCGTTCGTCGGAATTTGTTTTGCAGCGATTTGGCAGAAAATGCATTTATCTTCCATAGCTATCAGCTCTACCTTTATGCTCTATGCTATCTATTAATTTGAAAGCTTTTTATTTATTTCGTGCTAATGAATTATAACTTATTAACGATATAACGGGTGTTAACGGGTGTCGATTGGTAAAAAAGGTAGAAGAGAGTAGAAGAGGGTAGAAGAGAATGACAAAAGAAGGACGTCCAAGAAGAGGAAGTCGTGCATTTTGGCCTAAGAAAAGAGCCAAGAGGATTTATCCACGCGTAAGTAGATATCGTAGATATCCGCAAGAGGAAAAGGCCAAAGCTTTGGGATTTGCTGGATACAAAGTTGGCATGACGCATGTAATTATTCTCGACAGTCGCAAAGGTTCTCCGTCTTTTGGTCAAGAAATCGCAACATCTGTCACAATTTTGGAATGTCCTCCCATCCGTGTCATCGGTTTTCGTGCGTATGTTTCTACTGCTAAAGGTCTGCAGGCTGCTGGCGAGGCATGGACTTCTGATGCGCCAAAAGAATTGTCAAGAAAATTGAAAGTCGGCAAAACAAATACAGACGAAAGAGTCGCCGCGATGGAGAAATTTTTGGATAGATTGGCAAGCTTGCGTTTAATAGTTGCAACACAACCGCGATTGTCAGGAGTAGGAAAAAAGAAGCCAGAGGTTTTTGAAGTAGAAGTCGGTGGAAAGAGTGCAAGAGAGAAGTTTGATTATGCGAAAAGTATGCTGGGAAAGGAAATTTCTGCAAAAGATGTTTTGCAGGAAGGGGAGATTGTTGATGCTATTGCGGTTACGAAAGGAAAAGGATTCCAAGGAGTCGTCAAAAGATTTGGAATTCACATCCAAGACAGACATGCAATGAAGAAGAAACGTCACATCGGAACTCTGGGACCGCAGACACCTCGTCGAGTCAGACCAACAGTTCCTCAAGCAGGTCAACTCGGATTTCAAACACGCACAGAATTGAACAAACATGTGTTGAAGATTGGAGAGAGACCAGAAGATTCTAAGCAGATCACGCCAGACGGAGGCTTTGTTCGTTACGGTCTTGTAAAAAACGGTTTCATCATTATCGAAGGCTCGCTGCCGGGCCCGAAAAAGAGATTGATAAGATTGAGACCGGCTCTGCGTCCAGTTAGAGCTAGAGTCTTGCCAGTTGAGATAAGGGAAATTATCAAAGGTGGATAAAAAATGAAAGAATTCTATGTTGATACCGGAATTCCAGAGACGTTGAAAGTAATTTATCAAGACGATGACAAAGAAATTAGTAATCAGATTAACTGGAAAGGTCAACGCCTTCACATTTCATCTCCTGTAAGACTTTTTTCTCCAGATAAAAGATTCATTGTTGTTAATCAAGTCGTTGGTCAATATGATACGTATTTGGGGCGCATCGGATATGAAACAGTTGGCACTGTTGCTCGATTAGAGCCACCTGTTGCTATCAGGATTTTATCTTATCTATTCTTAGCACAACCTTATGGGAATTATTGTATAAACGATGTAGAAGAATTTGAAATTTTCCAAAATCTTTTTAGTTTGCATTTAAGAATAAAAGAGGATGAAGAAAATGAAAGTTGATGTTTTTGATTTGAACGGAAAAGCCGTTGAAAAAATTGACTTGCCAAAAGTTTTCAACGAACATGTTCGCGAAGATTTGATAAGAAGAGCTGTTCTTGCAACTCAAAGCAGACATAGACAACCGTACGGAACAGATCCATACGCTGGACTACGTTCGTCAGCTCATTATCACGGCTATCGTAGACATAGGTACACGATGATGAACAGAGAAATGGCAAGGATGCCGAGAATTCATGGAAAAACTTCTCCTCAGCTGACTTGGCGTCCGAGAATTGTTCCTCAAGCAGTGAAAGGGCGAGCCGCGCATCCTCCTCTTGTTGAAAAAGTTTGGGAGCAAAAGATAAATGATAAGGAAAGAAAGAAGGCAATCCGTTCAGCAATAGCAGCAACTGCGATAAAAGAAATTGTTGCAAAGAGAGGACACAAGTTTTCTTTGAACGAATTGCCGATTGTTGTTGATGACGAGCTGCAAAAAATGAAGAAATCGAAGGATGTTGTCGGATTTTTCAAGAAGATTGGACTGGAGAAAGAGTTGGAGAGGATTTCCGAGAAGAAAGTGAGAGCAGGAAAGGGAAAAGGCAGAGGAAGAAAATACAAAAAGAAAATTGGACCGCTCATCGTTATTGCAGAGGACAATGGAATCGTGAAGGCAGTGAAAAATCTTCAAGGAGTGAACGTATGCAGAGCATGGAACCTTTCTGCTGAAAATCTTGCACCAGGAACAATGCCAGGTCGCCTGACAATTTTCACTAAATCCGCCTTGGAAAGTTTGAAAAAATTTCATGGTGAATGAAATGAGCGAAACAATTCAAGCCTATCTAGAAAACAGAGGAGGACGACCTGGAGAATTTGCAGACAAATTTTTAGCGGAGTTAAGAGTCCAAAAAAAAGTTGAGATACAATACCTCTTAACGCTTCCAGATATAGGTGACTATCATTTTAATGCTGATGTGATTTCTCTTGAGATTGAGAAATTAGTAAAGGATGGGCATGTAAGAAGAATTGTAGTTTGGCCCAAGCCACCAAAAGAATTTCGTGCTTTTGAAGATATGCACGATTATCATGAAATTATAACTTTGCATGAGTATGAGAAAGAGATTTTGGAAGAATTTACGAAACAAGGTTATGCAATTTCACATGAACCTAAGAAGGAGAATGAACCATGGACCCTTATAAAATATTGAAGTATCCGTACATGACTGAGAAATCAATCTCTCTTGTCGAGCGCGAGAACAAAATTGTTTTTGTCGTCGAACGCAAAGCGACGAAAGAGCAGATAAAGAAAGCTTTCGAGCAGGTGTTTGAAGTGAAGGTTGCGAAAGTCAACACCGAAACAACGCTGAAGGGGGAGAAGAAAGCTTTTATAAAGCTCAAACCAGAATTTAAAGCGGTTGATGTAGCAACTAAGTTAGGATTGGTGTAAAAATGGGAAAGAGAATAATTCCAAGAGCAAGAGGAAAAGGTGGGCCAAGATATCGTGCTCCATCTCATCGTTACTTGGGCAGAGTTGAGTATTTTCCATTCGCAGGAGTAAGTGGACGAGTAGTCGATATTGTTCACGATCCTGGACACAATGCTCCTATTGCAATTATCAAGTTTGAGAATGGGAAGGAAGTTTTGCATATCGCAGCAGAAGGGTTGCATGCAGGAGATTTTATTAATTATAACGGGGAACCTTTCGTTGGGAACGTCCTGCCGCTTGAAAAAATTCCAGACGGAACAAAAGTTTTTGCAATCGAAACTTTTCCAGGAAGCGGTCCGAAGTTTTGCAGAAGCAGCGGAACGTTTGCAATTGTTGTTGGTAAGTTTGGAGATCGAGTCAAGCTTCAGTTTCCTTCTGGAAAGCAAGTTGAAATTTCAGCAACATGCAGAGCAACAGTCGGCATCCCAGCAGCCGGAGGTCGTGTCGAGAAGCCTTGGATTAAAGGAGGAAAGCATGCGTTTGCAATGCTCGCCCGTGGAAAGATTTTCCCACGAAGCAAGGGAGTTGCAATGACTCCAACAGATCATCCATACGGAGGTCGACAGAAGCGTCCGCGACCAAGTCGTTCAGTCAGCAAGCACGCCCCGCCAGGACAGAAAGTCGGTTCGATTAGTCCGAGAAGAATGGGTAAGAGGAAAGGAAGATAAAATGAAAGCAGTAGTCTGGTTTGTCGGACAAGAAGAAATTCCTCAAAACGTTGAAACATACACAGAATTTTTAGCCCTCGATCATTTCGCAAGACAGCCGGGAGTAGAGACAATAAGAAATGTTTATTTGAGAGAATGCGAGAAGCCAAGAAGAACGGGCGACACATATACAATTTGTTCACGATTCGGAGTTGTTGATTTTCCTGTAAAAATTTTCAGCCAGCATCCAGGAACATTTGAGCATGTCGGGGACGTTTTATATCATGCCAGACAAAGGAACGACACTTTGATTGTTGCTGGATCTGATGGCAGCGATTGTGTGCCAAAAGCTTTGGTGACTGCAAAATTAATATTTCCTCAGATTTATGTCTTGCCGCAAGCAATTCATTTCGACTATGAGATGCCTGGAGATAGAAAATTTATTTCAAGACACGCGGAAGAAATTTCACTGACAGATGCAGTCAGTTTGATGAGAGGTGTATGAAAAAATGCCAAAAGTTTTTTCATTCAGAGGACACTCGCTTGAAGAATTGAAGAAAATGACGATTGAAGAGTTAGGTAGAGTTCTGACTGCAAGAGAAAGAAGGAATATTAAGAGAGGATTTACCGATCAGCAAAGAAAGCTGCTTGAATACGTTCGTAAAAATCCAGAGCAATTCCATAAGACTCACGTGCGAGACATGATAATTTTGCCTGAGATGATTGGAGTGAAGTTTGGAGTTTTCAACGGAAAGGAATGGATTAACGTTGTTGTGACACAAGAGATGATCGGCAAGCGCCTAGGAGATTTTGCAATAACGACCAAACGAGTCAAGCACAGCGCTCCTGGAGTCGGAGCAACGAGAGGAAGCAAGCACATACCATTGAAGTAAGCTGTGCAAGGTAGTGAGAAAATGAATGGGACGAATCTTATGGTTGAAAAAAAATTTGCAACAGCGAAAATTAAGGAAGCAAGAATATCTTTGAAGCAGAGTATGATATTGGTAAGACAAATAAAAGGAAAGAGATTGTCAGCAGCAAAAAGCTGGCTTGAAAATCTGGCAGCAGGAAAAACAACAATTGATGGAAGGGGAACAGGAAAAACTTTTCCGACAGCAGCAAAGAAATTTTTGGAAGCGATTCAGTCTCTAGAAGCAAACGCAAAAGTTAAGCAGATGAATATCGACAAGTTGTTTCTTGTAAAGGCTCATGCAAATGCAGGAGAAACTTTTTACAGACCGAAAAGTCGTTTCCGATTGCGAGGAAGAAAAGCAAAATCAACAAATCTGACATTAGTTGCAGCAGAACGTTGAGCTGAAGGGTGAATTCACGAATGGCAATAGAAAAAATGTTTGTCAAAGAAGGAATAAAGGAAGCTGAGATTGAGGAATATTTATCCAAACGTTTTGACAAGGCAGGTTACTCTCACACAGAAATTCAGCGCACTCCTCTTGGAACTCGTATTGTCGTTTATGTCTACAAGCCTGGGATTGTTGTTGGAAGAAGCGGAAGACGCATCTCAGAAATAACTGAAGAAATTCATAACAAGTTTGGTTTTGAAAATCCTCTCATCGATGTGAAGGAAGTTGAGAATCCGTTTCTTGATGCAAATATAGTAGCGAGCAGAATAGCTGGTGCGCTTGAGAGGGGAATAAACTTCAAGAAAGTTGCGAACTACTATCTCGACAAGGTTGTTGAAGCCGGGGCAATTGGAATCAGCATTCACATTGGCGGAAAGTTGATGGGTTCGGAGAGGAGTCGTTTCCAAAAATTTAAGAAAGGTTTTGTTGCTTATAGCGGAGACTATGCAGAGACTCTTGTCGACAAGGGTTATGCGCAAGCATCAATCAAACCTGGAATAGTAGGAATTCAAGTTCGCATTATGAAAGAAGCACCAAAAGAATTTGAGTTCAGAACGAAAGAAGAGAAGGAAACTCACGAAAAGGAAGCAAAAGAAATGGTTGAAGATATAAAGAAAGTATAAAGAAAGCTTCTGAAAAGATCTGAGAAAATTTAGTTTTTTATTTTTTACGACTGTCAGCGCCCCTTCTCGTAGGTCTGCTAAAGACAACCTCCGCTTCGCTGCGGTTTTCTTAAACTTTCCCTCTGCCATATGAACTTGGCGTGCGAGCAACGCACGCAAATCATAAAATCAGCATCAGGAAAATTTTGGCTTGACCATCACGCGAATCATACACATTGTTGACTAAAAAACATATTTTCTAAACTATATATTAAAATCAATAATCAGAAGCAAAACATCAAATATCGGCGCGGGCAGTCGCAGAAACACCGCATAGAAAAGTTTTTATATCTTGAATGGCTATTGAAAACAAGGAGAAAGGTTGATGGGTCTTAGAACATTTGTAAGGAACAACAGAAATTTACTTTTATTTGATGTAATTTACAGCGCCTCTGCCATATCCTCATTTTACTTCCAAAATGCATACATCTTTGCTGCGACAAGTTTTTCAACACCTTTGATATTATTAGCTAACTATACTGACGAGATGAGAATGGGAAAATTATGGCGATATTGAAAATAAAACAGATAAGGGAAATGAAGCCTGAAGAAATAGGCAAAAAGCTTTCAGAGCTGAAGCTGGAACTGCTGAAAGAACACGGTAGCGTGAAGATGGGAAGGCCGATAAAAAATCCTGGAAAGATTCGCCAGCTGAGAAGAACAATTGCTCGTCTCGAGACAATAAAACATGAAAGAGGATGAAAAAGTAGTGCGTAAAAATCAAAATAAAAAATTAAATGAGAAAGACAAAAATAAAATGAAAGGCTTTAGTGCAAAACCTGAATTGATTTTTTTCATTATCGTTCTCATCGTGATCATTCTTCTATTGTTCGGAAGCGGCTTGCTTCAAGGGTTGTTTAAGTAATGACTGTCAAGGCTGTTTGCAAGAAATGCGGAAATCCGCTTACGATGGGTAACTGCTCGACATGCGGTCTGCCAGAGGATTTGTGCGCATGCGCTGTCCTCGAGCGTGAAGGGCAGAAAATAAGGATTTATATAGAAACTAGGAAGTTCAACAAGCCGATAACAATTGTGGAAGGAATAACTGAAAATGCGAAAAAAATTGCTAGCCAGCTGAAGTCAAAGCTCGCGACTGGCGGGACATACAAGCACGGAAGAATTGAGCTCCTTGGAGATCATAGAAACCGCATCATCCAGATTCTAATCAAGCTTGGTTATGATGAAAGTCAGATTGAAATGAGCTAATTTTAATTTTTTTATAAATGATGAAGTTCTATTTCTCTATATGTCAATTACACCGCATAACTTGGTAAGGCATGAACTGATTGGTTTAGCAGTAAGGATCGCAGAAAGCACTGACAAGACGCAGAAAGGTTTGAGAGGTCGGGTCGTCGACGAAACGTACAACACGCTGAAAATTGAGACGAAAGGCAGAAAAGAGAAGGCTGTAGTAAAGCAAAATAACGTTTTTATATTTACTCTTCCAAACAAAGTTAAAGTTCAGGTTGATGGCAAGCTTCTTGTCAGCAGACCAGAAGATAGGATTAAAAAGAAGTTTCCGAAATGGTGAAAAAATTGATATACAGAAGTGAATTTGAGAAAAATCTAGCGACAGCAGAATTGCTGACAAGAAGAGACACATTAACGTATTTAATTAATTTCTTGCAGACAGCCGACCAAGAACGAGATTATGAAGAATTTGCAAGAATGGGTAAATCTGTTATCGAACTTCCTAAAGAAATGAAAAATGAAAGCGCAAGGCACATTACATTTTTCATCTATGGTTATGTTAGGACTGAATTAGATAGATATGAAACTTTTGATTTTCCAATTGACAAGGAACTTGCAGTCAAATTAAAAACATTACTAAATGAACAAGTTGACCCGCTACCAGAAGTAGAAATGGTGCCGCCAGAAATTTTAGAAATAATTAAACCTATAATTAAAATAAATTATCAATTTAAAGCACGAAGAATTAGTAACTGTTAAATGAAATGGTGTCGGCAAAATGGCAAGAAAAAAGAAAGGCGAAGAGAAGGTTAGAAATATAGGCATAGACGTGAAGCCACCTCATGCTTACTGTGAGGACGAGTTATGTCCTTTTCACGGCACACTTCCCGTTCGTGGAAAGGTAATCGAGGGAAAAGTTGTTTCATCAAAGGCTCAGAAGACTGCGATAATCGAGAAGCAATACTTCCATTTCATTCCTAAGTTCGAGCGTTATGAGAGAAGACACAGCCGCATAGCAGCGTACAATCCTGAATGTATTGCTGCGAGGGAAGGAGATGTTGTGAAAATTGCTGAATGTAGACCGCTTAGCAAGACAAAGCATTTCGTAGTTGTTGAAGTGATGCAGAGAGCTGGAGAGAAGTAAGGTTTTGATTATGATTGGTGATTTTCAATATAAAGTGCTTGAAGTTCTTGTTTCACATGGTAAAAGAGTTAGGCAGGGAGTTGTTGTTTCGGAATTGGTTGATGAAAATCATGACTATACGTCAGTTTACATATCCGTATCTGATGCAGTAAAATATCTTGCGCAAAAAAGATACGTCAGGATAACAAAACAAGGAGCAAAAAAGTTTCTTAATGTAACAAATGAAGGAAAAGAACTGTATATTTATTCGAGAATGAAGGCAAAGGAAGGAATTCAGAAACCGAAAAGCACACAAGAATTGGTACAACATAATGAAATTGTAAGAGAGATGTGGTGAATATGAAAGCAGTTAGGGCAAACATAACAAAGGCAATTCCAACTGGAACTTTTCTGACATGCGCAGACAACACTGGGGCGAAGATCGTGCAAGTCATTTCTATTTTCGGATATCATGGAGTTAGAAGGAGAATGCCAGCTGGTGGGGTTGGAGATATGATAAAGATTACTGTTAAGGAAGGAGACGTGAAGCTAAGAAAGACATTAAGCAACGCTGTCATCATCAGGCAGAGGGCAGAATACAGACGACGCGACGGGTTGAGAGTTTCTTTTGAGGACAATGCATGCGTGCTTGTTGATGATACAGGAAGTCCAAAGGGAACGGAAATTAAAGGGCCAGTTGCAAAGGAAGCTGTAGAAAGATTTAGTGCTTTAGGAAAAATTTCAAGCATAGTGGTGTAGTGGTGCAAATGGCAGGAGAGCAAAACACAATTCGTGTTGGCGCGGCAGCAATAATCGAGGATAAGGAAGGAAGAATACTTATGGGAAAGAGGAACGTTTTTCCGAAAGGAATGTGGGTTTTTCCCGGAGGAGGAATAAATTTTGGAGAGACAGCTGAAGACGCTGTAATCCGAGAGATTAAAGAAGAAACTAATCTTAGTATTTCAGATCCAAAATTTTTAACAGTTTATGAAATGATTGTTCCTCAAAATAATGTTCATAGAGTGATTTTTTATTTTAAGGTGAAAACAAAAGATACAAAGAAAATAAAACCTTCAGCCGACATAGAAGAGCTGAAATGGCTAAAACTTGACGAAATCAGGAAGTTAGAAAATATTGGTCATGCTACCATTCCAGTCTTGAAAATTACAGGATATCTGAAGTGAGGTAAGAAAAATGGAAATAAGATCATCGCAAACAAGAAAACAGAGAAAATTTTTATTCACAGCACCACTTCACTTACGAAGAAAAATAATTTCCGCTCACTTATCGAAAGAATTGAAGCAAAAATTCAAAATAAGAAGTTTCCCACTAAGAAAAGGTGATGAAGTAGAGATTATGAGAGGAAAAAATAAAAAGCAAAAAGGAAAAATTTCGAGAATCGATACAAAGAATTATCAAGTTTTCATAGAAGGAATAAAGAGAAAGAGAACTGCAGGAACGGAGACGCAGATTCCTTTTCATCCGTCAAATTTGCGAATTATAAATCTTGATCTCACTGACAAGAAGAGGGTTAAAGCTTTTGAGAGAAGAGCGAAAATAAAAATTTCCGTTCAGCCAAAAAAAGAAGAGCCAAAGAAGGAAGAATCGAAGAAAGAGGAAGTAAAGAAAGAAGAAATTAAAGAAGTTAAGAAGGAAGCAGAAAAGATTGAGGAAAAGAAAAAGATGGAAGAAATGGTGAAATCGAGAGAGAAATGGAGAGGCAAGTGATAATTATGGCGAGATTGAAAAGATTGGTGACACCTAAGTTTTGGAGAATTTCCAAGAAGGCAACAAAATGGGCTGTCTCTCCACGTCCCGGTCCTCATAAGAAGATGCATAGCATTCCACTCCAAGTTGTATTGCGAGACATTTTGCATCTTGTAGAAACAGGAAAGGAAGCTCAGACAGCATTGAAACAGAGGCAGGTTCTCGTCGACGGGCGCGTCGTAAAGGACCATGCTTTTCCACTTGGATTGATGGATGTTCTGGCAATGCCAAAAATCAAGAAATTTTACAGGACGATTGTTGACAAAGACGGATTAAGACTTTTAGAGATAGAAGAGAAAGAGGCAAACAAAAAGTTGTGCAGGATAAACAACAAGACAACTATAGCAAGAGGAAAGTTTCAGCTGAATCTTCACGATGGAAGAAACATAATTGTTGAAAAATCTGGGGAGTACAAAACTGGAGACTCGGTTTTGATTGAAGTTCCGCAGCAGAAAATTGTCGAGCACATTCCGCTTGAAAAAGAAAGCATGATTTTAGTTTTCGAAGGAAAAAGTATTGGTGAGTTAGGAAAAGTAAAAGAGCTTGTTGTGACAAAAAGCAAAGAGCCGAACAAGATTGTTTTCGAGAGTGAGGGAAAAGAAAGCGAGACTATTGTTGATCACGTGATGGTTGTAGGAAAAACAAAACCTGTAATTTCTTTAACGAGTTGATGAATGAATTGATGAGTGAATTAAAGAATGAGTTGATGAAAAATGGCAGAAACAAATCCAATGAAAGAAATTCGCATAGAGAAAGTTACTCTTAACATTGGATGTGGGGATGACGCCCAAAAAATTGAGAGAGCGAAGAAACTTTTGCAGATGTTGACAGACAAAAAACCAGTTGAGACGCTGTCGAAGAAAAGGAGCACGTTCAAAGTTGTAAAAGGAAAGCCAATTGGAGCAATGGTGACGCTGAGAAGGCAGGACGCGGCGGAATTTTTGAAGAGAGTACTTGAATCCGTGGAAAATAAAATAAAATTCAGTCAGTTTGACAAGGATGGGAACTTAAATTTCGGCATCAAAGAGTACATTGACATTCCTGGCGTGCGTTATTCGCATGACATAGGTATGATGGGTCTTGATATTGCTGTTACTCTTGAAAGAAAAGGGTTTAGGGTAAAGAGAAGAAGAATTCGACAAGCTAAAATAGGTACAAAGCATAAATTAAATAAAGAGGAAGCAATTGAGTGGCTTAAGAAAACTTTTAAGGTCGATGTAATTGAGTGAAAAAAACCAACAAATGGAAAATGTAGAAAAAGATGAAGAATTTGATCAGCATTATACATTCGATCCTAGAATAAGTTCTCACACAACTCATCAACATGAGGAAGATATGGAAGTTATGGATGCTACTGCAAAGCTAGGAGGCGTTATTCTGAGGAAGGCAGAGCTTCACGACTTCGAGGATACTTACATAAAAGTTTTCAAGAAAATTGCTGAGATCCAGGTCTTCGGGACGGAAGATATTCTGGAAATTCTCGGAGAAATTGGCGGCTAGTTGCTAAAAAAAGCTTTTTAAATGTCTGCTTCTAATGTTTGTAATGTTTGTATCGGATTTCGCTAATGTGTTGCTAATGTGAAGGTGAAAAAATGGTGACAGGAAAAAAATTTGGAAAAGGGCAAATTAAATGCAGGAAATGCGGAAGGCATGACGGAGTCATTCGCAAGTATGGTCTTTATTACTGTCGCCAGTGCTTCAGGGAAGATGCGAAGAACGTAGGTTTCAAGAAATATCACTAGTGATGTTTCTATTTATCACCAAAATTAATCTAATATTATGGCATTTGCTTTCTCTCTTGAATGGATTCCTCTTCTAGCAGCTTTCGGCGGAACAGCTATTGCCGCTGCTTGGGATTTGAAGACGACTGAGGTTCCTGACGAAATTTTTTACACGATGTTCGCTATCGGTCTTGGATATTATTTGTATCAATCCTATCTTATTGGAAGTCTGACACCACTTTTCAATCCTATGCTCTTCGGAGGAATAATGTTCGTTATCGGTTACACAATGTACAAGTTCGGACAGTGGGGAGGAGCTGACGCGTTTCTGCTGACGGCAGTCGGTTTTCTTCTGCCAGCCGCGCCAGTCTCTCTCGGTTTCATTCCTCAAACATTCTTTCCATTTCCATTCAGCTATCTCATCAACGTCTTTCTCGTCGGAACTCCCTACATGCTCATCTACGCAGCAATAATTGCATCACGCAACCGCAAAGTTCAGCAATCTTTCCGAAAAGACATGAAAGCTTCTGCAAAAACTTATTTTCTCTTCACAGCTTTGCTCTTCGCTTTCTTCTTCGGTTTCAGCTATTATCTGAGCCAGCAGCTTTCTCTTCAGATAAATCTTGTTGATCTTGTTCGCAATTCAGCCTTTCCAGCAATCGGAACTCTAGCTCTGTTTGTCATTTTCAAATTCAGTCAAAGTGTCGAGAATTCAGCATTCAAGAAAAAAATTTCTGTGAGCAAATTGAAAGTTGGTGATGTTCTTTTGGACAGTAAGGAGTTCGTTGGCATTTCAGCTCGTAAAGTAGCTGCGATAAAGAAAAGTGGCAAAAAGTTTGTGATTATCAAAGAAGGGGTTCGTTTCGCTCCTGCATTTCCTCTTGCTTTGTTGTTCACTCTATTTTACGGAGATGCAATATTTTTCATTTTAAAATACTTGCTAGTTTCATTTTAAAAATTATTTTTTCTTTTCCAATCTTTCCATTCCATTCATTAGCGGTTGAAGAACTTTCGGAATGAGAACGCTTCCGTCCTTCTGCTGGAACTGTTCAAGAATTGCCATCATCGTCCTGCTTGTCGCCAGCGCGGTGTTGTTGAGAGTGTGGACGAAAGCAACAGGAGGTTTGCCTGGACCTTCCCTGAATTTCACATTCAGCCTTCTTGCCTGATAATCAGTGCAATTTGTCGCCGATCCGACCTCCCTGAATTTCCCGTCGGCCATCCAAATTTCTGTGTCGTACGACTTGTTTTTCAAAATGCTCAAGTCCCCGCTACACAGCTCGACGACTCGGTAATGCAGTCCGAGCTCTTGATAAAGCTCTTCGGCATTCTTCTGTATCTCTTCAAGCATCTTCTTCGATTGATCTGGCAAACAAAAGACAAACTGCTCGATCTTATTGAACTGATGCATTCTGAACAAACCTTTAGTGTACTTTCCATGAGTGCCCACTTCTTTTCTGAAGCAAGGGCTGACTCCTGCAAACTTCAAAGGCAAATCTTTCTTGTCTAAAACTTCATCCATAAACATCGCTCCGATAGCATGCTCGGCTGTCGCGATAAGATACAAATCCTCATTCTCAATCTTGTACATCACAGTTTCAAAATCAGCAAGGTCAACAACTCCTTCGTACGCCTTTCTCTTTATCATAAACGGCGGTTCCACAACAACAAAACCTTTTTTCTTCAAGAAGTTCAGAGCGAATTGTTGGATTGCCAGATCGAGTAGCACAATATCCTTCTCGAAATAAAAGAAGCCATGGCCAGCGGCTTTCGCAGCCCTCTCCTCGTCAATCATTCCAAGCCCATGTAGAATTTCCAGATGATTCTTCGGCTGAAAGCTGAACTTAGGCAGCTTTCCCAATCTCTTTATCTCGACATTCTCGTTCTCGTCCTTGCCGATTGGAACCGAATCGTCAATAATGTTTGGAATTTTCAAAAGCAGTAGCCTGTTATTTTCCTCCAGAACTTTCGTCTCATCCTCGATTTCTTTTATCTTTTGTGGAATCTTCTCTGCTTCTTTCAGCAGCTTGCTTGCGTCCTTCTTTTCTTTTTTCAGCTTGGCAATTTCCAGGCTTATCTTGTTTCTCTCCGCTCTTAGTTCGTTAACCTTTACGACTAGCTCTCTCCATTTCTTGTCAGACTTGATCAATTCGTCAAGGTACTCAACATATTCCGGATGCTTCCTTTTCTCAATGTTCTTCCTGACGAAGTCTGGATTCTCTCTAATCAGTTTTATGTCTAGCATTCATACACCGTTTCCTTCTTTGTAGAATTTGAAATTTTCATATATTAAAGTCTGGTTAAAAGGAAGTAAAAGAATAAGTAAATTCAATTTTTGGATTGGCGGAAGATCACATTAATCCCCTTCATAATTTCCTTCACTAATTTCCTTTCAATTAATTAAAAACATAAGTTTAAATATATTTTATGGCTCTCAAGCTGAAACGAACGCTGAGTCTTTTTGAAGCGACTTTCTACGGTGTCGGCATCATAGTCGGTGCGGGAATCTACGCCCTGCTCGGCGAGGCCACAAACGTCGCAGGAAACGCCGTTTGGATCTCTTTTCTGATAGGAGCAGCGATAAGCGCATTCACCGGGCTGAGCTATGCTGAGCTTTCGGCCATGTATCCCAAGGCAGCCGCAGAGTATGTCTATATCAAGAAGGCGTATGCGAGCAAATTCCTCGCATTCATGATAGGCTGGCTGATAATTTTCACTGGAGTCGTTTCGGTCGCGACAGTGGCGCTCGGATTCTCAGGATATTTCGCCAGCATAGTGAAAAATTTCTATCCGATGTCAATTCCCGACAACACCTTCACAATTTCGGCAGCAACAATTCTGATAATCGCTCTTTCCTACATCAGCTTCCTCGGGATAAAGGAGTCGTCCCGAGTGAACATAGTGACGACTGGAATTGAAATTGCAGGACTTGTGATAATAATCCTTCTTGGACTAGGAAGCTATGGAAGCGTGAATTATTTTGAGATGCCACATGGTTTCAGCGGAGTTTTGGTGGCTTCAACTCTCGTATTTTTTGCATATATTGGATTCGAAGATATTGCAAACATTTCTGAGGAGACAAAAAATCCGAAGAAGGTCTTGCCGAGGGCTTTGATGTTCGCCATCGTAATAACGGCGATACTTTACCTTTTGACGTCAATCTCTGCCATCAGCCTAGTTAACTGGCAAGAACTTGGAAAGTCTACAAACCCCCTTGCGTTAGTAGCTTCGAAAAAACTAGGGAGCGGTGCATACTTCCTCCTTTCTTTCATTGCCCTTTTCGCGACCAGCAGCACGGTCTTGATTATTTTGATTGTTGTTGCTAGAATGATGTATGGGATGGCTGATCATCACGCCCTGCCTCACAAGCTAGCCTCAATTCATCATAAAAGGCGAACTCCTTGGATAGCTTCATTGGTTGTTATGTCTCTTTCGATAATTTTCGTTCTAGGCGGGAAGATAGAAACTGTCGCCAGCATTACAAGCCTCGGTGCATTCATAACTTTTATCACAGTCAATCTTTCATTGATATGGCTGAGATTCACTCATCCAAAAATTCCCAGGCCTTTTAAGGTTCCATTGAACATAGGAAGGTTTCCCATATTGCCTTTCCTTGGTTCGATTTTTTCCGTATTTATGATTTTCCAATTTGAGTGGAATATAGTAATTGTTGGAATCGCAATTCTTATTGTGGGTGCCGCCGTCTATTATTTAAGAAAGAACAAAATAATTCCGATCAAAGAGATTAACGAGTAACATTATGCAATGATAGTTCCTAAAGAAGTTATGATAAAAATTCCTATAAAATTGAAAATGAACGAATACCGAATAAATCTATGCGTTTTGATTTTTGACATTCCAAAAATTGCTGCCCCAAGCTCGTCCGGCAGAGGGGATGCTATTATGAACCCCGCAATGATTGGAACAAACTTCGCTATGAATCCATTCGGTTTAATTCTTAAGCTAAATTTTTTCCCTAGAATTTCTTTAGATGTCAGTTCAAGTTCGTTGACCAACCTATCCTTGACGAAACGAAAAATAAGATAATCGCTTAACATTGAGCCAGATGCCGCAATGAGAGATAAGAACAATGGATTTTTCAGGCTTTCCCCCAAAACAAGAAGGGTTGCTGTCGCAGGTGCAGCCGTGAGGCCGTAGGCAAACAGCAGTCCGGCAAAAAACGCCCAAGGTATCCGAAGTTTCCGGCACTCTCTATCATGCCAATGAATGCAGGAGTTTTCACCAAGTAGTATGCTATGAATATGCTTAAAACAAGAAGAATTATGTTATGATGCTTCCATTCAAATTTTTTTGCTTCATTGACAATTTTTTTAAGTCTCATTTCTATCAATAGTACACAATTGAATTTTAACGAGTAATTTTCGTTTCTTTCACAACTTGATAAAGTTCTTTTGCTTTTTTGTTCTTCTCGAAATGTTCTCTCACAGGCTTAATGATTTTATCAAGAGTAATTGCAACAGCTGCTTTCAGATCGACAGGATGCAGATTTCCTTCAGCATACATTCTCTCCAACCCCTCGTAAGAATAAACTGTAATATCGCCTCCGAATTTTGCTGGTCTTTCAAATTTGATGTTCTTCACTTTTCTAAATATAATATATTTGCAAATTTCTAAAATCGGATTTCCTTCAACAATTTTTGGTGGACAAAAAGATTCGCGGATTTTTTCTTTTATTTCTGTTGCTGAATCGTGGACTGAAATGTAGCTCTTCGGAATTGATTTTGCCATCTTGCTTGCAATTTCTGTATCTAAATTTTTGTTTTGCTCGAATCCTCCCATCTTCAGCGGTCCCTGCAATCCTATCAGCAGATGATGACTTGCGATTATCGGTTTCCAGAATCCAAGTTTCGGTCCAACTTCCCGACTCAGAACGTACGCCTTTCGCTGGTCTATTCCAAGCTGGCAAATCTGAACTTTCAAGAAAAACGGATCCGTTGCTTGCATTGCCGGATACAACAACTGGGCGGAGTACTGCATCTCTCCCTCTTTCCTTCCCATGATAGTTCCCGCACGTTTCATTCTGTCAACAGTAGTTGCTTTCATAACTTCAATGACCGTCTTCCAATATTCCGGATCTTTTGCAAACTCGCTCGCCCACACAACTTCCACTTTCTTCGTGTCAACTCCAGCCTCGCGCCAAACTTCTACAAGATATTCTCCGACTTGCTGAATTTTTCTCAAGTCTCCTCCCATCTTGTTATTTATCCAGGCATGCCAGTCTGCTATGAAGAGTTTGAACTTTATTCCTGCATCAAGGAAATCTTTCAGCTTTATCGCGCGCATGATGCCAGAGCCTAAATGTGCAATTGTGGCTGAATTTTATCAGTTTCCACTTGGCTCAAAACCATCATAAGCAGTAGGATGAGGATTTGTCTGCAACAATTCTCTTAATTCTTCCTCTGTAACAATTTCTTCCATCGGTGGTTTTTTGATTATTTCTAATTTTGTTCCTATATCCATAGATGTTTGTGCGTATTTGTAAAACTTAAATTTTCATAATTATTAAATGATAAATATATATGGTTCTAAGCCGTAAAATAAATAATGCAATGTGAGTTGAAAGGAAATAGAATTTGGATTCCAAGGCAATTTCAGAAATTTCTGCAAAACAGTTTTTGCGAATTTATGATTAGTCAAAATGATATTTCTGTAAAATTTGTTTCAAAATTAAATAAAGATTGTCGTCTAGTAATTCCAAAAAACTTTGCAACAAAATTTAAGGATGGAAAAATTAAACTTGGCTTTAAATTGATCAGGAATGTTCGTAGGCCAAAATCGTTTAAGAAGCATTCGAAATTAGATATTTTAGCTTTTATTCCAGTGAAGACACTTAGCGGATTTGAGGTTTTAGCTTTCCAAAACGGTAATCAAATTTTTGCATGGTATTTTGCGTCAAAAGGCAGACCGAATGAGATTCTTTTAAATAGAAGACTCGATTATGACTTTGCACGCCTTTTGGGTTACTACAGATCCGAAGGCGGTAAACCACGTATATCAATAAGAAGAGGAAGAGAATTTTCTTTTACAAACAAATCTGTTAAACTTGTTCTTGATTTTCTTAATTTATTCAAAAAACTTACCTCTAGTGATTTCCTCAAAGCTTCTATTAGACATAACCCCAAGATAGATAAACAGGCAATTGAAGAATTGAGAAAAGTCTTAATCCAAAACGGTCTAAAATCTGATAATATTAAGGATAGTCAAGCTGAAAGAATAAGAGAATTCGTAATAAAATTATATGTCACAAATTCTTTATTATCTGAAATCATAGATAATGCCGAAAATATATTGCGAAATTATTTGAACAAAAATTTTGATAAGAATTTAACATTGGAATATTTACGTGGCGTTTTATCCGGTGATGGTTCTTTTTACAGTTATCGTGATAAAAAAGGATCTTTGCATTCTAGATTGTTAATTTTTGAGTCGAATGAAAGAGCAATTGAGGATGTATCCGTATTATTGAAGAGGTTAGGTATTGAAGGTAAAGTAAAACCGGCGAAATCTAAGATGTTTATTTTCGATAGAAGTTTAAATTGGAATAAATTGCTAATTTTAATTTCTTTAAATCTTTTTCATCTTGATAAAGAACAACTTTGTGAAACTATTAAAAAACATAAAAGATTCAAATCCATGAAATACCTTTCTCAAATCTCAAAAAATTTTACAATTTCTGAATTGATTCCAATAATCCCTTATCCTTCCAATTGGTTGGATAAAAGAATGAAAGAAGGCATTGTTGAAATTACAAAAAATAAGGAAATGCATTTATCCTATAAGTTAACAAATGAAGGAGAAAGGATTGCTACTATTTTAAAATCCTTGTAATTATCTTCACTTACTATTTCTTCCATCGGCGGAGCTTTTATCAACGCCATCTTTCTTTCCAAGTCCATACTTCTCTTCCCTACTTAATTAATTTGAAATTATTTAGTTAAAAAGTTAGAAAAAAGAAAGAAAAGTTAAAAAATCAAAAATCTCTTCCCATTATTCTTGTTCTAAGATTACGTTCATTACCAGATGCATCATCAATCTTAGGACTTGACATTGCAGCATCCTTGAATGGTGCAGCCATTCTGTATTGTGGTTCTACTATAGCAACGAATTTTTCATAGTCCTTCAAATCAGAGATCCATAGAGCAACGTTATTTTTCTCTCCCATTAGTCTGTAACCATATTCTGGAATACCTGCGTTTACCATTAATGCTTTTAACCTTACACTATCGAACTGACTTGCTGGGAAACGAGCAGCGAGTTGATACGTTCTTCCATCTACTTCCATTTGATTTACACCCCACAGATTTAATGTAATTTGTAATTTTCTTTTTAAGATAGATAAAGATTTAAAGCTTTTAGACGAGAATAAACAAGTTTAATAATTGGTGTTGAGTGAGTGATACAACTTAGCTTTCATGGCGCAATGATGTCCGTAGGAAGTTCTGCAGTGATGATCGATACGGGCGTGGAGAAAATAATGATGGATTATGGAACAAAAATACGAATGGAACCGCCTCAGTTTCCTATTCCGATAAAGAACAACGGCAAGCCTGATGTTGTTCTGCTGACGCATGCACATCTCGACCATAGCGGAGGACTTCCAATATTCGAGGCGAACGGCAGCAAGGTTCCGATTTTTTCTCTTCCTGTAACAAAGCCTCTTGTCGAAACTCTCCTGTACGACTCTGTGAAAATTTCTGCCGAAGAAGGGACGAAGCTTCCTTTCAAAGATGGAAATGTCGATGACACAATAAAAAATTTTGTCCCGATTGATTTTGGCGAGCCACACAAGTTGAGAAAAGCAACTTTCACTTACTTCGACGCTGGTCACATTCCGGGAAGCGCAATGGCTTTTGTAGAGACGATGGGCAAAAAGATCCTTTATACAGGAGATTTCAATACAATCGATACGCGACTTGTGAAAAAATATGACAAAAAAATTCCTGAAGCAGATGTTTTGATAACAGAAAGCACGTATGCTCAGAGAGATCATCCAGATAGAGAAGATCAAGAAAAACAACTCGTCCAAATCGTCAGAGAGACTATTGCGAATGATGGAATAGCATTGATTTCAGGATTTGCAATTGGTCGCTTGCAAGAAATTCTTCTCGTTTTGGAAAAGCATGGGATTGATTACCCTCTTTACATGGATGGAATGGCGAAGAAAACAACTACCATAATAAATCGAAACAAAAATATGCTGAGAGATTCTGACAAGCTTGACAAAGCGCTGCAAAAAGTAACGTATGTCGGCAATGACAAAATGCGAAAAAAAATTATCAAGCAGTCTTGCGCAATACTGACGACAAGTGGAATGCTGACAGGAGGAGCGATTGTTTTTTACTTGAAACGATTGTATGACGATAAAAAATCTTCTCTGCTTCTGACCGGCTATCAGCTACCTGACACACCTGGAAAGACGCTTCTAGAAACTGGACGTTATGTTTCGAAAGATATTAATCTAGAGCTGAAAATGTTTGTCAAGCGCCTGGACTTTTCTGCTCACGTTGGCCGCGAAGGACTGTTCGATTTCATCAAAAAGCAAAATCCGGAGAAAATTTTCTGCATTCACGGAGACAACACTGAAGACTTTGCTAATGAGTTGAAGACTGAAAAAGGATACGACGCTTTCGCTCCTGTCGCGAACAACAGATTTTTCAATGTTTGATTTTTACGAGGACGACGACAGCAGCAGTGACGATGCTTGGGAATGATAAAGACAACCTGCGGTTTTCTTGAAACTTTCCCTTGGCAAAGCATGGAGGCTTGCGAGCAGCGCAAGCAGATTACAAACAGCAAAAAAATTTTGGCTTTGCCAGAAAGCGAATCATACACATTGTTGGTTAGAAAATATATTTTCAAAACTATATATTAAAATCAATAATCACAATTCAAACAACAAACACTCACGCCTGCGTAATCGTCTTTAAACTTCGCAAAAATTTTTACTTTCCTTCCATGTATTTCTTTTCCCATTCTTTGAAATATTCTTCATCAAATTTTATTTCGTCTTTCTTTTGTTTCTCAGGAAGCTTGTATTTAGGCCGCAGCCTGAAACCGATGAAAATTCCAGCAAACAATCCAGCTAAATGTCCTATGTTTGCAATCGAACTAGGATAAAAAACCCCACCCAAGTCAAGAGCTGCCCACAAAATAACAGCAACTATCATTGGAATCGGTATGCCAAACGCCAGAACGACCATCTTTGGTCTTATTACGGCAAGAATTCCCATTATTCCAAAAATCGCTCCAGACGCTCCTATGACAGAAGGATAGAAGAACAGACTGACAATTCCAGAAAAAATTCCTGCTGTGAAAAAAATCAGCAAGAAATTTTTTGATCCAACTACTTTTTCAAGTATGAAGCCGAACAAAACTAGAGAGAAAAGATTTGACAAGACGTGATTTGCATTGCCATGAATGAAAATGTACGTGACTAAAGACCAAGGCTGCTGGAAAATTTTCGATGAGTCAAGCACAAACAAATCGACATAGTCAGGAAAAACATTTTGCAACATGAAAACAAGCGCTATAATAACGGCAATTTTTGCTACATACCAATGGAATTTTTCCTTTTCTTCAATGCTTTGCATAAAACTTATGTTAGATTTAATAAAATAAGAAAGTAATAAAATAAGAGACTAAAAAAATCAATTTTTAAAAGGCTTTCTCGAAATTTAAGCTCTTAGATTTGTTCTGTAGCCAACGACACGTCTTCCTACAGGTCTTGTGTCAGGCCAGACCGAATCAAGGCCATTTTCTTTTAAGCATGCCTTCACTGTAGCCTTAATTGTTGGCAAGTTCACTTCGTAAAGCCTGTTTCTGTTTTCGACTATCGTATCTGCTCCATATGCCATTTTTATCACTATTTCATAGTAACAATATTCCTAGTATATAAAGACTTCGATACTATGCAGTAGTAAAAAATCGACATCTTTAAATATCCTTCACTACCACATAGTAACATAAAGTGAAAAGAAATGACACTTGAATCAGAACTGGAACTTTGCGCTTACCACTACAAGAAATGGAAGCAGAAAGCGCTTGAGGCTAAGGACCTACCAGAGGGCAAAAAGGCGCTAGAGAGAGCTTTCTTTTGGCTTGAGCTTCACTCAGCTTTTATCGCTCTTAACGCAGTTGAGCAGCTACAAGGAAAGGATCCAAAGGTAAGAAACAAACTTCTGATTGCGAAGACAACTCTAAGCAAGAAACTTGCTGATTATGCTAATGAGGTTTTGAATGAATTGAAATTGTGAGGAAAGAAAGTGTCAGAATACGTATTGGATAAATTTGAAATAACGCTTTATCTTCAAGATAATATACAACCAACGATAGAACTACCAGAAATCTTACAACACAAAGTCCAGAAAGCTTTCAAGGAACGATATGGAGTTAACATAGGTGTTTTTGGAACAACTCTTGATGATGATACTATCTATGTCGGACTGCCAGAAGAACAGAGAATCATAGTATGGAATGGATATGCTGCTTTTGATCCTGCCGATGCCAAACAGTTTGGATTTTTAAGAAAGTTCAGTGAAAGAGAAAGAATGGCTGCAAAATTACAGGATACTTTGATGGAGTCATTGAGAGATTATTACATTGATTCTGAAGTTAGTTCTTAAATCAGTAAATCAGTTCAACTTTATTCATTTGCAAAACAAATTTTTATTTAATGCCAAAAATCAAGCGCAAGAAAGCTAAGAGACGAAAAATTTCTGCCAGACGCACTTCTGCAAAAAAAATAAAGAAGAAAATTGTTTTTATTGTTGTCGATGGAATGGCTGATCTGCCTGTCGGAAGCAAAACTCCTCTTTCTGCTGCGAGAAAGCCGAACATGGATTGGCTTGCGAAGAATGGAGTTTGCGGAGAGATTCTAATTATGGAAAAATCTTTCTGGGACAAGTTCATCGTGGCAGGCAGCCATCTGTGCAACATAGGCTTGCTCGGATACAATTTGAAAAATTCGTACGTTCAACGAGGTCCTCTTGAGGCTGTAGGTGCAGACATTCCTTATCAAGAGGGGCATTTAGCTCTCCGCTGCAACTTCTCGACGGTTGACAAGAATCTTGTTGTTTTGGACAGACGAGCAGGTCGCAACTATGCCGGCCTTGACGAGCTCGCAAAATACATCAACGCTCATGTCGACATAGGAGCATCATTTCTTTTCAAGCGCACGTTCGAGCATCGAGCTGTCCTGATAATTAAAGAAAAGCTGAGCGACAAAATATCGGCAAACGATCCGTATTTCGAAGGAAAGCATGTTGGAAGCGTTCAGGCTATCAACCCAGATGCAACCCGTTCTGCTGCATTAGTCCAAGATTTTGTCGACAAAGCGAGAAATGTCATCGAATATCATCCCATCAACGAGCAGCGCATCCATTCCGGTGTGCGTCCTGCAAATTACATCATATTCCGTCAGGCAGGAAACAGACTTCCTCCTCTTCGCGGTCTTTTTGCACGTCGTCATAATGTCAAAGCAGTCGTGATTGCAGAAAACGGAGTCATGAAAGCCACATGCATGCTTGCCGGTTTTGACAGCATAACCGTTCCTGAAGCTAAGCCCGAAGCGACTCTCAAGTTCATTTTCGAAAACATCGATGACGCGCTTTCCGATTATGGCTTCATTTACGCACATATCAAGGGAGTGGACGAATACTCTCATGACGGAAACTTTTTCGGCAAGCAGCAGGCAATCGAGAGTCTTGATGATTTTCTTGATGAGTTCAGGAAGTTTGACGGTATTTTGATCATTACTTGCGACCATATAACTTCAACTGTCAACCGCAGGCACGAATGGGGGCCAGTTCCTGTTCTCGTTTTTGGAAAAGGAAAGGACAAAGTCAGCAAGTTCGACGAGTTCTCAGTCAAGAAAGGAAAATTAAAGCTTATGACACCAAGTAAATTCTGGAAGTATGTCTTCGGAAAATAAAAATTTTCTTGCCCTTGGAAACATCGACAAGGCGATAAACAAGACAAAATTCGGAGAAGAAGTAACGTTTGGAGGAGGAACTTATTCTGCTGTCACTGCAAGAAGACTAGGCTATCAAGCTGCTGTTTTGACGAAAGGAAATGAAGAACTGATGCAATGGATTTCAAATTTGGAAAAAATGAAAATAAAAGTTTTTCTTGAAAAAGACAAATCAACGCTATCAGTAATAAATGACTATTCTTCAGGAAAATGGATGCAGAAACTTCTGACAAGCACAGAAAAAATAAATTTTGACCTAAGTGAAAAATTTGATGTCATTCATATGAATCCACTTTTCAAGGAAGTGGATGTTGAGCTGATTGAAAAAGCTAGGAAAAATTGCAAACTTTTGTCTCTGGACGCTCAAGGACTCATTCGAGACGAAAAAAATGGAATTGTTTACGGAAAATTTCTGGAAAATAGGGAAGATTGGTTCAAACATATCGATGTTCTGCATGTCGGAGAAGCCGAAAAAAAGTTTGTCTCAAAGGAAACAGATCCGGAAAGTATTTGCAGAGATCTTCAATCAATGGGATCGAAAATAGTTCTGCTGACTTTGGGAGCGAAAGGTTCGTTTGTTCTGGGAAAAGAATTCCACAAGATTCCTGCGTTCAAAGTCAGAGAAATCGATCCGACAGGTGCAGGCGACGTCTACTCGACAAGCTTCGACATAAAATATTTTGAGACCGAAAATGAGAGGGAGTCCGGATTTTTTGCTTCAGTTGCTGCTTCTTTTTGCGTCGAAGATTTCGGTTACAAAAACGTTCAGACAAGAAAAAGAGTTGAAGAAAGATTCAAGAGACTGATGAAGGAAGCGAAATAAAATATGGTTGAAGTCTGGTTTTTGTACGTCATCTCTGCAGTATTGATTTGGGGAATTAATTCGATTGTTGACAAAGTTATGCTGACGAAATATCTAAACTCTTTCTCGTATCTTCTACTGTTCATACCAGCATCAGTGATACTTCTTATCGGCACTTTGCTCTTCGTTCCTATAAATTTCAACCCGACTCCTTTTTATTTTGCTTTCTTTGGAGGCGCAATTGCAGTAATCGGTTATTATCTATACGCAATTGTGATGAAAAAAGAGGAAGCTTCGCGTGTTGCAGCTTTGACATCATTGTATCCGGCATTTGTCGCAGTCCTTGCAGCGTTCATAGTCAACGAATTATTTTCACTCCAGACATATGTCGGAATAGCAATCATGATTCTCGGGGCAGTATTGATTTCTTACAAGAGAGTGTCTCTGAAAAAGATGATTCCCCTGACAATAATTTTGATAATAATTGGAACGAACTTTGCCTACGCTTTTGAGCAGACTATTTCTAAATTTAGTCTAGAATTTTACACCTTATGGCAATTTTTTGCAATTTATACAGCGGGAAGAATTTTCATGGTGTTGCCATCCATGGCAGTTCCCAGCTTCTGCAAAAATTTTGTCAGAGAGTTAAAAAGTTTGAATAGGAATATCTATATTCTCCTAGCATTTTCCTCGACTTTCTGGCTTCTCGGGGTGATATTTTTCTTTTACGCCGCCTCACTAGGTCCGATAACTCTGGTTTCCACAATCAGCATAACATCCCCGTTCGTAACCCTTCTAGCTGTGTTGGTTATCAGCAAATTCTGGCCGAAAATCCTGAAAGAAGAGATTGACAGGAAGACTGTCTCATTGAAACTTGTTGCAATTGTTTTAATATTTCTAGGAACTTATTTGATTGTAGTTTAAACTAACCATAAAAATAATCGCTTTTGAAAATGGCCATTTCAATCAAAATTCTTTTCAATGATTCTACATCCCACGTGCCGCTCATATCTAGCAGTCTGCCTCTTGAAAAATATTGCGCCTTCCATTTTTCTGGTGCAAGCTTGACAACGACGATTTTTTCGTTTCCTCTTTGATACGATCTTGAGTTCGATTTCACTTCCATGAGTTTCCAATTTCCATATTTAGTCATACCATCGTCAACTACATTCCAAGGCATAAGGGGTAGCCCAAACTTCATTCTTTTTGTCCTTTTTTGATTTTTCTTCATGATTCATATTGCAACATTTTTGATATTTATAGATTTCCAACCATCAGCAGTGGTAAAGTGTCAAGAAATTAACTAATTTTATTAACAAAAATTCAATATACATTTAATGCGAGTAAGAAGTTTGAACATACGTGAGATTCTTGCGGTCAACGCGCAGAAGACGCTGGAAGTCGGCATAGAGACCACGAAAGTGAAGGCTCGAGCGTCAGTTCCGATTGGTACTTCGACTGGAAAGTATGAGGCAAAATATTTGCCGACTGAGGATGCGAGAAGAAAGTTCATGCTCATCCGACGTCACTTCGCTTCTGAACCTCTAGAATCTCAGAAAGATGTCGACGATCTCATCCACATCATCGACAAGACTTCTGATTTTCATGAAATAGGCGCAAATCTCGCTTTGGCAATTTCTTCTGCCTGTCTCAAGGCGTTCGCTGCAGAGGAAAACATGGAAGTTTGGGAATATCTTGCAAACGTCCACAAGATCAAGCCGGAGCCGCCGAAGCCAGTCTCTGTTGTCTGCGGTGGATGGAATGGAATTTCCGACATTCAAGAGTTCTTACTTTTGCCTGTTCATCAAGAAAGTTTTTCCGAAATTGCTTATCGCATTGCCGACGCGTATCGCGAGTTCGGGCATGTTCTGAACAAGGAGGATCCGACATTCGAGTGGGCGGAGAATCTCGAGAGCGGCTGGGTGACAAATCTGAGGACTGAGGAGATTTTGCATTTCCTGAGCAAGATTGCTGACAAGAACTTGCTGAAGATAGGGCTTGACGTTGCCGCAAGCCAGCTGTGGAAAGGAAACAATTACGTCTATCCTAACAACAATCTCATACTCTCTCCTTTGCAGCAGAAAAATTTCGTTGAAGACCTCATGCGTCACTTCCCTTCGATACACTACATTGAAGATCCTTTTCAGCAAGAAGATTTTGTCACTTTCAGCGTTTTGACGAAAGAGTTTAATCAAAAATTAATTGTAGGGGACGATCTTTATGCAACTCAAGTTGGTCGTCTCAAGCATGGAGTGAGCTTTCAAGCAACCAATTCTGTCATCATCAAACCAAACCAAGTCGGAACGATAACTGACACCATAAATTTTGTGAAGCTTGCAAAAGAAAATCATTTGAAGACAATTTTTTCTCATCGAAGCGGAGAGACAGAAGATACGTTGATTTGTCATCTTGCCGTCGGTCTTGCTTCTGACTACATCAAGCTTGGAATTGCAGGCGAGCGCATAAGCAAAGTAAATGAAATGATAAGAATAGAAGATATGATGAAGCAAAGATAAAGAATTAATGAAAGTTATGGCCGAAAATAAAAAAGAATTGATAACAATCGATGGATCAATTGGATATGGTCAAGTTCTTCGCTCGGCAGTTTCTCTTTCTGCTCTTACTCTCAAGCCAATTCGCGTGACAAACATACGAGTGGGACGCGAAAGACCGGGACTGATGCCACAACATCTCTCTGGAGTGAAGACTATTGCAGAGTTTTGCAACGCCGAGTTGAGAGGTGCGCAGTACGGGTCGATGGAAATCGATTTTCTGCCACGCGAGCTGAATGTTATTGACAGAAGGATTGACATAGGGACTGCAGGAAGCATCGGACTTCTGCTACAAACGCTGCTGCCCCTTCTCGTTTTTGCAAAAAAACCTACGACGCTGGAAATTTCTGGAGGAACTGCAGGACTTGGAGCGCCGAACGTCGAATACATCAAACACGTTACGCTGCCACTGCTGACGAAATTTGGACTTGAGATGCCTGAGTTCGAAGTAGTGAGGCAGGGATTTTATCCGCGCGGTGGAGGATTGGTTAGATTAAAAGTAAATCCTGTAAAAACTTTAGGCTACGCGAATATCTTGAGGCAAGGAACAATAAAAATCGTGAAAGGAATTTCCATAGCAGGAAGTTTGCCAGAGACTGTCGCTGTGAGGCAGGCAAACGCGGCGAAAGAGTATTTGCTGCAAAATGGAGTTCAGTCTGTAGTTGACATAAATGCGGAAACTGCTGAAACTCTTTCTCAAGGGACTTCCATCACACTCTTCGAGCAGACAGATGAGAGCATTTTAGGGAGTGACGCGATAGGAAGACGCGGTGTGAGGGCAGAAGAGATTGGAAAAGAGGCAGCAGAGAGCTTGTTGAAGAGTATGAAGTCGGAAGCAGCTCTCGACAAGTGGATGACAGATCAAATTATTCCTTTTATCGCTCTGGCAAGCGGAAAATCTGCCATAACTGTCGAAGAAATTACAGATCACTGCAGAACTAACATGTTTGTTTGCGAAAAAATTCTTGGAGTAAAGTTTGAAATTGAAAAAAATCAAATTTCTTGTGATGGAATTGGATTTTCTCTGAAATAATTTTAAAAAATTTTTAAAAAACAATTTTTGGGAAAGAAAAAATAATTTTCTAAATTTTTTTCTGAAAATATTTTTTCAAAATATATTTTAAAAATTCGATAATTATTTAAGTAAAGCGTGTACATTAAATTATTATTAAAAAAATAGAGCTCATCGATCAAAATGGTTTACAGTTCAGACTTAAGAATTCAATCAATTCAAGAAGAGTCATTTGGCAAAGACCCAGACAATAGCGACATCGGTCCTTTCTTTTGGTATTATTCCAGTGACTGGGATGTTACGGATACAAATGAAAACTTTTCTGCTGGAACAAGGAAAAATCCATATGAAATTTCGCCAGATTTCATCAAACAGTCTAAGGAATTGTCGGTATATGGATACAGGTTTAACGTTTATGTCACGCATTTCGTTGAAAAAACACCTTCTGAGAAAAAGAACGCAGAAAATCAAACGAGAAATTATATTTCCTAAATTTTTCAACTCAGAACTTCCAAAACCTTTCCTTTGATTAAAGCCTCTCCGCCAGTCGGAAGCGCCAATTCTTCTCCGCATTTCATGCATTTCACGACAGTAGCTGTCTTGTTGTAGACGACCTGGTCGTTCTTGCATTTCTTGCAAAGAACTCGCAGAAAACGACTTTTAGGCATCGTTACCAAATTGTCTTTCTTTCTCATTTTCTCACTCTTTCTTTTTCTTTCTCTCAACTCTGCTTCTTTACTGCTTCTTTACAACTTTTTCACAAACTCCAGCTTCTTGGCGCGAAAACCCCTTCCTTTCATATGAACCTTTCCACAGTTCTTGCACTTGAACCTGAGATCAACTCGTCTTGACGATTTTTCTCTCTTTCCTGGGTTTTCTTTCGGAAAACTTCCATATCCCAGCATCTTTCTTTTGAAAATTCTTTGTCCGTGTGTCATCGCCCCTCTCGGTCTCTTCTTGGAAAACTCTACTTCATGAAGCTGATGGGACTTGCAGTAAGGACAGTAGATGCGAACAACTTTTGGATATTTCATTTACTCGACACCTTTTCTTTACTTTTCTTTACTTTTCATTACTTAACTTCTAATTTTTGGTTGATATATTTAAATGCTTTTTTGCTACGCGACAACGACTGTCCGCGCCTCTGCTTTTAGGAATAATAAAGACAACCTGCGGTTTTCTTGAAACTTTCCCTTTGCGGAAATTAAATTCAGAACTAATCCTTGCTAACTTTAAACTCTTCAACAATTCCTCTCTCAAGCAGCACTTTCATGTTTTCGTCAGGAACTTTTGCTATGTCACCTTTCTTGAATGGGCCGTACAGTCGCATGTCAGATCCGACAAAAGAAGATACGTCTTCCTTGAAAACAATCAAGCTTGCCATGTCCTTCGCCATTTTCGCAGAAATGCCAGCAGTTGTCGTCAGCGCTGGCGTCGTAGAAAGAATTGCTGCAGTCTCTTTCGTTTTTTCCCCAGGTTTTATCTCTTCTTTAATTTCTGGTTCTTTTAAAATATTTTTCAAAATGTCATTTCGTCTCGTCTTGATAAAACTTAAAATTCCTTCGTAGAAAGCTTGCTCTTCCTCAATCATATTTTCAGGGGGGATGCCAGTTCTTGCAGAATTTATTGCAGTGTTAATTATTTTTCTTTCTCTTCTGTTAAAAATATCCTCGATTAACATCTCAATGCTTTTTATCTCCAGTGCCATTCTTTTGTCTTCTTTTGTCTCAGCAAGATTTTTCTTTTGCGTTACGTACGCTGCGACGTTTGAATAAAAGTTTTCTGGCAGACGAGTTAGCTTTGGCTGCCTTTGTTCTTCTCTTTGTATTCTTCGGATCAAGTCGAAAGTTATTGTCTCTTCAGCCAACACAACCACCTATAGCTCTAATAGCTGATTAATATAGAGGAAGAGAAAAGGTAAATCCTTTAATTTTTACTAAGTCCTGAATCCTTTTCTTCCTTTGATTTTTCCTCTTCTCATTTCTTTCTGACGTTCTTGCTTCATCATCCGAAATGGATAATTTACAGGATTTTTTATTCCCATATCAAGCAATTCTTTGGCCTCGCTTCCCACTCCCATAGCTTCGTAAAACAAAAGATTATCGCAGTTCGGCGGCAAGAGCATCCTGTCTTGACGAAAGTGCCATCTCAGCTGCCCGCGGACGTACGCTGTTCTCAGCGGAGGAATATTTTTTTCATTCCACTCTTCAATTCTTTTCTCGATTCTGTCATTGTCCCATCCCATGTTTCGCATGAATGTTACCAGCACAAAGACTGCTCTCTTCCTTCCATCGCTCAACCCCCTCTCAAGAATCAGCTTGATGCATTTCGGGAAATATTCCTCTGGAATGACTCTCAGCCTTTTCGCTTGGAAAGCCTTTGGCAACTCTTCCTTTACTTCAATTATATGTTTGCTCGCCCAGTCCATTGCCTCAACGACAAGAGCTTCTGCATCTCTCATATGAGTTATGGGAACAAGAAACTTTTCCTCGACTTTGATTTTTTCCGGCGTCGCCTGCTCTTTCTCGAACTTTTCGATTTGCGTTGCTTTTATCGGCAGGCTGACGAGGCCGCTGCTTTCGTGAAGGCTATACGGAAGCCTGAAGAGGTGACGAGAACCAAAAATATCCATGCTGATTATTTTGAAAGGCTCGATTCCTTGCTCGCTGCTGATTTGCTGAAGAGGCTTCTGGAGACGCTGAGAAATTTCCTGCGGAGTCGCCCATCCCATCAGCTCGTCTCTCAAGTTGTCCTTCACATACCATTTCAGAAACTCGATAATCTTTTGCAATATGTCTGGATACTGCTCCGAAGTCTGCATCATGTTTATTTTCTGAGGAAGAGACTCGAAAGGAACTCCGATGTGAAACGAGCTGCCGCCGGTGAATTTTATTGCGTATGACTGTACGCCGTGATCGCGCAATGCCTCGATGATTTGTTTTGTAGCAATTTTTGCAACCTCAAAATCATCAACATCTATGTCAATGAAAACATCCCATGCGTATCTCAGCTTGTCCAAGTCTGGCTTTGTCATTCCGACATCGAGCTTCATCGGCTGATGCCAGCGCTCGAGAGAGCCGTGAAAAGCGATCGCTCCTTCCGCAACTTGCTGAACGATGTCCTGAGGATATTGTATTACGTCTGGACGTTTTCCGAATCGGTTATCGCGAAAAACAGAAACGACCTCACGATCTTTAGCCACTTCAGCTATTGCTTTAAGGATTGATTCTCTGCTGTAGTAGTTCCAAATAGACTGAAAGTTTATCATTTTTATCAGCTTTCATGAGAAGTAAAAACCAAAAAACTTCTCGTAATAATCATGGAAAAGAAAATATAAATTTACAACTCTCTTCAGTGCTAAAACTATTTATAATACATTTTCATAAAAGTTGACTTGATATTTATGCAAAAAATAAATTTATGGGATTTATCAGATGAAAAAATCAAAATTAAGATTAACAAAGAAATAAGGAATAATCTCCTTTCTGAAGCATTAAAAATTTTTAATTCTGACAAAAAAATTGCGACTTATTTTGGCATATCTACTGAAAGATTTCATATGTTAAAAATTGGTAAAAGTTCAATTCCTTTGACTTTTATTATAAAAATAATAGACAAGTTGTCACAAAAAAATAAGTTGCTTTATCGAAATATGATTGAATCAAATCTTAATGAAATAAAATTTGGAAAAAGTTCTAAATCCAAACCAATTCAAAATCCTAAATTTCCTATAAAATTTTCGATAAAACTGGCTAGAGTTGCAGGACACATAATCGGAGACGGTGGAATGCGAAGAAAATCTACAGATGTGACTGTTTATTATGCTAACAACAATTGGCAACTTGTAAATCAATTTGAAAATGACATTTTAGATATTTTTGGCAAAATAAATTTTAAGGAATATAAGCATCTTAATGCAAAAATTGTGATTTTACCAAGTATTGTTGGTTTTATTTTGACCCAATTTTTAGGTGAGCAGCAAAACCAAACTAAGCACGTCCCAGGAATCATTTTTAACTTAGATAAAGAAATTCAAGCAGTATTTTTACGTTCACTATATGATGATGAAGGAAGTGTGTCTATAGAGAGCAATTGTATTTTGTTCAAAATGACTTCGAAAAAAACTGTTGAAGATTGTCAAAAACTTTTAAGGAATTTTTCTATCAAACCAGGAGAAATAAAATTCAAAGATGGTACAAATACTAACGAAAAGAGAATTTATTACTTTTATCTTTCCGGAAGACCTGATTTAGAAAAATTTACAAAATATATTGGTTTTGAACATTCCCATAAATTAAGAAAACTAGACAAATTATTGTCTAACTATAAAAAAGAAGGATTTAAACAAGGTGAAACAAGAGAACGAATTTTTAGTCAAATTCAAACTAATGATGGCATAACAGTAAAAGAATTGTCTAAAAAACTAAGAATTCCACCATCTGCCATACGCATGCATACTAGAAAAATGAAAAATAGAGGTTTAATAAAAGCTATAAAACCACAATATGAAGAAATTTTCTTTAAATAACTAAGCATGAGAAGCGCTAAAACCCAAGAAGCTCCTCAAAGAATTAATGACTGAACAAGAATTTATAATACTAGGACTCGTTCTCGCTGTAGAAATGTTCATCTCCCACAGGCTGAAATTCGCCGCCATGGAAGTCATCGATTTTCGGAGAGTCGTTGACAGCTGAAAGAGGAATGGAATCCTTTACTGACTTTTCCATTTCTACTGAATTCTCGCCGTACGGCCAAGTTTTTTCAACGACTTTCTTTGTTCTTGGCTCCACAGAAACAAAATGAACGTAGTCCTTTTTATTTGAAAATAGCCACATGCGATAACTTCCATCCACGCTATGGTGTACACTCATCGAATATCCTCGAAAACCATCACCTGTTAACTTCAAGGCGGCATCGACTAGTGTAATCAAAGGATCTTCAATGCCCTTCACATAATATTCGGTTGAGCTACTATCCAATACTGTGGTCATACAATCACTTTTAAAATGAAAGATTAACTATTTAAAGTAATTCGGTTTCAAAAATTTCAATAATCAGTCAGCAATTTCTGGCTTCTCAGAAGCAATGGACTTGCAGGAATTTTCAACTTGTCACGAATAGCTTTGGCAAACTCTCTCTCAAAACCATGAACAGTAAAAACTTTTTTCGGTTCGACAGTTTCAACGTAAGTAAGAAGCTGGTTGAAGTCGCAGTGATCGCTCAGCGGGAAGGCAGTGACACCTTTCGAAAAGTTGCGTGAGAGAGCCCATCCCGTCAGCACTGCGTTCTTGCTCCCGTTCAGCTCGTTCCGGTAAGCCATCTGAGAAATCAAATGCATTGGCAAAACGCTGACGTCAGCTCCATCTTGAATAAATTTAAGCCTGACTCCAAAATTGTTGTAAATTTCAGAATATTTTGCAATGCTTTCATTAACGCTCGGCACGATTCCGTTTTCGTTCAGCAGCTTTATTGCTTCCTGCGCCTTGCCGAGAGGATAGCCTCCGAGATTCACAGCTTGCTTTTTCTTATGCTCATTGACAAATTTCATGACGTCTTTTCTCACCGCATCGATGTGAGGAAGTTGATAAGAAGGATGTCCGAACGTAGCTTCTGTTATCAGAATATCTGCATGTTCTATTTCAATCGGCTTGCTGCTAAGTCCTGGCCAGAGCTTGATATCGCCAGTGTAAAGAATCGTTGTTTCGTCTGCTTCGATGAAGACCTGTGACGAGCCAAGAATGTGGCCGCTGCTAATCAGTTTGGCGCGAAAGTTGTCGAATTTCTGCCATCTTCCATGCTGAATTTTTTTACCATCGAAATCAGGATTTCTCAGTTTTACAAGCTCATAAGTCTCTGGCGAGCAGTAAGGTTTCTTCACAATTGCCTGAGGCATGTGGTCGGCGTGAGCGTGCGTGGTGAAAGAGATGAAGTCCGAAACTTTCGGATCGAGAAGAATTTGCTCCTTGCCGAGCTTCACTGCTATGCCATTGCCCACAGAGAACTGAATGTCCATGAATGTTTTTTGTTTTGAAGAATAAAAATGCATTTGTGTTGTCGAAAAGTTGTTTTTCTAAATCTTCTTTAACAATTCTATCTTGAAAACTTTTCCACATTTACTGCACTTGAACTCAGGGCGCTCGAACTTCTTCTTGCGCTTGCCTGCCTGCTCCATCTTCAGAGAAATTATCTCGTAATTCTTGCAGTTGTCGCACTCGTATTCGACTTCAGCATCTTTTCCAGGAAGCTTTCCGACAACGATATTCTCACGACGAGTGAAAAATTCAAAATTAGTTGGCTTCAATCCTTCTCCAAGCCATTTCTTGATTAATTTGCTGTCCATGTCATTCCTCACTCTTTCTTTTCAACATTCTTTCATAATTTCTTAACTTGTTTATAAATAATTTTCGTACATATTTTTTCTCTTCTTCCTCAAGCAGGAACGGAGCAATGCTAGTCAGCCTCATTTGCATGGTGCCAAATTTTCGAGTGCGCTTGAAGAGTGTGCAACCGTATGTGCCGAGCTCTAGAGAATAATTGCATGTATCCTCAGTATCCGTGTCAGGAATTGAGACTTTTGTTCTTTCCCGTGTACCTCCTATGAGATAAATTTTGTCACAGGTGTCTTCCTTGCCGTATCTCGAAATCAGTCTCTTCCATATTTCAGAAACAGGTTCGAAAAAAGGTTCTTTCTTCATAACGAATTTAATGGTGGTAAAAATTTAAAAATCCTATAGCGGTCTTTTCTTCGGCCTGAGAGCCCGAGATCCGCACCTACGACATTTCACAACTCCGGCCTTAACCTTCGCAGGATCAGTCCTTATCTTCGCTTTGCAGACTCTGCATACGAAAACTCGCTGATACAATCTCGCCATTGCTTCTGGAAAAGTTTTCTTCACCATTTTTACACCGACACTTCATTAACTATTTCTATAACTTTTGAATGACTTTTAATAATCTCTGTTTTGTTGTTTATTTTTGTTGTTTATATAAGATTTAATATTTTCTAGTCAAGATTTTAATGACGCTTGGGGTTAGAGGCAACGAGGAATATTCTCGCAGAAATTGCCCTGCATGTTGCAAATTTTGCAAAACTAATCTGCCTGCATAATTAAGGCGCGCTATTCTTTTTTCATCTATTATTTCCTTGATAAGCGAAGAATAATATTCGCAACCGCCATCTGCCTGAACCGAGCGCGTGCCGCAATAATTTTTTCTACCACAATTTCTGCAAAATTCAGGAAACATGCTATCTGGACTATAATGAGCTGGCTTTGTAAGGATTGTTCTAATAATAGTTCCGATATCAGTAGCTCTTTCTCGTTCTCTCTGCTTACTCATGCGAACCCCACACCCACTCTTAAAATTTTATAAGAAAAGTTTAAATACTCTTTATAACCACTTTTCTTCTTGTTTGGTATGGTCAAAAAATCAGAGAGGCAGATGAAAGGGGAGATACGAATACTCGGTTTCGATGATGGAGCTTTCGAGCCTCGCAGCGGCAAAAAAGTGCCTGTCATAGGCGTTGTTTTTCGCGGAGGCAAGGTTCTTGACGGTGCACTGCTGACTGAAGTAACGATAGACGGAGACGATGCGACTGATGCTATCGTAAAGCTTATAAACTCCTCGAGACATAAACAACAGTTAAAAGTAATTATGTTCGACGGAGTAACACTAGCTGGTTTTAACGTGGTCGATATTCAAAAAATTCACGAGCAGACGAACATTCCTGTCATCGTGATAAACAGAAAGCATCCTGACTTGAAGAAAGTGAGAAAAGCGCTGAATAATTTTGCGGATGGGGAAGAGAAGTGGGAAGCAATTTTGCATGCAGGAAAAATTAAAGACTGCTATGTGAGTGAAAAAGATTTCAAGAAAATTTATTACCAGAGTATCGGCCTGACAGATGAGCAGACAAGGCAAATTATTAAGCTTAGCTGTACAAGAGGATTTATTCCAGAGCCTCTTCGCGTTGCGCATCTACTTGCGACTGCGATTGTGAGAGGAGAAAGTTACGGTAGAGCGTAGTGAAGAAAAAAAGGAAAAAAAGGAAAAAAAGAAAAATGGAAAGAATGTGAAGAAAAATGGGAGTAAGGCAAAAATTTAACAAATTGACAGCAGGACCGTTTGGATATGTGGTTTATGCAGTGATGGGGATATTAATAGCTTTTATTTTGAATCAAGCTCTCGCTTACGCACTTGATACAAATCTTCCTGTTGTTGCAGTTATAAGCAGCAGCATGACGCATGATGATACAACTCCGGTTGTTTTTTACAAATGGTTGGAAGATAATCTCGGCTACAATAGAACGTATATAGACAGCTGGCCGATAAAAGATGGTTTTGTAATTGGTGACTTGCCTATAATCGAAGGAGCGAAAGATTACAATGTTGGTGATGTGATAGTTTATTCAGTTCCAGGACAGAAAGTTCCAATAATTCATAGAATAATTAGAATAAATTCAGACGGAAGCTACACAACGAAAGGAGATCACAATCCAAACTTGCTGCCATTCGAGGGAGCAGTCAGAAAAGAACAAATACACGGAAAGGTAATCTTTATAATTCCAAAACTCGGATATTTTAAGGTTGTGTTAACGAAGTTTGTCGGTACAGTAGGAACTTAAAGGCTCGTTCTGTGGAGTTTTTCAGTGTCAGTTTTGCAAAGTGTAAGGACGTTTTAATTAGAGAGAAAAATGAGAGAAAAATTGCGAAATGAAAAATTAAAAAGATGAAAAAGATTAAAAAGAATTGAAGCAAAAAAAACGGTGAGAAAAAAATGAAGTTTTGCGATAGATGCGGAAATTTGATGATTATTGAAAAAAGAAGGAAAAATTCTTTCTTTGTGTGCAGGAAATGCCACAAGACAATCAAGGTGAAAGGTGAGAAAGTTCTCATTAGCGAATCTGTTACCAATCACAAGCGCGGCATCGTCGTGATGGGGAAGGACGAGGGAATTGCTGAACTTCCGAAGACGCACATCATCTGTCCTAATTGTGAGAATAACGAGGCTTTCTGGTGGATGCAGCAGACTCGCGCGGCGGACGAGCCTCCAACTCTTTTCTATCGTTGCGCAAAATGTTCGTACTCATGGCGTTCTTATGGATAATTTTTACGACAATCAGCACTGCGACTCGTGGGTTTGCTGATAAAGACAACCTCCGCTTCGCTGCGGTTTTCTTGAAACTTTCCCTTTGCCAGAATAGAATTAGGCTTGCGAGCAGCGCACGCAGGTTACAAACAGCAAAAAAATTTTGGCTTTGCCAGAAAAGCGAATCATACACATTGTCGACTCGAAAATATATTTTTAAAAATATATATTTAAATCAACAATCACAATCATTACAAAAATTCACTGCCGCGTTGTCGTCCCATTCTTTAGAAAGAATTAGGAAAGAATTGGTTTCAAAATTCACAATTCTTATTCGATGTCTATCCAATGTAACTTAATTTTTCTTTTTGCTCTCCAGGCTTTTCTTCAGGAGGCTTCATCAGCTGTCCGAGAGCCTTGCGCTGGACGTCCTCTACTTTCTTTATGAACGCTTCCATTTCCTTTACTTTCTTCTCCAGCTTGCTTAGATCAATTTTTGTTCCTACAGCCTTTGTCAAGACTTTTAGAATTTCTTCTGCAGAATGCGGATCCGGGATTATTGGAAATCCAACTGTCTCTCCAAGCAGGCAAACTCCTTTTATTTTATAATAACGACCAAGACCAAGCAGAAGGCCAGAAGCTCCGACAATCGTCCCAACGCGTGAACCAGCATCGAAATCAATCCCCAGATTGCCATACTTCTTAATCAAATCTGGATCGCTAACAGCACCAATAACTTTCGGCACTTTTATCGGTTCACCAACGCTCAATCCGGCAAGAGTAAACTGCTCTTTCACCCCAAACTTAGCGACAAAGTCCAAAATTGTATTGACAATTTCGTAATGTCCTTCCGGATCAACACTCTGAGAGTCTCCGATTAAAATGATCAAGTCTCTTTCGTTCTTATTTTTCCCCTTGTAATAATAAAACTCGTTTTTCAGGACGTGGACGGCAGAAGACTGATGAAGAAGCACGAAAGGCATGAAATGAGAAGAGAAAAGTTCTGCAAACTTCTTCGCTTTCAACTCTTCAGCAAGATATCCAGCCGCAATCCTCCCGACGTTGCCGACTCCAGGCAGGCCTTCGATGAAAACCGGATTGTTCAGTCTCGGCTTCTCGAGTTCCACAATCTTCGTAGACATAATTACTTAAATAATTTTGTTTGACAGTTACTTAAAGATTTTTTTCTAGGAAAAACAAAACTCATGTTCAGCGGCATATTACATGCTTCGTGGGTTCAAATCTCACCTCCCGCACAACGGTTTCTCGTAGGTTCGATAAATAGGTTTACACCTGTAACAAAAATCCCCTAAATGTTAATGCTGATGTGTTGCCCATTGGGAGCAAGTTTTTTACATATGTAAATAATTTACAGCTGTAACTAAAATGGAATTTAAATCCTTTTCAAATCAATCAATCGTTATGGCATTGTTAGCTTTCGGGAAGTTCAAAAGATACAATAATCCTGGGGCGTTACTATACATTCCAGACAGAGTATACCGAGATGTGAGATTTCCTTTCAAAGAAGGAGAGCCAGTTAAAATAACTATTGAAAATGGGCGTGTCGTTGAAACAAGAGTTTCATTACAAGAATTAGAAGAAAATCCTGAAGGTCAGAGATTGCTTTCTCGTATTCAAAGAGAAAAAAATCGACAAACAGGAACTTACAAGCTCCACTTTGAATATTCGGTTTCAACTTAAAACAGCTAAATGTCGGAGATTTGAAAAACTGACCTGATGCCCGGTGGGAGCACTTAACTAATTAACTAGCATTAAACTTAAATATCAATTGATACCAAATAATATCATATGACTCAGCTTAATTTGCGCTTGCCTGATGAATTAAAGAAATTAGCTGAAAAATACGCACACAGGCATGGATATAAAAATTTGCAAGAATTAGCAAAAGATGCAATAAGGTTGAAGGTAATGGCAAAAGAATCAATAGAAACTGACATTACAAAAGGCGAAGATTTGTTTAAAGAACTGCCGGTTGAAACGAGAAAAATGTATGCGGAAATATCTAAAAAGGAATGGAAAAAATCATATAAAGAAATGAGGAAAAAAGGATGGTCAAGAGCGAAGTCCTTGATGCGAGCATCTTAGTTGAAAAGAAATTCGGCCTTACTACCATATTCAATGTAATTGAATATCCTCCCGCTTTTGAGAAATGTATAATTCTTTGGCCGAGAAAAATTGATTTCAGGCGTGCTTTAGATGTTGCAATTAAACTTAGAAAAATCGGCAAGACTGTGTCAGCAATAGATTTGTTGACAGCAAGTATTTGTATTAATAGAAATCTTATCCTCATTACTAAGGATAAAGATTACAAAAATGTAAAGATTGTTGAATCAAAATTTAAACTAAAATTAATAAAATAGATAATTGCAAGAACTTTTTTACACCTGTAAATAAATTCCCCTAAAATTTAATGTGTTACTGTTGCTCTTGACAAACCTTTAGCCAATTCAATCAACTTTTCTCTAGAAGGAGCATATGCAATCGTGCCATCTTCACTTAACTTCAATTCATCCAAAGGAAACGTTTTATTCGAAGTAACGTGAAAAATGGGAACAATCCATACTCTCTCTTTGCTGTTAAAGAAAGGTATTCCAGAAGCTACCAAATTCCCAACATATGTGAGTAAATAATCATCAGCTACATCTATAACCTCTTTTTCACTTATCATCATCAACACCTATCGCAAGCAGCCAATTCTTAGAAGCAGTCCACGCTTCTAGAAAAACCTCTAGCTTAACTTTCTTATCCTCTCCTCCATATTCTTTATCAGGATCATTAATAATTACGTCTTCATCAGTAATATTCTTTACTACAACCATGTGGCCATGTTTTCCAAGAACTTTTTGATAGACAGAGGCTTGGAGAACTACAATTGTGTACAACCCTTTAGAAGCAAAATGCCTCAAATCATCTAGAGTAGCAAGCTTGAGAAGTTTGTATTTTAGATTCAGCGCTCTGCATGCCTTCACCATGAATGGTATGGGAACTCCAATATCTGGATTGTACTCGACTAATGGTGACAATTGATATTCTTCCATCTTTATGCCTTCAGTTTCCAAAACCATTCTCAGGCAAGCCAGAGAACAAGAGAAAGGAGTCTGCTGCTTGTGGTAAGGCAGTTTTGACTTCATAGTATGAATATATTCTGCCAAATTTAAATTCAAAAAAGTTTTTACACCTGTAAATAAAATCTCCTAAAGTTTAATACTGACTAAACGCACGGTGGAAGCACTTTTTTTACAGCTGTAAACACACGGCACGCACTGCTATGGGATTCTGTGCGAGGGTAGTGCACAGAATGGCATAAGAATACACACCTCCCGCATTGAACTTTAGTTCAATGCCCAGAATTTTCTATTATTCTCCAAACTTCAGTTTTTGCTCTTTTACTAACTTCTAAAAATTCTTTTCCTTCAGGTGTGACAGAATATTCTCTTCTTCCTAATGGCCCAGAAATTTTTCCGAATTCCTGGTGTCCAGAAATATAGCCTTGATCTTCAAGATCATGGAGAGCTGGATAAAGTATACCACCACTTAATGTTACTCCAAAATTTTCACGAATTTTTCTTATTATTTCATAACCCCATATTGGCGCTGATCTGTCTATAACTGTAGTAATAATAATATCCAAATCTTTCTTTACATATTTTTCTAAAGCATTTTTTGGAGTAGGCATGAATAAATAACTGAATGAAAAATTTAAATAGATGTTTCACAATGTTTCATGAAACATTTGAGGGGTAGGCATTGAACTAATTTTTCATTGCTCACCTCCCGCATGATTCTAATAATTTTTCAAAGATTCTTCAGGGCTCTTCGATATTTTCCGTACTTATCTATCGGAGAGAACTGAGGAGGATGAGCGATGCTTGTCTCATTTCCGCACTTAGGGCAGATGCTTTTGAAAGAATAATTTCCGCAATTCTTGCAAATTCTCAACTTTCCTTTCATTCAATCTATTTCCTTCACCAATGCGTATAGAAATCCCTAACCCATCTGTGTGCCTTCAATTTATTGATTTCTTCTTGTGACAGTCTTCCATCTGATGCTTTGGCATTTTCTTCTGCATGCTTCGGATTTGTGCTGCCAGGAATTGTCGTGGTGACTGCGACATTATGCAGACAAAACTGGAGAGCTGCTTGCGCGAGCGTTCTGTTCGGTTTTTCTAGCCATCTTAATTTTTCTACCCTACTGACAACTTCCTTCAGCCTCTCAGGCGTAAAATAATCTTTTCTCCAATCCGCGAATTTTGTTTTCTCTGTGAATTTTCCTGTGAGAGAGCCCTCGTCAAAAGGAACACGTGCAATAACGCCGACTTTATTCTTTATGCAGACATCAAAAAGCTTGTCTTCAGGAGACTGGTCAAAAATATTGTAAATTGTCTGGATAGAATCAATCTTTCCGCTTGCGGCGATTTTCAAAGCCGAGTCAGGCGAATGGTCATTTATCGAAACTCCAAAAAATCTTGCAATCCCTTCCTTCCTCAATTCCTCAAACGCTTCCTGCCAGCTCTTTTCATTCACCCATTCGTCCCTCCAAGTGTGCAGCTGCAGCAAGTCGATAGTCCTTTCACCAAGATTTTCGTAACTCTTCATTGCATACTCGATGATGCGGTCTTTCGGAAAAGTATTCTGAATGTTGTTGTCAATTGCCGGCCAGTGCTCATCCTTCGGCGGCACTTTCGTCGCGACGACAATTCTCTTTTCAGGATATGCTTCTTCCGTTTCCTTCACAAACTTTCCGACAAGCCGTTCGCTGTGCCCTGCTCCATAATCGTAAGCAGTGTCGAAGAAGTTTATTCCGAATTTTGCTGCGTTCCTTAAAGCATCCATCGCTTGCTTGTCGTCGGATTTCCAGAAATTTCCCCCAATTTCCCAGCATCCAAACCCAACTTCAGAAATTTTCAAACCTGTTCTTCCTAGAATCCTGAATTTCATAATTATCAAATTATTAAAAATTATTTGATAAGCTTATAACTTGCTTCTCCTTCCGCCTCTTTCGCAGCCTTGACGGCAGCCTCAAGTTGTTCGACAATTTTCTTCTCTGTCGTTTTCGGATCCTTCCCAACGATTTCTATTCTATACTTCGGAGCGCTGATGTACTTTACTGTAGCTCCTGTCTTTTTCTCGAAATTTTCTAAAATTGATTTTATTTTTTCAATTCCATCTTTTGCATAACTTTTTATCTCTAGGTCAGCTTTAATCGTGAATATCTTTTCTTGAAATATTTTTCCACTGATTTTTGCAATTACATCAGCCCAATTCTCTGGAGTTCCATTCTTAATTAAAGCTTGTTTGTCGTTTCTCGCTTCCTCGAACGCAGAATAAATTGATTCAAACTTTTCTTGTAATAAATTGCCAACTTCCTCGTACGCCTGCTGCAGAGTCTTTCCTAATTCTTTCGCCGCCTGTTCCAGAAGTTTTTCACCTCTCTCTTCCTGTCTGTACGCATTGATTTTCTGTCTCTCATCATACTTGCTCACGCGCTTCAAGCTGAGATTTACAAAATTTTTCTGATAATCGACCTTCACAACTTTCGCAACAATAACTTTCCCAACCTTCACAAACTCACGGATATCATGCACCCACTTTCCGCTCACTTCACTGACATGAATCATTCCCTCAGAATCAGGATACTCAATCAGCTTGACATAAGCAGCAAAAGGAGTGACTCTTTCTATCTTAGCAATGACAAACTCTCCCCATTCCGGTAAACCTTTCTTCACAACCATTCTTTTTTCACACTCTGTTAAAACTAATTCAGCCTAGCAAATATAAAACTATGCAGCAAATTGAGAAAAAGTGCAGGGGGTGTGCTTGACCCTTAAGGGTCGTTTATCGGTTGTGTTTACAGCTGTAAAAAAAGCTTTTATCCTTCATCGTCATCAGACGTAAGAGCGTCTTCTATTAATTCTTCAACATCATCAAATGACATATCAGCAGTCAGAACATTTTTTAAAACAAAATTAAATCCTTCTTTCTTCTCAAGTTTTTGATTTTCCTTGTTTAAAATTTCTCTTTCAGCAAGCACAAGCAGTGCTCCCTCATGTGTTGGAATTGGGCCATAAAAAATAGGACTACCGTGGACAGCTGGTTCATGCTCATGTCTCGGACAATACGGGGCAATCTCAATGATTGATTCACCATAATTCACTCCGTCTCTTCCTTCAATCCTATGAAAGACTGACTTTAGTTTTAAAACAAGACCGCAGTTATTGTGAACAAATGATTTATCACCAATTGCTTTTACGTAAAGCCGTCCGCTTCCAAGGTTTTGCACATATTCTGTTAGGCAGGAAGGACATTTCGCACTTTTGAATTTGTAATCAATATCTTTTCCTTCTACCCAAGAAATAGTGGTTCCACAGCATGTTTCTGGAAGAAAATCATTTCTCATTTCTATATTTAAATATTCAAAGAATTTATCCTTTCAAAAGTTTTTACAACTGTAAATAATGCAGGGGGAGAGATTCGAACTCTCGAACGGACTAACCGACATGGTCCTAAGCTTGACAAGAAACTTAGGTAGTTTCTTCATGCCCCTTTGACCAGCCTTGGGTACCCCTGCTTTGCTTCATGCATGCGTCTTAAATAAATTGTTCTACTTATAAAAGTTTATTGATAGTTGATTAATGGTTGGTAGGAGTATGGCTTTTCCGACAGAAATCATCATTTTATTGCTAATTGCTCTTGCTATCGTTGCTTACGGTTATTTTTCCTCGATGAGAAACACGAAATTTACTGTCGTGAAGATCGGTGATGCGGCTGTGAATGCTGAGATTGCTGACAACTCTTTCAAGAAAATGCGCGGGTTGATGTTTCGCAAGTCGCTCGGAGAAATTGACGGAATGATCTTTCCTTTCGACAAAGAAGACTATTATGGCTTTTGGATGATGAATACAACAATTCCTCTGGATATGATTTGGATTAATTCCAGCAAGCAAGTCGTCTACATCCAGAAAAATGCACAGCCATGTATGATAACAAGTTGTCCTGTGTATAAAAATGACAAACCAGCCATGTATGTTTTAGAAGTGAATGCAGGATTTACTGACAAACATAACATAGAAGTTGGAACGAAAGCAGAATTTAATATCTAAATTTAAGATAGAATTTTTTAAAAAAAGAAAAAAATTTGAAGGAGTTTGAATTACTTCAAATCTATTTTAACTCCTCCAACTTTTTTAGCAACAAAGTTGTACACGTAGGAAACTATATACCCAGCTATAAATCCTGTTATTCCATAAAGTATTGGTAATGCGATGATTGCTGCTACACCTATCACTAATGGGAAGAGTGTTTCAAACCCCATGAAGAATCTTCCCATAAATCTGGTAGCTGTCGTACCGAGAATCAACAGAAATATTCCGACGAGCAATCCCCAGATAACTCCAAACAATCCAGCAACCTTTGCTACGGAACCAGGATCTATACTCTTAATCTCTTTCATACCTTATCTATCACCTAAAAGATTGTTTGTTTTTAGAACTTAAATGCAGTTTTTGGATAAATTTTTAAAATAAAATTTGCTCCCGCGGGGAATTTCAGGCAAAACCTTTTGAACCCCGGTGTCGAGCTCGAGAAGCTCGCATCCTTTCGGTCAATTGTTGACCGGACTAGACGACGGGAGCATGCTACAAAAAAGTAGTTAGTTTCAGTTTTTAAGCGTTTTGAATTTCAAATTTTTTATTTGTAGTTTGCATTATTTTGCACTTCGTAAGGTCCGAGATAGCGTTCGACATTCGTCACTTCGAAGAATTTCTCGAAGTCGAAGTCTCTAACTTTCTTGTACTGATCAGGAGTATTCAAAACAAACCAATTCTTTCCAAGCACGACGAAATCAAGAGCGCGCATCACTTTTACAACATGGTTTTGCATCATTTTCGAGCGCTCGAGATCAACTGGCATCTCACTTTCATTGATTTCGAGAAAATGTTTTACAAGTTCGGTGTCAAGATAAAAAATCCCTGTGTTAACAAGTTCATCTTGACCGAGCTTGAACTCAGGTTTTTCTATAAAACTGCTAACTTCATTTGACTTTGGATTGTATTTTATGCGACCGTACTGGCTGATTTCAATCGAAGATCCGACGACAGTTGCGTGATATCCTTTGTTAAGACCGCCGAACTGAAATTTTGCAAGCTCAATCGGATTTATTTTCAGAATATCATCAGAATTGAGAGAGAGAATTGGTTGTTTGTTTGAAACAATTCCTTGATTAATGTAATTTTTTATTACGCCTGCTCTTCCCATTCGCTTGTTTTGAGGTTCAACAAGAAAAACAAATTCGATGCCAGTATTCTTTCCAACTTCCTTGAAGTGTTCCATAATAGCTTCAGGCATGTACCAAAGCGTTAGAAAAATTTTCTTTGCTCCCGCCATCACGTAAGGCAAAAGGGTCCAGTCAATCATCGGTCTTTTCTTTTTGCCAACTTCTGTCATTGGCTTAGGAATTCTTCCCTGAGTGACAGGAAACCATCTCTCGCTGAGGCCTCCAGCATGTACAACAATCTGGGTGTTTAAGAAATAGTCTCTTGGACTGTTTATTATCGGCATATCAATCGCAAAAATTTTTGTCCTTCTGTTTCTTGCTAAATTAATTGTTAAATTAATTGCTAAAAACTTACTCTACGATTTTGTAAACAACATCATTTTCTCTAACTTTGTCGTTCACTTTCAGTCCTATCGATTGGCCTTTCTTTGCCGTCTGCACGTCCTCATGCTCGATCTGCATAGAGTCCACAGTCTGCGTTATGTTCGTCACCGGACCGCTTATCTCTATTTGGTCTCCAACAGACAGAGTGTCTTCCAAATCAACTACTGCGACTCCGATTTTGCCGTAATAGTGAGTAATCATTCCAACTTTCTTCTTTTCAGCTTCCTTCTTTTCAACTTCTCCATTCATGTCTCATCACTTAATTAAGCATTCATTTTTAGGCTTTTAAGCTTTTATGCTTTTTTAAGTTGGTGAAGTGGGCTCGGAGAGATTCGCATTTGAAGTAAACTAGGAGATATTTATTTACAGCTGTAAAAAATGTAGCAGCATCAATCCTTCTTATAAACTGTAGGACCTTTCTGATTTTGATATTTTCCATTGTATGTTTTCATAGGTTTTGAACTTAGTTTGAAAATATACAATTGCACAAATTCAATATTTGAATAAATTATTATTGACCTATTAGAATTATTTTTTTATTTCCAAGGTAATATTACCAGAAAAACCTGGATCAATATGGCCGTCAGAATTATGTGCTTGAATTCCTGCGCGTGCAATGTTTCCTTTAGTTTCGATAAATCCAAGAAAATCATCCGGCATTGAAACTTTTTCTAATGTTGAACCGAGAATAAATTCGCCTGGCTTCAGTTCATACCCCGACTTTTTTATCAAAAATTTATCAAAATCAAAACTACTATTATCCTTCAAGTCTCCTTTCTCATTTTTGTATTTGAGGATTATGTTGGAAAGGTGCAAATTCACATGTGCCCCATGTATATTCCTTGGCAATGGTTTGATGAGCAATTTTTTTCTCTTGATTAATTTAATGATATCTTTATCGCTCAACATAATGATTTCAGCTTTTGCTTTCCTATTTAAATTTATTTACAATTGTAGATAAAAAACTCTTGTTCCCAACCAAATTGACTTCAAAATAATTTTGGGCCCGGAGGGATTCGAACCCTCACAACAACGTTTCCTCCGAAGACCGAAGCGTTGTGGGCTATCCATTACCCGACGGGTCCAAGTTCTGCTGTTAAAGACTTGTTAAAGAATTGCTATTAAAAGAATTAGGAATTAAAACAAAATAATTTTAGTTCAAGCAATCTTTGAAAGAATAAGTCGCCGGATGTTTCGCGGATCTGTCTTTATTTTCGAGCGGTGCATTACTTCCATCACAAGCTTATCTATGCTGTTGCCTCTGCCTGCTTGTATCGCTAGCAGATCTGACGTGTTTTCCGCGACGACGTCATTCACAATTTCTTCAAGGTCATTTTTCCTTGCTGGCATGTCTATCAGCTCTTTTCAACATTTGACTATTGTAAGGCTAGATATAAAAGTTTCTATTCTATTCTGGTCTGGATCTGGCTATTCTGGCAAAACGACAACGTGGACATCAACTCTTTGTTTTGATAAAGACAACCTGCGGTTTTCTTGAAACTTTCCTCTTCCCAACTTCATCAATTTTATACTTCATCAATTTCATAATTCAGCAGGCCATGAGCTGGCTGTCAAGAGGCCTAGAGAAGGCGACAGGATTTTTGAGAGTCGTGTCGTTTTCGAGATAAGCTTCCCATGACACGTAGTAGTTCCCCTTGCTGTTGCAGTAGTAATTGATGTTCGCTGAGGCATTTCCAGGATTAGCCGTGTAGGCAATCGAATTGGCCGTGTTTCCAGAAGGGTCTGTTACGATGAAAACCGTTATGACGCTCTGGTTGAAAGTGTTGGAGAATGGAAGGCTGCAGTTGTAGCCGCCAGTCTTCGCGCTGCACTTGAAGTTCGATGCAGAGAAGGCTTGGACTTGCGGTGCTGGAGGTGTCGTCGTAGTCGTGGTTGTTGTCGAGGCAGCTGTAGTTGTTGTCGAGGTGGTTGTGGTTGTGGTCTGGCCTTCAGCATAAGAAACGATTAATAGTCCCATGAATGCAACAGCCAGAATCGCTGAAACGACGAGGACTTTTTTAATTTCCATGAGGATTGCCTCTAACCGCCCGACCATTTCTTCTTCAGCGCTTCGTACGCGTCTCCGACTTCGTTCTTATGTCCGGTGAATTTGTATCGGAGGAAGTAAAACACGACAACCCCAACAACTATAATAATCGCAATAATTCCGATGAGCGAGTAGCTTATGTTAGGTCCCGGACTTACGCACTTGCCGTTAATGCATGTGACGCTGGAATCGGCGCAGAACCTGTCGTTGTAGTTGGGATCGCTCACGCAGCATTCGTTCGGGCAATCGCTCTTCGTCGAAACACATGCGTTGTTCTGGCAAATCCAGTTGCTTGAGCAGAATTTAGATTGATATCCTGGCAAATTGACACAGCAGTCGTAAGGGCAAGGAGCAGGCGTCATCGTGGTAGTTTTTGAAGTTGTTGTCGTGAGCGTCGTTGTCGTAGTAGTGGCCTGAGTCAGATTGAGGATGTAGCATGACGAGACATTCCCGTCCGCACAGAGAATCTTCCCGTAAGTCGTCTGAGCTATCGGCACGAAGCCGAACGTCCCGTTGTCATATCCCACTTTCTTCTTCGCGATTCCGGAGCAGTCCGAAGTCGTGTAGAGGTTGAAATATCCTGTCGTGCAGTTCGTTGAGCAGAAGCAATAGCTTGTCGTGCAGGTCGAAGAGCAGTTGAGTGCAGGCACCGCCGAGGATGCGGTCATCGAGAAAATTAATGAAAACGAGAGCGCTACGAGTAATGTTATCACGTTTCGTGAAATTATTTTTTCGCTCAGCATGACATCAACTGCTTTTGGCCTGGCGAAGAAAATGCGACGGGGTTGGAAAATGAAGTGTCTGAGGATCTGTAAGCCTCCCAAGACATGTAATAATTGGCCGAATTCGTGCAGAAGTAATTCGTCTGCGCTATGCCGCTGCCAACAGGAACTGTATACGCTACTGACGAAATCGTATTGCCTGGAGAGTCCGAGACGATGAAAACTATCACAGCGCTCTCTCCGAGGTTGTTGTTGAAAACCATGCTGCAGTTGTAGCCTCCACTTCTTGGCACACACTGGAAGTTCGAGCCAGAAAAGCTTGCGCTAGGTGTCGTAGTAGTCGTTGTCGTCATGATAGTCGTAGTCGTGGTTGTTGGAACAGTAGTAGTCGTTGTGGTGGTTGTTGTTGCCGAAGGATTGTATCCGACCCAAGAGCAGCCATTCTGTAGAGAACATCCGCTTTGCGTATTGAATGTAGTGCAGTCTGAAGCAGTGCCTGCGCATGGTGTTGTCGAATAACTGCATCCTGTTGCTAATGCACAATTGGCATTGTCTGCACTCCATGAACTGCATGGTCTTTTGACGCATGTGTTGCCGCTCCACTGGCATCTGAAATCCGCACCGCAAGCACTTATGCTGAGGGGACCGCAATCGTAAGCAACTGTTCCGAAACATCCAGGATAAAGAGCTGCATCAGCAGGATTCCATTGACAAGCAATGGGACCGCCGCAAGGGCCACAAGTTGGGTGACAACAATTCGCATAAAAAGTGGTACCTTGACAAACGGATTGAGTAGTGGCTCGTGAACATAATGGCCCATAATTACCCTGTATACCTGGAATATATGGTACCACACAACTTGGAAGAACATAATTCGGATTGGGATTGAACCACGCGCAACCCTGCTGGCCCGTACAGCTGGCGCTTGTTGAAAAAGTATTAGTGTTGCTGCAGGGCGCGACTATGCCGATGCAGGGAGTTGCAGGCCACTGAATTTCTACATTTGTCTGACCAGGTGCTATTCCAGTTGGATTGTTTATATCGCTTGCAACAATGGTCGCAATTCCTGTCGTTGACAAGCTGTGGAAGTTGATAGTGCAAGAGCATGTGCTGTCTAGGTTGCAGTAAGGATAGCTGCTTGAAGCACTTCCTAGGTTGCCGTTGCTGAACCATCCAGCCACATTGCTGAAGAATTGGATTTTATGATTCTGGCAAGAAGATGAAGTGCCAGGTTCAGTAACAGTTATAGCCGATGATTCAGGAATATTGGCGTTTGTATTGACGTAAATGTAAATGGAGGCAGTATCAGTAGTGACAGTGAGAGTTGGGCAATCAACCCCCACAGTGCAAGGCAGAACACCGCCCAAAATTGGAATAGAAGATAAAATATTACCTGTGCCGGCAAGAAATTGTGAGGCTATGACAGCCACGACAAAGGCAGCTATGAGTATTGACAGAACAGCAGGAAGATTCCCATATTTCATATATTTTATTTGGTTTATATGATTTAAATTATTCCAAGTATCTAATCTTATAAGAAGCTCAGAGATGAATACGCAAATCATAAGAATTTTGTTCTACAACACGATTCTTGCTGGTCTAGGAACGTACATAATAAGAAAATTTTTCGATACTCAGTACAATTCTCTCGTTTTGCTTGTTCTTCTTGTTGGTCTTGTTGTTTTCGATTCTCTTTTCGACAAAAAGAATTTCGGAGCATATGGTATAAAACTTCCAACAAAAGAAAATCTTAAACTTGCCGTCATAATTTTTTCAATATTCTTTCCATTATCAATCGCAACGCGAGTTTTGTTTCCGAATTTCGATGCAGAATACGCCATGCCTTTGGGTTTAAACTACCCCAATCTTCTTCAGTTTTTGATTTTTCTTGTTCCCGTGGGAATTTTTACCGAGGAGATTGCTATGCGATCGTTGTTCCAGAGCAAACTCTCTTCGAATTTCAATAGCAGATTCGCAATCTATGCAACAATTATCAATTTTGCGTTTCTTCACTTCACGTGGGCTTTCGTTGTTAATCTCACCAATTTCACGATCATCATGTCTACAGTTTTCTTTTATTCTATCTTTCTCGTTCTACTGTTCGACTATACAAAGAATATTTTTTCGACGATCATAGTGAATCTTCTCGTCAACATTTTCTCAGCGTTGCAGATAGTTTTTCACATATACAATCAATTCAGTTTGCTTGTAACTTTGAGATGCATCATTGCATTGAACTTATTCAAAGTAAATTATCTTTGAGCTATTTAATGTTCCAAACTCTAACTTATAATTTCCAAGCCTCATCTAAAGCTACTCCACACTCAACTTTTCTAAAGTTCATTGGAAGGTCCTAAAAAATTTAAAAAATCTAGACAAATCTAGAATCCCAAGTCTTCCTCGTCCTCTTCATCTTCCTCGAGTGGATCCCAAGTGTCTTCAACTTTCTCTTCTTCATAGTCCTCCATTCTTTTCTTCCTCCATCAATTCTGCTTCTTCTTTTTCTTCTTTCGACTGTTTGGGTCGAAAGTAAGTTTCGTATCAAGTAATGAGGATGCCCTGTCGGCCGCATGTCTTCCAATGTCCAGAGTATGAAGATCATGAAATTGTTGATTAGAAACTGGATATGTTGTGGTTGTGTTTTTGACTACCATTTTTATCTCCAATTTTTATTATTCATGAATTTTTGTTTTTATGTTTTTTGATTTTATCTTTTCGTTTGGTTGTTTGAAGTGCAGCCGGCAAAAATTAAAAAATAAAGGGGCGAACCCCTTTCAAATCTGACATATTTTTTCCTGAGTTTTATTTTTATTTTTGTTTTGGTTGCTCAGAGTTGTTGTCCTTGTTCAGCGAATTATGTCAATTCCGAGTGTCTGACTTACTTCGCGGACCACTGGCCTTTCGTAGCTTACTGGGCCGAGAATGTACGGCGACTTGACTCCTGTGATTATCGCTATTACTTGGACGCGACCGTCGAATTCCGGCAAGATTCTCGCACCCCAGAAGACCTGCGCTCCCGGATCAAGGTGCTGAGCAACCGACTCGCCGATCATGTTGACCTCGTCTAGCTTCAAGTCAGTCCCGCCAGTTATGTGGATCAACGCGCCTTGAGCTCCTGTGTAATCCACTTCTAGAAGCGGATTCTCCAGTGCTTTTGTTATTGCATCGTGTGCTCTGTCAGAGCTGTTGGACTCGCCTACTCCTATAGCAGCGACTCCTCCTGTGTGCATCACCGCTTTGACGTCTGCGTAGTCTAGGTTGACTAGCGACGGAAGAGTGATTGTCTCGGTAATGCCCTTTATCATGCTGGCGATGAGCTCGTCAGCTACTGCGAATGCTTGCTGGATTGACATGTTGCCTGCGAATTTCAGCAGTTTGTCGTTTTCAATGACAATCGCCGTGTCGCAGACTTCACGCAGTTTCGCTAATCCGTCTTCTGCTTTTGTTATTCGCACTCCCTCTAGCTTGAAAGGCATCTGAACTACTGCTATTACAATCGCTCCCATGCTCTTGGCAATCTCGCAGACAACCGGAATTGATCCAGTTCCTGTTCCCTTACCCAAGCCGGCGATTGCAAACAGCAGATCCACTCCTTCAAGCACATCTTTGATTTCATTCCTGCTTTCCTCTGCGCACTTCTTTCCCACTTCAGGATATCCACCGCAACCTAACCCACGTGTTAACTCTTTACCGATGAGAATCTTTTTATCTGCCTTACCCACGGCCAAAGCTTTAGCATCAGAATTGAGTGATATTGTTGTTGCGCCTTCTACCCCAATCTCTGTCAGCCTTGTTACGGCGTTCTGTCCGGCTCCACCGCATCCTACAACTGCGATTTTTGCCTTCTTCACTGAAAAGCCGAATTCCTGTTCGGCAAGTTTGTAATAGTCGACATTACTGAATGTTGCTCCGCTTGCTGATTCTAGCTTGAATCTGTTACTTGGTGATTCGCCCTCGAATGATCTTCCTAGAGCGCTCTTGATTATACTTTCCATTTTCTTCCTCCTATATTCGACAAAATATATTTTGTCTCATCGAAATCGGTTTATATACCGTTTCAAATAATCTTTTCTTAGAAGCAGTGTGGTTGTTAGATACAAACCAATACCAAATGATAGCAATAACAGTGCTTCAGAAATAGAACCTTACAATTTTACCAAATTATTTTCACGTTTACCAGACGTGAATCGAATTTAACCCAAACGAATTAACTGATTACCAGTCAGTTAAGGCGTAAACCCTAAAACTCTTTTCTTAATTTGCTTATAAAGGCATTTCTGAGATTCGAAATATGTTTTATTGTATATACTTTGGAAAATAATTACAGCGTTATAAAAATTTTTTATGGTCATGAGACAAATTTTTGAGCGATTTCCAGAAAAATATTCTGCATTTTTCAGATTTTGTGATGTCTGACAACCACTTCAACTTCGTAAACAATTTTTCTTCTTAATTTTCCTACGATATAAGGCGTTTTGTTTAACGTAACCCTCACCTTGGTCTCTTCTGGCTCAGGATTGTTACTAGATATGAATTCAACCAAACCTAAATCCTGATCAAACAAAAAGTCTTCTTCTCTTGGAAAACGTTCGTGTTCTCTATTCATTTGTTGGATGTTGCAGTAAAATGCACTGTCAAGTTCTTCATTCGGAATTTCTAAATTGGGATTCTCCTTTTTGGACTTATAAATTCTTCTAGCTCTGCCATTTGTAGCATAAATAAGAATTTTCTCACCTGGAGTTTCGACAAACAATTCACTAACTCCAACTACGTATATTCCAGTGTTTGAAGGAGTTCTCGCTTTGTCAGGACTAGCATCAATTTGAGAATTGAGCAACGACACAACCTACTTAATAGATGAAAGAAGATGTATTTATAGAATTCTGTAGTGAAAAAATTAGATACTACTTGCTAGTTGTTGTCTTTGTCCTGGAAAAAGATTTAAATACTATCATGTTTGAAGAATAAAGAGTGACAAAAGAGTGGTAAAGATGAAAGGCGATGGCTTTAATTCACGCGCAAGTTGAAACGCTTTCTGACTTTTGCTTAGCCATTGCTTTGGAAACTTTAGAAAAAACTATTTCAAAATTAAAAATTAAATCAGGCCGTCGTAGCTCAGTGGTAGAGCAACTGATGCAAAAATTGCAGTTGAAGCTGTTAACCAGGAGGTCGCGCGTTCGAATGCTTCATTCAGAAGCCGGAATTCGCGCCGACGGCGCTCTTCCTTTTTTCTGATAATTTAACAAGATTTTCAAAATCAATTTCACCTTTCAAGGCAGCAAGTCTTTCTTCGGTATGAAGTCTAAATGGACAAAAACCAAATTCCTTCCAAATGGAATACTTAGAGATGAGTGCAATATTATGAGAATTTATTTCGCTAAAGTATTTTAATGAATTTTTAGTATCGAATGAGAACTCTAAACTTTTGGCATCTTTTTTATGATAGGTATATCTGAAATTTAATGATGAAAAAACTTTGTTAAGATCTTTGAACAGTGGTTTTGAAAATGTGGATAGAGTCATGTGTAAAATTTCTTTTCTCGAGGCATTCAAGTAACCATCAGTGTCAATTAATCCTCTTAAGAAATCTTTTTTTAATTCTTTATTTTCGGAAATAATATTTGGAATTCGAATTAAAAATTTTTCCCCGACAGGTAAGCCTAAAAATTTATTTTTGAAGTTGAATATAGCAAGTGATTTTATTGTGATTTTGCATTCATTTTTAGCTTCTTTTTTCCTAATAGGAAGACTCAGATTAAAAAGCCGAAAATAAAGTGGAACGATAAAATTTTCATAATACAAAAGCTCTTCCCTCAGATTTCCACTAAGCGAATATTGATATGAAATCCACTTTCTATCATTTGCAACAAAGAGACTTCCATCGCCAATATGGATTCCTATTTCTTCGCCAAGATTACTATCAATATCAGTAGGAATTTTTACATTTCGTCTTATATCATTCACAGAAAATTTAATATATTCAAATTCGGAACTTGGCAATTTCATAACTTTACTTCTCAAATTTAAATGAGAGCCAAAAATATTTCTAACACTAGATTCATTTGGAAAACCCGCAAGCCAAGCAGTAACTTCTCCATTAATAGTATTAAACATTTCTAGCTGGAATTTTGCGGCTTCTATAAATCGTTTTTCCAAGCTTTTTATTTTCCTTATAGTCTTAATCTCAGATTCGCTGATACCAAGAGTTTCAACAAGAAATCTATTTTTGTCTATAAATTTCATCTTTCTTGCGGCATGAGGTATTGTAAAAATATTCATGATTAGAATTATGAAACCTCATATTTATATCTAACCGAGGGCGCAAAATTATAAGTTTTAACAGTCAAAATAAACATATTCAAATGTGATAGTATGGAATTTGTAGGAACCGCACAAATAAAGAAAGGAAAAGAAGGAAAAGTTTTAATCAGAGGATGGCTGCATCACAAGAGAAGCAGCGGAGGAATCGTGTTTTTCTTAGTGAGAGATGGAACAGGAATAATCCAGTGCACGATAAAGAAGGAAAAGTTTCCGAAGGAATACGACCAAATTGAAAAACTTCCTGTTGAATCAGTTGTTGAAGTATATGGAATTGTGAAGGAAGACGAACGAGCACCTGGAGGACACGAGTTGCAGGTTGAAGAAATAAAAGTTTTGCAGCGGGCAGCGGAAGAATATCCTTTAGTAAGCGAGAAAAAAATCAGAGAGCATGGTCCAGAATTTTTGTTCGACCAGCGACATTTCTATTTGCGAAGCGAAAAGATGCAGCTTGTTTTAAAAGTTCGCGCGAAAGTTTTGCAGCTCGCACGCAAGTGGTTTGACGAGCACGGATACACAGAATTTCACTCGCCGATTTTCACGCAAGCGGCAGTCGAAGGAGGATCAACGCTTTTTCCTGTGAAATATTTTGGAGGAAAGGCGTATCTTTCGCAGAGCTGGCAACTTTATGCAGAGGCAGCAATCGCAAGTTTGGGAAAAATTTACACAATAGCTCCATCATTCCGAGCAGAGAAAAGTCGCACGAGAAGACACTTGACTGAATACTGGCATCTCGAAGTGGAAGAACCTTTCTGCGACTTCGAATGTTTGCTGAAGACTGAAGAAGAACTTGTCACTTTTGTCTTGCATGAGCTAGCGAAGGAAATGCCTGGTGAGCTGCGAAAGTTGGGGAGAGATCCGCAAGAATTGCTGAAAATCAAACCGCCGTTCAGACGAATGAAGCATGAAGAGGCAATAAAAATTTTGCAGAAGTCTAGAGTGAAGATAAAGCAAGGAGAGGACATAACTTGGGAGAAGGAAAAAATTTTGACCGAAAAAGAAACTCAGCCGTTTTTCTTGACGCATTTTCCAAAGGGAATAAAAGCATTCTATCACATGCCAGATCCGAAACATCCAGACGTCACGTTGTCGGTCGACTTGCTAGCTCCAGAAGGTTGGGGAGAAATTACTGGAGGAGGGCAACGGATCGACGATTACGACGAACTGATGAAGAGAATCAAGGAAGAGAAGCTTGATCCGAAAGCTTATGAGTGGTATCTGGATCTGCGAAAGTACGGGAGCGTTACTCACAGCGGTTTCGGCTTGGGAGTCGAGAGGATGGTTGCATGGATTTGCAAGCTTGAGCACATACGAGATGCGATTGCATTTCCAAGACTGATAAATAGAGTCTATCCTTAATTTTTTCTTTTTTATTTTTTTGTTATGATTACGTGAGCGCTGATGTTTGTTGTTTTGATAAAGACAACCTACGCTTCGCTGCGGTTTTCTTGAAACTTTCCCTTTGCCATTAGAGATTGTGCGTGCGAGCCGCGCAAGCAGACCATAAGCAGCTAATAAAAAATTTTGCGCTTGCCAGAAAAGCGAATCATACACATTGTTGACTAAAAAATATATTTTCAAAACTATATATTAAAGTCAATAATCACAACCATTACAAAAATTCACTGTCGCATTATCGTCTTCACTTTTATCGTTATCGTAATTCAAAAAAACTTTCATGTTTGAGGTTTTGTCGAACTACAACTTCCTCTTAGATTTGTAGAAATTGTTGAATAAGCTTGAATGAAGCTGAATCCCTGACCTGAGTAAGATTTGTAAAAGAGCTGGACGCATGCTCCGAAATCGAGCGCCTGCCCTCCACTACATGGACACTCCTTAACAATGTCATAACAATGAGAATTCGTTTCGCATGTTGTGTCTCCGACTGGAGTATCGCCAAACTCGTTTCCGCTTATCTGACCGCTTTTGTCAAGATCAACAGAAAAAACTGCATTGCAATAATCAATCGCAGTCTGCTGGCTGCATCCGCTGCTTCTGTACGCATTGCAAAGCGAATTGCATTCATCGAAACCCTGAGTGTATCCAGTTACTTGCTGCCATGCAGGATTCGGATTTAAAACTAGATTTGTAGGAGGTTGACCGGTTGTTTCAGGACCAGAAATCTTCAAAACGCCAGAGAGTATGAAATAAATCGTCAATGCTGCAATAAAGCCAATAAAGATAACAACAATAGGAATGAGATTTTTCATAAAAATATTTTATTTTAAATTAACTTAAACACAACTAAACTTAAACAAAACTTAAACACAACTTAAACACGACCAAACTTAAATCCACTTGATTAATCCATTGCTCTCCAATTTTTCAAGAATTCCATTTATCGCTGCCTTCACGATATCACGATTTCCGTTCACAGAAAAAACGTCAACAATTTTCTCAATATTGGTCTTTCCATCGCATTGAATCCAGACTAAGAAAGCAATAGGATCGATAGAAAAAGTTTTTTTTGTTTCTTCGTCAAGAAGAATGTAAACCTCGCCCTGCTTAGTCCACGTCAGTTCCTTTATCTTTGCAGGTTTTTTTCCTTCTTCCATTCTTATCAATTTAATCTATTGTTATAAATTTATTTTTGACAGAATTTTTATTTTTCTATGCAAAGACACAAAGACAAAGTCAAAATGTTTAAGCAGATTCTGCCATCGCTGCCGCTTCTCTCCCTTCTGCTCCCTCTTCCATTCCTTCTGGCGTTGGGATGTGCTTGATTATGACAACATCTCCTATTGCCTGAACCATCGGATATGGAATTATTACTCCCTTCTTTCCTCCAAGAGCCTTTCCAAGAAAGCTTCCGCGCGCAGCTTCGATTACAAGCGAACGAATCTTGAAACGAGCAAGATCAAACTCAAGATCAGTCACTTTTCCTGCATAGAAACCTTTTCCAGTAAAAACATCCTTGCCAAACATGTCTGCAATGTCTTTAACGCTTATTGGCATTATTTTTTTCCTCCATTTTTCCTTCGAGAATTACTGTTAAATTAATATACGAGATTAATATTTAAATACTTAGACGAAAATTGAAGTATTGTAAAGTCTATTAAAAAGTTCATTGAAAAGTATTGTAAGTTTTTACTTTTTGTTGAGTAAGAGTTGTAGAAATGCTTCTTCGATACCTAGGACACGCATCGTTTGAAATTCATACTAGCAGCAAGAGAATTCTTATAGACCCATTTCTAAAGGAAAACCCGGCAGCCGCAAGACCAAGCGAGAAGGCAGACATCGTTTTCATAACGCACGAGCATTTCGATCACTGCGTTCCCGACGACATCCGCAAGAACATCTCGAGCGGAGCTATCGTCGTGGCGAGCGAGGAGTGCGCAAGCAAGCTCAGCTACATGAAGACAAAACTCGTCAGGCCCGGGACGAAGGGAAGTCTTGCCGATGTCAGCTACGAGACGATTCCGGCTTACAACGTCGACAAGTTCCGCGAGCCTGGTGTGCCGTTTCATCCTAAGGGAGCGAAACTCGGTTTTGTCATAGACACAGAGGGAAAGCGGATTTATCATGCCGGCGATACCGATTTTGTTCCGGAGATGAAAGAGCTGCAGAAAATCGACGTGGCGCTTCTTCCAATCGGAGGCCACTTCACCATGGGAATCGACGAGGCAGTGGAAGCGGCAAAGGCGATCAACGCAAAGCTGACGATACCGATGCACTACAAGACTTTTCCTCCGATTCAGGTAGACCCGGAAGAATTCGTTTCGAAATTGAAAGCTGCAGGCCTCAACGCCCGCGTTCTCCAGTTCGGCGAAGACATTGAAATCTGATCTCTGATTCTTTTTCTGAAAAAAAGCAAAAGCTAATCTTTATTAATTCATGAGTAATCTATATTCGATTGATGCCCAGGTCGCCTAATCTGGTAGGGCACAGAGATTGCAAAACAATCGTGTGAGTTTGCTAAATTAGGTAGAAAGATGCAAGCAACCTGCGTAGCTTCGCTACTTCCGGGTTCAAATCCCGGCCTGGGCGCTTTTATTTTCTGAAGACGAATAAGTGATTTGATGAAATTCAAAACTCTTGGAAAAACAAAGGAAAAAATTCCTGTAATCGGAATGGGTACGTGGGGAATCGAAGATACTGCCGAGCAAATCAATGCATTGAAAATTGGAATAAGGTTAGGCGCAAAATTTATTGATACTGCAGAACTTTACGGGACAGAACCGATTGTTGCAAAAGTTATCAAAGGAGAAAAAAATGTTTTTCTTGCAACTAAAGTCACGCCCTATCATTTCAGATATAATGATGTCATCAAGGCGTGCGACAGAAGCCTGGAAAAATTGGGGATAAAGCAGATTGATCTTTATCAGCTTCACTGGCCAAATCCGCTCATATCGATTGGCGAAACGATGAAAACGATGGAATTTCTCGTAGAGCAGGGAAAAATCCGACACATCGGAGTCAGCAATTTTTCTGTGAAGAGGATGAAGGAAGCGCAGGACGTGCTGAAAAAAAATGAAATTGTTTCGAACCAGATTTTGTACAATCCAATCGCAAGAGAGGCGGAGGAAGACGTAATTCCTTTCTGTGAAAAAGAAAAAATCACAGTCATAGCATACAGTCCGCTTGACAGAAGCAACTTGTTCCATCGAAATGCAGAAATAAGAAAAGTCATTGACGAAGTCGCGGAAAAATATGGAAAGACTTCCGCACAAGTCACTCTCAACTGGCTCTGTACCAGAAAATCCGTGGTCACGATTCCAAAAGCAGCGACCGTTGCTCACATGAAAGAGGATGTGACGTCTGTCGATTTTGCGTTGAAAAAAGAGGATGTCGAAAGAATCGACAATGCGAGTTCAGGATTTTCCTATCCGAACTGGGGAAAAACAATTTTGAGTAAATTATGATCAACATTTCTGGCGATACGACTACCAGCGCCTGCATTTGTGCTGATAAAAACAGCCTGCGGTTTTCTTGAAACTTTCCCTCATTATATCCTGCAAATGAAATCTTGGCCCGCATCTGCGTGCGGGCGATTACACACTGGCCAGAAAATTCTTGGTGCGGCAATCGCGCATATGATACGTATTGTTTGTTAGACGTCTAACATACAGTATAAAAACAAAAAACCTTCAACGCCCCAGAATCCCTCGTCATTCCAGTCTCTTGATGATGTGATATCCAAATTCACTCTTGACGATTTCAGAAATCTGCCCTTTCTGCAAAGCAAACGTAGCCTGCTCGAACGGACGGACCATCACGCCGTGGCCGAACCATCCAAGGTCCCCGCCTCTTCGCCTGCTGCCGTCAATCGATTTCTCCGAGGCAAGTTTTGCAAAATCCTCCCCTTTCTTCAGCCTCTCAACAATCTGCTGGGCTTCGGTAAATTTTTCCACGAGAATATGAACGCAACGAATTTTGTCTGCCATAAAAATTCCTTAAAAATAATTAAGAGATGTTACATTTAAATCTACACTTCAAGAGAATTTATTAACGATAGCAAGGAAACGAAAAGGGTCGGTAGTCCAGCCCGGTTAATGTTAAGCCGAAAGACGTCGCGTTGACGTCGCGAAGATCACCGGTTCAAATCCGGTCCGACCCACTTAATATAAAGAGTATATGAAAAGTGCTTCTGGAAACTACTTCTTTTTTACTATTTTACTATAAACCAAATCAGTCATTTCAATTTCTTGCTTCTCAAAATTTGTGAATAAATCGGATGTCCTGCCCTTTGGTAAGTGAGAAAGAGATCCTTTAATCTCTTTAACTCTTTTAATTCTAGAACTAGTAGAAGGATGGGTCGACAGTATTGACGACTTTTCAAGAGCGTTTTTAACATTCTTTGTAACATTTGCTTCAAATTGCTCATTAAATCCTGTGAATCCAACTTTCCTATAAGCATCATAAATATTTTTCAATGCTAAATTTTGGGAGGCATAATGTCTGATTATAAAATCTATCTTTGAATCAAACTCAACAGAAACTTTAACATAATTTTCTAAGGATTCTCCAAATATCATACCACCCACAAAGGAAGATGCTATATAATCAGCAAGATATTCTCTTTGCCTTGAATATAGCAATGTCAACGAAGCGAAAATGTAATAAAAAATAAGGAAAGGAAGAAATACAATGAAATGTAAATATGAAGTTGCAGTTACGATATCTCTCAACGACATAGTTGTTAACATCATAGAACTGCCAATTACATTATCAGCACCTTTAAAATGGGCAAATTCATGGAAAAGGATGCTATAAATTTCTTTTTCGGTCAACATATGTAAAACACCCATGCCGATAAGAAGTTTTCTTTCCCATATACCTGCCACTCCGATTGAACTGCTAGGAGTTAAAATAATTTTCTTTGGAGAGTTCATTCCTAAAGATTTAGAAACAGAATTTACCATGTTAAAAAGCTTTGGAGCATCTGATTCCATCAAGACAATTCCCCTTTCTTGATGAATTAATCTGTATAAAAATCCTATAATCAATGCACCAAGCAAAATGTAGAATAAAATGTCCCAAATTGTGTATACAAAAAATAACAGAAGGAAAATTAAAACGACCGCAATCAATAAAGAAAAACTTGAAAGAAATCTAATTTTTAAAGGAATTTTATTAGTCATTTTTAACAATCCTTTGAGCGTAAAAATGTATCATTGTTATTTTGAAAGATAAGGAATCAAGTATAAAAGCATACCCTACGAATGTCTTCAAAATAGAATTCAGTTGGCATTTAATTACACTCATGAATAAAAACTTCTTACGCTATTGTAGATACATTTAAGCAGAGAAAAATTCTGATTTATTTAATGGTAACGAGTATTTTTTTGAAAATACTTCTGTCGCTTGCGCTCGGAGCTCTCATAGGTGTTGAGCGTGAGAGAAGAGGTCATGGCGAGCTTGTCGAAGGTCTTCGAACGTTCATGTTGATTTCTCTGCTTGGCTTGCTGAGCACTTATTTCTCTATGGAGCTTCTCAACAGCACGATTCCTATTTTTATCGCATTCGTCTTTGTCGGCTTGCTGACTGCGTTCGGATATTACGTCAAATCCAAGCACAACAAGCACATTGGGCTGACGACTGAGATTGCTTTCCTGGTCACGTTTTTGATAGGATTGACAATCTATTTTGACGAGTATCCATTTCTCCTTTCTGTCTCTCTAGGAGTCTTCCTCACATTCATTCTTGCCTCAAGGGAATCTATGCATCATTTCGCCAAGCATTTGAAGGAAAAAGAAATCTGGGATGCAATAATTTTTGTCATCATTACTTTCATAATTCTACCAATTCTTCCTAACAGGACGATAGATCCATGGAATTCTTTAAATCCATTCATCATTTGGCTCAGCATCGTTTTTGTTCTGACGATAAGTTTTGTAGGTTACATATTGATGAAAGTTTTGGGAGCTAAACGAGGACTCGGTCTCACTGGCCTCTTTGGGGGACTCGCTAGCAGCACGGCAGTTTCAGTAAGCATGGCAGAGAAGTCGAAAGAGAACAAGAGAATCTTATATTCAGCAGCATTTGCCACAATAGTTGCCTCTTCAGTCATGTTTTTCCGAGGAGTTATCATTGCATTCTTGTTCAATTCGTCCGTCGCAATTCAATTGATTCTTCCTTTCACTCTGCTCGGCGTGTTAGGACTCGTGCTCAGTTATTTTACATGGAAAAAAAATTCCAGAGAAAGTACGAAATTGGAAATCGGTTCACCGCTTGCCCTGAAGCCAGCACTTCAGTTCGGAATATTCTTTACGATAATTTTATTTGTTACAAACATTGTCAGGACATATGTCGGGGAAACTGGAATTTATGTTATCGCTATTGTTGCAGGTCTTATGGACCTTGATGCAATAAACATCTCCCTTTCCACTCTTGCAATATCATCTCTTTCTCCAATTGTTGCTGTTCGAGGAATTATTCTTGCTGCACTATCAAATACAGTTTCAAAAGGATTCTTGGTTAAATGGCTTGGCAATAAACAAATGGCAAAAGAAGTCGCAAAAACATTTTCTGTCTTGATTGCAGTTGGTTTGGCAATTCTTTTTGTTTTGAGCTTCAATGTTTTCTAGCAGTTTTGAATTAAATTAGTTTTGGATTGAATCAGTTTTGGATTAATGTCTTGAATTAATTATTGCATTTAAACTAAAGTTACAAAATTAATTATTGAAGCGTATGTTCGAGCGTTTTGGCTTCGGCGATATAGAGGACTTTCCTGAAACTACTTTTACCCTCGCAGCGATAATGTTTGCTGTCTTCCTTTTCACAAGGACAAACATCTCTTATTACGAAAATGTTTTCGGTTTTGTCCCTCTGAAACCGCAGATTTACGCTTTCTTTACCTACACCTTCATTCACGTCGACTTCACGCACATTTTCTTCAACGTTCTTTTTCTCATTATTGCAGGAATTGCAATTGAGGAAACTCTGGGCAGATGGGTTTTTCTTGCAGTTTATTTCAGCAGCGGAAACATCGCAGTGATCTTTGACATTTTGGGGAGATTTTTGTCAGGAATTTCTTTTTCAGCTCCTTTTGTCGGAGCATCAGGGGCAATCTTTGGAGTGATTGCGGTCGCATCGTTGATAAAACCAATGGAAAAAATTCCTACAGTTCTTGCTCTCCTCTCTCTTCTTCCTCTCGCTCAATGGCTTCTCTCTTCACTTCCAGGCTTAGGCCTGACTGAACAGATGAACATTTTGATAGACGGATTTTTGTTTATGTTTGCTTTGGTTTTTGTTTTCTTCCTTCCTGCAAATGTTCCGGTTTTTGTTTCTCTGATAATGTTTCTTTTCAGCTGGATGGTTATAACTCTTCTGCGGCTTCCTACGGCTGTCTCGAACTTAGGACATTTAGGAGGAGTTGTCGGAGCGATAATTTCATTTTTCATTTTCGGCAAAAAACCTCAGAAAGAAGGTAAAAGTTGAGAAAAGCTGGGCAAAGAAAGGCTTAAAAAGCTTTTTATGCATATGAAAATAAATTAAAAGTAAGTGAGAAAAGGTAGAAAGCAATGGTAATGAAAACAAGAGATTATGCACTTCTTTTCGCTGTAAGTCTCGTCCTATTTTACTCAATGCTTGCTATTCTTTCTCCGATAAATGTCGGTCCGGCAGGAACGCCTTCTATTGGTGGGGTGATTGGCGGAACGTCTAGCGGATGCAGCGGGGAAGTAAAGCTTTCATTTTTCCCTGATACCATTGACTTGGGAGCTAGAGTGACAGCTCTGATAAGCGGAGTCCAAAATTGCAATGGAAAAGTTGCTTTCGTCCGTCAACAGCTTGATACCAACCAGCAATTGATGTGCAGCTGCGTGATTGCGACTGGAAACGGCTGCGGTTGCTCATTCACAATTCCTCTCAACTCATGCGCTTTCAGGAACTATCTAGCTCAAGTTGACATTAGCGGAAACGGAGATTACAACGATCCTGGAGAAACTTCCTTAGCAACTCTTCCTGTAACTATCTGTCCTGGAGTTTAAATTTTTTAATAAATATTCTTCAAGGTAATTTATTAAATCATAAAAAATCATAAATTTGAATCTTAAAATAGATTTAAATGTCGATGTCCTTTGTTACTATATGGAAGAATCACGAGTTTCAAAACTAAGAGAATATTTATAGAAAAAATTTCTAGAGATAGATTGCAAGACCCTGGGCACGGAATAGAGCATATTTTGAGAGTTTACAATGCCGGTGTGCAAATTGGTTTAAAGGAAAATGCTAACATGTCAATTTTAGAACCCGCTTTACTTCTGCACGATATAATTAGACCTACAAAAGAAAAGGAGGAAGAACATGCATCATTGTCGGCGAATCATGCGAAAGATATTTTGCCATCTTACGGCTATTCAGAAGAAGAAATTAAATTTATTACTGATGTCATACTGATGCATTCACGTTCGAGCAAACAAGAGGGTGTAAAAACTTTAGAGGCAAAAATTGTTTATGACGCAGATAAACAAGATGGCTTAGGACATGCTGGAATTGCCAGAGCTTTATTATTATGTGAAGCGAGAGGTTATGGTCTTGAAAAGACTGCAGCTTGGTACTTGGGCAGGATAGTTGATGTGGCGAAAAATGAACCACTTTATACAGAAACTGGAAGAAACATGGCTAATGAAAAACTGCAAACTTCTTTGGAATTCTGCAGAAAAGTCTTAGATCAAGAGTATGATAAAATAATTAATAAAGAATTAGGTTCACTTGAAATAAGAATTTGAATTGTAAATTTCTTCCAGAAATCTTTTCTGCTCAATCAGTAACTTCAAGGAAATATTAACTACTCCAGAATTTTCTCGTCTTGATGAACTGCCTTTCTGCGTCTAGCAAGTCTCTCATAAAAGCGTCATCATCTTTGTGGTAACGAGCAAGAATCCTTCTGGCAGTCACTGGACCGACACCCCTGGCAGCAAGAGCGACTGCTGCTTTCTTTCCGTAAACAAGAAATAGATCAGCAGTCTTTCTCGTGCGTTCGAAATTTCTCATCTCCTCAACAGTCGCAGTCTTCCTCAAACCTTTCTTTATTATTTTCACGATTTGCGAATTGCGAGGATGAACAACTGCTAGCAGTTTCGCCGAACATTTTCCGCATCTAGCGTTCTTCGAAATGTCTTCAACAATGTAAGTCTGGCTCCACTGTCCGCAATTCATGCAGACGAGACGGACGGTCGTGTTGAAAATTCTCCTTTTGAAAAGCTCGAATATTTCTGCTTCCGGTCTCTGCGGTCCGACAACTTCTGCGAATGCGTGCCTCAATCCGTATTTTCCCAGCAGCGACAAACCAGGCTTGAAAATTACAGCAATCTTCTTTTCTTGTATTCTTCCCAAAATTTCCATTGCTTTTGCGATATCAAACTTCTCGACCTCTAGCTCTTTCAGCGTCTCTTTGTACAGTGGCGTGCCGATGAAGCTGTCAATAATTCTTCCTAGACGTACTTTCCCGTATTCAGCCTCTCGTGAGATCGCGCCGAAGCGTTTCGCCACGTGAACGAACTTCCACTCGAACAGACTGCTTCTCGTCAGATTCATTTCCAGATAGCTGCGGAGATGCTGAGGATTTACTGTGAACAAAGTTTCTTTTACCAGCTCCAAGCTTTTTGCATTCGACTGGAACTGCAAAATTATTCTGTAAGGATCGATTTTCAATCCAACTGAGCCGACGCGAGAAGTGAGAAGCGACGTGATAAATCTTCCAAGAGTTTCGTTGACGACCGTTCCGAACGCTGCGTGTATCACAACAGTGTTGTCTATGTCCTCGATGAGAATTGTCTTGTCGTCAGGGATTATTCCGTACTTTGTCTGCCCTTTTATCACTTTCATCATTTTCTTTGCCGAGTTTTCGTCAAGCGGATATGCATATTGCAAATCCTCCACAACTTTCCTTTCCTCTTTTTCTTTCAGCTTCTGGAAAATTATCGCTCGCAAACGTCCGACTTCCTGCGCGACTTCAAACGGAACAGGAATCAACTCTCCTTCCCATCCAGGCACTGCCGCCTCTATGTCAATCGTCGGCTCCACCATGAGGCGGTCTTCTTCAATCTGTATGACGCGGTAAGCTTCTCCTTTCAGAATAAATGAAGTTCCTGGCTCTCCGTGCAGTGCAACAAACTCCTCGTCAACGACTCCTACAAAACTCTGGTCAATCATATTCATGACACGATAATGTTTCGTATCTGGAATTGTCGAAAGCTGAGTGAAGTAATATTCAAATCCTCTTCTTTTTTTCGTTATGTTGTTGTCAAGGAAAATGAGATGAAGCTGCTCGAGCTGCTTGCATACTTCAAGAAACTCTGGAAACGTCATTCGTGCGAATGGATGCGAATGAGAAATTATTTCATACGCCTTCTGCAAATCGATTCGATAATGATCAAGAGTCAGGCCGACGAGCTGATGAGCAAGAACGTCATACGCTGCTTCGTGAAAGTTGAGTTTCTCGAGCTCACCTGCCATTGCTTTTCTTGCAATGACAGCTGACTCAAAAACATCATCCTCATCGGTGGAAATAATTATTCCTTCACTGATTCTATCTCGCTCATGACCGCTTCTTCCAACACGCTGAATTATTTGAGAAACTTGACGTGGTGACATGTACTGCAAAACTAGATCAACGCTTCCAATGTCAATCCCAAGTTGCAGGCTGCTTGTTGATATGATTGCTTTTATTTCTTCTTTCTTGAATTCTTTTTCTGTCTTGATTCGCACTTCTTTGCTAAGCGAGCTGTGATGGATTCCTGCTGGGAATTTTCTGTCCAGCGTCTTGATGCGGTTAGCGAGAATTTCTGCAAACTCACGCGTGTTTGTGAAGACGAGAATGGATCGATGCTCTTTTATCAAACCCATTATTGTTCTGATTCTTGCGGCTGTCTCAGTTGATGTGTTTAGCGCATTTGCAATTTTTTTATCTTTTATTTCGCTCTTCGGACTGATGACTTTTATCTTTATTTCTTTCTGCTGAGTCGCACGAATAATTTCAATCGGTTTTTCTGGACAGATGAATTTTGCGACATGCTCAGGATTTTCAACCGTTGCTGACAATCCGATTATTTGAAAGTCGTGTCCTGCCAACGCTCTCAATCTTTCTAATGCAAGAGACAACTGAACTCCGCGCTTGCTGTCAACGATTTCATGCACTTCGTCAATCACAATCCATCTTATGTTTTTCAAATGCTCGCGAATTACGCGGCCAGGCAAAATTGCTTGAACTGTTTCGGGAGTTGTGATGAGAAGCTGAGGTGGAAATTCTGCCTGCAGTTTTCTTTCATACTGGCTCGTGTCTCCATGTCGCACGCTCGCCTCGATTCCGATCTCGTTGCACCACCACATCAACCTGTCCAACAAATCGCGATTCAGACTCTTCAGCGGCGTTATGTAGAGGATGCTGATAGGATTCGGCTTGAGGTCCATGACCATGCTGAAAAGTGGAAGCATCACTGACTCTGTATTGTGCAAAACAATTCCACTGCCAATAAAATTTTTAGTTTCTGGTATGGACGCATCATAAACAAATTCAAATCCAGCTTCTTTTATCGATTTCACTCTATCCCAAAAAATGTCAGAAAGAGCTAATTTTTGTAATAAAATAAATTCGGGCGGAAAAGTTCTATTGGAAGAATTTTCTTGAAAATAATAAAGGATTTTTAGCAGAGATGCTCTACTTGGATTTTCTGCATTCATACCAACATATGCATAATATAGTTTATCTTCAGGAGTATCTTTATACTTAACATTCATTTTGTCTTTAAGTTTTCTTAGAATCGATGAAATTTCAGGAATTATATCCAAATTTGGGTTAGATGAATAATTCAAAGAATTCATAAGTTTGAGTTTTTTATCTGGTTTGAAGAAATCAATTTTATCCCGAAACAATTTTCTTTCCAGTACATTTTGTATTAGAATTCTTTGGTACTCTTTCCCTTTAATGTGTTTTGTTTTTCTTATTGCAACAATCCCAAAGCATGATAGCGATAATAAAAGTTCATCGGATAATCTCTTACTTTTTGTTGTCAGCTCTATTGTATTTCCGTAGATTGAACCATCAGTATCATAGATACCTCTAAGCACTGAAGATAAAAGGCCGTATTTATTAAAAAATAATGGCAGAATTTTTACGGTGGATGATTTATTTTTGCTTGGTAAACCAAGCGCATATAGCAAGTAGAGGAGAGGTTTTGATGTTGTGTAATAGTCGTATTTTCTTGATTTATCTTTTCCCAATTTTAAGTTCAATTTAAACAAATAATTTTTGAACAAGTTTAAAAGATCTGATGAAGCAGTTGTAAAACGAATTGTTCTATCCTGATTAAAATTACCATCTCCTATAATTAGTCCAATGAAATACGCAAAGTTCTCATTTATTTCAGGAATAAGAAAAGGTTTACTGTGTGGGAAGGAAACTGAAATTATTTCGAGTTTGGTTTTATCTAATTCAGCCAATTCAACTAAATTTTTGATTGTTCGACCTCGTATGTGTTTTCCTTTTCTTCCTCTCATTAATGTAGCTCTATGACAACCAATAATTTTTGCTAGCCTTCTCAGACCAAAACCTTTCTTTTCTTTTATTATGTTCAGTATTTCTGAAACAGAGGGATTCGTAACAAAGCAAATTCTTTTATCAAGATACTCTTCAAATAAATCAAATGTAATATTTGATTTATGTTCAAACAACTTCGATTTTCTTGCTATGGCGACATAATCATTGATTTCAAATTCTCTTAACGGAAGCCATAATAAATTCCCATTTCTAATTGTAAGAAATTTATGATCATCGGTAACTTTGATTCTTCTTCCTGTATTTGTTTCAACTTCATATAATTTACTTTTTCTTTTCTGTATTACATTCCCTGTAAAAATTCCTGTTTTCATTTCTTTGTTTATAGAATTTACCTCAATTCTCTTTCCATAATATTCTGCAATTTCTTTTGGACCATCTGGCGTTAAAATGAGAGTATCTTTTCCAACACATTTTCCCGTACCGACAGGAGCAAGAAGCAAAACATTTTTCCCTTCTAAAATCGGATCGAACGTAAGCTGCTGAGGAAGAGTTGGCTGCTTAAACCTCTTCCTAACAATTTTCTCAAGTTCGGGATTTAATTTTTCAAAAACCATTTACGACACCTCGCAAGAACGAACGACAGAGCTAGAGCTAAAGCTAAACACAAGAGGAGTATATGTTATTGATTTATGCTTGCTTCGCATAAGTGAAATTAATGCTAGTTGTGACACCTGCTGACTCTGATGTTGAATGGAAATCTCTTGATCGAAGTTTAATAGTAAAAATAATCCGCAGACTTAATAAGCGTTATGGTTATGAAAGATATACAAAAATGAGGACAGATCCTTTCCGCGTCCTTGTCGGGGTCATACTCTCGCATCAGACAACTGATGAAATTAGCCATCCTGCTGCAGAGAAGCTTTTCAGGCATGCAAAAACTCCTCGGCAGTTTTTTAAACTTGGTGTGAAAAAAATTGACAGATTGATAAAAAATGTGAATTATCATCCAACGAAGGCAAAAAGAATTGTCTCAATCAGCAAAATACTTCTCGAGAAATTCGGAGGAAAAGTTCCGGACACGCGAGAAGAGCTGATGGAGCTGCCCGGGGTCGGACCAAAATCGGCTGACATTGTCATGTCATATGGATTCGGTATTCCTACCATAGCAGTGGATACGCATGTTCGCTCTATTTCTCAAAGACTGTATCTCACAAAAAATAAAGATCCGGAAAAAATTCATCACGATCTTCATCGCATCGTTCCAAAAAAATATTGGCTTGAAGTCAACAGCCTTTTCGTAGATTTTGGAAGAGAAATCTGCACTTCTCCTAAACCGAAATGCTATATGTGTCCGATTGAGAAGCTTTGTCCATATGAAAACAAAAACTTACATCCAGCAAAAAAGTAACAACTACCGCCAACGCTACCACGTGAAGTAGTGCTAAATTTTTATAAGACTTATTTTTGCGACTGAATCTTGTGAGGAAAATGATTTCGAGAAAAGTTTTTGTCATCTTGATGTTAACTTCCATTGCAACAATTTCAATAATTCTCGCGAACACGTTCGCGATTACAGGATTTTTCTCCAAGGCATTCGACAAGACGTTAAGTCCAGGAGAACAGTATGGGAAGAACATCACGATTCGTCAGTTCTACAACTTGACAGTCCGCTTCCAGAAAGAAACCAGTTCCACTACGTACTTGACTTTCGACAGCAACGACACGGTGATTGTCCTGAAAGACGCGACAGGGAATGAGGTTGCGAGAAACACCGGCGTCATAAACGCGAAGATGTACTTCCTCATCGACAAGACTAACCTGGACAGGATAACGACGGTTTCTGCTCTCAACCTCGGAGACTACGAGGACGTCATCGACCAGCAGGCGAACAAGACTTTCAGCGGCACAACGAGCTACATAACAGTCAAGGTGCACAACAAACCTCCCTTGCCAGCCAGGATATTCGGAAGTGTCACTGACGAACTTACTGGAAATGCTGTTCAGAGCGCATTTGTTGCAGCCTTCGACGACAATGCAGACACATCAATCGCGACTCCGATCAACAGCAGTTTAACAGATGTAAGCGGAAGATACAGCATGCAGTTTGATATCAACGTCAGCAAGGCGCTGGATGTTTATGTGAGAGACTACGAAGTTAGCTGATTTTTTATTTTCTTCTTTTTATTCATATTTTCAGAAACGGTGGTTTTGTAATTCCTTCTTTCTGTCTTGAACTTCTAATGACCAGTATTAGAAACTACTGCTATATAAACTCTGCTGTTTTGTAATGAAGGGTATTAGAAATTGTGATTATGAAATTTAAGAAATAAGTTCTTCTAATTCTAAATTTAAAAGAGACTAATGGTTTCAGACGAGTTAATAATTGTTGTTCTTCTTGCAGTAACTTTTACACTTGCAAGTATTCTTTCTCAATATTATCCTGGAATTTCTTCTTCCAGTCAAATAAATATTGGAGGAATTATTTCAAGCTCAACAGCTACTTCAAGTCCAGTATTTCCGCAAGTGGTTACCCAGCCTGATGTGTTCTCTAATTATTTGGCTGATCCAAATAAGGCAAATGAACCGTTTGCCAATTGGAAGTTTGGCGTATTCACTTACCCTGCTAGTTCTGCTAGCTCAATTCATAGCCTTGGTGGTATCACCATTTATCCAATAGAAGATGATCCGAGAGCATGTGACATTCAACATGATATTAATGACGTATTTATTCCATATGGATCACAGTTTGATATAGTTTACTTTGATGAGCCATTTAGTGGTAGCTCTTCTTTATGCGGTAGTTCCCAAGCTACTGCAAATATTTTCAATCAAGTGAGAGATGCAGCTCGTTCGGCTAATCCGAATGTTTTGGTGGGGTATGCTGAAGGAAGTTCTGCGCAATTTTTGGATGGATTAAACTCTGGTGCTCATCCTGACTTTTTGCTAGGCGAGGATTACTACAGTACTAGCACATATAGTTGGCTTCAACAACAGAGGGCATCTGGAACAGTGAAGTACATTGGAATGTGGACCATTAGCCCTGGGAGTTTTGATTTATCTGTAATAAATGATAGAGGTGCAGTATTTGTTTGTGGATGTGGGACATGGCATGAATTATCTTGGCCGCAAATTTATGCAGGCTTTCATAGTGCTTACCAAAATTGCAATTCATATTCAATTTCTTCAATTTCTTTACCTGCTTCAGTTAATGCTGGAAGTCAATTCACTCTTGGTTGTACTTCTTCTCAAACTGATATTGCTTGTGTCTACCCAACTGGTGTAGGAAGTTCTTGTGTTTGGCAAAGTTGGAATGGAAATACTGCTAAGTTTCTTTGCACTGCCGGGAGCACCTCAGGAACATATACATTTGGTTGTTTTGTCGGAGCTGGTTCAATTAGTAATTGTTGTTCTGGCAATACTATTACTCAATCTTATACGATACTACCTACTTCTACTACCACAACAACATCTTCAACTACAACTACTTCAACAACCAGTGCTCAAACATCAAGCACTACTGCAACCAGCACCACAACTGCATCTACCACCGCTACCACAATACCTATGACTTCTTCTACAACAACACAACAAACTTCTTCAACTACAACAACGCCACAGGCAACTTCAAGTACAACCACTGCTGCAACAACTTCATCAACAACTTCTTCTAGTTCTACTACTACTTCAACTACGACAACATATTCAACAACTTCAAGTCTGATAAGTACAACAATATCAACTCCAGCTCAACCTTGCAGAACTTATGATATACCATGCTGGATTGGATATTTTATTCTCAGAATTTTTGGATTAGCTAAATAATTTTTTTATTTGAGATATCTTGAGATATCTTGAAGTATAAACAGGTGTTTCCAGGTATCTATTCATAACGTAATGCTTCAATTGGATTCATCTTTGCAGCATTTCTAGCAGGTATGAGGCCGAATAAAACTCCAACTGTAACGGAAAATCCCAGACCAAGAAGCAAGAGTTGAGGTGTGACTTTTGTCGAAAAAGTTAATCCGTAATTTATCAATATGACTCCCAATGCTTCCGATAGTCCAACTCCTAAAATGTCTCCAACGATTCCTCCTATGAGTCCAATAGTTGCAGCTTCCAACAGAAATATTTCTATGATATTTCTGTTGTTTGCGCCGATAGCTTTCATTATTCCTATCTCCCTCGTTCGTTCCATTATTGACATGAACATCGTGTTGGCAATTCCTATTCCCGCGACAATCAGAGCTATTCCGGCGATTCCTCCCAAAACAATCGACAGGGTGTTTGTAACAGTTCCAATCTGCTGCGTAAGCTGCTTTGATGTGAAAACTTGGAAAGTTTTCTTGCCGTGAAGATTATCCATTTTTTTCTGAACATTAGCCGCCGTTGCATCAATCGTGTCGGGGTTTGACACTCTTCCGAAAATTATTGTGTATTGAGTGGTTGTGCTTGAAGAATCAGTAACGTCGTCAATCGAAGCGATAATATTGTTATCATATTGCGAGCTTCCAGTTTCTTTCAGTATTCCGATGACTTGGAATTTCTGATCATTGACCGTCAATTTATCACCCACTTTTACGGTATTTGAAAAAGATTTTTCAGCAACGGCATGTCCAAGAACGACTGCGTGCTTCTCTCCTGACTTGAAGAATCTCCCGTCCTCAATTTGGATAACTCCAAGTTCCTTAAAGAATTTTTCTGCCTCTTTTGTGTCGACTCCAAAAAAACTGATGCGTTTTGTCTCGCCCTTGAATGTGACTGACTCGCTTTTCGCCAATATGCCGACGGCAAGCTGAATTCCTTTGACTGAGTTGATGTCCGTCAAATCTTTTTTTGTCAGCGCTTCGCCTGTGCTTGGTGGTCCGAATCCTCCTGCACCTCCCCCTGCCCCTCCTGCCACGAAAATCGTGTTCGCGCCAAGAGAGCCCAATGCCTGAGAAACTGCAGCATTCGTTCCCTCTCCAACCGAGACAAGAGCAATTATTGCTGAAATTCCTATAACTATTCCAAGGACAGTCAGCACGCTTCGTAACTTCCTCTCTCTAATGCTATCGAAAGCCATTTTCAGACTTTCTTGCTCAACTTCAAACGCCAAAGAAATCACTTTTATTTTCTTTTTATTTTATTTTTTTATTTTCTTTTTACTTTCTCTTCACTTTCTCTTCAGTATTTTTGTCAGCATCTCTAACAGAGTACTTCTCTTAAAGTAAGCGAGAGCTAGAATTGCGGCGATAATTATTATCTGAAGCGACAGAGGAATGTTAATTGGCATTCGTCCTACTTCAAATTTGAGGGGATAATCTTTTGAGAAATCTTGGTTGTAAGAATCCTTGTATGTCAGATGCAAAGTAAGCTGATGATTGCCAGTTGTTGTCGGGTTGATGTCAAGAGTAAGAGTGTTTGTGTCGTCAGGATCCATGTTGCCTATATAGTTTAGTTTTGGATTTACATCTGCATCAGTAGCAGTCGCATAAGCTGCAAGATATTTCGCAGAACCAGTCCCACTGTTGGCAATCGATATGGTGAGCTTTCCGCTCGTTCCAGCAAAAACATTTTCCTCTTTGTCAATAGCGACAACGAAATCAGGAATTCCCACAACTTTCAAACCAGCAGACCTTGTATCCACATGAGAAATTCCCAGATCGTCAAAGAATGTCAGAGTCACAGGAACGCTGTAAGCGATTGTGTCAGCATTGTTGTTGATAACTAAGTTGAAACTGACGGATGCGCTTTCACCAGGGTTCAAAGTTCCAGCAAATTTTTCAACATCATTATCTGCAGGCGCTATTGGAAGCGTAGACAGATTGCTCAAGGATACTGTTAAATCCTTGATAAGTCCTTTTCCAACATTCTGCACAGTTATAGTTATTTTTATTGTGTCTCCTCTCTGTATCAGACTTTTGTCATAAGTGACGTTCGTTATCTCAAGAAGCGTCCTTCTTGTGATTGTTACAGTTGCCGAATTGTCGGTTGTTACAGTTCCAGCCGAATTACCGATACTATACGAGACTGTAAAAGGCAATGCAACCGTTCCTTCTGGCGAGTTAGGCGAAACAGTTATTGGAACTGTTATTTGAGTCGAACCGCCCGCGTTGATAGTTCCAATGTTGAAGTTCGATATGTCTGCTGAGACGTAAGGTGAAGCATGTATCGCTAATGTAGTTGAGCTTGCAAAATCTGTGCCAGCGTTAGTAATTGTCAGCAAAAGATTTGCTTTGCTTCCAGGATCTACAGTCGAAGGTATGGTCGAAGATAAGAAAGTTAAAGACACATAAGCGCTCGTGGGAGACGCGAAAAGTACTAATGACAGAAACGACACTGACAGAAATACTGACAAAAGCGATGCAAATAGTACCATTAGAGATGCATGATATGTACTAGATGTATTAGATGTATTTCTGGCTTTCATATGAACTCATCCATTACTTTTCCGTCCGACACCCTTACAATTCGTTTTGCTTCCTTAGCAATGTGTACGTCATGAGTAACAATAATTATAGTTCTATTATCTTTATTTAGTTTCTTAAATACCTCGATTATGTTTTGTCCAGACTTTGAATCTAGATTTCCAGTCGGTTCGTCAGCTAGAATTACCGATGGATCGTTAGCAAGAGCACGTGCGATTGCGACCCTCTGTGTCTCACCTCCTGAAAGTTGATTCGGTTTCTGATTTATTTTATCTCCTAATTTCATCTCGATCAAAAGCTCTCTAGCTCTCTTCCTTCGTTCAGTCTGCGACATCCTGTCAAATATCATTGGCAACTCAACATTCTGCAGTGCGTTGAGACTGCCTATCAAGTTGAAGAATTGAAAAACAAAACCAATTTTCTTCCTTCTCAAATCTGCTAGCTGATTCTCATTCATATGTTGTATATCTTCTCCATCAATGAAAATTTTTCCTTTCGAAGGCTTGTCAAGAGCACCAATTAAATTAAGAAGAGTGCTTTTTCCGCTTCCTGATGCACCAATTATGCCTAACATATCTCCTCTTTTTATCTCAAGATTAACTCCTCGCAATGCTTGGACTTCGGCCGGAGTTTTCGGATTGTATATTTTCCAAACATCCTTGCATGATACGACAACACCATTGTTTTTCATAATAAACCAAAATAGTAATATCAATTAATCTTTAAAAACGTTTCAAATCTTTGAAATTTCTTCCTCTGCAATTAAAAATCAATTAAAAATCAATCAATAATAAATAATCAAATCAACAATCAGTAATTAAAAATCAAAAAATCAAAAAGCAATAAGCAAAAATCGATAAGTTCAATATATAAAGCCCATAAATTATTACAAAGGTGAATTTCCTGAGAACAACAGCTAAAACAGCTTTGTTAATTACCGCAATAATTGCAGTTAGTGCAGTAAGTATAGTAAGTATAGTTAGCATTGTCAACGTTGTCAACGTAATGGCTCAATCGACTGGTGGCAGCAGTGGCAGCGTCCGCTTCAAAACAATCGGTGCTCTTGGAAAAGGAATTGCAATATCCAGCAGCGATCCTAGCAACTTCAAACTTATTAAAGTAGGTGTTGCTACTGTTGTTATTAACATCGGAGGAACGGATACTGAAACCTCTCTGGGAGTATTGTTCCTTGAAAGCAGTAAGTACGTTCTAAAGAATGTCAATATCGGAGACGGAAATTTCAGCGCAGATGTCTATCTGAACGATACGAAAGTGGGAACGATTTCTGCTTCTCTCAAGACTCATGGAGAAGATTTGATCTGGTTCGGAAATCTCACAATTGATAACACGAGCTGGAATGTTTACATGCTTGAGGGGCAAAGGAAAATAAACGCAAGTGAACTTGGTCAAGAGGCAGAAGACAATTGTGGTCAAAATCCACAAGCATGCAACGATGTCGCGAGAGGTATTGGTAACAGATTCTGCGCTAAAACCACTGACAAGTCTTGTCGCGATAAAATAAACGAATTCTGCACGCAGAATCCTGACGATCCGCGTTGCGTTGCGATGTTCAGAGAATTCTGCAAGAACAATTTGACAGACTTGAGATGCAGGCAAGAGCTTAAGGAGTTTTGTACTGCGAATCCGACAAACGCTGGATGCGTGAAATTCTGCCAGAGATTCCCAGCAGCTTGCGGTTTGACAACACCTCAAACCACAACAACCACCACAACTTCAACCTCAGTATCGACAACAACCTCATCATCGACAACAACTCCAACAACATCGACAACAACTTCAGCAACAACAACTCCAACATCAACAACTACTACGACACCTGTTTCAACAACAACTACAACTCCTTCATAGGTGAGAAAAAATGCACATCTCATTGGCAGTTGGGGCAGTTTTGATAGTCGTAGTCATAGTCGGAGCTTTGGCAATCTGGTACTTCACAAAACCAGCAGTTCAACCACCAAGCAAGCCAACAACAGGAGCAGTCACGCAGTCAGACGCACTCAACGCCTTGCAGAACGAGCTCGATGCAGCAACAAGCAAAATCGATACGACAGCAATGGAAAACGCTTTGCTTCAGAAATAAAACAACAAACAAAATAAACAAAAACAAGATTTTTTAATTTCTTTCATTTTATTTTTCTTCTAAAATCGGAACGGAAATAGAAAGCTTTATATACTACTTCGAAGTGGTTAATAATTAGTGAATAAAATGACTCAAGTTAACAGAACGGTTGACGAAACAAAGTATGTGCCGAAATTGGAATGGAAAGTTCTACCTGAGCATTTCACAACTTATGATGTCAGAGCTATCAAGAAAGACAGAAATTACAGACTGAGAAAAGATGTCATTTATTATCAACCTCATAGAACGGTTGCAATTATTTTGGATGAAGTTCTTTCTATAGATTCCCAGATTCAGCTTTTCATCGATGACAAGCCTGATGGAGTTTACACTTTTGAACAAATTAGCAGAAGCACTAGAAAGGGCAAACCTCTTTACGAGGCATTTCTTCAAGAAATTCCAAATTTAGAAGAAAAATGCAGACCAAAACAGCCAGGTTATCCTTTCAAAAGAGATAAATTTTGGAATTTAGTTGTCAATCATGCTCATCTAACTTTTGTTGGAATTTAACGTTTTAACGTTTCCTCATCGCATCAATCAGCATCATCTTTTCTTTCTGCATCACACGAGCACGAACTCGATGAAGAGCGTCAATCTCAACTGAGATGCTGTCAATTCCACACTCGACAAGAAAATCGACAAGCTCTGGAATGTTGCTCGGACCTTCTCCGCAAATGCTCGTCTCGACATGGAAGCTCTTGCAAATTTTTATTGCGTAACGCAGCATCTTGCGGACGGCAGGATGCATCTCGCTGAAGCTACTAGCAATCTTCGCATTATTGCGGTCAATTCCAAGCGTGAGCTGCGTCAAATCGTTCGAGCCAAACGAGATGAAATCAATTCCAGCTTTGCAAAAATCAGCAACAATCATAACAGCCGCTGGAGTCTCAATCATAATTCCAATTTTTACTTCTTCAGGAAGTCCGACTTCCTTTGCAATCTCTCTCGCACACGAAAACTCGTCAACGCTTATTACAAATGGAAGCATTACTCCGATATTTGTCAAGCCTTCGTCATGCAGCCTCTTTATTGCAGTGAATTCTGCTCTCAACAAATCCGGCTCGTCAAGACTTCTGCGGATGCCATGCCATCCAAGCATCGAATTGTCTTCATGAGGCTCACTCTCTCCTCCTTGCAAGTTTCTGAACTCGTCACTTCTCGCATCAAGAGTTCTAACCCAAACAGGCTTTCCACTTCCAACAAACGTCGCTGCGATCGGGCGTATTCCATCCATTAAAATTTTTTCATATTCCTCGCTGCGTCCTTCTCGAATCAGTTTTGCAGGGTGAACTCCAGCTTTCGTTATCATATGCTCTATTCTTAACAGTCCGACTCCGTCAGCAAATCTCGCAACTTCCGCGGCGCGCTCTGGAAAAACAAGATTGACTTTTACCTTCGTCACAGTCGCAGTCTTCATCAACTCTTCTTCACTCGGCATTTCCACTTGCGTTCCAGCACTTCCAGCAGTCCATCTTTCTTCATGAGCAGCAGCTTCGTGATGGATAGCAACCTCGCCAGCATAAACTTTTCCGGCGTACGCATCCACTGTCACTCTCATTCCTTCTCTCAAAACTTTCGTCGCGTCATTCGTCCCAACGATAACAGGCAGACCCATCTCTCTTCCGACTATCGACGCGTGGGCAGTGAGCCCGCCTTGGTCTGTGACAATCGCAGCGCTCTTCGCCATCGCCGGAACGAGGTCAGGAGTTGTCATCGTTGTAACAAGAATGTCTCCTTTCTGAACTTTTGAAATGTCTTGCATTCCATGAACAATTCTCACGATTCCTGTTGCAATGCCAGGACTACTTCCCAATCCGCTAAGAATAACTTCTCCTCTCTCCTCTCTCTCCTCTCTCTCTCGCAAACTTTTTTCCACTTCTTCTTCCTTATAGTTTGTCGTCACAGCCCTCGTCTGAACGATGTAAATTTTTCCTTTCTCTATCGCAAACTCTACATCCTGCGGCTTGCTGTAATGATTCTCAAGCATAACTCCATATTCAACCAGCCTCGCTAGCTCGTCTTCAGTCAAAACCTGAGCGCTGACTTTGTTTGTTGCAACAGGAAGATCAACAGTTCTATCTGTAGAAATTTCTCGAATTTTCATTCTCTCTTTTCTTCCAATTCTTTTTTCAATCAATTCTCCATTACGAGAAATAAAATAAGTGTCAGGCTCGACTGCGCCTAGAACCAAACTTTCTCCAAGTCCCCAAGTCGCTTCAATAACAACGTTGCTTTCACCAGTCATTGGATTTATTGTAAACATCACACCGCTTTTCTCGCTGTTTATCATCCTCTGCACAAGAACGCTGATGCTTGCTGACTGAACATTATTCTTCGCGCGGTAGAAAATTGCCCTCGGCTCGTAAAGGCTTGCCCAACATTTTTTCACTGCTTCAAGAAAATTCTGCATGCCTCTGACATTCAGAAAACTTGCCTGCTGACCGGCGAAACTGGCTGTATTATGAGTTATAATTCCTCCTATCCCGGCAGCAAAATTTTGTGTTTTTGGTACTACAAAATCATACACATATCCTGAGTAATCAATTTTTTCTGTTTTCTTAATTTTATCCCATATTACGTCACTATTCGCAATCTCAATCAATTCTTTCGACTTAATTCTTCTTGCAATTTTTTTCAAATAAGAAATGCCATATGTTCTCGCCGTTCTATTTCCAAAATTCCATGGTGTCATGCCTTTTTTGAATCTTCCAAATTCGTTATAACTAGGAATCTTGTAAACTTCCTTTATTTTTTGGAATTTGCCCGAAATCGATATGTGGCAGTTTTTACACATGTATCTTTGCTTTCCACTACTTGACTTTCCATTTTTTATCATTTCATATTCGCATTTTGGACAAACTGCTACTTTTATTTTCTTCAAATTTACTTTAGACTTAATTTCTCTTTGGATTACCTCTGCAATCATTTTACTGGGTGGTGATGTATCAATAAAGTCAAAATGTTTTTTCAGTTTCTTATATTCTTTCAAGAAACTTTTCATTTTCCTTATATTTCTTTTATCCGAAAATCCGATTTTTTTAAGAAAAACTTTCAGTTCAGCAACTGGAATAATTATAGTATTTTCTTTTGAAATGTAACACTTAATTCTCAAAAGTTCTAACAACTTGACTATTCCTGCTATTAACGCTTTGGAAACAGAAGTATAACCAACTCCTTGTTTAACAACATATCCGTCCCCGTCAAAACATCCCTTTAGAAATTCCGCTATAACCTCCTCATTTTGATTGAAAATTAGGTTAGGTACTTTTTTTATTCTGGCTGATCTTCCTTTGCCTTTTACTGGTAGAGGTTCGCCAGTTAACGTTTTTAGAAGTTCAACCAGTACTCTATTAAAAAGTCTTACATTCTTTTCATCTTTGTTTGTTTCTAGTCCAATAGATTTTAAATATTTTTTTAATCGTCTGACAATTATCTCAGATTCACAAGAAACGTCAATACAATTTTTGCCGTATGTTGATCCTTCAGCTGCATAAACACCTAGAAAGTAGACAAACTCTTTGTTAATCTTTATTTTGGCAGGAAAATCGTTCTGGATTTGCCATCTTCCTTCCCTTATTTTCACCCTTCCATTCTCGAGTAAAAGAGGCTTTGAACTTAGAACTTTTGAAACTTCAAGAACTTTTTGCACTTTTTTATAAGGAAACGGAAGATATTTTATAACTGGAATTCTAGTTTCTTTTTTTAATTCATAAATAGAAGTAGTAGTTGTATTCCAATTGTTCGCATCAAGGGTAATTAACGAATGGTTCGGCGTTATAGTGATTGATCTGCCACTTTTTGTCTTTACTTTAACTAACTTTGCATTTTGAGCTAAATGACGATACATCTCTATAGCAGGGAGCCATTTTATTTTATTGCCATCTAATGAAGGGACAAATATTTCACATTTTTCTCCGGGCTTTTTGCTGTTTTCATATTTTTCATAAATTGCTGGCATTTTGTCAAAGATAAGATTTCCGTTAATTGAAACTAGAGCAAAATCTTCTGCACCAATACTTGGTAAATCTTCCGCTGTCGCGCTACTGCGAACTGCAACGAGAGCAAAATCCCTTCCAGCCGAAATGAGTTTGACGGCTTCTGGATTAATTATTTCTCTCAATGCTGTGTATGTGAAAGAAAGATTTTTGTAAGCTTGAAGAATTGCATTTCGTATGTCAATCGAAATTTCTGCCGAAATAATTAGTTGCTTGACACGGTTGGAAGTGTTGAGGAGCTGCTGCGTGTCGTCAACGTTCGTCTCCTGAATCAGCTGCTGAATTTTTTCCTTTATCTTGTTGACTTCGAGAAAAGTGTCAAACGCACGAGTTGTGATCGCGAATCCAGGAGGTACAGGCAGCCTCAGTCTCGTCATTTCTCCAAGATTTGCCCCCTTTCCTCCAGCAACAGACAGCGAATCCTTAGTCAGATTTTCAAACCATACGACATAATCCATATTATCTAATATGAATTTGCTTTTGAATTTAATTAACCCTTTTACATTTTACCTTTGATCCTTTTTACTCCAACTAATTCTGATTCTATCTCCAATTCTTTCAAAAAAAGGAGATTTTTGTTCAGAACCTTTGCCATAAATTCCCCTTTGAGCATTTTCCTTGTCAAGAATGATTTTTGTTATGTCAGGACTTGCCTTTCTGTATTCTGTTGGATCTTCTTCGAACCATTTGACTTTTACTTTTCCCTCATCATAAACCAATTTTTTCTTGCAATTAGGACATTTAGAATTATATCTGGCAATTATTTCGACAGGAGATTCTAATTCTAACTCAAATCCTTTATAAAGAACAACCCCACAACCGCTACAGAAAATCTTTTGTGGCATATGATATCTTCTGGATTTAAAAGTTAAAAATGGATTATTTTGTAGTTTATTCTTGAACAATTCTTACAGGAGTAGAAATTTTCAATCCTGCTTTCTTCAGCGCAATCTTCGCAAGCTCAAGATTTTCTTTTGCGACTTTTATCATCATCAATTTTTGTTCTGCCTTAACAATGACAGCAGTTCCAACTGGATGGCCAAAATTTTTTCTCATTCCCTGTGAGAAACGGTCTGCTCCAGCCCCTTGCGCGATAGAATGTTCGCGTACGACTTGGTGAGGATAAGTGAGAATTTTGAAGAAGAAATTTGTTCCAAGTTTTGTCTCAAGGAACTTTACCGATACGATACGAGCCGCCTCGAGAGCGTTGTCACGAATCTGAACTGCTTCCTTCGCAATTAAATAAAGAGTAATGTCATAATTTCCTTTTCTATCGCCCATCTCGAACTGGTGAAGCTTGGGGGAAGGAACTCCCACTACGTAGCTCTTTCTCGGCACTGCCTTGCTGACTCTAGTATAAGGTTTTCGAACGTCGCGTACGACTCTTCCTGGTCTAAGTCCCATTTTCCGACACCTTTTTGTAATTTCGCAATACGCAAATAAATATGTTGGTAAATAAATACTTTTTGTTAGTTGTTAGTTGTATGGGTTGTGTATTATGGCAAGACCTAGCTGGGACGAGTACTTCATGAACATGACAAGGGCAGTCGCCGAGCGCTCCACTTGCGACAGGGGAAGAAGCGGTGCTGTTATTGTTAAGGATAAAAGAATTCTTTGCACCGGTTATGTCGGATCACCTCCAGGAATGCCTCATTGCGACGAAGTCGGTCATGACATGAGGAAGATGATTGATGAGAATGGAGAGATAACTCAACATTGCATGCGCACCCTGCATGCCGAGCAGAATGTTCTGACGCAAGCTGCTAAGTTTGGAATCTCAGTTGAAGGAGCGATAATTTACTGCAAGATGACTCCTTGCACAGTATGCTCGAAGCTCATTGTGGGTGCTGGGATAAAGAAAGTTGTTGCTGAGAAAGATTATCATGTCTCCGAAGAAACGAAAGAGTTGTTCAGCAAAGCAGGAGTTGAGCTAGTTATTTTGAATCCTGAGACAGAAAAATACGAAAATATGTGATAGATTTTTTATTCAAACTCATCGCTGTGCCTAAATATTTTCGCATGACGAGGAGCTGACTGTCCTGCATAACTCGATCCCAATTGTTCGGCTCCATAACTTTTTGACACAGGAGAGCTTAATTGTTCCACAAGTATTCTTCCTGCATGTTGATTCGGCTGAAGAACCCTCTTCTTTTCCGACCAGAATTCAAGGGTTCCCTGTCCACGAAATCCAGGATCGAAAAATCCAGCAAAATGCAACCTGAGTCCGAATCCAGCATAAGGATCTTCTCTTCTCAATCTTCCACATGCATTTCCGAAATTGATAGTTTCATTCGATCCGAACAAATAAAGTCTGTTTGCTTCCATTACAATTTCGCCCCAACGATTTGGCTTTACAACTTCTCAGAATTCGCCAGGATCGTAGTATTCTTTCTTTGTCAAATCCAGCACTTCGGTCGAATCTTTCCTTTGGGCAAAAGCTTTGCTAGTGTTTAATGTCAGGCGAAGTCCATCTTCCTCCAGGACATCCGAAATTGGAATTTGTTCCTTGCCTTCCAGATCTTTACTGTAGAACACCTCCTTTCCGTAAAGCTCTTTGATTTCTGCGGAAGTAGCATAACTAGTGCCTTTGTATCGGAATCTTATTTGATACGCCCTTGTTTTTCTAGGACGTATCATGAAGGAGAACGCCTGAGGCTCAAAGATACCAGTTATTCTTTTTACTTCACTCAATAAATCCCCAGATGAAATATGTGAGAACTTTTCCCCTGCAGTCAGACAGCTAGCGCCTATTCTTCCAACGGTACTTTTTGTGTCTGTCTCCCCTTCAATATCTTGAGGAAGTCTTATCGCTTCATAACTCTCAACGATATAGGTATTCCCGGGATAAAGGACCATCGTATCATCGCCAGTCAATTCCCTTTTTTCAATTGCATGCCTCTTCAAAATTTCATCATCCAATTTTGAAAAGGTTCTATCAGTCACATAAACCGTGCTGCCAACTCTCAGGTCTAAAGATGCTGGCTGAACTTGGTCCTCTTCAAGCAGCGGATCTATAACAATTTTCTTATCATAAATCATGCTGTTTATTCCGCTGTCAGATGGAGCCAATCCCTGACCATGCACTCTTGCAGAACCATACACCAAGTCATCTACTTTTTCCTTTTTCTCAACAAACTTTACCATCTCAACCAAGCTTGCAGGAACATAATTTCTTAGCATTTCTTGATCCGAAAAGGCAGTCATATTAATCTTATCGTAGCGAAATTATTTAAGAAATGAAAACAACGTTTAATACTGCTCAAATTTAATATATTCTAGAAAATTTTTCATGGAGGTGTGAAGTGAATGGGTGGATTGGTAGTCAAGTCAGCAGTTCGTTCTCATTTGAAGGGAATGAGAGCCAGCGGAGACTTCTTCAAGGCTCTTGACAAGCATCTTGCTGACGAACTCGCAAAGGCGATGGGTAGAGCAAAGGCGAACGGAAGAAAGACGCTGCGACCAGAGGATCTATAAGCAAGAGCAGCAAAATTTTGAAAATTTTTTATTTTGTTTCAACTTTATTAATTTTTGGAACTAATTTATTGTAGGTTTATTTCATGCCAAAGATCGTCGGCCTTACTGGTTCTATTGCGTCTGGCAAGAAGCTGGTAAAGGAAGCACTGATGAGGAAACACTCAGCATACTACTCTTCCCTCTCGGCGTTGATAATGGAAGAAGCGATAAAGAAACGAGGTCTGCCTGTCAACAAGGAAACGAAGGCCGCGTTTGCAAACGAGATGAGAGAAAAATACGGTGGAGAGGTGCTGGCGAGGGTTGCTTGGAATTTTTTGAACAAGGACAAAGAACTAATTATCGTTGACGACATAAAGAATCCTGCTGAAATTGAATTCCTTAAGAAGGCGAGCGGAGGAAACTTCGTACTGATTGCGGTGGACGCGTCTGTCGAAACGAGATGGCAGCGACTTCAAGAAGCCCATGCAAAAGGAACGGCGAGTTTGAAAGATCCAAAAACAGCTGAAGAATTTTTGCAGCTTGATGCAGCAGAACTTACTAGCGGAGGGCCTCAAGGTATGAATGTGCAGCAGTGCATGGCGATGGCTGATCATGTCATCGTGAACGACGGAACGATTGAGGATTTCAAGAAGAAAATTGCTGAAGTTATTGGCAAGATATAACTATTTATAATGCTGAAATAATTCTTGAGTTTAAATTTCACCTTTACCTTCAACTCCAACTTCAACTTGAAAATCTTTTAATGGTACTCGCAATCTTTTTATTCCTTCTTCTCTAGTTAATTTAAGCCAATCATTTTTTATCGAACATTTTTCCTTCGATTTTGGAGGTTCTCTACACTCCTTGTTTACAAAACATTTTGTACCTGTTCCTAACAATTCCACGACTGGAATTCCGATCTTGTTTCTAATTTCCCATTGAGCAGCCCCACAACATCTTGCATCTGCTGTTGATTGGCCATTTTTTCCGAAAGTATGAAAAACAGCTCTGGCTTTTTGTCCGAGCAACGTATAGTAGACAAAATTAGGATCTTTTCGTTCTATATATCCTCTTTGAATTTCAATTGCCTTAGTAGCGACTTCATGGTAAACATATTCCATTTCTTTGTCAAATGTATAAGGCACTTCAAATCTTGCTCTACGAACAACATTTCCAACCGGCTCGATCTCTGTATTTCCCATTCTCTGCCTGACAAGTTGGGCGTACATTGAAAGGCTTGCATCAGTTAAAATGTTGATGCTCGAAGAGGAAGGATTTCTTGCTATTTTAATAAATTCCTCCTCATCCCATTCTCTTTCCCACATTTCCCATTCTGACAACGGAAATTCTTCTGAAAAGAAATCGTATTCTTCTTCAATAATTTTCCTTAATCCATTTCCCAATTCTTCATGCTCTTTCAACGGCCATTTTGTCAGAGAGTTTGTGATTTTGGCAAAATATCTCTCAGTCCCATTAGGAGCGTTAAGCACAACAGTTGTGAGAATTCCTTCTGGAAAAACATATCTTAAATTTTCAGTTGAAATTTTTCTTTCATCACCTTTTGCATACGCATCTAATCCCATCTCATACAATCTTCTGCTTTCTTCGTCTATACATCTGAACGGTGGTTTCTGAACTCTCAATGATCTCTCTAAACCATCGCAATAAACTTCGCTTGTTGCATTTATGTTTCTCCATAAGTAAAGAGCGGAAATTCTTGAAACCCCATCAAGAACAACTGCGCGGTTTCCAAATTCTGCAGCGATCGGATGCCCATATCCTTTCCGAACTCTTTCTCCGCTGTCTTTATAGATGATTTCTCCGGCAATTCTTTTTATGTATTTTCTGCATTCATCAAGAGGTTTTTCTCTTTCTTGTTTCAGTATCTCCTTCCAATCCAACGAATCTTGTGTCAGTCTAGTTGCAAATGACCTTATTACCCACGGATTATCCTCAATTAAAGTTACCTCAACCATTTTCAACCACTAGCTTTATTTTATTCTTGAAAGGATTAATTTTTAAAAAATTTTCTACGAAATATCAAATCGACACTAAGATTTAAAATTTAAAAATAATATCGTATTAATGGATAATTCTAAAGGAAAGTTCATTGTAATTGAAGGAATTGACTTGACGGGTAAGGGGGCTCACACTATAGGATTACCTCGTCATTTTTATCAGAAAAGCAAGGAAAACGTGTTTCTTTTGACACGCGAACCAACTATGTCAACTGAGGAAGGTAGAATTTTGAGAGATCTTTTGCAGACAATGAAGGATCCTAAAGCCGAAGCGGAGAGGCTGTTCCAGTTGTATGTTGCTGATAGAAAAAAACACATGCAAAATTTTGTTATTCCTGCCTTAGAATTTGGTGCAATAGTTTTTTGCGATCGCTTCAAACATTCGACTATTGCCTATCAGGGGGCATTAGGAATTGATGTGGGAAGAATTATAGAAGCCCACAAAGAAATGATTGTTCCAGATTTGACGATAATTCTTGACATAACTCCTGAGGAATATGTGAAAAAAGCGGCTATAGAGAAACAGACACATGTAGAAGTTTTTGACAAGGACAAGGAATTCATAACGAAGGTGAGAAAAATTTATTTGCAAATGCCAGAGTTGTTGCCCAATGAAAATATAAAAATAATTTCAGCGACCCCTCCGTTCGAAGAAGTTCATCAAGAAATTATAGAGGAAGTTGAAAAAATTCTTGGCAATTAATCACATTCCAGTCATCCAGCCGAGATAATCATGCTTCTTCTTTTCGCCTTTTTCGCGTTTCTTCATAATTTCCAAAACTTTCTTCGCTTCCTGCTCGGTCTTCTTCGCGGCCTTCTTGTTGTTTCCAACTCCGCCCGTGTTTCCGACTCCCACAACGACGATGACGCCCTTCTCTCTCGTGTTTTTGATGTTTTCTTCAACAACGTCAATGACATGAGGAACAGCTGCAATGACTTCCTTCTTTATCGGCATAATTGCCTCTTCAGGAGCCATTTTTATGACATAAGAGTCGATTGGAATGTCCTGATGAACTGCAAGATTTTCAATTCTCGACCTGTCAACTCCTGGCCCTCCGATCGCAACCCCAACTCCTTCCGCAATGCTTCCAGTTCTTTCCCCTTCCAGCTTAGCCGCCGCATCAATCGTTATTATCTTGGCAATTTTGTTTCTTCTTGCAATCTTCTCAACAGCCTTTCCCAACTTTCCGAGACGTCCGCCTGGGCCGCGAGCTTTCAAAATTAGCACACTCTTATTTCCAACTCTTTTTCTAAACAGCAAAACATCTTTTTCAATTTCTTTTCCTCTCGCTTCACCGATCATGTGAGCCGCGACTAATGGCCCAGTTGCATCTCCTATCGCCCATCCGTTCGCCAGCGCCTCAGTTCCAGTCAGCAACGCCTTTGCGATGCGCTCAACTAGAAGAAGCTGCATTGAGATGATCATTGCCAGCTGCACGCTCTTTGTCTTCTTCACAAGTTCTGCGTAGTGTCGTATTATTTTCTCTATCTGGTGCAGCGACAACGCTCCGCTCAGACCCATTACAAGATTTGCCTGGGTCTCTAAGTCTGCATTAGGCGCGATTTTCTCTACAAAACTCTCGAAGCGTCTCTCTTGCAAATCGACGAGATGTTCTATCTTGCTCATTATTCCGTACGGGTCGAGATTGACTGGCTCTATCATGAAAAATTCCATGAAGCTGTTGATTTCCTGTTTCAGTCTCAAATCAGGATTCTTGCTTATTTTTTTCAACACAATTTTCTTTGCGTTGACTGACATCTCCGTTAGCGTATTGGCAACGCTCTCTAGCTTCAGCAGAGACTGCCAGTAATTCATCCTCAGATAAAGAATTGGCATGATTAGAAAGAAAACTATGTAAAAGATTATTGTTGTGAGGTCTATGTTTCCTCCACCGAGCTGCATTAAAGCAACATTAGTAAAGACCATTTGTTATCACTTGATTTGTCAAACGCGCAACGCGCAAAAGTTTTCGCACAGTTTTCTCACAGTCTTCTCAAAGTAGTTTACATTAATAAATTAAGTTATGCAATTATATAATACTAAGGATATTTAAACGTTTGCAATTTTTTTGCCACGACCAGCAGCTTCATGATGAATTGTAGCGAATAAAAACGAATAAAAAAATACTTTACCAAATAAATTACATAGAGGCAAATCAGAGGCAAATCAGAGGAAAAGGAGTCAGAGAAAAAAATGAAATGGAAAGCAGTTCTCGCAGTCCTTCTCGTTTTAGGAATTTTCGGATTATTCTTAACAACTGATTATGGCAGAGGCATGTTTGGCAATTTTTTCACCGGAATTTTCAGTGGAAATTTCGGAGATCTGACAGGAAGCCTGACAGGAATTTTTCAGCCAAAGCCAACTGGAAGCGGTTTTGAAGTAGTTGTCACAACTACGAAAGACGCTTTCTCTGGACAGAAGTATAAAGTCTCGGGAGCAACCGTCGCAACTGATGGAATTTACAACTTCCTGAAAGTTGGGGATCAGGTTTACGAATCTAAGAGCGGAAAAAGGTTGGCAATTACAGTCAAAGGCTTTTCTGGTGACGTTGAGTTTACAGCTGCAGGAAGCATGACTATTACTGGAACGGGCAATTATTTTGTTCTTGGAGATTTGATTTCTTCAAGCGACAAACAGATGAGCGTGCAGATAGAAATCGTTCCTAACACAGTGGAGGTTGACAACTTCGGTCAGAGAAGCCTGCATTTTGCAAGCATAAGCGGACGTCTTGATCGTTATGTCGGAGAGAAGTACGACAGCGTGACTCTGAGCAATAGTAGGCTCGACATCGGCTACTTCAACGGAACTCTTTCTTTCAGCGATGATGGAACAGTCAAGTTGAGTGGAATTGCTTTTTCTGCCAAGGGCGATACTTTTAGTTTTGTCTAAAAAAATTCTTAATTTCTTTTACTTTCTTACGACAACGCTGCATCTGGTCGTTAGTTTGATAAAGACAACCTCCGCTTCGCTGCGGTTTTCTTGAAACTTTCCCTTTTTGAGTTTGAATGGAATGACGCCAAGTCAAATTGCTAATTTAGATTTGCAATTGGATAGAAACAGATGGTTAAGCTTGGTTAGAAAAGCTAACGATGAAAAGGTTTAAATCTTAATTCCACTAGTGTGTCTCACTAGTGGATAAACTGATTCTTGACTCATAACAAAATAAGTGGTGAGGACTCACGTCCTCTGTAGGATAAATCCAATTAGAGATTGTTCTATCCTGCA